>JGI12109J20283_10001505_pt1 | contig 194074 bp, 157 predicted proteins | sample ElkSlonscriptome_12_FD_20283 | JGI IMG/M metagenome (IMG submission 20283) | reverse complement strand
GCCGAGCGGCTCGGGCTCGAGCCGATCCGGAGCGAGGTGGTCGGTCTGCGCTTCGCGCCCGACCCGGCGACGTATTCGCTGGTGAACCACTGCAATCACGAACTGGCGGCGTGGCTGGAGACGTTGGGAGTCGAGACGTCGGGCAATTCGCTGGTCTCGCGGTATGTCGTCGAGCCCCCGCCGCCCGCCGCGGACAGCGCCAGCGACCGGCCGTGATCGCCTCGCGTAGACTCCCGGCTGTCGGTGTGAGCCCGACGCGTCCGGCGGCTGTGAAGCGTCGCATGGGTCGGTCTCGACAAGCCGGCGCCGTGCCGACTCAGCGGACCTCATTCCATTTCACGTACCCGCGGGTCGGCTTCCGACTCGGCAGAACTCGGTGAACAGGCCATGATGCACGCGACGACGATGCCGCAGAACGAGGAGGTCGGCGCCCCGTGGCGTCCGCCGCTGACGAAGATTCTCGCCACGGTGGGTCCGTCGATCTCGCACCCTGACGTGATCCAGAAGATGATGGAGAACGGGGCGCGGCTGTTCCGCCTGAACTTCTCGCACGGCTCGTTCGAGGAGCACAAGAGTCGGCACGACATGATCCGGATGGTGTCGAAGGCGACGCGGACGTCGGTGGCGATTCTGGGCGATCTGTCGGGGCCGAAGATCCGGGTGACGAAGGTGAAGCCTGCGGGCATCGTGCTCAAGCCGGGTCAGGACGTGCTCATCCGCGTCGACACGCCCGAGGCGGAGGACGGGACGGTGCCCGTGCTCGGCGCGACGTATTCCAACGTGGCCCGTGAAGTGAGCCCGGGTCATCGGGTGCTGATTAATGACGGGCACATCCGCACGCTGTGCGTAGAGAAGCGCAAGGGGGAGATCCGTTGCCGCGTGACGACCGGCGGTCTGGTGACGACCGGGAAGGGCATCAACCTGCCGGACTCGGACCTGACGGTGCCCGCGTTGACCGAGCACGATTGGCGATGCGTGGACTGGGCGGTCGAGCACGGGTTGGACTATTTGGCGCTGTCGTTCGTCCGGTCGCCCGACGACGTGCGTGAGTTGTCGTCGTACTTGTCGAAGGTGTGCACGCCGGAAGTTTGCGGGTGGCCGATGCGTGAAGACGGCGAGTCGCGCATTCCGATCGTCGCGAAGATCGAGACGCCGCAGGCGGTGGACCGGATCGACGCGATCTTGGACGAGTGCGACGGGATCATGGTGGCGCGGGGCGACCTCGGTGTGGAGATGGACGTTGCGACGGTTCCGATCAGCCAGAAGAAGCTGATCACGGCGGCGCACGATCACGGCAAGCCGGCGATCGTGGCGACGCAGATGCTTGAGAGCATGATCAAGAGCGCGACGCCGACGCGGGCCGAGGTGTCGGACGTCGCGAACGCGATTCTCGACGGGGCGGATTGCGTCATGCTGAGCGCGGAGACGGCGGTGGGGCGGTATCCGCACGTCGCTGTGGAAACGATGCGACGGGTGGCGATCGCGACCGAGAGTCTCTGGCGCGAGCAGCCGCGTGCGGCGATGCCGCCGGGCCGGGGTCGGGCGTCGGGCGTCGTGGCGGCGGCCGTCGCGCACGGGGCGTGGCACGTCGCGCACGACGTGGACGCGCGGTTGATTGTGGTTTGGTCGCAGCGCGGATCGGGAGCGCGGCTGCTGAGCCGCAACAACTTCAACGTCCCCATCATCGCGTTCAGCGCCGACGTGAAGTCGGTCCGACGGATGAACCTTCTCTACGGGGTGTATCCGATCTGGATGGGCGAGGTGCCGGAGCACCGCTCGGACTTCGCAACCGTGGTGGACCGACTGGTGCTCGAGCGCGGGCTGGCGCAACGCGGCGATCCGATGCTGTTGCTGGGCGGGAAGCCGCTGGACGCGCCCAAGAGCCTCAACACGCTCGCCGTTCGATTCGCGGGTGACCTGATCGGAGAGGGCGAGATTCAGGAGTCGGCCGAACCGACGGCGCTAGCCGACGCGAACCTATGACCGAGCGACCCGAACCGACCGCGTCGGGGGGGCGCTCAGCGGCGGATCGTGCGCCCGAGCGGGTGCCGACGCCCGCTGGTCCGTCCGTTCATCGTGCGGCGGGCGTGCTCGCCGTGGGCGACGAGTTGCTGACGGGTCAGACGCTCGACTCGAATTCACGGTGGCTCGCGCATCGTCTCGGCGAGCTCGGGCTTCGTGTCGTCGAGCACGCGACGGTGGGCGACGACGCCGCCGCGATCGCGGAGGCCGTGCGCCGCCTTGCATCCCGATCCGATTTGGTCGTGCTGACGGGCGGGCTGGGGCCGACGGCCGACGATCTGACGCGTGACGCGTTGTCGGTGTTGACCGACGATCCGCTCGTGGTCGACGAGCGAGCGCTTGAGAGTTTGCGGCGCCTGTTCGCCGACCGGGGGCGCGAGCTGCGGGACGGGAACGAGCGGCAAGCCATGCGTCCCGGGCGAGCCGTGATGCTCGAGAACGATCGCGGGACGGCGCCGGGCATCCGCGCGGTGTTCGCGTCGGGTGACGATCGCACGGACGTGGTCGCGCTGCCGGGTCCGCCGTTTGAGATGCACGCGATGTTCGAGCGATTCGTGACGCCGACGGTCAGGGCGGAACCGGGGTCGGCGATACGCGTGCGCGTCGCCCGGCATGTGGGGCTGGGCGAGTCGAACGCGGCGGCGAAACTCGGCGACCTGCTCGAACGCGACCGCAACCCGATCGTCGGGATCACCGCTAGCGACGGGGTGATCTCCACGCGTGCGGTGTTTCGCGGTCCGGATTCGGAAGCCGAGGCGGCGCTCGACGCGACCGACGCCGTGATCCGCGAGCGGATTGGCGCGTACCGGTTCGCCGAGGGCGAGCGGACCTTGTTCGGGGCACTGGTCGATGCACTGGTCGAGCGGGGCGAGGCGCTCGTGCTCGCTGAGAGTTGTACGGGCGGCATGATCGCGTCGCGCGTGACGGATGTCCCGGGGTCGTCGTCGGCTTTGCTGGCGGGCTGGGTCTGCTACAGCAACGCGGCGAAGGTGGAGCTGCTGGGCGTGTCGCGAGAATTGATCGAAGCGCCGGGCCCCGGCGCGGTGAGCGCGGGAACGGCGAGCGAGCTCGCGCAGGGCGCCGTCCGGCGGACGCCGATCGGACCGATCGGCAGCGACCGTGCCGGCGACGCCCCCAAACGAATCCATGCGCTCTCGGTGACGGGCGTTGCGGGTCCGTCAGGGGGCAGCGAGACGAAACCGGTGGGGACGGTCTTCGTGGGGCGCGCGACGGCGACGCTCGATCCCGAGCGGAGCGGAGCGGCCGGCGAAGACGGGGCGGTCGACGTGGACGGGATGGACGTGGAAGTCCGCCGGTTTCACTTTCCGGGCGACCGGACGCGGGTCCGAGAACGAACGGCCGTGGCGTCGGCGGCGATGCTGCTCGCGTTCCTTCAGGGGCGGGTCGCCGGGCCGCTGCTTTGGGAGGTCGAGTTGGACGGCTCGCGCCCGGTCGAGCGCAGCGGCGACGCGCGACCCGGTTGAGGCGAGCGCCGGGCTCAGGGGGGCGGCGATCAGGTCTGAGCGGATCGGTCGGAAGGTGAAAGCGGCGAAGCTGCGCCGTCGGCGCCGTCTGAGGGCGACCGATCCACTTGTGTCGGCTGGCGAAGCGCTGGCGGATGCGTCGAGCGTTTCCGATCATTCACTCGCCCGCGGGAGGCGTTCCAATCAACACCGGGCAGCAGGAGGTCGGCCGTGGGAGCCGTCATCAACACCGAACAACTCAAGGCCGCGTTCAGTCGTATCGAGGAACTCGCTCAGGAGAACCGGAACGTGTCTCAGCAGATTAGCGAGGGCATCAAGGCCTTCGAGCGTCGGCTGCAGCGTCTGGAAGGCCGACTCGCCGCTCGCGTCTCCCAGAAGTCGAACGACGGCGTCATGACGCTCTCGTTCGAGCAGCAAGGCTCCCAGTGGCGGCTGCTGTACACCACGAAGTCCAACGCCGGTGTGTGCAACGGCGGCGAACTGCTGACCGCGGTGTCGGTCGACCGGCAGATGGCGGCGATCCGCATGCTCCCGCTGTTGCTCGAGGAGATGATCAAGGCTCACGAACGCCGGGGCGAAGAACTCGCTCCCGCGTTGGAGACGATCGCCGATCTCGGCATCATGGAAGTCGGCATGTACGCGGACGATTGAGCGGCATCGGCGGGCATGGGCGAGCGTCGGGGGCGCGTCAGCCGATCCACCGGACGCCTCCGGAGGGCGCCTTGGGCTCGGACCCGATCAGAACTGCTTACGCATCCGGGCCGAAGGAATGTTCAACTGCCCGCGATACTTCGCGATTGTGCGCCGGGCGATATCGATTCCCTTGGCCTTGAGCGCTTTCACGAGCGCTTCGTCGGACAGCGGCTTCCTCTTGTCCTCGGCGTCGACCACCTCTTGCAGGGCCGCTTTGATGGTGTCCCACGACACATCTTCGCCGGATTCGGTCTGCGTGCCGCCGGTGAAGAACTTCCGCAAGGGGTAGACGCCGCGCGGCGTCTGGATGTGCTTTCCGGCGACCGCGCGCGACACCGTCGCGACATGGACGCCGAGCTGCTCGGCCACTTGCGTCATCGGCAACGGTTTCATCGCCTGCGGACCCTGGTCGAAGAAGTCCCTCTGCGCCGCGACCACGGCGCGGATCACGCGAAGCAGCGTTTGCTGACGCTGCTCGACCGCGTCGATCAGCCACTGGGCGTTCGAGAGGTTGGTCTTGACGAAATCACGATCGGCCTTGGGCAGAGCGCGGTCTTTGACCATCCGTGCGTACTCGCGGTTGACGCGTAGGTTTGGAAGCCGGCCGTCGGTCAGGAAGGCTTCGTAGGTGTCGGTGTCGTCGTCGTATTCGACGATGGCGTCGGGAACGATGGCGGGCGGCACGTCGTCGACGAGCATCCGTCCGGGGCTGACGACGAGCCGGCGCATTTTCTCGGTCGCGGTGCGAATCGCCTCGACGGACAGACCCGATGCTTTCGCGACCTTCGGCACACGGTTATGGATGAGGTCGTCGAGATGGTTGGCGATCAGTTCGCGAGCGTCGTGCCATTCGTCGGCGGCGCCGGGCCCGCCCTGTTCGACGAGCGCGTCGATTTGCAGCAGCAGGCACTCTCGCGTGTCGCGTGCGCCGATGCCGGCGGGTTCGAGCACGTGCTGCACCTCGTCGAGGGCGCGTTCGAGCAGCACGTCGTCGAACGCGGGTTCGCCGGTCGGCTGCTTCGGTCCGGCCGCCGCAACCGCGGAGAGTTCGGTCCGCAGATACCCGTCGTCCTCGATGAAGCCGATGAGCAACGCCCCCGCCCGAAGCACGTCAGGCTCGGCGTCCACGAACGCCCATTGCTCGAGCAATTGGTCGACGAGCGATTCGGGGCGGCCTTCGGTGTTCGCCATCGCGTCGAGCTTGGCGTCGCGTTCGCCGTCCATCCGCGCGGATCGGCGACGCAAGCCGAAGTCGTCGTCCGTGCGATCGCGTGGCGAGGCCTCGTACTCGTTGACGAAATCCTCGCCGTACTGGGTCTCCATCGAATCAAGCCGCTCGAAGTCGTCCGCCGAGGAGCCGGTTTCGTCGATGTTCAGTTCCCGTTCGTTCTCTCGGTCGTCGCGTTCAGACTGCTCGCGCTGCTCGCGGAGGTCGTGCAAGTCGGCGGCGGGCTCGAACGTCTCCAAGGTGACGTTCGACTCGAGCTCTTGGTCGATCCGCTCTTCGAGCTGCTGGACCGACATCTGCAGGATCTCCATGGATTGGATCATCCTGGGCGCCAGCTTCATCGACTGGCTCATCTTCATCTGTTGCGAGGTGTCGAAACGCATGGCGCACCAGTTCGGGTCGGAGGAACCGGCCGGGTCGGCGGTCGGCGGGGTCGTGGCGGCGTTCGGGAAACGATCGGATCCCGCCGCGGCGGGGTCCGTCCCGAACCCGCCCGCCGGAGAACGCCCAAGGGTAGGTGACGCTTTCGCCGCGGCACAGGGATTGCACCCCCCGGCGGTTTCCGGCTCGCCCGCAGTCCGCGACATCGGCTGGTCCGGGCGCCGCCGGCGACTCCGTGTCCGCGTCTCCTCAGGCGGATTCGCCGAGCAGCGCCGCCCGCAGCTTCGGATCCGTCGTGCGGTCGTCTTGCGAAAGCAGCGCCGCGAGCTCCAGCAAGCGGCTCAACGCCGCGTCGCCCTCGAAGGGGAGGAGATGGTCGAACTCGCCCCGAGCTTGGACCTCGATCGCGAGCGGCGTGTCGTCTTCCGCCCGACGCACGGCGCCCGACTCGAGGTCTACTTTGTACGGCCGGCGACGCCCCAGCACGACGAGCGTGTCGGCGACCAGCGAGCACGCGTCGCCGAAGGGGACCATCGGCAGGAGCTGCGTCAGCACCCGCCGGCGTTCTTCGACGGATATGGACGAGGCGCCGCCCCGACGCCAATCGTAGGTCGATCCACCGCGGTCGCGCCACCACGGATCGTCGCCTTCGGAGCTCACGCCCACCAGCAGGTCCACATCGCGCATCGTCTCGCTGAAGACGATCGCCGGGACCTCGTCGATCGGAATCGGCTGATTCCTCGGTTCGTCCACGTGGTGCGCCCCGTACCCCCCTTCCACGCCATACGCCTCTTTCAAATCGGCGTCGATCGGATAGAAGCGGACATGGTCCGTTGTGAGATGGCGGAACGCTCCGCTGACGTGTGCGTCGCCGGTCAGGTCTTCGATGCCGAAGACCCACAGCTCGGCCCGCAGGCTGAAGTCCGGGAACTCTCGCATGGGCGGCGTGCCGCCGGAGTCGTAGACGAGGTGTGGCCAGAACCGCCAGCCGAGCTTCTCGCACAGGGCGTTGAACTGCAATTGCCGCACCGCCTTGCCGCCGAACCGCGCGGAGTACGTCGCCGTGCGACGCTCTTCCTCGGTGGGCAGGTACGTCTCGCGATGCGCTTGCTTGAACGGCTGCCTGATCCTGTTGCGGACGACGAATTCGCGCCAGGCGTCAGCGTCGTCTCGCAGCACGCCGGCCCCGGCGTTCGCCGCCGCGCTCGCCCCGTCGAGCGGGCGCCAGAGCGAAACGGTCGTCGCGCTCTCGTCGAAAGTGAGCGGCGAACGGTCGGAGCGCACGAGCCGGCCCGTCCCGTGCGGCGGCCCCGTCGGGTCGTCGGCGAGCCACGCCCCGGATCGCCGCGTGCGCCCGTCGTCGAAGGTCCAGATCAGCCGGCGGGCGAGTACGCCCATCAGGGGCTGGTCGAGGTATCGCTCCCGCCACGCGGCGAAGGACCAGACGCGTCGCGAGGCCATCAACCGGTCCAATCGGTCGCGCCGCGGCGGCAGCGCCTTGCGGGCGTCGGAAACCGTCGCCTTCAACTCCTTGACGTCGTCCGCGTGATCGCGCTTGGCGCCCGCGGGCGCCGACTTCACACGCTTCCCCCGGGCGCCGTACCACTCGACCGACACGTTCGTCGCCGAGGCCCCGCGTTCGCCGATGAGCATCACCGCGCGGCAGTCGCCGAGCGCAACGTCCAGCCGGCCGACGCTCCGCATGCCGTAGCCCGGCGCCGCCAATTCTTCGACGTCTTCGCGCGGCAGGCCCTCGCGCGCCGCCGCGGCGTCCAGTCCGCGTTCGACCAATTTCAGAACCGACTGGTTCGTCAATCGCTGGTTCAACGTCGAGAGATGGACGCAGCTCTCAAAGCCCGGCGTCGCCGCGATCGCGTTCACCGCCGCGTTCGCGACCTTCGCCCCCCGAGGGCCCACCCCCGGCGCCTTCTTGCACATCGCCAAAGCAACGCCCGTCAGCGGCTTGAGCAGCCGCGGGTCCTTCGCCTCGCCCGCCGCCCAGCACATCCCGCGGAGGACGTCCTTGCTCACGAGGTCGAGGACCAACGGGTGCGTCACGTCGTTCGTCTCGCGAGCGTGCGAACGGCCCTTCGCGGCCAGCGCGAAGCACCCGACGACACGGTCGAAGAACGCCTCGCGTCCGACCGTTTCGATCACGCGCGTCAGGCCGGCCTTCCACGCTCGGCTGGGCTTGCTCTTCGCCGAGTCCTCGAGACAGAGGCGCATGAACAAGAGCCACGCTCGGGCGACGTCGGCCGATGCTCCGCGCATCGTTTCGACCAGCGCCGCCGCCCAGGGCTCGCCCACGTCCAGCGGTGGTCGACGCTCGTCGGTGATCGCCATCCGGAGGCGGACTTGCTCGCGTTCGAGGAAGGAACCATGACGCGCTCGAAACGCCTCGACCGTCTCGCTGATGGCCGCGGCCACGTCGGGTTGACGGGCCGCGTCCGGCGAAGACTCTGCCGCGTCCGCCAACGCCACGGTCATCGGTCGCGACTCCAGCGCGGCGGCCAGCGTCGTTCTCACCGCCCGGGCCAAACGCTGCAACAACTCCGGCGTCGCCTCGACGCCCGACGTGAGCGTGTGGAGGACGAGTTCGTGCTCCGGCGTGAGGCGCGAGGGAAACCCGACGCTCCCGAACGAGCGGGCGGCATCTAATACGCTCGGCGCCTTGCTCACGAACAAATCGACAAGGAGCTCCAGCGTCGCGATCCGCAACGCGACGGGCGTCGCCTGGAGGTCCGCCAGCACGTCCACGTCCAGCACGGGGCGGGGGTAATCGCCCTCGAACCGCACCATCGACACCAACTCGTCCAATAACGCCGCGGGCGTCCCGGCGTTCTCGAAGCGTCCCATGGCTCTCTCCTGCGAAGGCGCCCCGTGTTTGCGGGGCGACGGACCCCGAGCATACCGCCGGCCCGTTGCGCTGGCTGCGCGGTAGGTCGACCACGGCGCCTCCGCACAGACCACCTATCATCGCGGGCGAGCCTTCCGCCGGGCCGGAACTGCTCGGCCGTCCATCCGGAGCGATCGCCATGACGAACGCCGATACGACCACAACCCGTCGAGCCGACTCGACCCCCTCACGCGGGGCCGGTCGCGCCTGGAATCTCGCCGCCGCTGTGCTGGCGGTCGCCTTGTCGGCAGCGCTCGGGCTCGCGGCGTACGCGAAGTTCACGCACCCGAACAAAGCGAAGCGGATGTTCGAGTCGGCCGACGGCGCCGACTATGTGCTGCAGGACCCGATCGTTGCGGCCGTCGAGGTCGTCGTCATCCTCGCGCTGTTGCTCGGACATCGACTCAAAATCGCTTGGGTGGGCGTGACGCTCATGTTCGGTGGCTTTGCGGGCTACGCGTTGTTCTACCTGCTGCGGGGCGAGCCCTGCGGCTGCTTCGGCGAACTGTTCACGCCGCCGATCTGGATGACGTTCGTGATCGATGTCGTCGCCGTAGCGGCCGGACTCGGCATGCTCGCCTGGCGGGGCGTTTCGCTCGGAAAGCTCGCCGGGCTCCTGGTGGGCGCGGTCGCGCTCGGCGGCGTCGGCTTCGCCTTCGCCGACACGACGGCCCCGCTTACCGCCGAGGAAGAGCAACGCGACGCCGAGCGCGCCGCCCGCGACCGCCAAGACCGACTCGACGACCGATCGCCCGATCAGAATCGCGCAGTGGACGGAAACGAGGAGCAAGCCCCGAACGCCGATGCGGACAATGGCGGCGAATCGACGGCACCGACCGACGGTTCCGCCGAGCCGGCGCCTGACGGCGACGACGAACTGCCCGGCCGCGCCGACGGCTTCACCGCGCCCGAACGATTGCTCCGATCTACGCTGATGAGCGATATTCGCGCCGCCACGATCGGCCCGGACGCCCCGGCGTACTACGTCTTCATCCACGACCCCGACTGCCCGACCTGCGCGGAGAAGATGATCTTCGTCGAGCAGTACGCCATGACCTATCTAGCGGATGATCCGGTGCTGCGGGTCGCCGACTTCGAGAAACTCGATATCGAGCGGGCCACGCGCGGCGGCGACGATCCCGCGATCGGCTTCTCGGCCTGGACCGGTTCGCCCGTCGTGTTCGTCGTGCGGCAGGGACGCGTCACGAACGTTTACGAGAACGACGCGGCTCCGACACCGGAAGAGGTCCGCGGCGATCTCGATTTCGGCATGCTCGAGCCGAACTTCCCGGAAGACTGAAGCGCAGCGACCACCGACGCGCGATCCGACCACGCGTCACGGCTCGGCCGAGATGAGCACGTATCCCGCGTACCGCTGGGCGCCGCCCGCCGGGTTCGGCAACGGCAACACCGTGCTCAGTTCGATCCGCGCGTCGCGCAAGGCCGACGGCCCGTCCAATTCCAGGCGCTCGGCAAGCTCGACGTACGCGCGATCCACGGCGTCGCGACGCGTCGACGCCAACCCGTCGCCGATCGTTTCGACGCTGAGCAGCACCCGGCCGCCCTGTCGCCGTAGCCCGTCGAACCACCACGCCGGGCGACCGTCGCGTCGCACGCCCGCCTCTTCGGGCGGCTTCGGGGCGGGTGGAACGCGTTCGAACTCCGCACGCTCGCGCTCGTCGGCGGTCGGTTCGTTGAAGATGTTCAGCGCGTCGCGTTCCTCCGGCTCGGCGCCCGCCGGGCCCGTCCGCGCCAGATTCATATCCAACGGCGGCGGCTCCGGCACGTCGAGCGAACGGATGAACGCGGTCAACGCCGCCACCTCCCGCGGCGAGAGGTGCTCCTTGTACGAATGCATGTGCTCCGGATAGCCGGGCCGCACATACGCCTGCGGCGTATATAGCGAGCTCTGGATGTATCCCGCGTCCACCAGCATCCGTCCGCCGTCAGCTCGCCGGCGACCGTCGCTCCAGATTCCGGCAAAACCCGGGCCGATTCTCGACTCGGGACCGGCCGTGTGACATTGGACGCAGCCGTAGGCCCGGAACGTGCGGAACCCCTGCTCGATCAGCGCTTGCTCATCCGGTGCGTTCAGCGCCAACATCAACCGCGCCAACGACGCATCCGCCAAGAGCAGTTGCCGCTCACGCTCCGCGGCTGTGAGCGTTTCGTCGGCACCGATCTCCGCACCGGCTCGGACCGTGTCACCCCCGCCCATCGCGCCGGTTGCGGGACCGCGGGCTTCGCCGTCGCCCGCGACCGCCGCGTCTTGATCGCCGTTGCCCGCGCAACCGGCGAGGCTCGCGACCGCGAAGCCCGCGCCTGCGCACCCGAGACCGACGCCGAGGAGCCAAGCCGAACCTGCCCGTCGCCGAGGGATCGGACCGCGTTTGCGTGAACTTGTTGTCGCCGCGACGGATGCATCGCGCCCGCCGCCTCCCCCGCATTCACCGCCCGCGTGATCTCGTTTCGTCGCTCGCATCGCATCACCTCTCGCTCGACGCCCACGCCGCGGCTCTTGGAGAATTCGTGAATCGGCGACCGTTCGCAGCGTGCGTCTTATCCGACGAAACGCCGCGCCGGGTCACGCCCGGCCGCGGTCGCTGCCGCTCACGTGAGCGCTTTCGCCACGCGACTTCCCGTCGGCTTCTTTCCCGGGGCCGTGCAGCAAAGCGTTCGCCACCCCCTCGCCCTCCGCGAAAATCGCCTGCTGCCCCTTCACGTCGCGCACGCGGCTGGTCAGTTCTTCGAGTTGCGCCATGATGTCGCCCACGTTTTTGAACGAGTAATACTCGCTGGCGAAGCGTACGTAGGCGATGTCGTCTACCGCCTTGAGACGCTCGGCCACCAGCTCGCCGATCTCCCGCGAGTGCACCTCGCGGTCGAACGAGCGGTGCACCACGTCCTCGATCTCGTCGACGATGCGTACCTTCACTTCTTCCGGCACGGGCCGCTTGCCGCAGGCGAGCCGAACGCCCTTAAGCACGTTCTCTCGGCTGAAGGGCACGCGCGAGCCGTCGCGCTTGATGACCATGAGGCGGGCGGTTTCCTCGACGCGTTCGTAGGTGGTGAAGCGCTTGCCGCAGCCCTCGCACTGCCGCCGGCGACGGATGACCCGGCCGCCCTCGGAGGCGCGGCTGTCGATCACCTTGTCCTCGTTCGCGTTGCAGTAGGGGCAGATCATGACCCGGACACTATACCTTGGGGTGTCTGGCGACGGCGCCCCAGAAAGGTGTCGGCGGGCCCACCGGCGCCGGGAAGTGGCGGCAATTCGCGAGCTTGGCTTTGCCGGCCCGGCATTCGCCCGATATATTTCCGGTATGTGTGCGGGCCGATGCCCGCGCTGAGGACCCGCTTTCGGAGCACGCCCCTGAACTCGACGCGAATCTGCGTGAGCGAACCGACCCCGTCGCTGTCTTTGTGCAGCGCGGCGTGGGCGGTATGGGCGTTCCGCTCGTCGTCATGAGCGGGTCATTCGTCTCGTATCCAAGCGTCGACGCTGCCGACCGCTCGCCGCGGTCGTGATCGGCTTCCTCCGTCCGGTCTCATCGTGAGATCGGTCGGCCGCCCGGACGGCGCGCTTCCCGAAGGAGTTGACCCATTTCCAGACGTTTCTACAAAGTCGCCGGCCCGGCCAAGAAGACCCGCGTCAATCACGAGATCCGCCTCTCGCCGATCCGCCTCGTCAACGAGAAGAACGAGCAGGTCGGCGTCGTCGAGACCCGTGACGCCCAGCGCATGGCCGAAGAAGCCGGTCTCGACCTCGTCGAGATACAACCCGACGTCCGCCCGCCGCTCTGCAAGATCATGGACTACGGCAAGTACAAGTACGAGCAGTCCAAGAAGAAGGGCGGCGGCAGCAAGGCGCCGGAGATGAAAGAGGTCCGCCTCGGTCGGTCGGCCAAGATCGACGAGCACGACGTGGAGATCCGCGCGAAGCAGGCCCGCAAGTTCATCATGCAGGGCCACAAGGTGATGTTCGTACAGCGCTTCCGGGGCCGTGAGATGGCGTTCCAAGACATCGGGCTTGAGCGTCTCAAGGAGATCGCCGAGGGCCTGAGCGATATCGCCAAGGTCGAGACGCCGCCCCGCCAGCAGGGGCGTCAGATGTCGATGATCATGTCGCCGGATCGGCCGAAGGTCGAAGCCATCAAGCGTCGCGAGGAAGCCGACCGCAAGAAAGCCGAGGCCGACAAGGGCGGCGGCGACGCCGACGCGGCTCAGCAGAACGCGGCCGACGAGGCCGCCGAGGTCGAAGAGACGTCGAACGCCTGATCGACCTGCACAGCCCGGCTGACCGCGATCCCGGGTCGCCACGCCGACGAGCATGAGCACGAGTCCGTCAAACGAATCCCGCCCCGCGGGGTTCGTCGTTTCTTGCGCACCACAGGCAAGAGCCGGCTCCACCGAGTTTCGTCGGACCCGCCGAACGCCCCCGAACGAGGTGCGGACCGCCCGGGTCGGGGCTCATGTCGGCGAGCGAGTTGGATCGCGGCGCTCATATTGAAGCGTTCACCCGATACCGCCTCGCTGCACGTTCGTGCACACTTCTGGGGTTGCGCCGCCCAGCGTGCGGGCAACATTTCGCAATCGTCGGCGTTCGGCCCGGGTCGTCCCTCATAGTCGTGCAACCTCGCACCGTCGTTTCCCAAAAACGACAGTCGAGCCGACGACGCGAAACCAACCGCCGCGGCTTGTCGATAACCCCCTCAGGAAGAGTCGAGAACGTGCCACGCATCGCCCTCATCGCCGATATCCACGCCAATCTGGAAGCCTTCCAGGCGGTGCTGTCCGATATCGCCGAGGACCGCGTCGACCGGATCCTGTGCCTCGGGGACATCGTGGGCTACGGGCCCGATCCTGCGGCCTGCGTCGACCTCGCCTTCACCGCGTGCGACCGCATCGTTCTGGGCAACCACGACGAGGCGGTCGTCCGCGAGGAGTTCCGCTTCTCGTTCAACGAGCGAGCTCGGGCGTCGCTCGACTTCACGGCAGACGCTCTTTCCGCCGAGCACAAGCACCTGTTGGCCACGCTTCCGGACCGGGCTCGCGTCGACGGCGTCTCGCTCGCGCACGCGTCTTTCGGTGCGAAACAGTATGAGTACCTGTACAACGACGAAGCGGCCGAGCGGAGCATCCGTGGCCTTCGCACCCGTATCGGCGCCGTCGGGCACACCCATCTCCCCAGCGTCGTTTCCGGTCGCCAGGGGCTCGCGGGCGTCATCGACGACCTCCGCCACGCGCCGCTTGCGCCGAACGTCGTGACGCCGCTCGCTCGCGACGCCGTGTCGATCGTCAACCCGGGCAGCGTCGGTCAACCACGCGACCGTAATCCTGACGCCTCGTATGCGGTGCTCGACACCGACGCGCTCTCGGTCCAACTCCGTCGCGTGGCGTACGACGTAGCGAACACGCAGCGGAAGATCGCCAAGCTCGGGCTGCCGGCGATGCTCGCCGAACGCCTGCTCGTCGGCGCCTGAGTCGAAGCGGCCGCCCGCAGCGCCGTCGGTGTAAGCGACTTCGTCGGAACGCCCGCCACGCGGATTCTCGGACGGTCCGGCCTCACGAGATGGCGACGCTGCTGATCGTCCTTCCTACCGATCCAGCAACCCCGGTCCCCGCAACTGAGCGGTACACGGGAGGGCTTTTGGCGAGCGTTGGGCCGGATTCCGAGCGATCGACATCGCCGACTCGGACGGCATCTACCCAATGCCCCGTAGTCGTTCGGCGGTACGGTCGGGCCCTATTTCGCATCGCCGGCCTTCACACCGCTCCGTGCCGGGCGTAGTGTGCGTCTGTGGAACCACGCCGCGCACCGCGGGCGGCGATGTTCGTGTTCACCAAGGTCCACATCGCCGCGGTGAAGAAGGGAACGACAAATGATCCGTGAACTGAGCTTCTTGAAATTGGTTCTCGCGCTGACTGCCGCCGTCTCGCTGCTGGCGATCGTCGGTTGCGAAGGCGACGAGATGGATGACGACGGTATCGAAGACGCCGCCGAGCAGGTGGAAGACAACGTCGAAGACGCCGCTGAAGAGGCCGAAGAAGGCATGGAAGACATGGGCGAAGACATCGAAGACGGTGTCGACGAAATGGACAACTAATCGATGAGCGATAGCGGATGCCGGAGGGCGTTGTCGTCCTGCATCGTCCGCTCTTGCCACCGCCCGTCGATCGCCCGCGGTCGCTGCTCGTCGTAAAACGAGCCGGCCGCTTTTTTATGCGCGGGACTGCGCTTGCGAGTTTGGGCGGATCGTCGGGATGTGCCGTCGCGTCACACGCCGCTCGTCGCGCCCGCGCTCGACCCGCGAATCGCAGCGTTCGCGCGCCGTCTTCCTCATTACGGCGGGGCGCGATGTCTCAGCACGGTCGGCTGCGTTCTTCTGAGCCGTGAGGCGCCTTTTTTTGATGACCCTCTGATTCGGGCGCCGGAGCCTTGTCACGAGTGGCGGTCTCGTCGTTCTCGTCTATCGCTGTCAGATGGTCGCCGTTTGAGCTGGGCTCGTCGGCTGAGTCGGGGTTCACGCTTTCGCCGTCGTGCGGAATTTGCGGCGCTTTCCACATACGGATGACGATCACACCGACCCCGAGCAGCAGGAACGCGTCCGCCACGTTCGAGACGTAGGGCCAGACCTCTCGCGAGCCGAACGGTGACCAGCCGAAGGGATACGTCACGTTCGGCAGCGGGTGTAGGAAATCGCGGACGCAGGCGTAGACGATTCGGTCGTAGAGGTTGCCGAGGCCGCCGGCGACGATGAGCCCGAGCGCAGTGTGCGTCAGCCATTCGTCTTTCCGCGTCCACGCTGCGAAGAGGTAGAGGCAGAATCCGAAGGCGACGAAGGTGAAACCGACGAACAGCCACCGCTTGCCGTGCCCGGAGCCGAACACCGCGCCCGCGTTCAGCACGAGTTTGAACTCGAGCACGTACGGGATCACGACCGAGGGCTCGTGCGGCGGCAGGATCGGTTCGTACACGGCGGGCGGGTCGCCGCGGAGCATCAATTGGTCGATCCGCTGAAGGTGGTTGAGCGGGACGCCCGCATCGATTTTGGTTTGTACGACCACTGGGTCGATCTCGACCGGCCGTTCTCCGAGCGTCTCGAAGGCCCAGTATTTCGTGCCGAGGTCTATCGCGAGCGCCGTGAGGACGACGATCGTCAACGTCAACCAAGCGCGACGCGATCGCCACGCCGGCGTCGGCAGCGACGCGGCGGGTCGTGCGGCGGCAGCGACCCCCTTCTCGTCCGCTTTCGAGTATCCAGCAGACGGCGGCTTCGTCGCACTCGCTTCCGCCGTCCGGTCACGCGATGCGGAGCCTTCGCTTGCTCGAGTCGGTCGGCTCACACGTCGTATCCGCGTCGCTCGAGGTCGCGGGCGCCTTCGATCGAATAGCGGGCCCACGGCGTGTGTTCGAGACGCTCTTCCGAGATCGGTTTGCCGAGGTGCTCGCAGATGCCGAAAGTTCGCTTCTCGATTCGATCGAGCGCGTCGTCGATCTCTTTGATGAATCGCCGCTGCCCCGCCGCGAGGTCGAGATTCAGCGACTGGTCGTACGTGTCCGAGCCGGCGTCGGCCATGTGCTGCGGGGTGTGCGACAGCGAGCCGGACTCGCCCCGACGCAGCGCCTCATTCTCCATGTTCTCGACGTCGCCGAAGATCTCCGCACGCTTGGCGAGCAGGAGTTCGCGGAACCTGTCGAGCTGCCGCTTGTTGAACGGCGATTTCGTGAGACGCTCGTATTCCTGCTCGGCCTGCGCCTCGGCGGCGGCTCGCTTGATGCCCTGCAAGCCCGCCGACTTGAGCAACGCGGCCGCGGCGGATTTCGAGGACTTGCGGTCGGAGGCGAACGCTCCGCGGAAGCGGTCGGGACCCACCGACGACGCGACGGCCCCGTTCGTCGACTGCCGGGAGGAAGCGGCGCCGGCATCACCGCCCCCGCCCGCGGCTCGCGACTTCTTCCCCGCGCTCGCTTTGTCGGTCGACGATTTCTTCACCGTCGCCGGCTTCTTCCCGCTCGCGGATTTCGCCTGTGAAGTCTTCTTCCGGGTGGTCGGCTTCCGGGTCGAGCTCTTCTTGGCCGTGGTCGCCTTCTTCTTGGAAGTCGCCTTGCTGCGGCTGACGCGCTTCTTGACGGTCGTGGCCTTCTTCTTCGTCGTAGATTTCTTCGAGACGGCCGATTTCTTCGTCCCAGCGGCTTTCTTGCGGGTGGACGCCTTTTGCGCGGCGGCCTTCTTCGCTGCGGGGGCCTTCTTCTTGCTCGTCTTCTTCTTCGACGCGGCCTTCTTCGCGGGAGCCTTCTTCGACCTCGTGGACGAGCGCGTCGACGTCCCGCCGGCTCTCGCGGCTTTGGCCTTTTTCTTCTGGGTCGTCCGCTTGGCCGACGATGTCTTCTTCTTGGTCGACGCGCCTTTCCCCGAGCCGGCGCGTGAAGAGGTCCGTTTGGCCACGATGTGCTCCGCTCTCCCCGCCGGCGGGCGTGCAAACGCCGCTCCGTCAATCACTTGCGACGTCCGAATCCGGCGAGAATCGGAAGAAGATAACGAGGTTACCGGCCAAAAGCAAGGTTTTTCCCGGGCTCGTGGGCCCGCGAGACGCTTCGTCGGCGGGATCGGGCCGCGAAAGCCGTCCACCCGCGGAATCGCCGCGACGGAACCAACCGCCCGCCGACAGGCACCGACCGCCGTCGACAAGACTGATCGCGATCGATGCCAAGCGGTTCAGGTTTTCACGGAAAGGCGTTGCGACCGGCGGCCGGCGGAGGCGCCGGCGCGTCGTCGATCACGCCTCGACGGGCGTTTCGTGATACTGCCCAAGCCGCCTGAACCGCTCGTATCGCTTCGCAGGAAGCGCCGCCGGCTTGACGCGTTTCAACTCCGCGAGTTGTCCGGTCACCCACTTCTCGATGTTCGAGGCGGCTTTTTCGGGCTCGCGGTGCGCGCCGCCGATCGGCTCGCGGATCACATGGTCGATCACGCCGAACTTTTTGTTCTCACGCGCGGTCAGCCGCAACGCCTCGGCCGCCGCGTTGTTCGTCGTCGGGTTCGCTTCTTTCCAGAGGATCGCGGCGCAGCCTTCGGGGCTGATCACCGAGTAGTACGCGTGCTCGAGCATCCCGACGCGATCGGCCACCGCGATCCCGAGCGCCCCGCCGGAGCCGCCCTCGCCGATGACGACCGACACGATCGGCGTCTTCAGCCGCGACATCTCCCGAAGATTCACCGCGATCGCCTCGCTTTGCCCGCGTTCCTCCGCCCCGAGTCCCGGGTACGCGCCCGGCGTGTCCACGAATGTCACGATCGGCACGCCGAACTTCTCGGCCATCTTCATTTTGAGAAGCGCCTTGCGGTAGCCCTCGGGGTGCGCGCAGCCGAAGTGACAGCGGATTTTCTCGTTGGTATCGCGGCCCTTCTGATGGCCCACCAACATGACTTTGTGCGAGCCGATGCGGCCGAAGCCGGTCACGATCGCGGGATCGTCCCCGTACCGGCGGTCGCCGTGCAACTCGCCGAAGTCTTTCACGATCAGTCGCAGGTAGTCGCGGAACTGCGGCCGCTCCGGGTGTCGCGCCACACGAACCGTGTCCCACGGCGACAGCCCCGTATACAGCTTCTTGAGCAGGTCACGCCGGCTCTTGCGCAGCGTCGCGACCTCCTTTGAGAGGTTCTGCGCCGCCGTCCGCGTGGCGTCCGAATCGCCGCCAAGCGACGTCGCGTTCTCGATCGCTTCGATCTGCGCGTCGATCTGCTCCAGCGGCTTCTCGAACTCCAGCGTATACGTCAGCGCCATGCCGCCTCCAGAACCCGCCCCCCGATGATCATCAAGACAGCCCCGCCCGAGGCGTTAGTCTACGGCTGCCGTCGATTGCCCATCCAACCATCTCGGGCTGCCGCCCGCAAGGCCGCGAGGCGTCCCGGCGGCGGGCGCTCGCCCGGCCGGTTGAGGCGCCCCCAAGGCTCCCAGAATCCGCTGGTCCCCAGCGTCGCCGCTTGTTCGCAGCGTCCGCGATGGAGGCCGGCACGAGAGGACGACTTCTATGAACGAGCCCTCCCTTGGCGTCGACTCCGCATCGCCCGACCACTCCGGCGGCGGTGCGCCGCTCGGCGCGATCGGGGCCGGGAACATGGGCGCCGCCATCATCCGCGGCTCGATCCAGCCGCCGCGCCGACCGCCCGGCGAACCCGGCGACGACCGCGGCCCGGCTGGGGCACGCGTCCGCCTGCCAGCCGAGTGGGTCGCCGCCGATCCCGATTCCGACAAACGCGACGCCCTCGCGGCGCTCGGCGTGCCTGCCGTCGCGACCATCGCCGAACTCAACGAGCGGCTCGCCGACGACGCCCTGGTGCTCCTTGCCGTAAAGCCCCAGATGTTGCCCGATCTCGCCGCCGACCTTGCCAGATTGCTCGTCGGCACGCGGCGGTCCGTGCTCTCCATCCTGGCCGGCTCCACCGTCGCGGGAATCGAGCGCGTTGTTTGCCAAGCCGCCGCCGCGGGAGCCGACCTCACCGATTGGACCGGTGGCGTCCTCCGCTCCATGCCCAACACGCCCGCCGCCGTCGGCCGCGGCGTTTCCGCCCTCGCTACGCCCGCCCCCACGCCCGGCGGCCGGTCGCCGAGCCCCGAACAAGCCGACGCCGCTCGCGATCTCTTCCGCTCGCTCGGCTCGCTGCACGAACTCGACGAGGGGCTCATCGACGCGTTTACGGCGATCGCCGGGTCGGGCCCGGCGTACGTCTTCCGCTTCGCCGAAGCGATGACCGAGGCTGGAAAGTCGCTCGGCCTGCCCGCCGACGAAGCGACGGACATCGCCGTCGGCACCGTCGTCGGCGCCGCAGCGTTGCTCGAATGCGACGCCGCCGACAGACAGGGCTCGGCCGATCCGGCGGCGCTGCGACACGCAGTCACCAGCAAAGGCGGAACGACGGCCGCCGCTCTTGCCGTGCTCGAAGAAGCGGGCCTCGGCGATATCGTCAACCGCGCCGCCGCTGCGGCACGCGATAGGGGACGGGAGTTGGCCGAGGGCTGAGTCGCTTGTTTCGTCCGGCGGGGATAGCGGTCTTTCTCATTGTGGATGACGAGCAATGATGCGTTACTAACGCGCCCGCATCACCGCCCACCATTGCGCTTGCGGACTACCTTCTTCACGACTTTGCGCTTCTTCGCGGTGCTCGTCGCGGCGCCGCCGGCTTCGGAGCCGTCGTCTTCGTCCTCTTCGCCGAACAGGTTGACCGGACGCCCGCCGTCGCGGCTCGGCTTCCCCTCGGCGTCGGACGAGGCGTGGCCGCGCTCCGCTTCATCTGCGACCGCTTCCAGGTCGATGTCCGCGCCCTTGGCGACCATGCCGCGTGCGTGCTGCCCGGCACCGGCGCCGTCCGCGTCGCCACCGTCGCGGCGGATAAACACCGAGTCGTCTTTCGCCAGCCGATCGTCGCCGCTCTTCACGAACCGGCCCTCTTCGTCGAGGCGCGCGTCGAACTCGGCCGTCTTGCTTTGGGCGGTCTCCATCAGCCGGTCGTACAGCTCTTGCTGGTCGACGCCGGTGATGTGGTGGCAGGCTTTGCTGATTTCGCCGATGTATCGCAGAAACACGCCGCGGCGTTCGCCCTGCCGCTTCATTTTCTGGCGTCGACGCAGATACGTCCCCAGCTTGCGGCCGCACTCCTGCAAGGCGAGCTTCATCTCTTTGCGGATCTCGTCGTAGTCCGCGATCGCTTCCTTGCTCTCGCTCGTGAACGGCACCCAGACCGACGCCATGTGAATCATGACGATCATGGGCCCCACCGGCAGCCCGCCCCGCGGCTGCTGCAGGTTGTAGCCGCGCCAGTTCGTGTCGATCACCGCCTTGAACGAGCAGCACGCGGACTGCTGATATTGCAGCGGCACGCGGTTCGCGAAGCGATAGACCTTCGCGGCTTCGTCGCCCGGAAGGTCGCCGCCGAACGCGATCCCGGCTTCGATGACGAAGGGCCTGCCCCGATAGACGGCGGGCGGGCGGCTCGACGCCGTGATGAAGTCCGGGGTGAGGCCTTGCTGAAGCCCCTTCAACATGGTCCGCACGCCGATCGGCGACAAACAGTTGGTCGGCGGCCCCATGACCTTCGTCGATTGTAAGCCGGCGTAGAGCTTTTCAGCCTCCGCGTGTCCGACGTTCTTGACCCACGACCGCGTGGTCAGGCCCGCGCCGGACGCGACCTGCTGCGCCACCTTCGGCCCGACGCGGCAGAATTCGTCTTTGAAAAAGCCGCCGAGTTGCGTCGCGCCGGTGCGTTCGAGCATGGAAATGAGCGTGCCGAGTTCGATGCCGTGGGGGTGCGGCTTGATCTCCTCCGGCTGATCCGGAAGCTCCTCGATCGTGCGCTCGTACACCGTGTACTCCCCCTCGGGCAGCGCGGAAGTGGGGGGGGTGCGCAGCGTCAGCGTCGCGTGCGGGTTCGCGATCGCGGTCAACTGGACGTACTCGTCCACGCTGCGCGCGCCTTTCAGGTACTTGCCCTGGAGCTCGATCTCCACCCGCGTCCCCGTCCCCGTGCTGTTGACCGATTTGTCGAAGTAGACGTTGTCCTCGGGGTATTCTTTGTCGTGGACGACGTCGGCGCGGTTCTTCGAGGTGTCCATTTTCAGGATGACCTCGGAAGCGGGCTTGCGCGTCGACGTCTTCGAGATAATGCGGACGGGTTTGCCCGTGGTGATGAGGCCGTACATGCCGGCGGCGGAGATGCCGATGCCCTGCTGACCCCGCGACATTTTGAGGCGGTGGAACTTCGAGCCGTACAGCAGCCGCCCGAAGATGTTCTCGATCTGTTTGCGGACGATGCCGGGCCCGTTGTCCTGCACGATGACCATGTAGCGGTCGTCGGGCCAGTCCTTCTCCTGCCGAATCTCCACGTCGATCCGCGGCAGAATGTCCGCCTCCTCGCAGGCGTCCAACGAGTTGTCCACCGCTTCCTTCACCGCCGTCAGCAGCGCCTTGCGCGGGTTGTCGAACCCCAGCAGGTGACGGTTCTTCGCGAAGAACTCGGAGACGGAGATGTCGCGCTGGCCTTTGGCCATCGATTCGGCGTCGGCTCGGCGCTTCGTTGACGTTCTCTTGGCCATCCGTGGCGACCTCGTAGCTTGCATGCAAAGAACCCCTCGCCCGACCGTGACGACCCCGCCCCCTCCCAACCGTGACGACCCCGCTCCCTCCCAACCGTGACGACCCCGCCCCACCGACGACCTCCGCCCCAGCCCGCTGACCACTCCCCCCTGACAACCCCCTGATCCCGCTGTCTCCCCTTGATCGCGCGAGTGTAGCAAAGCGGTTCGACGCCGCTGCCCGGGTCTGTACCATCGGCCGCATGTGCTCGCAGGACAGTCTCACCGACACCGATGCCGGCACCAGTAGGTCCGACGCCAAAGAGCCCGCCGCGGATGCGGTCGACCGCCCGACCGTCGCGGTGGTCTGCCCGGGCTGCCGCTACGACGTCGCGGGACTTGACGACAAGCCGTGCCCCGAGTGCGGCGAGATGTCGTCGCGCGGCGACCGGGAGCTCGCCGCTCGCCGCGCGCTGTTCCCGACGCTCGGTATCTTCAAGGCCATCGGCGCCTACGTTCTCGCGCTTGGCGCCACCTTGTTCCTCTCGCCGCTCACGCTGATTTTCGCGTGTTTCACTATCGCTTTCGTCGTGTTCAGCGCCGCCGCGAACAAGCCGGGGTCGCGATATCACTTCTATGAAGCGATGCGTGGATTGTGGCGCATCCCGATCGCGACGCTCTTCGGCGCGGCGGTCGCCTGGCCGGTCTCGTATCTCCCTCCCATCGAGCGATGGTGGCTGCATCCCGCATCAGGCTTCGCCTTGATTTTCGTCGTCAGCGGCGCCATCGCGGGCGGGTTCTGGATGGCGCTCGGCCGGACGTGGTTCGCCGGGTGGAACGCGCGTGTGGCGAAGGTCGGCGCGATCCGACCCCGCGCCAGTTCCTGGTGCGAGATCTTCGCGGTGCTGCTCATGTTCCTCCATGCGCTCGTCGGCTTCGGGGCGTGGCTGGTGCTCGCCTTGAGCTCGTGACTCGGACGGACCCGTCACCGGCGCCGCTGCTTCGCGGCTCAGCTTCACGAAGACCTAACGCCGCGAGCGGAAGGCGCCGCCCGATTACGACGTACGCTCTTCATGACGGCGCGATTTTCGCTGCGAGTCGCGTTTCGTTGCAGCGCCTTTGTGGCGGAGGCCATCGTTCATGACCCAACCGATCGACCGTCGCTCGTTCCTCGGCGCTTCCGCATCGCTCGCCGTACTCGCCGGGCTTGCGCCGTTTGCCGGGGCTGAACCGGGCGTCACCGGCAACGATCGCCCGGTGGCGGACGCTGGCTCGCGCGCCCGGAACCTCATCTTCATGGTCGCCGACGGCATGTCGATCGGCACGTTCCAACTCGCGCAGCGTGCGTGCGAGCTCGAGGGCCGTTCGTCCGCGTGGGCCGAGTTGATCCGCACGCCCGGCGCCCGCTCCGCGCTCGCCGACACGCGTTCGGCGAACTCGGAGGTGACCGATTCGGCCGCGGCGTCCACGGCGTGGTCGACCGGCGTTCGCGTCGATAACGGCGCGGTCTGCGTCGCGCCGGGCGGTCGCACGCTGACGCCGCTGTATCACCGCGTGCGCGCCACCGGCCGCCGGACCGGTCTCGTCACGACCACGCGGCTGACCCACGCGACGCCCGCCGCGTTCGCCACGGTCGTGGACGAGCGCAGCTCGGAGGACGACATCGCCCAGCAACTGCTCGCCCCGGGGCACGACGTGCTTCTCGGCGGCGGCGCGCGCTATATCACGGACGATCGAATCGCCGAGCGATCCGATCGCGGGGTCCGCGTCGTGCGTACGGCCCGTGAACTCGCCGTCGAGCCGGCTCGCGACGGTGCGCTGCTCGGTGTGTTTGCCGACGATCACATGGTCTACGAGCTCGATCGCGGCTCGACGCAGCAGCCGTCGCTCGCCGAGATGACGCGGGCCGCGTTGACGCGCCTTTCCGCGCCGCCCGCAGCCGGGGACGAATCGCCGGGCTTTGTGCTTCAGGTGGAAGGCGGGCGGGTCGATCACGCCGCGCACTCATGCGACGCCGCGGCGTTGTTGCGCGATCAACTGGCGTTCGACGACGCTGTGCGTGCGGCGCTCGACTTCGCCGCGGAGCGTGACGACACGCTGCTGATCGTGACCACCGACCACGGCAACGCTGCGCCGTCGCTGACGCATTACGGGCCGAGCAAACTCGGCGTGCTCGGCCGGGCGACGGCGTCGTTCGAGGTGCTGCTCCCGCAGATCGAGTCCGCGGGGCCGCGCGTCGAAGCGTCGCGTCTGCGGCTTCTGGTCGGACGGGCGACCGGCGTCGCGCTCGCCGACGACGAACTCGCGTTGTTCAGCCGCTGTTTACGCGGCGAGACCGTCAACGCCTTCGAGGGGATGCGGGCGCCGGCGCACGTACTCGGGTCCCTACTGGCCAATCACTCCGGCGTTCATTTCGTCTCGGGCGCCCACACCGCCGAGCCGGCGTTGCTCACCGCGTTCGGGCCCGGCGCCGATCGGATCCCGCCGTACGCCCATCTCACGGACACGCACGAAGCGGTGGCGGCGGCCCTCGAGTTCGCTTCGTAGCCCGGCCGCGTGGCGCACCGCGTCGCACCCACCCGCCGCGATAGAGTGCCCGCATGCCCGCTCTCGGAAAGGACCGTCGTTCGCGCGACCGGCACGACGCCGCGCCGCCGTCTCGGTGCCCTCGCTGCGGATACGATCTGAGGGGGCTTGCTGATCGCCCGTGTCCCGAGTGCGGCGTCACCTCCACCGCCGAACAGCGCGCCCTCGCGAGCGATCTCGCGCCGTTCCCATGGCCGGCGCTCGCACGCGCCGCGGGCGTCTCCGCCGGGCTGTTCATGCTCGCCGGCCCGGTCTGGATCCCGCTCGCCGTTCTCGGCGTCGTCGGCTACGACTTCGTTCTGCTCAACGGCCCGTATTGGATGCCGTTCGCGGTCCTCGGCGCGCTCGTCGCCGTATGGCCCGTTCTCGTGTGGTTCACGCACGCGCCCGGCCCGGGGGTCCACGTGCGGCTCGCCGTCCAAGGGCTGTGGCGGACGCCCGCGGCGGCGGTGCTCGGACCGTGCGCCGTCGCGCCGCTGCTGGTCGTCCGTCTGCTCGGCCTCCCATCGGCGGCGACGAGCGGTTTCGCCGCGTCGACGATCGTCGCGGCGTACATCGGCACGGTCGCCGCGGTCGCGGGCGTGCTCTACGTCTGCTTCGCGTCGCCCTGGTTCAGGCGGTGGAGCGGCGCCGCGCGTTCGCTCGGCTGGGTTCAACCGGCCGCCGGGTCCGCGGCGCGTCTCGTCGCGCTCGCGCTCATGTGCCTCCACGTCGCGGTCGGGGCCGTGCTGACCATCGTCCTGCTCGACGTCTGACCCACCGCCCTTCGAGAAGAATCGCGGCACCGAGGCACAGCGACGCGGCGCCCCCCGCTCGCTCTCGCGCATAATCCGCTCGTGACGCCGCACGCCCCCGCCACCAATCCGCCGCTCGACTTGCGGTGCCACTACTGCGATTACTCGCTTGAGGGGCTAGCGAACCCGATGTCGGCCCCGTGCCCGGAGTGTGGTCTGGTCCAGCGACCCGGCGTTGCGGAAGCGCGGCAGCGATGGTCTGGACGCAGCGTCGCCGGCCCTGTGGCGTTCTTTCTGGTGACGACGCTGGCGCTTTCCATCGGCGCAGCATTCGCGATTGGCGCGTCCGGGCCGTTGCCGCCTTCGTCAATCGACATCGCGCTGTCTGCGGGGGTCGTGTTCGCGGGCCTCACCGCAGCCGGCGCCGTCCCCGCCCTCGGAACGTTCGTGACGCCGGGGCCCTATCGACGGTGGCACCTCGGCGCCTACTGGCGTTCCGCGTGGGCGCTCCCGATCGCCGCCGTGGCGACGCTGCTCGCGAACGTCGTCGCGATCGAACCGCCGCTGCTGTTGTCGATGTTCATTCTGTTGGCGACTTCCGTCGTCGCGACCGGCTTGTGGTTCATCTGGTGGGCCGCCGTGCCCGGGCAGGAACTGCGTCTGCGTCCGCGGAGCGTGCCGCCGCTCGTCGGTTTGCTGATCGCGATCGACATGGTCGCCTGGCAGATTTTCAGCCTCGAGCTCTCGACCATCCTCTTACGGTGACGCTCGATCGCGCCGAGCGGGCCGGCCGCCGGCAGGGAGGCGGCCGAGCGGCTTGACTGATCGCCGGTCATGCGGAACGCCCGGACGTCATCCGCCCGGGCGTCCCTGTGTGTCGAAGGACGTCTACATCGAAAGGCAACGCCGACGCTCGGTGTCTTCGCCCGCGTCGCGGGGTCGAAGCCTTTGGAGGGCCGAGTTGAGCGGGCGATCAATGGCCGGTCGGTGCGACGGTCTTGGTCGCTGGCCCGCCGACGACGCTCGCCGCGCCTCGAAGAAGTCGGGTCAGGCGGCGACGGCGTGCTCGGCGGTCGCGCGCTGATGATCGTCGGCCAGCTTGCGCAGACCGCGGTATTTCCAGTTGGTGATCGTCGAAACGCGTACGCCGAGACTCTCGGACGCTTCTTTAAGCGACAAGCCGTGGCACACGGTCAGCCGGATGGCGACGCGTTCGTTCGGCGTGAGCCGGGTCATCGCGCCGGGCTTGAGCTCGACCATCGGCCCCGCGTGGCCGGGTTCCGCCTGAGCGTTCGCGTCGGCGCGGCGCTTCGAGGCTTCGCACAGGGCGGGCTCGGCGGCCGTGAATCGCTTATTACGACGATGATCGCCCTTGATCAGGTTGTGAGCCACCTTGATGAGGTAGCTGACACTGATCGTCCGCTCCGGAAGGTCCTCGATCCGCATCAGTCGGAGAAAGACCTCCTGGGTCACGTCTTCGGCTGTGTTTGGGTCGGTCAACTGCCGGGCGAAGCAGTAAACCCTGTGGTAATACTTGCGAGTAAGGTCCGCAACGATCGCGCCATTGGCTGCCTTAGCCATTGTCATGCTCCCACCTGTTACGCAGGCACGGGTCACGCCTTTGTGAGCCGCATCGTGGCCTGCAACTGTGTGCACCTGCATTTTCTCCGACGAGTTCCGCCGTCGCGTCGCTCGCCGTGACGGCCCATACCAGGCCGTCCCACCACGAGCAACATACTTCCATTTCCGTAGTACGCCTTGGGGAAAGTCCCTCAAAGCATGGTGAGCAGGGTGTCGCACCTTGTGGCTTACCGCATAGCGGTTGGTGACTACGTCAGAGTGCGTGGGTGTAAGTGCCCGTATCAGCGGGATTTCCAAAATTGGACCGACCAACTGTCGCGGACAATCCGTCGGGCGCGACGCGCCGCAGTTTTTTTCGCGTTTTCCATTTGACGGTTCTTGACGCTCTGTCGGAAGCCGCAACGGCTCCCCGGTCTAGTGGGGCGATTAAGCACATCCCGGACAGTCACCCGCCGACCCTCCATGACGAGACGGACTCATGCGGATCGACACCCCTCAGACGACGACGAACCGTTCATCATCATCAGACGGCTCATGGAGCGGCGCCGGGCGGAGTTCTGTGCTCGCTCGCTTCGGACCGGGCGGAGCGTTCTCCGCGATCAACGCAGCAGACGCGGCGCCGCCCCAGAACGATGCGGTGCGCGGCGCTCGACCCGCGCTCGACGGCGACGATCTCGGCCGCCGCGTCAGCCGCCGCCGGGCCGACCTCGCTCGCCTCGCGGTCCGCTGGGACCAGCTCACCGATACCGTCGGCTCGCCCGCTGTGCCGCAGCGGCTGCGCCTGATCCGCCTCGGCGCCTGACCCCGTTTGAGCTGCCGGGCCGCGTCGGCGCCCCGCCCCGGCGCCGAGGCTGCCGTATCCTCGGCGCACGCACCCCATGCCGACGGAGCGAACCATGCCACTCAAACGCACCTTGGTGGACCTCGCCGACGAGATCCGCGACACCATCAACGAGATCGACGCCGACGAACTCCACGAACTCATGCAGACGCGAGGCGTCGCTCCCGGGCGGAGCCCCGAGAAGAAGCCCATCCTCATCGACGTGCGCGAGACCGACGAACGCCAGCAGGGCTACATCCCCGACTCCGTCCACCTGCCGCGCGGGATTCTGGAACGCGATATCGAGAAGAAGGTGTTCGGGGGCGCCGCCACGGACGACGATCTCCGCACGCCCATTATCTGCTACTGCCGGGGCGGCCACCGCTCGGTCATGACGTGCGACAGCCTCCGCAAGCTCGGCTTCGAAGACGTCACCTCGCTCGAAGGCGGCTGGCGGCAGTGGACGGAATCGGGCAAGCCGGTCGACCACCCCCGGGGCTGAGACGCTTCAGGGAAAGTCTTGGGCTACGACCGACAGCTTGCCGGCTTCGCCGACCCGGTCCCTCGACGGCGGACCGCGGGCCGCGCCCGCGACGCTTTACACTCTCCAGCGATGAGCACGACGCGACCCCATACCCAGAAACGACGCGACACGAAGCGCGGCGGCAAGCGCCCGAAGCCCGAACGTTCCAGGCTGATCAAGGGCCACAAGAACGCGCACCGCGCGAGCCGGCGGCCGTTCCATCTCCCGACCGCTGCGCTGACGGTCGGGGGATTAGGCTTTTTCAGGCCGGCGCCGGGCACGTGGGGTTCGCTCCCGCCCGCGGGGCTCGCGCTGTTGTTGTTGGCGCTCGGGGCGTCGCCTCTGTGGATGACGGTGTGGATGGGCGTGCTTCTCCTCGCCGCCTCCACGGTATGCGTGTATTGGGGCGAGTACGCGCTCAAGCGCTTCGGCCGCAAGGACGCCGCCGAGGTCGTCGCCGACGAAACCGCCGGCGGCGCGCTGCCCTTTCTCTTTCTTCCCGCTGCGGTGATCGGTGACGCCACGGTGGTCGGGGCGGTGGGCGGCGACACGATCGATCATTTCGTCAACGCGATCGTCCTCGCCGTGGTCGGCTTCGGCCTGTTCCGTTTGTTCGACATCTGGAAGCCGGCGCCCGCGCGGCGGCTCGAAGCCCTTCCGCACGGCTGGGGCGTGCTCGCCGACGACCTCGCCGCCGGCGCCTTCGCCCTCGCCGCCATGCAGTTGTTCGTGCGGTTCCTGTGGTGAACACGCCGTCGCCGGACGACGGGCGGCCCGCCGATCCGTCCACCAGCAACGCCTCCCATCCGACCCTGCCGGCGCCGCGTCGCGTCAGGCCGCTCGTCGCCTTCCCGTCGCCCCGGCTCCACGTCGTCGTCCCCACGCACAATCGCGCCGATCTCATCGTCCGCTGCCTCGGAGCTCTCTGCGAGCAGACCGTCTCCGATCTTCACGTCGTTGTGGTCGACGACGCGTCCGACTCCGCCGCTCGCGAAACGCTGCTTCGTTGGCAGGACGAACACTCCGATTTCAACCTCTCACTGTTCCTCAACGAGCGAAACCTCGGCGCCAACCCTTCGCGAAACATGGGCGTCGCCTTCGCGCTTTCCCTTATCGAAGACAAACGTGTCGGCCTGGTCGCGTTGCTCGACAACGACTCGATCGCGGAACCCACCTGGGCGGAGAACATCGTCGTACCGTTCGACGACGATCGCGTCGCCGCCGCGACCGGCCTCGTGCTCGATCCGGATCCGCCGAACGTGTGGACGCTCGCCTACAAAGGGACGCACCGCGTCGTCACCCGCGGCCCGGCGCACCGCATGGTCTCTTGCAACCTGTGCCTTCGCGCCGAGCCGCTGGAGCGTTTCACTTTCGGTGAGGCGCTTTCACCCAACGCGACCACGGTCGGCGGCGCCGCCGACACCGCCGTCTCGGGTCGGTCCGATGAAGAGGGCCTCTATCTCAAGCTGAAGCGAGCGGGATATTCCGTCGTTTCGGCGCCCGACGCCGTCGTGCTGCACGACCACACCTACACCGCCCGATCTTTCTTCAAGCAGGCGTTTCGCTCGGGTCGGGCGGCGGCAAGGCTCGTGTACCGATACCGGCTCGCTCACCGCCTCGACATGGCGCCGCTCGCGGCGGCGTATCTGACGCTTGTCCCCGCCGCGCTTCTCGCGCCGATGCTCGGGGCGGCGCCGCTCCTCATCCCGGCGATGTGTTTCGCCGCCGCCGTCGCCGCGTATCTCTACAACGAGCGTTCGCGGAAGCGCAAAGCGTTCGGTGAGATCACGCGTTCATTTCACGTCGTGCTGCTCTACTACCACGTCAGGCTCGCCGGCTACCTGCTTCAGCACGCGCGCTTCGCCTTTCGCGTCGAGCGACCGCCCCGCTTCGACCTGGCCTCGATCCGACCGCGATTTACCGATCAAGCAACCACGAAAGCGTTCGCCGACGATCGTCGTCGGGTTTGACGCGATCGTGAAAAATGACGCCGCGAAACGGCGTGAGGCCCAGGCCGAGTCTATTGGGATTGGGGTATACGCGCCTGCGACAGAAGTTGTCGCCGGCGACGTGGATGGCGCGGCCGTCGGGCGCGACGGCGGCGGCGAGCGTCACTTGTGTTGACGTCTTGGCACGGCACGCCGGCGGCGACTCGACCGAGCGGATCGGCGCTCGCGTCGCCCGATCTACTCCAGGTTCTGGACCTGTTCCTTGATGCGGTCGATGGCGCCTTTGACCTCGACGATGCCGCGGCTGATCTCGGCGTCGCTGGACTTGCTCGCGATGGTGTTCGCCTCGCGGAGCATTTCCTGAGTGAGGAAGTCGAGCGTGCGGCCGACGGGCCGCCCGTCCTCGCGGAAGAGGAGCTCTTCGAACTGATCGAGATGAGCGGCAAGACGGGTGACCTCTTCGGCGACGTCGGAGCGTTCGGCGAAGATGGCTACCTCTTTGATGAGGTCGGCGGAGTCGATCGTTCGGCCGAGCTCTTCGAGCAGGGCGTTGACGCGTTCCTGAAGTCTGGACTGGTAGTCGGCGACGACCTTGGGCGCCCGTTCGCGGATGACCGAGAGCCGGTCGGCGATGAGGCGGTGGTGACTCATGAGGTCTTCGCGGAGGACGAGCCCTTCGCGGCGGCGCATGCCGATGAGGTGATCGCACGCCTCGCCGAGCAGCTTCAGAAGAAGCGTTCGGATCTCGTCGAGCTTGCGTTCGGTCTCGGCCGGCCGCTGCAGAACGCCGGGCAGCGTGAGAAGCGGCGCGAGCTGGATGTGCAACTGTCCGGAGGCGAACTCCGGGCTTTCTCGCAGTTGGGCGATGTACTTGCTGAGCGCGTGGTGGTTGATTTCGAGGGCGGCCTTCTCGGTCTGCGTCGCGACGTTGACGGTGACGACGACCGAGCCGCGGCTGAGCTTGGCGCGGAGCGCGGTTTCGACGACCGGCTCGAGGGCGTTGAGCTCCTCGGGCATCCGCGTGCTGACTTTGAAGTACTTGTTGTTGAGGGATCGGACTTCGAGGGAATAGTGGACGCCGTCGTGGCTTCCCGCCGCTTCGCCGAAGCCGGTCATGCTCTGGATCATCGGGCCGTGTCCTGTTCGCCCCGCCGCCGAGGTGCGGGCGGTTCAGCCCCCGTCGCGCGTGTCCTCGCCGCCGTCGGGGGCGTCGGTTGTGTCGTTCGTCGCGTCGCCGTCTGGCGGCTGCGCGTTCTGTGCGTCGGCGGCGCCGGGTTCTTCCGGACCGAGGTCTTGCTCGGGCATGTCGGCGTCGCCTTCGTCGGGCGAAGCGACTTCGGGTTCGACAGCGGCCTCCTCGCCGGCGTCGGCTTGCCCGCCTTCGTCTTCGACTTCCGCGGCCGGGGCGGCGGCGCCCATCTGCGCCTGCGTCGGCGGCGGCGTGGGGCGGACAGCGAAGTTGAGCCAGACCGCGACGCCGAGGAAGAGGAGGAAGATGACGATCGTGGCGGTGGTGAGCGCGTCGCCCGTCTTGACGCCCAGCGCCGTCTGGCCGGCCCCGTCGGCTGAAGCGCCGAACGCGCCCGACAGCCCGCCGCCTTGGGGCCGCTGGATGAGCACCACCAGAATCATCACGATGGAGATGACGAGGAAGGCGACGAGGAGCAACCCCTGCAGGAAGCCGCCGAAGTTGAGAGCGAGGGTGAGTGGAAGCTGGGTCTGGAGCATGGGCAGGTCCCGGTCGGGAAGGGAGGCGTTTCGGGCGAGAGGTCGGTCGGCCCGCGGACGGAGCGCCACGGCCGCGGCGTCGGTGACGCCGAAGGCGACGGGGCAGTGTACCGACTCATTCCGAGCGGTTCCGGCCGGGAGGCGTTCGCGACCGTAAGAGCGGCGGGGGCGGGCGGCACGGGGCGGGACGCGGGGGCTACCATCGGCCGAGATGACCCGCACCTCGCCGAAGGCTTACAACCGATTGAGATTGGATTACCGCCGCGAAGCGGAGCGTTTGGGTCCGCCGCCGGCGCCGATCATCGACGCCCATGCCCACATCAACGGCGCCGCGGCGTCGCGGGTCTACGCCGACGTCCGCCGGGCGTACGGCGTGGTCCGGACCTTCACCCAGACGCAGTTGAAGCAGGCGGCGGCCGTTAGGGAAGTGCTGGGCGAGACGGCGACGTTCGTCGCGGTCCCCGATTACATGGCGGAAGACCGCGTCCGAGCGCACACCGAGGGCTTCATCGAGAACATCACGGAGTGGAACCGCGAGTTCGGGGCAAAGATCGTGAAGTTCTGGTGCGGGCCGCGGGGTCGGAAGTTCATGCACGATTCGGGCGGGGACCCCTTGATCTTCACGCTCGACCACCCGTGGCGGCGCAAGCAGATGGACCACGCGGCGTCGCTGGGTTACATGTTCATGGCGCACCTGGCCGACCCCGACACATGGTTCGCGACGACCTACGCGGACACGTCGTTCTACGGCACGAAGCAGTCACAATACGACGCGATCGAGCGATTGGCCGAGGAATATCCGGTGCCGTGGCTGATCGCGCACATGGGCGGTTGGCCCGAGGATCTCGACTTCATCGACGGGTTCCTGACGCGTCATCCGAACGTCGTGCTGGACACGTCGGCGACGAAGTGGATGGTGCGCGAGTTGAGCAAGCACCCCACGGACCGGTTGACGGCGCTGCTGCGTAAGTTCAAGGGGCGCATCCTGTTCGGCAGCGACATCGTGACCGACGATTCACACTGCACGTCGGCGGAAGGATGGCGCGGGATCGGCGCGCAGACGTCCTCGGAAGAAGAAGCGTGGGACCTGTACGCGTCGCGGTATTACGCATTGCGGACGATGTTCGAGACGAGCCACAAGGGTCCGTCGCCGATCGCGGACCCGGATCTGGCGATGGTCGATCCCGAACGGTTCGGGCCGGAGGACGCGCCGCCGCTGCGGGGACATGCGTTGCCGCAGGATTTGTTGAAAGCCCTGTACCACGGGGCGACCGCAGCGACGCTGGCCCATTGGATGGAGCACGGCGCGTTCGCCGAAGGGTGGGCGGAGGCGGGCGGCCGCAACGAATGAATCCAGTAAGCGGCAAATGAGGGTGCATGGAGTTGCATCACGACTCGCCGCGAAGGGGAGGGGCCATACGACTTTGAAGAGGTCTGGCCCGACGATTACGCTGCCAGAGATTGCCGTAGACACACGGGAAGCTATCGGGTGCTCCCATTCATTGGATTGACTCACGCTGCTTGGCCCTGATTGCCTTGGTCTCGGCGCATTTGCGAGGTGCGCGTGGGTGCGCGAGCTGATCGAAGCGGACGGCGTCGAGCTGCGCTTCCTGCCGCCGTGCAACTCGGACGCGAACCCGATCGAGATGGTCTTCAGCGAGAGCAAGCACCTGCTGCGCGCCCTGGCCTGCGATACGGGTGAGACGCTGTGGCGGTCGATTCGGCTCGTGGTCGACGCGATCACGCCGAGTGATGCCGCGAACTGTTTCCGCCATCGCGGCTACGCGCCACGGGACGGATGAGGATGGGCTACCCGTCGAGGGCTCGTTGGAGGTCGAGGCGGGTGAGTCGGACGCGGAGATCGGCGGCGTAGGCGGTGAGGATGGGAAGCGGTGGGGCGGGGCGGCCTTGGGTGGCGGCGCGCTCGCGGGTGGTGGCGATGACGGCTTCGAGTTCGCTGAGCGCGCCTTCGAGGTCGGCCGGATCGCCGGCGAGCGATCGCCGGAGGGCGGCTTCGACGCGGTCGCGATCCGGCTCGGCGGGTGCGTCGATCGGCCAACGATCGGGTTCGGCGGCGGGTCGGCTGGCGCTGTCGGGAGCGGGCGGGCGGTCTGTGGGGGGCGAGGGTGCGGCGGCGTCGTCGCGCGGTTCAGCGCGCGAGGCCGCGGTCGACGGTGATCGCTCCGATTCGTTCTCGACGTCGGTTTCCGATGAACGCGCTTGGGTTCGGTCGTCCGCCGGCGGCGTTCGATCACCCGAGGGCTCACGTGTCGCTGATCCCGCGTCGCCGGCGCCCGCATCGTCGTCGGACGTGGCCACTGAGTCTCGGTGGCGGATCGGGCCCCCGGCGTCGTCATCCGTCGGTTCGGTCTCGTTCGTCCCGGCCGCGACGTCGGCGCCGCCCGATCCGCCGTCGTGAAGAAGACGGTCGAGAGCGCCCAGCGTCGCGAGCGAGGCCAGCGTGGCGGCCAGCGCCACGGCTAAGGCGACGAGCGCGATGCGCGCCCGGATCAGCCGTCGCTCCAGCACGAGACGCTTGGCGTACTCGGCGGCGTTGGCCGGCGGCTCGAGTCCACGCGACAAGTCGGGCCCAAGCCAATCGCGCAGTCCCGCCGGCGCGGCGACGCCGCTGGACGCGACGGCGGCGGTCGGCGCCTCCGGGCGGTCGGGACGCTCCGGTCGTCCGTGCCGTCGCGACCGATCGCATATCGGAGCGCTCGGCTGCCTCGTCGGAGTCGGTTGCGAATCGGGACTGCGTTCGGCTCGCGCCTCACCGGCCGCTTCGCTGGTCGTTCGATCGTCCGATGCCGGGTGATGGAGGATCGCGTGCGGTCCGTGCTCCCCGTGTGGACTGACACCGTCGGCGCTTTCGCCCGCGAGCAACGCCTCGGCCACGGCGTCCGGATCGACGCCATCCGGCAACGGGCGTATCGGCGCGAGACCGAGGTCCCGGCGATCGGCGTAGCGGACGAAGTCGGCGTCGCAACGGGGGCAGTGCTCGGCGCCGGGCGGAACGGGAGCGTCGCACGCGTGGCAAACGCCGAGCTTGTGCGCGAGCCCCGGCGCCCGACGGGCGCGCACCCAGAATTGTCTGGTCGAGGGGCCACGCACGATCGTGTCGAGCCCGACGTCGCGGCGCGCGATCGCGGCCAACATCGTCTCGTACGAGCGGCCGGGCTCGGCGGCGCGGGTCGATTCGCGGATGAACCACGGGCCCATGCCGTTCTGGACGCGCTGCCGTTCGATGGCGTCGTCGACGCGGCCGCAGACGCGGCAGGGCTCGGGGGAACCGGTCGCGGCCGTGGAAGGCGGCGCGACCCGCTGTTCGCCGCAGAAGGGGCAGATGGGCGGCGGATGTTCCGCCCCGCCGTCGGACGTCTGCGTCGGTCGATCCGCCATGGGCTTCACGGTACGGGAACCAGCGGGAGAGCGGAGGCGCTCAGGCGCCGGATGAGTGGTGCCGGCCCGGAGTTGGGTCGGGGCCGGCGATCGCGAAACAAAGAACGAAGGGAAGGACCGTTCGCCGCCGAACCGCCGCCCGTGTCGGGAGTGGTTCGGGCGTCGTCGGTATCGGGTGGCGGTTGATTGAAGAGGCCGCGGTGGGATTCGAACCCACGAAGGCGTAAGCCTACGGATTTGCAATCCGTCCCATTTGTCCACTCTGGCACGCGGCCCGACACCGATGGGTGGGGTCGGCTGCGACACAGTGTACAGCCGGGTGGGCCGTTCGTCCTTCCGCCGGGTCGTTTCCGGGCGACGTTGCGTGTCAGTCGGCGAAGCGGACCAGCACGGGCGCGTGATCGGACGGGGCCGTTTTGTGCGCATCCGGGGCGCGTTCGGCGGAATCGACCCACGCCTCGACCACGGCGTCGGCGAGCGGTTCGGAGGCGAAGACGTGGTCGATGCGGAGGCCGTCGTTGTTCTCCCAGCCGCGGTTGCGGTAGTCCCACCAGGAGAAGCGGTTGCGGTCGTCGGGGTCGGGTGTGGCGTCGTCGGCGACGGGGTGGAGGGCCCGAAAGCAGTCCTGGAAGCCGAGATCGGTGAGGCGGTGGAGCCCGCGGCGGGCGGGCTCGGCGCAGAGGACGGACTCGCGCCATCTTTTGGGGTGGGCGACGTCGGCGTCGGTCGGGGCGACGTTGAAGTCGCCGACGACGACGGTGCGACGTTGGGCGGCGCCGTCGCGGTGGAGCCGCCGGCGAAGGCGGTCCATCCAGTCGAGTTTGTAAAGCCACTTGTCCGAGTCGACAGAGCCGCCGTTCGGGAAATAGCCATTGATGACGGTGACCTCATCCCCGTCGAGACCGAGCGAGGCGGCGCCGAAGGTGGCGGTGATGAGGCGGCGGTGGGGGTCGGGGAAGCCGTCGTCGTCGAAGCCGAGCCGGACGGCGATGGGTTCGTCTTTGGAGATGACGGCGACGCCGTTGTAACTGGGCTGTGAGTGGATGGCGGCGTGGTAGCCGGCTTTGCGGAAGTCGTCGAAGGGGAAGCTCGATTCGTCGCACTTGAGCTCCTGCAGGCACAGCACGTCGGGCTCGCGGCTGGCGAGGAACGCCAAGGCGCGTTCGAGGCGGGTCTTGATGGAGTTGACGTTCCACGTCGCGACGAGCATGGGCCGAGTGTATCCGGGTAGGGGTGCCGGCTCGGGAACGGCGAGTCGGGCGGCGGTGGCGGCCGCAGGCACTTGGGCGTCCGCTGTCCGGAACCGGCGGCCCTTCGTGTTCGGATCGGGCGGGCGGGACGGCGGAACTCCGGCCGAGGGCCGAATCTGCTAGTTTGATCTGCCGCGAATCGTGCCCGCGGGAATCAGTTCGTGCGGGGGTTCGACGCTCGCTGAGCGAGGCTCTGCCCCTGGGCCCTGCGGGCATCTGGTCCACGCCACCTCGGCTTACGGAGGACGCCTGATGGCTTCCAAGGCGATTGCCCTTCTCTCGCGTAACCGCTCCAAAGGCTTCGCTGCGGCGGGCCTTGCCGCGTCGCTGGTGCTGCTTGCCGGCTGCGACGGCGGCGACCCCGTCGCCGCAGCGGTCGAGCGTGCGTCATCGGACTTGGCGGCGATGAGCGGGGCGGGTTCGCTGGCGGCGGCTCGGGAGCATCGCGAGCGGACGTATCAGCAGATCGCTCAGCGGTTGGAGTCGGCGCTTCGCGAAGCCGACGATTCGCCCGCCGCGGGGGCCGCGCAAGCGTTGATCGCCCAGGTCCGTGCGGGCGAAGGGGCGGCCGAGAGCGCCGACGCGGAGGCCGCTGCGGAACGTGTGCTGGAATTGGTCGCCGAAGCGGAGGTCGTTCGGGCGGCGATGGAAGAACTTGGGCGGACGGCGGCGTTGGCCTCGACCTTCGACCCGGACGCGGAGGAGGCGGCGGTTGCGGCCGATCGGACCGATTTCGAGCGGCGCCTCGCCGAGACCGAGTCACGGGCGGCGACGCTGCAAAGCGAGTTGGACGGGTTGCGGGAGCAGATCGACGAGCAGTTGGCGGCGGCGCGAGAAGCGCGTCTCGAAGAAACGCGGCTTCGCTCGCAAGCGTTGCGTGCGGACGCCATCGAGCGGGCGTCGATCGTGGAGCGGGCGGTCGAGTCGCGGCGTGTAGCCGAACAACGCGAGCGTCGCGCAGCGGAGTTGGAGCTGCGGGCCGATCGGCTCGAACGACAAAACAGCGACGTGCGGGCGGAGGCGAGCGGGTTCGAGAGCGCGATCGCGAACATCGACGAGTTGGAGGGGCGAATCGCGGAAGCCGCGGAGACCGAGCGTGAATCGGCGCAACGACGCGGGCGGAGCGCCGCCGAGTTGCGAGAGGACCTCGATTCGCTCGTGCGGCAAATCCGTACCGCGCTCGAGGGTGGACCCGAAGCGCCGGCGGAAGGCGTCGCCGAGGTTTCGTCGGGCTTTCTCCCGGAGATCGACGAAGCGATCGGGAAGTACGAACAGGCGGTGCGGGCGGCGTCGTCGGCGGGCGAGCGGAGCCGCGACCTCGGGTCGATGACCCGGGCCGGAGCGCAGCAAGCGCTCGCCAGCCTGCACATCCTCAAGGCGCTGGTGCTCAACCGGGTGGCGGAACTCGCCGGCGACGTGCAGGAAAGCGAGTTGGCTCAGTCCAGCCGAACCGCCGCGGACGAGGCGGCCGAGTCGGCGGGCGAGGCGCTCGCTGCGGCGGCGTCGGGCGCGGGTTCGCTGCGGCCGCAGGGCGCGGTCGCCGACCGGCTCGCGCTCCGCGGCGATGCGATGCAGTCCCGCGCCGACCTGCTGCAAGAGCACGGCGTCGCGGTGCTGCTCGATCCCGATCTGGCTCCGACGCCCGACCCCGCCGATGACGGTGGAGGCATGGCGCCCTCCGGCGACGACGGAGGCTGGGGCGCGCCGGGCGCCGGAGATGGCGACCAATGGGGAACCGGCGACGACGACTGGGGTTCCGGCGGCGGCGATGATTGGGGGACGGGCGGGGGCGCCGGGGGCGCCGGCGGCGCTCCGGGCATGGGCGGCATGCCCTCCATCGGCGGTGGGGGCGGCGGCGGCTTTACCGATCTTCTCGACGCGTTCCGCAACTTCGGCAAGAAGCCCGAAGAACAGTGAACGACCGGCCCGGCGCCGCGTCGCGCGCAGTTTGGTCGATCGCGCGTTTGTAGCGCCGACCGCGGGGTAGACGCTGCGACCCGCCGGCTACGCCGCGCGCGGGTCGAGCGGCGGCGATGAATCAAACCGCTATGCTCGAAAGCCCTGTCGCGGGGCCCGGAAGCCGCGCCGGGTCGCTTATGTCGCGCGATTCACACGAAGCCATTCCGCAGGCCGCCCCGGCCGTCGACGACGCGTACGCGGTCATGCGTCGCGTGGCCCGCCGTCTGTTCCGGGGCGAGCGATCGGACCACACGCTGCAACCGACGGCGTTGGTGCACGAGGCCGTCATCAAACTGATGCAGAGCGGCGTCGATTTCTCGAAGCCGGACGAGTTAGTGCGCTACGCCGCCCGGGTGATGCGGCAGGTGTTGATCGACCACGCCCGCCGAGCCGGCGCGCAGAAGCGCGGCGGCGACCTGGTTCATTTCCCGCTCGACGAGCGCGAGGTGGCGGCGGCAACGCGGGGCGGTGGGCCGTCGCTGGTCGATCTGGAAGACGCGATGCGGGAGCTGTGGAATCGGCACGCGGAGTCGGCGCAGGTCGTCGAGTTGCGTCTGTTCGGCGGCCTGACGAACGCGGAGTGCGCGCGGAATCTGCGGATCGAGGAGAGCCGGGCGCTAAATCTGTGGCGGTACGGCCGAGCGCGGTTGCGGGAGGAGATGGCGCCCGAGACGGACGGGCGAGCCGCCGAGAAAGCGGACGGGCGAACCCCGTGACGAGCGACTTCGATCTCTTTTCGCGGCTTTCGCCGCTCCCAGCCGAAGATCGTGAGTCGGCGATCGAAGCGCATCCGGACAAAGAACAAGCGCAGCGGATTCGGCGGCTTTTCGCCCGCGATGCTGATACGGCGTTCCTCTCGGCGATGATCGTCGACGGCGGCGCGTCGACGTCGGGCGGGCCCGGTGGGTCGGGCGTGCTGGGCGCGGGAATGCGGGTTCGGCCCGAGGGCTATGTCGTCGAGCGACTGATCGGCCGCGGCGGAAGCGGACTGGTGTACGCGGCGTTGGAGGAGGGCTCGGGGCGGCGAGTGGCGATCAAAGTGTTGCGGGAGGAGCACGCCGACGAGGCGGCGGTTGAGCTCTTCCGTCGCGAGGCGAGGGTGTTGGGGAGGCTGAAACACCCGAGCATCGTCGGCGTCCACGCGGTCGGCTGGACGGGGTCGGGCGGGTTGCGGCGGCCTTTCATCGTGATGGAACTCGTCGCGGAGGCGAAGCCGATCAGCGAAGCGCTGTCCGAAGGTTCGAGCGAAGAAGATTTCATTCAGTTCGCCGCGGTGACGGCCGAGGCGGCCGAAGCGCTGCACGCGGCGCACGAGGCGGGGGTGATCCACCGCGACCTGAAGCCCAGCAACGTCCTCCTCGGTGGAGACGGTCGGGTGAAGGTCATCGATTTCGGCGTGGCGGACTTGGTGGCGACGACACAACGAACGCTGACGAACACGACGGGCTCGTCGTCGCTGCTGGGGACGTTGGGCTACCTGTCGCCCGAGCGGTTGCGCGGGCGGGAGGCGACGGTGGCGGACGATGTGTACGCGTTCGGCGTCACCATGCACGAGTGTCTCAGCGGTCGGCATCCGTATTTCGACGAAACGCTGGACGTTTTGCGTTTCGCCGAGGCGGTGCGGGAGGGGCGGTTGAGGTCGGGCGCGGGGCCGAGACCGAACGTACCGACGGGGTTGGTTCGGATCGCGCGTCGTGCGGCGGCGCCGGGAGCGGGCGAGCGATACAGATCGATGAAGGAGTTGGGTGAAGACTTGCGTCGGTTCGAGCGCGGCGATCCGGTGCTCGCGGATTCGGGGCGGGCAATGCGCGTGATCCGCGGTTCGCTGCGGCGTCGGCGCGTGCGCGTGGCGGCGGCGCTCGCGACCGCGGCGGTGCTCGCTGGCGGAGCGACGTTCGTGCTCTCGCCCAAGCCCGGGCCGACGGGACCGTTCGCCGCCACGACGGCGATCGGCCCCGCCTCGGACGGCAACGGTCGAACGGAGCGTTTGGTCGTGCGCGACGCGTCGGGAGAGGACGTGGCGTCGCTCGAGCCGCCGCTGGCGGGGGCGAGCTTCGCGAACGCCAAGGTCGCGCTCGACCCCGGGGCGCCGCACGGCGCAAGCGCGGTCGCGTGGATGCGATACTTGCCCGGGCTCCCCGGGCATGTGCTTGTATGTGTCTGGCCCTTCGGCGGCGGCGAGCCGCGCTTCATCGGCGACGACGCGTTCATCGATCCCGACGGCCGAGAGGTACCGAGCGAGCGATGCTGGACCATTTGGACCGACGTGGTGGAGGTGTTCGCCGAATCGCCCGGCGAGGAGATCGTGGTGGCGACCCGCGCGCTCGACGGTTCCGCGTCGCGGCTGCGCGTGGTCAGCGTGCGTGGGGAGGTGCTTTCGGAATATTGGTTCCCGGGCGACGTGGTGGCGGCGCGAGTGTGGAGGCGGATCGACGTCGGCACGCCGATGCCGCCCCGGCTGCTGATCCTCGGGCACGACGCTCGGATCGAGGCGGACCGGCCGGCGGCGGCGAATTCGCGGTCCATAGCGATGAGCCCGACGCGACGCGGCGCGATGGTGATCGCGGGGCTCGACCTCGAAAGGCCGACCGTGTCGCGCGAGTGGCTCGTTTCGCCCGGGGATCGGCCGGGCGAGATCGCAGGGCCGACGGAGACGCCCGGGGTCTCGGTGAGCGACGCCGAGCCGGGGCGCGCCCGCTTCGCGTTCTACAAGCGGTTGCTGCCGGCCGCGTTCGCCGACGCGGCGTACTTCCCGTGGGACGCGTTCCGGTTCACGGGGCCGGATCGGAGTTCGCTCGTGCGAATCAGACTGCACGCGTTCGACGAGCAGCCGCAGAGCGTGCTGTGGGAGGCGTACGACATCTTGCTGGCGCACGACGGCACCCTGCGGGACGCGACGATCAGCGACCGGGCGGCGGCGGCGGGCTTGCCGTCGCCGGAACGCCTCGGGTTTCGGCTTGAAGACGTGCTGGCGACGGGTGCGATGAGAGTCGGTGGAACGGCGGCGCCGGAGGATGGAGACGCGGATTAGCAGTTCTTCGCGAGAATGTCTTTGTGCAAGCCGTCGGCGATGGGGATGCGGTATTCGCCGGTGTAGCAGGCCGTGCAGAAATGCTTGCGCGGACATTCGGCGGATTCGGCGACGTCGAGCAGCCCGTCGAGGCTGAGGAAGGCGAGCGAATCGACGCCCAGCCGGTCGCGGATCTCATCGACCGAGTGGTTGGCGGCGATCAGTTGGTCTTTGTCGGCGAAGTCGACGCCGAAGTAGCAGGGGCTGATGATCGGAGGGCAGGAGATGCGGAGGTGTATCTCGCTGGCGCCGGCGTGGCGGAGCTGGGCCATTTTGGCGGCCGTGGTGGTGCCGCGGACGATGGAGTCGTCGACGACGACCACGCGGTGGTCTTTCACGACGTCGGAGACGACGTTGAGCTTGAGGCGCACGGCGTCGACGCGCTCGTCGGTGGTGGGCTTGATGAAGGTGCGGCCGACGTAGCGGTTGGGGATGATGCCCTCGCGGTAGGGGATGCCGGAGGCGCGAGCGAAGCCGGTGGCGGCGGAGCGGCCCGAGTCGGGCATGGGCATGACGGAGTCGGCCTCGGCGGGCGATTCGCGGGCGAGACGCTCGCCGAGCAGTTCGCGGACACGCTGGACGGTGGAACCGAAGACCTCGCTGGCCGGCGACGCGAAGTAGACGTGCTCGAAGACGCAACGGGCGCCGCGTGGGGCTTCGTCGGCGAAGCGACGCGAGGCGAGGCCGGCGTCGGAGATGGTGACGATCTCGCCCGGCGCGACGTCGCGCACGAAGGCGGCGCCGACGACGTCGAGCGCGATGCTCTCGCTGGCGACGACGTAACGCCCCGACGGGAGGCGGCCGACGCTGAGCGGTCGCCAGCCCCACGGGTCTCTCGCGGCTTCGATGCGGTCGCGTTCCAGGCAGACGATGGAGAACGCGCCGTCGAGTCTGGAGAGGGCCGAGCCGACCGGATCGTCCGCGCCCGCGGCGCGTTCGGCGGCGACGAGTTGGAGCATCACCTCCGTGTCGCTGGTCGCGTGGAACGCGTGGCCGCGTTCCTGCAGCTCGAAGCGGAGCGTGGCGGCGTTGGTGACGTTGCCGTTGTGGGCGATGGCGATGGGGCCGGCGGACGTGACGCCCGTGAACGGTTGAAGGTTGGAGCCCGAGCTTTCGCCGGTGGTGGAGTAGCGGTTGTGGCCGATCACGCCGCCGGCCTTATTCGCGTGCGAAGCGGCGTGGTCGTCGAGTTCGCCGAGCGTCTCGGCGGCGAAGACGGACGCGACGAGCCCCATGCCGCCACGGCGTTCGATCGTCGCGCCGTCGGTGGCGGCGATGCCGGCCGACTCCTGCCCGCGGTGTTGAAGCGAGAACAGCCCGAAGTACGCGAGCCGAGCCGCGGTCGGTTCCCCCCAGACGCCGAACACGCCGCACTTCTCGCCGCGGACTTCGCCGGGTTCACGACCGGGCCGCCAGCCCGGCGTGATCACGCCGGCGTCGGAACGCAGTTGGGGCAGCGCAAGATCGCCGCGGATCCCCCGGCTTGCGGACGGGCGCGGGGAAAACGCCGTGATTTGGTCGCTCGTCATGGGCCGTTCCGTCTCGGTCGGCGGCGTCGCCGGACGCGACATCTTACTTCTCGGCCGCGGCGATCGTCGCCGCGATCCGGCGCCTTTGCACGCAGCGGGTCTGCGGCGGCTCTGCGGGGTCAACGCCGCCGCTGAATGAGGCGCCACGCTGCTTCGAGGAGCGCGGGCACGTTGTCGCCCGTCGCGGCGGAGATCGGGAGTACGTCGTGCGCATGGTCGAGCTCCCGGCCGAGGGCGGAGCGGAGCATCGAGACGGCTTCGTCGCCCGAATCGCGGCCGCCGAGAAGATCGGTCTTGTTGAGGGCGACGATCTCGGGTTTGTCGGCGAGCCCCGGCGCATACTCGGCGAGTTCGCGACGAATGGTGCGGTAGTTGTCGGCGGGGTCGGAACCGTCGGGCGGTTCGAAATCGAGGACGTGCACGAGGACACGGGTACGCTCGACATGACGCAAGAAGCGGTGGCCCAGACCGGCGCCGGTGGCGGCGCCTTCGATAAGGCCCGGGATGTCGGCGACGACGAGCCGCCGTCCGATGTCGAGTTCGGCGATGCCGAGCTGCGGGGTGAGCGTCGTGAAGGGGTAGTCCGCGACTTTGGGGGTGGCGCGGGAGATGGCGCGGAGCAGCGTCGATTTACCGGCGTTCGGCAGGCCGACAAGGCCGACGTCGGCGATGAGCTTGAGCTCGACGAGCAGTTTGCGTTCTTCGCCCAGTTCGCCCGGCGTGCTTTCGCGCGGCGTTTGGTTCGTAGCGTGCTTGAAGTGTTCGTTGCCGAGGCCGCCCGTGCCGCCGCGGGCGAGGACGGCGGTGTCGCCCTCCCGAAGGAGTTCGGCGATCGGCTCTTCCGTGTCGGCGTCGGCGATGAGCGTGCCGGGCGGGAACTGGAGGACGACGTCGTCGCCGCCGCGACCGTGCTGCGACTTGCCGCGGCCCGGCTGACCGTGCGGCGCCCGGTGGACGACATGGAAGCGGTAGTCGAGCAATGTCGAGAGCGCGGAGTCGACGCGCGCGACGATGGAGCCACCGTCGCCGCCGTTGCCGCCGTCCGGCCCGCCGCGGGGCACATACTTCTCGCGGCGGAAGGAGACGGCTCCGTCGCCGCCCTTGCCGGCGTAGACCTCGATTTTGCAGCGATCGACGAACATCGGGCCGTAGCGTATCCATCCGCCGAGCCTTGCGACGGCGGAGGGTCGCCGAAGCGCCGGCGGCCGGGGTCCGAACGACGGGCGCGAGTGGTCCGGATGCGACGGGCGGCGCTAGGCTTCACCGGGCGGCCGTGGGAAGTCATGAACCTCGACGAAGGGAGCGGACGTTATGGCGACGTTTGCAGTAGTGCTGAGCGGATGCGGCGTGTACGACGGCAGCGAGATTCACGAAGCGGTGAGCGTGCTGCTGAATCTGTCCAGGCGGGGCGTGTCGTACCGCTGCTTCGCGCCGGACGTGGATCAGATGCACGTCGTGAACCACATGAAGGGCGAGCCGGCCGAAGGGGAGACGCGGAACGTGCTTGTAGAGAGCGCGCGGATCGCGCGGGGCGAAGTGGAGCCGATCGGCGAACTCGACGCCGACGAGTTCGACGGCGTGGTGTTCCCGGGCGGATTCGGCGCCGCCAAGAACCTGTGTACGTTCGCGACCGACGGCGCCGATTGCACGGTGAACGCCGACGTCGAACGAACGATCACGGCGTTCCGAGAGGCGGGCAAGCCGATCGCCATGTGCTGCATCGCGCCGGTGATCGCGGCGAAGGTGCTGGGCACGAAGAAGGGCGGCTCCGGTTGCGAGGTGACGATCGGCGACGACGCCGGCACGGCCGAGGCGATCCGAGCGATGGGCGCCGCGCACCACGACAAACCGGTCTCCGAAGCGCACGTCGACGTCGCCAATAAGCTCGTCACGGCGCCGGCGTACATGTACGGCGAAGCCCGTGTCCACGACGTCGAGGCCGGCATCGCACAGATGATCGAGAAAACTCTGTCGCTGGTGAAGGAACCGGTCGGAGCGTAAGTCTCCGTCGTCGTCGAAGGGTCAAGCAACCGGCTCCTGCTTCGGCAAATCGGAGCGGTCGCGACGCCCTGAGGCGTACCTGTCGAAGTTTCGCTGAGCGGCCGCGCATCGGAACCGGCGATGCGTCTCCGCGCTCGAACGTTCCGCGGTCAGGGTTACTCGAAGTTGAACGGGCCCTCGCAACTGAAGGCCGAGATGGGGTTGCGCCCGCTCGGCTGTTCCATGTTGCGGAAGTCTTCCGGCAGTTCGTCCGGGTCGCCCGGCTGGCCGACGGCGAACATGGCGTTGACGTTGTAGAGGTCGCGCGGCACCTCGAGCCGCTCGTGGACCGCGTCCTTGTCGAAGCCGGCCATGCCGTGGACGACGAGCCCCATGGCGGTTCCTTGCAAGGCGAGGTTCATGAACGCGAGGCCCGAGTCGAAGATGTTGACCGGGTTCGGCTCGTCGTTCTTCTCGAAGCGGGTGCGGGAGCAAACGACGCCCAATACCGCCGCCTTCTTCGCCCATTGCTGGTTCGGCTCGGCCAGCACGTTCAGAAACGCGTCGAAATGCGGCGTGTCGCGGTGGGCGTACAGGAATCGCCACTCCTGAACGTTGTAGGTAGACGGCGCCCACCGCGCAGCCTCAAGCAAGCGATCGAGTTGCGATTGATCGAGCTTGTCGCCCGACATCGCGCGCGGCGACCAGCGCGCGACGAACAGCGTCTCGATGTCGTGATCGGCGGTGCGGTGATCGAGGGCGTTGGGGAGCTTGGTCATCGTGAAAATCCTTGCGGTGTGCGCCAATTGAGTTCCGTGAGACAATTCTTTAGAGCATCTATAGGGCCGCCCGCCGCGATGTCCACCCGCCGAGCGTGGTGAAGAGACCCGGTTCCGCCGCAGTTGCGCCGCTGCGAGCGATCGTTTGCACTCGTGTTCCCGTTCAGCGACCGCGGCGGATGCGCCCCACGATCTCTCCACTCGGCGTCCATAGCCTTTCGCTCGACATGTACACCAAAGCGCTCAGCCGTGATGCGGCGGCGGGCGTTCTTTTTCTCACGCATGCTCCCGAGAAAGGACCCGATCATGGCTGCCCAGACCATTCTGCAAGGAAAGACCGTCGCCTGTCTCGCCACGCACGGTTTCGAGCAATCCGAACTCATCGAGCCCATCAACGCCTTGCGCGAAGCCGGCGCCGAGGTGCACGTCATCTCGCCCGAGGGGGGTACGATCACCGCGTGGAACAAAACGGATTGGGGCGACACCGTCGAAGTCGACCGCACCATCGCCGAAGCGAATGAGCGCTCCGATGAGTACGACGCGCTGCTGCTGCCCGGAGGCGTGATGAACCCCGACAAACTGCGGATGCGGCAGGACGCGACTACGTTCTGCCGAACGTTCTTCCACGCGGGCAAACCGGTGTCGGCGATCTGCCACGGCGCGCAGACATTGATCGACTGCGACGTCGTGAACGGTCGCTCGATGACGTCATACCCGGCAATCAAGAACGACTTGAAGAACGCCGGCGCCCGCTGGGAAGACCGCGAAGTCGTCACGGATAAAGGCTTGACGACGTCGAGAACGCCCGACGACTTGCCGGCCTTCATCGCGAAGACGATTGAAGAGATCGCCGAGGGCGTTCATCCCGCGAACCGAACCACGTAAGTGTCGAGCCGGTTGAGCCGCCCGTCTGGACAGCGTGCGGCGAATCCCGGCGAGGTCTCACGCGGGGCCGATCGACGAAAGCCGTTCGGTCTCTTTTCTGTCGCATAGGGCTAGGTCGAAATGGCTCGCCTCGCCGCGACGCAGATTCTTGCTCTGGAGTCCGAGATGATTCAGAAAGGTTCGACTGTGAAATGGAAGTGGGGCGCCGGCTTCGCGAAGGGGGATGTCGTCGAGACGTTCGACAAACGGGTGACGCGGACGATCAGCGGACAGGAGATCACGCGAAACGGTGAGCCGGGCGATAAAGCTCTGCTCATCAAGCAATCCGACGGGCAGCGTGTGCTGAAGCGAGAATCGGAAGTGCAGAAGGCGTGATCGACGCCGAAAGGACGGCGCGTGAATCTGACGGACGAGAAGAAACGCGAGATCTATGACCAGTTCGAGGACGCTGTGAATATGGCGCCCAAAGAGCTTGAGGATTGGCTCGAGACTGCAGAGTCGAAGTCGGTGGGTGACGATCCGTCGAGAGAATCGACGGGGCACAAGTCGGGTAGGCGAATCGTCGAGATCAAGCGGAAGAACAAGTCGGAACTGACCGACGCCGACTATGAGCACATGAACAAGGTCGCGGGGTACGTTCACCGGCACATCAAGCAGCCGCCGAGCAAGTCGAACGTCGAAGACTCAAAGTGGCGATACTCGTTGATGAACTGGGGCCACGACCCGTTGAAAGACTGATCGAGCCCGTTAGCGGGCCTACGCTCAAGCATGACCATGTCGAACAAAGACAGTACGCCTGCGGGCGTTTCCCCCGACGCGCCGAGGCCGCCGAAGCGAGCGATGAAGCTCCGCACGCTCATGGCCGGCGTCCTCTTGGCGATCGCCGCATTGGTCGTCATCGCTCTCATCGTCGGCGGCGTGATCTAGCGCTCCACCTCCAGCCGGGTTCCCACCTCTGGCGGCGGTCCATCGAGTCGAGCTTGCCCGGGGAATGGGCTGAGCGTCATCGGTCGCTTTCCACGGCTTCTTGATGACGCCTCATCGCGGCCGGAGCGTCCGCATTCATCGCTTTCAGCACAGCGTCGCCAGCGTCCGTCACGCGCACGCTCCAGACTTTCTTCGATTAGACTTCATCAACTCGCTCGGGGCGCGGCGTTTCACCGGGAGACGCCGCTGAGAAGCACCCGTGGAACCTGAACCGGTTCGCACCGGCGGAGGGAAGCGATGGAAGCGACGCCCGCAAACACTTCGGATCTGCGTACGGACCCTGCGCTGGTGCTGATCGAGCACGCGCGATGGGGCGACGGAGAGCTACTCGACGCGGCGGCGGGGCTGACCGACGAGCAGTTGGATCGGCCGTTCGAGATGAGTCTGGGGAGCTTCCGCGCGATCGTGACGCACACGATTGGGGCGGGGCGCTCGTGGGTCGATGTGTACAGGGAGTCGGGGACGCGACCCTGGCTCGGGCACGAGGGACCCTTCTCAGTGCCGCGGCTGCGCGAACTCATGATCGAGACGTACGACGAGTGGGCGGCTGCGGTGGCGGAGTTCGACCGCGGGAAGATCGTCGAGCGGGAGCGGGACGGCAAGGTGCTGGCGATGAGCCGGGCTGAGGTGTTGACGCATGTGTTCACGCATGCCGCGCATCACCGGGCGCACTGCATCAACATCCTGCGACACCTCGGGGTCGCGCCGCTGCCGACGGGCGGGTTGATGCAGTGGGTGGTCGACCGCTTCCCGCTTCGTTCCGTTTAATCGCCCCGCCCCCTCAAGGTTTTTCTTGAGCCGCAGCGGTCTATTAGGGTTCGGCCTTCATTGATCGATCACCCGGTTCGTTCTCGTTGCCTGGTCTCGTCGTTTCGCCTTTCCGTCCCATGGTTCTCGCCTCAATCCGTCAATCACCGCCTGAATTGGAAAGCACTCTTATGACCAACAGCACGTCCGACAACGGCTCGGTTCACGCTCATATCGGTCCGGGTTCGCCGGCGTACAAGGCGCACGCTTTGACGCGCTCGAGTGCGGCGTCGGCGGAACCTTTCGGGGAATCGGAGATGGCGGGGTCGGGAGGGAGACGGGGGACGACGCTTGACGAGCGGTTTCGGGCGCCGATCCCGTCGGGACATAACCCTTCGACGCATGGAGACGGGACAAGCCCGGGTTCGTTCGCAAACCGGCCGGATGTCGGCGGGCCCCTGATGTACTCAAGTCCGGACACGCCCGGCATGCCGGCGGTGAGCGAGAAGACGGCGTGGGACTTCTTGCCGGAAGGGTGGGACGTCGAGGTGGTGGGAAGCGGCGGAGCGACGGAGCGACGAAGCGACGATGGGGAAGACGCGTCGGAGCGCGAGCATGTGTCGTTCGCGGATGCGCGAGGGGTGGTACGGCGGGTGACGTATCCAGCGGGGTTCGAGGCGGTGACGCAGTTGGAGCATGCGCGGCTTGGGGTGGTGACCGATGCGATGCGGCGTGTGGCTGAGCGCGAGCCGCACCTGACGGCGGAGCAGGTGCGCGACGAGGTAGCGGCGGGGCGGATGATCATTCCGGCGAACGTGCACCACCTCGCGAAGAAGCTCGAGCCAATGGCGATCGGGCGTGCCAGCAAAACAAAGGTGAACGCGAACATGGGCGCGAGCCCCGTATCGTCGTCGACCGACGAGGAAGTCGAAAAGCTGCGATGGGCGGAGCGGTGGGGCGCCGACACGGTGATGGACCTGTCGACGGGCGGCGATCTGGACGCGACGCGGCAGGCGATCATCGACGCGTCGACGGTTCCGATCGGGACGGTGCCGATCTATTCGATGATCATCGGGCGCAAGCTCGAGGATCTCGACGAAGCGATCATCCTCGAAACCATCGAGCACCAGGCGAAGCAGGGGGTGGACTACATGACGGTGCACGCGGGGGTGCGGAAGGCGCACCTGCCGCTGGTGAAGAACCGGCTGATCGGAATCGTGTCGCGTGGCGGGAGTCTGCTGGCGAAGTGGATGCTGACGCACGACGCGGAGAACCCGACGTACACGGCGTGGGACAAGATCTGTCGGATCCTGCGGGAGCACGACGTGAGCTTCTCGATCGGCGACGGTCTGCGGCCGGGCGGGTTGGCGGATGCGACGGACGACGCGCAGTTGGCCGAACTTGAAACGATCGGTGAGCTGACGGAGCGCGCTTGGCGGCACGGCGTGCAGGTGATGGTGGAGGGGCCCGGGCACGTGCCGCTGGACCAGATCGAGTTCAACATGAAGCTGCAGCGACGGCTGTGTCATGGCGCGCCCTTCTATGTACTCGGGCCGCTGGTGACCGACGTGTTCCCGGGATACGACCACATCACCTCGTCGATCGGCGCGACCAACGCGGCGTATCACGGCGCGTCGATGCTGTGCTATGTGACGCCGAAAGAGCACGTGGGTCTGCCGAAGAAGGGGGACGTGAAGGAAGGTTGCATCGCCTACAAGATCGCGGCGCACGCGGCGGACGTGGCGCTGGGCATCCCGCACACGCGGAACTGGGACGATCAGTTGACGCGGGCGCGGGCGGCGCTGAACTGGAAGAAGCACTTCGAGTTGGCGTTCGACGAGGACACGGCCCGCGCGTATCACGACGAAGACCTCGACGTGGATACGGACTTCTGCGCGATGTGCGGGCACGACTGGTGCAGCGTGCGCATCTCGAAGGAGATCCAAGAATTCGCGAGCGGCAAAGACGACGCCTTTCAGCGCGGTAAGCCGGTGAAGAGCGACGCGCTGACGGCCGAGCAGAAAGCGATTCTGGAACAACGCGGCTACCTCGACCCAGCGGAAGTGCACAAGCTGGCGAGCAAGACGGCGCAGGCGGTGCCCGCGGCGGACGACGCCGGCAAAGCGGCATGCCACAGCGATTACGTGGACGACGAAGAAGCGAAGCGGTTGCAAGAGCAAAAGCTCGTGCAGTTGAACACCGCGCCGGCGCACAACCTCGCCAGCGAGGATCGGTTGATCTGAGCACGACGCGGGTCCCGCATCGCTTGGCGTCGATCGCCCGGCTCTCGCGGCCCGTGAGCCCGAACCGGGCACGGCGGCGCTCGTCGCTCGCGGCTTGAAAGAGAGGCGGACGTCCTGCCGTGGGACCCGCCTCGTGGCCGCGAGCCGGTCTCTCCAAGCCGGCAGGCGTCCTCCCCGCCCCTGAACTGCTCCACTATGGTGCCTTCTGCAAGGCCGGTCCGCAACCCGGAGGGTGCGGCCACCGAATCGTCGGGGCGTTCCCGATACCGCTCGGCCGCGCCGACCCGCGGCAAACATGCCGCCGAGCCACCAGCTATCGGTCGAACGGAGCCGTGCGTCAGGCTGACGCTCGGAAGCGTGCCGGCGACGCCGGGTTCGCCGTGTATAGACAACCTTCGCTCACGCCATGGCGATGAAGGCCATGACGGTCAGGAAGAGGATGCGTTTGCGACTGTCGTTGAGTTCGATGACGGTATTGGCGGCTTTGAGAAGGGCCATGATGGAACTCCCTCGCTTCAGGTCTTGGGTTGTGGCAGAGAGAGGGTCAAAGCCCGTGCCAAACGGGCGCCGCGGCCCGGCGGTTGCGTGCGACGCGGGTCGAAGGCGGCTCAGGACGCCTTCAAGCGGCATCGCGCCCGGCGGAACGACCGAGAAGCCAATCGCCGACGCTTCGAGCGATGCGGCCGCGTTGCGAAACCGCAACGCCGCTCGTGGCGGTCGATGCACATGCGTCCGAGCGGCGGCGCTCGCAGCGGCGTGTGTCGCCGCCTGCGTCGGTCCCGCGACCGCCGGTCAGGAGCGAGGCGCCGAGCCCGACCGGGCGACGCCCAAGGCCGAAGTCGAAGCCCAGCCCGAGCCCACCGTGGGCCGGGCGTTCCTCACCGCCTTTTCGTGGCTGCGCGACTGGGACACGCCGCAACCGGGCGGGTGGGCGGCCCAACCAGCCGGCGTCCACGGCGTGATGGTCTCGTTGCGTCTCGACGGCGAGCTGCTCGCCCGATCGACAGTCATGCAAGAAGCCCTGGCCCGCGCCGCAGCCGAGGAAGGGCGCGACGAACCGGAGCCCGCCTTGCTCGCCGCGTCACGGAAGGCCATCGCAGCGGGGCGTCATCGGCTGCTTCGCGACGCGCCAGACGGACTCAGCGACGACGTTCTTCTCCGCGCGGCCCTGCGGCGTCTCACGTTCGACGTGCAATTCGCCGGTCCGCTGGTGCCCGTCGACGCGCGAAGCTTCGAGGAATTCGACGCGCTCGTGCGCGCCGGCTTGGAAGGTGTCGCGGCCCGCGTCGGCGACGAGCTGGTCGCGAGCTTTCCCGCCGAGCACTTGATTGCGGGTTGGACGCCTTCGGAAGCCGTCCGCGCCGTCGCCGGTCGCCTTCGGCTGCCGGCCGACGAGCCCGCCGACCTGCGAGCCGAACAGGGCGCCCGCTTCTACCGATTCAACGTCCGCCACCTGGCCCAAACGCCCGCCTTCCGCTTTCCGATCGAGTTGCACCGCGGCGGCCGCGTCGTGCGACAGGACGACGTCACGCGGGCGGCGCTGCTCGCGGGCGCCGAGGCCATGGCGACGCACCTCATGACGCGCGAGCCGACCGATCGACCCGACGGCGCGGTCGGCGTCGGCCCGCCCGAACGCGCGATGGGCCTTTTCGGGCCGTACTTCGCGCCGCAAGACCGCTATCAACCGGCCTTCGCCGAGCCCCGCGGGCAGGCGCTCGCGGCGTACGCGCTCGGACGCCTGCAGCGCCTCCGCGGCGCCGACCGCTCGCTTCAACAAGACGCGACCGACGCCGCGTGGCGCGTCCTGCGCGACTTGGCCACTGTGGAAGAGGGCGAAACCGCGCCCTCGGACGAAGCCGGCGCCGAAGAGGCGTGGCTGTTGGCGTGGTCGGAGGTGGCCGCCCGAACGCCGCCCGCGGGCGTCGACCGAAAGCCGCTCGACGCGGAAGCTCGGCGCGTCGTCGCCGCGCTCGTCGAGCGACTCGGCGAGCCTGCGGGCTTCGACCCCGCCGCTATGAACGCCGACGCGCTCGCAGCCCTCGCCGTGGCTCGGGCGGCGCCTCTCGTCTTACCCGAGCCCGCCGAAGCGATCGAAACCGCGGGACGCCGCGTCCGTCTCATCTTCGGTCGTGTCGAGCCCCAACGACTGCCCGCCTTCATGCCGTGGCTCGCGTGGGCGGAACTCGAACTCAACCCGCCCATCTCATCTCGCATCGGCAGCGACACCGCGGGCGACGACGAAACCGGCGACGACGAAACCGACGATGACGTCCGTTTCGCCGACTTGCCCGCCGCGGCGGCGCTCGACCAGATGCGCGAATTGGTCGAGTCGTTCCAAGTCGGGCCGCTCGACGCCGGCGACGAGGAACCCGACCTCGTGGGCGGGGTCGTCTTCACACAGGGCGCCGCCGTGCTTCCGACCTGGCAGTCCCTCCGCGTCGCAAGCGTGCTGGCGACCATGCTCGGCGATCCGCGTCTGACGCCGCGGGAGACCTTCCACGATCGCACGGCCGTGGTGTCCGCGGCGATGCGCTTCGCCCTGAACCTCACGTCCTCCGCCTACGAGGCCCACATGTACCCGGTCGCACGGCGCGGCATCGGCGGCGTCCGACTGGCGCCGTGGGACCACACCATGACCACCGAATCCACGGCGATGGGGCTGCTGACCATGATCGAGGCGGTACGCGCCACCGACGCCCGCCTACCCGGACAGCTTCCGACCGATCGGCGACCCCGATGATGAATCATCGAACCGATCTTCGGTTTCCTCCATTTTCCGGAGTAGAGTGAGCCTTAGCGGTCCCGCGCTCGCCGCACCGGATGTCCGGCGGGCCGGGGAACGCTCATGTCCGCGACGCGCGTCGGTCCGACCGCCTCGGTCGCGCGGCACGGAGGAAACGGTGATGATGAAGGCGAAGCGAACGATGATGATCGCTGGTCTGGTGGCGGCGTGCGGTTTGGCGGCCGCGCCGCTCTCGACGCAAGCGCAGGCGCCGCGCGACGGCGCGGGCGACGCGGGCGGCGCCGAACGCACCAATCAATCGCGGCGAACCGTCGATCCCCGATTGCGATCCCTCGTCCGGATGATGCGCCCGATCACCATCTCCTTCGAGGGCGCTCAACTCCGCGACGTGCTCGAGTTCTTCTCCGACACCGCCGGCGTCGAGTTCGACGTGAAGTGGATCAACGAGAAAATGATCAATGGGCTCGACCCTGAGATGGAGATCTCCGCCGAGATCGACAACAAGATCGCCCTCGACGCGCTCGAAGTCGTGCTCGAAAAGGCCAGCGACGACGAATTCGACGAAGCGATCTGGCAGTTCGGCCGCGACGGCGTGCTCGAGTTGGGCCCGCGCTCGCGCCTCAACCGCGGCGCCTTCGTCAAGACCTACTACGTCCAGGACCTCTTGATGCGCGTTCCCGATTTCGAGAACGCGCCCGAACTCGACGTCGATTCGGTCCTCGGCGGCGGCGAAGGCGGCGGACAGTCCCCCTTCGACGACGAAGACGACGAAGAAGACGAGGACCTGCTCGGCGACCGTGAATTGGCGCTGGAAGAACTCGTCGACCTCATCCAACTGGCGGTCGAACCCGAGCAGTGGCGCGCCAACGGCGGTGACGGCGGCGCCATCACCATGTTCCAGCAGACCATGGTCATTCGCGCGCCGGACTACATGCACCGCCAGATCAACGGCTACGAATGGCTGCCCGGCGACTTCGGAGGCTTCGTCCAACGCTACCGCGACCGCCTCCGCCGAGAAGACGGCGGCGTGCAACGCTACGGCCCGGGGGCGGGGGGCGAATCGGGCGAGAGCGGTTCCGAGCATGCCGAGCGGGACTCGCACGAGTTGTCCCCGTCCGAACGTGCCGATGACGATCGGGGCGAACGCTGAGCATAGATTCGGCCCCGTCTTCCCTACCACGCTCGGTTCGCCGCCTCATGACCGCCGGTCGAGTCGCCGTCCCTTCACCAGCACCCTCCCCGACATCCTCCGTTCCGATAACGGATGCGGCCGCATAACCCGCACGCTTCGTCGCGCTCGGCTCTTCCGATCGGCCTCCGCCGTCGATCCGGCTTGATGTGCGGCGAAACCGGGCCGATATCCATGCCGTGCGGGGCGTTTCTGCGCCGCGTCCGGAGGACCGCTCATGGATATCACGACGATCGTCGGCGTGATCCTCGGCTTCGCGCTCATCATGATGGCGATGCTCCTCGGCGGCTCCATCGGCGCTTACATCGACGTGCCGTCGATACTCATCGTCATCGGTGGGACCATCGGCTCCACGCTCGCAGCGTTCCCGCTCGCCACGCTGCTGAAGCTGCCGAAGGTCGGTCAGAAGACCCTCAAAGTCGCCGCCGCCGAACCGGCCAAGCTGATCGAGCAACTCGTCAGCTTCGCCGAGATCGCCCGCCGCGACGGCATCCTCGCCCTCGAATCCGTGACCGACCAGATGAAGGACGACCTCCTGGTGGTGGGCGTGAAGATGGCCGTCGACGGCACCGACCCGGAACTCATCGAGGCGGTCATGGAGGCCGACGTCGAGAACATGATCGTGCGCCACGACGCCGGCAGAGGCCTGTTCGACACCATGGGCCGCTACGCGCCCGCGTTCGGCATGATCGGCACGCTGATCGGGCTCGTCGCGATGTTGTCCAACATGTCCGATCCCTCGGCCATCGGCAGCGGCATGGCGGCCGCGTTGCTCACCACCCTCTACGGGGCCATCCTCGCCAACGTGTTGTTCCTGCCCCTCGCCGACAAGCTCGGGCTGAAGAACGAACAAGAGATTCTCGTCAAGACGATCATCATCAAGGGCGTGATGGCGATCCAGTCGGGCGACAACCCCCGCGTGGTCGAGCAGAAGCTGTTGACCTTCCTGCCGCCGTCGTCCCGCTCGACCGAAGAGGACAAGCAGGCCGCGTGAGCGGCCGCGAGGCGCCGAAGCATGCCGAAGCGACGTCAGAAGAAAGCCGCGAAAGGGGTGCCCGAATGGGTGGTCACCTACGGGGACATGATGTCGCTGCTGCTGTGCTTCTTCATCCTGCTGGCGGCCTTCAGCGAGCTGAAGCAGGACCACGAGTACCAGCGGGTCATCACCGCCGTTCGCGAAGCGTTCGGTTTCTCCGGCGGCGTCGGCGTGATGCCGACCGACGACCCGCCGCTTCGCTCGATGCTCGAACTGATGGAGGAACTCGAGCGCGAGACCCAAACGCGGCAGGAGAACCAACTCTCGCAGTCCGAGGTGCGCGGCATCCGCGGCAAAGAGGCACGCGTCTCGAAAGTCGAAGACGGCCTCATGTTCACCATCGGCGGCAACCTCACCTTCGAACCCGGGTCGGCCGAGTTGAAACGCGAAGCGAAAAGCGAATTGCTCCGCGTCGCAAAGATGCTGCAGGGCAGGCGGAACAAGATCTCGGTGCGGGGCCACTGCGCCAGCAAGCTGCTTCCCCCCGGCTCGCCCTACGACGATCTGCTCGACCTGTCGTACTACCGGGCGAAAGCCGTGACCGACTTCCTCGCCGACGAGGGCGGGCTCGACCGACGCGTGTTGGTCGTCGAGGCCCGCGGAGACACCGAGCCGGTCGAAGGGCGCCGGCATTCGGTCGCCGCACAGACCGCCAACCGTCGGGTCGAAATCGTCATGACCGAAACGATCATGCAGCAACTCGATACCGCCGACACGAGCCGCGCCGATTCGGACGCCGCTCGCGGATCGGCGGACGCCCGCTCAGCCCCGGGCGACTCCGACGGACCGACACCGGCCGGCGACGGCTCAACATTTGACTCGCCGAACCCGGCAGGGAGCGCGACGCGATGAACGACACAGAAAGCCAAAGCGCGGCAAAGTCGAAGCCGCCGATCAAGACCGTGCTCGTCGTCGTGGCGATGCTCCTCGGCGAAGCCGGGCTCCTCGTGGGGGCGATGATGATGTTCGGCGGACCCTCCGAAGTGCAGGGCGTGACTCTGCAAGGGCCCGCCGAGCCGCAGCATTCGACCGTCGAGGTCCCGTTGCTGCACGAGCGGTTCTCCAATCTCTCCCGCGGCGTCTCGATGGTCTACGACACCGAGATTCTGCTGGTCGTTCCGTCCGAACACGCCGCGACCGTCGAAGCGATGCTCGAAGCGAAACGCGGACAGGTCCGAGCCGGCGTGTCGCGCATCTGGCGATCGGCCGAGGCCTCCTACTTCAACGAGCCCGGCTACGAGACGCTGTCGCGACAGGTCCAGGACTTCCTCGACACGCTCTTCGAAACGCAGCCAAAAGAAGGACGCTACATCGAGTCGGTGCTGATCCCGAAGTGCATGGGCTTCCGAAACGATTTCTGACGTCCGGAGGATTCGTCGCGCATCCGGTCGCGATCGACGCGTCTTGCTTCGTTGCACCGGCCGTGTTCGCCGAGTCGGTCAGGCGTCGTCCGCGGGTGTGATCGTAACGGTCACGCTCTGCCGCTCGGAACGGACCTCGACCCCCGGCGGCAGCGAACGCAGGCCCCCGCCTTCACGCACGAACCAACGGATCTCTTTCGAGAGCGAATTCTCGAGCAGTTCGTCGGGCAGGATGGCGACCACCGCGACCACCGGTAACTCGCCCGATTCGATCCGCGACACCGCGTCTTGGGGGCCGGCCACTTCCACGTCGAACACACGGTCGCCGAGGTCCACGGCCAGTTCGAACGCCCCGGCCTGCGCCGACGGAACCGTCGTCCACAGCGTCGCTTCGACGCTCGCAACGACCCGCGTCGATCGGATCGTGAGACCGACCGCAGCCGTCTGCGGCCCAAGCAACTGGACGTCCGTCATCGAACGCCACGGCTCGGGCAATTCGAGCGCCGCCGGCAGCGAACGCGGTTCGCCGGCTGGCAACGCTTCGACCTCCTCAACCGCAAGACGCGCCAACACCCGAAGTTCCCGCTCGGCCTGTTCGGCGATCGACGCCGGCACGCGGACGCGCGTCGTTTCGGGGCTCACCGTCGGCGCCGCTTCGAGATCGAGCCCGCGCGTCAGCACATCCACCGGCACGTCCTCGACCGTCTCGAGCCGCACCAATTCGCCCGTCAGCGTCGGCGGCCTGGCCGAGACGACCTCCACGTTCGCCTCGTCGACCACTTCCAGGTTCTGTAGGTAATCTGCCAGATAGATCGTGAACGGTCCGTCGGTCGCCACGCCGGTCGAATTGGGCGTGAGCACGATCACCTCGTCGAGCGCCCGCTGGACGCGATCGAGCGCGGATCGCGGGCCGCGCAACTCGAGTTGCACCTGGCCCGCGAACTCGCGGTCCACGCGCGCCCGCATCAGGTCGCGGTTGGCGTTGCTCACGACGAACTCGACGCGGGTGTTCACTTCGCGTGCCGACAGACTCTCGGCCTCGGCGAACACCCACACCGCGAGCGCCAACACCGTCACGATCACCATGCTCCGCAACCACTCACCCATCGGCACGGGTCTCCGCTGGTTTCGAGTCGGAGGCCGCGCCGCCGCGCGTGCGCGCGCGACGCTCGCTGGCGGTCTTCGGGTTCGGCGTCCCGCTCGCGCCGCGATCCGGCGGCGCCGACGAGCCGGCGACCGCGCTCACCGCCGCGTCTTCGTCGCCCGCCATTTCGCTTTCGATTTGCTTCTGCAGTGCGTCGCCTTCCGGGTCGTCCACGTCCTGCTCGGCTCCGGGTCGCGCCGTGCCCGCCAGCTTCTCGACGATGAGCTCTTCGAGTTGCTCGGGCGTAAGCGACCGCTTGAGACTCCCGTCCTCAGCCAACGAGATCGTTCCGGTCTCTTCCGAGACGACGACGACGAGCGCATCGGTGCGCTTGCTGAGCCCGACCGCCGCGCGGTGACGCGTGCCGAGGTGCGTCAGCGGCATCTCCGCCGGCTGGGCGAGCGGGAACTGCACCGCCGCCGCCAGAATCTTGTTGCCGCGGATCACCACGCCCATGTCGTGCAGCGGCGAGGAGGGCCAGAAAATCGAGTTCAACAAACTCTCGTTCACGTCGGCGTTCAGCACGCGCCCGGATTCGGCGAAGTCGCGAAGACCCACGTTGCGCTCGATGGCGACGACCGCTCCGAACTTGCTCTTGGAAAGGAACCCGGCCGAGCGGGCCACCGCCTGCGCCATGTCGCGGACATCGTCGCGGCTCGAACGCAGGAACGGCGTCTCACCCAGCCGGATGAACGCGCGGCGCAGCTCGGGCTGAAACGTGATCAGCAGCGCCAGAGCGGCGAGGCCCAGCACCTTGTCGTATAACGCGCCGATGCGTGGGAGCACGCCGGCCTGGTCGATCAGCCGCAGACCAAGCGTCGCGACCACGAGAACGACCAGCACCCCCTTGAACGCGCCAGCCGCTCGTGTGCCTTTGATGAACCGGTACGCGACAAAGACCAGCAGCCAGATCAGGGCGAGCTCGAGCCCGACCTGCCAGGGCGGGTAGTCGAGCAGCCGCTGAAATGCTCTGGCGATGGCTTCCACGGGGCAACGATCCAATCGTTCCTCGGCGGCGACCCAAACACATTGCTTACATAATGCCGCGCGTCGCCCGGCCGCCGATCCGCGCTCCGCTCTTCCCTCACTTCCCGAGTATATCGTCGCCTACGCCGCTCACCTCGAATTGTTCGCCAAAGGTTCGCTTGTCCCGCGAGTTTGCGCACGGCGTGAGACGGTTCCTGCGAACTCTGCGCCCCGCGAGGCCACGGATAGGATGCGCGCGATGAGCGAGGCCGAGAGCGTGCAAGTCTTGAGCGTCGAATCCACGCCGAACCCGAACGCGCGGAAATTCAACCTGTCGGCATCGGTCTCGGCGGGGCCCCGCTCGTTCCGATCGCCCGAGGAAGGCGTCGGCGACGAGCAGGCGGCCCCGTTCTTCGCCGTGCCCGGCGTCGCGGTGCTGCTGATCAACGGCTCGTGGATCTCGGTGAACAAAGCGGCCGAAGCGGATTGGCGAACGGTGGAGCGTGGCGTGCGCGCGGCCGTGGCGTCGCTCAGCCCGACGGCCGAAGGACAATGACGCAGCGCGACGAGACAGAGCCTGCGGAGTCGTGTCGGTTCGACGCCGCGTGGGTCAGCCGCTCCCTGGAGGCGTGGTTCGCGAAGGAAGCCCGCGTCTTGCCCTGGCGCGAGGCGGGACCGGGCGGGCGCCGCGATCCGTACCGCGCCCTGGTTTCGGAAGCCATGCTCCAACAGACGCAGGTGTCGCGGGTCGAGCCGAAGTTCCGGGCGTTCATCGAACGATTTCCCACGATCGAAGCGCTCGCGGCGGCGAGCGAGGACGACGTGCTGGCGATGTGGTCGGGACTCGGCTACTACCGGCGGGCGCGGTCGCTGCACGCCGCGGCGAAGCAGGTGGTCGAGCGGTTCGGCGGCGAGGTCCCGAGCGGCGTGGGCGAACTAATCGAACTCAAGGGCGTGGGCCGCTATACGGCTGGCGCGATCGCGTCGATCGTTTTCGACGTGCGCGCGCCCATCGTCGACGGCAACGTGCAGCGCGTGGTGCGGCGTCTCACGGGCGACGGCCGACCGATCAACGACGCCGCAGCAGAGGCGGCGGTCTGGGCGGACGCGGCTGCGCTCGCCGACGCGGCGGACTCCCCGAGCGCGACGAACGAAGCGCTGATGGAATTGGGCGCGCTCGTGTGTACGCCCGCGCAGCCGCGCTGCATGTTCTGCCCGTTGAGCACACGCTGTCGAGCGTTCGCCGACGGTCGGCAGGACGAGGTGCCGCCGCCGAAGCCGACGGCGAAGAAACGGATCGTGCATCACGCGGCGGTGCTCGTCCGCGACGAGCGGAGTCGCGTGCTGGTCGAGCGCCGACTGGATGGACCGGGCCTGTGGGCGGGTATGTGGCGGCCGCCGACGCTGGAACACGATGGGCCGAAGCCGCCGAGCCGAGCGGCGGTCGAGGCGACGCTCGGGTTGACGTTGGCGAGAGGCAAGCCCGAGCGGTTCACGCATCAGACGACGCATCGTGAGGTGCGTTTTCTCGTCTATCGCGGCTTGCTAAGTAGCGAGGCGGGTGGGCTTGAGGCAAAGTCGCGCCGGTTCGTCGGCGCCGCAGAACTCGACGGGCTGGCGCTGGCGAACCCGCATCGGCGGATGCTGATGGCGGCGTGGTCGGCGGGCGAAGGGGCGGACCGATAAATCGGCGGGCGACGGGTTCGCTCTCGGCGGCGTCCGGCGTGCGGTCGCCGATGGGTCGGATGTCCTGATGTAGTCTGAGCCGGTTCGCTGCGGGCGATCCTCGGCATACGATTGGCCCCGATCAATCGACCCACCCGACCCCAACGACAGGTGCCGCCATGACGACTTCTTCGACGCGTGATCGTGCGCTCGGTTTGGAATCTTCCGCGACGGGTTCGCGTTCGGAGGCGGCGGGGAGCGGGCCGCGAATGGTGCGCGCGCCTCGGGGTCGTGAGAAGTCGTGCCGAACGTGGCAGGCGGAGGGGGCGCTGCGGATGTTGATGAACAACCTGGACCCGGAGGTGGCCGAGCATCCGGAGAAGCTGGTGGTGTACGGCGGCCGCGGGCAGGCGGCGCGGTCGTGGCCCGCGTTCGACGCAATCGTCGACGCGCTCCGGAGGCTCGCTGTGGATGAGACGCTGCTGGTGCAGTCGGGCAAACCGGTCGGCGTGGTGCGCACCCACGAGGACGCTCCGCGGGTGCTGATCGCCAACTCGAACCTGGTGCCGCATTGGGCGACGCAGGAACATTTCGACGAGCTCGCCCGCAAGGGTCTGATGATGTACGGACAGATGACGGCCGGCTCGTGGATTTATATTGGTACGCAGGGGATTCTGCAGGGCACCTACGAGACGTTCGCCGAGGCGGGCTTCAAGCACTTTCCTGAAAGGAAAGGCGATCCGCGCGGCCCGCTGGCGGGCACTTTGAGCGTGACGGCCGGTTGCGGGGGGATGGGCGGAGCCCAGCCGCTGGCGGTGACGCTGAACGGCGGGGCCTGTCTCATCGCGGACGTGGACCACACACGGCTCCAACGCCGGCTCGACGACCGCTACCTGAGCGAGTACGACCGCGGCTGGTCGGTGGATGAGGCGATCGATCGCGCGCTCGGCCACAAGGCGAATGGACGCGCGGTCTCGACGGGCGTGCGCTGCAACGCGACGGAGCTGCTCGGCAGGTTGGTCGCGCGGGACGTGACGCCCGACCTCGTGACGGACCAGACCTCGGCGCACGACGCGTTGGTGGGCTACGTCCCGGAGGCGATGACGTTCGAGCAGGCGGTTGAGCTTCGCGAGCGCGACCCGGAGGCGTACGTCAGCCGGTCGATGGACACGATGGAGAAGCACGTCCGGCTGATGGTCGATTTACAGAAGCGCGGCGCGATCACGTTCGACTACGGCAACAACATCCGCCAACGGGCGAAGGACAACGGCTTCGCCGAGGCGTTCAGCTTTCCCGGCTTCGTGCCGGCGTTCATCAGGCCGCAGTTCTGCCTCGGACGGGGACCGTTCCGCTGGGCGGCGTTGTCGGGCGATCCGATCGACGTTTACCGGACGGATTACGAGTTGCTCAAGCTCTTTCCGGAAGACGGCGGCGGCTACAACAAGCGGCTGCACCGGTGGATCAGGGGCTGTCACAAGCACCCGGAAGCGTTGCTGGCGGGCGCGTTCGACGAATGCGAGCCGAGCTTCGCGTTCCAGGGCTTGCCTTCGCGGATCTGTTGGTTCGGGCTCGGCGAGCGCGACAAGGCCGGGCTGCTGTTCAACGAGATGGTGCGAGACGGTCGTCTGTCGGCGCCGATCGTGATCGGTCGCGACCACCTCGACTGCGGCAGCGTCGCGAGCCCGAACCGCGAGACGGAAGCCATGCGCGACGACACCGACGCGGTGAGCGACTGGCCCATCCTCAACGCGATGGTGAACGTGGCGTCGGGCGCATCGTGGGTGAGCTTTCACCACGGCGGCGGCGTGGGCATCGGCTTCAGCCAACACGCGGGCCAGGTGGTCGTCGCGGACGGCACGGAAGAGGCGGCGCGGCGGATCGAGCGCGTGCTGCGCAACGATCCGATGATGGGCGTGTTTCGGCATGCCGACGCGGGGTACGAGGATGCCGAGCGGTGCGCTCGAGACCTGAACGTCGACGTTCCGATGATGGACTGACGAGCGGCGATGCCGGGTGCGGCAGGCTGGCGGCCGGCGGTCGACGGGTGGATAGCCGAGGCGTTTTGGCACCGGCAGCGGCGGCGGTCGACGCGGGACGATGATCCGGGCACGGTCGCAACCGCTTCTTCAGCCCCACGGTAGTCCTTGGTAGGCTGGGCCGGGAAGCGGTGGGGGAGTCCTCGCCTCGCGACGCTGGAGACGCACGATGGCCTACACGAGCTTGCGGGGAGCCGAACAGGGCAACACGCCGCGGGGTATCGAGACGGCGGGGCTGTCGACGGCGACGATCGAGCACGACCGCCCGTGCGCGGTGTGCAGCTACAACCTGCGCGGGCTCGATATCGGCGGGCGGTGTCCCGAGTGCGGCACGCCGATCCGAACGCCGGCGGGTTCGCTGGATCGGCTCGGCGACGCGCCGCTGTCGTATCTCAGCGTGCTCGCGATCGGCTATCTGATGATGGGCTTCGCGGCGTTGTTCTTGATCATCGCGGCGATTTTCTCGGTGTTCTCCGCGGTGGACGGTTCGGAGGCGGTGCTGGGCTTTGGGTCGGGGCTGTTGTGGGTGGCGGGCTGCGGCGTGACGGCGTTGCCGCGCAGGCGGGCGCTGCCCGAGCGGTTGCAGGGTCAGGAGCGGCACAACGACTGGCTGTGGCTGCGGGTGGCGATGCTGGCGACGCAGTCGTTCGTTCCGCTGGCGTTCGCGGTCGGGTTCTTCTTCGGTCCGACCTGGACGCATTACCTGCTGACGCCGGCGTTGCTGGGCCTGGTGCCGCTGGGGCTGTACCAGGGTCATCTGGCGAAGTGGGCTGACGACGACGGACTGCACCACCGCTGGGTGGGCTGTGGCATCGCATCGGCGGGATTGTTCGCGATTCTGTTCGTGCTGGACCATCTCTCTCTCCTGGCGACCGTAACGCTCGGGGGGGATTCGGCTCTTGCGATCGTGTTCGGCATCGCCCGCTTCATCCTCGGTTTCATCGCGGCTCCGTTGATGGCTTTGGCCATCGTGGCGCTGGCGGTGCAGCCGTTCTTCGCGGCGAACATGGTGCACTGGGCGAGGCGGAACGCGATGAACGAAAACGCTCGCGAAGAACGGCGGCGGGAACGCTGGCGGCGACGAGCGGAAGAACTGTCGTCGGGTTCGCTGGTGTCGGACCCGGACTCGTTCGCGGGTTCGGCGGACGGGAACCGACCGGATTGGTCGCCGAGCGTCGAGTCGCTGAGATCAGCGGTCGGGAGCGGTCCCGACGTCGAGTCAATCGCGCTCGAGGGGCCGGGCGAGGCCGGCCACGCGCAGGTGAAGCCGGGCGACGAGTTGAACCTGCCGCCGCGCGATCGAAGCGGCGATGCGTCGGGGATCAGCCTGCCGAACCGGTATGCCGAGCGACCGGCGGGAGCGTCGTCGTCGCCCGCCCGTCCCGATCAGCCGAAAGAGTCGCGGAAACCGGGCGCGTCGCCTCGCTCCGCCCAACGGGAGACGACTCATTCGGGACGCGACGAGCCGACTCGCGAGAAGAAAGCGCCCGAACCGGTCGCGCCGGTGGACGACTCGAACGCGGATCTGAACCCCTACGCGCTGGAAGACGACTGACGCGGCGCGGCGTCCGCGGGCCGGTTGCGGGGCGATGGGCGGCCGATGTTCGCGACGCGTTCGTATCGGCGACACGCGCGGGACGGCGGGGGCTAGCATGCTCGCTTCGGGCGCGAGGCGGTCGGTGCGGCCGGCTGGATGGTTGCCCACAGATCGGGAGAGGCTTCATGAACGAGCGGGCGCCCGCGACGTCAACGGCATCGACGACACCGGGGGGAACGCCGCGCTTCACCGCCGAGAAGCCGGCTCGAGTCGGCGTGGTGGGCGTGGGCCGGATGGGTCGGCACCACGCGACGAAGTACGCGAACTTCGAGCACGCGGAACTGGTGGGGGTGGTGGATCAGTCGGCGGACCGCCGCGAGTCGGAGGCGGAGCGTCTGAACTGTCGGGCCTTCGCGGGCGAGCGCGACTTGCTGGACGCGGGCGTGGATGCGGTTTCGATCGCGGTGCCGACGACGCACCACCTGAAGGCGGCCTCGCCGTTCCTCGAAGCCGGCGTGGCGTGCCTGATCGAGAAGCCGCTGGCGAACACGCCGGAGGAAGCGCGGCAACTGGCCGACCTCGCGCGAGAGCACAACGCGTGCCTGATGGTGGGCCACATCGAGCGGTTCAACCCGGCGGTGCAGGCGCTGGAGCGGGCGCAGCGCTCGGGCATGTCCGACGACGGCGCCGAGGGGTTGATCCCGCGATTCGTCGAGGTGCACCGCGTCAGCCCGATGACGTTCCGCTCGGTCGACGTGTCTGTGGTGATGGACATGATGATCCACGACTTGGACGTGGTGCTGTGGCTCATGGGGGGCGTGGAGCCGGTGAAGGTCGAGGCGCACGGCGTGCCGGTGCTGACCGAGCAGGAAGACGTGTGCAACGCGCGCCTCACGTTCGAGACGACGCACGGTAAGTGCGTCGCGAACATCACCGCCTCGCGGCTCGCGTTCAAGACCGAGCGCAAGACGCGCATCACAGGGAACAACGGCTATGTATCGATCGACTACGCCCAGAAGAAAGGCGTGCTGATCCGCAAGACGGCGAACGCGATCCAGATGGAGGAAATCCGCGAAGCGCTGCGGTCGGGGACCGATCTGTCGGACCTCGATTACTCGGAGTTGGTGGCGATCGAGCCGCTGGCCATGGAAGGCGTGGACCAGTTGGAGCTTGAACTGGCGGCGTTCCTGCGCGCGGCGGGGACGGGTGAGCCGCCCGAGATCGACGCCGAGGCGGGCTTCGCGGCGGTGCGGACTGCCCAGCGCATCATCGAAGCGGCCCGCAGCGACGCGAGTTCGTACCCCTCGGCGTAAGCGGGCGAGGCCGGAGCCGACTGGGGAAGCAGACGCCCTGGTGTTCGCTCGGCCTGGCGCCGGGCCTCGATTCGATCGACTGCCAACCGGCGTTCACCACTCGGCGAAGGTGCCTTCATAAGCCGCAACCAGATCGGCGACGGGGACGCTCGTAGGAGGCTGCTCCCGAGGTCGCCAGTCGTACGTCAACGCTCCCGTCGCGTTGACGTTCGCGAACCGCTCCGTGTCGGCGACAGCCTCGATCTCGTCGATGTTCGCGTCGTCGAGGACTTGAAGAAGCAACCCTCCGAGGGGTCCATCAGCGCACCTTCCCGGGTGGTTCGGCATCGGATACGGATCGATGCCCGCGTACTCGAGCCCGAACGATCCGCCGGCCGCCAGCAGCATCTCGACGGCTGCGATGTCTCGGCTGGCTTCCGAGCTGTCGTGAGCGGCGAGAACCTTGCCCGACGCGATGAGCCGATGCATCGCTCGGTAGTAGTCGAGGATGCCGGCATCGTCGCTCGGCTGGACCGCCAGAAGATGCGAGCCGACGTTCTCGTCGGTGGGCTTGAGATCCATGGTCACGACCTTGCTGACGTCCGGCACGACGCCGACGCCTGTGATGAGCAGCGTGGGCGGGATCTCGATGGTGTGGTGCTTGCCGGTCGCGGGATCGGTGTAGCGGAACTGGTTGTTGAGCGAGTCTTTGCCGGAGATGAAGGGCGTGCGGTACATGAGGGCGCCGAAGTAGCACCCGACGGCGGCGCGAACCAGCGAGCCCATGTTGCGGGGGTCCTTGCAGCTCGGCCAGCAGAAGTTGTCGAGGATGGCGATGCGGTCGGGGTCGGCGCCGACGCAGACGAGGTTGCGCACGCACTCGTCGATCGCGTGCATCGGCATGTCGTAGGGGTCGCCGGCGTCGGGAGCGAGGCCGCACGCGATGGCGAGGCCGGCCGGCGAATCGGGATCGGGCTGGATCACAGCGGCGTCGCTCGGCCCGCGCCCGCCGGGACCGACGAGGGGCTTGACGACGGTGGCGCCCTGGACCTCGTGATCGTACTGTCGGACGATGAATCGCTTGGAGGCGGTGTTGGGATGGGCGAGAGCCTCGAGCAAACGCTTCGCCGGCTCGATATCGACGCGGTCGTCGTCGGCGACGCGAGGGGATTCCGCACGCTTCCAGACCGCCTCGCGGGTCGGCATCGGCACGCCGTCGTGGAGGAAGGGCATAGACAGCCGACCGACCTCGGCGCCTTCGAAGAAGAATGCCAATTCCGGTTCGCCTTGGTCGTTCGTCAGGCCGAACTCGCCGAGCACCGCGAGTTCGACGTGTTCCTCGTCGCAGATCGCCCGCAGCGCGTCCAGATTCTCGGGCGGCACGGCGAGCACCATGCGCTCCTGCGATTCGCTGATCCAGATCTCGTCGTAACGGAGTCCGTCGTATTTGAGCGGTGCTCTGTCGAGGTGGACGACGGCGCCGACTTTCTCGCCCATCTCGCCGACGGCCGATGAGAATCCGCCGGCGCCGCAGTCGGTGATGGCTGAATAGAGAGACGATGAGACGGAGAGTTGGAGAGACGGAGTCTTGCCTTCGTCGCGGCGTCGCTCCGTCGCTTCGTCGCTCGCCCCGTAATCCCTCGCCCGCAGCACCGCGTCGAGGACGCGTTTCTCTTCGATGGCGTTGCCGATCTGGACGGCGTGGCTGAACTCGTCGGTGTGGGTGTCGGTGAGCTCGGCGGAGGAGAAGGTGGCGCCGTGGATGCCGTCGCGCCCGGTGCGACCGCCGAGGGCGACGATGAGATCGCCGGGGCGCGCCTTGCCGGTGGGGTCGCTGGGGTCGTGCGATCCGGCGAGCGAGGTGGGCATGACGCCGACGGAGCCGCAGAAGACGAGCGGGTTGCCGACGTAGCGTTCGTCGAAGTGGACGGCGCCGTTGAGGGTGGGGATGCCCATGCGGTTGCCGTAGTCGCGGACGCCGTCGATGACGCGGGTGAGGACTTTGCGCGGGTGGATGCAACCCGGGGGGACGTGCGCGATGTCGGGCGGGGCGACGCAGAAAACGTCGGTGTTGGCGACGGGTTTGGCGCCGAGGCCTGTGCCGATGATGTCGCGGATGACGCCGCCTACGCCGGTCGCCGCGCCGCCGTAGGGCTCGATGGCGGAGGGGTGGTTGTGCGTCTCGACTTTGACGCAGACGGCGAGGTCGTCGGTGAAGCGGATGACGCCGGCGTTGTCGACGAAGACGGAGAGGCACCAGCCCCCGCGGCCCTCGGGATACGGCTTGTCGCGATCGTCTTCGGCGATGAGCTCGTGCGTCGCAGCGGCGACGGTGTTCTTGAGCAAGTTCGGGATGGTGATGCTGCCGTCGTCGTTGAGCACGGCGTTGGGTACGTTCGACCAGTCGATGACCTCGTCGCTGAGCGATCCGCTGGCGGCCGGCCGGTAGGTAACGGTGCTCTTGAGGGTCTTGTGGACGCAGTGCTCGGACCAGGTCTGGGCGAGCGTTTCGAGTTCGATGTCGGTCGGCTCGCGGCCCGCGTCGCGGTAGTACTGCTGGATGCCGCGCATTTCGTCGAGCGAGAGGAACAGGTGGCCTTCGCGCGACAGGCGTTCGAGCCCGTCGTCGTCGAGCGTGGTGATGCTGACGTGTTTGAGCGTCTGGTCGGCGGCGGGGGCCTTGGGCAGCACGTCGGGCGTCCAAGGCGAGAAATGAACGCTGTCGACCACGGGGTTGGCGAGTTCGCGGGCGACGCGCTCGAGATGCTCGTGCGTCAGGCCCTTGAAGTCGTAACGCCAACCGGTCGCGACTCGCAGCGGCTCGGCGTCGAGCAGGTCGGCGACGGCCCGCGAAACCGTACCCGCGGCGGGGTCCATCACGCCCGGCAAGGGGTGCGTCTCCAGCACCTGCGCGCCAGGCGCCGGGGGATCGACGCCGATCAGCCCAGTTTCTTTCGCGGGGTCGGTGAGCAATTCGAAGAGGACCCGGTCGGCTTCTTCGGCAGAGAACGCGGCCTCGATGAAATACACCCGCGCGGCACGGATGTCGGACGGGTGCACGTCGGCCCGCGCGGCGGCGCGGCTCACGGCCGCGCCCTTCGGATCGCCCGCCTCGGGCAATTGCCGCACCTCGAAGCGGAACACGCGCAGCGTGCTCACGCGATCATCGCCGACCGACACGGTGGAACTCGTCATGCGGCGCAGTGTACCGGCCCGCCGAAGGCCGCCGTTTGATACCGAGCGGGCACGCGCCTTCGGGGGCGGAGATTCCAGGGGGAGTTGGGGCGTCAGGTTTTGGTGACGCGCATGACTTCGGCGAGGGTGGTGACGCCGCGTTTGACCTTGTCGAAGCCGTCGTCGCGCATCAGCGAGAGGGCGCCTTCGCGTCTGGCTTGTCGGACGATCTCGGAGGCGTTGCCATGCTTCATGACGACGTCGCGCACGTCTTCGGTGGCGACGAGGAGTTCGTAGATGCCGACGCGGCCTCGATAGCCGGTGAAGTTGTTGGCTTTCGCCGGCACGCCGCGGCGGAGCTGGCCAGACTCGGGCAGATCGAAGCCCTCGGGCACCTCGTGCGGCTCGGGCGTGTACAGCTCGTTCGAATGAACGCACACGCGACGCACCAAACGCTGGGCGAGCACGCCCTCGATCGACGACGCGACGAGGTACGGCTCGACGCCCATGTCGAGCAGCCGCGGCATCGCGCCGGCGGCGTCGTTGGTGTGCAGCGTGCTGAAGACGAGGTGACCGGTGAGCGAGGCCTGCACCGCGGCGTCGGCGGTTTCCTTGTCGCGGATCTCGCCGATCATGATCACGTCGGGGTCGTGACGCAGGATCGCGCGCAGCCCGCCGGCGAAGGTGAGGCCGACCTTGCTGTTGACCTGGATCTGGTTCACGCCGGCGACGTGATACTCGACCGGGTCTTCGACGGTGATCGCCTTCACCTCGTCGCTGATGATCCGGTTGAGCGAGGCGTAGAGCGTGGTGCTTTTGCCGCTGCCGGTGGGGCCGGTGACGAGGAGGATGCCGTGCGGCTTGGTGATGAGCGAGTCCCACCGAGAGACGACGCCCTCGGGCATGCCGAGTTCGTCGAGCGAGAAAAGCACGGCGCTCTTGTTAAGGATGCGCAGCACCACGCCCTCGCCGTAAAGCATGGGGATGACCGAGACGCGCAGGTCGTATTCCTGTCCTTTGCGTTTGATGGTGATGCGGCCGTCTTGGGGAGTGCGCTTCTCGGCGATGTTCAGCGACGACATGATCTTGATGCGGCTGACGATCGCGGCGCTGAAGGCGTGGATGGTGGCGGGCACGTTGGCGCGTTGCAGCACGCCGTCGATGCGATAGCGGACGATGAGCTTGCCCTCGTACGGCTCGATGTGCACGTCCGTCGCCCGGCTGTCGAGCGCTTCGAACAGCAAGTCGTTGACGAGGCGGATGACCGACGCTTCCTGGGCCAGTTCGGCGTCGTCGTCCTCGGCCTGCTGCTGCTGATCGAAGTCGATCGCCACATCGCCGCGGTCGCGGGCCATCTGCTCGAGAGTGTCGCCGCCGACGCCGTAGTTGTCGCGGATGAACTCGCGGAGATCGTCCTCAGCCGCGAGGACCAGATCGATCGGGCAACCAGTGATGAGCCGAAGCTCGTCGAACACGCTCAGCTCGAACGGGTCGCTGGTCGCGACACGGAGCACGCCTTCGCCGTGGCCGTTGCCGCCCGCGTGCCGGGCGATCGGCACGCACATCTGCCGGAAGACGACCTGCGGCGGGATGGATCTGAGCACGTCGTCCTCGACGGTCACCTCGGAGAGGTCGACGATCTCCATGCCGAACTGTTCGCCGATCGCCCGCGTGATCGCCTCGGGCTTGACCATGCCGAGGCGGACGAGCGCATGATCCAGACGTTCGCCCGACGAACGGTGCTCGGCGAGCGCCAGCTCGAGCTGCTCGGACGTGATCAGCCCGCGATCCATCAGGATGGTGGCGATACCCATGGCGGTTCAGTTTACACGCCGGCCGCAGCATGGCGAACGGCGGAGTTCGAGGTTCGTTTGGGCATGTCGAGCCGCCGGCATCATCCCTCGAAGACCGCGCATGTCCGGTCGGTTTCCCACACCGTCACGGATCGGAGCCTCGCCGTGCCCTCGCTGGCTCGGCGGATCGGCTCGGCGAGCAGTTCGTAGCACACCGCGGCGATGTGTTCGACTGATGGATTGACGCCCGACGGGCCGCCAAACTCATCGGTGTCGCAGTTGAGGTTCTTGTGATCGAACCGCTCGATGACGTGCTCGTCCGTGACGGCTTCGAGCTGCGCCAGCGAGAACCGCGAGCGGCGATCCTCGCCCAGATTCACATCGACCACCGGCTCGACTTGGTAGTTGTGCCCGTGTCCCGACGGGTTGTTGCACTTGCCGAAGATGGCGCGATTCTCGTCGTCGCTCATGTCGGGGACGTGCAGGCGATGGCTGGCGGCGAAGTCGAACCGTTGACGGATCGTGACGGTGGCCATGTCGTGCTTCTCCGCGGAGACGCTGTAGGTCGGCGTGAGGTTCCAGGTGACGCCCGTGACGATGCCGCCAAGGCGTTCGTCGATGGGCGGGATGAGTTCGTGGACGAGCGCGGCGGGGTCGGTCCAGGGGCGATCGTCGCAGGCCGCGGCGATCACCGGCAGGGCGCCGTCGCGGGCGGCCCGGTCGACGTCTTTGATGTTGACGAGATAGCCGGTCGTCGGGTCGGGCGTTCCCTCGCAGCGGACGGTGAGCTCGTAGAAGCGCCCGAGGCCGCTCATCGCTGGTTTACCGCCGAAGCCGTTGTCGCCGCCGGTCGCACGCGAAGCGGTGGCGCCGCCGCCCTCGGGCTCGGCCGGGGGGTTCACGCAGAATCTGATGGTGCGGGCGAGACGAACTGGCATATCGATCACAATAGGCCGGCAAATGTGCTGGGCCCCTACGATGATCGGTCGCGGCGGACGCGCCCGACTCGCGGGCCGGTCCGATGGAGATTCGAGGAGAACACGATGGCGACACGAATGACGACGAAAGTGCTGCGATGCTCGACGGTTGGTATCGTCGCGGCCGCTGTCTGGGCGACGGGTGGTTGTGCCGGCGATGCCGCTTCCGAGAACGAGGCCCGACCGATGCCGTCCACCGCGGCTCCGATCCCCGACGCCGACGACGAGCGTTCCGATGGGTCCACACCGCCCGAAGACCGCGAGACCGCCGCGTCCGCTGCCGCGGATGCTTCGTCGGCCGGCGACGAGCGGGCCGGGCCGGCGAATGACGACGCCGACCTGTCGGACGCGTTCGTGCTCCGATACGAAGCCGAGACCATCGACGGCGAGCGCGTCGACCTTGCCGGCTACCGCGGGCAGGTGGTGCTCATCGTCAACACGGCGTCGAAGTGCGGCCTCACGCCGCAGTACGCCGGCCTGCAAAGCCTTTACGAGAGCCGCCGCGACCGCGGGCTGACGGTACTCGGCTTTCCTGCCAACAACTTCGGGAACCAGGAGCCGGGCAGTAACGACGAGATCGCGGCTTTCTGCGAAGCGAATTTCGGCGTCACCTTCCCGATGTTCGCGAAAGTCTCCGTGCTGGGCGAGGACCGCCACCCGCTCTTCCGGCAACTCGCGACGCTCACCGCCGCGCCGACCTGGAACTTCACCAAGTACCTCGTCGACCGCGACGGCAACGTCGTGGCGCACTTCGGCCCGCGCACGGCGCCCGACGATCCCGAGCTACTCGCCAAAGTCGACGAATTGCTCGCCGAAGGCTGAGGTTGGCGGCCCGCGCACGGGAAACGCTCGCACACGCCAGCGACGACTCACGAAATCTTGCTACATCGCGTCCCGCTCGTCGAGTTGCTCGATCATGCGCTCGACGTATCGCCAGCCGTTGAGTTGTACGCGTATGTCGCGCAAGCCCTCGTCCGACGGAAGATCGCCGAGCTCAGCGAACGCCCGCGTCAGTCGCTCTAGAAACTCGACCCGTCGTTCGTCAGCCCATGCTTGCAATTCGGCTTTGAGCGCGGGATCGCCCGTCGCGGCTGCCTCGTCCATCCGCTCGCGAATGTCGAGCATTTCCATGAGCATGTTGTCGGGCAGGTCCTTGACCTCCGTGGCGGAAGGTCCACCGAGCGTTTCAAGCAAAGCCTTGGCGGCCGACTCTTCGTCGGCGAGCGCTAGGTAGGCTTCGTTCACCCGCGCGAGTTCGGCGGCCGCCTCGGTCGGCTCCGATGCACGATCGGGGTGCAGCGACGCCGTGCGCCGCAGCCGAGCCTTATCCAGCGCGGCGCGATCGACTGGGAACGCGCGAGGCAGCCCCAACACGGCGAAGGGGTCGGCGGGTCCGGCATCGCAGTCGTTGCTAGGCATCGCGTCGGCTCCGTGCGTACGGCTGGTCGGACCGATCCCGCAGCCGTCGCCAATCACCTTATAGGCGAGATCGGCCGAAGCGGTCCCCTCCGCCGTGACTCCATCAAAAAGGCGGCGACCACGGTCGTGGTCGCCGCCCGAAGAGAAACGCACCGATGCTCGCCGCAGCAGCCCGCAACGGCGAAAGCTTCGCCTTTGTCGAGCGTCGCCGGCCCCCCGTGGCCCCCCCGCCGATCAGCCGGTGCAGCCGAAGTCGCCGAGCACGGCGAGGAGGTCATCGGCGTTGACGAGACCGTCGCCCGTCAGATCGCCGTCGGTCGTCGTGGAACCGAAGTTGCCGAGGATCAGCAGCAGGTCGTCCGCGTTGGTGAGCCCGTCGCCGGTCACATCGCCAGAGCACGCCGAGCCGCTGGAGACGACGTCGAAGGTGATGTCGTCGAGTTGCACCTCGCAGGTGATGTCGTTGGAGGTGATGGTGAACTCGGTGATCGGCTGATCGACGGAGAAGCCGATCCACAACGGGGCGCCGACGATGTCGCCGAACTGACCGCCGCTGAGGTCCGAGACGGGCGTCGAGTTCGGGTCCTGGATCGCACCGGGCGCCGACAGGGGATACGACGTGCCGTCGATGATGACGCTGAGGTCGTCGAGAGTGCAGCCGTTCCGGAGTTCGTAGAGCGTCGCGGCGAAGGCGGTGAACGACTCCCCAGAGCCGACGCCGACGGAGAACGCCGTCGTCACGTCCGAGAAGAACGTCGGGTAGATACCCACGGCATATCGCTCGGCCGGATCTTGAAAGATGACGGGTTGGCGGACCACGCCGGAGTGGATGTAGAAGCCGCACTGCGAGCCGCGCGGGTCGTCGTCGCCGATCAGGTCGGCAGCGAAGTTGCCGAACGTGCGCCGGCCTTCGGAGGGAAAGTGCTCGACGATAATGTCGTTGCAGTCTTCCGGGTCGGTGAACGACGAGAAGTCCTCGAAGACGGGGTTGGCGAACGAACCGACGAACGACGCGGGGACGCTCGCGTGGACGTTGTACGTGTCGCCGAAGGCGGTGAAGTCGACCACGGCGACCGGCTGGAAGGTCGGCGTGGCGGCGAAGGCGACGGGTGCGAGCACGGCGGCGGCCAGCGCAGTTGCGACACGGCGAGGGGCTTTTTGATTCATTGGACTGATCCTTTATGTCTCTCTGGACGAAACGGCGGAAGAGCGATCGGCCCGACCGATCCGGGATGATCGCGCCTGAAGTATGCGCTCGGGGCTGACCAAACGCAAGCAATTGGCATGATCCAATTGACCCCGTTCTTGGTCCGAACTGGCGACTTGCCCCGATTTGCCATGCACAGGGCTTTCGTGACCGGTTCGGCACCACGCCGTGTTCCGACGGGGCGCCTGCTGGAACGAGGTCAGCACAACATCCCCTCCCCGGCTCCCGCCCGGCTTCCGCCCTCCCTCGGGGCCTGCTCCATTCCCCGGGGCCCGCGCCGCTCGCTATGCCGGGCCGGCGCCTTCGAGCATCCGCGCGACCGCGGCGCAGAGATCCCCGCTCTCCACCGGCTTGCTCAGGTGCGTGACGGGGCCGAAGCCCTTGGGCAGCCACTCCTCAGGGCGGTAGGCCGTGAGGAACAGGAACGGCACGCCGCGCTCGCGCAGCACCTGTGCCGTTGGCACCGACGAGCCGCCGACGATCTTCAGGTCGAGCACGGCGCCGTCGAGTCGTTCCGAGCGAGCCGCCGCCAACGCCTGATTCGCCGACGGAATCGGACCCTTCACGCGATACCCCGCCGCGCCCAGCACCGATGCGACGTTCAACGCGAGCAGGAAGTTGTCCTCGACCAAGAGAATCGTCCGCGACGGCGAATCGGTTTCCGCTTCCGACCGGGCCTGTTGATCCGCCGGCGCCGATCCGCCATGACGGTCTTCCAGCGAGCCGTCGCCTGAGACCGAGCGAACGTTCGACGAACTCGCATACGCCGTTACGACCCCTGTCGCACCGTCACTTTGATAAGCAGCGTATCGCGGCAAGTTGAGCCATTCTGAGAAGCGTTTCTGCAAGACAGGCCGCTCCAGGCGAGGGATCGACGTCAAGCGCTTCTCGCGCAAAGTAGCGTAGGCCCGTGGCTTGTAAACCCCGGCATCGGGGAAATTCGTTCGGAAATTCCCGCTTCGACCATGTTGCGCAGTTCTTTCTGGGCGCCCCGCCCCGCTCGTGCGCGTCGCGGATACGAGCCCTCACGCGTTCTTGCGACGCGATTCCACCACGCGATCCTTGGCGTCGCAGGGCTTTCGAGATACGGTGCAAGCAGTCCCGTTCGGGCCGCCACGGTGTATCCCAGCGTGTCCGAAGACGCCGAATGAGAGAAAGGTCGAATCCATGCGCGAACGACACGGAGTGCAATCGACTCCCCCCAACGCCGGAGTATTGGTCGCGTGGGCCGGCCTGGCGCTCGCCGCCCCCGCGGCGCTCGCCCAGACGCCGTTCGAGGTGTCGGAAGACGGCCAATTCTCCGCGACCGTCCGCGCCGGCGAGACCGCCTTCGGCGTCCGTTCCGCCGACACCGTGCCCTTCGGCACCAACCCCGACCAGGAGGTAACCCTCCGGCGGCAGATCGGCGGCGTTCAGATCGCCGACATGAATGACGACGGCCTCAACGACGTCGTCGCCGTCGTCTACATCTCCAACGCGTTCCCACCCTACACCGAGTTCCAGGATCAGATTCTCTACGGCCTCGGCTCCGCGGGCATCGATCTCACACCAGGCTGGCTGAGCGACGACGCGACCCACACGGGCGACGTCCAGATCGGCGACATCGATCGGGACGGCTTCCCCGACATCGTCACCATCCACGGCGGCAGCATCCGCCCCGACAACGTCCGGGTCTACTACGGCGGCCTCGCCGGTCCAAGCACCACCGCTGCTTACGTCTCGACGACCGGACCCGCCGCGTGGGGCACCGCCGGCGACCTCGTCGATTTCGACAACGACGGCGACCTCGATCTGTTCACCTCAAACCAAGGCCTCTCCCCAGACCCGCTGCGACCGAACTTCGGTTTCCGCAACCTCAGCGGCTCTTTCGCGACCCAGCCGAGTTGGATCTCCGCCGACAGCGCCGTGCAGAACGGCGTCGACGCGGCCGATATCAACGGCGATGGCTGGGTCGACGTCGCGGTTGCGAAGGGCACGAACTTCGTCTCGGGCATCTACCTCGGCCAACCCGACGCGCTGCCCAAAACGACGCCGAGCCTCCTGCTCGGCCCGCTCGAGCCGGACCGCACCGAGGCCGACCGCGGCGCCGTCTTCGCCGACTTCGACCAGGACGGCGATCAAGACATCTTCTTCAACGGCCGGCCCGGCGAGCTCTATGACACCACCGGATTTGAGCTCATCTCGTCCTACATGACGATGCCGCCGTTCGAGAGCCCGCAAGAAACCCGCGCCTTCGACGTCGACGGAGACGGCGACCTCGACCTCGCCGAGGTGCACTTCAGCGACGGCCGCGCCCACATCTATCTCAACCGCGGTGGCGTTCTCGACGCCGCCCCTTCGTGGACCTACGACGCGCCGCAGGTCGGCACCTCGCTCGCCTTCGGCGACGTCAACAACGACGGCCGACCGGATTTAGTCGTCGGCTACGCCGGCGACGTCTCCCTCCGCGTCTTCTTCGCCGAAGTCGTCTGCGAGGGCGACGCCAACGGAGACGGCGTGACCAACGCCGACGACCTGCTCGTCGTCCTCGGCAACTTCGGGGACGCCGTCCCCGGCGGCGCGGACGACGGCGATTTTGACCAGTCCGGCATCGTCAACGCCGACGACCTGCTCGTAGTGCTCGGCGCGTTCGGTTGCACGGGGTGAGGCGTCGGCGGCCGATCGCCCGGCCGCTCGCCTGCCGAGCGTCGCGAGTCGGCACGGTGTTCAGCGGCCGATCATTGGCTCGATCCAAGCCGCCCAGGCGAGTGAGTCCGCCCACCGTTCACCGACCCCCGCCCACCGCCGCCCGTCGACCTTGGTCATGCAGCGGAGCCAATCCGGCTCCGCTCTTTAATGCGCTTCTACCAGTGAAGCGGTTCTGAGGTTCGGTCGCACCCGGTCAAACTGCGTCATCCCTGCGGACGGCGCGGCATCTTCGCCTCCGGGTTTCCCCCTAAATTGGTGCGCTCCATTTGCCGATCCGCGTTGCCGCGACATGGTGAGGGCGAGGCCGCTCACCGCGGGGCGCGATGCTGTTCAACTCGTACATCTTCATATTCGCCTTTCTCCCGCTCGCCGTGGCCGGGTTCTTCGCGCTCGCGCACTGGCTTCCTCGGGGAGTGCGGCGCCGAGCCGCGATCGGCTGGCTCGTCCTCGCGTCCCTCGCCTTCTACGCCTGGTGGAATCCGCCGTACGTCCTGCTGCTGCTCTTCTCCCTGGCGTTCAACTTCGCCGCCGGGTGGGCGGTCGCACGCCGCCACGGCGACCGGCGGAGCGGCCGGTCGCTCCGCCGCCTTGCGCTCGTCCTCGGCATCGGCGTCAATCTCGGACTGCTCGGCTTCTTCAAGTACGCCGATTTCTTCATCGCCACCATGAACGCCGCGATCGGCGCCGACTTCAACTTCCTCAACGTCATCCTTCCCCTCGCGATCTCCTTTTTCACCTTCCAGCAGATCACCTATCTCGTCGACTCGTACCGCGGCGATACGGTCGGCTATTCGTTTCTCGACTACGCCTTGTTCGTGACTTTCTTCCCCCAGCTCATCGCAGGACCGATCGTGCATCACAAAGAGATGATGCCCCAGTTCCGCGACGAGCGCACATTCCGTTTCGACCCGCTCAACGTCTCGGTCGGTCTGACGCTTTTCACCACCGGCTTGTTCAAGAAGGTCGTGATCGCCGACAGCCTGGCGCCCTATGCGAACCAGGTGTTCACCGCCGCCGAGAACGGCGTTTCGCCCGGCTTCGCCGAAGCCTGGACCGCGGCGCTCGTCTACGCGCTGCAGCTCTATTTCGACTTCTCCGGCTACTCCGACATGGCGCTCGGCGTCGCCCGCATGTTCGGCGTGCGGCTGCCGGTCAACTTCGACTCGCCCTACAAGGCCCGTAACACCGGCGAATTCTGGCGCCGCTGGCACGTCACTCTCGGCCGATTCCTCCGCGACTACGTCTATATCCCGATGGGCGGCAGCCGCCGCGGCACGCTCCGCCGCTTCGCCAACATCTACGTCGTCATGATCCTCTGCGGCTTCTGGCACGGCGCCGGCTGGACATTCATCGTGTTCGGCGCCGTCCACGCGACGTTCGTCGCCGCGAACCACGTCCTGCTCATGATGAAACGACACCGCGGCGCTCCGGACGACCACGGCGGACGCACCGCCGCCGCTTTCGCCTGGTGTCTCACGATGGGCGCCTTCCTGCTCAGCATCGTCCTCTTCCGCGCCGAGTCATTCGGCTCGGCGTTGCTTCTCCTCCGCGAGATGATCTTGCCGAGCGCCGAACCGACGGCGAGCCCGATCGGTCTCGACGTCGCCGCCGGCCTCACGCTCGCGCTGCCGCTGCTCGTCTTCTGCCTCCTCGCGCCAAACAGCAACGCGATCATGGCCGACTACCACCGCCCCATCGCCTGGCGGCCGCGTGAAGAGGGCGGCCACGAACCCGCCGCGCCCAAGTGGTTGCGCTGGCGACCCACCCTCCCGCTCGCCGTCATCACCGCCGCCATGTTCGTCGTATCGGTGCTGCTGCTCAGCCGCGCCAACGAATTCCTGTACTTCCAGTTCTAAACGAGGAAGCCCGATTCCCTATGCCGATGCCGACCGTCACGCACGACCCGACGACCGCCGCGCCCCGCGCCGGCGCGGTTGGATACCTCGCGATCGTGCTCGCGCTCGCCGCGTGCGCGCTCGCCGCCGTCGCCGCCGTCAATTGGTGGGTCGACCCGTTCGGCGGTTTCCGGGGCGAAGCCTCGCGGTACTGGCAGCATCAGACCATGCGTCACACACGCAGCTGGCGCGGTGAAGCCGTCCGGCGCGCCGAGCCCGCCACCGTGCTCCTCGGCTCCTCGCGAACCGAAGTCGGATTCGACCCGCAACGCCTTCCCGAACGAATGCAGCCGGCGATCAACGTCGGTCTGTCCTCCGCGACCAGCTATGAGTTGCTCCGCGCGATCGAAACGCTCGAGCGCGTCGACGCCGTGCGCACCGTCGTCCTCATGGCCGGCCCCGAAGTTCTCGTCGCCGAACCGCGCGGCGCCGAAGACTTCGCCTGGTCGCGCTTCGACGACGATCGCGTCGCCTTCGAGCGGCGCCTCGAAAGACTGCTCAGCTTGCGCACGCTCAAGGCCTCCGCCGGAACCGTCAAAGCCGCGAGCCAGAACCGACTCGCCATCGTTCACGACGACGGCTTCCGCGACTGGGCCGAGCGGCCCGACGAACTGTGCGTCCGCGAACGCTTCGCCCGTGTACTCGCTCGGCCCGACCTTGAAGGCGCCGTCGGCCCCGAGTGGACCGAGGGTCGCTCCCGTCATGTTCAGGAGATCGCCCGGCTCTGCGCCGCCCGAGGTTGGCGGATGGTCTACGTCATCCCGCCGGTGCACGCCGTCCGACTCGAGAAGTGGGCGGCCCGCGACAAGCTCTGGCGCTTCGATTGGCTGCGCCGCGAGGCGGTTCGATCGCTGCCGCCCATCTTCGAAAGCGTCGGCCGGCCCGACGACCTCAGCGTCATCGACTTCAGCGGCTGCAACGCCTTCACCGTCGAGCCGATCCCCGACCGGATGGGCGCCGCCGCGACGACGCGCTGGTGGTGGGAAGAGCTGCATTTCACCGCCGAACTCGGCGCGATCATGCTCGACCGCATCGCCGCCGCAGCGGGACACGGTGACACCCACGCCGGACTGCACGCCGAAGCGCGACCCGAAGCCTCAACAGAGCCGGCTCACCGCTTCGGCGTGCGATTGACCAAAGCAAACGTCGAAGCGCACATCGGCAGACAGGCCGAAGCCCTCAAAGAGTGGCGTGAGGCGCAGGCCGCTACGGTCGAGTGGGCGCGGCGACTGTTCGAAGGATCGTGAGGCCGACCGTCGCGAAAAGCGATCGCGAACCATGCCGACGTACCTTCACCGCCGATCCGTTTCCAGCACTTTGGCGCCGTCGCGATCCGCCCGCTCGTGTCCAGTGTGCGCGGCAATCGACGACTCCGCCTGCTTCGGCTCGACCCCGTCGGGTCGGTCCCATGCGTCGTACAGCCGATCCAAAATCGAACGCGACGTCCGCGTGTAGGGATGATTCGGCCCGAGCGTCCGCTCGAACGTCTCATACGCACGGATCGCGTGCGGCTCCGCTTCGGCGTACCGCTCCGTCTCGATCAACACCCGCGCAAGCAGGCTGTGCGACACCGCGGTATGCCGATGGGCGTCCGGCAACACGCGGCGCCGAACCTCAAGCACCGACCGAAAGATCTCTTCTGCACGCTCGAGCCCGCCGACATCAAGAAAGAGCAAGCCGAGGTTGCTCCGGCTCGTCAACGTGTGCGGATGATCGGGGCCGAACAGCTCCGAATCCACCTCCACCGCCCGGCGGCTGATCGGGAGCGCCTCGTCGTGGCGGCCCAGTCGCTGTAGCACCAATGCGTGCGACGCCATCGCCGCCGACGTCGTCTCGTTCAACTCGCCGTGCTCGGCCCGAGCGTGCTCGACTATCTCCCGCATCAGAAGCTCGGCCGCCTCGAACTCGCCGCGCTTATACCGAACCGACGCCAGAAAGAATCGCGCGTCCGATGTCACGCGGTGGTCGGCGCCGAGCGCCGCCGCCGCCGACGCGTGGCTCTGCTCGAAGACGGCGCCCGCGTCGTCGAAGGCGCCGCTGTCCATGAACGCGATCCCGAGCAGCAGCCGCGCGTCCAGCGTGTCTTCGTGCAGCGGACCGAGTTCCGCCGCCCGCAGCGACGCCGCACGCTCCAAGTGTTCCCGCGCTTCCTTCGGCGCGCCAAGCCCGATCAACGACTGCCCGATCACCGCCCGCACGTGCGCTTCGCTCAACGCCGCTAGCCGTTCGGCACCTTCGGCGGGCGCCGCGCCTCGCGTCGACGCACCGTCCGAACTCGCCGCCGAACTCGGCGACGCCTCCGTTCCCAGCGATTCCGCGACGTCTTGGAGAAACGCGCGGAGCGTGTACTCGGCGCCCGCTTCACCGGGTTCCGCTTTCGCCAGCGCATCGGTCAGCAACCCCAGCGTCCGCTCCGCCTCGACCCGATCCAACTCGGCGGCCGAGCGAGCGGCTCTCGCTTCCGCCAACGCCGCCTCCGCCGTCCGTCGCGCCTCGGCCTCCGCGTCTCGCGCCACGGACGCCGACGCCGCCATGCCCGCCGCGACCACCGTTCCCGCCAAAAGGCCCGCCGCCGCCAGCGTCGCCGCCGCCAGCGCCGCTCGCCGACGCCGCGCGAACTTCATCAACTGGTACGACATGCTCGGCGCCCGAGCCAGAATCGGCTCGTGACGCATCATCCGCCTCAGGTCTTCGCCGAGCGCCTCCGCCGACGGATACCGCCGCTCGCGATCCGGGTCGAGCGCGGTACCCAGGATTACCGAGAGATCGCCCGACAACGACGCGGGCGCCGAATGCCGGACGTCGGGCCGGCTCGCGCCCCGCACACGATCCAACGCCGCAGCCAGCGGCAGATGATCCACATCGTGCGGCGGCGCGCCCAGCGTCAACTCGTGCAGCACGGCGCCGAGCGCGTACACGTCCGTCCGCAGATCGACCCCGTCCGCGTCCGCCGCCGCCTGCTCGGGGCTCATGTACGCCAACGTGCCCAGCAGCTCGCCCCGCGCCGTGTGCAGCGGCTCATTCTCCAACGGCAAGACCGCCCGCGCGATCCCGAAGTCCAGCACCTTCGGCCAGCCGCCTTCCTCCACCAGAATGTTGCCGGGCTTCAAATCTCGATGAATCACGCCACGACGGTGCGCGTCGTGCACCGCGTCGCACACCGACGCGAACGTCTCGATCACGGCCCCCAGCTCCGCACGCCCCGACCCAGCCCAAGCCGTGATCGGTTCGCCGCGCACCAACTCCATCGCGATAAACGGCGTCGGCGTCCCGGCCGAGCGATCGATCCCCGACGAATACACCCTCGCGATGTTTGGATGCTGAAGCCGAGCGAGGATCTCCGCTTCTCGCTCGAATCGAAGCAGTATCCGATCGGACTGCGCGTGATGCTGCAACAGCTTGATCGCGACCAACCGCTGCGGGCGATGCTGCTCCGCCTCGTACACGACTCCCGTCGCCCCCCGGCCGAGTTCACGCATCAGCGTGAATCCCTCCATCGTCGGCGGCGACGCTTCACCTTTCCGTTCGACGAACGATCGCCCCGCGACCGCTGGTCCTTCGCCCGCCGCCGTTTCCCGCCGGGCCACCTCCAGCATCGTCAACGCTTGCGACAGCAGTTCCTCATCCCCGACGCACGCCGCTTCGATCGCCGCCGCCGCGTCCGGGGTGTCGAGGTTCTCGTACTCGTCGAACACCGCCCGCAGTCTGGCGAACCGCTCCGGTTTCATGACCGCTCGCCCAAGGGCTTGTCGCCGCGTTCGAGTCTCGCAAGCAACCACAGCCGCGCGAACCGGGCGTCAAGTTCGACCGTCCGCGCCGACACGCCCAGCAGCGTCGCCGTCTCTTCAACAGTCAGCCCGCCCAGATACCGGCACTCGATCACCCGGCACTGACGCTCGTCGAGCCGCTCCAGTTCAGCCAGCGCCTCCTCCAGTGCGATCGCGTCGATCGGGTCCGCCTCGCGAGCCGCGACGCCCGACAGCGTCAGACGCCTTCGACCGCCCCCACGCTTCTGCGCCCCCGCCGCCTTCGCATGGTTCACCAGCAACTGGCGCATCGCCTTCGCGCCGAGCGCCAGCGCGTGCTCGCGCGACGTCGCCCGCGCCGACGGCGACGACGCGATCTTCAGATACGCCTCGTTCACCAAAGCCGTCGGCTGCAACGTATGCGCCGACGACTGCCCGCGGAATATCGCCCGCGCCATCGACCGCAACTCGCCATAGATCGACGCGAACAACTCCGGGTGCTCGCCGTGCGAAGCGCAAGAATCATCGGGGGCTTCGCCTCCCGCGAGCGAGGAGTCGTTCGCCTCTTCGATTCGCTGACCGCGATCCTTCGTCATGGGTCCTTCGTCTCCGTCTCCGGCAATAAGCGTAGCCCCAAGCCGGACGATCACGAAGCAACATGCGGTTTTCTCGCTCGCTCGACGCAGCGAGGCCCGGCGCCGCGCGGCACACCGAAGCGCTTCCGGTCCTTCTGGGCAAGCGGAAGCGAAGCCCGCCGACGCCGGTTGCGCCTCGACCCCACGCCGATCTTCATCCAAGGCCCGACCCCGACCCCGACCCCGACCCCGACCCCGACCCCGACCCCGAGGACGCGTTAGGCCAGGTTCGCCTCGTTCAGCAACCGATCCACCAGCGTCTCGAGCGTTTCGACCTCCGCGGGAGCGCCCGGCGGCGGCGGCGGGAAGTCGATTCGCACCACGCCGTGCGCCAGGCGGACGTACAACCCGCGTGGGTCCACCCCCACGCACACCGGCTCGCCCGCCATGTCCGCGCCGGTCCGCTTGATGCACAACGTCGCCAAGTCGTCCCGCCGTCCATTCAACCGCTTACAGATCGCCGGCTCCTGCGACGCCGCCGGGTTCGGCGTCATGAACGCGTCGCCGTCGAACACCCACGGCCCGTGCTTCGCCGAGTCGATCCAGAACGCAGCCCATCTCGTGTGCTCCGGCGTCTCTCGGCCCGTGTCCGGTTGCTGGTCCGCCGAGTCCGACGCCGCGGTCTGACCCAAATGGAACGCCAGCCAACGGTCCGTCGCGTGGCTCTCTTCGATCTCTTCCACCGACAACAACAGCGACAACGCCTCGTCCGTTTCCTCGGGAACGAACAGCACCAACTGACTCGCGAAGAACGTCGCCGCCGGCGCCGACGCGATCAACCGACCGGACGAAGGCTCAGCGACGAAGCGGATGTGCGTGTGCTGGTCGTCCAGTTGCAGGTCACCCTCGCGATAGGCGTGGAAGACCGCCAACGCGTGGTGCAACGCGTCGGCTTCGATCTGCTCGTTGCGGTCGCTGGTCATGCGCAGAGTGTACCGGCGCTTCGACACACGCCGCGCCCTCCGCATGCTCACGCGTCGTCACAGCCGCCGCAGCAACTCTCGCTTGTCGAACAGCGAGCCGCACTCCGGACACCGGCCCGACATCGGCAGCCCCATCAGCGAATAGCCGCACGACGGACACGGCACGCTCACGTCCTCCGGCCGCACCGCTCCCTCGTCTTCCGTCGGCTCGTGCTCCGCGTACGCGTCCGCCAACGCTTCCGGCCCGTGCAGTTCCACCACACGCTCGACCGGGTCGACCCGCGACGAGCAGCGGGGGCACGACTTCAATTCCGCATCGAGCGGCAACGGCGCGCGGCATTCGCCGCAGTCGATCCGCACCCGATCCGAATCGAGCAACGACAGATCGACCCGCATCGCCGCCTCCCAGTCCACCGGCTCGTCCGCTTCGCTCGCCGGCTCGTGGAAGCCCGCCAGCAGATCCTCCGCCCGCTCGGCCAGTCCTTTGTGCGCGATGTACAGATCGAACCCCGAAGAGAAGAGCCCAAAGCCGGTGAAGCCCAGCGTCCGGTTGAGCGTGTCGTTTCCAACGACCGCCGGGATCCCGTGCGCTTTGAGATGCGACGCCGCCTGCCGAGCGGCCAGTTCACGGTGGTAGCGGCGGAGACGGTGCATCGCCCCAAACTCTATCGGCGTGCCGACGACGCGGTCGCACGCGCTTGAGCTATCGGACGCCGCCGGCGCGGAACGGAGCGCCGTCGCACCCGGCTCGCACGCTGCAGTTCCTACCGCGCTGGGCCCGATAGTGCCGCCGCTCTACCCGTTCCGGTCGCCCAGGAATCCGTCCACCCCTACGGGAACACCCGCACGGCACTCCCGTTCAGCCGCGTCGCTGCGCATTTCTCGCCGCGGCGAAACAGGCAGACAGGGCGGGCTGTGATCCGCATATCGACGAAAACCGTGCCGAATCAAGGTGTTACGCCTTCACGCAGCCCCCTGACGCGGGTATTCTCTGGGTGCCTCCAGGCCGCGGTGCTACGCGGCGGGAGAGGAGTAAGAAGAGAATGAAGACCTGTCGTTTCGTCATCTCAGCAGTTGTGCTCACCGTTTGCGCGGGCTCCGCGCACGCCGGTCAGATCTCACTGACGCGGGCCTACACCGTCGAAGCGGGCGGCTCGAATCAGAACGGGCTCGGTGGCCTCGCCGCCGAAGCGACGTTCACCGTCCAAGGACGGCGCATGCACGTCACGCTGCGTAACACGTCCACCGCCGTCCCCGACAAAGCTCGTGTCAACGACGTGTTGCTCTCGTCGCTCGCGTTCAACCTCCCAAGCGACGTCAGAGTCACGTCCGGTGACCGTGCGGCGCTCGCTGCCGACAGCCGCGGCGTCGGCGCTTGGAGCACGAGGCGCGAACACTCCTCCGTTTCCGACGGCTGGATGTGGACCGAAGGCGGCCTCGGCGGTGATCTGGGCGACTTCTCCCACGCCGTCACCACCGACCGCAATCTTGGCGACGCCGAGGCTCACAACTTCGGCTTTGGTCGCATGCGCAGCCGCGACCTCAAAGACTCCTTCGGCGGGCTCATCTCGGGCGAAACCGCCTCGCTTTTTCGTTTCAACGGCCGCTCCATGGCCGTCGAAAACTCGCTGATGTTCACCTTCACCCTTGATCAGCAACTCACCCGCGACGCCCTCGCCGTCATCGCCAACACGGCCGTGGTGGAGTTCGGCGACGACTTCCAGTACCTCGAAAGCGGCTCGCCCGCGCACTCGCTTTCGGTCATCCCGCTCCCCGGCGCCGCCGGCCTCGCCGCGATCGGCTTCGTCGGTCTCGCCGCCTCTCGCCGACGCTGAACTCCACGGTCTCAAGCGCGACCCCGCACCAAACACTCGTAGCTACGACACGCCGAACTTCGTTTCGGCGTGTGTCGTTTTTTGGGCAAGCGTTGTAGAGCGGGTCTTCCGCGCGTGTCTCTCGACTACGCCGGCTTCACCCCGGTCGAGCCGAAGCCCTTTCCCCCCCGGCTGGTCGGGTCGAGTTCGTCTACCCGAACCACGCTCGCCCGCGCCACCGGTGCGATGACCATCTGCGCGATCCGCATGCCCGGCTCCACAACGAACCGCTCCCGCCCCAGATTGATCAGCGGCACCATCACCTCGCCCCGATAGTCCGCGTCGATCGTCCCCGGCGTATTCGGCATCGAAACGCCGTGCTTCGTCGCCAACCCGGATCGCGGCCGCACCTGCGCCTCGTACCCCGCCGGAATCGCCATGCGAAAGCCGCACGGGATCAGCTCGATGTCGCCCGGCTCGAAGGTCACCGCCTCGTCAAGACACGCCGCCAGGTCGAGCCCCGACGCGAGCGACGAGTGGTATTTCGGCATGACGAAGCCGTCGCGGATCGCCTGAATGCGCAGTTGCGGCTCACGCGTATCCCCGCCGCCGTGCTGCGTCGGCGTCGCAAGCGTCTCCGCTCCGGTCGAGACGGCGGTGAAGCCTTCGCGCGATCGCATCCCTGGCTCACGCCCAGCTTTCGAAGCGTCGCCGGCCCCGTGCGGAGTCGCCGCTCCAGCCGTCTCGTCGCCGGGCGGCATCACCCGGCCAGCGCGGCCGAACGAAGCCGCGCCGCCAGATCGCACTTGATCGGTTCGCCGGCCGTCAGCGAAACCTGCGCGTCGTTGATCGCGCACCGCAGTCGATCGATCAACCGACGTGTCGAGTCGATCGCGCCGTCCAGCGACGACCGACCGGTCACGCTCTTCAGCGCGTCCGCGCGACGCTCCTCGGCGAGCCGCGCTTCGCTTTCCGACTTCGCCCGGTGCAGGCTGTGCAACAACGCTTCGGCGTGAAGCAGCCGCTCGCACAGTTCGTCCACGAGCCGGCGGCAGGCGATGCGCGCTTCAGTGTCGATCGTCCGCGATTGAGTCTGGATGGTCGTCATTGACCGTCCCTTCGATGCTGCATTCACTTCTCTTCGGATCCGGAGCGCAGCGATGCTCCCGCTCACACGTCAAGATTGTGTGAGCATGATCGTATTGTCAGCGGGCTGCGACCACCGGTCAAGAGACTCGCGGCCGCCGCGAACACTGACGTTTCGGTTCCGTTAGGGTTAGGCGGCCGTTCGTGCGCAAAATCCCACCGCATCCGGCACCGATCGACCGATCGCCTCGATGATCCGAGCTTGATCTTCCAGACGCCGGCACCCGTCCAGCGTCCGAACCAGCCCGTCGGCTTCCGCCACGCTGGGCGTCCGTCCCCGCCAGCAGAACACGCCCGGCACCACCGTCCGCTCCAGTTGGCTGCTCTCGTGCGCCACTTGCTCGTGCAGCTTCTCCCCCGGACGACTGCCCGTAACGCGGATCGCCACCGTCGGCCCGAGCGGCGTTCCCGCCTCGTCCGCCCGCGCCAGTTCGTCGTCCATCAACGCCGTGAGTCCAAGCGACCGCGCGAACCGCCGCGCTAAATCCACGATCCGCACCGGCTCGCCCATGTCCAGCACGAACACGTCCGCCGGGTCGAGGTCCGGGTTGTTCGGGCTCGTCGTCGCGACCGCTGCCGCCTGCAAAACCAGCGTTGCCGCTTCGGGGATCGTCATGAAATACCGCGTCATCCGCGGGTCGGTGATCGTCACCGGCCCACCCTCGGCGATTTGCGAAGCCCAGATCGGCAGCACGCTCGCCGCCGAGCCCAGCACGTTCCCGAATCGCACCAACGCGAACCGGGTTTGTCCGTGTTCGTTCTGCGCGCGCACGTACCGTTCAGCGAGCTGCTTGGTCGCACCCATCACCGACGTCGGCCGAACCGCTTTGTCGGTCGACACGAACACGAATCGCTCGGCGCCCGCCGCCAGCGCCGCGTCCGCCACCGACCGCGTCCCGAAGAGATTGTTCGTCAGCGCTTCGCCCGGGTGGTCCTGCATCAGCGGCACATGCTTATGCGCCGCCGCGTGAAACACAGCGTGCGGCCGCACTTCCCGCAACCGCGCCCGCGTCGCCCCCTCGTCCACCACGTCGTGCAGCATCGTTCGTCGCGACACCTGCGGCGCGTGCTCCCGCATCCAGCGGTCGATGTCGAACAGCGAGTTCTCCGCACGGTCCATCAGCACCAGCAACTCCGGCTCGAACCGCGAACAGATCCGCGCCAGCTCCGACCCGATCGAACCGCCCGCTCCGGTGATCAGCACACGCTTGTTCGTCACCACCTCGCGGATCAGCTTCTCGTTCGGCGTCCGGGGCGGACGCCCGACCAGTGCGTGCAGGTCGATCGCCGGCGATCCCGCCGCCAGCGGCGTCGGACCCGTCGGCTCGCGCAACGCCACGTCTTCGATCGTCGGCAGAAAGCGGTAGGGCGTCCCCAGCGTCTCGAGCGCCGACATGACCTCCCGCACCAGCGTGCTCATCGCGGCCGGCAAACACACCACCACCAGACTCGGCGAGACACGGTCCACCACCGCCGGCAGGTGCTCCAGTTCACCCAGCAGCGGCAGGCCGCCCGCCCAAGCCGACCGCCGCACGGCAGCCGCCCCGCCCTCGACCGCATCTTCGCGTCGATCCCTCGCTCGCCCCGTCTCCACCAGCAGCGCGCCGACCAGCCGCGGCCGAAGCACAGCCGAAGCCGCCGCCTGCGCCGTCGCCACTGCCAGCGTTTCACGCGTCCCCAGCACGATCACCCCGCCCCGAGCCGTCCCGCCCTCTCCCGATACGGCGAGTTCGTTCCGAACCGATCCCTCGTCGATGACCACGGGCGTCAGCCGCCCAACAGTCTCGCCTGTCGCTCCTGATCGTTCGAGCTTCACCGCATAACCCCTCTCGACGTTTCGGCCGCGCAACGCTGCCGTACGCGGACAACCGCAACACCCGTGCCGGGTCGTCGCGGAATCGACCGCTCGTCTCCATTCGCTCTCGCCCTGCCCCCCGACCGCCCCCCGAACCCCCGCCCATATCGCCCTCCCGGCGACGCTTGCGCGTCTCCGACCCCGTGCACGTCTCCGACCCCAGCCCCCTGGATACCTCCGCCCGCCGATCTCGCCCCGCCGATGCCCGAGCCCCCGCGCAAGCCCCCGCCTCCGCTCAGCTACCGCCCCCCGCCCAGACCCCGGCCCCCCGCTCAGCCCCCGGGTCCGGCGGCGTCGCGGTCGGCCGCCGCTTCCGGGTCGATCTCGCGCAGGTACTCCCACGAGTAGATGCCCGTGTCGTGTCCGTCCGAGAACCGGATGCGGATCGCGTAGTTGCCGACCAGCTCCGCCGACAACGCTGTCAGAGGGCCCGTCGTAGACCCCCCTTTCTTCGGGCCCGGCAACACCGTCAGCGGGTTCTTCGCCATCTCCTCGCGGAGCGCCCGTGCGTCCGCCGAGGGCGACCACTTCCGCAAATAGGCGATCGAGTAGTACGACGTCGAGCCGTCCTCCCATTCGACGGTCAGGCCGCGGTCCTTACGCAGGTCGAGATTGACGGGCTGCATACGAGACTTCCCTCGTTCTCCCCCAGCTTCACATCCACATTGCCGGTCGGTTTTGGGAAGCGACGCACTTCGAAAATCGGCAACGCCTGTCTATTCTTGAAACGTGGCGACTCGTTGTTGTCACACAGAGAGACACAAAGGAGAGTCGAAATGATACGCACTCTTGCCGCCGCGACCGCGGTCGCGGCTGTCGTGGGCTCCGCCCATGGCGCGATCGTTTTCGAGTCTGAACCCAACGACACGCTCGCCAGCGCCGACTTCGTCGGAACGATCGGCGCCCCGGGCGGTGCGATTGTCGTTGACGGCGGCATCACCACGGGTGATGTCGACTGGATCAGCTTCGAATTGACCAACACCGGAACCCTCGTCATCGCCTCGCTCGGCACGACGACGCCCGACACCGACAGCCAGTTCCAGCTCGTCGACTCGGGTGGCACGATTCTGGAGTTCGACGACGACGATGGGCCGGGCTTGCTGCCGGCGATTCAGATCACGAATCTGCCCGCCGGCGTGTACACGCTCGGTATCTCGACGTTCGCCGACGTGACGTTCGCCACCGGTCTGACCGAGTTGTTCGACGGCATCGACAACGACACCGGTCAGCCGACCGATGAGACCTACGACTGGAAGGTCACGATCTCGGCGAACGTGATTCCCGCTCCGGGCGTTGCGGGCCTGCTCGGTCTCGCCGGGGTCGCCGCGATCCGCCGCCTTCGCTGATCGCGCGCCGACATCGAAACATGTAACGACGAAGGCCCGCGAACGCGAGCCTTCGTCGTTTTTCAACCGCTCATGTCCGGTCGTCGCCCCCCGATAGCCGCCGCTGCGAACCCGCCCCGGCTGCGGACCCGTTCCGATCACATCGGCTTCTTGTCCACCGTCGCGTCGTAGACCGCCAGCAGCTTGTTCTTGTCGAAGATCATTTCCTGCCGCGTGCGACCCGTGAAGTCGTACTCCGTGGTCAGTTCGATCGCGTCCACCGGGCAGGCTTCTTCGCACATGCCGCAGAAAATGCACCGCAACTCGTCGATCTCGAACTTGATCGGGTACTTCTCGCGGTCGTCCCAAGGCGACTCGCCGGCCTCGATGTGGATGCAGTTCGCCGGGCAGATCGTCGGGCACATCATGCACGCGACGCACTTCACCCTGCCCTCTTCGTCCTTGTTCAACCGATGCACGCCGCGGAAGTTCGAGATCTCCATCCCCCGGTCCTCGGGGGCGTAGTGTTCCTTGCGTTCTTCGGGGTACTGGATGGTCTGGGTGGTTTTGCTTTGGCCCAGCACCGGTAGCTTCGACTGCCCGAAACTCGTGAAGAAGTGCCGCACCGTCGTGCCGAACCCCTGCACGATCGCAGGGATGTACGCGTTCTCCATCGGTTTCAGAGCGGCGCGGTTCAGCCGCAGCACCTCGGATTCGTGGATGGTCATCTCGCGCTCCATTGGCCGGCCGCATTCAGGTGGCTGTCCGCGTCGGGCGACGGCGACGCCGCGACGAACAGCAGAGTCTAGCCGCATCCACGCCCGCCTTCAGCCCGATGAAGCACGCTCCGAGCACGCTTCTCCGAACGGCCTCACTGCCTCACCCCGGGCGCGTCCACCTCGGCTGAGACCGCTCGCGCCATGGCCTGTTCCGCCGCCTCAGTCACCAGCGGGGCCGCCCGCTGGAACGCGGTCTCGTCGCCGATGCCCTCGGGCGTCGCTCGCACCGTCAGAATCGCCCCGCGTCGCGGATCGTCGTGAGCTAGGCCGCTCGCCCAATTCGCCGCGACCCGACCCGCCACCACGACGACGGGCGTTGCATTCGCCGCCGCCTCGCGACGAGCGCGTCCGCCGGTCCGGTCGCCGTTCGTCTCGTCGCTCTCCCCGCTCTTACGATCCAGCGCCGCTTCCCACCCCGGCAAGCGCCCCGACGCCACGACACGTTCCGCGAGCGCGCCCACGACCTTCCCGTGTAGCGACTGCTGATCGAACGTCCCCTCGCCGGTCATGACGACGTCCGCCCAGCGCAACGCCGCGTCTAGGGCGATCGCCTCGGCGAGCGTGTCGAACCCGGGCCGAACCTCCGCGTTCAACGCCAGCCCGAAGCCGTACGGAATCCCTCCCGCAGCTCCCATCCCCGCGGCCATCGGATCGGTCTCCCGACCCGCGTTCCGCATCCGGCTGGCGAACAGTGCGAAGTCCGTCTCCAAACGTTCGACGTCTTCCGCGCTCGCCCCTTTCTGCGGCCCGAACGTGCGCGCCGCGCCGGTCGGTCCAAGAAGCGGATTGCGTACGTCGCATGCGATGGTCAGCGCCCGCGTCGTCGCCAGATGTTCGGCGATCGACCGCGGTCGCACGTCGAAGCCCGTCAACTGCGGGATCGCGCCGACCGACGCGTGAACGTGCGAGCGTCGATGCCCCAGAGGCACCGCGCCCAGACCTTCGAGGGCCCCGAGCCCGAGGTCCATCGTCGCCGTCCCGCCCACGCCCAGCACGATCCGCTGCGGGTTGTGCCGGAGGGCGGCCCGGATCAGGCCGGCCAGCGGGAACGAGGTCAGCCGCCGGGGTTGGCGCAGCGGGGCGGGCACCAGAGGCAGGCCGATCACCGAGGCCGCCTCCAGGATCGCGACGCTGCGGCCGTCTTCCGCCCAGATGCCGTAGCCCGCCCGCACCCGCTCGCCGTGCGGGCCGTCGAGGTCGGCGTGATGCATCGAGCCCCCAAGCGCCGCGGTCATCGCCTCGGCGAACCCCTCGCCGCCATCCGAGACCGGCAGCGTGCGCACCTCGACGCTCGTTCCCGTCGTCGCGGCCCACCGATCCACGCCACGCGCCATCGCCGCCGCAGCCTCGGGTGCGGACAGCGTCCCCTTGAACGAGTCCGGAGCGATCAGAACGCGCATCGCACCTACAGAGTACGCGTTCCGCGTCCGCTCCGCCGCGTTTCCCGTTCTCCATGTGCCGCGTGCGCCGCTGTCGGGGCGCGGCCGATCGCGGCGACCCTGTGAACAACGTGTCGACCCGCCGCGTCGTCCGGCGCGGCCGGTAGCCTCCGCGGTCCGAGTTCCGCCGCGCATCTCTTTCACAGGACCGGGAGGTCGCCCATGCCCTTCACCGCCGGCCGCGTCAGCTTCAACCGATCGCTCGTCCAAGCGTCCGCCTCGTCGGCTGCGCCCGTGCGCACCATCGGCGAGGACGCGCTCGAGCGCCTCAACGACAACGCGTTCACCGCCACCGATCTCGGCGTGCCGCTCGAAACCGAAGCGGGCTGGACGACCGCCGAGCACTTGCTCGACACCCGGTTCACCCACGACAAGGTGGTCTACGACTCGGGCGGACTCGGTCTGCTGGGGCTGCGGATCGACACGAACAAGGCGCCGGCCGAGTTGAAGCGAGCGCTGCGCGCGCAGCACGAGCAGGCGCTGTCGCGCGACAACCCGTCGGGCTTCGCCAGCCGGGCGCAGAAGGCCGAGGCGAAACAGGCCGCCGAGCACGAGCTGAACGAGCGGCTGGCGGCGGGGGAGTTCCGCAAGTCCTCGATGAGCGAGGTGCTCTGGGACGTGCCCGGACGGACGGTGTTGAGCGCCGCGGGCTCGAACAAGGTGCTCGAAGCGCTGGCCGAGCGGTTCCGGGCGACGTTCGACGCGTCGCTGACCGCCGCGAGCACGGGCGCGCTGGGCTACCAGCACCTCGCCTCGAAAGGCCGCGAGCGCGACTTCGAGGACCTCAAGCCCTCGGCGTTCACCGCGGCCCCGGCGGGCGCGTCGTCCAGCGAATGGGCCGACGCCGACGAACCTTCGACGCCGGACGTCGGCTGGGCCCGCTCGTCGGGCGAACCCCGCGACTTCCTCGGCAACGAGATGCTCATCTGGCTGTGGAAGACGATCGATCAGCATGAAGGTTTGCTCGAACTGGCCGACCCGGACGACGCGTCAAAGGCGGCGCGTCTCGCGGTCGCGTTCGACACCTCGTTGGAGCTCGAGTGCGCGTGGGGCGTGACCGGCAAGCTGTCGATCCGCGAGCACGCGGGCGGGCTGGCGGCGGCGCGGGCGGCCGAGGCGGCCGAGGCGCTCTCGCTCGGCAAGTGGCCTCGTAAGGTGGGGCTGATCGTCGCCGACAACTCGGCGGGCGAGGAGGCGGGGCAGGTCTGGTCGCTGACGCTGCAGGCCGACCGGTGGCTGATCTCGGGCTGCGCGTTGCCGACGACGGAGGAGGAGTTCGCCGACGCCCGGGCGGAGCGTGAGTGGCGGCTGTCGCGGGTCGTGCGCATCGATCGGTTGCTTCTTGCGGTGTACCACCACTTCCTCGACCTGCGGACCTCGGCCGCGTGGGGCGAGGAGCGCGAGTCGATCCGCCGATGGATCAAGGATCACCGGGCGCGGCGGGTCCGCGGGCTCGGCAAGGCGGGCGTGGTCGAGCAGAAGCCGGCGCCGCTGCGGGTCGGGGCGTGAGGCGGACCAAGCCGGCTTCTCGGAAACGTGAGCGACGAGGGGGTCGCGGCGAAATCGCGGCGGCCGCCTTTCCGAAGAAGAAGCAGCGCATTCCGCGCTCGGAGAGAAACGCGATGACGAGGTCCCGAATCAGCTCCCGTTTCGCCCGTCTTGCCACGCTCACGCTGGTCGGGCTCGGCTTGTTCGCTCTGCCCGGCTGTCTCGTGTCGGGTGAGAAAGACGTCTACACGACCGGCGATCCTGTGGCCCAGAATTCGCTGATGCTGCTCGAAGCGGGCGCGAGCACCGAGGACGACGTGTTGGAACTGCTCGGCGTGCCCAGCCGGCTGGTGAATCTCGACGACGACCGGACGATTTACGTCTATGAATGGTCGACGCGCCGCGAGTCGTCGACGGCGATCTTTCTGCTGTTCGGCGGCTCGTCGAGCACGCAGACCCGCGGCGCCGCGAACGTCGAGTTCCGCGACGGCGTGGTCACTAGATGGTGGACCGACTCGCAGTGAGCCCGCCGCCCGTTTCGCCTAGAAAGCCCGCAGAAGCGCGTGCATCGCGGCTCACGTCGCGCCGGATTCCTGCCCGGCACGGGTCGGCCGCGGCGGATGGGTTCGCTGATTGGCTTGCCTTTCGCCGCCGGCCGCGAACGATGCGGTAAGGAGGCGAGCGATGATTCAGGACGCGAGCGGGACGGACGGCGCCGGTGGCGATGCAGAAGCCGGGCGGGCGAAGAACGTGCTGGGCGGCGAATTGCAGGACTGCTCTCACGACCCGACGACGGGGTTCTTTCGGGACGGCTGCTGCAACACGGGGCCTGAGGACGCGGGCTCGCACACGGTGTGCGCCGTGCTGACGTCGGCGTTTCTCGAATACACAAAGTCGCGCGGGAACGACCTGTCGTCGCCGCGGCCGGAGTCCGGGTTTCCGGGGCTCAAGCCGGGCGATCGATGGTGTTTGTGCGCCGCGCGGTGGGAGGAGGCGCGGCGTGCGGGCGTGGCGCCGCCGGTCGTGCTCGAAGCGACTCACGAGCGGGCGCTGGACGCGACCGCCTTGGACGAGTTGCAAGCGCACGCCGCGGAGTGACCCGCGCGGCGGCGCGCGTCGCGGAGCTTCAGAGCGGCGAGGCGGCGTAGGACGCCGCTCACTCGACGCCGGCGGCGGCGGCGTCGCGGTCGCTGAGGTGGCCGCCGTTCGAGCGGAGCTTGACGGTCGCGTGCCGCTTCCGGCTGCGCTCGCACATGGGCTGGTCGCGCAGGTCGTCGACGCGGGGCTGTGTGAGATTCGAGTCACATGAACACCGCGAGACGCCGAGCAGGTCGGCGAGCTCTTCGTCGTCGAAACGGGCGAAGGCGCCCTCGGGGTCGGGCAGGACGACGCCGAAGTCGAGGGGGTTGTCGATCTCGCCTTTGGCGCGGACGGCTTCCATCGCCCGCAGGGCCGCGTCCCGCGTGCGGATGAGCGCGGGCCAGGCGTCGTCGATGGTGATCTCGACGCCGGAGATGAAGCGCGTTTCGTGCACCGAGCGAGGGTCGTCTTTCGGCACGCCGCGGAGTTCGCGCCAGGCTTCGTCGGCGGTGTGAGGCGTGATGGGGGCGAGGAGGCGTGCGAGGCCGTCGGTGATGATCCAGAGCGCGGTCTGCGTGCGCCGGCGGCGCTCGGAATCGGGCTTGTCGCAATAGAGGCGGTCTTTGACGGCCATGAGATAGGTGGCGCTGAGGGTGTCGTTGCAGAAGTTGTAGAGAAGACTCGTAGCTTTCTGGAACTGGTAGTCCTCGAAGGCTTTGCGCACGGCGGTCGCGGCGCGATTGAATTCGCCAAGGGCCCAGGCGTCGAGCGAGGCGGCGGGGAAGTCGGACAGGTTGACGCCCTCGCCCGCGTCCCAACCGTTGCCGGCGTGCGCGCCGAGATGGGTGGTGGGGTCGAAGTCGAAGAGGTTGCTGAGCATGAAGCGGAGGGTATTGCGGACCTTGCGGTAGGCCTCGCCGGCGGTCTGGAAGAAGGCGAGGTCGCTTTTGATGTCGTTCTCGTAGGAGCATGTGCCGAGGAACCATCGGCAGACGTCGGCGCCGAAGTCGCGCATGAGGTCGTCGACGTTGAGGGTGTTGCCGAGGGACTTGGACATCTTCATGCCGTCTTTGTCGACCATGAAGCCGTGGGTGAGAACGCTCTTGTAGGGGCTGCGTCCCATCATGCCGAGGCCGGGGAGGAGGGAGGTTTGGAACCAGCCGCGGTGCTGGTCGGAGCCTTCGAGATAGAGATCGACGGGGAAGCCGTCGTCGCCGAGTCGTTCGCGCATGACGGCGTTCCACGACGAGCCGGACTCGAACCAGACGTCGAAGATGTCGGGGCCTTTGTGCGCCGCGGCGAGGTCGACGTTCTTCAGCGATTCGGGCAGGTCGGAGTCGGCCGCGGGGTCGTAGTGGCGGAGAAGATGTGCTGGGCTCTTGGTGAACCAGGAATCGCTGCCTTCTTCGCGGAAGGCTTTGGCGACGGCGCGCACGCTGGCGGGCGTGAGCAGGACTTCGCCGTCGGCGGTGAAGAAGGCGGGGATGGGCAGGCCCCAGGAGCGCTGGCGGCTGATGCACCAGTCGGGGCGAGACTCGAGCATGCCGCGCATGCGGTTGCGCCCCCACTCGGGGACGAAGCAGATTGCGTCGGCGTTGGCGGGATCGGTGGCGGCGAAGGCCATGTCACGCAGCGAGCCGCCGCCCGTGTGCTTGGTGGCCTCGTCCACGCCCACGAACCACTGTTCGGTCGCGCGGAAGATGACCGGCGTTTTGCTGCGCCAGTCGTGCGGGTAGCTGTGCATGAATCGGTTGGCGTGGTAGAGGTGTCCCGAGGCTTCGAGGTCTTTGGTGATGCGTTCGTTGGCTTCCCAGACGCTGAGGCCTCGGAGGTGTTCGGGAACGGAGTCGTCGTAGCGACCGTCTTCTTTGACGGGGCAGTAGACGGGGAGTTTCTCGCGGAGGCCGGTCGTGTAGTCCTCGGCGCCGTGGCCGGGCGCGGTGTGGACGAGGCCGGTGCCGTCTTCGAGGGTGACGTAGTCGGCGGCGACGACGCGGTAGACGCCGTCGGGCTGGGCGCCGCGCATGGCGGCGTCGGGTTGATCGGTGAAGTCGGGTCGCGGTGAGACGAAGGGGTGTTTGTAGCGGAGGCCGACGAGAGCCGAGCCGTCGCAGGTGGCGAGCACCTCGGCGTCTTCGACGCCTTCGAGCTTGGCGACGGTTCCGACGAGATCCTCGGCGAGGACGCAGTAGTTGCCGGCGAGCTTCACGAGTGCGTAGCGGAAACGCTCGTTGACAGCGATGGCGAGGTTTGCTGGAAGGGTCCAGGGTGTTGTGGTCCAGATCATGAAGGTCGGCCGCTGCTCGGGCGCGTCGTCTTCGGAGAGGCCGAAGGCGGCGTAGACCGAGGCGGCGTCGTCTGCCTCGAAGTCGACGTAGACCGAGATGTCTTCGCGCTCCTGGTACTCAAGCTCGGCGTCGGCGAGGGCCGTCTCGTTGGCGATCGACCAGTGCACCGCCTTGAGCTGGCGGTAGACCAAGCCTTGCTCGACGAGCGCAGCGAACACCTCGATCACCGCGCCTTCGTACTCGGGCGACATGGTGAGGTAGGGATGCTCGTAGTCGGCGAGGGTCATCATGCGGTCGAGCTGGTCGACGTGGTGCTTGACGTGTTTCTCGGCATAGTCCTGGCAGGCTTTGCGGATGGCCATGCGGCGGACGTCTTCTTCGAGTTCGCTGAGCTTGTCGAGCTTGCCCTTGTCGGCGAGTTCCGAAAGCACGCGATGCTCGATCGGCAGGCCGTGGCAGTCCCAGCCCGGAATGAAGGGGCAGTGGTAGCCCTCCATGAGCTTGGAGCGGACGACGAAATCTTTCAGCACCTTGTTGAGGAAGTGGCCGAGGTGGAGGGTGGCGTTGGCGTAAGGCGGGCCGTCGTGGAAGACGAAGGTTCCCTTGTCGGCGGCGCGGCGGTCGGCTTGTTCCTTGGCGACGTGGTCGTAGAGCCCGGCCTGCTTCCAGCGCTTGATGGAGGCGGGCTCGTTCTGGACGAGGTTGGCTTTCATCGGAAAGCCGGTCTTGGGGAGGTTGAGCGTCTGCTTGTAAGCCTTCTGGCGGGCCTTGGCGTCGGCGTCGGCGGGAGCGGCGGTGGGGGCGTTGGCGTCGTTCATGGTGGAACTGCTTTCGTCCGGCGGGCCGCAGCGAGAAGCGCGGGGCGTCGGTGAGACGGGCCGGGACCGGACCGAGTTGGGTTTGGGTATGGGTCGAGAGCGGCTGCCTGAGGATGAGGCGGAACGCGGATCATGGTAGCCCGAGCGTGCAAGCCGCTCGGACGGGCCGGTCGCGCCGGGTTCCCGGCGAGAGGCGGGCGTGGGCGTGGATTGGAAGAGGTGGGCGACGCGGCGCTGGTTTCGGCGGGCGTCGCGTGCGCCCCGCTGAGGACGGCCGCGGGGTGTGCCGCGGCGGTCAGCGGGGCTGGGTAATTCGGCGTGCTGTGGCGGGCCGCGTGTTCATGACGGATGTAGCGTACTCGGGTGTGAGCGGTGTGCAAGGGGCAAGCGAACGGGAGCGGCGGAAAAAGACAGTCGGGCGGCTCCGCGGGCCGCCCGACGTCGATGGTTTGCAAGACCTATGAGGCGGTCACGCCCGAAGGCCGGGCCGCCTGTGGAGGGCCGGTTGCTTGCGTGGGTGGATCGCTTGCCGAGCGCGAATTACTTGCGCTTCTTGGGGTCGGTGTGCTCGAAGATGGTTTGGCTTCGGATGACGACGCCGCCGACGTGGAGCATGTGGTAGGCCTGGGCGTGAACCTCGCGGCGGTAGCGCTGGACGTCGACGATGCTGGCGTTCTTGCCGCCGTCGGCGTCCTGCCAGCGGTAAATGAGGGCGTCGTTTTCGCGTGCGAACTCGGTGAGTTCTTCGTAGGTGTCGCGGTAGAGGCTCTCGGGGAGCTGCTCGGTCTGGATGGTGCTCATGTATCGGACGAGGTCGCCGAACTCTTCTTCGTGGTCGCGTTCGCCGGCGCACGGGAGGTCGGCGACCTGGCCGCGGGTCGGGTAGTCCTGGTCCTCGGCGGTGATGAGTTCGGTGGCGCAGGTGCCGGAGTGGAGGAAACGCAGGAGGTGCGAGCCTGGCATGACCCAGGCCTCGAACTCGTAGTCCATGTGCTGCATGGACCGACGGTCCTTGATGGGGAAGAGTTCCGGGTGGAGGGCCCGGCGATAGACGAGGAGTCGGTAATCTTGCAGACATCCAGCTTTGGCGATGGAGCTCATGACGGTCTGTCCGTGGTCAAGGGGGTGTGCCGGGCGATCAAGCGGTGGTCGCCGGGCGGTTCAACCGGAGCGTGCCAACAGGCCGAAACGGCGTGCGGGTTTGTCCTTAGTGGTACGTTCCGGGGGGCGGCAACTCGGCAATCCGTTCGCCGCGTTCCGCGAGAGCGAGCCGGGCTCGATCTGGCCTTGATTCTAGACCTGAAGGGTGGGCCCGCAACAAGAAAGTTCCGGTTTCATCGATTCCGCCGAACGGTGGGAGTCCGGCGATCCCGTACAGCGGAATGCTGAGAGGTGGGTCCTCTACGCAGCCGATTGCCCAGCGGTTCGGCCGTTTTCCCCGGTTTGCGACAGGCGGGCCGGCCTCGCGGGGGAAATCCCGGACGCGGCAGGCGGCAAAGTTTGCCGATCGGCGTCGGCGAAGGACCGCTGCGGCGCCCCGCCGACCCGCTGTGCGAGGCGCCGGGCGGTTCGTGCGGCGGCGACGGAACTTCGCCCCGATTGCGGCGGGCTGGTCGACCCCGCTCGGGGCGAAGAGACGTTCGGCCCCGATACCTTCTTCGCATGAGCAGCACCAACGATCGCGCCGACCAACCCGCCCAAGCCGACCAACCCGCTCCAGCCGACCAGGCTGCCCCAGCCGACCGGTCGCCCGCGCCGCCCGCGCCGAGCGTGGGTGCCGAGCCGGGCCACCGCCTGCCGACCCAACGCGACGAACCGAATCCCGAGGTTCGGACGGCGACGATTCCGATGTTCGGGCCGGCGAGCCTGAAGATGCAGTTGCCGAATATCCTGACGGGCGCGCGGCTGGTGATGACGATCGCGTTCATCGCGCTCGGCTCGCTCTATGCGTACGACCGGGCGCCGATCTGGATGGTGTACGTCTCGCTTGGGCTGTTCGTGCTGGCGGCGGCGACGGACTGGCTGGACGGGTACCTGGCCAGGAAGTGGGGCGCGGTGTCGATTTTCGGGCGAGTGATGGACCCGCTGGCGGACAAGCTGCTGGTGTTGTCGGCGTTCATTCTGCTCGCGGGGCCGGGCTTTGCGGGCGAGGTCGTGGCGGCGGGCGACGGCGGGGCGGTGGGCGAAGGTGCGGGTTCGGTGCGACGGCAGATGTCGGGCACGCTGCCGTGGATGGCGGCGTTGATTCTCGCGCGGGAGCTGTTGGTGACGTCGCTGCGCGGCGTGTGCGAATCGCGCGGGATCGACTTCTCGGCGAGCATGACGGGCAAGCTGAAGATGGTGGCGCAGTCGGGCGCGGTGCCGCTGATTCTGTTGCTGGTGGCGATCGCGGATGCGGCGCCGGCGGGTTCGGAGACGCCCGAGACGCTGGCGACGGTGAATCTGGTCGTCGCGTTGCTGGTGACGGCGATCACCGCGGCTTCGGCATGGCCGTACCTGACGCGGGCCTACAGCGGTTTGCGAGACGCCTGAGGCGAGCGATCGCGCGCACGAGAATACGCCGGCTGGATGCATAAACTTCGCGTCCATGGCCGACGACCCGGACCAACCCATTCTCGATGCGGACGGCTTCCAGCCGAGCGATACGGCGCCGGGCTGGGGGACGGAGTCCGACGCCGAGCGTCTGTCGCGGCTGCTGAAGAAGGCGCGTTCGCTGCCCGCCGAGCCGGGCTGTTACCTGATGAAGGATCACAAGGGCGTGGTGCTGTACGTCGGAAAGGCGAGCTGTCTGCCGGACCGTGTGGCGTCGTACTTCGTACCCTCGGCGGACCTCGGGCCGAAGAAGCAGCCGCTGTTGGACGTCGTGCACGACTTCGAGACCTTGGTGTGCGAGGGCGAGTGGGAAGCGCTGCTGACCGAGAACCGGTTGATCAAGGACATTCGGCCGCGGTTCAATGCGCGGCTCGTCGACGACAAAACGTTCCCGTACCTGGTCATCACGCGCAACGAAGACTTCCCGCGCGTGTTCGTCACGCGGAACCCGTCGGGTCGCGACGAGCGCGGCGAAGTGCCCGAACACATGCGCGGCGCGAAGACGTTCGGCCCGTTCACGAACGCAGGCGCGCTGCGCGAGGCGGTGCAGATCCTGCAGCGGGTGTTCAAGTTCCGCACATGCAAGCTCGACATCGTCGAGGGCGATGAGAAGAACCGGTACTTCCGGCCCTGCTTGTTGTACGCAATCGGTCAGTGCACGGCGCCGTGCGCGGACAAGGTCGGTCGGGAGGAGTACCGGGCGGACATCGACCGCTTCACGCGATTCCTCGGCTCGAAGCGGTCGGTGATGCTGCGCGAGATGAAGCAGGAGATGGAGGAGTTCAGCAGGCAGTTGGATTTCGAGAAGGCGGCGGCGGTGCGGGACCAGATCGCGGCGATCCAGAAGCTCGACGACCGCGGCGACATGAAGGCGGGTTGGCAGCCGGAGAGCGAGATCGGCTACGTCGAGCCGGAGAAGGCGTTGAAGAGCTTGCAGCGGACGCTGGGGCTGGAGGCGCCGCCGCGATGCATCGAGGGCATCGACATCGCGCACCTGCAGGGCGACGAGACGGTCGGCAGCAAGGTGTGCTTCGTCGATGGGCGTCCGTTCAAGAACGAGTATCGGCGCTACCGGATCCGCTCGGCCGAGAACGACGACTACATGTCGATCCGCGAAGTCGTTTCACGCCGATACCGCGAGGCGGGGCAGGGGCAAGAGTTGTATCCCGACGTGGTGCTGATCGACGGCGGGCTCGGCCAGTTGCACGCGGCGCTCGAAGCGGTGGGGGACATGACGGTGAAGCCGCCGATGATCATCTCACTGGCGAAGAAGGAAGAGCTGATCTACACGCAGGAGCGCTCGGAGCCGATCCGGCTTGGACGCGAGAATCTGGGATTGAAGCTGTGCCAGTCGATCAGGGACGAGGCGCACCGTTTCGCGCAGCACTATCACCACATCCTGCGTCGCAAGAGGCAACTGGGGGAGTAGCGGCGGCGGGCGCGGCGTTCCACGGCATCTTGGAGAGAACGAGCGCGAGCCCGCACCAGCCGCTTGCGCCGGCGAAGGTGAGCCCGGCGCCGAAGAACGCCGGCACGATCAGCAGCCACGGCGAGACGAACGCGCCGAGCAGCGTGAACAGCAGCACCATCGAGCCGACGACGAGTTGCACTTGCCGCATGACGCTGATCGGCGCGCGGCGGTCGATCTTCGTGGGCAAGCCGGCTTTCTTCCAAGCGCCGAGTCCGCCGTCGAGATGGGCGGCCGTCGGCCAGCCGGCTTCGAGCAGGCGGTTCGCAGCTTGCGCGGAGCGCACGCCGCCCTGGCAGTGAAGCACGATCGAGTCCCGCGGTGCGACGCCCGCAGCGCGCGCCACTTCGGAGGGGGTGAGCTTGCTGAGCGGGACGTTGACGGCGCCGTCGATGCGCTCGCGGCGGAACTCGTCGGGCTCGCGGACGTCGACGATCACGGCGGCGCCGCTGCGGCGGCGATCGTCGAGCTCCGCTGGCGTCAGGTCCACCCGGCCTCGCCGCTCTTCGGCGGCGGGTCCGGCCGCATCGGTCGTCGTGTCGTTCACCGGGTTCGCGATGGTTTGCGTCATGTCGGTTCCTTGCAGTCGGGAGTCGGAAGCGGCGTATCGCCGGTCGGATCGGCGGGTGCGTAGTGTGGGTGCGTCGTGCGGGTGCGAAGGGGCGGCGGGTGACATCTGGCGGATCAGCTCTTGGCTGCGGCTTCGCCGGCTCGGACGACGTCGTCGGGTCTCGCGATAGCGCGCATGAGCATGCCTCCCGAGAGGTTCTTGACGTCCGCGAAGCCGCGTTGTTTGAGGACGCGGGCGCCGACGTGACCGCGGACGCCCGAGTGGCAGAGGACGACGGTGGTCTTGCGCGGGTCGAGTTCGTCGATGCGGTCGCGGAGTTCTTCGAGTTCGACGTGCGTCGCCTCGGGCAGCCTAACGCGTTCGATCTCGCGTGCCGTGCGTACGTCGACGATCTGCGCGCCGTCGGGCATCGGTTCGGTCGCTTCGATCAGGTCGGTGACGGCGTCGAGTTCGTTGATCGCGACGAAGGCGGCCAAGTGGACGGGGTCCTTCGCGCTGCCGAACGGCGGGGCGTAGGCGAGGTCGAGCCCGGCGAGATCGTCGACGGTGCCGCCCATGCAGACGACGGTGGCGACGACGTCGACGCGTTTGTCGACGCCCGCGCCGCCGACGATCTGACAGCCGAGCACGGCGCGGGTCTCGGGCGAGTAGACGAGCTTGAGCACCATGGGCTCGGCGCCGGGGTAGTAGCCGGCGTGGTGCTTGGCCATGATATGAACGGTCTTGTGCGCGACGCCCGTGCGCTCGGCTTGACGCTCCGTGAGGCCCGTCATGCCGGCGCTGACGCCGAAGGCGCGGACGATGGCGGTTCCGGCGACGGGCCGCATGGGCGCCGCGGCGTCGGTGGCGGCGTGCTCGCCCGCGATGCGGCCCGCCCGGTTGGCGGGACCGCCGAGCGCGACGCGCATGTTCTCGCCCGAGACGTGCGGGTAGGCCACGCCGTCGCCGGCGGCGTAGATGTGCGGATCGTTGGTGCGCATGCACCCGTCGACCGCGATCGCGCCGTCGGGACGCACGTTCAACCCGGCGTCGGCGGCGAGCTGCGTGTTGGGCCGAACGCCGATGCCCAGGACCACGAGCGGCGCCGTGATCTCTTCGCCAGATTCGAGACGGACCGCGGTGACTTCCCCCGCGTCGCTCGTCGCGAAGCCTTCGAGGCCGTCGCCGAGCACGACGCGGACGCCGCGCTTCTCCAGTTCGTCTTGCACCATCGACGCCATCTCGGCGTCCATGACCGGCATGACCTGCGGCGCCTTCTCGACCAGCGTGACCGTGATGCCGAGATTCACGAGCTGCTCGGCCACCTCGATGCCGATGTAGCCGGCGCCGACCACGACCGCCGAGTCGGGCTTCTGCGCGTCGATGCCCGCCTTGAGGCGGTCGGTGTCTTCCAGATTGCGCATGGTGTAGACGTTCGGCCCCCGAGCGCCGTCGACCGCCGGCACGATCGGCGAGGCGCCCATCGCGAGAATCAGCTTGTCGTACTCCAGCGTTTCGTGCTCGCCGGTCCTCGTCGAGCGCACGAGAACGGTCTTCGCGTCCCGGTCGATCGCGACGCACTCGGTATTCGAGCGGACGTCGATGTTGAATCGGTCGCGGAAAAGGTCTTCGGACGCGACGAGCAGCTTGCCGCGGTCGTCGATCTCGCCGCCGATGTAGTAGGGCAGGCCGCAGTTGGCGAACGAAACGTACGCGTCTTTCTCAAGCATGACGATCTCGGCGTGTTCGTTCATGCGTCTGGCCCGGGTGGCCGCCGAGGCGCCCGCCGCCACGCCGCCGACGATCACGATCCGCCGTTTGTGGTTCGCTTTGTTCATCGTTGTTGGCCTTTCCTTTGCACACACGCCCCGCCCCGTGATCTCGAACGGCGGAATCGGACGGCGAGGCCGCCTCCCTCGTCCCGTCTTTTGCAGGGGCGAGCTCGGCTTGTCGAGTGCGGTTGATCCGCCTCGCAGCGAGACGACGACGTCGGCGGCGCGGCGATCATGCAGCCGCTTCGCTCGCGTCGCCGAAGCGGCCCCGGATGCAAGCCATGATGCCCGCTAAGCCCGCCTCTGCGATCGCGTAGAACACCTGCCGGCCGCGGCGTTCGCTGCGGACCAAGCCGCAATGCCGCATCACGCGGAGATGCTCGGAGCACAGCGGCTGGGAGATGTCGCAGAGCTCGACGAGATCGCCCACCGGTCGCTCGCCCGTGAGCAGCACCTCGACGATGCGAAGGCGGTGGGGGTGAGCCAGCGTCTTCAGGCAACCCGCGGCGGCTTCGAGGGCCTCGTGCGGGAGGAGGGGTGAGGATTCCGAGGTCGAGGCCAGCATGTAAACATCATGACATAGCGATATCAACGTGTCAAGATGTAAAGCAAAGAATCCGGAGCGCGAGAGCTTCCCGAGGGGTCCCCCAAGCGTTCCCAGTCGATCACCCAAGCGTTGGAAACCGCATGCGGCAATTTGCAACGGCAGCATTTGCCGAGCGAGCAACGCCAGCCGCTGCGGCCGCTTAGGCGGGAGGAGCCCCCGTGAGGAGGTGGTCGGGGCTGGTGATTACCTACAAACTCTCGGTTCAGGGGTGGTCAGCCCCTGCCGACAAGGGTCTTCTCAGGGCCCATGTAGGGTCTTTGAACCACGCCGGCGGTCCGCCGCGTGCCAACCGGAGAATTGCCATGAACGTCATCACGTTTCTCGTCGCGGCCGGTGGGCTGGCCGCGACGCCCGTCGCGCTCGCGGCGTCGCCGGTCGGGTCGGCCGATCGCGTCGCCGGCCTCACCGCCGACGAGACCCGAGCCATGGTCGCCGAGATGCTCGCCGACTCCGAGCACCGCTCGTCTTTCGCGGTCGGCAATGGCTCGAGCACCGACCTCACCGTCGGCGGGTACTTTCAGTTCCGCTACATCGCGTCCTTCACCGACGACGACGACGCCGTCGCGGGTCAGGACGATTTCGAGTCGGGCTTCCAGTTCCAGCGCACGCGCCTTGTGTTTAAGGGGACGACGGGATCGGAAGACCATCGGTTCGGTTTCCTGGTCATCGCGGCCGCCGGTCCGAACGGTGACTTTGGGCTGCAAGACGGCGTCGTGAGCTATTCCTTCGGCGATTCGAAGTGGTCGATCGCGGCCGGTCAGCTCAAGCTGCCTTTCTTCCGTGAGTATCTCGTCAGCGAACGGTTCATCCTCCCCGTCGAGCGATCGAACGTCACGCAGGCCTTCGCGGCTTTGTACAACCAGGGCGTCGTGCTGAAGTACGCGGACGACGCGTTCCGCTTCAACTTCGCGTTCAGCGACGGGGTGCGCACGATCAACTCGTCGTTCACCGACGACGTCGAAGCGGACTACGCCTTCACGGCGCGGGGCGAGTGGCTGGCGTTCGGCGAGTGGAAGCAGTTCGACGATCTCACCGCGCTCGGCAACCAGGGCGACGGGCTCATGATCGGCGCGGCGGTGCACCATCAGGGCGAGACCGATTCGCTCGGCGGCCGCGACCTGAACGATCTCACGCAATACACCGTCGACGTCTCGTACGAGACGGCGGACTGGAGCGCGTTCGCCGCGGGCGTCGGTCGGCACTACGACGACGCCGGCGCGGACGAGAGCTTCACGGACTTCGGCGCCGTCGCCCAGGCCGCCGTGTTCCTCGACGAGTCTTGGGAAGTCTTCGGCCGGTATTCGATCCTCCTCCCGGACGATGACGCCGCCGGCGACGATCCGTTCAACACGATCACGCTCGGCGTCAACAACTACATCTATGGGCACGCCGCGAAATTCACCGCGGACGTGGTCTGGTTCCTCGACGACACGACCGGGACGACGATGCTGAACTTCGGGCCCAACTCGGGCGTCGGTCTGCGGGCGTCGGGTGAAGACAATCAGTTCGCCGTGCGCGCGCAGTTCCAACTGATTTTCTGAGTGCGGCGTCGTCGCGCGGCGCGATCGGCGCCGCGCGGCCGACGGCCGAGTATGAGACGTCAAAACGAAAGCGGGCCCGCCTGAGCGGGCCCGCGTTGCGTTTGTTCTTTGCCGAACCCGCCGCTCGTGCGAGTGAGGGTCGCGCGATCAATCGAGGCGAATCTTGTCCGAGCCGAGCGAGCCGTGCTCGTCCATGCCGCCGCGGGTCGGGATGTTGTCGAAGCGTTCGCGATCGTCGCGCTCGGCCCGCTGCTCTTCGACGGCGCCCCACTGAGCGCGCTTAAGCGAAAGGCCGATCTTGCGGTCCGAGGTGTCGACGCGGAGGATCTTGACGTCGAGCTCTTCGTTCGCCTTGACCACGTCCTGCGGGTTCTCGACCTTGTGATCGGCGAGTTCCGAGATGTGCAGCAGGCCTTCGAGATCGTCTTCGAGTTCGACGAAGACGCCGAAGTTGGTGATCTTGGTGACCTTGCCGCGGACGACCATGCCCGGCTTGTAGGCCGAGGGAATGGCGTCGACCCACGGGTCTTCGTCGAGTTGCTTGACGCCGAGCGCCACGCGCTGCTTCTCCTGGTCGACTTCGAGCACGACGCAGTTGACCTTGTCGCCCTTCTGATAGACCTCGTTGGGGTGCGAGACCTTCTTGGTCCAGGAGATGTCGGAGACGTGCAGCAGGCCGTCGATGCCCGGTTCGATCTCGATGAACGCGCCGTAGTTGGCGAGGTTGCGCACGGTGCCTTCGATGACGGTGCCGGGGGGGTACTTCTCCGCCACGAGCTCCCAGGGGTTCACCTCGGTCTGCTTCATGCCGAGGCTGATTTCCTGCTTGTCTTTGTCGATGTCGAGAACGACGACCTCGACCTCGTCGTTGACGTTGACCACCTCGGAGGGGTGGTTGATGCGGCGGGTCCACGACATCTCGGAGATGTGGACGAGGCCTTCGATGCCGTCGTCGAGCCGGACGAACGCGCCGTACGACATGAGGTTGACCACCTGGCCCTTGACGCGGGAGTTGATCGGGAACCGCGCCTCGATGGCCTCCCAAGGAGAGGGCTCTTTCTGCTTGAGACCGAGCGCGATCTTCTCTTTCTCGTGGTCGATGTTGAGGATCTTGACCTCGACCTCGTCGTTGATCTTGAGCATTTCCGACGGGTGGTTGACGCGCGACCAAGACATGTCGGTGATGTGGAGGAGACCGTCGATGCCGCCGAGGTCGATGAAGGCGCCGAAGTCGGCGATGTTCTTGACCACGCCCTTGACGAGGTCGCCCTCGTTGACGGTGGTGAGCAGCCGCTTCTTGGCCTCTTCGCGCTCGGACTCGATGAGCTTGCGCCGAGAGATGACGATGTTGCGGCGGTCTTCGTCGATCTTGAGGATCTCGGCCCGGATGTCTTTACCGATGTACTCGCCGATATCGCCCGGGCGGCGGATGTCAACCTGCGAGGCGGGCAGGAAGACCGGTACGCCGATGTCGACGAGCAGGCCGCCCTTGATCTTCCGCATCACGCGGCCCTGCAGAACGTCGCCCTCGTTGTGCGTTTCGAGGATGCGGCGCCAGTTGATCAGGCGGTCGGCCTTGCGCTTCGACAGTTGGACCAGCCCCGAATCGCCTTCGAGCGACTCGAGCAGGACCTGGATCTTCTGACCGATCTCGACGGTCGAGACGTCGTCAAACTCGTCCTTGTTGATCAGGCCTTCGGACTTGAGTCCGACGTCGACGACCACGTCGTCGCCCGCCCGGCCGATGACGGTGCCTTCGAGCAGTTGGTCGGTGGAAAGTTCGGCGAAGCCGTCATCGAGCAGCGACTCCATGTCGCCCGTCGCCACGTCGGAGCCGAAAGCCGTCTCGAGGAGTTGGGTCGCTTCGTCGTCGGCGGCCCCCAGAGTGGCGATGAGATTCTCGTCGATCATGCAACTGACGCGGCGGCGCGCAAGCCGGCCCGGCGGGCGCCTTCCCGGGGCGACGGATCGCCGGCGACGCGTTCGTTCGGCGTCGACCGTTCCGCAACCCCGAGCCGCCGCGCGTGACGGCGGGTTGGTGGTCGTGTTCGTCGATGAGCCCGCGGACACCTGAACCGCGGCGGCTCGCCTCGCCCCGGGCCGAGGGGCGAACCCAACAGGTTACCATACTTCCGACGCGGATTCCGCCGACGCATCGCCCGAAGAACCGTGCGGGCCTCCCGAGGTTCGGAGCGGTCGCACCTCCGCCTTCGTCCGCATGCCGGAGGCGCCCAAGTAAAACGCGAACAGATCGGTGTCGCGAACGGCCGTCCCGGCGCTGCTGACGGTCGCCTCTAGCGTCGAAAGCCGACGGGGTGCTCGGCAAGTGAGTACAGCTCACGCAGCAGCGTCATTCCCAGCAGCCCCAATATCGCGAGGACGCCCAACACCACCGTCGCCGGTCGCAACGAGGCGCCTTCGACATTCCACATCGGCACGCACCAGGCGATCGCGTACAGCGGCATCCACAGCGACCCGTACCGCTGGACCTTTTCGGCCGCGAGGGTCCGAGAACGGACTTTCCCGAGCTTCAATCGCACGAACGCCGCGAACACCAACGACAGGCCGACGGGCACCGCGGCGGCGAACCAGGGCACGAAATCGGGCCAGAGCGCGCCGTTTCGCAGCCACCCCACGCCGAGCAGCACGGCCGACCAGAACGCCCAGCCGAGCGCCGCCGCGGTCAGCGCGAACGGCGTGAGGCGCGGTCGCCGCCCGGCCAGCCGATGCGTAACGGCGCCGACGACGAGCGCGTGCGTCATCTGCAGCCAGACGGGCCAGACGAAGAGCAGGGCCCCGTTGCCGACCAGCATGTGCGCGCCGTAGATCAACCCGAGCAGCACGAGCCCGACGGCCGGGACGTACTTCGCGGCGGTGTGGAACAGCAGCGCGCCGCCGGCGGTGATGAGGCAGAGCAGCACCGCCGCGTTGCCGAGCAGCATCGACCCCAGAAACGCGCACAGCAGAGCGACGGCGACGAGCATCGACGCGGTTTCGACGGCGACCGCGCCCGATGGGATCGGGCGCTCGGGATGCAGCGCCCGGTCACGGCGTCGGTCGAGCGTGTCGTTGAGCGCCGTGGCGAACGCAAAGAGGCCGACCGCCGCGAGCGTCGCGCCGAGCAGCGGCACGATGGGCAGGCTCGGCGCGACGATCGGCTCGGTCGCGTTGCGGGCCGCCGCGTTCAGCCGCTCGGCTTCGACGCCCCGCGTCCAGAGCACGACGAACCAGAGGTTCGCCACCGCCGCGAAGGCGGTCGAGATCCGCGTGAGCCGCAGCAGCGGCGCCAGTTTCTGAAGGAAGGTCTCCACGGCCGGCGATGGTACCGCAGCCGCCCGGCTCCCCCGAGCCGGCGGCCGACGACGCCCGCCGTGACCGCTACCATCTCCGTCCCATGCCCATCGACGTCACCCACATCTCGCCGGACGCACCGGGGGCGGGCGATCCGCTCACCGTCGCTGTGGTCGCCAGCCGCTACAACGCGTGGATCACCGAGCCGCTCGAGCGCGGCGCGCTGGAGGCGCTCGAGCGCGAAACCAACGGCGCCGGTCGGGCGGTGGTGCTCGCGGCGTCCGGCTCGTTGGAACTGCCGACCATCTGCGGCGAGGCGGCGATGTCCGGCGCCTTCGACGCCGTCGTCGCGCTCGGCTGCATCATCCGCGGCGAAACCGAGCACGACCGACACATCGCCCGCGCCATCATCCACAACCTCACCGACGTTTCCGCCGCGTCGGGCGTGCCGATGGGCATCGGCGTGCTGACGGTGAACGACGCGGACCAAGCCGAGGCCCGCGCGGGCGGCGCCCTCGGAAACAAGGGGGCCGAGGCGATGGAGGCGGCGCTCGCCAGCGTGCGCACGCTTCGCGCCCTGCGGGAATGGGTCGAGACGAACGACGCGCGGTCGGGAGCCGAGCGAGCCGGGGGCGGTCATGGCGGTTGAGGTCGGCGCGCGACGGGTGCGTGAGTTGGCGTTTCGCGTGCTGTTTCAGCTCGACGCGATGGCGTGGCCGGGCGACGCCGCGGCGGCGCTCGCGTCGGCCGAGGCGATGCTCGAAGACCCGGAGCTGCTTCGGCTACGCAATTCGCTGCTCGAAAGCACGGAAGACCCACACTCGCCGCGAGACTTGTCGGCCGTCGCGGACGGTTCCGCCGCCGAAGCCGACGACGACGACGGGGCAGGTGCGAGCGAACTGACCGCCAAGAACACGGGGGAAGCGAACCGGGCCGTAAACGAGGCGATCGCTGCGTGGTCGTCGCGGCGGCGAGCCGACGCGGCGTTCCGCGAGCTGGCGCCGACCTGGCCCGCGCATCGCCAGCCGGCGGCCGATCGGGCGCTGCTCCGACTCGGTTGGTACGAACTGCACGAGGCGAAGGTCAAGCCGAGCATCGTGGTGAACGAGATCGTCGAGCTCGCCAAGCGGTACTCGACCGAGCGCTCGCCGGCGTTCGTGAACGCCTTGCTCGACAAGTCGATCCGTTCGGAGGCGGCGCCGTCGCGGGCGGATGACGCCCTCTCGCCGACTGGCGGTGATGACGACGTCTTCATCGTGCCCGAGTTGGGCCCCGAGCTGGGCCCCAAGCCGGGCGACGACCCTGAGCGTGCGGGCGACGCTTCGGCGGACGAAGCCGTGGACCCGCGATCAGACGAGGGGTGGTGACGCGGCATGGGTCTTTTCAAGTCGATCACCGGCAAGGTCAAGCAGAGCCTCTCACGCACGCGCGAGGCGTTCGTCACCCAAGTGCGATCGTTACTGGTCGGGAAAAAGCTCGACGATGCGCTCATTCGAGAGCTCGAAAAGCGGCTGATCGAAGCGGACATCGGCGTGAAGACGGCGTTGCGGCTGATCACCGGGATCAAGGCTGACTACAAAGCCGGCAAGATGACTCGGGGCGAAGAGGTGCTCGAGTACCTCAAGCGCGAACTCAAGGCGCTCTGGCCCGAGGAAGACCGGTCGATCAACTACGCGGCGTCGGGGCCGACGGTCATCCTCGTCGCGGGCGTCAATGGAGCCGGCAAGACGACCTCGGTCGCGAAGATCGCGCGGTCGTTCGTCGACGACGGGAAGTCGGTGCTGCTCGGCGCCTGCGACACGTACCGCGCGGGCGCGGTTCGACAACTCGAGATCTGGTCCGAGCGCCTCGGCGTGAGCATCGTGAAGGGGCAGCAGGGGGGCGATCCGGCCGCGGTTGCGTTCGACGCCTGCCAGGCCGCGCTGGCGCGGAACGTCGACGTCCTGTTGATCGACACCGCGGGGCGTCTTCAGACGCAGGACCCGTTGATGCGCCAACTGACGAAGATCCGGTCGGTCGTCGCGAAGCAGATCGAAGGCGCGCCGCACGAGACGCTGCTGGTCGTCGACGCGACGACGGGGCAGAACGCGGTGCAGCAAGCCGAGAAGTTCAACGCGGCGATCGAGCTGACCGGTCTGTTTCTCGCCAAGCTCGACGGGACGGCGAAGGGCGGCGTCGTCGTGGCCGTACACGAAGCGACCGCGGTGCCGGTCAAGTTCGTCGGCGTGGGCGAGACGCCCGAAGACGTGCAGCCGTTCAACCCGGACGAGTTCGTCGAGGCGATGTTCGCCGAATGAGCGACGAGCGAGGGCAGGTTTGGCGAGTCGCCGCGGTTCGCCGGGCCCCGCTCGGCTATCGTTGACGCCGTGGACGCCACGGTTTACGAACGCGTGCTGAACGTCGCCCAGCGGCTGGCGGGCTCGGCCGATCTGGACGAGGTGCTGGCCGCGGTGATCGACGCGCTGCGTGACGTGCTGCGCGCTGAGCGGGCGTCGGTGTTTCAATTCGTACCGGCGCCGGACGAGGGGAGAGAGGGCGCGAGAACGCCGCGTGAAGTGGAGGCGGTCGCCTCTCATGGGGAATCGGCTTGGGGATCGCCCGGGCAAGACGGTTCCTTCTTCGCCACCAAAGCGCACGGCTTGCCGGGGGACATGACTCTGCCGGGGGACGCCGGGCTGATCGGCGAAGCTGCGCGAACGCGCCGACTCATCAATACACCCGACGCGCGACGTGACCCGCGATTCAACGCCGAGGTCGACCGATGCACGGGGTTTGAGACGCGGTCGATCCTTACGATCCCGCTCCTTGACGAGCGGCGCGAACTCGTCGGCGTCGCGCAGGCGCTCAACAAGCGGTCGGACGAGCGTGCGGAAGCGCCCGGCGACCGGGCGGCGCGCGGCGATGCGGAAGCCGTCTTCACCGTGGACGACGAGTCGATCGCGAGCCACCTCGCGGCGATCGCGGGCGTCGCGTTGCGGCGGGCGGCGTTGCTGGCGGCTGCGAGACGACGGGAGGCGCTTGAAGCCGAACTGCGAGTCGCGCGGCTCATCCAACGAGCGTCCGTGCCTGGGCGCGACGGAGAGGTCAGCGTCATCGAACGGGCTGGCCTACGGATCGCGGGGGCCTGGGCGCCGGCGTCGGAAACGGCGGGCGACGTCTGGGACGCGTTCGCCGCGCCCCGAGACGCCGAAGCGACGTGGCTGCTTCTCGCGGACGCCGCGGGGCACGGCGTCGGACCGGCGTTGTCGGTTTCGCGCGTCTCGGCGATGCTCCACGCCTGCACAGCCGCGGGCGTCTCACTCGCTGAAACGGCCGGCATCATCAACCGGCGGCTGTCCGAAGAACTGCCGCCGGGCCTCTTCGTTACGGCGTTCATCGCCCGTGCCTCACGGGCGCGCGAAGCCAACGGGGGCGTCGACGTCGAATACGTCGCGGGGGGCCAGGCGCCGATTTTGATCTGGCGTCGCGACGACGGTGACGTGCGAACGCTCGGCGCGACCGCGCCGCCGCTGGGTGTGACGGAATGGGACGCGCCCGCACGCGACTGCGTCGGTCGCACGACGATTCGGCGAGGCGAGGCGTTGCTGGTCGTGTCGGACGGGGTGCTCGAAGCCGGTGCCGCACGGAGCGGGCGCCTCGGCGATTCGTTCGGCGTCGCCGGGGTGCGACGAACGCTCAAGGCCGACGACGGGCTCGCGGACGCCGCCGGACGGCTTCTCGCGGCCGTCGCCGATCGCGCCGATGACGACCGGACCGTGCTCGCGATCGAACCGATGTGACCTCCGCCACACTTGCGTCGGACGACCGCCTCCGCCGACCGTTTAGATCGCTTCGACGCGGTCCTTCAGGTTCGCGAGCGTCGACATCACCTCGCGCTGGTTATATCGCGAGATCAACGGGTCGGCGACGGACTTGAGCACCGGCATCGGGTTCGCGTATTCGGCGACATAGGTGACCTTGGTCGCACCGCCCTCGCGTTCGAGCGTGTAGGTCAATTCGCCTTCCATGTTCCAGCCGATGCGGTTCGGCGGATCGTGCTCGGCGATCCGGACGACGCCGCGCAGCGGCACGCCGTGGATGCGCATCGTGAACTCCACGTCGTGTCCGCCGCCCGATTTCTTCTCGACGTGACCCATCTCGGTAAGGCTCGGCGCGACCGCGAAGTGCGTCTCGGGCGTGTCGAGATGGTCGAACACCTTCTGTGGGTCGGCGTTGATGACGATTTCGGCTCTGTTGGTCGGCATGGCGTCTCCGGTCGGGTTTCGTAGGGCTTGCACACGCCCGCGATGGCGTTCCAGCGACGGCGAAACGACTCGCCGCGACCGCGCGCGAGCCTAGGCGGCGCTCACGCGCGGCTTGCTTGCGGCCGATGTCTCTCGCAGCAGATTGGGAAGTTTGCGAAGACGCCGCTCTGCCGCTCGGGCGGGCGGCGTCGTGCCGGGCCGCGGTTTCGGGGTCTGTTGGTATGCTTCGGCGTCATGGCCACCGACGCACCCGCACCGTCCGGGCCCGAGCGGCCCGAGGATGAATCGGCTCCGAACCAGGGCTCGCCGCCCGACCCCGCCGCGTCGTCTACGGCGCCGTCGAGTCGGCGGCGTCCGAACTGGCTCGACGACTGGGCCGATCGGCACTTCTGGGAGATCCAGCCGATCCGCGACGTGTTGTTGCTGCTCGCACTGTTCGGCGTCTTGTGGCTCGGCTATCAGGCGTCGATCGTCACGGTGCCGCTGCTCCTCGCCGTGTTGCTGGCGTATCTGTTCGAGCCGCTGGTGAAGGCGATCACGCGGCTGCCGCAGTTCAGCCGGCAGGGCGCGGCGGCCGCGATCATCGCGGCGACCGCGTTCGTCGTGCTCGTGCCGCTGACGGCGCTCATTTTCTTCGGCGTCACCCAGGGTGTGGGGCTCGTGAACTCGATACGCACCGACGTGGTCTGGCTCACGACGGCGGTGAACCGCGGCGATTTCGAACCCCAGATGGCGCCCAGCGAGACCTGGGAGCGGCTAGCGGTGGCGCTGATCGAGGTGAAAGAGATCGCTGAGGAAGAAGCGGCCGCGGCGGCGAATGCGGCGCCGGCGGACGGTGGAGACGGTGTTCCGCCAAGCGAGCCGGGCGGCGCGGGGGCGTCCGAGCCGCGCGGCGCGGCCGACCCGCGCGGTGCGGCCGACAGGCCCGCCGTGATCGAAGGTCCCGAAGGCGTGACCAAGCAGCGAATCGAAGAGGGCGCGGGCGCCACCGGCATCGTCGGCTCGGCCGAGGGCGTCGTCATCGAGGAGCGGACCTACGAAGAGATCGAGGCCGACGAAGAGCATGAATCGCCGGTCGAGAAGATCGCCGAAGCGTTGGTCGGCGACGACGACGAAGAGGGCGACGGCGCCGCGCCCGTCGATGCGGACGAGGCCGCGGCCGCCGCGGCCGCACGGGAAGCGACCGACGGCGATCCGACGGTCGTCGGCGCGGACTCGTCCGAGCCGATGTCGGACGCCGCGGCTATCGAAGAACTCGAAGACGCCCCGCTGGCGGACGCGGTGCAGTCGTCGCCCGGCGAATCGGCGGGGCCCGACGCGGCCGACGTCGAGGCGGATGAGGACGACCCGCTCGCCGAACTGACCGACAACGATGTGGTCACGCCGGACGATCGCGCGCAGGCGACGCTGATCTGGTCGGTCTACAAAGACCTCGAGGCGTGGATCACGCTCAACCGCGAGCGGCTCGGCCGCGAAGTCGTCGGCACGGGCTTCAACGCCGTCACCTGGTTCGTGGGCGGCGCGACCTCGCTCGGCATCATCGCCTTCCAGGCGTTTCTCACCGCGTTCTTCTTTTTCTTCATCTGCACGGGCTGGGGCCGGGTGCTCGAGCTTTGGGAAAGCCTGATCCCCGAACGGAAGAAGGGCGAAGCCATCGACCTGGTTCGCAAGATGGACAACGTCATCGCGGGCTTCGTCCGCGGTCGGCTGACCATCATGCTCATCCAGTGCGTGGTCTTCAGCATCGGCTATTACCTGATCGGCGTGCCGGCGGCGATCCTCGTGGGCTTCGGCGTCGGCGTGCTCAGCGTGGTTCCGTACCTCGCGCTCGTGGGCATCCCGCTCAGTGTCGGTCTGATGCTCCTCGCCGGACCCGAGACCGGCTTCCGCTCCGAGTGGTGGTGGCAGATCGGCGCCCCCGTCGCGTTCTATTTCCTGGGCCAGGCGCTCGATGACTACATCTGGACGCCCATCATCCAGGGCAAGAGCACCGACCTCGACACGCCGACCGTGCTGTTCGCGTCGATCGCCGGCGGGGCGCTCGCCGGTGTCTACGGCTTGTTGATCGCGATCCCGGTCGCCGCCTGTTTGAAGATCATCATCCGCGAGGTGCTCTGGCCGAAGTTCCGCGCGTGGGCCGAGGGCCGGCGCGACGACCCGCTGCCGATCTCGAGCCGCAAAGACCCGACCTGATTGCATGAGATATCGACCGGCGAGTGCGGTCCGCGTCGGTGCGTTGTTGCCGGGCGGAGTGCGGTAACGATCGGCCGCGGCTCGTGTCTTCGAGCGGATCAGTCGTCGTACTCGACGAGATAGAACGGCTGCCCGGCCTCGTCGAGCGTCCACTTCAACTCGACGTCGACTTTCAAGCCTTCGACGACGACGCCCGGCAGGGGCACGCCGTCCGCGGCTTCCACGAGTTCGAGCGTGGGGCCGGTCGACCCGCCGCGCGACCGCCGCCGCTCGGGCTCTGCGGGCTGCGGCGCCTCGAACATCTCGTCGCTGACCAGCGTTCGGCGGCGCTGACCGTCGTGTTCCCGAGAAACCGAGAAGCGTCGCCGCTTCAGCTCCCCGCGCAGCTCCTCGAGCGTCTCGAACTCGAACCCGTCGGCGTGCACCGCCAGCATGCCCTCGGCGATGAACTCCAACCGCTCCGTCGCTTCGGTGATTAGGTCCGGTTTCAGTTCCTCGAGCACGTACTCTTTCCACGCGCGCTGGAACGCCGACTTATCGTCCGTGCGGAACGCGTCTTTGAACGCGGCGTCGTGCTCCCAGCCCTGCGCGATTCGCCGCAGATACTTCAGAAACAACCGCTCGTACTTGCCGCGGTCCGCATGCACGAGGAAGTGGGCCATCGACCACGACTGCGTGTACAGCAGCGAGGCCCGGTGCGGCTCGGTGTTCAGCACCTCCCACCACCGCCTGTTGGTCATGTCCACCATCTCGGCGAAGGTGAACGCGTCGCCGCTCTCGAAGGCTTTGTGCAGTTCCTCGATCCGGTCGCGCGGCGCCGCGGCGAGGACCATGCGTCCGTCCACCAGCCGCGCGTGCTGGAAGTACGTCGCCAGTCCTTCGTTGACCCACATGGGCAGCGTGTCGCCGAAGCGAAGGTCCGCGAACTGGTGGAACGCCTCGTGTTGCAGCACCTCTCGCAGCCAGCCGGACGGCTGCCCACGCACCCAGGTGCTCACGCCCGCTTCGCCGTCGCGGCTGAAGAACACGCCGCCCGACGCACGCAGGTCCGCGCCGATCGAGAACCCGTGCTGAACGTAGTCGTTACGGTCCGCCCACAGATAGAGCTTCACGCGTTTGGCGTTCTTGGTCCGGAACGCCGAGAACATCCGATCGAACGCGGCGTAGGTCGCGTCCATGTGGTTCGCAAGGTCCTTCAGTTCGTCCTTCGTCAGGTTGGTGACGATCTCGTAGGCGCGTGAGTTCACGGTGACCGACTCGGGCGGCGACACCTGCGCCGTCGCGGTCGGTGCGAGCATGCCGACCGACCACAGCGATAACGCCACAAGGAGCGGAATCGACCGGACACGACGAAACGCACGGAACGGCGGCATGGCGGATCTCCTGATGCACGGAGGGCGTACAGGCGACGGTGAAAGCGAACGCGGCCGGCGTCGCTTCTTCGAGCGACGCCGGCCGTGTCAGACTACTTCGACAAGATCGATCGGCGAATTGGGGATGTCCCTGATCCGCCGCGCCTCTCGTGTTCGCTGGCTCAGCGGTCCAGCACGAACACCGCCGCGTCCATCGGTTCCACACGCAGCGAACGCGCTCGGCCGGGCGTGTCCTCAGCGATGGTGTTCCACGCGTTCGCTTCTCCGCCGAAGCGGTGAAGCGTGACGTCGCGGTCCACATCGCCGAGTTGCCGCAGCACGCTCCAAGCGCCGTAGCCCGACCGACCCTTGTTGACGACCGTCACCAGCCGGCGCCCGTTGAGTTCGCGCACGAACGCGAACACGTCGTCGTCACGCGTCTCCAGGTGGCGCAGGCTGCCAAAGCGGGTCAACTCGGCCGTCTGCGGGTCGTGCCGCAGGCTGAACCACGCCGCGTAGCGCTCATAGAGCTCGAAGTCCGCGTTCTCGTCCGGGTTCGCCATGCTGCCAGCGTCGGGCCAGGGGAACGGCTTTCGGTTCGTCGGATCGTCGGCGCCCCACATCCCGACCTCGTCGCCGTAGTACACCATCGGCGCGCCCATGTACGTCGCCTGGATCGCCACGCCCAGCAGGCTCTTCTCGTAGACCTCCGGTTCGGGCCGCACGTCGCGGTAGTTCGGCCCGTTGTCCTGCGGGCGGTTGCCGCCGTCGTACGAACGGTTCGGGTTGATCAGCTTCGAGACGTACCGGTCCGTGTCGTGGCTGCCGAACAGGTTCTGGTGGATCAGGTTCGTTTGCGGTGCGTTGTCGAAAGCCGCTTCGAGACGCTCGACCAGTTCGCCCGACGTCATGCCGGGCTCGACGCCCAGCCAGTCCGTCACCGCTTCGGCGAACGGATAGTGCATCTGCGTATCGAAATGATCGCCGCTGATCCACGGGTCGGCTTCGTCTTCGCCCCAGATCTCCGCGATGATCACCGCCTCCGGGTTGATCCGCTTCACGTGCTTGCGCCAGTCGACCCAGAACGGCGCGCCCACGTCGAGAGGCACGTCAAGACGCCAGCCGTCCACGCCGTCGCTCGGGTCGCCGTCGCCGTTCGGGTCCATCCACCGCTCGGTCACGGCGAACAGATGGTCCTTGATCGGCTGGATTAGGTCGCGATCAGCCGTCTGCCGGAACTTGGGCAGCCAGCCCTGGCCCATCGGGTCCGGGTTGTCCCACGTCACCCAGCCGATCAGTTCGCCCTCGTCGTCGAACGTGCAGTAGAACCAATCGGCGTACTTGCTCTCGGCGCCCTTCTCCATCACGTCCTCGAACGCCCAGAAGTCGCGGCCCGTGTGGTTCCACACGCCGTCGATCACGACGTGAATGCCGCGCTCCTTCGCTTCGGGAAGCAGCACGTCGAGGAAGTACCGGTCACTCTCCGTCCAGCGCCACGTCGCCGGGTCGTCGTACTCGTCGCCTGTGTGCTCGAAGTCGGGCGGCGCCATCCCCGCCGATTCCGGCAAACCGAAGTTGTCGTCGATGTGACGGAAATCCGTCGCGTCATACTTGTGCATCGACTCGCCTTCGAACACCGGGTTGAAGTAGATCGCCGTGATCCCCATTTCCTTCAAGTAGTCCAGCTTCTCCACCACGCCTTGCAGGTCGCCGCCATAACGACGATCCCACACCACGTGGAACAGCGGTCCGCCCTGCCGCGGCGGGAAGTCTTCGTCCGCCTCGACGTCGAACCGCTCGCGCCAAGCCGCCTCCTCCTCGGCCGACACCTCGTACCAGTCCGAGGTCCACGGCATCTGATACACGTCCGGCCCGTTCGGATCGTTCAGCGGGTTCCCGTTGCGGAACCGCTCGGGGAAAATCTGGTAGTACACCGCGCCCTTCGCCCAGTCCGGCACGTCGATCACGTCTTGATCAAGCGTCGCGCGATAGGGCGGCGTGGTCTGCTCGGTCTCGCCGTCGATCATCCGGAAGCGATAAGAGAACGCCGACGCGCCCGCCATCACCCGCGCCCGCCAGAAGTCCCACCCCGACGCGTCGGGCGCCGCATGCATCTCCACTTCGAACGGCTCGCCGTCGTCCGGACTCACCTCGAGCACGACCCGCTCCAGATCGCCCGGCAGCGCGCGCAGCGAGGCGTCCACCAACCCCAGCCCGTCCGACAGCTGCGCGAAGTACGACGCGAAGCTCGGATCGTGCCGCACGGCCCGCGAGTTCACGTCGTCGGGCCTCGGCGCGGCGAACTCGTTCGGCCGCTCGCCCACGAACACCACGCTCGTATACCGATCCGTGTGACGCTCGGCCCGTGGGTCGCGGACCCGGTCGATCGCGTCGACGAAGAAGGCGTATTCGTGCGCGCCGTCGCTGAGGGCTTGCCACGTCACGAACTCGGGCCGACCCGTCTCGCCGAGGCGTCGCTCCAGTTCGATGCTGCCGCGCTGTCCGGGCTGCGCCCATGTGTTGAAGTCGCCCACCAGATGGACGTAGCGGTTCCAGTCGCCCTCGGAATCGACGCCCGGGTACGAGAACCGCACCCAGTTCGGCGCCGGCCACATCGCCAGCGAAGCGATCGCGCCCACGCGGCTGTCGCGCATCAACTCGTCGCCCCGGGTCGTGATCTCGTACGACCCGGCCTCAAGCTTCAAGGCGCCGCCGAACTCGATCCGGTCCGCCTCGGTCTGTCCGACGATCAGCCGTACCTCCGCGACCTCGGTGCTCCGCTCGAGCGACAGCAGCGCCCGATAGTTGTCCGCCGGCTCGTTTACGCGGGAGAGCGCCGCGTCCGCGACGATCTCGCCCGCCGCGTCGAGCAGTTCCACCGACCGCGGATACGCAGCCTCGAACCGCACCGCGGCAGAGCCCTCCTCCTCGCCGTCGATCACCCGCACGCCGATCGTGATCTCGCCCGGCGCCAGCGGGATCACGTCCGCTTTCATCGCGTCCGGGCCCATCGCCCCGCGACGCGTCACCTTCACCATCTGCGGGTCGTAGTCGAACGCCACCCGCAGCTCCCACGGCTCGCCGGCCGAGATCGTGTCGCGCAGGTCCAGGAGCATCGGCTCCGCCACGCGACCGTTCCCGTACAGATACGGACGAACGATCGGCTGCTCGACCTTCGCGATCTCTTTGAGCCATGTCCGATCCTGGACGTTCAGCTCGATGCGGTAGAACGCCAGCCCCTCGACGATCAACGGGATATCGTCGCCCGGTTGCTCGAGCGTGCGCGCGCCGCCTTCGGCCATCCCGAAGTGTCCCTGCTGCCAGGCCCCGTTCTTCACGAACTTGAACCGATGCCGGCCCGGTTCGAGCAGCTTCTCCATCCGGAACACCCACGAGCGGTCCGGGTGCCGCTCGAGCGTCCACTCCGGGTCCTGCGCGTTCCAGTTGTTCATCGTCCCGGCGATACGCCAGACGTCTTCCGCCTGAGCCGGGCTCACGGGCCCGAGAACCAACACCGTCAAGAGAAGCCCGATCACCACGCCCGGGGTCCGGGCCGCTCGTCCAGTTGCACGCATTGTGTTTCGCTCCGTGTGTCCTCGCCCCGCGCCCATCGCCCGGGTCGTCTGCTTCGTCATCTCGCTGAATCGAACGCGACCGCCGACGGGGCGCGATCGCGCCGCCGCCGCCGACCCCTCGCCGCCCGGTTGTCCCGTCCCTCCGATTGTCCCGCCCCCCGGTCGTCCCGCCCCCCGGTCGTCCCGCTCCCTGGTTATCCCGCCCCGTGGCGCATCGACGGCGTCGCTGCGCCTTTGTCGGACGCGGCGCGCGACGGGGTGGTTCCCGTCGCACGGTCCGTCGCGGCCCTCAATTGGCCGGCGTCGCCAGGGACGCCGATTCGCTCGCGCTGGGCGACCCTGTGCCGCCGTCCAGCGCCATCGCCGAGTCACGCTCCACCAGCTTGACGGGCACGTAGTCGCGCACCCGCAGCGTTTTGTCGCGATCGGTCAGCAGGTCCAGCATGCGCTCGCACGAACGCCGCCCGACCTCGCCGAACGACAGCTCCACCGTCGTCAACGCCGGCTGCGCCAGACGCGCCACCGGGATGTCGTCGCAGCCCACGACCGCTATGTCTTCCCCGACGCGCACGCCCCGCGCCCGCAGGCTCTGGTAGACGCCCATCGCCATCTTGTCGTTCGCGCAGAAGATCGCGGTCAGGTTTGGATCACGCGTGAGCAACTCGTCGCACGCGAGCCGCGCGGTCTCGGTCTGGAACTCACCGCTGATCATCATCGACTCGTTGAGACGCACGCCGCGCTCTTCCAGCCTGTCCACGAACGTCTCCGTGAGCGCCCGCGTCGTGCGCACCACCGCGTTCGGCCCGCAGACGTGCCCGATCCGCCGGTGCCCGAGCTCGACGAGGTGGTCCGCCGCGATGCGCCCAGCGTCGGCGTAGTCGCACACCACATGGTGCAGGTCCCACTGCTCGAACGTGTTGTTCACCACCATCAGCGGCCGATCCGAGCCGTCGAACTCGCTCAGCCATGTGTGCTCTTCGGTCGAGCCCAGGAAGAAGATGCCGTCCACCGAGCAGTCGTCGAGCAGCCGCATGTATTCCTTCCGCTCGACGTAGGCCCGCCGAGCGACTTCGAGCAGAATCCGGAAACCCCGCTCGGCCGCGACCTCGTAGATGCCCGAGATCAGCTCGCCGAAGTACACGTCGGCGAACGCGTTGTGCAACGCCGGCACCAGGATCGCCAGCGTGTTCGCCCGACGGTTCGGCAAGCCCCGCGCCAGCCGCGACGGCGTGTAGCCCAGCTTGTCGATCGCCGCCCGCACCCGCTTCCGCGTCGGCTCGCTGATCCGCTGATCGTTGCCGTTCAGCACCAGCGAGACCGTGGTGAGAGACACGCCCGATTCCTTGGCGACGTCCTTGATGTTGGCTCGTGGTTTCGACATGCCGCACTTCGCTCTCGTCGTTGACCCCCCGGTCGGTTTCACGCCCCGTCGGCGCCGGTCGGCGGATCGCCCGCCGAGGTCGGAACCGCTCCGCAGCGGTCCGGCGATGGTGATGACTTCGCGGCCCCGATCGCCCGACCCGGCCGTCCGTCCGTGGCGTGGCACTGGAACGGGTGGGGTGAGGAGCCGCCCAAGTAAAACATTTTACTACGGGTTTCCGCCCTGTCCAGCGTTCCCATTCTCTCGAATCGCCCTGTGTGAAAAACAGGCGGCCGGCTGGGCCTTGTCGAGCGCTGGGGCGTCCCTTGTCCGGGGTGGCCTCGCGTCAGGGAACCCCTGACAGCATCGGGGATGACCCGGAGAAAAGTTCTCGGTCGGCCCGAAAAATCGTTTGCGAACGGTGAAATCGGGAGTAAGCTTGGGATCAGTAAAACATTTTACCTGACCCGCCCAAGCCGGACGAACCGGCCCATGGCGCGTCGCTGCTGAGGTGAATCATGACAACTCAAACCCCCCAAAGCGGGCTTGTCCGTCGCGGCTTTACGTTGATCGAACTGCTGGTCGTCGTCGCCGTCATCGCCATCCTGATCGCTGTGCTCCTGCCCGCCCTTCAGGGCGTTCGAGCCGCGGCCCAGAAGGCCCAGTCGGCCTCCAACCTGAAACAACTCGTGGTGGTCAAAAACCTCTACGCGGACGACACGCGGGGCGGGAAGTATCCGGTGATGCCGGTGCAGGCGGGGTCCAACCGTTTCCCGACCGATCAACAGCTCTTTGCAACCGGGAACGGCAACCGCGCGCAGGCTTTTTATGGCGGGTATGCCGGTCTCTTCAATCTGCGCCAACGTGCGGTGACACAAGAAGCCGGCGCCGGCGGTACTCCGTGGGACGAAGGGTGGTACTGGGAGTGGAACGGCAGCGGTTGGGACCGACCGACCATTGAGAAGACTTTCCCGGATGGACAGACGAAGCGATACTCGCAGCCGCTTATGGAGCCCTATATGGACGAGGGCAGCTACAGCCTTCTCCAATCGCCAGCCGACACGCTCGACGGCGATGCGGATCCGCTCACGAATCTCGGCGTTGCCGATACGTTTAAGGAAGTCACACCCACCGACATCAACGATCAATTCGATGTCGCTTGGTTCAACATCTCGTATCTCTATGTCGTCGGCTTGAGCACCACCGAAGGCGCTCGCGTCGGCTTCATCGCCGACGAGACGAACTCCAGCGATATCGGTGGTGGCGCGTTCGCCACGCAAGGGCCCGGCAGCTTCCGTCAGCAGGTGAACGACCCCGACCTCAAGGGCTATCTCCCGCAAGACAATCACGGCGAAGAGGGCGGGCACCTCGCCTTCTCCGACGGCTCGGTCGAGTTCATCTCCGGCAAGAACATCATGGAATCGACAATCTTCGACTACATCAACCGCAAGACTCGCCAAGACGCGCCGGGCGACGACCCCGAGCTGCGCACCAACGCGGTCATGACCATCGACTGATCCCCTTATCGCCCACGACCGCCGCGCGGTTCGCCAAAACCCGCGGCGGCTTCTCCTCAAACATCTCTTGTCCTCACATCGGACCAATCACCCCAGCGCGCCCCGGCTCCATCACCTTTCGGAGCCGGGGCGTTATTCATTGTCGAGCTCCACCCGCCCCGCGTGGCCTCACGCAGGCTCGGATGAACGCACCCCTCACGCACGCTCCGACGAATGCCCCGATGAACGCCGATCCGCACGCGGCCGCTGCTTCCATCCGCGGCGGCACGTCCCCGAGGCGAACCGGCGCTCGCGCAACGAGCCGTCAATCCTCGCCGCAGAACGCTCCGAAGTTCGCCAGCACCAGCAGCAGGTCGTCGGCGTCCACGACGCCGTCGCCGGTGGCGTCGCCTTCCGCCGGCGTCGCGTCCCGGCTGCCGAACGAACTCAGCACCAGCAGCAGTTCCGTGGCGTTGACGCGGAGGTCGCCGTCCAGGTCGCCCGGGCAGATGGGCTGGGTTCGCGGGGTCGTGTTGGGATAGCTCCAGAAGCCGGAGCCCGTGGCTTCGGTGACAAGCAGTTCGGGCAGGAAATCGCCGTCGAGATCGGCGGGCGCGGCGAGCCTTGGTCGAAACGTCGTCGCAAACTCGGTGCGGGCGAAGCTCGGGCTCACGCCGGTCCCGCCCCCTCCGCCGCCGGCTGAGTCGGTCTCGTTCATCAGCAGCACGATCTTGCCGGGCTGGGTGGCGTTGATGAGCGAGAGGTCGTCGGCGCCGTCGTTGTCGAGGTCGGCGGCGCGGAGGTCGCCCGCCGAAAGGCCGGCCGAGTGGGTCGCGGCGACGGCCAGCGTCGCGCCCGTCGCGGAGCGGTCGGTGCGGAGGACGCTGACGGTCGACCACCCGGCTTCGATGACGGCGAGGTCGGGGTCGCCGTCGCCGTCGAAGTCGCCCGCGACGAGGTCGGTCGGGCGGTCGCCCACATCGGTCCAGACGGCCGGTCGGAAGGGCGAGGCCGAGCCGGGCGGTTCGGCGAAGTGAACGGCGACGGCGTCGGCGTCCGAGCCGGTGGTGACGAGGTCGTCGCGCCCGTCGCCGTCGAGATCGGCCGCGACGATCGACCACGGGCTCCACGCGGTCGGCAGCGCGTTCTGCTGGACGCTCCACAGCCCGGCGCCGTCGCTGAGCGCGAGGCGGACCTCGTGGTCGAAGCGGTTGGCGGTCGCGAAGTCGGGGTAGCCGTCGGCGTTGAAGTCGCCTACGCACACACCCAGCGGCGAGCGGCCCATGACGTAGATCGGCCCGAGTTCGTACCCGCCGCCGCTTTCGAGGCGGTTCCAGACGACGCGGACGCGGTCGGTCGCGGGCGACAGGATGAGCAGGTCGGTGTCGCCGTCGCGGTCGAGGTCGGCGGCGGCGAGGTCGTTCGGCGCGAAGCCGGCGTGGTGCTGCCCGACGATCGCGGCGTCGCCCGCGTCGGCCTCGAAGATAAGAAACGCCTCGGCGTCCGGCGCGGTGGCGACGAGATGCCGCAGCGTGCGGGGTTGGTCGTCGCCGAGCAAACCCGCCACGGGTCGCAGATCGGTAAGAGGGGCTGGCGTTTCGCCCGGGGCGGGCGTGCCGAACTCGGCCGGGTCGGCGACTGCGGCCGCGGCGACGCTCAACCCGGCGATCGCGGCCAAGGTCCGGGCGCGGGGTCTCGTTGGGCGACCTGTGGGTGGGCGAGCGATGGCGGGGGCCGCTGTGTGCCTGCGGGGGCCGATCGCGCGCGCGGCGACGGCGGCTGGTGATCTTCGCTCGGTGTGGTTGGGGCGCATCTCGTCCTCGCCGGCCGCGAAACTCCGATCGCCACTGCGAAGGCGTCATCCGGCCGCTTCAAAGCAACGCTACAACCGACGGCGCGCGAAACAACCCGCGGACGGCCGCGGGGCGTGCGTCAATCGTTGTTACACGCGGTCATTCGGGCGCCGGCGCGGTTATAGGGCGTTGCGTGCCGGACGAGCCCGGAGGCGGAGCGTCATGCCGCGGCGCAGACCCGCGCGGCGCAAACCCACGCGGCGCAGATCCGCCGGCCGCAGCGTGAGCGCTCGCTTCTCACGAGCTGGTCGGGGCCGCGGCGATGATCCGGTCGGCCAGCTTCGAGAACGGCATGGTTTGCAGCCAGACCGTGCCGGGCCCGGTCAGCTTGACGTAGAAGAGCCCCTCGCCGCCGAGCAGTTTGTTCTTGATGCCCGGCACCATCTGGATGCTGTAGTCGACGCCGGGCGTGAAGCCGACGAGGCAGCCGGTATCGACCTTGAGCACCTGGCCCGGCGCGAGTTGGTGCTCGACGACCGAGCCGCCCGCGTGCAGGAACGCGAGGGCGTCCTGGTCGTCCGGCTCGGCGGTGATTTTCTGAAGGATGAAACCCTCGCCGCCGAAAAGCCCGGTGCCGATGCGTTTGTGGAAGGCCATATCGACGTTGACGCCGCGCGCGCCGCAAAGGAAGGCGTCGCGCTGGCAGAACAACCGACCGCCGAAGTCGGCGAGTCGCATGGGCATGATGTGGCCCGGATACGGTGCGGCGAAGGCGACGTCGCGCCGCTCGAGCGCGGTGTTGGCGAAGAAGGTGATGAAGAACGATTCGCCCGCCGCCATCCGCTTGCCGGCCTCGAACAGTTTGCCGAACAGTCCTTTGCCGTCGCCCTTCATGGACAACGAGGTCGCCATCTCGACGCCGTCGTGCATGTACATCATCGCGCCGGCCTCGGCGACGCAGGCCTCCTCGGGGTCGAGGGTGATGACGACGGCCTGAATGTCGCCGCCGATGATTTCGTAGTCGATGACGTCCGCGGGCATGGGTTTGTTCCTCCGAAGGCGCGTTGGGGTGTTGATCGTGTGGGCCGTATCCTCGGCGTGTTGACCGATCGTCGCAAGGCGCGGCGAGTCGGCGCCGATGCGAACGTATTCCGTAACGGGCGTGTCGTCTTTCCCGGGGGCGTTCGACCGGGAAGTAGGGGGGCGAAACCGCGCCCGGTTCGGCGAGCGCCGTCTACTATCGCAGGCATGTCGGCGAACGGAGATCCGAAGAACGAGGGCGACGGGTCGGCGGACCCTGTCGAAGCGGCTCGCGCGGCGCCGCCGCTCGCGCGGTGGTGGGTGGCGCGCGGCGGCGTCGGCAAGATCGCGTTTTACGGCTGGGCGATGCTCGTCGTCACGTTGCTGGCGACGATGGCCACCAGCCCGGGACAGTCGTTCATCGTCGGCGGGACGTTCAGCGAGTCGATCCGTGGCGACCTGGGCGTTTCGCTGTCGCAGTTCAGCGCCGCGTACATGGTGGCGACTTTTTGCGCTTCGCTGCCTCTGACGCTCGTCGGCCGGCTTGGCGACCGCTTCGGCACGCGGGCGGTGATGGGCGGCGTCGCGTCGTTGCTGGGGGCGGCGTGCCTGTTCGTGGGAGGCGCGGCGTGGGGCGTCGAGGCGTTGTCGCTCGAGGGCGCGACGAGAACGGGCGTCGCGCTCGTCGCGCTCACCGTGAGCTTCTTCCTGCTGCGGTTCCTGGGGCAGGGCGCCTTGGGTCTGGTCGCCTCGCATGCGCTGGCGATGTGGTTCGAGCGGCGGCTCGGGCTCGCCGAGGCGCTGCGGCACATGGGTATGCCGGTCGCCGTGGCGGTGCTTCCGGCCGTGACGCTGGTGCTGATCGACGCGCTCGGCTGGCGCTTCGCGTACGCCGTGCTGGGCGTGGCGGTGTGGGCTCTGGTCCTGCCCGCCGTGGTGTTGGCGTACGTCAACCGCCCGGAAGCGATCGGCCAGCATCTCGACGGCGAACGAACCGAGCCTCCGACGGAAGAAGAGCGACGCGAGGGATCGGAGCCCGACGGCGACGCATGGCGAGACGACGACGCCGACGTCGAGCTCGACGCACCGGCCGTCGGCGACGCGGGCGATGCGCACCAGCGAGCGGCGGCCGGGACGCGCGTGTCCGCTGATCCCGCGGCGCCCGGAGAACTCGGAGGCGTCGGCCGGCAGTTCACGCTGCGCGAAGCGCTGCGCACGCAGGCGTACTGGATCGTCACTTCGTCGATGGTGCTCAGCGCCGCGGTGGGCACGGCGTTCGTGTTCCACACGCAGCCGATGCTCGCCGATCTCGGCTTCGGCAAGACCGCGGCCGCGGCGGCGGTCGGCACGCTCGGCCTCGTCAGCCTCATCGTCACGCTCCCCTTCGGCTGGCTGGTCGATCGCGTCAAGCCGGCGCGCCTCCTGCCGGCGTCCACCGCGTTGCTCGGCGCGGCTTGCGGCTGCTACGCGCTCGCGTCGACGGCGCCCGAGGGCGACGCGTTCGGCGTGCCGTTCGCGCTACTGACTGTGCACGCCGGCTTCGCGCTGCTCGGGCTCAGCCAGGGCATGCTCTTTCTGCTCGCAAGCCCGATCTTCGCCCGCTACTACGGACGCCGACACCACGGCGCCATCCGGGGCAGCCTCACCACGTTCATGGTCGTCGGCACCTCCGCCGGGCCGTTCGTCTTCGCCGTCTGGCGCGACCTCTCGGGCGGCTTCGAAGCGCCCTACGCATGGACCGCCGCCGCGACGGCGCCGCTGGTCATCTGGGCGCTGTGGTTGAAACGACCGGCGTGAGCCGACGATTGAAGCGGATCCTCGGCGACGCGACGCGGCGCATCAGCGATTTAGCTTTCCCATGCAAGCGTCCCCTCACCCAACCTCAACCGGTTCCGGCGTGCGGCCGGCGACGTCTTCGCCGTATTTGCGTTCGATCGCGGCTCGGAGCAGGCCGTAGAACAGCGGCTGGGGGCGCAGCGGGCGGCCCGTGAGTTCCGGGTGGAACTGGCCCGCGACGAAGAACGGGTGCGTGACGCCCTTCTGGTTGCCGGCCTCGCCGCCGGGGCGCGGCAGTTCGATCATTTGCATGACCGGGTAGCCCGGGTGGCGGCCGGAGAACACGAGGCCCGCGGCTTCGAGGCGTTCGACGTACGCGGGGTTGACCTCGTAGCGGTGGCGGAATCGCTGGCGGACGCGACCCTTCTTGCCGAAGAGCTGCCACGAGAGCGAGTCGGGCGTCAGCAGCACGTCCTGTCCGCCGAGCCGCATGCTGCCGCCGAACTGTTCGACTTTGCGTTGGTCGGGCAGCTCGCAGATGACGGGGTCCTTCGCCTCGGCGTCGAACTCGGTGGAATTGGCCTCGGGGAGGCCCATGACGTTCCGCGCGAATTCGATCACGGCGACCTGCATGCCCAGGCAGATGCCCAGATACGGCACGCCTTCCTCGCGGCAGTAGCGCACGCAGGAGATCTTGCCCTCCACCCCGCGGAGGCCGAAGCCGCCCGGCACGACCACGGCGTCGAGATCGTCGAGCTTCGTGCGGGCGTTGTCGTCGGTCAGCTCGCTGGCGTCGGTCCACTCGATCTCGACCTCGCAGCCGAGTTGCGTGGCGCAGTGCTCGACGGCCTTCTCGATCGAGGCGTACGCGTCGCGCAGCGCGGCGTACTTGCCCGTGATCGCCACCCGAACGTGCTTCGACTTCGGCTGCTCCAGCCGGCGGATATACCCCATCCAGCGTTCGCGCGAGCGATCCTCGTGCGAAAGATCCACACGCTCGTGAAGTTGCAGCAGCGACAGAATCTCGCGGTCGAGCCCGCCCCGACGCATCGCCTCGGGGATGGTGTAGATCGACTTACGATCGTGCATCGAGAACACGCGGCGGAGCGGAACGTTCGAGAACAGCGCGATTTTCTGCATGACCCCCGAGCCGACTTCCGATTCCGCCCGGCAAGCGATCACGTTCGGCTGAATCCCCGCCTCCATGACGCGCTTGACGCCGAGCTGGGCGGCTTTGGACTTCTGCTCGCCCAGCGCGTGCGGTTCGATCACGTATGTGAGCGCGACGAAGCAGACGCTGCCCTCGCCCTCCTCGAAGGCGAGCTGCCGCATCGCCTCGATGTAGAAGCCGTTCTCGTAGTCGCCGACCGTGCCGCCGATCTCGACGAAGACCACGTCGGCGGGCCGTTCGCCGTCGCCGTACATCGCCAACTCGCGCAACCGGCGTTTCACCTCGCCCGTCACGTGCGGGATCATCTGCACGTCGCGACCGAGGTACTTGCCGTGTCGTTCGCGGTCGAGGATGTCGCGGTAAATCTGGCCCGACGTGACGAAGTTTCGCGCCGTGAGGTTTTGGTCGAGCATGCGCTCGTAGGTGCCCAGGTCCATGTCGCACTCGGTGCCGTCGTCGAGAACGAACACCTCGCCGTGGCGGAACGGGTTCAGCGTGCCCGAGTCGATGTTGAGATAGCCCTCCATCTTGATCGGCGTGACCACGAGGCCCTTGTCCTTGAACAGCTTGGCCATCGACGACGCGAAGATGCCCTTGCCGAGCCCGGACATGACCGTGCCGAGCACGACGACGTATTTGTGATAGCCCGTGCGGTAGCCCTCGGGGATGGGCGAGTAGAACTCGGTGTCGTTGGAAGCGGCGGCCGCCGAGCGGAGCAGGTTCGAGCCGCGGAGCCTGGCGTCGTAGGCGTCGTGCGAGGGGGCGTCGCCGTCGCCGGGCGAGCCCATCGGCGCCATGAGTTCGGCGGGCGTGCGTCCGATCGCGCCGCCGAGTTCGTGCAGGTCTCGGCGGAGCGACGCTCGACTGTCGGTTTCTGAATGGGGCATACACGATCGTACCACGACGGGGCGCGGCGACGCAGCACCACACGCGATCGGTCGCCGACAGCGACCGGCGGCTCGACCGTTGCCGCAGAACGGGGACCAACCCCGATGCGAGTCGACCCGGCCCCGAAAGTCGGCGAGACGCCCCCGACCGCATCGATGCGAGGCGGGCGGCCCGCGGCTCATCCCGCTCCGTCGCCGCTCGCCCGAAAGCGCTCCACGAACGCCGCGTACTGCTCGGCCGTGTCGATGCCGTGGTGCGCCGCCGTCGCCACGGCCGCGGCGATGGGCAGCCCGTGCTCCAGCACACGCAGTTGCTCGAGCTTCTCCGTCTCCTCAAGCGGCGTCGGCGTAAGCTGGACGTACCGCTTCAACATCCACACGCGGTAGCAGTACAGGCCGACGTGTTTCAGCGGCGGGGCGGGCGGCGGTCCACCGCGACGGGCCGCGTCGCGATCGTGCGGCGCCGGCGACCTGCTGAAATACAACGCCCGCCCGGTCACCGCCGAACGCACCAGCTTGACGATGTTCGGGTCCCCCGGGTCCTCACCCGCGGCGAACGGCGAGCCCACCGTCGACATCCCAACTTCGGGCCCCGCGTCGACGAGGGCCGCGTGCGCCGCGTCCACGACGTGGGCTTCGATCTCGGGCTCGTCTCCCTGCACGTTCACGACGACCGTGTCGTCCGCCAAGCCGAGCAGCTCAGCCGCTTCCGCAAGACGGGCCGAGCCGTTCGGATGGTCCGCTTTCGTCAGCACGACGTCCGTGCCGAAGGGCCGCAGCGCCTCAGCGATGGTGCGATGGTCCGCCGCCACCACCACGCGCTCCGCGCACGCTGCTCGTCTCGCCGATTCCACCACATGTTGCACCAGCGGCTTGCCGGTCTCGGCGCGAAGCACCTTCTCGGGGAACCGCGTCGAAGCCAGCCGGGCGGGAACGATGACGACAGCCACGCTCGACCGCCGCTCAGCTCGCGCCGGCGCCGTCGCGCAGACGTTTTACGAGGCCCTGCAATTGCTCCCGCTCTTCCTTGATGTTGCGGTAGTCGAACTGCTCCATCGCGATTTTGCCGGCAAGCTCGGACGCTTCTTTCGCCGCGTCGAGTTCGCCGCTCTCCTCGGCGCGACGCTTCAGCGTCCGCATCAACCCGTACCGCAGATCAAGACCGACGTGGTCGCCGCCCGCCGCGTGCGAGGCGATCGCTTCGCGGTAGGTGTCCTCCGCCTCGGCGGTCCAGCCCAGTTGCAGGAACGCCCGCGCGAGATACCCCCGCGCCTGGCTGCCGATCCCCGTCGCGCCCTTGGCTTTCTGCAGCTCGCTGATCGCCGCTTCGTATTCTCCCGCCTCGAACAGACGGCGGCCCAGCTCGAACTTCAGCTTCAGGTCGGTCGGATAGTTCCGCACGCGTTCGCGGTACTGCTCCAGTTCGAGCTCGAGCACCTTCTTCCGCCCCGCTTCGTACTTCGCCTGCTTCTCCGAGTCGTCCGGTGCGGCCTTCGCCGCCTCACGCAGCTCGGCCAGTTTCCGCCGCGCCACACGCATCTGGATGTCGCCGGCCTGCTGCTTCCACCGGTACACGTTGAACCGCTGGTGCGCCTTCATCAGCAACTGATACGCGTTCTTCTCGTCCTGCTCGCCCCCGCGTTCCAACAATAGTCGCGCCAGCTTGCCGAGCGCGTCCTGGTCGTCGGGGTTCTCGCGCAGACGCGTCTTGGCGCGAGTGATCAGCCGCTCGAACGTTTCGTCGGTCTTCGAGAGCGACTCTTCTTCCTCAAGCTCGCGCTGCTTCTCCGAGTTCTTAATGTTCCGGCGGAAGTGCCCCGCCTGCACGCCGCCCTCGAAGCCGCCCCGAGTCATGGTGGCCTGCGCCGAGATGTTCTTGACGTAGGCCGCCAGCTTGCCGTCCGACGGGTCGATCGCCATCGCCGCGTCGCCGGCCCGCTGCGCGTGCTCGAAGTCGCCGGCTTGCGCGAACAGCTCCATCAGCTTGATCAGCGTCTCCTTCTTCGCCTTCGGATCGTTCTGAACGGCCGGGAAGACCTGCTCGCCGATCCACACCACCTGCTCCACGAGCCCCAGCTTGGCGGCCTGTTCCATCGCCTTCATGCCGGGCTGCCAGTCGATCGGCTTCGCGCCCCATTGCAGCAGGTTCACCAGATACCGGTCCATCGGCGTTTTGCCGCTGAACTGCTTGAGCTGCTCTTTGGTCGCCCCCTTGGACTTGCCGCCCGCCATGAAGTTCAGCGACGAGTCGTAGAACTTCTCGAGCGCCGACAGGTCGGTCGGGTCCCACCGCATGCCCTGCAGCCACAGGGTCATCGCGTACTCAAAGTTCGTCGTGTCGTGCATCGCCCGGGCGTGCTCGAAGAACTTGCGCGCCTTCTCCGGGTTGCGCTCGAACTCGCCCGTCCCCGCGTCGCCGTCGTCTATACCGCCGCCGGCGAACGAACCGTCGGCCCCCGTGCCGTCGCCTCCGGCCGCTCCGGTCTGCGGCGCCTGAGCGTCCTCAGACTCGTCTTTGCCCTTCTTTCGTCCGAACAGCGGCAATGCAGGCTCCTTGCGGCGGCCCGAACGTTCATCGAACGGGCGATCGACTGCCTCCCGTGCGGGGAGCCACACACTGTACGGCTGCCCCGAACCCGGAGCAACGCCGCCAGCCCCACACGGTTCGGCATCCCCATCCTCCTCGCGGCCCTCCGCTCGGGCCTCGCCTCCGGCCCCGCCCGTACACTTCGAACTATGTCCGATCAACGCTCGATCCCCCCGCATCCGCCCTCCGTCGACGACGTCGATCCCGCGTCGCTTCGCATCGTCCATTACCCCGCCGAGGTGCTCCGGCAGCGCACCGAGATCGCCCCTGAACCGGGCCCCGCCGCCGCCGCCGTTGCCGAGCGGATGATCGCGCTCATGCGAGACGCGCCCGGCATCGGTCTCGCCGCGCCCCAGGTCGGCCTCCCTTGGCGCATGTTCGTCGCCCACGTCCCGCCGCCGCCGCCCGAAGACGCCGCCGCGGACGACGACGGCGAGCCGCTCTTCGTCGAGGACGATGCCGGGAACCGCTGGGACCTGTTCACCGCCGAGCCCGAGGCCTACATCGACCCCGTCGTCCGCGGCTACTCCAAAGACCTCGAACCTTTCGAAGAAGGCTGCCTCTCGCTGCCGGAGGTGACGGGTACCGTCCGCCGGCCCAGCGCTATCGAAATCGAATACACCACGCCGACCGGCGAACGCAAGGTTCGTCGGGCCGCCGGCCTCCTCGCCCGCTGCTGGCAGCACGAGATAGACCACCTCGACGGCGTGCTCATCATCGACAAGTTCAGCCCGCTCGACCGTCGCAAAGCGAAGCGCGAACTCGAAGAACTCGAAGCCCGCGCCGGCCTGTGGTGAGTCGCGCGTTGCCGCTTTGGGCGACGGCTGTCATGTGAACTCGACCGACCCCAGTAAAAAAACACGACGCCCGGCGTCGAGCCGGGCGTCGTGAAGCTTTTCGAGGGAAATGTCCCTGAATCCGTTCGATCAGCGGCGGCGACGAACCGAGGCGAGACCCGCGACGGCCAGCAGACCCGCGGCGCCCGGCGTCGGGATCGCGTACGACACGTTGTCGGCCTGCCAGAGTTCCTGGAACGTGTCGTCGGCGGGGTTGCCGACGATCGACGCCACCGAGAACGTCGCGCCGCTCGAAACGACGCCGAAGAAGCCCAGGTCGAAGCCCGAGATCGTGTCGATCAAGAACAGTTCGCCGTTCACTTCGAGACCGATGCCGTCACCCGAGAACGGGCTGACAAAGTCGGCGCCGAACGCGAAGACGGACTGACCGTTGAAGCCGAAATCGACGCGCTCGTGCGGAGCCGCGCCGGTTTCGCCGTCGAGGTAGTTCGTGCCGTCGATGTCGCCGAAGCCGCCGCCAGCGGTGATGGCCAGATCGCCGTCGCCGCCGTTCGCCGAGCCGTCACGCTTGATCTGCAGGAGGCCGGTGTCCAGCGTCGCGCCGTCGGCGATCGGGCCGGTCGCGACGCTGTTGAAGTCTTCCACGACCGGCATTGCGCCACCAAGCGCGGCTTCCCAAGAAGCGCGGTCGGTGAAGACGGTGATGGAAGCGGAAGCGGAACCGGCCGCGATGGCCACGATCACGCCGCTGAGGGCGCCAGTGCGAGCGATGTTCATATCTCTTGCTCTTTCTCTCCGACAATTCGCAATCGCCGGACGTCATTTGGCCCGTGTCTCACGAGCCGATGGTGAACTCCGTTCTCCGCCCGGCTGCACGATCACCACGATCGTCCAGCCTCCCTGAGGCGGTGTTCTCTCGCACTGCATTGCAACCGTACGCGTCGACGACACCTCGGCCAAGCGAAATCTCTAATTGCGGCGTACACACTTTCCCGCATCCCCTATTCTCGAATAGTCGTTCGCCGCTTCGGTCAAGGTCCGCCCGCGCGCCCGCCCCCGGCTTTCAACGCCGAACCGCCAGCAGAAAGCCGTCGTGTCCCTTTTCGCCGACGGTCTGCACCGTCGTCGCCGTCAGCCGATCGTCGTCCGTCAGCATCTCGAACATCCGCCGCACGCCCTGCACCGACGCATCGTCGGAATCCGCGTGCAGCACGCGCCCGTCCCGCACCACGTTGTCGACCACGATCAGCCCGCCCGGCCGCGTGAGCCGGATCGAACGATCCAAGTACGCGGGGATGTTCTCCTTGTCCGCGTCGATGAACACGAAGTCGAACGGTTCCGTCGGCGCCCCCCCTTCGCCCCCCGCCTCGCCTGCACGCTGGGCGAGCATCGCGTCGAGCGCCTCGACCGCCGGCCCGACTCGGACATCGACACGATCGACGAGTCCAGCCCGCTCAACATTCCGCCGCGCCACCTCCGCATGGTGCTCGTCAAGCTCCAACGTCACCAGCCGACCATGGCTGGGCAACGCCGCGGCCAGCCAGATCGCCGAGTACCCGCCCAGCGTGCCGATCTCGAGCGCCCGCTCCGCGCCGATCGACGCCGTCGTCAGGTGCAGATACTTTCCGAACGCGTGCGACACCTGAATGTGCGGCAGCCCGGCCTCGTCGCTCGCCCGCAACGCCGCCTCGAGATGCTCGCTCAATGCAGCGTCCCGCGCCAGACACGCCGCGTTCGCGTATTCGTCGATCTCCGTCCACAGCGGCTGTTGCGGGTTCTCGTCGGGCATGTGATCTCCAGCTGTCAACAACGTCGATGCCGATCGGCCGATCGCGACGCAGAGCGCGACCCGTCATCTCAAGCGACGGCCGCTCCGCCGCCGATCGTAATCGAGTTCCGTCAACGATCGTCGCCTCCGTCCGACTCGTCGGCGGTAATCTGCACGCATGAGCGACTCCCGCCGCCTCAACGTCGCGTTCTTCGGCTCGGGCGAATTCGGCGTGCCCACGCTCGAACGCCTCGCCCAGCGGCACAACCTCCTCGCCATCTTCACTCAGCCGGACAAGCCCGCTGGCCGCAAGCGTCGCCTCACGCCGACGCCCGTCGCGCAGTTCGCCGCCGAGCGGTTGCCCCATGTGCCCCTCTACAAGCCCGCCAACGTCAACGACCACGAGCACATCGCTGCTCTGCGTGATCTCCCGCTGGGCGAGGCCGAGATCTTGGACGGTCCGGACGTGCCCGCCGTCCGCCCGCGGGGGGCAGCGGTCGGCGCCGCCGTCGTCATCGCCTTCGGCCAGAAGCTCGGTCGCGAGCTCATGCAGGATCGGCTCTTCGTCAACCTTCACGCGTCGCGACTCCCGCGCTGGCGCGGCGCCGCTCCGATCAACCACGCCATCCTCGCCGGCGACACTATCACCGGCAACAGCGTCATCACGCTCGCCGACCGGATGGACGCCGGGCTCGTTCTCGGCGCGTCATCGCGACCGATCGAGCCGACCGTCACCGCCGGCGCACTGCACGACGCCCTCGCCGCCGACGGCCCCGCGCTCGTCGAAGACGTCCTCGCCGGTTACGCCGACGATCGTCTCGAACCGCTCGTCCAGGACGAGTCCGCCGTCACCATCGCCGGCAAACTCGACAAGGCCATGGGCCGCGCCGATTTCGCAGCCGGCCCCGCCGCGCTCGTCAGACAGATGCACGCGTTCAACCCCTGGCCCGCCGTGACCGCCGTCTTCCGGCGCGAGCCGGTCAAGCTGCTCCGGGCGGAACCGATCGACGGACCGCCCGCGGTGGGCGAGGGCGCGGCGAAACCGGCGCCGCCTGACGCCGAACAATCTCAAGTAGCGACCGCCGTCGTGATCGAACCGAGCGAGGGCCTCGTGCGATGCGGCGTCGGCGACAACGCCGGTCTCGTTCGCTTGCTCGAACTCCAGCCCAGCGGCAAACGTCCCATGCCGTGGCGCGACTTCGCCAACGGGCTCCGTGTCGCCGCGGGCGAAACGTTCAAGCGGCCCGAGGACCGAACCGGATGAAGCGCATGCCACGGCCCAAGCTCTCGATTCGACCGACGGCGACACCGACCGGCCGCTCGACCGACTCGCCGCCGTCGCTCTGGTCGCGGCTCTTCGGCTCGGCGCCGTCGCGTGGAATCGAGCGCGAGGTCGTTCGACCGACCGCCGGACAGGCGCCATCGAACGGCGCCGAGGCGGGCCAGCGTTCCCGCCTCCGCCCGCGCCGGAGCAACCGCCGATCGCGTCCCGTCTTCACCCAGCCCACGCTTTTCGCCCAACCCCCGTCTACGAGCCCGCGTACGAAGCCCGCTTCTCCCGCAGCGTCGAACGCGTCGCATGCCGATTGGCCGTCGCGAGTCGACCACCCCGACGATCCGGGCCAACCTCCCCCCGTGCAACTCAAAACCGGCCCCGCGCGGAACGCCGGCGGGAAGCGCGCCCTTTACGACGCCATGGTCTCCGAGTTGCTCGACAAGTACGACATCCGCGTGCGCGCCTGGCGCACCTCCATGTCCGGCATCGCCGTCCTCCGCAAAGACCCAGCCGGACGATGGCTGGTCCGCGAGATCGAAGCTCCGTATCCCAAAGGCCCCATGTCCGCCGCCGTCTTCCTTCATGAGGTCGGGCATCACGCGCTCGGCGTCGGTTCGCTCAAGCCGCGCTGCCTCGAAGAATGGGCCGCCTGGGACTGGGCGCTCCGAGAGATGCGCCGTCGCGGCGTCACCGTCACCGAGCGCGTCGAACACCGCGTCCACGATGCGTTGTATTACGCCGTCCGCAAAGCCGCTCGGCGTGGCTTGCGCGAACTCCCGCCCGAGTTGGCGCCCTTTGCGCAGCCCCGACGCGTCGAAGCGGTCGCTGCGCGACGCCGTCGCGCCTCCTGAGCCGCCGCGGAATCGCAGCCTCCGACTCGTCCGCTTTTGGCACGCATCTTGCGATCGCTCGGCGACGCATCGCGCTGTGCGCCGCGTCAGCCCATCGACCCAAACCGCGACGCACGGATCGCGCCGCGGAGCCTCAGGAGCACGGACATGCGAATCAGCCCGACCGACGCGCAAGCCAACCGTGAACTGCTGCTCGCCGCGACGCAAAGACGCGAAGCCGCCGCCCGGACCAACACGATCGACCGACAAGTCGACGGCTCCCAGCGGACGCAGCGCGTCTTCGACGCCGCCACCGTTCGCACACGAGCCGGTTCGCCCGCCTCGCCACCCGCCGGAGCAAGCGAGCCCGCCCCCCGGTCCGACTACGCCGAACGCGTCGCCGCCGCCCGGCCGTCCTTCGTTCCGGCGTCTCCGACCATCGGCGCCGACGCCGCCCGTAACGCCGAACGCATCGCCAATGGCCAGCGACCCGAACGCCCGGGCGACACCCCGCCCAATCCGAAGAAGCTCAACGAAGCCACGCCCGGCGAGCCCGTAAGCGCCAAACCCATCGACGCCGGCTCGCGCGGCGAAAACGCCCCCTTCACCGAAGCCGACGTCGACGCCGTCCGAGGCGCCTTCGGCTCCGCCGCCGGCGAGCGACGCTTTAACCCCAACTACGACCTCGATCAGGACGGCTCCATCAACGCCGACGACCTCCTCGCCGTCCTCAGCCTCGTCGGCACCGACAAACCCTCGCCCATCGGACCGCCCGCATCCGACCCGCCGCCGGTCGGCGACGATCAGCCCTTCGTTCCAGCCGACCTCGACGCCGTCAAGAGCGCCTTTGGCTCCTCCGCCGGCGAGCGACGCTTCAACCCGAACTACGACCTCAACGGCGACGGCGCCATCGACACCACCGACCTGCTCCAAGTCCTCAACCACATTCACACCGACCAGACCGAACGAGCCGAACGCGAAGCCGCCTGACGCCTCGCCTTGAGTGGTCCAACACAAGCGGGGCGCCGCCAACCTGGCGACGCTCCGCTGTTCGTACATCCACGACCGCCCGTCGCCGCGGTAGCATTTCGCCGCCGTGCATACGCCGCCCGCGATCTCCGCGTTGACTACGTCGAGCCTCGTCGGCGTCTGGATCAGTCGCACGACCGCAGCCCGCTTCGGCGTCTTCGGTCTCCACGTCCTGCCGCTGCCGACGCGATTCTTCGGCGGCGATCGCGGCATGCTCGTGCTCCGTGCCGACGCCACCTTCGCCTTCGCCACCCTGGGCGGCAACGACGCCATGGTGTCCACCACAGTGTGGGGGAGCTGGAGCTGCGACGGCCAGGTGCTCGAGACCACAGCGCGGCTGCACGTCGTCGAACTCAACCTCCCGCCGGAAGTGCTCGAAGCACAGGCCGACGACTTCGAGCGCACCAGGCTCATCGAGAAGGAGGTGGCCGAGCGGAGCACGTTGATCCCAGCGGATCGCGATACCTTCGGGCTGCGCGTGACGCGGAGCTGGGTGAGCTGGCGTCAAACCTATGAACGCCAACCGGCCCTCGACCCCGACGAGACGCTGCCCGAACCCGAGGACCCGCCCGCTCGTCCGACCGAACCCAGCGGCGACGACCCGAGCGGTCCCGACGCGTCGGGCGACTCGCTCGCGTTCTGATCCGGCGGCCGCCCGTGAACGCGGCTTCGCGATGCCGAGGGTGACGGACTTTCCGCCGCGGGGTACGCTGCCCGCATGCGCGACAAGACCCTCTCCGATGCGACCACCGCGATCCAGGCCGCCGTTGACGCCGGCCACCTCCGCGACGGCGTCATGCTCCACGTCGGCGGCTTCGGCCTCTGCGGCATCCCCGAACAGCTCATCATCGCCCTCCGAGACACCGGCGTCACCGACCTCACCTGCGTCTCCAACAACGCCGGCGTCGACGATTGGGGCCTCGGCCTGCTCCTCAAAACCAAGCAGATCAAGAAGATGATCTCCTCCTACGTCGGCGAAAATGACGAATTCGCACGCCAGTTCCTCGAAGGCGAGCTCGACGTCGAGTTCAACCCACAGGGAACCCTGGCCGAGCGCATCCGCGCGGGCGGCGCCGGCGTCCCGCTGTTCTTCACCGCAACCGGCGTCGGCACGCAAGTCGCCGAGGGCAAGGAAACCAGGAACATCGCCTTCAAAGGAGTGGAGCGCGAATACGTCGCCGAGACCGGCCTCTGGGCCAGCGTCGCCCTCGTCAAAGCCCACCAGGCCGACGCCGCCGGCAACCTCGTCTTCCGCAAAACCGCCCGCAACTTCAACCCCATGATGGCCACCGCCGCCGACTTCACCATCGCCGAAGTCGACGAACTCGTCCCCGTCGGCGAAATGGACCCCGACTTCATCCACACCCCCGGCTGCTTCGTCGACGCCGTGGTGAAGACGCAAAGCGAGAAGCGCATCGAACAGCGGACGGTGCGGAAGTGAGTAGCTTGATAGACTTTCGATTTCCTTGCAGGAAAGTTTTCTATGAATGACTGCGACTCGTTTACTGAATGGCGTGATTGGGCGCCGGGTGTTCTCTCGGCGCGGCAGGTCAAGCAGCTTTGCGGCGCTCTGTGGATTACCGGGCCGACAAAGCCGGCGCAGTTCGATTTGTCATCAATGGACCTGACGGTCGGGGCGGAGATGTGGGAGATGCCGCAGGGCGCGGTAAAGCCACGACGCAAGTCTCGGGACGACAATGCGGACTTTATCGACTGGCTTAAGGAACGGAGACTCGTTGTCTTAGAGTCCGAGCGTCTGCAAGAGAGACGAACGCTGGAGCGGAGAACAACATATCTAGTCGCGCTCCGAGAGAGGCTCGAAGATCGCGTAGCTCTTTGGGACGCCGACATACATGGACAAGCGACGGCGAAGAGTTCAATCGGTCGTTTAGATGTGCTCGCACGCTTGGTCGTTGATGGCGCAACCGAATACGAAGGTTTCACGCCCGAGTGCTTGCGCTACAGCTCCGGAAGCCTCTACCTCGAAGTGACACCGCTTACGTTCGATATAGAGCTCGCCGAGGGTGACTCGCTGAGTCAGTTGCGACTCTTCAAAGGGGCGCCGGAAACGAGCCGACTCCGTGATGAGTCGATCTCGGCTCGCGTGCTCTCGGGGACTACCGATCACTCGCTAAGCGTCAGTCTCGACCCGGACTCGGAGTTAGAGGGCAACCCGAGTGCTTTCGTCGCCGAGGGGTCAAACGGGAGGGTTGTGGTCGACTTGGGGAAGAAGGGCAAACAAGGTGTCGATCCAACGACCGCTTGGGACCTTCAGAAAGCGAACCGGAAGCCGGAAAGTGATGATGGGAAGAATCGGGAACGCGATGACGGGGAGTTGTTCCTGAAGATCGAGCAGAATCGGTTCTACATCCTCCGCTCGGTGGAGCGGATCACCCTTCCCAGCGACATCGCCGTCTACTGCCGTGCGATCGACGAGGCGATCGGTGAGATGCGTATCCACTACGCCGGTTTCGTCCATCCCCGCTTCGGTATCGACGGAAAGGACTCGCAAAAGGCGTGGGGGACGCCGCTGATTTTCGAGGTTCGCGGACACGACGTCCCCGTTACACTACGGCATGGTGAACGCCTTGCACGACTCGAGTTTTACCGCATGTCCGAGCCCTGCGCCGCAGGAAGCGGCTCGGAGTACAGCGACCAAGAACTCAAGCTGTCGAAGCACTTCGCCGATTGGCCAAAGGAGCAGTCGAACGATCAAAGCGACGAAGTCGAGTGAATCCGGCGATTTGTCGAGCGACGAACAACTCCCGTTTCCACGAGACAATTTCCAACGCATGCTCCTCAAACCGGCGGATGTCGAGCGTCGAAGCGATTTGTGGATGGCGGTACGTTCGCATGTCCTTCAACACGAAGAATTGTATCCGAAGCTCTCGAAATGGCTCGACGGGAAAGTCGGTACCGGTGTTTCCGTTGGAGATAGGAGTGTTCTCGCGGTGCTCAGCGGGGAGCGGGTCGTGGCGGTGGGGATAGCGAAACTCGGTGTACGGACGAAATTTTGCCATGTCTCGGTAGCGCGCGAGTTTGAAGAGAAGAATCTCGGCGAACTCATTTTCACATCATTCGCGTCACGAGCTAGATGCGCCAAGTCGATTTACTTCACGCTGCCCGAATCGCTCTGGGAACGGAAGCGCGACTTCTTCCGCTCATTCTCGTTTGAGTACGCATGTCGAGCCGACCGGCAGTATCGCCTCTTCGATCGCGAACTGTTCGCCGAAGCGTCCGCTCGACTCGTTCTCGACGCAGCCTCGGAGCGTTTTTTCAGGGCGAATCCCGGTGTGCTCCTAGAAGGCCGAGAGCGGCGCGCCGATCTCCTCATCTCCATGAAGCCGATTTGGGCGAACGCTGTCTTCTCGGGAAGGAAGACTGTCGAGGTCAGGAAGACTTTTGCTCGCCACTGGGCTCATCACTCCGCCTTGATCTACTCGTCCGCTCCGCAGAAAAGCCTTGTCGGCCATGTCGAACTAGGTTGTGTCCACGAACTAGCTCCGAGCGAGGCTTGGGACGCGTTTGCGGCCCGGATCGGCTGCTCTGAACGGGATTTTTTCAGTTATTGCGGCGATCGAAAGGTTGTGTCGGTCATCGAGATCGAACGCGCCGAGAGCTGGAACCGGCAGATCGAACTTGCCGAGGCTCGGCGATTGGTCGGGACAGACTTTCGACCCCCGCAGTCTCACGCTCGCCTCGATCAGAGCGCGAACGCGCTCGCGATGCTTTAACCGCCCTCACCGCGGGAATTCCCCCTTCACCGCTTCGGTTTCCTCCGCATCCGGCCGATGTACCCCCTGTGCGCCCCGCGCGCCGCTGTTCTCGCGCACCGCGGTTCGTGCGCCATCTCCCCGGCCGCCGCACTCCGGCGACCGACCCCACGCCGATTGCTCAGGAGCGGATCATGGCCTCCACCAACGAGATCAAGGGACTCACCGGCGACATCCTCCTCGACGCCGGCACCAACGAGCTCGAAATCCTCGTGTTCTCGATCGACGGCGCCTGGTTCGGCCTCAACGTCGCCAAGGTCCGAGAAGTCATCAAGCCCGTCGAGGTCACCGCCTCCCCCAATCAGCATCCCTCCGTCATCGGCATGTTCAACATCCGCGGGCACGTCATCCCCGTCGTCGACCTCGCCAAGCACCTCGGCATCACCGACGAACGCCCCGAATCACGCGGCCTCGAAGGACGCGTCATCATCACCGAGTTCAACGGCCATCGAACCGGCTTCCTCGTCGACCGCGTCGACCAGATCCACCGCGTCTCCTGGTCGCAGGTCAAACCCGCTCCCGACGTCAACATCGGCAAAGGCTACGGACCCGGCTCCGACGCCAGACCCGTCTCCAGCACCACAGGCACCCTCGAAATCGACGGCTGCCTCATCCTCATGATCGACTTCGAGTCCGTCGCCGACTCCATCCTCGTCGACCGCGAACTCCATCTCGACGTCGTCGACAACCCCCACGGCGTCGATCGCAAAACCAAGCGCGTCATCCTCGCCGAAGACTCACCCTTCATGCGCAAACTCATCACCGACGTCTTCAAGCGCAGCGGCTACGAAAAACTCGAGACCTTCGCCGACGGGCTCTCAGCGTGGGAAGCCGTCCAGAGGAACCCCGAGACCATCGACGCGCTCATCTCCGATATCGAGATGCCGCGCATGGACGGGCTCGCGTTGTCGAAACGGGTCAAGGAAACGCCCGCGCTGTCACGCATCCCCATCCTTCTCTTCTCTTCGCTCATCTCCAAAGACAACATCAAGAAGGGCAAGCAGGTCGGCGTCGAGGTCCAAGTGCCCAAGCCCAAACTCGAGGACATGGTCCTCCTCGTGGACAAGCTCGTTTCTGGCATCGAGATCGACGAGCCGCATCGCACGCTCGACGAAGCGGCGTAACGCAACCGCTCCGTTTCCGTCGATTCCGCCCCCGGCCGGCGTTACGCCAGCACCACCAATAACGCGTGGATCGCGCCGGGCAGCCAGAAAATCAGCGTCAGGATGAGGTTCAGCACGAACGCGCCGCCGATCCCGGACTTCAGCCCCACCGCCAGCGGCGGGATCAGGATCGCGAGCACGACGAGCAGAATCGTGTTTTCCGAAGCAGTGGCGGCCATAAGAGACTCTCCTTCTTCACAAGCGTGACGGTCCCGGCATCAAGCACGCGGCGGAACGATCCGCCGCAGCGGAGCGCCTCGGCTCCGCGGGCCAGGCCCGCCGCACGCTAGCGCTTCTCCCGTGCTCGCCGCCTCGCGCGACGCTCGCCCGCCCGCAAGAATGGGCCGGCCTTCTCCGGACCGATGACGATCCGCACACGGCAAAACGCTCAGTGGGCTCGATTACACCTTCCCCGACGCTCGTCCGATGTTCGCGAGGACTACGAAAACGCGTTCCCACGCACGTTCTCCGGATCGTGACTCGGCTCGCCGCCGGCCCGCCGTGCCGATCGCCGCCCCCGACCCGTGCGACCGATCGTCCGCCGCCGATGCCGCTCACCGTTATCGACCACGCCCGCACAACCCCATCAGCCTCACAAACCCACCCGTTCGTCACCCGTGACAGTCTTTGTGCCGAACCCGCAGGCGTTTAGGTCCGACGAAACAGGGCAGAAGGTCGCCGGACGCCTTGGCGGACGCAGTGTCTGCGCCCCACGACACCGGCCTAGCCCACGACCCGGGAAGCGTCATACGCCCGGGGCACAGTCTCTGGAGCATGCCGATGAGCGACGCGCACCGCCATAATCGCAAGCTTGCCGACGCCATGACCCGAATCGGCGCCGCCGTCGCGTTGACGCTGCTCGCCGGGCAGGCGCTCGCGCAATCCACCAACCCCAACGACGCCGACTACGACCCGGTCGCCGCCGGTGAAGCCGCACAAGCCGAACTCCAACGGCTCATGCAAGAAGCCGAGCGGCAGAACGACCGCTCCGGCGCCGGCGGCGTCTCCGTCTCCAGCGGACCCCGCGACGGCTTCGCCTCCGGCGGCATGGCCATGGGCGAGTCCGGCTCGCGCGACCTCGACGTCGCCGTCAGCGAATACCAGACCGTCGACATGAAGCTCGTCGACGAAGACCTCATCGTCGTCCTCAACACGCTCGCCGAACAGGCCCGCGTCAACATCATCGCCTCGCGCGACGTCAACGCCACCGTCTCGGCCAACCTCTACGGCGTCACCTTCGAAGAAGCCCTCGACGCGCTCCTCCACGTCAACGGCTACGCCTGGGAACGCCGCGGCAACTTCATCTACGTCATGACCCGCGACGAATGGCTCCGCCGCGAGCAGGAAGCACGCACCAAGGAACACCGCGTCGTCCAGCTCAGCTACCTCAACGCCACCGACGCCGCGCAGTTCGTCGAGCCCCTGCTCTCCGAGGTCGGCGAGATCGTCGCCAACGCCGCCGCCACCGAGTTCGCGCTCGCCGAAGGACGGCCCTCCGGCGCCGAAGATTTCGCACTCGAATCCACCCTCGTCGTCTACGACTACCCGGAGCACATCGAAGAGATCGTCCTCCTCCTCGAATCGCTCGACACCAGGCCCAGCCAGGTCCTCGTCGAAGCGACCATCCTCCAGACCTCGCTGACCGAGGCCAACGCGTTCGGCGTCGACTTCGCCATCGTCGAAGACATCAACTTCATCGACTTCTTCGACTTCGGCGGACCACTCGGCGCGCCGGGCGCCCTCTCCCAACTCTTCGAGAACAACGTCGCCCCCATCGACAACGAGGCGGCCGCCATCTCCAGCCGCGCCGGCAACTTCGCCGGCCCCGCCAACTTCCGCGCCTCCATCCTCGCCGAAGACGTCGCCTTCTTCATCCGCGCCCTCGACGAAGTCTCCGACACCACCATCCTCTCCAACCCCAAGATCCTCACCCTCAACCGCCAGCCCGCCCGCGTCCTCGTGGGCCGCAAGCTCGGCTACCTCAACACCACCTCGACCGAAACCGCCACCACCCAAACCGTCGAGTTCCTCGACACCGGCACGCAGCTCAGTTTCCGCCCCTTCATCTCCAAAGACGGCATGATCCGCCTCGAACTCACCCCCCGCGTCAGTGAAGGCGTCATCCGCGCCGCCACCGACGCCACCGGCGCCGCCGTCACCATCCCCGACGAGATCACCCAGGAACTCACCACCAACGTCATCGTCCCCGACGGCGCCACCGTCGTCCTCGGCGGCCTCTTCAAAGAAACCACCGAACTCTCCCGCTCCCAGGTGCCCTTCTTCGGCGACATCCCCCTCGTCGGCGCCGCCTTCCGCGGACACGACGACGCCACCGACCGCCAGGAGATCATCTTCATGATCACCCCGACGGTCATGAACGACAAGAAGATGCTCGACCAAGGCGAACGCGGCGTGCAGCACATCGAACGCGTCCGCGTCGGCTCCCGACAAGGCCTGCTCCCCTGGTCCCGCGACAAGCAGACCCGCAACCTCAACGTCGAGGCCGAGCGCTACATCCGCGAAGGCAAGCTCGACAAGGCCATGTGGAACCTGAGTCGCTCGCTCGAACTCAACGCCAACCAGCCCGACGTCCGCCGACTCCGCGAAGAGATCTCCAACCAGGTCGACTACTGGCCGTCCCGCTCCGTCCTCGATCATGTCTTTGACGACGAAGAGCCCATCCACTTCGAGGCCGTGGACGACGTCGAAGAGCTCTCCTTCAACCTCCCGGTGCAGCCCGCGCCGGTCGCCGCGACCGACCAGCCCGATTCCGACCGCGAATCGACCGACGGCGAAAACATCGTGACGAACGCCGATCCCGACTCGCCAGTTAACTCCGACGTCGTCACGACGAACAACGACGCCGGCGTCGAATCGGCCGAAGCGGACGAGATCGATTCCAACCAGCCGCTGTTCGACGACGAAATCTTCGGCGGAAACGATCCGGCGATCGCCGACAATCAGCCGCCCTTCGCCGACCCCTTCCAAGGCATCGACCCGGTCAACCCCGACCCGGTTGAACAGAACCAAGCCGCCGCGCTCGACCAGCCCCAGCCCAACGAGGCCAACCCCTCGGCCGCGAACGAGCCCGTCGCCATCAACGCCAGTCAACCCGCCGCCTCGGCTCCGGCCCAGCCACAAGCCGACATGAGCTACGTCGACCCGTTCGCCCAGTTCGTGCGCAGCGAACGCTCGTCACGCATCCTCCGCCACGATCCGGTCGTCGGCGGCGAAGCTCGCAACTCGGCCGGCTCGTTCCACGATCCGGTCCTCGACGGCTCCCACTTCCCCGCCGAGCGGCAGACCACCCAGCTCGACGTCGCCGGTTCGCCGGAAGCCGCGGTCGAGCGGCACGTCAACTCCACGCGTCGCCCGTACGGCTACATCCCCGAACCACTCGCGGGCCCAGCCCAACACACCGACGAACGCTACAACGTTCCGAACCACACCGCGTATGACAACACCCTCTCCCGCTTCCCCGACGCGCATCGCAAGCTCGACCGCATCCTCGCCGGCATGCCTGGCCTGGGCCTCTCCGCGCAGGCGACGCCGAGCGTCCGCGAGAAAGAACTCGTTGCCGCCAGCACCGGTCCCTTCGCCGTCCGCGTCGATCCGGCACTCGCCTCGCCGTTCCGTTTCGTCAGCGAGGCGCCGAGTGCATTCGCTCTCCCCCGCGTGTTCGACAAGAACGCCGCCAGCGTCTTCGTCACCAACATGACGCCGTCCCCCAACGGCAACCAACCTGCGCCCGGCATCCGCTTCGAATCCATCGTCGCGCCGCCGGTCGGCGACACGCCCCGGCTCACCACCGTCGACGTGCAGATCGACAACGACTGACGCCAACCGACCGCCTCGGACGCCCGCGCAACCGCGGGCGTCCGCCTTTCCGACGGCGTCCGGCGCCGGCCGCCGAACGCCTCACAGCAGCACGGCCCAAGCACGCACCCGCCCCGAAGCACGGAGCAACACATGAACATCCGACGCGCGACCAACCTCGCCTTCCACCTCTCGCTCGCCGCCGCCGTCGGCGCCGTTTCGCTCGGTTGCGCCGCTGGCAACGGCAAGTACACCACCGAGTTTCAGGAGCAGGCCACCGAACGCATGTCGCGCGTCAAAGCCGGCACGTCGTGGGACATGGCGCGACAGCAGTTCCTCTCGGGCGACCTCGAAAAGGCGCTCAAAACCGTGGATAAATCGCTCGCCCACGCCTCCGACGTGCCCAAGTCGCACGTCCTCCGCGGCCGCATCCTCGTCGAGCTCGGTCGCCTCGAAACCGCGATCGACGCCTTCGACGTCGCGCTCCAGATCGACCCCGAGTTCACCCAAGCCTTCTACTACAAAGGCATCGTCTTCGAGCGCTGGGCCCAGCACGAGCGCGCGTTCGAGTCGTACGCCTTCGCCGCCGGGCTCGATCCGACCGACCCGCAGTTCGTCATCGCCGCCGCCGAGATGCTCATTCAGATGGGCGAGGCCGAGCGCGCCGAAGCCATGCTGCTCGCCAGCTCGAGCAACTTCGAACACAACGCCGGCGTTCAGCAGACGCTGGGCCACCTGGCCGTCATGCGCGGCGACCTCGAGCAAGCCATCGTCTGCTTCCAGCAAGCCTGCCTCCTCGCGCCCGACGAGACCGCCCTCATCGAAGACCTCGCCCGCGCTCAGATCGCCAAACGCGATTTCTCCGAAGCCGAGTACTCGCTCTCCCGGCTCCTCCGCCGCGCCGCCGAGAAAGGCGACGAACGACGCGACCTCAAGCATCTCCACGCCCGCTGCCTCATGGAACTCGATCGACCGGTCGAGGCCCGCCGGCTCTACGACGAACTCACCACCGACGACCGCGGCAACGCCGACTTCGCCGCCTGGCTCGGCCTCGGCAAGACCGCCCTCATCCTCGACGACCACTACCGGCTCAACCGCTCGGCGTCGCAGCTCGTCGCCATCGCGCCCCACCGCCACGAGGGACACCTGCTCCGCGCGATCATCCAACGCGACTCGGGCCATCTCCGCGCCGCCGCGCGAACGCTCGACGACGCCATCCAGCTCACCGACGACGACCCGGAACCCGCCATCCTGCAAGCCGTGATCTACCGACAGCTCGACGAGCCTCAGCAGGCGCTCCGCGCCGCTCGGCTCGCGTTGAAGGTCGATCCGAACAACGCCATGGCGGCCCGCTTCGTCCGTGAAGCGAACCCCAACGTCCGCATCGCCGACGTCCCGATCGATCCCGACAACTGAAGCGTTGCGTCCAGTTCGGTGAAACGCGGCGCCGAGGGAACGACGCGCCGATTCGACGTCCGTTCCCAGATCGGCCAGGACCGCCGTGACCCATGATTCGCCAAATCCAGCTCCGACCCCGTTCCGCGTGCTCGTCTGCGATGACGAAGTCTCGATCCGCGCGGTGGTCGAGCGTCGCCTGCGAGCCGCGGGCTTCGAGGTCGCCGCCGCCCGCGACGGCGAGGCGGCGCTCGAACTCGTCGCCTCGTTCGGGCCGCACGTCGTCGTCACCGATCACCGCATGCCGAAACTGTCGGGTGTCGCTTTCGCCAGACGCCTCGCCGAATCGCCCGAGAACGACGGGGTCGCGGTCATCCTGCTCACCGCGCAGGCGCACACGATCTCCGACGACGAGTTCGAAGGCGCCCGCATCCGCCGGGTCATCGAGAAACCGTTCAGCCCCGTGCGCCTGGTGAAAGCCGTGGAGGAACTCGCCACGCGCGGCATCGATCGAGGCGCCGCCGCCGACGAGGCCGAGAGAGCCGCATGAGCCGTCCGCACGAGCAAGCGAAAAGACGAGAACAGGACCTGCGCGCCGACTTCGGCTCACTGGTGTCCCACGGGCGCCGCGTCGGCGACCTCGCGGGCAAGCTCGCGCTGGAGATCGGCTGGACCCGCGCCGACGCCGAGCGCGTCCGCCTCGCCGGCACGATCCATGACATCGGCAAACTGCTCGTCCCCGAGGAGATTCTCAGTACGCCGGGTCGGCTGTCCGACGCGGAGTTCGCGCTCGTCAAACTGCATCCGCTGCTCGGCTACGAGTTGTTCGACGGCGTGCCGGGCGTCGAAGACCTCCGCACCGCCTTGCTGCACCATCACGAGCGGATCGACGGCGCGGGCTACCCGATCGGCCTCGCCGGTCCGGCGATTCCGCCGATCGCGAGGCTGCTCGCGGTCGCCGACGCGTACGACGCGATGACCTCTGCGCGGGTCTACCGCTCGAGCTTGTCGCGCTACGAGGCGCTGCGGCAGTTGGCCGACGGGGCCGGGACGCAGTTCGATGCGTCGCTGGTGCGGGCGTTCGTGGACATCCCGCCGACGAGCCCGGAGTTCGTGATCCTGCCGCGGCTGTCGGAAGATGCGGTCGCGTTGCTGCGTATCGCCCGCGAACGACTGGCGCGTGCGTCCGTCCGTCGCGCGGCCTGAGCGTTCGGCGGCCGATTGTTCCACGTGGAACATCATCGTCACGCGCCGTGCGCACGAACGCCGACGGCGCGGGGCGCCGACGCGTTCACCCCACGACGGCGAGGTCGACGATCTCACCCTCGACACGGGCCGAGCCGTTGAAGCGGTTGAGCTTGGGTCGAACGACGGCGTCGATGCGCACGCCGACGCGGACAGGGGCGTCGGCGTCGGCCATGTTCCAGCCGACGAGGCGGAGCCTGGGCGCCCAGCCGGCGCCGGGCGTGTGGGCGGACGGGTCTTCGACGCGGAGATCGAGGTGGGCGCCGGCGGCGCCCATGGTGCGGCAATCGCGGACGGCGAGCCCCCGAAGGACCACGGCGGGTTTGGGGTTCTCGCGGCCGAAGGGGCCGAGCAATTCGAGCTGATCGACGCAGCGTCCGGTGAGTTCGTCGAGCCTCGCTTCGCAGTCGATGGCGAGACGCGGGGAGAGGAGTTCGTCGTCGATGGCGGCGTCGGCGAAGTCGCAGAAGGCGGCGACGAAGCGTTCGAAGCGGTCGGCGTGCATCGAGAGGCCGGCGGCCATGTCGTGACCGCCGAAGGTGGTGAGGTGTTCGGCGCAGGCATGGAGCGCGGCGTGGAGATTGAAACCGTCGATGCTGCGACCGGAGCCTTTGACGACGCCGTCGGGGCAGCGTTGAGCGAGGATGACGGGGCGGTGGAACTTCTCGACGAGTCGTGAGCAGACGATGCCGACGACGCCGGGGTGCCAGTCTTCGTGGGCGAGAACGATGGCGCGGCGGCCGGCGTGGGTCATGCCGGCGTCGACGGCGAGCTCGGCGGCCTGCTCGGAGATGCGGCGCTCGGTGGCGCGGCGCTCGGTGTTCATCGCGTTGAGGGAGCGGGCGATGTCGAGCGCGCGGTCCTGGTCGGCGGTGGTCAGAAGCTCGACGGCGGCGGCGGCGTGGCCCATGCGTCCGCAGGCGTTGAGGCGCGGCGCGAGCTTGAAGGCGGCGTCTTCGGCGTCGACGGATTCGCCGAGGAGGCCGGACGCGTCGAGCAAGGCGTGGAGACCGAGGAGTTCGGTGCTCTTGAATCGCTGGAGGCCGAAGCGGGCGAGGAGGCGATTCTCGTCGCGGAGGGGGACGACGTCGGCGATGGTGCCGAGGCCGGCGAGGGCGGTGAGGTCGAGGAGGAGAGCGCGCATGGATTCGCTGACGCGGCGTTCGCCGCCGTTGGCGAGGACGGCGAGGCGCCAGGCGAGTTTGAAGGCGACGCCGGCGCCGCAGAGTTCGCCGAAGGGGTACGGCTCGCGTCCGTCGTCGACCGGGAGGCGCGGGTGGACGATGGCGAAGGCTTCGGGGAACTCGGGCGGGGGGTGGTCGGGGTCGTCTTCGCGGCGCTCGCCGGGCATGTTGTGGTGGTCGGTGATGATGAGGTCGACGCCGCGTGTGCGAGCGGCGCGGGCGGGTTCGACGGCGGTGATGCCGCAGTCGACGGAGACGATGAGCTTGGCGCCGGCGTCGGCGAGTTCAGCGATGGCGTGTTCGTTGAGTCCGTAGCCCTCGTCGAGGCGGTGGGGGACATAGGTGCGGACGTCGGCGTCGGGGGAGAGCGCCTTGAGCATGTGGTAGAGGATGGCGGTGGCGGTGATGCCGTCGGTGTCGTAATCGCCGTAGATGACGACGGGTTCGCCGAGGTCGAGCCCTTGGAGGAGTCGCTGCGCGGCGATGTCGCAGCCTGGAAGGCTTTCGGGGTCGTGGAGTTCTTTGAGTGAGGGGACGACGAAGGCGCGGGCGAGGTCGGGGCGGCCGAGGCCTCGGCTGAGGAGGAGGCGTGCGACGAGGGGCTCGACGCCGAGGTGACGGGCGAGGTCGCGTTCGGAGACGGCGGGCGCGGCGTCGTCGAAGATTGGGGAGCGCGACCGCCAGCGGCCGCGGAGTCCCCGGGCGGCCGGAGGTGTGGTCGGTTGCGCGTGGGTGGTGGTCATCGCGGGGCGAAGGTAGCACCGCGGATGCGTGTCGTCGCGGTTGCGCCAAGCTCGGGGTGGCGTGGGGAGAGCGGGCTGCCTTTCGCCGGGCGGTTGGTGGGGGTATCCTCTGCCGCTTGGCTTCTCGTCGGCCGGCGTGCTCACGGGGAGTTGCGAGCCGCTTCAACCGATCCGACGTGACCCCGGGGGGTCGGGGCGGGAGTTCGCTTCAATGGCCGAGGCCGCGTACAAGTCCGTCTTACTTTTCGGCGCTCCGGGGACTGGCAAAGGGACGCAGGGGGCGATCCTCGGCGCCGTGCCGGGCTTTTTCCACATGTCGTCGGGAGACATGTTCCGGGCGCTCGACAAGGAATCGGAACTGGGTCGGGAGTTCCTGAAGTATTCGACGAAGGGGCTGCTGGTTCCGGACGAGTTCACGGTTCGGCTGTGGTCGGCCCACACGAAGGGGTTGGTGGAGTCGTCGTCGTTCGAGCCGGCGTCGAATTGCCTGGTGCTGGACGGGATCCCGCGGACGGCGAAGCAATGCGGGTTGATGGAGGGTCGGATCGAGGTGCTGAAGGTGCTGCACCTGACGATCGCGGACCGGGACGAGCTGATCGGGCGTTTGAAGAAGCGGGCGTTGTCGTCGGGGCGGCCGGACGACGCGGACGAGAGCGTGATCCGGCGCCGGTTGAAGGTGTACGACGACGAAACGACGCCGGTGCTGGAGCACTACTCGGCGGATCGGATCGCGGAGATCGACGCGGCGCAGCAGCCGGCGGAGGTGGTGCGCGACATCCTTGAGGTGGTGGCGCCGATCCACGCGGAACAATTCGAGAACCCGCTCGGTTGAGCGTTGGGACACGTCGCATGACCGGCGCCGCGCGGACTGGGACGGATGCGTCGGGAACGGGAGCGCGGGCCGTGTGGCGGCCCGAGGACGTGGCGAGGCTTGAGGAGCCTCGGATCGCGGCGGGGGTTTCGTCGGTGGCGGTGGAGTCGGGGGCGTGGCTTGGCGGAGTGATGTGCCGTGCGGAGCCGGGTTCGTGGGTGAATCAGGCGCTGGGCGGGGTGGGCATGAACGGTGAGACGCCGAGCGAAGACGACATCGCGGCGTTGCGGGGGTTTTTCGAGCCGCACGGGATCGAGCCGAAGGTGGAGGTGACGCCGTTCGTGACGAAGGCGTTCTGGCGGGCGATGGGCGAGGCGGGGTTTCGGGTGAAGGCGGTGGAGGCGTTGTTCTCGTGCGTGTTGGAGGGTTGGGAGCCGGCGATCGCGGCGCCGGCGGGGGTGGTTGTGCGTGCGATCGACAAAGACGACGAGGCGGCGGTAGAACGGGCGTGCCGATTCGGGCACCGGGCGTTTGCGGGCGTCGAGCCGAACGAAGGCGACATGCGGACGCTGCGGGCGATGTTCGCGTTCGAGGGGTCGCACGGGTTGGCGGCGGAGATCGACGGCGAGCTCGTCGGGATCGGGATGACGGACGTGATCGGTGAGGTGGCGGCGCTGTACTTCGGCTGCACGCACGCGGACTATCGTCGGCGGGGCGTGCAGACGGCGCTGCTGCTGGCGCGGTTAGCGCACGCGAAGTCGCTCGGCTCGAAGGTGGCGACGATCGGCGGCGAGCCTTCGCAGGCGACGGAGCGCAACGCGCTGCGTGTGGGCTTCACGCCGTGCTACAGCAAGGTGGCGTTGGTGCGGCCCGGAGAGGGCCTGCAAACGAGTCAGTAAACGGAGGGGTGTTCAGTTCGTTTGCGCGTCGGGTGTGGCGGGCGAAGCGTCGGGCGGTGCTTCGCCTTCGACGGTGAGGCGGACGGGGTGTCCGAACCAAGGGTTCGAGCCGTCGCGGCTCGGGTATTTGTCGCGGAGGAGTCGGGTGACGTCGCCCATGGTGGCGTCGGCGGGGACCCAATCGGAGTTGACGTCGGGGAAGTCGACGGCGCAGTTGTCGCATTTGGCTTTGTTTGAGAAGCGGATGGGGCACCAGAAGGATTCGACGTTTCGGAGCATTTCGCTGCCGAGCGACCAGACGCCGGTCATCCAGTCGCAGTAGAGGCACCAGATGAGGTCGTAGCCGACGAGGCCGTCGAACTTCTGGCGGCTGACGTTGACCCACTCGGCGGAGCGGTACTTGGGCAGGCGGGCCCACCAGGTGAGCGGCGGGTAGATGAACCACTCGCCCATGCGGACGAGCCAGAAGAGCGGGACGGCCCAGGCGGTCCACCAGAGGGCGGCGTGGTTGCGGGCGCGGCCGACGATGGAGTTGAGCGTGGGATGGATGCGGTGTTCGCGGCGTGGGCGGCCGGCGATGAGTTCGTGGAGCTGGGCCCAGACGATGAGCGAGGCGGCCTGGGCGGCAACGGCGACGGCAGCGAAAGCAGCGAAGCCCCACCAGGCGTCGACGAGGACGGCGCCGAGGACGATGCCGGTGGTCCATGGGGCGACGGTGAAGAGGAAGACGAGCACGTCGAGGCCCGGCGCGCGGATGGCGCGGCGTGCGAGTGCGCGGCCCGGTGCGCCGAGCTTGGGGAGGAGATGGCAGACGCCGGCGAGGGCGAGCATGAAGAGGAGCACGGCGCCGAACAGGAGGAGGACGGTGGTCGTCATGGCGAGAGCGTACCTGCGCGGCGCAGCGGCGCGTGTGGCTTGCGGCGCATGGTCACCGCCGGGCGCGGAGCGGTCGGAGTTACTTCACCAAGGCCGGCAGGGTTTTCTCGATCATCTCGAGGGCGGCGTTGAGGTAGGCGGGGTGGTTCTCGCGATGGAGCCAAGCGGGTGCGCAGCTCGCCATGAGGACGCGTCGGACCTGGGCGAGGGTGGCGTAGTCGTCGGAGCAGTCGAGGCCGAGGGCTTTGCGGGCTTTGGCGAAGACGTTGACGAACTTGACCTTCTTGGAGACGTCGGGGTTGGCCCAGTAGATGCGTTCGAGGTAGACGGCGTCTTCGATCCAGTGGCCGGGGTGGACTTCGCCGAAGTCGAGGAGGACGCAGTCGGGTGAGTCGGCTGGGGGGTTTTCGGTGGGGGGAGCGGCGGTCGGGGCGGCGGTCGGGGCGGCGGTCGGGGCGGTCGTCGCGGCAAGGGGCGCTGAGCCGACGGCGGCGGTCGTGGTGGTGGGGGATTTCGGGGGCGTTGTGGTGGGGGAGTTCGGGGGTGTGGGGGAGGAGGGTGCGGGTGCCGGTGAGTTGGAGCGTGGGGTGGCGGCGCCGCCGCGCCACGGTGAATCGACGGGGCGCTCCATGATGTTGGCGAGGTGCAGGTCGCCGTGGCACCAGGTGTTCATCGTGCGGCCGTTCCAGATGAGCAGGAGCGCGTCGAGATGCTTCGCGACATCGTGGAGGCAGTTGGACCAGCGTTGGACGTCGGGAATCGGGTTGTGCTTGCAGGCCTCGCGGGATTTCTCGACGAGGTCTTTGAAGTCCCAGGCCGGCGGTCGGCGGTCGAGAGACCAGCGCTCGGCGGTGTGGAGATAGAAGCGAGCGGCGGCGTCGGCGACAGCCATGAAGAGTTTTTTGTTGGGGTTGGTGTAGGTGCTCTTGAGTGGTTCGCCCGGGAGGTGTTCCATGACGACCCAGGCGAGGTCATAGGAGCCGAGCTCGGTGCCGTGGAAGGCGAGGCGCGGGGTGGGGGCGTCGGTCTCGCAGAGGTCGACGAGGAGTCGGTACTCGCGCGGTCCGATGGGGAACTTGACGACGGCTTCGCGTTCGTTGTCGGGGCCGTCGTCGATTTTGGCGTAGCCGGTGGCGGCGCCGCCGCGTTGCCAGCCGGTGCGGAACCAGCGGATGTCGCGCAGTCGTCCGGCGCAGGCGTGGACGAGGGCCTTCTCGAAGTTGGGTCCGAGGTCGTGAGCGTCGGCCGGAAAGCCGGTCGGTGTCGCGTCGTCTCCCGTCACGCATCCTCCGGGTTCGAGACGCGTTCACCCTAGCCGAATGGGGGCGTCGGGTCGAGAGCGATGCTGGGCGGCGACGTGGGGCCGGGGGCCGGCGAAGTGGGAAGCTCGAGCGGGTGGGGTCGCCCGGAATCGGCTGATTGGCGGGTGGTGATGGGGGAACACGTTCGGCGTGGTCGAGCGGCTGCGGGAGCTAGGCTTCGAAGTGATTCCGATGGGCGAGCCGCTATCGCGGTTCCTGAAGGACCCGGGGTACGCGGTGCTGACGGTGTGAGTCAGGTAGGGGTTGCGGTGAAGGATGAGCCGCGACCCGGTGGTGTCGGGCGTGCGGCGCTGCGAGCGCGTCGGCGGTGCTAGGCTGGGCGGTATGGCCGAGCCGCGGTATGACATTCTGGCGATCGATCTTGACGGGACGCTGTTCGGGCCGGACGGTCGGGTGAGCCGGGCGAACGCGGCGGCGGTGGACCGGGCGCGGGCGGCGGGGATCGAGGTGGTGATCTGCACCGGTCGTGGGTTCCGCGAGTCTGGGGACGCGGTGCGTGCGATCCGAGCGCAGGAGCCGGCGGCGGGTCGGGAGGTGGCGCCGGTGGTGACGGCGGGCGGGGCGATGATCGTGGACGCGGCGTCGGGGACGACCATGCACCGGTGGCCGGTGGACGGTGGGATTGTGGAGCGGGTGTGCGCGATGTTCGCGGACATGGATCGGGCGCCGCTGCTTTTGAAGGACTTTGATGCCGCGGGGTTCGACTATCTGGTGGTGCGGTCGGGGCCGGTCGAGCCGCCGTCGGCGTGGTGGTTCAGCGTGATGCCGGTGGAGGTTCGGTACGTGGATCAGCTCGCCGACGACGATCACCCGGAGCACACGGTGCGGGTCGGCTTCGCGGCGCATCGGGAGACGATGTCGGCGCTGGCGTCGCGGGTGCGTGACGAGTTCGGGCGCGAGGTGCTGATCCATTCGTTCCCAGCGGTGAGCGGCTCGTCGGCGGAATCGACGGCGGGGGTGAAGAACAACGACATTCACCTGCTGGAGATTTTCGACGCGTCGGTGAGCAAATGGACGGCGATCCACCGGCTGGCGCTGGAACAGGGCGTGCCGCGGGAGCGGGTGGCGGCGATCGGGGACGAGATCAACGACCTGGCGCTGGTCGAGGGAGCGGGGCTCGGGATCGCGATGGGGAACGCGATTCCGGAGGTGAAGGCGGCGGCGGCGAAAGAGACGCTGGCGTTTTCCGAAGATGGAGTAGCGCACGCGATCGACCGCATCCTCGCGGGCGAGTGGTAAAGTCCGCGTAGAACCGGCGGCCGCGTGTCGGCACGTCGGGAGAACACGTCGGGAAAGTATGGGGGCGGGTTTCCGGTCGGCCGGTCGCCGAAGGAGAGAAGCATGCAGCAGCACATGGGTCCCGGTTCAGCAGATTCCAGTTCGAACGGCCTCGGTATCGCGGCGTTCGTGACGTCGTTGGTGTCGCTGGTCGCGTGCTGCGGGGTGTTGAGCCCGATCTCGCTGATTCTGGGCTTGATCGCGGCGACGAAGAAGCCGCGTGGATTCGCGGTAACGGCGGTGGTGCTTTCGATCCTCGGGCTGCTGGTGATTGTGGCGTGGCTGGTGTTGCCGCTGCTGTTGATCGGGCTTCTGGGCGGGATCGCCGGGGCGATGGGGCTCGGGACGATGGTGGTTCAGTTTCAGGGTGCGGCTATTGCAGCAAACGTGGAGCAGTACATCCAGGCGAACGGAACGGTGCCGGCGTCGCTGGCGAGCGTGCCGGATCTGAATCAAGGGATGACAGAGGATCCCTGGGGCACGCCGTTCATTTACGAGCCCGATCCGGTGAACAACACCTATCGGTTGGCGTCGGCCGGGCCGGACGGTCTGCCGGGGACGGGGGACGACATCGAAATCGAAACGGACATGGTGTCAGACATCATCCAGCAGCAACAGCGTCAGCAGCAGGGCGGCGCGCCGACGTCGCTTCCGATGCCCGGCTCGGGGCAGGGTGGATCTTCGACGCCGGCGCCGAGTGGAACGACGCCCACGCCGCCGAGCAACTGAGGCGGTTGGCGGTCAGCGGCAGTGCAGAGCGTTGCGGAGATCAAGGCGGTGCTGGCGCAGCGCGGCGACGGTCCGAAGCGGGCGCTCGGGCAGAACTTCCTGATCGATCATTCGAAGATCGTGGCTCTGCTCGAGCGGGCGGCGCCGGGGCCTGGTTCGCTGGTGCTGGAAGTGGGGCCGGGCACGGGGACGCTGACCGATGAGCTCGCGGCGTCGGGAGCCGACGTGCTGGCGGTGGAGTTGGACGAGTTCTTCGTCGAGCACATCCGCCGACGGTTCGCGAGTACGGGCCGGGTCCGCGTTCATCGCGGCGATTGTCTCGAACGAAAGGGCGACCTGAACGTCGCGGCGTCGTCGCGGCTCGACGAGATGGGGGCGAGCGAGCGGGGGTATACGTTGATCGCGAACCTGCCGTACAACGCGGCGTCGGGGTTGATGGTCGCGCTCGCGTGGGACCGCCGCTGCCTGGGCCAGCATGTGACGATTCAGCGGGACGTGGCGCAACGCGTTCGGGCGGAGGTCGGGACGCGCGACTATTCGGCGTTGACGGTGATGCTGCGTGCGGTGTGCGACGCGCGGCGGATCGCGACGCTGCCGCCGGGGTGCTTCTGGCCCTCGCCGAAGGTGACGAGCGAGATGATCTCGATCGAGCCCCGCGCGGAGGCGGCGGAGCGGATCGAGAGCGGTCTACGCGAGCCGTTGGAACGGTTGTGCCGGCGGTTGTTTACGAGCCGTCGAAAGACGCTGCGGTCAATTCTTGGGGACATCGCCTGGCCGGCGGGGATCGATCCGGGCATGCGCCCTGAGGTGGTGGCGCCGGAGGAGTTGATCGTGCTGGCGCGGCGGCTCGACGGCGAAGTTGGGTGAAAGGGCCGGGGTGATGCGATGGCGGGTTTCGGGCGCGGTGCGATCGGGCGCCGAGTTGAGGCGTTCTGCGAGCGCATGAAAGCGCCCGCTCTCCAAAGCGGGCGCATCCGTCGGGTCGGCTTTGTCGCTCGACCGCCGCGGGGGGGGCGGGCTGGGCGGCGCGGGGGGGCGGGCTGGGCGGCGCGGGGCGGGGCGGACTCAGCCGCCGATGCGGCCGAGGACGGCGGGCTCTTGGGTCTCCGTCTCGGCGACGATTTGGTCGGCGACCTCGCGGCGGTGGACTTCGACGTTACGCGGGAAGTCGAAGGCGATTCGGACGCGGTCGCCCTTGATCGAGGCGATGCGGACCACGCCGATCGGCTTGCGGGGGTCACCGATCACCACTTCTTCGCCGTCGCGTCTTGTAATCACCAGCATCGAGGACCTCCTGTCCAGGGGCGGCCGCCTGCCGCCAGAAGCAGTGTACCGAAGCGGCTCGCGCACACAAGAGTTTCTTCGAGTTGTGGGTCGCCATCCGAGCGGTTCTTGGACGCTCGGCGCACATTTGGCGTGGTGGGGGGGTCGCTCGCGTGGAAATTGAGGCGAGGAAGCCGCACTTCGCAGGCGGTCGGCATCGGGAATCGTGCGGATCCGGGGTTGCCGCGGCGGGCGGCGGGCGGCGGGCGGCGGCCGGCGGCCGGCGGAGGGGCTTGAGATCAGTCGACGGCTTCGATTTCCGTGACTTCGGGGACGTTCGCGCGGACGTTTTGCTCGATGCCCTCGGTCAGGGTGATGGCGGAAGATGGGCAGCCGACACAAGCACCGTGAAGGCGGATACGCACGACGCCGCGGGCTGTGACGTCGACAAGCTCGACGTCGCCGCCGTCGGCTTGGATGGCGGGTCGGATGGCGTTGATGACCTTGGCGACGCGACGGAAGGTCGTTGGGACATCGATGGGGCCGGGCGCTGGCGCTGGGGGCGAAGCGTTTGCCGAGGCCGATGCTGACTGGCGTTGATGATCCACAGCTCGAATTGTAGCTGGCTTTGAGCCGGACGTGCTTCAAGGTCAGGCGAGATTTCCCAGACACCCCATATGTTGGGTAACGAGCAACCAATGGTGCATCATGCGGGGCTCGCACGGCGCGAGAGGCAACGTACGGGCACGCTTTTGCGAGGCGTGGGTGCGGCACGACGCGGACGAGCGGTGGGTTCGGGTTCGCAGTTTCCAGCCCGTACCGTAGACGGTCATTGTCGATCGTTTTTGAGGCCGGGGTCGATTGTCGCCGCGTTCGTTGGGGTCCGTGAAAGGGGCTCGTTCGGGCCTTGAGGAGGCTGCTGTCGGCGAGAGAACGCGTGCGTGGGTTCGATTGTGCGGGTTCTGTCGGATGGAGGGTCGCGATGTCGCTGGGGTCTGGTCGATGTCAGTCCAGAGGCCCGTGGAGCGCGGTCGCGGCGATACACTGACGTGTGTCCGGTCGTTCTCCGCGTGGGGCGATTGGGCCGAGTTCTCGCAGGACGCGCCCTCTTCGATTGCCGAAGAGAGGTTCAGGGGTTTCCAGACTTTGGTGAGGTATTCATGACCAGCAAGCGATCCGGAGGCGGCGGTAACGGGGGCGGCGGCGGAGGGGGCGACGACCAGGATCGTCGTCCCAGCGGGTCGTCCAGCGGGAACCGGTCTGGCGAGGTGGCGGGAGGCGAGAACACGTTCCGGGGTCGGAAGGTGACGACGTGTTCGTTTTGCGGGAAGACATCCCGCGAAGTGGGCCCGATGGTGGAGGGCCCGAACGACGTTTACATCTGTTCGAACTGCGTGGACTTGTGTCAGAACATCTTCAAGCAGGAGCGTCGGCGGGTGGCGGCGAGCAAGCACTCGCTGGACGAGACGCCGACGCCGCGGACGATCAAGGAGTTTCTGGATCAGTACGTGATCGGTCAGGACGCGGCAAAGAAAGCGCTGGCGGTGGCGGTGCAGTCGCACTACAAGCGTCTGCGGCAGCTCGAGAACGAAGAGGCGCCGGTCGAGCTTGAGAAGAGCAACATCCTGCTGATCGGACCGACCGGTTCGGGCAAGACGCTGTTGGCGAAGACGCTGGCGCGGATCTTGAACGTGCCGTTCGCGATCGCGGACGCGACGACGCTGACCGAGGCGGGGTACGTGGGCGAAGACGTGGAGAACCTGCTTCTGAAGCTTCTGCAGGCGGCGGACTACGACCTCGAGTCGGCGCAGCGGGGGATCATCTACATCGACGAGATCGACAAGATCGGCAAGACGACGCAAAACGTGTCGATCACGCGCGACGTGTCGGGCGAAGGCGTGCAGCAGTCGCTGCTAAAGATGCTTGAGGGAACGGTGGCGAACGTTCCGCCGCAGGGCGGGCGGAAGCACCCGGAACAGCAGTACATCCAGATGGACACGTCGCAGATCCTGTTCATCTGCGGCGGCTCGTTCGTGGGTCTGGAAGAGATCATCCGGCGCCGGATCGGGAAGCGGCGGATCGGCTTTACGGCCGGCGAGCGTGCGGCGACCGACGAGCGGGAGTTGCGTGACGTGCTGATGCGTGTGACGCCGGACGACTGCATCGAGTTCGGCATGATTCCGGAGTTGGTGGGTCGTCTGCCGATCATCACGCCGCTGATGCCGCTGACGATCGACGCGATGATCAGCATTCTGACCGAGCCGAAGAACGCGCTGGCGCGGCAGTATGAGTACATGTTCCATCTCGAGGGCGTGAAGCTGACGTTCACGGACGAAGCGCTCGAGGGGATCGCGAAGAAGGCGCTGGCCCGGAAGACCGGGGCGCGTGCGTTGCGGGGCGTGATGGAAGAGTTGATGATGGACCTGTTGTACGACCTGCCGGACCTGGCGCGGGAGGGCGACGAGTTCGTGATCGACGGCGAGGCGGTGAAGCATGTGCCGCAGTTGGAAGAGCTGCGGGTGCGGAGCAAGCAGTCGGCGTGAGGAACGCTTGAGTGCGGGCTTCGGCGTGCGGAACGACACGGGGGTGCGGCGCGTTCGGAGTGCGGCGGTGGGGGCCGGCTTGGACGTTCAGCGGTCGATGTACCACGCGCGGGTGTGGCGGGGATCGTCATCGGGCGAGACGCGGTCGTTGAAGTCGACGTCGCGTAGCGGAACGAGGGTGACGCCGACGTCACGAGGGTCGGGGAGGCCGGTTTTGGTGAGGGCGGACGTGGGCGTGACGTCGACCATTTCGCCGGCGTCGTCGAAGGAGATCGCCATCGCGGCGTGGGGCGCCGTTTCGCGAAACGGAACGCCGACGACGAACTCCGCGTCGAGTGACTTTGACGAGATATGGACGGTCAAGGTCTCGGGATACACGTTGGGTAGCGAAATCACCGAGTAGAAGTCGGCGACGACCGGGGCGGCGGCGCCGGGCGTGCCGAGCCACCGGTCGCTGACGACGCCGCGGCGTGGCGTGACGGCGAAGACGGCGTGGGGGAGTCGGGCGAGCGAGCCGGGCGTCCGATCGAGGTCGGCGGCGGCGACGCGGTTGGCTGAGGCGGTGACGAGGAGGCGGCGGCGTTTCGGATCCCAGCGGAAGTGCTCGGGCCAACCGGGGTGCCAAGTGCAGAAGAGGAGTTCGCCCGTCGCGGCGTAGACGGTGGTTCCGGCGGGGAAGAAGCGGCTGTCATTGACGGCGATCACGATTTCGTCGCCTTCGAGTACGTCGAAGACGTCAGCGACGCCGATGACGCTGGCGTTCGGACGGAAGCCTTCGCTTTCGCCGCGGAGCACGTTCATCGGCGTCGGTAGGTCGTCGAACGATCTCGGACCGATCCTCGTAGTCGCGCCGGTGGCGGGGTCCCACAGGAGGACGAAGCGTGTGCCGAGCGATTGCTTGGCGATGGCGACGCCCCAGCCGTGCTTGAAACGTGGGTGCGTGATGCGCTGGGTGTCGTAAATACGCTCGTCCATCCGAAGCGCTTCGAAGCGGCGGACCTCGGCGCCGAAGGCGTTGGAAGAGGTGATGGTGCGCTGGTCGTCGCTGAGGACGAAGCTGACGGGGACGCGGCCGGCGCCTTGGGTGACGAGGGCGACGGCGAGGGCGGCGGCGGAGACGAGGACGAGGGTCCAGGCGGCGGCCATGGCCGCTTTGGGGCGTTTGCGGACGAAGCGGCGGAGGGCGCTGAGCCGGCTGGAGCGCGACGCGGCGGCGACGCGTTCGCCCGAGAGAAAGGCGCGGACGTCGCGCTCGAGTTCGGAGGCGGACTGGTAGCGCTTCTCGGGCTCGGGAGCGGTGGCGCGGAGGACGACGGCCTCGAGGGCGCGGGGCGTCTTCGGGTCGATCTCACGCGGACGCTTGAGGGCCTGCGATTCGACGACGCGGACGACGTCGTAGAAGCTCGGGCGGCCTTGTTCGTACGGGAGCGCGTCGGTGACGAGCTCGAAGAGGACGATGCCGAGGGCGTAGACGTCGGCGCGGGTGTCGACGTCGTCGCCGCGGAGCTGCTCGGGGGCCATGTAGGCGGCGGTGCCGACGAGCTCGCCGGTCATAGTCATGGCCGGGGCGTTCGCGGCGTGCTCTTCGAGGCGGGCGACGCCGAAGTCGATGATGCGGGGCCGGGCGTTCTCGTCGACGAGGATGTTGGCGGGTTTGAGGTCGCGGTGGAGCACGCCGTGGCGGTGGGCGTGGGCGACGGCGTCGCAGACGAGCGCGAAGAGGCGGAGCCGTGATTCGAGCGTGAGGCGGCGGAGCTGGGCGTAGGCGACGATGGGGAGGGCGCCGCGGACGTACTCCATGACGATATAGGGGCGGGGCGGCTTGGTTTCGCGGAGGACGCCGACGGCGTGGACGGTGACGACGCCGGGGTGGTCGAGGCCGGCGACGATGTCGTGTTCGAGTTCGAAGCGTTTGAGCCGGCGTTCGGAGAGGTGGGGGATGCTGAGAAGTTTGACGGCGACGTCGCGGCGCGGTTTGGATTGCTGGGCGAGGTAGACCTCGCCCATGCCGCCGACGCCGAGGACATCGCGAACGGTGAGGCCGTCGAAGGCGTCGCCCGGCCTGAGCATGGCGCCGCGTTGGGGCATGCGCTCGCCGAGGCGTCGGCGGAAGTTGGTGAGGAAGCCTTCGGCGGGCGCGGGGGCGGCGGCGGAGGAGCCAGCAGCGCTCCGCTCGTCCGTGGCGTCGGCGATGGAGAGCAGTTGGACCACGCGTTCGCGTACGGCGTCGTCAGTCGCTGCGGCGAGGATGCGCTTACGCTCCGCGGGCGCCGCCACAAGGACGCGCTCGAGCAGGTCGAAAACGTCGTTCAACGAAGGCTCGGGCACGGATGGACCCCGATTCCCCGCTCCCGACAAGAGTTAGCCTGAACGGTGCGAGCACTCGCGCCGGGTTTGTAGATTAGCTCGCATACGCGGGGTCTTCGCTGGAGGTGGGCGGGGTGGGCGGGGAGAGCCCGATCGGGGGAGCCTTTCGTTTATTCGTCTTGGTCGTCCGGACCGTCGGCGGGTTTTGAACCGCTGTCGGTGCGTTCTTGCGGCGCGTCGCCGATGCGTCGAGCGGTCATCTGGGCGTTATTTTGCATGAAGACGAGTTCGCGGGCGAGGTTGGTCTCGGGATCGAAGATGAAGGCGACCTCGGCGGGGACGACTTTGTAGAAGAAGAGTCTGGGTTGGGCGGGGTAGATGCGGAAGTTGTCCTGCTCGCCGATGCGGGCGAAGACGCGGGCGCCTTCGGTGGTGATGGTGATGGTGCGGCCGTCTTCGAATTGGTAGACGCCGGCGAGGGGCTCGACCTGAGCGGCGTTGAGGCGTTGCACTTCGCGGACAGGCGTGGGTCTGATCTCGCCGGTGACGGCGTAGTTGAGGAGGAGGGGGCCGACGATGTCGACGGCAGGGTCGGGGTAATTGGCGAGGACGACGACAGCGGCGCCGAATTCGGGCATGAGGGCGACGTAGGACTTGGACCCGCCTGTTTGTCCGTTGTGCCAGAGGAGTTCGCCGCCGAGGGCGGGGGCTTGCGCGGCGTGCCAGCCGAGTCCGATGCCCTGGTTTCCGGCCTGGTCGATGCGGACGCGCGGGGCGCGGAGCATGCCGGCGATGGCGCGTTCGAGGGGCGAGGTTTCGTCTCCCGGGGCGATGTCGCTGGGTTCAAGGAAGGCTTGGACGAAGTCCATCATGTCGTCGAGGTCGGAGCGGAGGGCGCCGGCGGGGGCGATGGCCTGGAACTCCCACATGCGGATCGGCTTGAAGTCGAGATAGTGGGGCGAGGTGGCGCGTCGGAGTTGATCGGGGTCGAGGTCGAAGACGGTGCTTTCGAGGCCGAGCGGTTGGGCGATGCGTTCGACGACGAGCGTTTCGTAGGGTTCGCCGGTGGCGTTGGCGAGCGCTTGTCCGAGCAAGGCGGCGCCGAGGTTCGAGTAGAGGTACGGCGTTTCCCAAGGCTGATCGGTCGCGGTGGTTTCGCTTTGGCCGGGGTCGCCCGCCTGGTCGTCGTCGTCGGATTCGTAACGCGTGAAGCCGCGGACGGCGTCGTACAGCTCGTCGGTGGTGTATGTGGCGTAGGGCTGGAGGATGGACTGTGCGCGTTCGCCCATGTTGGAAGGAAGGCGTGGCAAGCCCGATGTGTGTTGGGCGAGTTGCCGGAGGGTGACGGGGTCGCCGCTGAGGTTCGGTCCGAGTCGGACGTCGTCGGGGAGATAGTCGTTGACGGGATCGTCGAGCGCGACTTCGCCGCGTTCGGCCGCGTCGATGAGAAGGAGGGCGGTGAAGAGCTTGGTGACGCTGCCGATCTCGAAGATGCTTTGGGCGTTGACCGGGCGGAGGTCGTCGAAGGTTATGCCGGGTCGGACGGCTTCGTGAACGCCGAAGGTTTGGGTGTGGGCCGTGCCGTCGGGAGTGACGATGCCGACGGCGAGTCCGACGGCGGCTTCGTTGCGGATCATTGGATGGACGATGCGGCCGATGGCGCTGAGGACCTGGCGGTCGGTCCGCTCGTGGATGTCGTGGGAGTCGGCGCGGCTTTGCTGGCGCGGCTGAGGCGGGTTCGGTGACGCCGCGTCGCCGCCGGCCGTTTGAGCGGTTGCGGCGGGCAGGGGAAGGAGAAGGCAGAGGGCGAGAGCGGCGGCCGCTGCGAGCGTGGCGGCGGCGTGGGCGGAGCGGAGTCGGTGGGGGGCGACGATCTGGCGAGTCTGCATGCTGCGCCTTTCGCGGAGATGTGTTAGAGAAATGAGTGCGGCGATCGGCGTTCTCGGACCGTTTCGGCCGCGGCTGCCCGTCCGTGTCGGTCGTGGGAGCGGGCGTTTTGAGTGTACCCGCGTCGGGGGTCGTTGGATGCGGCGTGGACGAGGACCAGCCGGTGGGGCGGGGCGCGGTCGTGCCGGGGGGCTTGATGGCGTGGTGGGCGTGGACTTGGCGGGGGGGTGGCGGCGGGAGTACGATGGCGCGTTCGGCTGCGTCGGACGGTTCGGCAAGTGGCGTTCGTTCGCCGGGTGGTCGTTTCGCCGGGTGGTCGTGGCGTCGATTGGAAAGAGTCTGCGATGGACGAACAACAACGGCAACGTCAGGTCGAATCGGGGGCAGGGCTGCAGGAATCGCGGCTGAACGAGGAGTTCATCGAGTTCCTCAATAAGTGGGGACCCCGGGTGCTGTGGGTGTTGCTGATCATCGTGCTGGGGTACGTGGGATTGAATTACTACGGGACGCTGCAGCAGCGGGCGACGGATGCGGCGTTCGCCGATTTGAACGAGGCGATTCAGGCGCAGGACATGCAGCGGCTGGCGGCGGTGGCGGACGAGCACTCGAACCGGGCGTCGGTTTCGTCTTTGGCGCGGCTGGAGTTGGCGCGGCTGTATAACGGCGTGGGGCTGATGCGGATCGCGCCCGGGTCGGAAGCGGGGGACGACCTTCTGCCGGTCGAGGAGGCGAACGCGTATTACGAGCGTGCGATCGAAGAGGGTCGCCGGGTGCTGGAAGCCGCGGGAGATCAGGCGGCGCTGGCGCAGCAGGCGAGATGGCAGATCGCGACGGCGCAGATATCGCTTGGTCGGATCGATGAGGCACGTGAGACGCTGGAGGCGTTCACGGCGGAGGCCGAGGTTGCCGGACTGTCGCCTTCGCAACTGGGCCCGGCGCAGGCGCGGCTCGACCGGTTGTCCGAATATGCGGATCCGTTTCCGCTGGTGCCGGTCGAGCGGTTGCCCGAGTTTGCGAAGCCGCCGGTCACCGAGGAGCAGGCGTTGCCGCCCGGCTTCGACCTGAACTTCGAGCCGTCGGAGTTTGGGACTGATCCTATTGGTGGCGAGGGCGCCGACGATGCGCCGGCCGACCCGATGCGGTTCGGTCCGTTCGCGCCGCCGCCGAGCGGCGACGAGGGCCAAGCGCCGGTTCCGACGCCCGAGACCGATCCGAGCGATGGAAACGGGGCGGGAGGCGGCGGTGAGGAAACGGGCGGAGCGGGTTCGGGCGCCGGGGGTGAAGAACGCCCGTGACGACGGACGAGTGCGGCGAGCGGAAGCGTGCGGGCGTGAAGGACACCTATCGTGCCACGGCGTAAGCCCAGACGTCTCGAAGGCGCCCGCGAGCCGACACCGACCACGCCGCTCAAAGGCGAGCGGCGATTCATCCAACGCGGCGGCAAGGTCGATCCCGACGCGATCCGTTCGGCGCTCGCAGGCGGGCCGGCCGGGGGGGCGGATGACGACTCGTCGGAGCGCGCTGCGGGCGGAGAGACGGCAGACGCGGCGAATGAGGGGATGGCGTCGGCGTCGGTCGGCGCGGAGGAAGAACGAGATGGTGGCGACGACGAGTCGCTTCGCACGGTGTCGTTTACGTTGCAACGCGACCTGAATAAGCGGCTCGACCGATACCTGGTGGATCGGATCACGTTCATGAGCCGATCGCAGTTGCAGCGACTGATCGAAGACGGCGGTGTCACCGTCAACGAGAGTTCCGCGAAGGCGAGCACGAAGCTGCGGAAGGGGGACCGTGTGGAGGTGGTGGTGCCGCCGCCGCCGGCGACGGAGATTCAGCCGGACGAGATGCCGATCGAGGTGGTCTACGAGGACGAGGCGATCCTGGTTTTGAACAAGCAGCCGGACGTGATCGTGCACCCGGCGCGTTCGCACAATCGCGGCACGTTGCTGAACGGTCTGGTGCATTATTTCCAACGGAAGTCGGCATCGTCCGGAACGGCGCGAACGGGTGGCGAGGCGGAGGGTCTTTCGTCGGTCGGCGAGGACGTGGCTCGCCCGGGCGTGGTTCATCGGCTGGATCGGGACACGTCGGGGGTGATGGTGATCGCGAAAGACGATACGGCGCATTGGCGGTTGGCTCGCCAGTTCGAGAAACGGCAGACGGATAAGCGTTATCTGGCGTTGGTGCACGGCGTGATCGAAGCGGACGCCGACGTGATCGACGTGCCGCTTGGGCCGAGTCCGTCGAGAGCGAAGGGGGCGCGTGAGAAGCAGGCGGTCCGGCGTGATCACTTGGGCAAGCCAGCGGTCACGCTGTACCGAGTGCGGCAGCGGTTCCGTTCGCCGGCGGCGGTCGAGGCCGAGCGGCTGCGCGAGCGAGCCGCGCTGGAGGCGGAGTTGCCTCCGCACAAACGCGATCCCGCGCTCGCGCGACTCGTGCAAGGGCCGCCCGAGCGGCCGGCCAACATCGCCGACAAGGGTTTCACGCTGGTGGAACTCGAGCTGAAGACGGGCCGCACGCACCAGATCCGCGTACATCTCGCGCAGCTCGGATATCCGATCGTGGCCGACGATATGTACGGCGGGGTACTTCTCCGCACGTCGCATCTGTTCGGCGACGAGACGGGCGGGGGCGGATGGCTGCTGAAGCGGCAAGCGCTGCACGCCGCAACGCTCGGCTTTTCGCACCCGATGAGCGGTAAGGCGGCGACGTTCACCGCGCCGCTGCCGGAGGATCTTCGGCGCGTCGTGAACGCGCTTCGCGAACGGTTCGAGAGCGACGGAGAGCGGACGCCGCCCGGGGCGACGGTCGACTTGCGGGTCGCGCTCGGCGATCGGTGATCGGCGACGCGGGGGCGGATTGTGTGGGACGCCGGTTTTGAGGCTACGCCGCGCGATCGTCGGTTTCGTCGAAGTCGTCGGACGGGTCCAGCGGCGGGATGGCGTCGATCACACCCTCGGGCGGACGCCAGTCTTTGAACCAGGCGGGTTCTTCGGCTTCGCCTTCATCCGCCAACTGTCGCTCGAGCGCGATCAGGTCGGCGTAGCTCGTGGCGATCATGCCGCCGAGGGATGGCGCGAGCGTTTGCCGGATGTCGGCGATCGCTTCGTGGCATTTCACGACGTGGCGCGTCTTGGAGACGAGGGCGTCGATCTCACAGAACCAGCCGAGTTCCGACAGATGGTCGAGATGCACGCGCAGCCCGTTCATCAGCCAGATCTCGCGTCGCTTGGTGAAGGCGAGCCATTCGGGCAGGTCGCGGTCGCCGTAGCGTTCGCGGAGTTGATCCGAGCTGTAGATGATGAATCGGCTGATGGATGGCTGGGGTCGGTCGGTGCGGTGGTAGACGATCCATTCGACGGGTTCGCGGTCGGCCTCACGCTTCTTGAGCCGGCCGTCGGGGATGCGGTAGTAGGTGTCGCGGTGGTCGGCGGCGCCGACGAACATGGCGCCGCGTCGTTTGAGGATGACCCTCGCGAGTTCTGGATCGCGCAGCTCGCATTTGAAATCGACGTTCTGCATCGGCACGGGGTCACGCTCCGCAAGGATGGCGCGGCGGGGGCGCCACTGGGCCCAAGAGGGCTTATCGGAGCGCCGCGGGCCGGCCTGAAGCGGGTTCGACGAGGCGGCGCCAAGAATGCGGAGGCCGAGCGTCACGGCGCGCGAGGGGGCGTCGAACCGTCGGCCGAGTGCGGCGGCTCCGGCCGCTGGGTGTCGCCGTCGGTCGGTCTGGTCTCGGCGGGGGAGGTCGCGGCGTCCGTTCCTTCGTCAGGATCCCCGGAATCGTTGGAGGCGCGCTGGCGGAGGTACACGGCGGCGACGGCGAGCATGATGAGGCCGAGCAAGAGCAACGCGAGGACGCGCCAGAGCGGGTCGACGCCAGTGAGGTCGAAGATGAGCGCCTTGCCGGTGGCGACGACGATCAGCGTCAGACCGAGATACCGGATCGCCGCTTTGGCGAGTTTCCAGCCGAGTGCGAGGGCGGCGACGCCGAGCAGGCCCCAGTAGATGGAGACGAGCGCCCGTTGAGCGAGCGGCTCGCTGAGCGCGACGACGCCGAGCCGCGCGACTTCGTACGACGAGACGACGAAGAGCGCGGCGAAGGCGATCCAGTCGAGCGAGCGGGTGAAGCTCTCCGGGCGGACACCGAAGCTGGCGGCGCTCCGGGGATCGGCTGACGACCGGACGACTCGCGGGGCGATGCGACCGATGGCGACGGCGATGCCGGCGAGCAGGACGGCGGTGAGCATGCCGGGGTGAAGGAAGATTGGTGCGGTCGCGTCGTTCCATGAGGCGTTTCCGTGCGAGGTCATCGGCGGCAGGTATGACGCGAGGTAGAGAGGCAGGCTCAACGCGAGCGTGAGGATCGCGCAGAGCAGGCTCCGTGGGCTCAAGACGGCGAGAGAGAAGCCCGCCAAGAGCCCGGCGACGACGCCGAAGTAGACGGTGAGCGTGTCCGAGCCGGTGAACTCGTGGAGCGGGGCCGCGAGAAGAGCGGCGAGCGCGATCACGGCGCCGAGCGTCGACGCCACGATCGCGATGCCGGATTTGTTCCGCCCGACCACGACCGGAAGCGAAAGCCAGGAGACAGCGGCGACGGCGGCGAGGATCGACCAAGAGGAGAGATGCAGCCCAAGCAGGTCGTAAGAAGGGCCTCGGAACATATTCGTCAAGCCTTCATGAACGAGAGCGCGGCCGCTCGCGACCAAGAGCGAGACGACGGCGTAGACGATGAACGCGTTCGAGCGGAGAGCCTTGCCGGCGATGGCGGAGACGACACCGGCTGCGAAGAGCGTGACGGTTTCCGCCATGCCGCCGAGGGAGAGCATGATCGTGGCGATGAACAGCGCGGCGCCTTCGAGCATGTACAGCGCGCCGAGATGGTCGTTGTCGGTCCGAGGTCCGTCTTGCAGCAGACGAAGACCCGGTGCGATCAATGAACCCAGTGTCAGCGTCACGACGGTCAAGGCGGCGGCGCCGATCCAATCAAGGTCCGAAATCGTGGCGGATTGTGTGAAGAGCAGCGTGATGGCGAACGTGACGAACGCGGTCAAGGTCGGGCTGAAGAGCAGCGGCCGTATCGTCGGACGCGTCGCGAGGGGAGAGACTTCGGAGTCGTGCGACGGCCGGGCTTCGTCGGCCGAGGCGTGTTCGTCCGGCCCGTCGGCGTTCTCGACGGCGCGACGGAAGCCGAAGCCGCCTCGCGATGCGGTGATCGTCAGCTCGGCGTGAATGAGACCCCAGAGGGCGAGCAGCAACGCCGTGCCGAGGAAGGGGCGTTCGTCGAATTCCGAGGGCACGAAGAGCAACAGGAACACGGACGACGCTGCGGCGGCGATCGAGCGGGCCCAACCGAAGGTGCGTCCGTCGATGGCGGCGAGGACGAGAGCGGCGACGAGCAGCACGATCCAATACAGCGAGAGCGCGATCGGGGCGGTCGCCTCGGTGCTGAGGAGCAGCGGGGCGGCGTAGGCGCCGACCATCGAGAGGACGGCGACGGCGGCGGTCCGCCCACGGAGCGCGAGCGCGACGCCGAGCGAGGTGACGGCGAGGAGGAGCACGAAGCCGAGCGTGGCGCCGATGAGCATGAAATAGCCGTGGGCGGCCCAAGCGGCGGCGTACATGACGCCCAGGCCCGTGGCGGTGAAGCCCGCGGCCGCCATATTGGAGACCTTGCGGCGAAGCCATTCGCCCGCGCCGACAAGTGCGAGGCCGAAGAGCGCCGCGGCGGCGCATCGGACGACCGGCGGCGGACGCAGCCCGCTATCCCACGCGAGTTTGAGTGCGAGCATGACCGCGAGAGCGACGACGATCGAGCCGACGATCATGAAACCGCGGCCGCCGAGCAAGCGTTCGAAGTCGAATGACGATTTGTCGCGCGCGGCGTGCGCACGCTCATTCGCTTCGGTGCGCGCCACCGACGGGCTGGTCGGCGCTGTGCGACGTCCGGCCTTGTCTTTCAAGAGGCTGAGCGTGTCGCTTCGCGCGGCTGTGGTCGTGGTCGAAGGTGGAAGCGGCGCGGTCGGGGGCGCCGTCGGCACGACATCTCGGGCCGGCGGTTCGATCGTGTGAGGCGGCGCTTCGGCCGCTGGGAGGTCGTTTGGCGTGGGTCGGTCGATTGGGGGATCGTCGAGTTCGACGTGCGATGGCGTGCGTCGCTCAAGACGGATGAGGCGTTGGCGGATGTCGGTGACGGCGCCGTCGAGCGCCTCGACCCGCGACAGCACGTCACGCAGCAGACGCGCCTCCGCGGTGCCGAGCGGCGCCCGTTCATCCGCGTGCGGTGGCATGGCGTTCGGGCTGGGCTCCGGGCCTCGGTCCGGTGTCTTGTTTGAGTCGCGTTCAGGCGGAGTCGGGTTGGGATCTGCTTGTGGGGGGCGGTCCATGTGTGCTCCGTCTGTTAGTGATCACAAACCTCTAGCCCTCAATGTTAGCGTTTACAAACCAGAGCACAAGTCCGACGGGCCAAAAATCCGACGCGTCGGCTGCTGGCGGCGTCTGGGCGAAGATCGAGAGGGGTTTGAGAGCTCTGAAACGGCACCGGACCGCCCGTGCTTACACGACGATGGCGAATCCGGCGGCGAGCGCAGCGACGGCGAGCGCGGCCGCGAGGACGGTGTTGCTCGCCCAGCCGTTGCGGTGTTCGCGGGCGAGGAGGTCGGCCCGGTTGTTCAGCAGCAACAGGACGAGGGCGAGCCCCGGGACGAACAGGGCGCCGACGATGCCGTAGAGCTGCTGCACGGCGGCGAACTCGACGCGAACCGATGCGAGGGGGACGACGGCGAGCGCGACGAGGTACAGCCGGTACGGGGTCGACCGCGTGGACGGGGGTGCGGGGTGATGGGCCGGGCGGCCGACGCTTCGGCGCATGTTCCAGAGGTCAGCCGCGACGTAGGGTACGGCTTGCCAGACGCCGAGCAGGGAGGAGAATACGGCGCCGAATGCGCCGAGGAGGAAGGCGAGCCGCATCGTGTCAGCGAGCACGGGTGAGTAATCGGCGGCGAAGGCGGCGTGGAGCGCGTCGGCGAGGTTGACGACGAAGCGGCTGCCGCGGCCTTCTGGATCGAGCGGCGCGGCGATGACGACCATCGAAACGGCGAAGAGGGCGGTCATGGCGTAGCCGAGGCCGAGGTCGAGCCGGCAGGCGCGGAGCTGGTTCGGGGCGGTGCGCCCAGCTTCGCGCATCCAATAGGCGTAGCAGAGAATGGTGAGCGTGCCGCCGACGCCGCCGATCAGGGCGATGGTCCAGCGGAGCTGGTCGGCGTCGCCGAGCGGCACGCGAGGGATGAGAAGACCGGCGGCGAGTTCGCCGAGCGGCGGCTTGCTGAGCACTGCGGCGACGACGACGACGAGGACCATGACGGCGATGCAACCGGCCATGACGCGCTCGAACAAGCGGAAGCCGCCGCGGGAGGCGAGGACGGCTGCGGCGGCGGAGGCGGCCGCCATGAGCGTCACGTCGGAGCGCAGCCAATCGTGGACGCCGTCGCCGAACAGCGTGGCGAGCAGGGCGCCGATCACGGCCGCGTTCGCTTTCAACAGCGCCCCGCCGACGTAGTACGACCACAAGAGAAAGTAGACGGCGAACGGGACGACGAGCGGCCAGCCGAGGCGTGTGACGGCGGATTGAATGACGGTCGCGCCCGAGCCGAGTTGATGGCGCGCGAGGTTCTCGGTGAGCACATACTTGGCGGCGGCTCCGACAACGGCGGCCCAGCAGATGAGCAAGCCGACGTTCGATCCGGCGAGACCGGCTCCGGCGAGGTCGCCCGCGCCGACGCCGGTCGCCGCGACGAGCACGCCCGGGCCGAGCACGGCGAGCAGCGAGCCGCGACGTGTCGGGGCGCGGTTGGGGCTTCGGCGCGGTTTCGGCTTCGACGCGTGGTCGGACATCGCGGCGAGTCTATCGGTGGCAGCAAGCGAGGCGTTCGGTGAATCGCGTGCCCCGCGCCCCCCGCATGAGGGTAATCACCGGTCGGTGACATTGGTGGAGTTCGCCACAACCCTTATTCGATCGAGGGAATCGCCCGATGCGGTGGTGTTGTCATCGGGTTCGCTGTCCCGCGGGCGGTCGCCTTGGCCGCGGTGGGGAGCCCTTCGATCGCTGCACAGTCGTCCGGCCGCTGGGGCCGGGCTCGTCGTGCGGCAGGTTACTGCCAGCCCTTCATTCCGCTGCGGAGCTCCGTCCGATGCTGAACAAGATCAAGTCCCTGGGTCTCGGCGTGCGGATCATCGCCGCCACGCTGGTCATCCTGCTCACCGTCGTGACGGTGAACTACGTCGTGTTCGTCAAGCAGTACAAGGCGGACGCGATGCAATCGATGCTCGACAACGCCGCGTCGTTCTCGCGCCTGGCCGACGAGACCAAGAACCATACGGCGAAGCTGGCTGAAGACGGCGTGTTCGACATGGAGGAGATGCTCGCCGAGCTCGAGTCGCAGATGGCTACGGAGCCGGAGTTCGACTACACGCAGTCGCGGATCTTCGGGACGATCCCGGTGGTGGCGGGCTGGACGGCCGCGGGCGAAGCGGCGGCGAAGGAGAACATCGACTTCCGCATCACCTCCTTCGAGGCGCGCAACCCCGACAACGAGCCCGACCCGGTCAAAGACGCCTTCCGGCACGACTTGTTGACCGAACTCACCGCGCAGGTGAAAGCCGGCGGCGAGACGACGATCCATAAGGTGAACGGGGACACGAACGCGTTGCACTACATGCGGGCGATTCAGTTGACGGCGGATTGCATGCTGTGCCACGGCCAGCCGGGCGGGCCGAACGACCCGGACGGCGACGGGAAAGATTTCCTCGGTTTCGCGATGGAGGGCTGGGAGCCGGGGTACATGCACGGCTCGTACGAGATCATCATGCCCTTGGAGAAGATGGACGCGTCGGTGGCGTCGTTCGTGACGACCGGCGCGATGTGGACGGCCCCGCTGGTGATCGGTGCGGCGCTGATCTTCATCGTGCTGATGCGTTCGATGTTCAACAAGCCGGTGCACGCGTTGATCGACCGGATCCGCGACATCGCGCAAGGCGAGGGCGACCTGACGCAGCGCGTCGCGGTGAACAGCGAGGACGAGATCGGGCAGCTCGGCAAATGGTTCAACCGCTTCGTCGCGCGTATCCACGACACGATCGTGGACGTGGACCGGGCGTCGGCCGAAGTGGCCGCGGCGGCGACGGAGATCGCGGCGTCGGCTGAAGAGATGGCCCACGGCATGGAGAACCAGAACATGCAGGTCGCGCAGATCTCGTCGGCGATCGAGGAGATGTCCGCGAGCGTTTCGGAAGTGGCTTCGAAATCGGGCGACGCGGTGAAAAGCGCCGACATGTCGGGCGAAGCGGCGACCCAGGGCGGCCAGGTCGTGACGCAGACGATCGAAGGCATGAACGCCATTAACACCGCAGTGGCGTCCGGCGCGGCGTCGGTCTCGACGCTGGGCGAGCGCAGCCAGGAGATCGGGCAGATCATCGAGGTGATCAACGACATCGCCGACCAGACGAACCTGCTGGCGTTGAACGCGGCGATCGAAGCGGCGCGAGCCGGCGAACACGGACGGGGCTTTGCGGTCGTCGCCGACGAGGTGCGCAAGCTCGCCGACCGGACGACGAAAGCGACCGACGAGATCGCGACGTCGATCGAAGCGATCCAGTCGGAAACCGGGCAGGCGGTCGACCGGATGAACGACGGCACCGAGCGCGTCACGCAGGGCGTGGAGCTCGCGCAGCAGGCGGGTTCGTCGCTGGAAACGATCGTCGCGTCGGCGCGGGAAGTGGCGACGATGATCCAGGCCATCGCGGCGGCGACCGAAGAGCAGGGCGCCGCGGCGGGCGAGATTTCGCAGAACGCCGAGTCGATCTCGGCGGTGACCCGCGAGGCGACCGAGGGCGCGAACCAGGCCGCCCAGGCGGCGGTGCAACTCTCGGAGAAGGCCGAGCAGTTGAAGGCGATCGTCTCCTCGTTCAAGATCGATCAGCAGATGCGGGCGACGACGCCGACCGGCTGATCCCCTGCGTTCGCTTCCCGAAAAGAGGGATTCATGACGCGCGACCGGTTTCCGGTCGTGCGTCTTTGCGCAGCCGCCGAGGGGCGATCTTGCGCCCTCGTGACGGCCGAGACGGACAGGACGAGACGTGCATCCGGCGTGAGCGTTCGGACGAAGCTCGATGCGCGATTCAATCGCCGAGGTCGCTGACGGCCGGTTGGCTCGGCGAACGACTGTGTCGCTTTTCTCATGGCCGACCGACTGACGACCGTCGGAGGAGGCGTCGCCCGCGTCGCGCTATAATCGTGAACAACGTGTTTCGGAATGATGGGGTTTCCAAGGTATTGAAGGCAGAGGTTCGGCGCAGACGTGGTTGGCGAGTGGTCGAGTAATCCGAGTGTGTTGACGCCGTTGGCGGCTGGAGCGGCGCTCGCCGCGCTGTGGATCGGCGAGTCGTTCGCTCCGCTCATCGGCGGGCTTCGGGGTGCGACGGCGTGGCGGCCGCGCATGCGTCATCTCGTGATCGCGGGGCTGAACGCGGCCGTCGCGTCCGCATTCGCCGCCGCGACGCTGCTCGTCACCGAGTTCGCCCGTGCGAACGGACTCGGGCTGCTGAACCTGGTGCGGGGCGAGGTGGCGGCGTGGTACGGATTTCTCGCGATACACATCGCCGCCCTGATACTACTTGACGGGTGGCACTATCTGTTTCATGTGCTCGCGCACAAGATTCCGTGGCTGTGGCGGTTCCACGTCATGCACCACAACGCGACGCATCTTGAAGCGACGGTGGCGATGCGGTTCCATGCTGCGGAGATCGCGGTGCAGTGTCTGCTGTCGCTGCCGGTGTATCTGCTGCTGGGAGTGACGATTTTCGAGGTGCTGCTGTACCAAGTGGTGCTGCTGCCGATTGCGATGTTCCATCACGCGGACGTGCGGCTTGCGGGTTGGTTCGATCGGGCGTTGCGGGCGGTGATCGTCACGCCGGACATGCACCGTCTGCACCATTCGAAATGGGAGCGGGAGACAGACTCGAATTTTGCGGCGGTGCTGAGCGTATGGGACCGGATTTTTGGTTCGTACCGTTGGCGCGAGGACGCGGCGGCGGTGGATATCGGCATCGACGGGTTCAGCGAGCATGAGGCGTCGACGGTGCGCGGGATGCTTCGCACGGGCGTCACCGGAGCGCACCCGTATTCGCCGGGCGAGGCGCCGACCAAGCGGGAACTGCCGAGGCGGCTTCGGCGTCGCGATGCGATGCGTGAACGTCGGCAGCGCGGCAGAACGCGGAGCGCCTCGAAGCCCGATGACGCGGGCTGAACGGCGCGGCTGGTGGGATGGAATCCGGCTCGACCGCGATTTGAGTGAGTCGGCGACGCGGCTCTCGGGTGACGCGGCGTCGTTCGCTGTTCGAAGCGACCGGTGGACCGTGATTCGGTCGACTCGATCGATGCTGATAAGCCGGAGCGCGTCGTCGGCTATGCGTCGACCGAGAGGGCCAAGGCGGCCTTTGCTTCCTCGCTGAGGCTTTGCTCCATGCGGCGGCCGACCTTGAACTTGACGACTTTCTTCGCGGGGACCTGAACGGGCTCGAGGGTTTTGGGGTTCTGAGCGGTGCGGGGCTTGCGTTCGCGGATTTCGAAGACGCCGAAGTCGCGGAACTCAAGGCGATTGCCTTTGCCGAGCTCGATGATGACCTCGTCGAGGAACCGCTGAACGGTCGCGCGAACGTCGGTGCGTTTTTGACCGGTTTCATCGGCGATCCGGTCGATCAGGTCCTTCTTGGTGACGGTTGGCATGGAGATGGTCCTCTGCGTGTTCGGAGCGTCCGCGTCGTGGCAAAACGCCCCGCTGAAGGGGGCTTTTCGGCTGAATCGACGGTCGCAGAACGCGGATCGGACGCGAGTGGGCGAGCCACAGCACGGGCAGCGCCGGAGGAGGGGCGCGGCCACGCGTCATCCCGATCGGAAAGCGATCGGCGCCGTCTGGGAGCCGCCGGGATTGGATTGGTTTCAGCCGCACCGCTCGCTGAAGGGGTCCGAATCCGACGGGCCGAGGCGGCCGCCTTTCGGCGTCCGGAACCCGACCCGCGGAGTATGGCAGCACTGCAAGCCTCGGTCAACATTGAACTTGGACACCGCCGCCCGTTCGGCGCACAGACGCGGGCGCCGCGCGAAGCGGGGCAACAAATCCCCTGTTTCGACGATTGCCGACCGACCGATAGCCACCGGTTTTCCACGCCGAGGCGGCGGGTCAACCGATCCCGTCGAGCGGGAAGGGTGGTGAAGCGAGCGGGCGGAGGGCGAGACCAAGCAGTGCGAGGGCGCTGTCGTCACCGGCGATGCGGTTGGTTTTGAGGGCGCCGCAGCCGGTGCAGCGGTGGATAATCGCCCATTCGCCGTCGCTGCGGACCTCGACGCCGGCGGGCGCCATAGGGCTCCGGCAAGCGCAGCGACGATCACCGGGTTCGTCGTCGACGTGACGAGACCAGAGACATCTTGGGCAGTGGTTGCGGTGTTTGGAGCCCCACGGGTTGGGGTCGCACTGGTTATGGCACTTGATGCAGGTGAAGCCGAGCGTTTCTCGGCGTACTTTGCGTGACATGTGATGAATCGCTCGAAGAGTCGCTTCCCAGGGGCTACGCGCGGAACGCGAGCAGCGGTGCGTGGAAGCCGTGCCAGGAAATGAGAGCTGAGCGATTGGTTCACCCCGACCTGCGGGCGTTCGCATCGCTTTCCGCCAGCCGGGGCGGCGGCGGCGAGCGACACGCGAGCTCGGCCTACGGCGGCGACGGATGTCGCGTCGTCGTGGTCCGCGGCGGTCAGCGAGCCGCAGCGGACGGATCGGGATGGAAGTCACGCAGAAGACATCATCAGCGTGAAAGCTACCGCTTATTCCGCGGGCGGGCAAGAGCGACGGTGACAAAGACCACGCGATGCGTCATCGGAAGGGTGTGGTGGAGTCGGTGTCGTAAGCGTCGAGAGTGGGCGGTGTGCGGGCGAGATGCTGAGCGGTTGGGGTGGTTGACCCGGTCGGCAGCGCATGGGCTGCGCAGACGGGCGGCGGGGCTGCGCGGGAAGGGTCTGAAGGCGGCGGGAATCGCGCGTCGAGATCGGTGCCGGGCGAGCGCGAGGTGTCGGGCGTCGGTTGTCAGGCCGGGCGGGCGAAGCTGCGAGGACGACCATGGCCGACGACGAGCAGATTCCGCAAGACAACGATCAAGAGCCGACCGAGCCGACCGAATCTGCGGAGGCGAATGCGGACGGTCAGCAGCCGTCGGGGGTGGGCGACGTCGACGACGCCGGCGAGCCGACACCGCCGACCGATGGTGGAGTCGACGACGGCGTCGGGGGAGACGGCGACGACGCCGCGACGGCGGCGCTCGCGGCGGCGCAGGCGGCGATCAGCCAGATCAATACGGAAGCGGACTCCGCGACGGGCGCGGCGGGTTCGGGGAGTGATGCCGTTGACGACAGCGGAGCTGAGCAGTTGGACGTCGACGCGTTGACGGCCCAGGCCGCGGCGGAGGCGGGGATGCAGCCGTCGACGGCCGCGGGCGATACGGCCGAAGCGCAGGCGTTCGACTTGCCGAGCTTCGGTCCGGCGGCGTCGGACCGCGAGCCGGAACCGATCGATCTGCTCAACGACGTCAACCTGAACGTGAAGATCGAACTCGGCCGAACGCGCATGTTGGTCGAAGACGTATTGCGGCTGGCGGACGGCTCGGTGGTCGAACTCGACAAACTGGCGGGCGACCCGGTCGACATCTATGTGAACGAGCGGCATGTGGCGCGGGGCGAGGTGCTGGTGTTGAACGACAACTTCTGCGTGCGTGTGAACGAGATCCTGAACGGTCCACTGACGCAGAAAGGCGGGTGAGCATGCCGAGCGGGAGTCGCCGAAAGGTCCGCATAGTCGTGCTGGGGGTGGCGATGCTCGTCTCGTGGAGCGCGGTGGCGTCGCCCGATTCGGCGTCATCGGAAGCCGCCCCGGACGCGACGGCAACGGCCGCGGCTTCGGCGAGCGTGGACGCCGAAGCGGCTGAGCGTGCGGTGCGGCAGGCGGAGTCCGCCGCCAAGGAGCGGCTGCCGCTGGGCGCGGGTGAGGCGCCGCTGGTGGGCGAGGCTGGGCGCGCGGCGCACGAAGCGGCTGAATCGTCGAAGGGCGGTTGGTTGCTGCGGACGATCGGGGCGTTGGGGCTGGTCATCTTCCTGATGTTCGCGTTGAAGTGGGGCATGGGCAAAGCGTCGGGCATGTCGGGGACGTTGCGCTCGCAACTGGGTGCGGCGGGGCGTTCGCCGTCCGGCGTTCTGTTCGTCCTGGGGCGCTATCCGGTCGCACGCGGGCTGTCGCTGGTGCTCGTGCGTCTCGATTCGAGGGTGATGCTGCTCAGCCAATCATCGGAAGGGTTCCGTACGCTGACCGAGATCACCTCGGCGGACGAGGTGGCGTCGATCATCCGCAAAGCAGAGGGCGAGTCGGGCTCGAGCGCGGCGGCGCAGTTCGCGAAGGTGATCAAGGCGTTCGAACGCGACCCGAGCGTCACGGCCGAGCCGATGCGTTTGAAATCCGAATCCGCCTCATCGTCGGATGCAGAGTCGATGACCGACGGGCGAGTGATCGTCGAGCGCAAGTCGTCGGAACGTTCCAACGGGATGGGTCGGGTTGAACATCGCCGGCATCGCACGGACCTGGAGGGCTGACCGATGATCCGATCGGCTTGGACTTCGATCGCAACGATGGTTCTTTGTGTGTTTCTGCTTGGGTCGCCCGCGGCGTTCGCCCAGACGGGAGCCGAGGTCGGACCTCCGGTGACGGCTTCGGACGCCGGCAGGCAGGCGGACGACGCGATGTCTTCACTGAGTCCGATCGAAGCGGTGGCGTCGGCGCAGGACGGAGCGATCGAGGCGTCTCGGGCGGGCTCGCTGAACCCGGTGACGGTGATGGAGGGCGCGGCGGAGGCGTTGCCGGGCTTCGAGGGCGGTCTGAGCGGAACGCTAAACGTGGTGATCCTGCTGACGGTGATCACGCTGGTGCCGACCGTGATGCTCATGTGCACGTGCTTCATCCGATTCACGATCGTGCTGGCGTTGTTGAAGCAGGCGATGGGCACTCAGAGTCTTCCACCGTCGCAGGTGACGCTGGCGTTGTCGTTGTTCATGACGTTCTTCGTGATGAGCCCGACGCTCGACCGTATCTACGACGAGGCGGTCGTGCCGTATCAACAGGGCGAGATCACGAACCAGCTGGAGATGTGGGAGGCGGCGAAGCAGCCGATCCGAGACTTCATGTTCGCGCAGATCGAGGCGACCGACAATTGGTCGAGCGTGTTCATGCTGCTGAACTACCGCGGCGTGGACACGTCGGAGCCGCAGAACCTGACGCGGGCGGACGTGGACATGACCACGCTGATCCCGGCGTACATGCTCAGCGAGCTGAAGGTCTCCTTTTTGATGGGGTTCAAGGTGTACCTGCCGTTCCTGGTGGTGGACATGGTGCTGGCGAGTCTGTTGATCTCGATGAGCATGATGATGTTGCCGCCGGTGCTGATCTCGCTTCCGTTCAAGATCCTGCTGTTCATCTTGGTGGACGGTTGGAACCTGATCGTGGGCAGCCTGATGACGAGCGTCGCGCCGGTGCCGGTGTGACGTGAAGGGGGGTCTCGCCGTCGCGTGTCGGCTTCGGGACGACAGAGTACGACCGCTCGTTCGCCGCTGTTGAAAGGCGATCCACCATGTTCATCGACGATTTCCATCTCGAAATGGCCCGTGAAGCGATCTTGATCGCGTTGAAGGTGTCGGCGCCGATCCTGCTCGGCGGCATCGTCATCGGTCTGATGATCTCGATCTTCCAGAGCATCACGCAGATCCAGGAGCAGACGCTGACGCTGGTGCCCAAGATTTTCGTGATGGGCATCGTCGCGGTGATCCTGATGCCGTGGATCGTGCAGCGTCTGGCGGACTTCACGGTCGAGTTGTTCTTGTTGACCTGACCGATCGAGCCGTCACAGGCGAGGACGAAGATGTTTCTGTCGTACGAGTCCATCCTGCCGCATCTGCCAGCGTTCGTGGTCGTGCTGGCGCGGGTGACGGGGATTTTCGTCCTGACGCCGCTTCTGTCTTCGTCGGCGTTGCCGGTGCGGATCCGGGCGATGTTCGCGCTCGCGTTGACGGTGGCGCTGTACCCGATGACGGCGCCCGAGAACCTCTCGACGATGCAGGTCGACCTGGTGCATCTATTGCCGCTGATCGCCTCGGAGCTGCTCGTGGGCGTTTGTATCGGCGCGATCGCAACCATTCCTCTCATGTCCGTGCAGCTCGGCGGTCTGCTGATGGGTCAGCAGATGGGGCTGGGCATGGCGCAGGTGGTCGATCCGGCGATGGACATCGAGGGCGACAACCTCGGGCAGACGCTCTTCATCGTCGCGGTCGGCACGTTCATCATGCTCGGCGGTATGGAGGCGTTGATCGCCGGGCTGATCGAGAGCTTTCATCGCGTCCCAGCCGGTGAATTCGCTTTGTCCGACGTGCCGCTGGCGGCGTTCGTCGCGTTGATTCATTCGGGCTTCGAGCTGGCGATGCGGGTTTCTCTGCCGGTGCTGGCGATCATCTTCGTCGAGAACATCGCGATGGGCTTCCTGATGAAGACGGTGCCGTCGCTGAACATCATGAGTTTCGGGTTCCCGATCCGGATCATCGCGGGCCTGTGCGGGCTGCTGGCGGGGCTGGGCGCGATGGGCGTGATCATCGGCGACGAGGTGGTCTTCGCGCTGGTGGTGATGGAGGAATGGCTGACCGGACTCGGGGGCGGCGGATGATCGACGGAGCCGACCGTGGCTGAGGACATGGGCGAACGGACCGAGGAGCCGACGGCGAAGAAGCGTTCGGACGCGCGGTCGCGCGGTCAGACCGCCAAGAGCCAGGACCTCTCGGCGGCCATCATCATGGCAGGGGCGACCGGCGTGATCTTCATCCTGGGCCCGATCGCATTCCGCTCGATGCTGAACGTCACGCGGCACTCGCTCGGCCCCAACGGTCTCGCGCAGACGACGTCCCTCGACGAAACGATCGGTGAATTGTCGAAATCCGGCTGGGAAGTGTGCGTGGCGGTGCTCCCGGCGATGCTGATCATGAGCGTGATCTGTGCGATCGCGCAGATCGTGCAGGTCGGCTTCATGTTCTCGCTGAAGGCGATGGAGCCCAACCTCAACAAGTTCAACGTGGTCAAAGGCTTCGCCAAGCTGTTCTCGAAGCGGTCGGTCGTCCGAGGCAGCCTCGACCTGGTGAAGTTCGCGGCGCTGCTGGCGGCCGTCTTCGCGGCCCTGAGCGGCTACCAGGACGACGTTGCGGCCCTCCCGATGCTGTCGATCATGGAGGGGATCGAGAAGATCGCCGAGATGATCCTCGTGACCGCGCTCTACATCCTCTTCGTGTTGACGATCCTCGGCATTCTCGACTTCACGTACCAGCGGTGGCAGATGACGCAAGACCTAAAGATGACGAAGCACGAGGTGAAAGACGAGCGGAAGTCGATGGACGGCAACCCGGAGGTGCGGGCGCGTCGGATGAAGATGGCGCGTGAGCAGATGATGCAGCGTCTCGGCGCCGAGGTGCCGCAGGCGGACGTGGTGGTGACGAACCCGACGCACTTTTCAGTGGCGTTGAAATACGACCCGAACAAGATGGGGGCGCCGCGGGTGACGGCGAAAGGCGCGGATTTCATTGCATTGCGTATCCGGCAGATCGCCGCGGCGGAGGGGGTGCCGATCGTCGAAAGGCCGCCGCTGGCCCGAGCGTTGTACGGACGGTGCGACGTGGGCGACGAGGTGCCCGAGCGCGAGTACGAAGCCGTCGCCGAGGTGCTGGCGTACGTGTACCAACTGGCGGGCAAGCTGGACCCGATCGCGGCGTCTTCCGCCGCCCGGGCCGCTTCGCCGGCCGCGACCCGCTGAGGAGCCGCTAAACCGTGCCCACGGCCGCCCCGAAACCAGGCTTCTTCGGCGCCGTCCAGCGTCATCGGGCGTTGTTCGTGCCGGTCGGTTTCGTGCTGCTGCTCGTCGTGCTCCTGGTGCCGCTGCCGCCGGTGCTGATGGACGTGCTCATCGCGCTGAACATCTCCATCGCGGTCGTGCTGCTCATGACCACGATGTACATGGAAGAGCCGCTGGAGCTGTCGGTCTTCCCGTCGATCCTGCTGGCCACGACGCTTCTGCGGCTGGTGCTGAACATCGCGTCGACGCGGTTGATCTTGACGGCCGACGCGTCATCGCCCGAGGAGGCGGTGGGCGTCGCGGGCGAAGTGATCTCGGCGTTCGGTTCGTTCGTCGCGGCGGGTTCGCTGTTCGTCGGCGTGGTGATTTTCCTGATCCTGGTGATCGTGCAGTTCATCGTCATCACCAAGGGGGCGACGCGTATCTCCGAAGTCGCGGCGCGGTTCACGCTGGACGCCATGCCGGGTAAGCAGATGGCGATCGACGCGGACCTCAACGCGGGCATCATTAGCGAAACCGAGGCCCGCGAACGCCGCGAAGCCATCGCGTCCGAGGCGGACTTCTTCGGCGCGATGGACGGCGCCTCGAAGTTCGTCCGCGGCGACGCGATCGCCGGCATCATCATCACGGTGATCAACCTGATCGGCGGCTTCGCCGTCGGCGCCATCGAGAAAGGATGGGAGCCGGCGACCACCGCCGAGGTGTTCTCCATTCTGACGATCGGCGACGGCATCGCGTCGCAGATCCCTTCGTTCGTGATCGCCATCGCCTCGGCCCTGATCGTGACGCGTTCGGGCAGCAAGGACAACCTCGGCAACGAGATGACCGAGCAGTTGCTCGGCCGCCCGACCGCGATGTACATCACGGCGGGCTTCCTCGCGTTGATCGCTCTCACGCCGCTGCCGACGATTCCGCTGATGCTTCTGGCGGCGGTGTTTCTGACGATCGGTCTGGTCAAGCAACGCGACGGGCAGGCGGATGCGGTCGCGGCCGCGGAACAGGCGGAGCGCGCCGAGGCCGAGGCCGCCGCGGCACCGCCGACCCCCGAGGTCGAAGAGCTGCTCAAGGTCGACACGCTCGAACTCGAGATCGGCTTCGGTTTGGTGCCGCTGGTCGACCGCAACCAGGGCGGGGAACTGCTCGATCGGATCAGCGCCATCCGGCGGCAACTGGCGGCCGAGATCGGTCTGGTCATGCCGCCCGTGCGCATCCGCGACAACATGACGCTGCCGCCCAATACCTACCGGATCAAGATCCGCGGGAACGCCGTCGCGTCGTCCGACCTGCACCCGGACAAGGTGCTCGCGATGGACTCGGGCATCACCACAGGCAAGCTGAACGGCGTTCACGCCAAGGAGCCGGCGTTCGGGCTCGACGCCTGGTGGATCGACGCCAACATGCGTTCTCGTGCCGAGACGATGAACTACACCGTCGTCGACGCTACCAGCGTGCTCACGACGCATCTCTCGGAAACGGTCAAAAAATACGGCGACGAACTGCTCACTCGCGAGGAAGTGAACAACCTCGTCGAACAGCTCAAGCAGCACGCTCCGAAGCTGGTCGAAGAAGTCGTGCCGGATGTCTGCCCTCCGGGCGAGATTCAGAAGGTGCTCCAAGCGTTGCTTCGGGAGTCGGTGCCGGTTCGCGACATGGAGACGATCGTCGAGACGCTGGGCGACTGGGGTCGCAAGACCAAAGACACCGACGTACTGGTCGAGTACGTGCGCAACGCGCTGCGGCGGTCGATCTGCCAGCAGTACGTCTCGCCGTCGGAGGACGGCGCCGATCGGCTGGTGTGCGTGACGCTGGACCCCGGCTTCGAGGACGTGGTGTCGAGCTACATCGAGCGGTCGCAGGCCGGCACGTCGATGTCGATGCCCGCCAACGTCGCGCAGCTCGTGGCGCGGAGCATCTCGGACTCCCTCAAGCCGGTCGTCGAGCAGGGCTATCCAGCGGTGGTCATCGCGTCGCCTCAGGTCCGAGCGCAGGTGCGACAGATCCTCGAACCATACGTACCCGGCGCGGCGGTTTTGGGCTACAACGAGATCACGCCGGGCGTGGAGGTCGAGTCGCTGGGCTTGGTCGCGCTGCCCGAAGACGACGGCCCGGCGAGCGGCGCCGGCGTGGAGCAAGCGTACGCGGGCGTCCCTGCGGCGTGATCGATCCGCCCGCTCTTTACACGGCGCCTTTGCCACGCACGAGGTTCATCACCTTGGGAATCGACAGTGAGCCGGCCTCGCGTTGCACCTGCGGCGAGTGCTGCTGATACACCTGCTGACCTTCGTTGACCGAGCGCTGGAAGATCGCCTTGAGATCGACGGCCGACAGCTTGCGACCGCCGGCGTAATACTGCTTCGCGACCTGGCCGAGCGCGTAGGTCGTCGCGAAGGTCATCGCCGGACCGGTGGCGGCGCCGGCGAGTTTGCCGGCCGTCTTGCCGAGCGCCTTCTTCGCCACCTTGCCGAACAGCTTCCGCGCGTAGCCCTCGAGAATCTGCGAGGTCATGCCGACGCCCAGCACGCCGAGGAACTCTTTGATGTGCGCGGCGGACAGGCTGTAGCCGTACCGCTTGCCGATGCGGTAGACCATTTTCGTCTGCAGCGGCAGAATGGCGACGGTCGCGAGGTCCTGCGGCAGCAGTTCGATCGCGCCGTTGAGGATGCTGTACTTGAGCACCATGGAGTCGATCTCACGCGCGGTCACGTCGTCGGCGTGAGGGCCGGCTCCGGCGATTTCGCCGCCTCCGCGCGTCGCGATCGCGCCGGCGCCGACCGCACCCGCCGCCGCCGCGCCCGCAGCGTTCTCCAGCTTGATTGGCGGCGGTCCCCCCGCCGAATCACGCTCCGACGCCGCGAGTTCCTCATCGTCGATCAGCACGCGGGCCATCTTGTCGCCCTGCTTCACGGCCTCCATGGCGTGCTTATGGTCGACGCCCAATGCCGCTTCCAACTCCCCGAGGAACGTCCGCTCGGCGTCGGAGGTCGAGCCGTCCGCCTCGCAGACTCCGACCGCCATGTCGTAAGCCATCTGCCGGGATGCGTCGGACGCAAGGTTGGCGGTCTCTTGTTCGAGCGAGGTGCCGCCCATGACGACGCGTTGATAGACGCTCGAATGTGTGCCGTCGTCGAGCAGCGTGAACACCCGTTCGAGCCGCTGCCGCTCGTCGGCGCCGGTCGAGCCGTCCGCGAGCGCGGCAAGGAGACAGATGGCGGCGACGGACTCGGCTTCGGCGTTGGACAGCATGGAGAACTCCTGAGGTGAGTGGGGGCGGGGCGAACGACCGGATTAGCCTAAGCCAATCCCATCAGCGGAGGAATTGGGAAGCGAGGTCGGCCGATTTCTGTGAACATAGGGCGGATGCGGCTGGTGCTCGACATGGTGTTTTACGCGGGCTTCATCATTGCTTGGCCGTGGTGGCGGGGCAAGAAGCGGGGCGACTGGCCGGCGCGCTGGGGCCGAGGCCCGATCCTGCCCAAGCCGGCGGGCGTGAAGAGGTTGTTGATCCACGGCGTGAGCGTCGGCGAGGTGAACGCCGCGGCGCCGCTGGCCAGACGCCTTCGACGCGACCCACGCTTCATCGGCGTCCACATCGTCATCAGCGCGACGACCGATACGGGCGCCGCTCGGGCGGCGAAGCTCTTCGCTACGCCCGCCGAGCCGCTGATAGCTTCTCCGGGCGAACCGGTGAGATCGGAATCCGAAGCCGTGATGTCGACGGCGGTCGTGCGGTATCCGTTGGACGCCAGTCGCGCGGTTCGTCGATTCTTCGATCGCATTCAGCCCGACGCGGTGGCGCTCATGGAACTCGAACTCTGGCCGAATTTCCTCGCGGAGGCGACACGCCGCGGCGTACCCACGGCCGTCGTGAATGGGCGGCTGAGCGAGCGAAGCTTCCGCAACTATCGACGCTTCCGCCCGCTGCTTGGTCGGTTCTTCCGCCCGTTGACGTTCGTTGCGGCGCAAGACGAGTCGTATGCGCAGCGGTTCCGCGCGATGGGCGTGAAGCGTGTGAGCGTCGTGGGTTCGATGAAGTGGGACGGCGCCGCGGACGGCGTGGCCGACCGAACGGCGCTCGACGCCCAGGCGGATCTGCTCGCGAAAGAGATGGGGATCGACCGGAGCAGGCCGCTCGTGGTCGCTGGTTCGACGGGGCCGGAGGAGCCTGCGATGCTCGTTCGATCGATAGACGAGTCGGCGGCGCGATCGAGCGGCTCCGGGCGAGGCGTACAACTCCTCGTCGCGCCGCGGAAACCGGAGTGGTTCGACGCGGCCGCGACCGAGCTCGAGCGAGGTGGTCATCGCGTGGTGTGCCGCAGCCGGCCCGAGTCTTCGTCGCCGCCGAACGCCGAGGCGCCGCGACGCTTCGTGCTCGACACGATCGGCGAACTCCGGGCCGCCTATGCGCTCGCCGATGTCGTCATCGTCGGCAGGAGCTTTGGATCGCTGTTTGGTAGCGACGTCATGGAACCGGCGGCGCTGGGCAAGCCGGTGCTCATCGGCCCGCAATTCGGCGACTTTGCATCAGCGGTGGAGGCGCTCGAGCGATCCGGCGGGCTGCGGATCGTCGAGCGGAACGAACTCGGCGCCGCGCTCGCCGAGTTGTTGAATGAGCCCGATACGCGGCGTCGGATGGGAGAAGCGGCGGTCCGCTGCGTGGCCGAACAGGCCGGCGCGGCCCAGCGGCACGCCGACCTGCTCGCCGAGATGATGGGACTCGGCGCATCGCCCGTCGCCGTCGCGAAGGAAGTCTCGTGAACGTCGACGCTTCACAGGCTGCCGCAGACGCCCGCGCTGCACTCGCGACGGCGCGCACCGTTGTGGTCAAGGTCGGCTCGAACGTTCTAACGCGCGAGGGGCCTCAGGGCGTCGAGCTGAATCGAGCCCGGGTGTACGACCTCGCCGCCGACCTCACCGCGGCGCGGCTCGCCCTGCCCGGGAGGCGGGTCGTGCTGGTTTCCTCGGGCGCCGTCGCCGCGGGGCTCGAAGCGCTGCGGCAAGCGACGCGGCCCAGCCAACTCGCGCTGCTGCAAGCCGCGGCGGCGGTCGGGCAACCGCGGTTGATGGCGGTCTGGCACGAAGCGTTCGCGGTCCGCGGCGTCGCCGTCGCGCAGTTGCTCCTGACCCGCACGGGCTTCGACAAGCGCCACCGCTATCTGAACATACGCAATTGCCTCGCCGAGCTCCTGTCGCACGACGTGCTCCCGATCACCAACGAGAACGACACGGTTGCGACCGAAGAGATCACGCTCGGAGACAACGACTACCTCGCGGCGAAGTTGGCGGTGTTGGCTCGGGCGGACGCGCTCGTTCTTCTCTCAAGCGTCCCGGGCGTCCGGGATGAGGCGGGTCGCGTACTCGGTGAGTTGGCGTCGGCCGACGAGGTGCGGGCGCTCGTGCGTGACGGGGGTCTCCGATCGACGCTCGGCACGGGCGGCATGGGCTCGAAAGCGGACGCCGCCGCGATCGCGGGCGCTGCCGGCGCGGCCACCGTCGTCGCGGCGGGCGGCGAAGACGGCGTCGTGTCGCGGCTGCTCGCCGGCGAACCGCTGGGCACGCTGATCGCGCCGATCGCGGGCGCCGATCCGGAAACGGCGCGCAAGCGTTGGCTCAAACTGTCGGTCAAGCCGAGCGGCGCGATTCGCGTCGACGCCGGCGCCGCCGCCGCGCTCCGCGGCGCCGGTGCGTCGCTGCTCGCCAAAGGCTGCACGGCCGTAGTCGGCGCCTTCGCTGCGGGCGACTCGGTCCGCATCGAGGATCACGACGGCGCGACGCTGGCGACCGGGCTGTCCAACTTTTCGTCCGACGAGCTGCAACGCACGCTCGGCGCGCACAGCGTCGACATCCCGAACATTCTCGGCCGGCCCGCTCACGCCGAGGTCGTCCACCGCGACGATATGGTTCTGCACTGAGCGCCTCGGACGCTAGCATCGCCGTTATGGCTCTCATCTTCTCGACATGGTCCTTCGGCGCCGTCGCGAATCGCGCGGCCGCGCGAGAGTTCGATCGAGGCGGCTCGGCGCTCGACGCCGCCGTCGCCGGCGCCACCGCCGTCGAAGACGACCCGGCCGTCGCCTCGGTCGGCACGGGCGGCGTGCCGGACGCGCACGGAGAAGTTTCGCTCGACGCGATGGTGATGACCGACGTCGCGCGCTCCGGCGCCGTCGCCTACGTTCGGCGGTATTCCAATCCGGCCAAGATCGCGCGGCTGGTCATGGAGACGACCATCCACACGCTGCTCGTCGGCGAGGGCGCCGAGCGATTCGCGCAGCGTCACGGCGTCGAGCCGGCGCCGCCGCTGACGGGAGAAGCTCGCGAGACCTGGCTGCGATGGCGGCGCGATCCCGCGACGCTCGACCGCGACGCGTTCCGCGGGTGGATCCCGCCGCTGAACGTCGAGCATGTCGGCGCGGAGGGCGACCGCTGGCGATCGCGACACGCCGAGCGGGGCGGCGACGTGTCGTGGCACGGCGGGCCCGAACGCGAGCCGTCGTCGCACGACACCGTCTGCGTCATCGCTCGCGACGACGACGGCGAACTGGCCGGCGTCTGCACCACGTCGGGCATGGCGTTCAAGGCGCCGGGCCGGGTCGGCGATTCACCGATCGTCGGGCACGGGCTCTACGTCGATCGGCGTCACGGCGCCGCCACCGCCACGGGAACGGGCGAGTTGATCTCGTCGGCGTGCGCGTCGTTCCTGGTGGTCGAGGAGATGCGCCGGGGAGCGAAAGCCGACGCCGCGTGCGTCGCGGCGCTGCGGCGGATCGAACAGACGCACGCGCTTCAACCGGATCATCAGGTGGCGTTGCTCGCGGTGGAGCCGGGCACGAACGGCCGTTGGGCGTCCGCAGCCCTGCGCGGCGGATTCAAGCACGTCGTGACCCAGGCGTCGCGGGGTCGGTTCGGTGAAGCGGAGACGCGGGTGGATGACCCAACGCATGTGTTGCGCGCGGACTGAATCGTTCGTCGGACCGCGGCCAGGCGTCGGTCGCCGGCCCGGCTCGGCGTCGCCAACGTCGCCTTCTCTTGGCGTACACTCGACTTCCGCAAGGAGCGTCGCCATGCCCGCCGACTACACACGCGTCTTCCGCTTGCTCAAGGTGCTAAACCTCGTCCGCAGCGGGCCGGGTTGGAACCCCAAGCGTCTCGCCGAGGAATGCGGCGTGACGGAACGCTCGATCTACCGCGACATCGACGCGCTCCAGCACATCGGCATCAGCCTCCGCTTCGATCCGGCGCAGGAGGGCTATGTGGCGGAGGGCGAGGTGTTTCTCCCGCCGCTGCAACTCGCGGCCGACGAGGCCCTCGCGCTGGCGCTGCTTTGCGAGCACGTCGCGTCGGGGCAGCATTTCTCGTTTATCGGTCCCGCGGCTCGCGCGATTTCCAAGATCAAAGCCGAACTGCCCGCGGTCATCCGGAACGAGATCGACGTCGCTTTGGCGAACATGTTCGTGCAGATGGGCCCTTCGACGCCAGCCGAGGGCTTCGAGGACGTCTACGAAAGCGTGCGTCTGGCCGTCGCGACGAAACGCGCCCTGCGCTGCAAATACGACTCCGCCAGCGGTTCGTCGGACGCCGACGAGGAGTTCGAGTTCGAGCCCTACGCGTTGTTCTTCAGCGTTCGCGCGTGGTACGCCGTCGGCTTTCACTCGGGCCGCGGCGAGGTGCGCACGCTGAAGGTCAACCGGTTCATCCAGGCCGTGCCGACCGATCGCGTGTACGAGGCGCCGGACGGGTTCTCGGTCGATGAGTACCTCGGCAACGCCTGGCGCATGATCCGCGGCGAACGCGATTACGACGTCGAGGTCTGGTTCAACCCGTACTTCAGCGAGAGCATCGCCGACACGCAGTGGCACTCGACCCAAGACGTCGAGTACCACGACGACGGCAGCGCCACGTTCCGATGCACCGTCTCGGGGCTGCACGAGATCAAATGGTGGGTGCTTTCGATGGGGGCGAACTGTCGGGTGGTGAAGCCGGCGGAGCTCGCGGAATTGGTCGCCGAGGAGGCCGGCAAGGTGGCGGCGCTCTACCGCTGAGAGCGATCGGCGTTCTGGCGGCGCGCGCCGACGCCGCTTCCCGATCGTTCTCGCGGCACGCGGCGACCCCGCGCGGCCGAAGGAAAACGATCAGTCTTCGGCGATCGACGCGATCTCGGCGCTCGCGCGAAGGCGACGCTCGCCGCCGACCGTAAGCGTCGCGCTCGTCTGCCCGCTGGCGAACTCGTCGGCGAAGTCTTCCGGTCGGAGGAAGAACGGTTGGTCGCTGCGGGAGAACGGCTCGAGTCGGTCGTACCACGACGCCTCGGCGTCGTACTTGGCGAAGAACGGCCGGCGGACAAGGTCAGGCTCGCGCGCTTGGAGAAACTCGAGCGCGAACGCTTTCTCGCCGCCGATCTCGGTCACGCCGAGCACATGGCACTTGCCCGGGAAGCACGACATGGAGGGCCCGCGCACCGTGCGCGCCATCCCGGACACCCGCTGGAACGCTGACTGAAAGAGTTCCCAGCAGCGGGCGAGCGGCATCTCGAAGTAGTTCTTCGCGCCGGTGTCGCGCTCCACGAACATGTAATACGGGATCGCGCCGAGTTGGACGCCGGCGGTCCACATGTCGACCCAGTCGTCTGTCCGGTCGTTGACGTGACGGATGACGGGCGATTGCATGCGCACGTTGGCTCCGGTGGCGCGGATCCGCCGGATGGCTTGCTGAGCGACGTCGGTCGATAGCTCGACTGGGTGGGAGAAGTGGCCCATGATCGCGAGATGTTTGCCCGCTTTGGTCACCCGCTCGAACGTGCGCATCAGATCGTCCGCGTCGGCGTCGGAGACGAAGCGCTGCGGCCAATAGGCCGGCGCCTTGGTGCCGATGCGGATCGTGCGCAAGGAATCGATCGAGAGGATCGGTTCGATGTACGACTCGAAGACTTTGGTCTTCATGATCATCGGATCGCCGCCGGTGAAGAGGACGTCGGTGACCTGAGGATTGGCGCGCAGGTAGCGGGCGAGCCCGTCCGCCTCCTTGCTGGCGAATTTCAAGTCGTCCATGCCGACGAACTGAGCCCAGCGAAAGCAGAACGTGCAGTACGCGTGGCAGGTCTGGCCGTGCGATGGGAAGAACAGCACCGTCTCGCGGTACTTGTGCTGCATGCCCTCGACCGGTCGGCCGTCGAGTTTGGGCACGTTATGGGTCATCTGCCCCGCGGGGTGCGGGTTGAGCTCGTACCGGACGCGGTTTATCTCGGCCTTGAGCTTGTCCTGGTGCGCGCCGGCGTCGACGAGGTGCTTGACCCGGTCGTATTGGTCGTCTTCGAGCATGCCGCGTTGGGGGAAAGTGAGCTGGAAAATCGGGTCGTCGGGTACGGCGTCCCAGTCGATCAATCGCTCGATCAGGTAGTGGTTGGTCCGGAACGGCAGGACAAGCGAGACGATCTCGATCGCTTCGCGCAGTTCGTCGTCGAGGGCCCGCCATTGGGGGAGTTTGTCGATGTTGGACCGTGTGACGGCCCGGTACCGAGATGCACCGTTCGCGCTGCTGGAGATCATCCGCCTGCTCCTTCTCGTCGCCTCCACCGCCCCACCCGAGAGTGTGACCGGCTCGCCCGATGTGGCCTGAGACGATCACAGTCCGGGCACGGTGGGCGATTTGCCGATTCACGTTCGGGTCTCGTTCTGTTCGAAGGATAGCACGAGGGGCCGGGTTTTCTACCGGGTGCCGATCTCGTCCGGTCGGGTGGGGAGGTCGGTCGGAGAGCCGCAGTCGCCGCTGGCGCCGCAGGGGTCGTGGGGAAGCGTCACCGGTGGGTGCGATCGATCGGCAGTCGGGGGTGGGCCGCCGAGCCGTTGCGGTCTCGTTTGCCATAGGGGCCTGCGGGTCGCTCGGGTCAAGTGGGGGGGGGTGTCTGGGGGGGGGGACG
>JGI12109J20283_10950062_pt1 | contig 199194 bp, 158 predicted proteins | sample ElkSlonscriptome_12_FD_20283 | JGI IMG/M metagenome (IMG submission 20283) | reverse complement strand
ACGAGGTCGAGGACACGGTCTACATCGTGAAGGCGCACGGGCTGTCGCAGTACCGCGTGGGCGAGCAGTGGCTCGGGATGATGCAGGCGGACGACTTCGACGAATGGACCGAGGCGATGAAGATTCGTGCGAAGGTGTCGTCCAACCTGACGTACGCGGATGCCGACGGCGTCATCCACCTGATCTGGAATGCCGCGATCCCCTCACTGCCGCATCCACCGTCCGACTGGCCGGTGCTCGCGACCACGACCGAGGACGTCTGGACCGAGTTGGTCCCGTACGACGACCTCCCTCAGCTCACCAACCCGCCCGGTGGCTATGTCCAGAACTCCAACGACCCACCCTACTACACGAACATGCGGGCGGTACTGCCGCGCGAGGACTACCCCGAGAACTTTCCGGACCCCGAGCTTCGTTTCCGATCGCAGAACTCGATCGAGCTGATCGACTCGGACGATCGTCTCACCCTCGACGAGTTCGTGGAGCTGAAGCACGCGATGGACATGACGATCGCGGACCGGATGAAGGGTGATCTCGTCGACATCCTCGAGCGCGTCGGCCCGGAAGACCAGGAGAGCCGGAATGCGCTCGACGCACTCGTCGGGTGGGACAACACCGCGTCCCGGGATTCGCGGGGCAGCTCGCTGTTCGAGCTGTGGGTCGACGAGTACTTCGACCTCGTACCCGATTCGCTCGCGTACGACGTCGAGTGGACCGAGGAGGAGCCGATGACGACCCCGCGAGGCGTCGGCGACGAGGCGGCGGCGGTCGAGGCGTTCCGGCGTGCCATCGGGGAGGCCGAGCGCCGCTGGGGCACGTGGGACGTGACGTGGGGCGAGGTGCACCGCATTCGCCCCGATTCGAGCGAGATCGACCTGCCGGTGGGAGGCTGCGCGAGCGCACTCGGCTGCTTCCGGGTCGTCGGGTTTCGCGACGACGACGACGGGAGGTACAGCGGGTACCGTGGCGACGGATGGGTCGTGGCGGTGGAGTTCGCGGACACGCCCGTCGCGCGCTCCGTCCTGCTGTACGGCAACTCCAACCGGCCGCGGTCGCCCCGGTATTACGACCAGGCCGGGCTGTTCAGCGAAAACCGCATGAAACCCGTGGCGTTCACGCTCGACGACATCGAGCGTGGCGCGGTGACGCGGTACCGGCCGGGGGCGGCGCTGGGCCGGTGAGCGCGGATCGCTCGCCCGACGCCGGCCCCGTGCCCCCGGCACCGCTTCTCGCCTTCCTCGATCTGTACGGCCGCGGTGAGTACTGGGAGAGCCACGAGGTGCTCGAAGGCCCGTGGCGGACGACCCGGTCCGACTTCTACCAGGGCCTCATTCTGTATGCCAGTGCCTGGGTGCACTGGGAGCGGGCGAACGCGCATGGCGTGGATGCCCAGTTGAGAAAGACGCTCAGGCGGCTGGACCGCTATCCGGAGGCATACCTCGGGCTCGACGTGGCCGCGGTCCGGCGGCATTGCCGTGAGGTCCGGGCGGTGGTGCGGACCGAGACCGACTGGCTCCAGCGCACCCACCCGCTCGGGCTCCGGGTCGATCCCGCCCGGATCCGTGGCGACGAGGTCGAGCTCGAGACCCGTGAGGCTCGTCATCGAAACGACGGCGACAGCCCCGAGGGTGATCGCGATGACTGACCGAACGTCGGCGGGCGTCCGCGCCGCGATTCTCGGCCTCGGAGTCAATGCGGCGCTCGTCGTGACCAAGATCGGCGCGGGTCTGATCGGGAACTCCTACGCGCTGGTGGCCGACGGCGTGGAGTCGACGCTCGACCTCTTTTCGTCGCTGATCGTGTGGCGTGGCCTCCGTGTAGCGGGCAGGGAGCCGGACGACCTGCATCCCTTCGGCTACGGGAAGGCGGAACCGCTGGCCGCGGCCATTGTCGCCGTCATGCTCCTGGTCGCCGCCCTGGGGATCTCGATTCAGGCGGTCCGGGAGATCCTCGTCCCGCATTCCGCGCCGGCACCGTGGACCCTGGGTGTCCTCGTCGCCGTCATCCTCGTGAAGGAGGGCCTCTTCCGGCGGGTCAGCGACGTCGGGAGCGCGACAGGAAGTTCGGCGGTAACCGCCGACGCATGGCACCATCGGTCCGATGCCATCACCTCGGGCATGGCCTTCCTCGGCATTCTCGTGGCGCTGATCGGAGGGCCGGGGTGGGAGCGCGCCGACGATATCGCAGCGCTTCTGGCATCCGGGATCATCTTCTGGAACGGCACGCGCCTGCTTCGTCCGGCCTTGGCGGACCTGATGGATCGAGCGCCCGACGCCGAACTCCTCGATCGGATCCGGGAAGTCGCGGAGGATGTGGAGGGTGTGCGGCGGATCGAGAAGCTGATGGCACGCAGCGTCGGTACCGGGTACCGCGCGGTCATGCACGTTCATGCGGATCCCGGAATGTCGCTGCGGGACGCACACGGTCTCGGCGGGAAGGTGCGCTCCACGGTACGCGCGACACTACCCCGGGTCCTCGACGTCGTGATCCACATGGAGCCCGACGAGGCGGGTGTTCCCGACCCGGGGGGCGTCAGTCCTTCAGATTTCGAACGCCACTGACCAGCAGCAGCATCAGCGTGAAGGGCAGTGCGAAGCCGAGCAGCGCCAGGGTGAGTTCGTCCTCCCCGGGGTGTGCGGTGGCGTCGATCACGAGCCACGACGTGTAGGCGACGTACCAGAGCAGGAAGAGCGCGCCTTCCCACCGGGCGACGACCCATCCGGAGAAGAGGATCGGGACCGCGACCAGCGTCACGGCGATCATCAACGGGATGTCGAAGGTGAGTGCGCCGGTCGAGACGCTGATCCCTCCGGGCGAAACCAGAGCGGCGGAACCGAGGACTCCCAGCAGGTTGAAGATGTTGCTGCCGACGACGTTCCCGACCGCGATGCCACGTTGACCTCGCAGGCTCGCGAGCACCGACGTGGCGACCTCGGGCAGCGAAGTTCCGGCGGCGACGACGGTCAGCCCGATCACCAGTTCGCTCACACCCATGCGCTCCGCCGTGGTGACCGCCGCGCCGACGAACCAGCGTGATCCGAGCACGAGGAGAGCGAGGCCGACGAGGACGATGATCACGTCGGCGCCCCGGCTCTTCTCCGGACGCTGGGCCGGCTCGTGATCCGCGCCGACGTCGTCCGAGATGTGGGTCGGGTCCGTATCGGTGTCGGTCGTCCCCGCTCCGGTTCCCATGCGGGTCAACCTGATGACATAGACGACCAGTCCCGTCACCAGGAGCGCGCCGTCCACGGCCCCGATCTTCCCGTCCAGCGCCATGACCCCCACGAGCAGGGCCGCCCCGAGTGCGACCAGGAGGTCGAAGCGCACGAGCTGCCGGTCCACGACGAGGGGTGCGACCAGGGCCGCGATGCCGAGGATGAAGAGGATGTTGAAGATGTTGCTGCCGACGACGTTCCCCAGCGCGATGTCCGCATTTCCGGCCAGCGACGATCCGACCGATACCGCGAATTCCGGTGCACTCGTGCCGAAGGCGACCACGGTGAGGCCGACGATCAGTGGAGGAATCCCCAGACCTTCCGCGATGCGGGAGGCTCCCCGGACGAGAAGTTCGGCTCCCCCGACGAGGAGGATGCCGCCCCCGACGAAGAGCAGGAGGGTCGTGAGCATCGCAGCGGCCGGCGTACGCTATCGAGTCAGCCGGTACATCAGCACGGCCACCCTCTTCGCAGCCCGCTCGAGCGACGGGATGTTCACCGTTTCCGCGAGCAGTTCGATCGTCCGCGCCTGCTTCGCTTCGACCCCCCGGACGATGTCCGCCTCGGTGGCCGAGAGCTGCGCGGAGGCAGGATGCGCGACCGTCAGGTGGGATATCGAGAGGGCGAGTGTGCCGAGCAGCTGAAGTCGGAAACTCATTGGACGCGGGAGATCGGGGAGGGGGAGCGTGACGAGCGGGTGCGCAGCCGGGATTACGCCGCCGGCGCCCGACCTTCAGCCGCAGGCGCTGCAGGTGATCGCCTCCGGAACGACGAAGAGTCGCCCCGGCTGGATGGCACCGGCACATTCTCCGCAGACTCCATAGGTGCCCGCGTCGATCCGTTCGAGTGCTCCGTGCAGCTGCGCGAAGCGGGCGCGTTCCCGCTCGGCGAGATTCTCCGCCATGCTCTGATTCTGGAGCGAGTCCATGCGTGAGAGACGGCCGACGGCGGCCTGATCGAGTTCGACCGTCGCGGTCGCCTCGTCGGAGATGGTCATGCTCTTCTCGAGCTTCGCGAGCTGACGCTCGATTTCGGAACGGAAGTCCGCCAGCTGGTCTGGGGTCAGGTGTGACATGGGGGCAAGATACGCTACCCCGACGCCGTTCGAACCCCACGCCGGCAATCGGGTCGTCGTGGGACCCTGCTCGCGTCGCGGTTGACCGGGATGGGTGGCCGAGGTCGATTGAGGCGCTGCATCTCTTCCCCGGCTGCCGAACGTGTCCCCGACGATCACAGCGACGATCACAGCGACGACCATGACGACCTTCCATCGCACCTCCCTCGTCTCCACGGGCGTATTCCCGACCGTGGCCCTTGCCATGATCACGGCCGCGGCGGTGCCGGCCGCCGCCCAGGCACCCCCGCGGATTCCGATTCCACAGGATGCGCCGGCCCGCTACCACGAACTCCCGCCGCTCCGCGTCCAGGCGGACCAGCAGCAGGCGTGGGTCGAGGCACGGCTCGACCGGGTGCTGCCGGAGCTGATGGCGGAGTACGACGTCGACATGTGGATCCTCTCGATGCGGGAGTACGCCGAGGATCCGGTGTTCTGGAGTGTCACTGGCCCCACGACCTTCGCCGCCCGCCGCCGGTCCATCTACGTGTTCACGCTGCGTGACGACGGGTCGGTCGAACGACTGGCACTCGGTGGCGGCACGCAGGGCGGACTCTACGAGGCGTACCGATCGCAGCGGCCGGTGTCGGACATGGAGGGAGACGGGGCCGGCAACGCCGAGCTGGTCGGCAACGAGCAGTGGCAGTTGCTGAGGGAGGTCGTGGAGGATCGCGACCCCGCGAACATCGTGCTCAACATCGACGCGGTGCAGGCGTTCTCGGATGGGCTGCATGCCGGGGAGCGGGAGGCACTGGAGCAGGCACTCGGGCCGTACGCGGAGCGGGTACGCCGTGAGCCGCGCCTCGCGGTGGACTACATCGCGGGCCGCATCCCGGAGATGATGCCGCGCTACCGGGAAGTGATGGAGACGGTTCACGCGATGCTGTCGCGTGCCTTCTCCAGCGCGGTGATCACACCGGGCGAGACCACCGTGGACGACGTACGCTGGTGGCTGCGGGAGGAGGTGCAGCGGCTCGGGATGACCACGTGGTTCCACCCCTCGGTGAGCGTCCAGCGTGCCGACGAACTGCCGCAGGACGGTCCGACGGTGATCCAGCGGGGCGATCTTCTCTGGGTCGACTTCGGTGTGGTCGCCATGAACCTCCACACCGACACACAGCACCTGGGATACGTCCTGCGCGAGGGCGAGACGGAGGCGCCGTCCGGGTTGCAGCAGTGCCTCGCCACGTCGAACCGTCTGCAGGACATCCTGCTGGCCGAGATGGAGCCGGGCCGGACCGGAAACGAGATTCTGGCCGAGGCACTCGCGGTCATGCGATCGGAGGGCATCGACGGCACGATCTACACGCACCCGATCGGCGACCACGGCCACGGCGCGGGGCCCCTGATCGGTCGGTGGGACGCGCAGGAGGGTGTGGGACCGCGCGGTGATGTCGTGCTCAGGCCCGCCACCTGGCATTCGATCGAGCTCCAGAGCACCTCGCCGATCGCCGAGTGGGGCGGGAAGACGGCGAGTTGTCGCCAGGAGGAGGAGGCCTACCTCGACGAGCAGGGCGCCCGGCACTGGGTCTTCCGCAGGCAGGAGGACTTCCATCTCGTCTGGTGATGGCCGGCCGGGCCCGAACGAGCATGAGGTCCTCGACACCGAGCGAGGAAATGGCCCGGTCCGCCGTCTCCTCGGGGTCGATGCCGGCCTGCGGGCGGGCATCGCCATCTATCGGGGGGACGGGCGCCTGGAGTCGTACCGATCCACCAACTTCGGAGCGCTGTCCCGGCTCAAGCGAGGTGTCTACGCGGTGATGCGCGAAATCGACGGGCTCGCCGAGGTCGTGGTGGAGGGGGGTGGGACGCACGCCGATCCCTGGCTGCGGGAGATCGAGCGGCGGAAGCTCCCCGGGGTTCGGGTCGATGCCGGGATCTGGCGGGAAGCACTGCTGCTGCCGCGCGACCGCCGCTCCGGTGTCGACGCCAAGCAGCAGGCCGACACGGTGGCGCGCCGGATCATTCGATGGTCGGGCGCGCCCGGACCCACCTCACTCCGGCACGACGCCGCGGAGGCGATCCTCATCGGGTTGTGGGGGGTGCTGCGGGTGGGGTGGCTGGATCGGGTACCCGACGAGGTGTGGGGGGCCTGATCGACGCTAATCCGTGAGGATGTCGAGAAGGGCGGCCAGGTGCGCCCGCTGGTGCGCGGGAAAGGTCGCGATCCGGATGCACCGATCCTTCAGGTCGCCGTAGCCGCTCCCGATCACGAACCCCGCCTTCCGCGCTCTGCGGATCGCCTCCCCGGGGTGTTCGACGACGAGGTTGTGCACGGTCGCCGACCGCCAACGTTCGTCCTCGACGAAGAACTCTGCCGCCAGCCCGCCCGACCCCACCGCCTGGTTCACCATTCCGGTCAGAGCACAGCAGTGCCCCGCGAAGCTGGATCCGTCGGCGCCCTCCATCGCGCGCCCGAGCAGGGCCAGCCCGAAGATGTTCGGCGTCTCGATGGTTTGGCCGGTCTCCATCTTCCCCACCATCGCCGGCAGGTCCTGCCACGGCGCAACCCGCCGATCGTCTCCGACCGCGCGAGCACGCTCGACGGCGCGCGGACTCACGATCACCAGTGCGAGTCCGGCCGGCAGCCCCAGCGCCTTCTGCACGGAGGCGAGCCAGACATCCGCCTGCTCGAAGTCGATCGGAACGCCACCGAGCGAGGAGGTGGCGTCGATCGCGAGAAGGGTCTCCGGCCGGGTCGCATTCAGGCGGGAGCGGAGCGCCGCGATCTCCTCCGCCGGCCAGAGCATGCCCGTGCTGGTCTCGTTGTGGGTGACCGTGAGCAGCTCGAAGTCGCCGGGTGGCAGATCCTCCACGGGCGGCGCCGCCGACCAGATATGCTCGATCCGGTGCTCCGCGAGTCCGATGGCCCGCGCGGTGTCCGCGAAGCGTTTCCCGAAGGCGCCGCCGACGAAGTGGGCCGACCGCTCCCGGACGAGATTCCGCAGGACCAGCTCCATCGACGACGTCGCGGACGGATGGGTCACGACGGCGTAGTCCTCCGGGACGCCGAGCACCCGTCGGGTCTCGGAGATGGCGTGTGCCACCATGGCCTTCACGGCCGACCCGCGGTGCGACAGGGACAGGAGCCCCGACGCCGCGATCTCCGCCGCGGCCTCCTCCAGGCCGGGAGCCAGATCGGCAGGCCCCGTATTGAACGAGGCGACGACGTCGATGGAGTGCTCGAGCGTCATCAGTACAGCACCCGCGCCCGGATCGTCCCGTCGATCGTCCGGAGGGGCGGGAGGATGTCCCCTGCGTCCACCTCGTCCACGTCGAGCACGACGTATCCCAGCTCTCCTCGCGTCTGGAGATGCTGGCCGAGGATGTTCACTCCCCGATCCGCGAGCAGGTCGTTGATGGCGGAGAGCACGCCGGGACGGTTGCGGTGGATGTGCAGTACGCGATGCACATCGTCCTGCGGGGCCAGTGCGAGCTGCGGGAAATTGACCGAGGCGGTCGTGGCTCCGCTGTCGCTGTACGCGATCAGCTGTCCCGCCACGTCGGCGCCGATGGACTCCTGCGCCTCCTCCGTGGATCCACCGACGTGCGGTGTGAGGATCACGTTCGGGATCCCGCGTAGCGGACTCTCGAACCCCTCGTCCTTCGACTTGGGCTCCTTCGGGAAGACGTCCACCGCCGCCCCGCCGATCCGGCCGTCCCGGAGACGCTCCGCCAGCGCCTCCACATCCACGACCGAGCCACGACTCGCGTTGATGAGGTAGCCCCCCTGCTTCATTCGGTCGAGGCGGGCTCCGCTCATGAGGCCCCGCGTGATCTCCGTCTCCGGGACGTGCAGCGAGACGATGTCCGACGTCGCCAGAAGGGCGTCGAGCGAAGGCATCGCCCGCGCATTACCCAGCGTGAGTTTCGGAACGATGTCGTGGTAGATGACGTTCAGCCCGAAGGCCTCCGCCAGGATCGACACCTGCGATCCGATGTGGCCGTACCCCACGATGCCCAGGGTCTTGCCGCGTAGCTCGTGCGAGCCCACCGCCGACTTCTTCCACACGCCCTCGTGGGCAAGAAGGCTCTTCCGGTGCACGTCCCGCATCAGCATGACCGACAGCCCGAGCACCAGCTCCGCCACCGATCGCGTGTTCGAGTGCGGAGCGTGGAAGACCGGCACACCCATGGCGGCCGCGACATCGAGCGCGACCTGATTGGTCCCGATGCAGAAGCAGCCGATCGCCAGGAGCCGTTCCGCCGCCTCCAGCACCTCCGGCGTGAGCTGGGTGCGTGAGCGGACTCCGATGATCTCGGTCCCGGCGATCGCGTCCAGGAGATCCTGCCCACGGAGCGCATCGGAAAGCCGGGTCACGCTCGTGTACCCCGCCTCGCGGAAGGTGCTCTCGGCGTGCTGGTGAATGCCCTCGAGAAGAAGGACACGGATCTGGTCGCGGGGGCGAGTGAGACGTTCGTCGGACATCTGTGTGTGGTGGGAGTCAGAGGAGGTCGAAGAGGATACGGCGGAGTTCTGCGATGCTACCCGCCTCCGGGACATCGGCTTCGTCGAGGAACCCCCGACGGACATGCTCCGTGAAGGCGATGAAGGTATCGGCGATGCCCGCGGTTGCCAGGGCCATGTCGGTCGCACCGTCGCCGACGGCGATCACCGGCCGGGACCACTCGGCGTGGATGTCGGAGGCCCCTGTGACCTTCGAGTCGACGAAGCCGTCCTCCACCAGGGAGTCGAAGGCCCCGTCATCCGTCCAGCGCACCGACACCGCATGCACGTGCTGCCCGGCCAGTCCGAGAGCGTGGGCCGACGGGAGGATCACGTCCCGGAAGCCGCCGCTCACGATGCGCACGTCGTGCCGCTGCGCCGTGAGCCACTCGATGCATGCCGCGGCTCCGGAGGTCAGCTCGAGCGCGAGGGAGCGTCCGGTCGCCCGGACCGAGGCGAGGTCGGGGGACGCCAGAGCCAACCGCGCCTCCAGGGAGGTGCGGAAGTCCAGCTCGCCCTCCATGCCGCGCCGTGTGATCTCCTCGATCCGGGTCAGGACATCCGAATTCGGAACGGAGGTACGCAACACCTCCTCGAGACTCTCCACCGGGACAAGCGTGCTGTCGAAATCGAAGACGACCGTGGCCATGAGGGGCATACGGCCGGAGTCGCCCGCGAAGCGCAAGCGGACAGGGAGATGGGAGGAGGGCCGCCGGCGGATCCGCGGCCGAGAGGAGGCGTTCGACGAGAGGAGAAGAACGGCCCGATCACATCGCGCGAACGGCCCCGTCCTCGTGAGAGAGGGGGCCCGTTCCGATTCGGTCCATGGTGCGGATGGTGATCATCTCACCAGCTCCACCCGCCCTCGATCGTGGTCACGCGTCCTCCCTTCGCCCATCGGTGCGGTGCCCGCCCCCGGGCCCAGCGCCGTCACGGGCGTCGAGGACCGCGGAGGGAGCCCCGGCATTCCCGGCCGAAATGCCGGGGGCCGATCCGGGGGTGGCGGGGACGAAGGCGAGCGCCGTCGTCCCCATCTTCAGGGTGTTCCTGTCCATGCCTGCCTTTCGCTCGTGACGGGTCCTGCTGACAAAACCTAAAGAAATGTTGAGCAGGCCTCGCGGCCACCAGACCTTGGGTGGGGTCGCACCCTTACGTTCGTCAGGGGTCACGAGCCGCTCGGTCAGGGCGCGGATGAATCCTCCAGGACGCCGCGCGTGAACGCGAGCGCGGCGAGCTGGACCCGATTCGAGATGTCCAGCTTCCTGAAGATCGAGTGCATGTGCATCTTCACCGTGCCCTCGACGATGCCGAGGTCGCGGGCCACGCGCTTGTTGCTCGAGCCGCCGGCCACCTGATGAACCACCTCGATCTCGCGAGGGGTCAGCTCCGGCCACGCGTCCTCGTGTGCGTCCGCCTCGGCATGATGCAGTACGCGGTCGAGGAGTGAGTCCGCGAATGCGAAGCGATCCTCGCTGGCTGCCCGGATCGAGGTGATCAACTCGGCCGACGGTGCCTCCTTGAGGACCACCGCGACGCGCCCGAGGTGCAGCGCCTCGAGCAGGTCGTCATCCGGGAGGGAGGCCGACAGCAGAACGACGGCTACCCGACGACCCGCCGCTCTCAGGCGCCGGATGGCCTCGATCCCGGTGCACCTCGGCATACGGTGATCGATCACGAGCACATCGGGCCGGTGTGTCTCGACCGCCCGGAGGGCAGCGAGCCCGTCCGTGCACGTATCGACCACATCGAGATCGGGCTCGAGTGCCAGGCGGGCCTCGACACCGTCCAGCAGGACGGGGTGGTCGTCTGCCAGCACGATGCGAACGGTGTCTGGCGCGCTCAATGGACGCTGGGCCGGTCCGTGCTGCCATCGCGCAGACAGATGCAGATGCACACGTGCGTCCCCTCACCGCGGCTCACGATTCGCAGGTGACCTCCCACCGCCATGACCCGCCGTGCGAGAAACACGGGACCGAGTCTGGCGACCTCCAGCACATCGGGATCGAGGCGGCCTTCGAAGGTGAAGCCGGATCCGTTGTCCGAGACGACGAGGCGGAGCTTGTCGCCGGCCCGGCGGATGCGGACCGCCACCCGTGTCGCGTTTCCGTGCCGGATCGCGTTCACCGTCGCCTCCTGGACGAGGCGGAGCACGGTGCGCCCTATGTCCATCTCACCGGGGAGCTCGGTGCGGCATTCGAGGTCGCAGGACACGCCCCACAGGCCCGCGACCCTGTCGAGCATGGCGCGCACCCGCCTCTCCATCGGGATCGGGCTGCCGAGCGAGACATCCCGGATCCCCTTGACTTCATCCACGAACATGCGGATCTCGCGCTGCTCGGCCCGAACGGTCCTGGACACCTCGGCAATGATTTCGCGGGCGTCGGCGGGGCGCGAATCGATCATCTCGCGCGCCGCGTCCAGGCGGACGCCGATGGCAGTGAGGACCTGAAGCACCCCATCGTGAAGCTCACCCGCCACCCGCCGCCGAAGGAGATCGTGTTCGCGACTCCGCTTCTCCGGCGTGTCTCCGCGTACGCGTGTGCCCGCGCCACTCCACTCGGAGGGGGTTTCCGCACGTGAGTCCGACAGGTGGAGATCCTCGTCGGTGCGGGGCTCGGGACGAGCCGGGTCGCGGGGGGGCGGCTCCCGATCTACGGATCCTCTGCGACGAGGAGAGTCTTGCTCCGCTCCAGGGTCGACCGGTGCCCGGGACATGTCAGGCGTCCCTCGAGATGACGGGAAGATGCACGCCGTCGATGTCCCGGACCCGGGGGACCCCGGGTCTCTTCACCCGTGTGCTTCGACCGGCCCCGCTGACGTCCTGTTCGGTGGCCGCAGCGCGATGCGCGCACGCGAGACGCCGCGGAGTCTGGTGTGCTGACCTGAATGTCATCCAATATCCGGATCTGGGGTCCGGAGCGGATTTCCGAGAGTGAGGAGATCTTCATCTTACGACCCGGGGTCCTGCTGCGCCAGCCGCCTCGACCCATCCGTGTTCGACCATGGGAGCCGTCTGCGACGTCGTCGCCGCACCGACAGGACCGCCTTCCCGGCCTGCCCGAGCAACCCGGCGAGGTCCGACCGATCGTGCGGCGGAGGCGACGATCGGGGGATGTACAACGGGGGGAACCGGTTCGCGGTGTGGTTCGTGAGGAGGTTCGCGGGGCGGTTCGCAGGCGGGGGATCGGCACGTCGAGTCGCCTCAAGCGTACACTGGGAGCGTCGTTCCATTCGATACCTTCCGACGTTCGCGCATGCCCCAACAGCCCTCGGTGCCCGATTCCACCATCTCCTCACTCGAGTCGGAGGCGCAGGAGGCAGCCGACTCCCTGACGGAGGGCGGGTTCGATCCGTCCGAGTCCGTGAACGCTGCATTCGACAAGGTCATCGGATGGATCGAGGCGCTCATCGCGAGCCTGCCCGAGATCATCGCCGCGGTCGTCGTCCTGATTCTCTTCGTCTTCCTCGCGAAGGTAGCCCGGTCCGCGATGGACCGGATCATGGGGCGCGTCACCGATCACGGACCGCTGCGCGGCTTGAGCAGCAATGCGATCTATGTCGCCGTACTCGGAGCGGGTGTCTTCGTGGCGCTCGGGGTCCTGCAACTCGACACGGTCCTGACATCCGCGCTGGCCGGTGTGGGAATCGTCGGGCTGGCGCTCGGTTTCGCCTTCCAGGACATCGCGCAGAACTTCGTCTCCGGCATCCTCATCACGCTCCGCCGCCCCTTCACCGACGGTGACCTCGTGGAGACGAACGGCTTCTTCGGCACGATCGAGGGTGTCGACCTCCGCGCCACACGTATCCGTACGCTTCAGGGGCAGCTGGTCCGGATCCCGAATGGATCGGTCTACGGCAACCCGATCGTGAACTTCGATCAGGCACGCAGCCGGCGGGTCGACCTCGCGTGTGGTACGTCGTACGGTGACGACCTCGAGCAGGCCAGAAGCGTGGCCCTCGCGGCGATGGAGGGGGTGGAGGGTCGCGACCCCTCACGGGATCCCGAGTTCTTCTACAGGGAATTCGGTGGGAGCTCGATCGACTTCGTCGTGCGCTTCTGGCTGAGGGACACGAGGCAGAAGACGTTTCTCGCTGCGCGCAGCGACGCGATCATGAAGCTGAAGTCCGCCTTCGACGAGAACGACGTCGGCATCCCCTTCCCGATCACCACCCTCGATTTCTCGCGGGCGGGTACACGGGTCCTGGACGAGCCGCTGCGGCTCCTGGGTCCGGACGCGGCGGACGATTGATCCCGACCTCTGCGAATTACGAGACGATGGCGCCTGTGGAGTCGACGGTGCTGCGGCGCTCGTTCCAGCACGCCACGGCGAGCACGGCGTGACCGGGTAGGAGGAGTCCTGCCAGGCTGGTCGCCACTCCGGTGGGGGCGCCGACGAGCGTGAGCACGACGGCCCCCAGTCCTCCGAGCAGCACCGCCGAGAACAGGGGAGCTGCCAGCCGCGGCCGGGGATGGCCTCCCCACATGAGTACAGCACCCACGAGAAGCAGTGGGTTCGCGATCCACGCGTTCGCATTTCCGGACAGGTACGGGTCGGCGGTACTCATCCCGAGCAGCAGAAGGCCCAGCCCCGCCACCCCCAGACCCAGCGCCCAGGCACCACCGACGATCGCGAACGCGCGGCGCGAGCGACGAGCCGGAATCGCGAGCAACACCGCCGCGATGGAGCCGAGCAGGATCCAGAGGGGGGATCCGGCTCGCCGTGGTCCTGGATCTCCGGCCCTCCCGGCGGCCAGTCGGCGCTCGCCGACGACGAGTGGCCTCGGGCGGCCATCTGCGGACGACACCTCTACCGTCCGGATTCCGTCGCGGAGGGTCGCGGGGAGAAACATCGACTCCCACACGGTCGAGGGGCGGTCCGTCCGCGGTCCGAGGAGCGTATGAACCACGATGTGCAGGGCGGGATCACCTGCGGTGTAGCCCGCGACCCGCTGCCGGGGGGTCCAGGCCGACTGCAGCGTGTCGGTGTCCGCCCGGACACGGCCGGACAGGACACGATCGAGAGCATCCCGGATTCGCGTCGTGCAGTTCGTCGAGATCACCCCGTAGGCTCCGGTGTGCCCGATAGCCGCGTCCAGCGTCGCAGCGAGTTCCTCCGCCTGGTCCGCGTCGAGGCGGAGAGTCTGGACATGAACGGTCCGCCCCGCCTCGACGTAGCCCGCCACCATGGTCTCGGGGTCGAGGCGGCGAAGGCGGTCGCGCAGTCGCCCCTGCACGAGCAGGCTCACGGCGCTTCCGTCGTCGACGCTCGACTGCCCGAAACTCCATGCGAGGTCGGTGCCGGTGCGGGAGGACCGCACGCGGATCGCGGTATGGCCGAATCGGGACGCCGCCGCCTCTCCCGGCGATATGGTGATCAGCTCGACGTGTCCGGGAGTCTCGGGAGGCTGACCGGCGGCGGGAGAAGCCCCGAAAGGCCCGCCCGAAGAGGCCGGGATCGCGAGGAGGAGACTGCCGATCAGGGTGGCACGTCGCATCACGCAGGCGATAGCTTGAATCGATACCGGGGTGCCACGAGAGGCATCCGCCCCCCTCGAACCGACACATCCGAATGGAGCAGACCAGAGTCGGTGGAGAAGCCGGTTTCACCCTGATCGAGGTCGTCGTGGTGATGCTGATCATCGGCGTGCTCGCCGCGATCGCGATTCCGAACTTCAATTCGGTCAGGGAGGAGGCGTACATCTCCACCATGAAGAGCGACCTGCACAGCCTCCGGCTGGCCCAGGAACTCTACAATGTGGATCCCGAAGGTGAGTACGCCTCGGACATCGCCGAGCTCGACGACTACTTCAACACCTCGGAAAATGTGACGGTTACCCTTTCGGGTGGGGGCGATACCTGGTCGGCCGTCGCCACACACCCGGGTACGTCGGTGGAGTGCACCTACGACTTTCCCGGAAATCTGATCGAGTGCGGCGAACCGGGACCGCCGGCCAAGAAATAGCGGCGGGCTCGCGCCACGGCGACCGGTCGAAGCACGATCCGCAGGGTCAGCGCCGAGCCGCATCACCGTCCGTGATCCGACCGTCCTCGATGGCTTCCTCGAAGTGGGTCTCGTACCAGTCGAACATGCGCGACCAGTGATCGAACCAGTCGGCCTCGCCGCCGGCGCGGCCCGCGCCGTGTCCCGCGTTCATGTAGTTGACCCATACGACATCCTTTCCGAGTCGCCGCAGCGCGTAGTACATCTCCCGCTGATTCGTGGCGGGCACGTTCCAGTCGCCCTCGCCGGAGAGCAGCAGTAGCGGGGTGTCGATCCGGTCCGCGAACATCACGGCGGAGTGATCGATGTACTTCCGGGGCTGCTCCCACAGGGTGGCGCCGATTCGATCCTGCCCGCGCTCGGCCGCGCGATAGTTGCGCGTGGTGATCTTCTCGGAGTCGCCGAGGAAGGAGATCATGTTGACCTTTCCCGAGATGTTGACGGCGGCGGCGAAACGGTCCGTCTGCGTGACAAGAAGATTCACGGCGTATCCGCCGTAACTTGTCCCGTGAACACCCAGCCGGTCGCCGTCGACGAGCCCACGATCGATCAGTGAGTTGATGCCCGTCGTTACCGCCTTCATCCAGGCTTCCCCGGGGAAGCCTGTCTCGAACTCCACCGAGGGCCTGAACCCGAACCAGCCTCGACTGGTGACGAGGTTCATGTTGGTGTTGAAGCCGTTGCTGAAGAAGTCCTCGTAGATCTCGGCCACCAGCGGGTAGCGTTCGCCCTCCACGTAGTCGATCGGGTAGTACAGGATGCCGTACTGCTTCTCCCCGTCGACGTCGAGGTACTCGACCAGCTCCTGCCGGGCGACGTGAACGTCGTCCATCCAGGGGTTGAGTTGGGTCAGACGCCGGGCGTCCGTCAGAGAGGCCGAGCGAAGGTCGGCCCCGGTGACGTAGACGTCTTCGGGATGCTCCCCGTCGGAATACTCGAAGAGCAGTCTCTCGCCATTCTCCGACAGTTCGAACCCACCCGGCGCATCGGGGGAGAAGGCCTCCTCGGCGGCGATCTCACCGCTCTCGGTATCGAGTAGCCGGATCGTGGTCTCCCAGGCTTCGTTGGAGGACTCGGAGACGTACAGCCAGCGGCCGTCCGGAGACCAGGCGAGGGGACGGTGGTCCGCCGCGTCCCGTTCGTCCTCCGTGAGCGGATAGATCAGGTCCAGCTCGTCCGCCTGCAGGTCGAGTACATGCCAGCCGCGCTGGGTCTCGACCAGCATCGACTCTCCGTCCTCGCTCCACCGCACCGCGTCGAACTCCAGCGCGGTGGTGTCGCTCTCGGAAACGGGACCGGCGAAGACCTCGGTGATCACCCGTGCGGAGTCGTCGAAGATCGACCGCAGGTGGATCTGCTCGTCCTCCTCGAATACATACCGGGTGCCTCCGGGGGCCCAGCTGGCGGAGATGTTCTCCTCCGTCGGCTCGACGATCCAGGTGGTGTCACGGGACCGGAGGTCCATCCGAAGCATCCGATTCTCGGAGCCGCCGCCCCCCTCGTACACCGTCTTCAGCGGCTTCTCCCCCTCGATCGACAGCCACTGCCCGTCGCGGGACTGGACGATGTCTTCCCAATGGTCTTCGGGGAGCAGGACATCCACCTCTCCGTCGGTCCCGACGATCGCCGGGTGGACCAGACCACTCATCATCCGGACCCGGTCCCAGTCGAGGAAGGGGTCGCTGCCGTCCTGGACCACGATCGGACCATCCGTCATCTCGAGGAATGCGGCGCGCGCCTGCCGGGCCCAGCCCTCGGCGCGAAGATCGAGCAGGAGTCCGCTCCCGTCCGGGCGCCACGCGAGACGCGAGTTCGAGGCGATGTCGAGATCGGTATCCAGGTCGACGCGTTCGATCTCCCGGCTGTCGAGATCCATCAGGTGGAGTTCGAAGCCCTCACCCTCCCGGAGGAGGAAGGCGAGGGTCTCGCCGTCGGGCGACCACTCCACACCCCGAACCTGTACCCGGCCGTCGAGGATCGGGGACTCCTCCCCGGACTCGGCGTCGATGAGGACGAAGGCCGCGGTGGAGGGTGAGATGTAGGTGGGATCTCCGAATCGAAGGTGATCCACATTCATGCCGTCCCGCCGCGTACGGATCGTCGCGGCGATCCATCGCCCGTCGGGTGTCATGTCCTGGACGGAGATCGAGGCGACGTCGAGCGCGTCTTCCGGCGTGAAGGGACGGACATCCTGAGCTGTTGCCGATGTTCCCGTGAGGAAACACGCGAGCAGCGCGAGGCCGAGAATGAAAACGCCGGAGAGCGGGGACGGGTGGCGGTGCATCTGATCTGCCCGGGGCGGAGTGGAGGGGAGCGAACGGACCGGACGCTCCCCGGACCCATCATTCTGCGCACGGGCGCCGATCGACGCCAACCCCATCAGGGACCGATCAGGGTGCCATCATGCCGGCGCCGCGACCTCGGCCGCTTCGTGCACCGCAGGCTCGCGGACCGTGGGAAGGCCGCGCGCCTCCCAGGCGGCGTAGCCTCCCTGCATGTGCGTGACGTTCCGGAAACCTGCGCGGTCGAGCAGGCTGGTCGCGATGGCGCTGCGGGCACCGCTCTGGCAATGAAGGATGAGGTCGCGATGACGCGGGAGATCGTCGAGGTGGTCCGGGAGGTGCCCGGTCGGGATCACGTCGACACCCTCGAGGTGACCCTCCCGCCATTCAGCCGTACCGCGGACGTCGAGGACGGTTGCCTCGTCGGCGAGCAGCGCGGCCTCGACCTCGCCCGGGGTCCGCATGCGGATCCGACCGAGTTCGCCGCCACTCTCCGCCCATGCATCGATCACATTCGGGGGAAATACCGCATCCACCCGATCCAGCCCGACCATGGTCAGATCCCTCAACGCTTCGTCCACGTGCGCCTGATCGACGATCAGGTAGACGTCCTGGTCGTAGGGCAGGAGCCAACCGGCCCATGTGTTGAACGATCGGTTGAGGGGGATGTTGATCGTTCCCGACACATGGCCCGCGCCGTACTCGGCGGGGCTCCGCGTGTCCACGATCCAGGCGCCGTCGGCGACGAGCGGACGGAGTCGGGAGAGAGTGCCGACGTCGGGCTCGGAAACCCCGTGCAGGACGGTCGGACCCTCGCGATTCACCCGCTTCATCTCCGCGAAGTAGGTGGGCGGTTCGGGTTGGCCATCGAGGACCTCGGCGACGAACGCCTCCTCGGTCTCGGTCGTGAAGCCCCAGTTGAAGCGCTTTTCGTAGCCCAGGGTGGAATGCGGGATGGACGAGAGCCCCTTGCCGCAGGCGGACCCCGCACCGTGTCCGGGCCAGATCTGGAGCCAGTCGGGGAGATCACGGAAGCGCTGCAGGCTCCGATACAGATCGCGTGCGCCGGCCTCCATCGTGTCGGCCACCCCCGCGGCCTTCTCGAGCAGGTCCGGACGTCCCACGTCACCCACGAAGACGAAGTCTCCGGTGAGCGCACCGATCGGGCGATCCGCGCCGGCGGTGTCGGTGACGAGAAGGGTGAGATGCTCCGGCGTGTGGCCGGGGGTGTGCATCACCTCGAACCGGATGTTGCCCACCATGAAGTCGTCGCCATCCTCGACGAGGCGTGCCCCGATCTCGTGAGCGAAGGCGTACGACCAGTCCTCACCGCCTTCGTCGGACAGGTACGCCGTGGCGCCGGTGCGTGCGACGACCTCCCGTAGCCCGCTGACGAAGTCGGCATGGATGTGGGTCTCGGTGACGTGCCGGATCTCGACACCCTCGGACTCCGCCGCCCGGAGGTACGGGTCGACATCCCGCGAGGGATCGACGACGATGGCGTCGCCGGTGGCGGCGCACCCGATGAGGTAGCTGGCCTGTGCGAGCTTGTCGTCGTAGAACCGCTTCAGAATCATCCGGACCTCCGATGTGGCGTGCGCGGGCGGGCGGACCCGACGTGGGGCGACGCGACCGCGATGGATTCGACCTGCCCTAAATTAGTGCGTTCGCCAGCCATGCGCCGGACCACGCCAGCGCGAGCATGTAGCCGAACTGCAGCGCGGGCCATCTCCATCCGGCGGTCTCGCGCCGCATGACCGCGACGGTCGACATGCACTGCAGCGCGAAGACGAAGAAGATGAGCAGGCCCACGGCGGCGCCGAGGTCCAGATCCTGACGCAATCGTTCCTGGAGGCCGACCGATTGCTCGCTGGCATCCTCCACGCCGTAGATGGTCCCCATCGTGCCGACGATCACCTCGCGGGCGGCGAGCGACGAGATGAGGCCGACCCCGATCTTCCAGTCGTATCCGAGCGGCTGGATCACGGGTTCGATGACCTGACCGGCCTGCCCGAGCGCGCTCTGATCGAGAGACGGTGGAGATCCGTCCATGCCGCGGGGCACCTGGGTCAGGAACCAGAGCGCCACGGTGACGCCGAGAATGATGGTTCCGGCACGCTTGAGGAAGACTCCGGTCCGATCCCAGAGCCGCAGGAAGAGCGACCTCGCAGCCGGAATCCGGTACGGCGGCAGTTCCATGAGAAAGGACGACGGCTTGCCCCGCAGCAGCGTCCGCTTCAGCACGAATGCGGTGACGATCGCGGCGATCGCACCCAGCGCGTAGAGTCCGAGAAGTGTCGCGGCGCGCGTCCCCAGAAAGGGGCCCAGCAGCGCCCGCTCGGGGATGAATGCGGCGATCAGGAGAGCATACACCGGTAGCCGCGCGGAGCACGTCATGAAGGGAGCGACGAAGATGGTCGCCATGCGGTCCCGTTCGTCCTCCACGGTACGGGCCGCGAGGATCGCCGGGACTGCGCAGGCGTACGCCGAGAGGAGCGGGAGGAACGCCCGCCCCTGCAGGCCGACGCGGTACATCGATCGGTCCGCGATGACGGCAGCGCGTGCCATGTAGCCGGAGTCCTCGAGTATCCCCAGGAAGAGGAACAGGATGAGGATCTGCGGCAGGAAGACGATCACGGAGCCGACGCCCGCCCAGACGCCGTCCACCAGCAGGTCGCGCACCCAGATGTCGGGGAGCACCGCGGCGAGCCAGCCACCGGAGGTGCCGATTGCGACCTCGACGCCGTCCATGAAGGGCACCGCCCATGTGAAGATCGCCTGAAACACCAGAAGGACGACCGCCAGAAAGATCAGCGGCCCCCACACCCGGTGCAGCACGATCGAATCGATCTTGCGGGTGAGGGCGTCGGGTAGCGGGGGCCGGTACTTCGCGTGCCGGCCGGCTTCGCGGACGATTCGGCGCCGCTCCGCGAAGGCGTCGATCACGGGAAGCGACATTCCCCTCGGCACGTTGGAGATGACGGGGCAGGCACGCTCCGGCATCCGACCCCGCTGGGCCACGTGATCGAGGAAGTCGTGCACAGCGTCGAGTCCCTCGCCCGACCGCGCGTTGACCCGGGTGACCTCGACGCCGAGGCGTTCCGCGAGCCGCATGTCGTCCAGCTCGCCCTGCCGCGCGGCCAGTTCGTCGGCCATCGTAAGGATCAGGAGCGTGGGGATTCCGAGCTCCAGCACCGGCTCGACCAGCATGAGCTGGGGCTCCAGGCGCGTGCAGTCGACGGTGAGCACCAGGGCGTCGGGTGGCCGGAGCCCGTCGAGCCGACCCTCGAGCACGTCCCGCGTGACCTGTTCGTCGAGGGTGCGCGACGAGAATCCGTTGACGCCGGGCAGATCGACGATCTCCAGAGCGCCGGAGCCGGCTCGGTACTCCCCGACGTGCTTCTCGACCGTGACGCCCGGGTAGTTGGCGACCTTCTGACGCAGACCGGTCAGCTGGTTGAACAGCGTCGTCTTGCCCGAATTGGGCGGACCCACGAGCGCGACGAGTGGAGACCCCTCCTCCGTCGGAGCGTCAGGGGCGGCTGGACCGGCCTCCGTGGTGCTGGACATCTGCGGCTACTGCCAGTCGGCGGGTCAGTCCGCGTCCATGTCGAACCGCTTCACGCAGATGCATCCTGCGGTTTCCCGCCGGAGCGCCAGCATGACGCCGTCCACCTCCACGATCGGATCGCCGGACGGCGAGCGGCGGACCGGACAGAGCCGGCAGCCGGGAAGCACGCCCCGCTCCAGCAGCGGTTCCACCTCATCGTCGGGCATCTCGAATCGGATCAGCTCGACGACCTCGTCGACGGACACGTCGGAAAGGCGCAGGTCCGCCTGGACCGGCGAGGCCGTATGGTCGGCTGCGGACGGGTCGGGCGACGGCATCGTGTCGGAGATGACTTCGGACATCGTGATCCGGACGTTCGAGGTGCTGTTGAGATTCAATCTCAACCCGACATCCCCCTCGCGCAATCCTTGCTCTCCCGCGATTCTTCTTCCCTCGCGCCCTATGGCACCACCCCGGAGCGTTGCCATGGCACCATCATGAGTCCGAAAACCCACGTCGGATGGCGCGAATGGGTCGCCTTTCCCGCCCTCGGCATCACGCGGATCAAGGCCAAGGTCGACACGGGGGCGCGCTCGTCCGCGCTTCACGCCCTCGATGTCGAACGCTTCGAACGCGACGGCTCGCCGTGGGTGCGTTTCCGGGTTCACCCCAGGCAGCGTGACGATGATCACGAGATCTCCTGTGAGGCTCCGCTTCTGGACGAGCGAAGGGTGAAGTCGTCGACCGGCCGTGTGACGGAACGCCCGGTGGTCGTCACCGATCTCGAGTGGATGGGGGAGCGCTGGGAGATCGAGCTGACCCTCGTCCGCCGGGACGAGATGGGCTTCCGGTGCCTGATCGGGCGACAGGCGATGAAGAAACGATGGATCGTCGATCCCGCGCGGTCGTATGTGGGCGGCAAGCGTCTTCCCTTCGGAGCGCGGAGAAAGACCGGCGCGAAGGAACTCGAACAGGATACTGGACACGGGGTGCGTGCGCCGGCCCCCGATTCGGAGGATGAATGAGAATCGGAATACTCTCCCGCAGGGCGACGCTCTATTCGACGCGGAGGCTTCGCGAAGCGGCGGAGGAGCGGGGAAACGAAGTGACGGTGGTGGACCCCCTCCGGTGCTACATGAACATCACCGCCAAGCATCCGCAGGTCGTCTACAAGGGCGAGTCGCTCCACTTCGATGCCGTGATCCCCAGGATCGGCGCGTCGATCACCTTCTACGGATGCGCCGTGGTCCGACAGTTCGAGATGACGGGAGCGTATACCTGCGCCGAGTCGGAGGCGATCAATCGCAGTCGCGACAAGCTCCACTCGATGCAGCTCCTCTCGTCGGAGGGCGTGGGCGTGCCGGTGACCGGGTTCGCCCGCAGTTCTCGTGACACGAAGGGACTGATCGACATGGTCGGCGGCAGCCCGCTGGTCATCAAGCTCTTGGAGAGCACGCAGGGCACGGGCGTGGTTCTCGCCCCGACCCGGAAGGCGGCCGAGTCGGTGATCGGAGCCTTCCGTCAGCTCGACGCGAACATCCTGGTGCAGGAGTTCATCAAGGAGGCGGGCGGGGCCGACGTGCGCGCGTTCGTCGTCGGGGGACGCGTCGTCGCCTCGATGGAGCGGCAGGCAGCACCGGACGAGTTCCGCTCGAACCTCCACCGTGGCGGCACCGCCTCGGCGGTCAAGCTGACGCGCAAGGAGCGCAATACGGCCATTCGGGCTGCACGGAAGATGGGGCTCACCGTCGCGGGGGTGGACCTTCTGCGCTCGGACCGGGGCCCACTCGTGATGGAGGTCAACGCCTCCCCGGGTCTCGAGGGTATCGAGAAGACGACCGGTGTCGACGTCGCCGGAGAGATCATCGAGTACATCGAGAGCCACGCCGCCGAGGGAGATCTCCCTCCAGTGAAGGGTGCGAAGCGCGGCGGCGCGAAGAAGACGTCGGGGAAGAGGGGGGCGAAGAGCACGCCCGAGACGAGCGGTGGGGACGGCGGCGTGTCCGATGAGGAGGCGCGTGAGGAGGAGGAGTAGCCCGGGTGCGTGCCCCGACAGCGATCAGGCGGCGCTGCCATGAGTGACGCGGAGGTGGGTGTGACCGGGAAGTGGGGCTCGATACGGATCGGTAATTCGGACGTGGCACCGGGGACGCACGCGCAGGCCGAGATTCCGGTTGCACGCTACGTCACGGGAGACTGGATCAGCCTCAAGGTCGAGGTCATTCACGGCGCCGAGCCCGGCCCGTCGATCTGGCTGAGTGGCGCGATTCACGGGGACGAGCTCGACGGCGTCGAGATCATTCGGGAGGCGTCCGCGAAGATCTCGCCGAAGAAGCTGCGAGGGACCGTCCTCGCCGTCCCGATCGTGAATGTCTTCGGCTTCATCCAGGCGTCCCGATACCTCCCGGATCGTCGGGACCTCAACCGCTCCTTTCCCGGCACCGAGAAGGGATCGATGGCGTCGCGGCTCGCCTGGCTGTTCACCAAGGAGATCGTGGACCGGTGCGACTGGGGGCTCGACTTTCACTGCGGTTCCGGGGATCGCGAAAACCTGCCCCAGATCCGGGGTGACCTCGAGGACCACGCCACGCGCTCCGTCGCGGAGGCGTTCGCGGCACCCCTGTTGATCCACAATACGGCCCCGGCAGGCTCACTCCGGCGCGAAGCGCTGGGGCGAGGTCGCCGCGTGCTGGTCTACGAGGGCGGAGAGGCAGGACGGTTCACCCGGAGCAGCATCGAGGTGGGTACGGCGGGCGCACTCCGGGTGCTCCACCATCTCGGCATGATCGACGAGGCGCCCCCGCCGACATCCACATCGGTCCGGGTGGATTCGACCCACTGGGTCCGCGCGTCACGTTCCGGGATCGTGCGCCTCGACGCGGAGTTGGGTGACGAGGTGCGGAAGGGGACGAAGATCGGGGAGGTCACCGAGATCCTGGGCGGGGGCCGGAAGCGTGTCCGCGCCAGCAACACCGGGATCGTGATCGGTCGGCGGGTCAACCCGGTCGTCTACCAGGGCGAGGCTCTCGTGCACATCGCGCGGGTGGCAACGGGAGATTGACCCCGGCACACCTTGCGTTCGGGCCAACAGATTCCTAGCTCCGTGAGTCTGATGAGTACGAAGCCACCCGCTCCGGGCCAGCGGCACGGACGCTCCGGCGACATCTCGGTAACAGCAACTCCGTCAAGGACGTTCCCCTGAGCGCCCCTCCGCCCATCGTCCGCAGCATCGCGCGCTGGATGTTCCACACCCACCTGTGGATCGGTGTTCTCGCCACGGCACTCATCGTGGTCGTATCGCTCACCGGTATCATGCTGAATCACAAGGACGTGCTCGGCTTCATGCCGGACGCGGAGGCGGTCGAGCCGGGGCTCGACGGTGCGCTGCCGCTGGCGGACCTCGTCCGGGCCGCCGAGGGGGCGGCCGGCAACACCGTGGCGGCGGCCGGCGTGGACCGGATGGATGTCCGCCCGGACAACGGCTACGTGAAGGTGCGCTTCGGCGACCGGGTGGTGACCGAGGTCACCGTCGCACTCCGCTCCGGGGAGGTGCTGCAGGTGGGGGAGCGCAACGATGTCTTCATCGAGAAGCTCCATTCGGGCGAGATCTTCGGCGATGGGTGGATTCTGCTGTCGGACGCTCTCGCGATCGGGCTTCTCCTCCTCCTCGTCTCGGGCACGTGGATGTGGCTCTACCCGAAGGCGAGGATGTGAGATGACTCCGATGGAGGGACTACTGCTCCTGCTGGGGCTGTTCGGCGTGCCCGTGGGACTTCTCGCGTTGAGCCACCGGTTTCGAGACCGGGGGCGACGGGCGCGCGGAGCCTTCTGGGGCGGACTCGGCGGGTACGTCCTCGGCCTGTCCGTCTGGGTGTGGACCCTGCTGGGACCCGCCGTGATGTGGAACCCCGGCTCGACCCGACTCGCCGGCGTGATTCTGCCGCTGCTCGGGGTGGCGGTGTTCGGGGCGATCGTCGGGGCCGCGATCGGTCGGACCCCACGGCGAGGACCGAGGGCTCCGGGCCGGCAGGGGCGGGCGACGTCGGCCGGATCGACCGGCTCCACCGCCGTCATCCTCGGGTTGCTCGTCGCGGGGACGAGCGCTGCCGCGGATCCCGCGGCCGGGCAAGTCGCGGGAGGTATCGGCTCGCCGGACGACCTGTTCGTGGTCCGCGATATCGACACGAACGTGATCATCGCCGAGACGGCGCCCGGCGTGTCGAGTTCGGCCTATGCGTCGTCGGTGGCGGTTCTCGGGTCCAGGGGAGTCCTCCTGATCGACACCTTTCACGGGCCCGGTCCCGCCGAGTGGTTCCTGGACCGGATCGCCGAGCGCACCGATGTCCCGGTGCGATGGGTCGTGAACACGCATTGGCACGGCGACCACCTGTGGGGCAACGCGGCGGTGCTCGATCGCTTCCCGGAGGTCGATATCCTGGCGCACCCGGCGACCCTCGAGCGGATCGCTTCGGAGGGAGATACCGCCCTGGAGGCCGAGCTGGATCGGCTCGACGCCCGGATCGAATCGCTCGAGCAGCAGATCGCTGCTCTCCCGGCGGACGACGAGCGGCTGGAACGGGGGAGGACGCTTCTGGGTCGGGCGCGAGCGCAGCGGGTGGAGGCGGGCCGCATTCGGATTGCTCCGCCGACTGTCCCGGTGTCCGACTTCCGCCGGCTCGACGTCGGAAATCGCACCGTCTGGATACAGCCGGTGGGTCCGGCGCACACCGACGGCGACGTGGTGGTGTGGATCGACGGCATCCTGGTGGCCGGGGACATCGTCGAGGAGGGCACACTCTGGCTCGACGGTGCGGATGTTCGTGCGTGGGCGAGCACCCTCGGGGATCTCGCGGGGCGCGGTCCGGGACTGGTGATTCCGTCGCATGGGGGGCTTCCCGAGACGGCGGATCGGGCGGCGCTCCTGCATCTGCATCGGGACGCGCTTCAGGCGGCCGTGGCTCACGGCAGCCGCACGAATGCGGCGGGTGCGGCGGTCGAGCTGGACCTCTCGGCCTTCGCCGACCTCCGCGCTCGTTTCTCCGAGTGGGGCGTCGGCGGGGAGGCGTTCGACGCATGGATGGTCCGCGCGGTCGAGGCTGTGCGAGAGTCCGCGGGTGGCGGAAGCACGTACGATAGGCCCTGAGGCCGGCTCGACTCGGCCCCCCGGGAGTACCTCGGGCTCGGGTCGCCCACCCCGGAGTGTCGTGGCCATCTGCGAACGGATGCCGGACCGTCAGGTGAGCGGCACGTCGTCCGTGGGCTCTTCCCCGATCTCCTCGCCCGTGACGTCCCGGTAGCGGGCCAGCCGGTCCGTGCCATGCTCCAGGTCCCACGCCTCCAGGATCCGATGGACGGCGTGGTGGGACGACAGGTGGAATCTGCCGTCGTCGAGCTGTTCGGCGACGGAGGAGTTCCTGAGGATGTCCCGCACCCTTCCCTTCAGGCCGGCGAGATGCAGTTCGATCGAGCGGGCGTGGAGCGTGCCGACCAGTTCGTTGAGAGCATCCAGAGCAGTCGTGTCGAGATCGTTCATGCCTCGCGCCTCGATCACGACCGCGTTGAGATCCGGACTGTCGTCCCCTTCGTGCTCGTCGTCGCTCCGGTGCAGAACGTGGTCGCGAAACCATGCCGCGTTGAAGAAGGAGAAGGCGGCATCGACGCGCAGGACCAGGACACCCCGGATGTTCACCGCATCCTCGAAGCGCTCCCGGTCCCGGAAGAAGTGCGTTCCGGGGATCAGTCCCAGTTCGGCGACGTTCGGTCGGGAGAAGCGGTAGAGCACGACGAGGGTGGACGCCACGACGCCGACCAGCACACCCTCGCGGATTCCGAGGGAGAGCGTGGCGACCGCGGTGAGGATCGCGAGTCCCGCATCGCGGCGGTGGGTCGCCATGAGCGCCCGGAATTCGCTCGGACTCACCAGACCGAGGACGCCGACCACGATGATCGCCGCCAGGGTCGCCCGGGGAAGGGACTCGAAGACGGGTGTGAGGAAGAGGAGTGTCAGGCCGACGAGCGCCGCCGCGAACACGTTGGTCAGCGGTGTGCGCGCTCCCGCGTCCTCGGCCACCGCGGAGCGGGAGAAGCTGGCCGACACCGGAACGGACCTGAAGACGCTACCGACGAGATTCGCCGAACCGAGCCCGAGCAGCTCGCGGTTCGGCCGAACCGTGTAGCGATGCTTCGACGAGAGGGCGCGCCCTATGGAGATCGCGCTCATGAGCTGGACCAGCGCCAGGGTGAGCGCCGTCGGAAGCAGCGCCCGCACGTCCGTGAGCGCGATCTCGGGAAGCACGGGAGAGGGAAGTCCACCCGGCACCTCGCCGGTCAGCGCGACTCCCCGGGCCTCGAGACCGAGCAGCATGGTCGCACCGATCCCGACCAGGACCACGATGAGCGCGCGGGGCACCCGGGGTGCCCACACCCGCAGGCCGACCAGGAGCGCCACCGAGCCGATCCCGAGCAGGGTGGTCTGCGGGTGCAGGTCACCGGCCCGCCGACCGAGTTCGGCGACGATCTCGTGGACGAACTGGCTCCGGGGCAGATCGAGGCCCAGAAGCGGCCCGACCTGACTGGCGGCGATGACGACGGCCGCCGCCGCGGTGAACCCGGTCACCACGGGCCTCGACAGCAGGTCCGCGAGCATTCCGAGCTTGAGGAGGCTCATCGCGATCTGGATCAGCCCGACCAGAGCCGCCAGCAGGATCGCGAGGGCGATGTAGCGCTCGCTGCCGACATCGGCGAGGGACCCGAGTCCGGCCGCGATGATGAGCATGTCGAGTGCGACGATTCCGACCGCCAACTGTCTCGCCGTCCCGAAGAGGGGATAGATGAGCAGCGGCACGAGCGAGGCGTAGAGCCCATAGATGGCCGGAAGGCCGCCGAGCGTCGCGTAGGCCATCGCCTGCGGTACAAGCATGACGCCGACCGAGGCGCCCGCCAGAGCGTCCCGGCGAAGCGTCCGTGCGTCCAGATCCTCGAGCCAGTCGGGCAGTGCGACCAGACGTGCGTCGAAGTCCTTCAGCATCGAGTCCCCCTCACGAACGTCGCCACGATCGTGGCGACGTTGCCGCGACAGCCTGAATCAGAGGTGCACCGGACGCCCCCGAACGTCGGCGGGACGGACGGGGGCGTGCCGGTCACTCGTCACTGCCGGCATCACCGCAGGAGGTACGGCGAACGACTACGCGGTCTTGGCGGGCTCGAGCAACGCGAAGAGACGACGTCCCTCGATGTTGTTCGAGCGCTGCTCGACCCGGGCGATGTCCTTGGTGCCCTCGATCATCCGGTCGAGCGTGGCGACGCCGACTTCCGGGCGCCGCAGCTCCCGTCCGCGATAGCGCAGCACGATCCGAACGACGTTGCCCTCTTCGAGGAACCGGCGTGCTCGCTTGAGCTTCACGTCGAAATCGTGGTCGTCGGTACGCGGCCGCAGCTGAACTTCCTTCAGCTCCACCGTGTGCTGCTTCTTCTTCGCCTCACGGGCCTTCTTCTGCTCCTCGTACCGATGCTTGCCCCAGTCCATGATCTTCACGACAGGGGGACGGGCACGGGCGGCGACCTCGACGAGGTCGAGGTTGGCGTCACGAGCCCTCTCGCGGGCGTCGTCCAGCGAGACGACCCCGATCTGCTCTCCGTCGGCGCCGATGAGACGCACGGGGCTGATCCGGATCTGGTCGTTCACTCTGGGATCTGAAATCCTGGTTCCTCCACTCGGGATGATTCGAAGTCCGGCGCGTGGCCGACTCCTGCGCCCATCGGACGGAAGCGCCCGGCAGGATCTACTAATAAGCGGGTCGAAGCCCCAAAGATCCAGTGATGCGTGCGCATCGGCTCGCGCACGGGCTGCTGCGGTGTCGCCCGTGAGTGATAGCGGTCACTCCCACTCGATGGTGCCCGGAGGCTTGGACGTGATGTCCAGGGCGAGGCCGGTGACCCCGGGCAGACCGAGGATCGAGGCCCTGAGATCGTCGAGCAGCGGGTCCGGGAGGCGTACCGGCGTCGCCGTCATCGCGCGCTTGGAGAAGATGGGTCGGAGCACCACCAGTTCACCCGGTTCCGCGTCGCCCAGCGCCAGCGGCACGAGAACCGTCGGGCACTGCCAGATCTCGTCGTAGAGGTCGTAGCTGCGCAGCCCCTCCATGACCATGTCGTCGGCTTCGCGGAGCAGGTCCAGGCGGTCCCGCGTCATGTAGCCCTCGACCGGGTGGGCCGTATCGTGGTGTTCGGGGCCGAGGTTCCAGATGCACCGGTTGATGCCGAGCACCTGTTGCGTGATCGACGACCCCGCCCGGAGCAGCGTGTCCCAGTCGGCTTCGCCGGAGAGGAGGACCGGATGCTCGTACGCCCGGACGTCCGCCTTGACGCCCACCGATCGGATCGGAAGGACGAGGGGCTCGAGACCGAACTTCGTCGCGGCGGCGGCGGTCTCCGGCACCAGCCTGTCGAAGCCCTCGGTGTCCGGGGTTCCGTCGGAGCAGAGACAGCGTACGCCGAGTCCGGGGCCGGGGAAGGGGTGCCGCCACAACGCCTCGTGCGCGATCCCGAGTTCCTCGCCGACCTCGCGGACCTCGACCTTGTACAACTCGGCCAGCGGCTCGACGACCTTGCCCTCCGCGATCATCTCCTCGATGACCGCGACCCGGTTGTGGTGCGTCTTGATCGTGTCGGCCCGCCTGGTGCCACCGGTTTCGACCGTATCGGGGTAGATCGTGCCCTGACCCAGGAGGTGGTCCTGGATCTCCAGGCGCTCCGCTTCACGGTTGAACACGTCGACGAACGTCTGGCCGATCGCGTGCCGTTTCTCTTCCGGGTCGGTCATCCCCTCGAGGGCTCCGAGGAAGTCGTCGGAGGCGTCGATGAAGTGCAGGTGATCCCCGAGGCCCAGCCGTCGGAACAGCGCCACCACCTTCTTCGACTCGTCCTTCCGCATGAGGCCGTTGTCCACGTGCAGGAGGTTCACGCGGTCGGGTCCGAGCGCGTCCCTGAGAATCACCGCCGCCACCGTGGAATCGACGCCGCCGGAGGCGAGCAGGAAGACAGAGTCGTCGCCGACGAGCCTGCGGACCTTTTCCCGTTCCTCGGCGATGAAGGCCTCCATCGACCACGTCGGCTCGCACCCGCAGATGTCGAGCACGAAGTTCGCGAACATCCGGTCGCCGTGGATCGTGTCGTCGACCTCGGCGTGGAACTGGAAGCCGTACCGACGATGCACGTCGGATCCGATCGCCGCGAGGCGATGGTCCGGGGAGCCGTCCTTCGACGTCGTGTAGCCGAACTCCTCGAAGTCCTCGCCGACACCGGCGACCGAATCGAAGTGGCTCATCCACACCTGTTCGACGGCATCGAGCCCCTTGAAGAGGGGGTGATCCGGTCTGGTGAGGTGCAGGTCCGCGTGACCCCACTCGCGTCCGCCGTGGATCACCTCTCCGCCGTAGTGCTTGGCGATCTCCTGATGGCCGAAGCAGAGACCGAGGATCGGCATGTCCAGCTCGTACAGCGCCTTGGTGTACTCGCTGTCCTCGCCGTGCGACGAGAGGGCCGGGCTTCCCGACAGGATGATGCCCCGGTACCCGGCGAACGCCTCGATCGGATCCTCGGGCTGACGGATTTCGGCGAGCACCCCGATGCGGCGCACCTTGGTGGCGATGAGGTGCGCATACTGCCCGCCGAAGTCGACGACGGCGATCGAATCGTGATGCATGGGCGATCGGGTGGCTGACGGTGGGATCCCGGGAGGACCGTTCCCGGTCAGACCGTAGGGTACCGATTCGGCGGAGCCACAGGAAGGGTGTCGCGGGGCCTCCCGGGCTCTACCTTGCCGGTCCCGGTCTCTACCTCGACGGTTCCGGTGTCTCCCGGCGTCGATCCCCCGAATCGGACGCTCCCATGTTCCCCACGGTCATCCGACCTCGCCTCCCGCGCCGGCTTCGAGTCCTCGTTCCCACATCCGCGGCCCTGCTCGGCGGGCTGATGCTCGGGGCCTGTGGCGCGGACACCCGCGAAACGGGCGAATGGGACACCCTGATCGTCGGTGGCACGGTCGTCGACGGCACGGGCGCGCCCGGCTTCCGCGCCGACGTGGCGATCACCGGCAGCCGCATCGTACGCGTCTCCACCGTCGGCCTGCACCCCGACGGCGCCGAACGCGTCGTGGATGCGACGGACATGGTGGTGGCGCCCGGCTTCGTCGATCTCCACACGCACCTGAACACCATCGACGACCACCCGGGCGCCCGCAGTCACGTCAGCCAGGGCGTCACCACGGCACTGGGCGGCCCCGACGGCGGGGGCCCCTTCCCCTTCGGCGAGTACATGGCCGAACTGGAGGAGATGGGCGTCGGGATGAATGTGGGCTACCTGACCGGGCACAACACGATTCGACGGACCGTCATGGGGCTGGAGAATCGCGCCCCCACCGATGCCGAGCTCGAGCGGATGCGAGGCATGGTCGCTCAGGCGATGAGCGAGGGCGCGTGGGGCATCTCGACCGGCCTGAAGTACCTGCCGGGCGCCTTTTCGGATGTCGACGAGGTGGTGGCCCTCTCGGAGCCCGCCGCGGAGGCCGGCGGCATCTACACCTCGCATCTTCGTGAGGAGGGGCTCGGGCTGCTGGAGGGCGTGTCGGAGGCGATCGAGATCGGCCGCCGTGCGGACGTTCCGGTCGTGCTGACGCATCACAAGGTCGTGGGCGAACCGATGTGGGGATCTTCCGCGACGACCCTGGCCATGGTCGATTCGGCCCGTGAGGCGGGGGTCGACGTCATGATCGACCAGTACCCCTACACCGCCAGTTACACCGGTTGCGACATCCTCATTCCGACCTGGGCGCAGGCCGGGGGCGACGACGAGCTGCTGGCCCGCATGGACGATCCCGCCCTGGCCGACAGCATCCTGGCGGGGATCGCGTACAACATCGTCACCGACCGCGGGGGCAACGATCTGAGCCGGGTGCAGTTCGCGATCGTGAGCTGGGACGAGTCGCTGGAGGGGGAAACGCTGGCCGACCTCGCCGAACGCGAGGGACTCGACCCGACGCCGGAGAATGGTGCCGACCTGCTGATCGAGGTGGTCCGGAGCGGCGGCGCGAGCTGCATCTTTCACGCCATGGACCAGGGCGACGTCGACGCCATCATGGCGCACCCGCAGACCATGATCGCATCCGACGGCCGCCTGACCGCGCCGGGAATCGGGCATCCGCACCCCCGCTGGTACGGCACCTTTCCGAGAGTGCTCGGCCGGTACGTACGGGAGCGCGGTGTGCTGGACCTTTCGACCGCCGTCCACAAGATGACGGCCATGCCCGCCCGTCGGCTGGGGCTCGTCGATCGCGGCGAGGTGCGTGAGGGCTGGATCGCCGACCTCGTCGTCTTCGATCCCGAGACCGTCATCGACCGCGCGACCTTCGAGTCGCCGCACCAGTATCCGGAGGGGATCCCGTGGGTGTTCGTGAACGGCGTCGCCCAGATCGTCGATGGGGCGTTCGCGGATCTGCGGCCGGGGCAGGTGCTGCGGAGGCCGATCGGGGGCAGTTGATGTCGATGACCGTGCGGGAGACCTGGCTCGAAGTCGCCGGGGTGGGTGGACGCGCGCATATTATGGCCCACCCGCCACACGGCCCGAAATACGAAACGGCCGGCACGTCGCACCCGTACTCCCCGGATGATGACACTCACCTGATGACCCCCACCCCACCCCTAGACGACGCCTCCGGGCTCGTCTGCCACCGCCGCGAACCCGACCTCCCGGCCCGACGCCTCGTCGTTCTGCTGCACGGCTACGGTGCGAACGGCGCGGATCTGGAGGGGATGGAGGCGCGATACGCCGAGCGCGTGGCGGACGCGGTGTGGCTGCGGCCCGAGGCGCCTCACGGGGTCATCGACGGCCTCTCGGATGCGCAGCTCGCGGCGCTGAAACAGGTCCAGCCCGATGTCGACTTCGCGCGGCGACGCAGCTGGGCCGCCGCGCTCGCGGGCTCACAACCCGCCGGCACCGACCCCTCGGCGCTGGACATCGACGCCGCGCTCGCAGCCGCCGCCGGCCCGGTGGAGGAGGCGCTCGAATCGGCCGTCGCCGCCCTGAATACCCTCATCGACGGCGAGCTTGCGCGCCTCGACCTCGACGACTCGGCGCTCGCGATCTGCGGCTTTTCACAGGGGGGCATGGCGGCGCTCCACACCGCCCTCTCCCGGCCCTCGCCCTGCGCCGCCGTGGTGTCGCATTCGGGCCAGTTCTACGGCCGCTCCGACGTCGGCTCCACGCCGCCCGCCCTCCTCCTCGCGGGCGAGAAGGAGATGGTGGAGGGCAAGCCCGGGAGTGTCATCTTCCCCTGGTCGGTCGAGGCGCTGAAGCGGGCCGATGTCGACATCGAGTTCTACATCGCCCGTGGCCTCGGCCACGGCAGCAGTCGCCGCTCGGACGTCGTGATCTCCCGCTTCATGGAGCGGGCGTTTCAGGAACGGGGACGGTGATTCGCTCCGTGGCCGGCTCCAGGCCGCCCGCCGCAGACCGTTGCGGAGCGGAAACATCTCTCCCAACGTCGTCCGGACAGTGCCCGCCAAGCGCCCTCCCGCCAAGCGCTCTCCCGAAGCACCGCCCCCGAAGACGGCGATCGCTTCACAGACTCCCAACGAGGAAGACCCCGCCGATGAAGCGTCTCACCGCAGGCCTCGCCGCTACCCTCGCCCTCGCGCTGGTCGGCGTTTCCGCCGCCCCCGCTCAGGCCCAGCTGACCTTCGCACAGGCCGAGACCGCCATGGACGCGGCCGAGGCGGAGGCCCGCGCCAACGGCTGGAATCTCACGATTCTCATCGTCGACGCCGAGCGCGTACCGCTCTACCTGCGCCGCATGGATGGTGCGTCGTCGCGCACGTACGAGATCGTGAACTCCAAGGTGCTCGTGGTGCTGGAGACCGGAGGTACGTCGCTCGCCTACGGACGGGGTCTGGCCGACGGCACCGTCGACTCGATCCCGGGCGGCATCCACTACGAGGGCGGCCTTCCGGTCCGGATGAACGGCGAACTCGTCGGCGCGATGGCCGCGAGCGGCGCCACGGGGGCGCAGGACGCGCAGGTCGTACGCGCAGGACTGGCGGCGATCGGGGCGGATCCGGTCGCGCAGAATCCGCCCGCGCGCCGATAGGGAAGTGCGTTGGGCCCGGGCGCTCCGTCAGTTCGGCCCCTCGCCTCCACTCGGCGGCTCCAGCGTCGGGTACGTGATCCCGAGTTGCTCGAGGTAGGTGTCGTAGCGCGTCTCGTCGTAGTAGAAGGGCTCGAGCAACGGCTTGAATCGCTGCATGATCTCCGTGTTGAGATCGATCGGAGGCGGGTCGTCGGTGCTGATGAAGGGCGTGTAGGTGTGGCTGGCGCCCTGCTCCTCCTCGAAGTAGGCCCAGGCATCGTCGACCAGTTCGGGCTTCACGAAGAGTTCGAGGGCGGTGCGGGCCATGACACGGGCTCCCGCCACCGCACCCTTGTGGGCGATCGGAGTGGCCATGGCGATCGCACTCGACCAGTGGTGACCGGGCAGCCCGCGGATGTTGGCGGGAAAGCGCAGAGTGATGGTCGGGACGGTCCAGGAAATATCTCCGATGTCGTCGGACCCGCCAGAACTCCTTCTGCTCGGCGGCCCGTTGACGCCTCCGACGCCCGTGCTGAGGCCGCTCGGCACGCTTCCCATCTCCCGCTGGACGGCTTCAGCCAGCAGGTGGTCGTCTTCCGACCACTCTGGCATGCCCACCGCCTCGATGTGGGTGCCCATCGCCTCGGCGATCGGACGGTTGAAGTGACGCGGGTACGCGGTCCCGAGGATCCGGTAGCTCATCTCCGTGTCGGTCATGAGCGCGGCACCCTCCGCGATCCGGACGGCGATGTCGAAGTTCCGCTGGATCTCCGGCTGGTCCATCTCGCGGATGTAGTACCACACCGATGCCTCGGACGGCACCACGTTGGGCTGGTCTCCGCCGTCCCTGATCACGTAGTGGGAACGCTGATTCGGCTGCAGATGCTCACGTCGGAAGTTCCAGCCGGTGTTCATGAGCTCGACGGCGTCGAGCGCGCTCCGGCCGCGCCAGGGGGAGCCGGCCCCGTGCGCGGCCTGCCCCTCGAAGGCGAACTCCACCGACACCAGCCCGGTGCCGTTCGCCTGTCCCCACGAGGTGCTGAGATTGCTGCTGACATGGGTGAAGAGGGCGGCATCGACGTCTTCGAACAGGCCGTCCCGGACGAACCAGGCCTTCGAGGCGACCAGCTCCTCGGCCACTCCGGGCCACAGCACCAGCGTTCCCCGGATCCCCTCCCGCTCCATGACATCCTTCAGCGCCAGCGCCGCGATGACGTTCACGGCCTGCCCGGAGTTGTGGCCCTCGCCGTGCCCCGGGGCGCCCTCCACGATCGGATCGTGGAACGCGACCCCCGGCTTCTGGCTGGACTTCGGGATTCCGTCCACATCGCTGCCGAACGAGATGACGGGTCGGCCCGATCCCCACTGGGCGAACCACGCGGTGGGGATTCCCGAAACGCCCCGCTCCACCCGGAATCCCTCGGCCTCCAGCATCGTCGTCAGGTAGGCGGCTGTCTCGGACTCGTGAAAGCCGAGCTCGGAGAAGGAGAACAGCTTGTCGACGATGACCTGGGTCAGCTTGGCGTCTGCCCGCACGGCTGCATCGACCTCCTGGACCAGCGCGTCGAGGCGGCCTTGCAGAACGGGATCACCCCGCAGGGTGTCCTGCCCATCGAGGGGGCAGACGAACAGCATCGAGACGAGCGGGACGAGCAGGAATCGGGACGGGTGCATCGGCGTTTCTCGACTGGGGTGACGGAGGCGTCACGGATACGCAGGCGCGGCTCGCCGGGCAACCTCGCACGAGATCGTTCATGCGTGTAAGATTGCCTGAACAGATCGAAATCCACTCCTCCCCGATCCCGTGGCCGTACAGCTGAGCATCTGGCTTGCTCCGCCGCTGCTCGCGAGCATGCTCGCGATCGGGGCGGCGTGGTACGTGCAGGAGCGCCGGGGGGACCCCGGCAGCGAGGCGATCTTCTGGGCGTGCATCGCGGCCGCGGCATGGGCTGCGCTCAGGACGGTGTCCCTCGCGCTGCCCGGGCTCGAAGCGAAGCTCTTCCTCGAGCGGCTCATCTACATCCCGGTCACGATCACGCCGCTTCTCTGGTTGGGGCTCGCGATCGGCTACAGTGGGCGGGCCGATCTGCTCCGTCGGTGGCCGATGGGGATCATCTACGCCGTCCCGCTGGTCACTCTGATGGTCGTGTGGACGAACGGCGCGACCGGGCTCTTCTGGACGGAGACGGCGCTGACCGATCTCGACGGGGTGACGACCCTGTCGCTGACCGGTGGGCTGTGGTTCCGTGTCCACACCGGCTACTCGGTGGCGGTGATTCTCAGCTCCACCGTCATCCTGGCGCTGCACGTCGCACAGTCCCCCCGCCACTGGTGGAGGCTGTTCTGGGTGTTCGGTGCGCCCGGCTTCCTCTTCGCGCTCGACCTCGCCTACCTCACGACCGGGCTCGACAGTGTGATCCCGCGGCCGGACGCCCTCGGGCTCCCCATCGCGATGTCCGCGCTGGCGTACGGTCTCATGCGCAGAGGCGACATCGACTACGCGCCCGTGGCCCGCTCGACGGTCGTGGAGGAGATGCAGGACTGCGTGATCGTGATCGATCGGCAGGGCCGGTGCGTGGACGTCAACCAGGCTGCCACCGACCTGCTCAACGTACAGCCCGAGCGCCTCATGCCGCTCGAGCTCGAGGTCGTGCTCAAGAAGATGCGCGAGTCGGACGAGCAGTGGAGCCGCTATCCGGATCCGCTCGCCCTCCGGACCCTCGACGGCGATCTGCGGTCCTTCGATCTCACCGTCACCCGACTCGGGCCTCGCGGCGGACGCGACCGGTCGGTTCTGGTGCTCCGGGACGTGACCGAGACGGTCCGGATGCGAACCGCGCTCGAGGTCAGCGAACGCCGACTCCTCGAAGCCAACGAACGCCTCAAGCGCCTCGCCAATACCGACGAACTGACCGAACTTCCGAACCGGCGCAGCTACTTCAAGGCGCTCGAGCGGGAGCTGGAGCGGAGCGAGCGCTACGATCAGCCGGTCTCCGTGGTGCTGCTCGACCTCGACCACTTCAAGCAGGTCAACGACACGTGGGGGCACCCGGTCGGTGACCGCGTGCTGATCTCCGCCGCGCGCGCGGTCGAGGGGATCTGCAGGGACTCGGACGTGCCGGGTCGGATCGGCGGTGAGGAGCTCGCGGTTCTCCTGCTTCAGACCGACGTGATCGAGGCGGAGTTGGTGGCCCAGAGGATCCGCCGGCGTATCGCCCAGGTCGATCACATGGTCCCGGGCGACCACATCAATGTCACGGCGAGCTTCGGTGTCGCGACCTCCGGGCCGGGCCGGGAGGATGTCGACACGCTGATGGCCGCCGCCGACGAGGCGCTCTACGAAGCGAAGAACAGCGGTCGGAACTGCGTGGTCGTGGCACCCCCGGCGGGCGAGCAGACCGCTATCGACTTCGGCGACTAGCGGGGAGAAACCCGTGATTCTGCGCGCACGCGGCCTGTCCAAGATCTACCACATGGGCGAGGTCGACGTGCACGCCCTGCGCGCCGTCGACATCGATCTCGAGGAAGGCGAGCTGATGGTGCTGCTGGGTGCGTCGGGCAGCGGGAAATCGACCCTTCTGAACATCATCGGGGGACTCGACCGACCGACCGAAGGCCACGTCTGGTACGAGGATCGCGACCTGGTTCAGCTGGACGACGACGGTCTCACCGAATACCGCCGTCGCCACGTCGGGTTCGTCTTCCAGTTCTACAACCTGATTCCCAGTCTGACGGCCAGGGAGAACGTCTCGCTGGTCACGGAGATCGCCAGGGACCCGATGTCGCCCGAGGACGCCCTCGGCCTCGTGGGGCTCGCCGACCGCATGAACCACTTCCCGGCGCAGATGTCCGGCGGTGAGCAGCAGCGCGTCGCGATCGCCCGAGCGGTAGCCAAGCAGCCGCGCATTCTCCTGTGTGACGAGCCGACCGGCGCTCTCGACGTGGAGACGGGGAAGCTGGTGCTGTCGGTGCTCCGGGAGGTGAACGATACCACGGGTACGTCGACCGCGATCATCACCCACAACGCCGCGATCGCCGGGATGGGCGACCGAGTCGTGCGGATGAGCAGTGGGGAGGTCGCGGACGTCCGGATCAACGAAGGCAGGACTCCGCTCGACGAGATCGTGTGGTGAGATGAGGGCGCTCGACCGGAAGCTCCTCAGGGAGCTGTGGCGGATGAAGGGGCAGATGCTCTCCATTTCGCTGGTGGTCGCCACGGGAATCACGACGGTCGTCACCATGCGGGGAGGGCATGACTCCCTGGCCGTAGCGCAGGCCGACTACTACGCCGAGACCCGGTTCGCCGACGTCTGGGTCTCACTGAAGCGAGCTCCCGAGACGGTCGCGGCCGACGTCGCACGGCTACCCGGGGTCGCGGAGGTCGAAAGCAGGGTCACCGCGCTCGCGCGACTCGACCTGCCCGATATCGAGGGGCTCGGCATGGGCCGATTCGTGAGCATTCCCCGCGACGGGCGCCCGGCCCTCAACGACATCAGGATCGCGCGCGGCCGGTGGCTCGCCCCCGGCGCCCGCGACGAGGTCCTCGTGAGCGGGAAGTTCGCGGAGGCACGGGGGCTCGCGCCGGGCGACTCGGTGCACGCCATCCTGAACGGGCGACTCCGGGTCCTCGACGTGGTCGGGATCGCGAATTCGCCCGAGCACAGCTATTCGGTGCCACCCGGCGGCCTGTATCCGGACGACGAGCGGTACGGCGTCTTCTGGATGGGCCGCGACGCGCTCGGCTCGGTCTACGATCTCGACGGTGCGTTCAACGAACTGGTCCTGACCGTCGCGCCCGGCGCCGACCCGGAGCATGTGATCGCGGACGTCGACCGGGTCGTGGACCGGTACGGCGGGCAGGGCGCATACGCTCGGGACGACCAGGTCTCCCACCGCGTTCTCCAGAGCGAGCTCGACCAGAATCGTGTCATGAGCACTGCGATTCCCGGCGTCTTCCTCCTCGTGGCCGCCTTCCTCCTGCACCTGGTGCTCGGCCGGATGATCGCCACGCAGCGCACCGAGATCGCTGTGCTGAAGGCGTTCGGATATCGGGACGCGGAGGTGGGCCGGCACTACCTCGCCTTCGCCTTCGTGGCCATCGGCGTGGGCGCGATCGTCGGGACCGTGGGCGGTGTCTGGCTCGGTGGGGCCTATGTCGAACTGTACGGCGCGTACTTCGTCTTTCCCGAACTCGACTTCCTGCTCGCGCCCTACCTGCTCATGGCCGCCGCCGGGGTCAGCGCCCTCGCAGCCGCTCTGGGCGCCATGGGCGCCGTGCGATCGGCGGTACGTCTGCCGCCCGCCGAGGCGATGCGCCCCGAGCCTCCCCCGAGCTTCGAGCCGGGCCCGCTCGAGAAAGCCGGTGTCGGCCGCGTCCTCCCGTCGGCCGGTCGCATGATTCTGCGGAACATGGAGCGTCGCCCGATGCGGGTAGCGCTCTCGTCCCTGGGGGTCGCCTTCTCGGTGGCGATCCTCGTCGTGGGCATGTTCGCGTTCGACGGCGTTCTGTACATGATGGACCTGCAGTTCCGGGTGATCCAGCGGGAGGATCTGACGGTGACCTTCCAGGAGCCGCTGAGTGCCGCGGTACGGTACGACCTGGACCGCCTGGACGGCGTGACCCGCGTGGAAACGTGGCGGTCCGTGCCCGCTCGTCTCCGCGTCGGGCATCGAGAGCGGGAGGTCGGATTGCAGGGGCTCGAGGAGGGCTCTCGCCTCCGGCGGATCGTGGACCGGGACGGGCGGATAATCCCGGTGCCGAGCCGCGGAGTGGTGATGAGTCGATTCCTCGCGGAGCAGCTCGACGCGGAGACCGGGGACATGATCCTGGCCGAGGTCCTGATCGGAGAGCGCCGGTCGGCGTTCGTGCCGCTGGCGGGCGTCGTCGACGATCTGATGGGTGTGTCGGCCACCATGAGCCGAGCGGCCCTGGACGACCTGGCGGGTGGGGGAGACGTGGTGTCCGGGGCGTACCTCTCCGTGATGGACGACCATCGCACGGAGGTGGAGTCCGGGCTGGCGCAGGCTCCCGTGGTCGCGACGGTCGCGTCTCCGGGGACGATGTACGAGACCTTCGAGGAGACGCTGAGCGAAAGCCTCTACGTCTCGATCGCATTCCTGCTCGGCTTCGCGAGCGTCATCTCGGTCGGCGTCGTCTACAACGGATCGAGGATCGCGCTGTCGGAGCGTGGGCGCGAACTTGCGTCTCTGAGGGTGATGGGATTTCGGAAGGGGGAGGTTTCGGTGCTGCTTCTGGGTGAACAGGCGCTGGTGACCCTGCTTGCCGTGCCCCTCGGATGGCTCATCGGATATGCGCTCGTGGCGCTGGTGCTCGCGTCGCTCGATTCCGAGACCTACCGGATCCCGCTGATGATCAGCCCCCGCACGTATCTGCTGGCCGCGGGGCTGACCGTCGCGGCGGCGGTCGCCAGCGGCTGGGTGGTCCGCCGGCGTGTCAACCGGCTGGATCTCATCGAAGTCCTGAAGACCAGGGAGTAGGAGGGGACGTGAACAGGAAGCGGTGGTTGTGGGTCGGTGGCATTGTGGTCGGGCTCGTCGGGGTGTGGTTCGCGCTGCGGGGCGAGCCGCTGGCCGTCGAGACGGCGATGGCGCGCATGGATACGCTGAGCGTGGCCCTGACGGAGGAGGGCCGAACGCGTGTCGCCGACTCCTATGTGGTGGCCGCACCGGTGACCGGGCGTGTGTCCCGGATCGATCTCGACGCTGGTGACAGCGTGCGTGCGGGGCAGGCCGTCGCGGGCCTCGCACCGCCCCCGACCGACACGCGCTCGGCGAGTACGGCGCGGGCGGATCTGGCGGTAGCCGAGTCCCGCGTCGAGGAGGCGCGGGCGGAGGTCGAGACGTCGCGGAGGGGCCTGGATCAGGCGGAGCGGGAGTACGAACGCAGGATCCCCCTCTTCGAAATGGGCGCGATCAGCGGCGAGGTCCTGGAGCGTGCCCGGACCGAGGCCGAGACCGCGAGGGCCCGACTGGCGCGGGCCGAGGCCACTCTGGCGGCCGCCGGGAGCTCGGTGGTCGCGGCCCGCGCCCGGCTGATCGGAGTGGACCCGGGGCAGGACCCCTTCGCGGATTCCGTGCGGTCCCCGGTCACCGGTGTCGTCCTGCACGTGTACGAGCAGAGCGAGCGCGTCGTGGCGGCCGGGACCCCGCTGCTCGAGGTTTCCGGAACGGGAGGGGTGGAGTTCGTGGTCGACCTTCTCACCGCGGAGGCAGTGCGCGTGGATCCCGGCGACGCCGTACGAATCACCGGCTGGGGCGAAGACCGCACGCTCGCGGGGCGGGTGCGATACGTCGAGCCGGCGGCCTTCACCGAGGTGTCGGCGCTCGGCGTCGAGGAGCAGCGCGTGAACGTCGTGGGCGACATCCTCCAGCCCCCGTCAGGGCTCGGAGCGGGATTCCGCCTGGATGTCTCGATCCTCGTCTGGTCGGGGGAGGACGTCCTCGTCGTGCCCGGAAGCGCACTCTTCCGCAGGCCGTCGGGGTGGGGCCTTTTCGTCGTGCAGGATGGACGAGCGGAGGAGCGAGTCGTGGAGATCGGGCGGCGCGGATCGGATCGCGTTCAGATCCTGAGCGGGGTGGAGCCCGGCGAGGAGGTCGTCCTGTATCCCTCTGGAGATGTGGACGACGGCGTTCCGGTGCGCTCGGTGTCCCGGCGATAGTGGAGGAGGACCCACCGACCTGCCCGCTGCCACGGCCGTCGCGGGGTTGGTGCCGACACCGGCTCCCATGTACCATTCCAGTCAGACCGCCAGGGGTACCGCGCCGAACGAGGCGCGGTTGAGACAGTCCCTCGGAACCTGACCCGGTTCACACCGGCGGAGGGAGAGCGGTTCGATCGGCGACTCCGGCGCAGCTGTGCCGGTCATCGGTCGGACGCGTCACTCCGCCTCAATGGAGTCCAGCACGATGTCCGACATGCCTTCGTCCGATCTTCCGATTCATCCCGGCGCCGCGAACGGCGCCTCCTCGAACGGCACCTCCTCGAACGGTGATGCCCCGGCCGGGACCGGCCGTCGCAACGGGGGTCCGCCCTCCCGCTCCGTTCGCGACATGTCCGACATCCCGCGTGAGTCGTGGGCAGGGGACTACGGGATGAACTTCCCGAACTCGCGGAAGGTCTTCGTGGAGGGCCGGCACGGGATCCGCGTGCCGATGCGTGAGATCGAGCTGTCCGGCGGCGAAGAGCCGCTGCGGGTCTACGACACGAGCGGGCCCCGCGACATCGACGTGCACGCCGGGATCCCGAAGCTGCGGGCGGAGTGGATTCGCGGTCGGGGCGATGTGGAGGAGATCGGCCCGCACCAGCTGCCCGACCTCGCGCTCGATCCGAAGCATGGCACGGCGAAGATTCCGGATGCGCTCAACCACACCGTCCTGAAGTCCACCGGGGGCCCCGTCACGCAGATGGCGTACGCCCGACGCGGCGAGATCACGCCCGAGATGGAGTTCATCGCGCTGCGCGAGGGGATGAAGCCCGAGTTCGTGCGCGACGAGGTGGCTCGCGGCCGTGCGATCATCCCCGCGAACATCAATCACCCGGAGATCGAGCCGATGATCATCGGCCGGAACTTCAAGGTGAAGATCAACGCCAACATCGGGAACTCGGCGGTCAGCTCTTCCATCGAGGAGGAGGTCGAGAAGCTTCGCTGGGCGACCCTGTGGGGCGGCGATACGGTGATGGATCTCTCGACGGGGAAGAACATCCACCAGACGAGGCAGTGGATCCTTCGCAACTCACCCGTCCCGATCGGCACGGTGCCGATCTATCAGGCGCTCGAGAAGGTGGATGGCGTGCCGGAGGAGCTCACCTGGGAGATCTATCGCGAGACGCTGATCGAGCAGGCCGAGCAGGGGGTCGACTACTTCACCGTCCACGCCGGCGTGCTGCTGCGCTACATCCCGATGACGGCCAACCGCATGACGGGGATCGTTTCCCGGGGCGGGTCGATCATCGCGAAGTGGTGCCTCGCCCACCACCAGGAGTCGTTCCTGTACACGAAGTTCCGCGAGATCTGCGAGATCATGGCGGCGTACGACGTGTCGTTCTCACTCGGCGACGGACTCCGTCCGGGGTCGATCTACGACGCGAACGACGAGGCGCAGTTCGCCGAACTGAAGACACAGGGCGAGCTCAATCGCATCGCCTGGGAGTATGACGTCCAGGTCATGAACGAGGGTCCGGGCCACGTGCCCATGCACATGATCCAGGAGAACATGGACAAGCAGCTGGAATGGTGTGACGAGGCGCCCTTCTACACCCTCGGGCCGCTCACCACGGACGTCGCGCCGGGCTACGACCACATCACGAGCGCCATCGGCGCCGCCCAGATCGGGTGGGCGGGCACCGCGATGCTCTGCTACGTCACGCCGAAGGAACACCTGGGGCTACCCAACCGCGACGATGTGAAGCAGGGTGTGATCACCTACAAGATCGCCGCCCACGCGGCCGACCTCGCCAAGCAGCACCCCCGCGCCAAGGACTGGGACGACGCCCTGTCGAAGGCGCGCTTCGAATTCCGGTGGGAGGACCAGTTCAACCTGGCCCTCGATCCGGTCACCGCCCGCGCCTACCACGACGAGACGCTGCCCGCCGAGGGGGCGAAGGTCGCCCACTTCTGCAGCATGTGCGGCCCGAAGTTCTGCTCGATGAAGATCACGCAGGACATCCGCGACTACGCGGCCGAGAACAACCTGCTCGAGCACGAGGCGGTCGAAGCGGGGATGAAGGCGAAGTCGGAGGAGTTCGCCGAGAAGGGGGGCGAGATCTACATCGAGGCGGACGGCAGCGGCACGACGACGTCCGTGGAGGCGGCCGAGCCGCAGCCGGCGGGCGACTGACGCGGGTCACGACCCGCCACCCCGAATGTGAGTTCTTCCGAGCATGCCGATCCAGATCCGGAGTCGTCTGGCCCGACCCGATTCACGGTCCGGGCTGCGCCAGCGGCTGCATGCATTCCGGACCCACATTTCCGCGATCCTTCGCGAGTTCCGCGGCCCGATCCTGGCCTTCCTGGTCGCGACCGTCGGGGGAGGCGCGCTGTACGGGGAGCTGTACCAGTGGGTCCGCGGTGAGACGATCGCCTGGATCGATCGCCCCTACCTCATGCTCCAGCTCATGCTGCTGGAGGCGCCGGAATCGGTGCCACCCGAGGTGGTCCTCGTCGCATTCTGGTATGCCATGCCCGTCGTGTTCATCGTACTCGTCGGGCTGGGCACCGCAGACTTTCTGGACCTCTTCTTCAATCGCGATGAAACGCGGGACCGCTGGAGCGAGGCGATCGCCATGATCTACCAACGCCACACCATCGTACTCGGGCTCGGACATGTGGGCCTGCGCGTCGTGCGGGACCTTCACGACCTCGGCATCGATGTGGCAGCCGTGGACCACGACCCGCACCCCGATGCGCGCGATACGCTGAAGGAACTCGGTGTACCGTGCATTCTGACGGATGTCCGAGAGCGTGCGACCCTCGAGCACGCGGGCCTCCCCAACGCGGAGGTCTTCGTGGCGTGCACGGGGGACGACCGCCTGAACCTCGAGGTGTGCATGAAGGTCAGGGAGCGCAACGAGAACGTACGGATCGTGGCCAGAATCTGGGACGCCGCGATCGGTGACCGGATGGAGAAGTTCGGTCTCGCCGACGTCGTGCTTTCGGCCGCGGATCTGTCCGCACCGGCCTTTGCGGGGGCAGCGGCCGGGGTCGAGATCACCCAGACGATCGAGGTGGCGGGCGCCGAATACTCGAGCGCACGCATCGACATTCGCCGGGGATCCTTCCTCGACGGTGTCACGGTCGGGAGGATCGAGGCCGAGAACGGGCTCGAGGTGTCACTGGTCCGCGACGGCGACGATGTCACCGTCGACCCGGATCCCGACGTCGCCCTGCGGGCCGGGATGAGCGCCGTGGTCTTCGCGGAGCACGACCGGGTGCTCGATGTCGTGTCACGGAACCGCAGGGCGTAACCGAATGGGTGGGCGAAGGGCCGCCGCCGCGGCACCTCGTCGAGGGCGCCGGGAGGTACGGTGACCCCCGTACGACGCGTCCGGACCAAGGCCTGTGACCGCTGCAGTGAGACGTGCGACACGCTCTTCCGAGTGCAGGTCGATGCGTCCGAGGAGTGGATCTTCGTGTGCGAGCCGTGCCACGGTGAGGTGTCGGTCGACAACCCGCACTTCACGTACGGTGGGACCTGGAAGAGTCGGAAGCGGCATTGACGAGAACGACCCGAGAGGAAACAGAACCGCGGGTGCGTGCTTCGGATTCGAGCCTGAATGCCACCGTCCGTGCACCGTCCGGCGCGGCGCACTCGCCATCGAGTCGCGGGCTCCCGACCCCTGGCTGAGGCGTGTGCCGGCCGTCCGTGGGGACGGGCATTTCCGCGAGTGGAGAAACGAAAACCCGGCGCTCGCCGGGCTGGGTGCGTTCCTGGCAGTCACGGGCCTCTTCGCCGGCCCCGAGAAGGCAGCGAAGCTGGCCCCGCTGGTGGTGGGTGTGCTGGTCGGTCGACCGCCGAAGTAGCGCCGTCCACGTCGCCCGGGCGAATATGCGTTCATGGAGACCATACCTTGACGGAACGATATGCGCCCGGGCGATCGCTGCGGGGATGGATCATCGCGGGCTCGATCCTTGCGGCTGCCTGCTCCGTGGGCGACCCCGCCTCGCGGGCGGACGAGGACGTTCCCCGGACCGCGGATCCCGTGATACGCGGCTTCGAGGAGGCAGATTTCCCCCGAGTGCAGGAGGTCGCCGACGGCGTGTACGCCTACGAAGCTCTCCGCTCGGCCGGAGACGAGCGCTTCACGACGGTCAGCATGTTCGTCGTGACGCCGGAGGGGGTGCTCGTGGCCGACGGGCAGGGGAGCCAGCAGGAGACTCGACGCATGCTGGCGGCTATCGGACAGGTGACGGACCAGCCCGTGACGCATCTCGTGGTCGCCTCGGATCACGGCGACCACACCGGCGGCAACGCCGCCTTTCCCGAGGGAATCGAGGTGCTGGCCCACCCGACATCCGCAGTGGTTCTGGAGACGAATGCGGAGCGGGCTCGGGCTGCCGCCGACGGGCGCCCGGTACCCCCGGTCGCCACACGGCTGGTCGACGACCGTGCGATCGTGGACCTCGGCACCCGGCAGATCCACGTGCTCTTTCTCGGCCGGGCGCATACCGGCGGGGACCTCGCGGTCCATGTTCCGGACGGCGGTGTCCTGTTCATGAGCGAGGCGTATCTGAATCGGGTGTTCCCGGCGATGCGGAGCGCCTTTCCATCGGAGTGGGTCGACATGATCGAGCGCGCTCAGGAGATGGATGTGGACGTCTACCTGCCCGGGCACGGCTTCGTCGAAGCGCCGTCGGTTCTGGAGGAGGAACTCGAGACGTATCGACAGGCACTCGTGCGCGTGATCGAGGAAGGCCGTCGGCTGCACGGCGAAGGGGTCCCCGTGGACGAGGCGGTCGGTCGGGCGCGATTCGGGGATCTGGAGTCCTGGTCGCTGCGATCGAGCCAGGGTGGGCAGGCGATCCGCAGGGTTTACGCGGAACTCGATGGTGAGCTTCCGGGAGCGGAGGCGAGATGAGAAGCGGTCCCCGGGCCCCGAAGGTCCCGGCCCTGCTGCTTGCCGCTCTGACCACGATCACCCCGGGGTGCGCGGGGTCAGGCTCGGAGGCGAGCGCGGGCGGGCGGCAGGGGGGCGAAAGGCCCAACATTCTCTTCATCTTCTCGGACGATCACGCGGCGCACGCACTCTCCGCGTACCGCGACCATCTTCCGTACGGTGCCGAGCTACCGGACACCCCGGGCCTCGACCGGCTCGCAGCGGACGGGATGCTGTTCGTGAACGCCTTCGTCACGAATTCGATCTGCGCGCCGAGTCGCGCGACCGTTCTGAGCGGTCAGTACGGTCATCTGAACGGGGTGATGACCAACGTCGAGGAATTCCATCCGTCGCACGTCACCTTCCCGGCGCTCCTGCGGGCGTCCGGTTATCGAACCGCGATCTTCGGGAAGTGGCATCTGAAGGCGGATCCGGGACCGCAGGTCTTCGACCATTACGAACTCCTGCGAGGGCAGGGGCCCTACTACAACCCGACGCTGCGATCGGCCGGCGACTCGACGTCGTGGGAGGGCTATACGCCGGACATCGTGTCGGACCGGGCCATGGCGTGGATGGACGGGACGATCGAGGAATCCGACGCCCCCTTCCTCGCGATGGTCCAGTTCAATGCCGCCCACCGCTACTGGGATCCCGGCCCCGACGAGCTGGAGCTCTATCGCGATACCCCTCTTCCCGAGCCGGCCACGATGTGGGACGATGGCGCGGGTCGACTGTTCGCGGGCCGCACGCCCGAGATGACGATCGAACTGGACCTGTTCGCGCGGGACCTCAAGCTCGAGGCCCCGAACAATCTCACCCCCGATCAGCAGCGGGCGTGGGATGCCGCATACGACGCCGAGAATGCCGAGCTGGAGGCGATGAGCCTTTCAGGTGACGCACTCACCCGGTGGAAGTATCAGCGCTACATCACCGACTACATGCGGACGGTCGCTGCCGTCGACGCCAACGTCACCCGGCTGCTCCAGCACCTCGAGGACGCCGGCCTCGCGGACAACACGATCGTCGTCTACACATCGGATCAGGGCTTCTTCCTCGGTGACCATGGCTGGTTCGACAAGCGATGGATGTACGAGGAGTCGCTTCGGACGCCGCTGCTGGTGCGGTGGCCCGGGGTCGTCGAGCCCGGCTCCGTGAACCGGGACCTCGTCATGAACCTCGATTTCGCCCGGACGCTGCTGGACGCGGCAGGGGTGGACGCCGATCCCGCGATGCAGGGGATGAGCCTCGTTCCGCTGCTCCATGGCGAGCGGGTCGAGTGGCGCGACGCGATCTACTACCAGTACTTCGAATACCCCGGCTGGCACATGGTTCGGAGGCAGTACGGGGTGCGCACCGAGCGGTACAAGCTCATCCACTTCTACGAGGAGGGTGGGTGGGAGCTGTTCGATCTCGAGCGAGATCCGAGCGAGCTGAGGAGCGTGTACGACGATCCGCGCTACCGGAGCGTCGTCACCGAACTCGAGGGACGACTCGCGGACCTCCGCGAGCAGTACGGGGCCCCCGAGGTGGACCCGGTGCCGCATCGGGAATTCGATGCGCCCGCCGATCTGAGGCGACCCGGAGTGACCTCGGGAATGTGACCGTAACGGTGTGCCCGGGACGGCGTGACCGGGACGGTGTGACCGGGACGGTGTGACCGGAACCGGACGGCGCCGTGCCGTGCCGCCGTCGACTCACTCGTATCGGGGTGGCGAGGCGAAGGCGCCCTCTCCGCTGAGCAGACGCGCGAGCGCCGGGTCCCTCAGCACCGCCGACAGGTCGGCCGGATCGCCGGAGACCCGGATCGTGCGGTGCACCAGCCGGATACCGTGGCTGTAGTCGACCCACCGGTCCGTGTGCCCGAGGTACAGCGGCTGGATCGGTTCGCCATCCTGCCGGTGCCACCCGTAGATCGCGACTCTCCCGGGAGCGGCTCCGAGCTCCCGGCTCAGGACCACATCCTTCTTGTGTCCGGCGGTGAGCGCGCCCATCGGGACCGGTACGGCGTCTCGCCGGACCCGCGTCGAGTCCGAGTGACGCAGGAACACGGGGACGGTGGTCATCTCGGGACCCGGGGGAATCGGCTCCGGCGCGAGCTTCACGCCGGCCTCGCCCCAGATCGCATCCACCATGCGGGGGGTCGGTAGCGACATGCCCAGCCGATCCGCGATTCGCTGCGCGGCCTGCGGGCTCATCGGGGCGAGCAGATAGTCCGATTCGGACCCCACGGCGAGGTAGTCGGGTGTCACCCGGAACTCGACGACGGCGTCGCCCTCGCCGACCCGTACCGGGGCGAGCTCTCGAAGCCACTCGGGCACGTTGCCCCGAAGCACCTCGGCCACGATTCGAGCGTCCCTGGCCTCCAGATCCAGACCCTCCACGGACCGTGCGAATTCCGACCCGGCCGGCGCATCGGGCGGGCGGGGTGGCAGATCCAGGCGTGGGGCCGAGTCGCATGCGGCCACGGCCGCCACCATCAACATCGCCCCGCGCATCACGAGAGGAGGTTCTCGTCCCGCGACTCCTTCAGCTCGTCCAGCACCTGCTGCTCGACCTCGTGGTCCGGCCTCACGTCGATGCTCGCGGCCTCGCTTTCCACGTCGCCCGGGTGCGCCGGAGTGGACGCCTTCTGCTCGGGCAGTGCACGGGTCAGCACCCGATAGGTCGGCTCGGGCATGACGATGCCTTCGGCGTCCAGAGCGGCCTTCACGAGGCGAATGGCCTCGCTACGCGCCTTCAGGAAATCCGTGGCGCGCTGGTCGACCCAGCCGTGGAACCGGACCGTCACGGTGGACTCGCCGAGGTCGGTCACTCGGCCGTAGGGCGGTGGGTCGTCGATGACTCCGGCCATGGACTCCATGGTCCCGACGCCGACCGCGAGAGCTCGCTGGAGTTCCTCGTCCACGGAGATGCCGACATCGAACCTGAACTGTCGACGGGGATTGATGGTGAAGTTCGTGAGCGGATTCTTGAAGACGTGGGAGTTGGGGAGTCTCACGTGGTTTCCTTCGAGGCTGAGGAGGACGAGCTCCCGTGAGGTGAGCCGAACGACGCGTCCCTCGAACTCGCCGACCCGAACCAGATCGTTCACGGAGAACGGCCTTCGCAGGCTGAGCAGCATGCCGGCCAGGTAGTTCTCGACGATGTCCTGGAAGGCGAAGCCGATGGCGAGTCCGACGATTCCGGCGGTCCCGAGGACTGCACCCATGAGGCTGGTGATCCCGAGGATGTCGAACGCGAGCAGCAGTCCCACTCCCACCATGATCCCGCGGACCAGCCGACTGATGAAATTCCACAACAGCGGGTTGATTCTCGTCCAGGCCGTCGGTCGTCTCCACAGGCCCAGCGTGAAGCTGGCGGCCCAGAAGATGAGCACGACGAGAAGCGCCACCCCCAGCACGGGGAGCTGCGCCACGAATGCATCCCAGTAGGCCTGGATCTGACCGACCGCAGGGGTGAGACGTGTCTCGACGTCCGTCGCGGCTTCCACATTGCTGACGACGTAGACCACACCCTGGATCTCGCGGGTGATCTCCTCGAGCTCGCGGCGCACGTCGGGGTCGTCGACCGTCCCCTCGAGCCGCACCACACCCTCGATCACGGAGAGGGTGACCGAATCGAATTCGTCGAAGCTCGCGTACACCGCGGCGAGCCGTGCGGCGAGCACGGAATCCGGCGGGACGGGGGCGGGCCGGAGCTGGGCCGGGGTGGTGTCGCCGACTCCGGGAATGTCCTGTGCGCTTGCCGCGGCGGCGGGCCACGCAGCGATGAGAAGCGCGCAGGATGCGGCGAGAATGCACACCTCGACCCGCGTTCGTCTACGCTTCGGCCTCATGTCGGTTCGCTCCGTCGGCTCAGGGGGGCTGCTCCCGCACACCTCGTGAATATGCGCCCCCGGCGTTCACATCGCAGGTGCGTTCGTACGGCTCGAGCTTCGCCGTCGAAGGACTACCGCCACGATCTCGGCGACTCGGTAGGCCGATGGGCGATCTGGAATTCCTACCGGACCTGGCCCGACGAGGGGGCCGGAGGCGGCCAGACGAAGTTGCGGGAAGCGTGAATGCCCGCAGCGACGACCAGAACCACCGCGCAGACGGTCGTGGCGAGAAAGACGGCGCTGGAAAACGGTTCATCCCAGTGTCGGGCTCCCACTGCCACCAGTGCCCACACCGCCACCATCGACGCCTCCCTCATGTTCCGGCGCGCGATGAGGACGAGGTGGAAGGCAGTGAGCGCCGCGGCCGCAGCGATGGCCCAGGCGGCCGTCGCGGGAAAGTCGAAGCCGAGGGTGACGAGGAATGAGCTCAGGTTCGCGAGCCACGCCGCGGTGATCCACCCGAAATAGAGGCTCATGGGCCACCACACGAGCGCGATGATGGTCCACGGTGCATTCCATCTCTCCATGTTCAGGCGACGAATGCACAGGTAGAGACTACCGAGCAGGACCGTCATCACGACGATCGACGCGAAGACCCCTTCGAGGAGCCACACCGCGAGCCACAGCGAACATGACACCTGAGCGAGTGCGAAGGGCCAGCCGAGCTGTGTCACGAAGTCCGACGGCCGATCGGAGGCGAAGGCCCGACGTACCCCGAACACGCTCATGGCCAGGAGGGCGAGGTAGATCAGCCCCCAGATGCTGAAGGCCCACGAAGCGGGCGTGAACGCATTTCGAGTCATCTCGCTGATGGTGCCGACGCTGCGATCGAAGATCAGCCCGGAATTGGCGAGCCCGCTCCACGCGACGAGCACCACGGTCAGCGACAGATGGACGATGGACCAGCGGCGCACGTTCAATCTGCTTCCTGGTCTCTGTCCGGAATCGAGTCGAACAGCGCGTTCAGCGCCTCGGACCATGTGGGGTGTGAAAACACGCCTTCCCGCAGTTTCGATGGGTCGAGTCCACCCATCATGGCCACCTGGATCATGGCGGCGATCTCGCCCCCCTCCGGAGCCAGGATGGCGGCGCCGAGGAGTCGATCCGTCCCGGCCTCCACCACGACCTTCATCAGCCCTCGCGTCTCGTCCGTCTCCTTCGCGCGGGCCACCTGTTCGGTGGGGATGCACCCGACCCGGATATCGAACCCTTCCTCGCGGGCCTGAGACTCGCTCTGCCCGATCCGCCCGAGCTGCGGGTCGGTGAAGAGGGTGTAGGCGAGCAGACGCCCCGTGCGGTCCGCTCCTCCCGAACCCAGAACGTTCTCCCGGACCACCCGGTAGTCGTCGTAGGCCACATGCGTGAACGGGGCGCCTCCATTGACCTCCCCCAGCGCCCACACTCCGTCGACCGAGGTTCGGAGAGCATCGTCCACCTCTACGAACCCCTCGTCGTCGAGCCGGACCCCGGTGGTCTCGAGCCCCAGAACGTCGGTGTTGGGTCGTCTTCCTGCTGCAACCAGAAGGTGACTGCCCCGGAGCTCGTGCTCGCCATCGGGACCTTCGACCCGTACGCTCACACCGTCCACATCCGAGGAGGCGGAGATCGCCCGGGTCTCAAGTCGAATCGACACCCCGTCCTCCTCCAGAATCTCCCGGAGGCTCTCGGCGACGTCGGTGTCCTCCCGTCCCACGAGCTGGTCTCCCCCTTCGACGATCGTCACCCGAGCACCCAGGCGGCGGAACATCTGCCCGAACTCCAGGCCGATGAACCCGCCCCCCAGGACCAGGAGGTGATCCGGGACCTCCGCCAGCTCCATGATCGACGCATTGTCGAACCACGGGACGTCCGCAAGCCCATCGATCGGCGGCACCCGCGTGCGCGTCCCCGTGTTGATGAAGATCCGGGGCGCGGACAGAGACCGGCTCCCGCCGTCTCCGGTCACCACGTCGAGTTGGTGGTCGGCGACGAAGCGAGCGGTCCCGAAGATCAACTCCAGGTCCTCCGTCTCTTTCAGGGCGTCGCGCGCGCCCGAAGAGAAGGAGTCCACGATGGATCGCTTCCGCGCTCGGACCTTCTCCATGTCGATGGACGTGGCTCCGGTCCGGACCCCGAAGTCCGAGGCCCTCCGAACCAGGTGGGCCACCCGGGCACTGGCGATCATGGTCTTGGTGGGGGTGCAGCCATCGATGATACAGGTTCCGCCGACCCGGTCCTTCTCGATGATCGCGGTGCGCATCCCACCCGCCGCCAGATCCCGCGCCAGAGGTTTTCCCGCCTGACCGGTCCCGACGACGATGGCGTCGAACTCCTCCACGAGCGCGGCCTCAGGCCGACTGCATGCGCCGCACCTTGCCCTCCCACTGCGGCTCCTCCACGGCGTCCGCCAGTACCGAGGCGACATCGCCGCGAGCCGCCGTTGCGCCGGGGTCCACCTCGTCGCCCAGGCGCACGACTCCCTCGCCATCCTCTTCGGTGAGCTCGACGGGCCTCAGAATGGCGTACGAGAGTCCGGAGCTCTCGAGGTACTCGTCGGCGTCGTGCTTGGCTTGGAGGTAGTGGGCCAGCTCGCTGTCCGAATCCGGATCGCCGGCGCCGATCGAGCTGAGCATCACGAACCTTCCGACGCCGGCCCGCTTCGCGAGGTCGATCAGTCGCTTGGCCCCATCCCGGTCCACGGCGTCGGTCATCTCCGGTCCAGTGGAGCCACCGGAGCCGGCGGCGAAGACGACGACGTCACACCCCTCGCACACATCGTCGGGGAGCTCGGTGAGGTCACCGTGTCGAAGGCCGACGGAATCGGGCAGCGCGTCGGTATCGGAGTCGTCGCGGACCAGCGCGATGGGGTGATGCCCTCGCGAGAGCAATTCGTGGACGAGTCGGCTGCCTGTCTGGCCGGTTGCGCCGGCGATGAGAACGTTCATGGTGGTCCTCCGTATGAGTTGGTGATGGATCGTGGATAATGCCCCCGAGAGGGTGCCTGTCGGTGAGCGCCGCACAGGCGACTCGTTTCAGGGCAGGTAGATTGCCTTGATGTTCACGAACTCCTTCATGCCGAAGCCCCCGTGCTCGCGCCCGAAGCCCGAGTCCTTCACCCCTCCGAAGGGCATGTTGGGATCTGCGGTTCCGAAGGAGTTGATTCGGACCATGCCCGTATCGAACCGGTCCCGAGCGAGAGTGAACGCGCGGTCGACATCCTCGGAGAAGATCGCGCCCCCCAGCCCGTAGCGACTGCTGTTGGCGATCCGCATCGCATCCCGATCGTTCTTCGCCCGGATGACCGAGGCCACGGGCCCGAAGAGTTCGTCGTCGTACGCCGGGGTGCCGGGTTGACAGTCGGTGAGCACCGTGGCGGGGAAGAAGTAGCCCCCATCCTCTCTCTCGTCGCTGTCGGGAACGCCTCCACACGCCAGCGTGGCGCCCCCCTCGATGCTCTGCCCGACCTGATCGGAGAGGGTCTCGAACTGCTCCTGGCTCGCCACGGGCCCGAGGTCCGTGTCGTCCGACATCGGATCACCGATGGTGACCGCCTCCATCGCGGCCACGAAGGCCTCGACGAACTCGTCGTGGATCGTGGTGCTGAGAATGAAGCGCTTGGCCGATACACACGTCTCGCCGTTGTTGTAGATCCGACCCTTCACGCAGGTCTTCACCGCGTTCTCGATGTCGGCATCCTCCAGCACGAGATACGCGTCGTTGGATCCCAGCTCCAGGACGGACTTCTTCAGGTGTTTTCCCGCCACCTCTCCGATGTGGCGGCCCGCAGAGTCGCTCCCGGTCAGGGTCACCCCCCGCACATGGTCGTGGGCGATGATCTCGTCCGACGTTTCATGGTCGATCACCACCACATCGAACAGACCCTCCGGGAGGCCCGCCTCGAGGCAGAGATCACGCAGCATGAGGCCACTACCCGTACAGATACTGGCGTGCTTGAGGATCACACCGTTGCCCGCCATGAGGTTGGCGGCCAGCACCCGAACGGGCTGGTACACCGGAAAATTCCACGGCTGGATGCTGTAGATCACGCCCAGGGGTCGGTAGGACACGACACCGGGCTTCTCGCCCCCGCCGTACATCCTCTCCTCGTCGGCCAGTTCCTCTGGTCCCCGTTGGGCGGCGTATTCGAAGAGCCGGGCGCAGAGTTCCACCTCGGTCCGGCCGTCTCGGAGCAGCTTGCCCGTCTCCTCGGTCATCAATCGAGACAGGGAGTCGGAATTGGCCCGGAGGACGCGCGCGAGCTTCTCGAGAAGAGGCGCACGTTCCTCGTGTGTGCGCGTTCGCCACTTCAGAAAGGCGGCGTGGCAGTTCTCGACCTTCGCGAAAGCCGCGTCCCGGTCCATGAGATCGTAGGTCGCTACCTCATTCCCGGTTGTGGGATTGATCGTGGTGATGGTCTGCAAGATGGGGCGCCCGTGTGTGCGATCGAGGAGGGGTGACGCCACACCCAACGTGCAAGAACGCTGCCGGTACCCTGCACTCGCTCCTCCGGCGACTCGCAGGGGGTGGCGTCCGTCGATCGTGTTCGAACCGATGGGCGTTTCGATGAATCTCGAGGAGCCGTCCCCCTCCCAGGTGCCCGGGTCTTCCCGCTCTCCCGTAGCGGACCGACCGTCACCCGAAGGAGGAACTCATGAAGTCGCTGAACGATCTGGTCGGGCGCCAGATCCGGGACCGGGTCCGGTCAACCTGCCCCGTGACCCGCGTTCTCCCCATCCTCGGCAGACGGATTCTCGAGGGGAAAGAGGATGGTGAAGACCGACCCCTCGTCCGGTTCGCTGTCGAACCGAATGTTGGCATGGAGCAGCCCACAGAGCCGCTTGACGATCGTCAGGCCGATGCCTTCCCCCTGATAGTTCTCCGACGGAGGGTCCGCTGTCGGGTGTGCCTCATCCCTGCTGGAGTGAGGCTTGTCCAATTGAAAGGCCAGCGGCACGCCCTTGGACTTCTGTATCCCGGGTCCAGTGTCGGCCACCTCCAGCTTCCAGTGCTTGTCTCCCTCGACGCGGATCGTCACGGTCACCGCGCCTTCCCGGGTATACTCGATCCCGTTGTGAACGAGATTCTGGACGATTCGCCGGAGGGCCGACGCGTCGCTCGATACTCTCAGCTGTTCCGGACAGTCCAGATGAAGTTCCAGGCCCTTCCGTTCTGCAGCAGCCCGGAACGAATCCACCACCTCTCGTGCGATCGTACAGGGCTTCAGAGACTCCAGCTCGACGCCTTCCCGACCCGCCTCGAGCCGCGCGAGGTCCAGGAGGTCGTCGAGCATCTTCCGCACATTGTCCACGCTTCGAGCGAGTATGGCGCGAGCCCGGTCGGCGTCCTGCCCGCCTTCCACCAACTGCCCGATGACGGCTGAAGCGCCCGTCACGCCGCTGAGGCTTCCCCGGAGGTCGTGCGTGACGTTGTGCAGCAGTTCCGCTCGCAGGCGCAGCAGTCCTTCCGACTCCTCGCGCACCGCCAGGAGATCGGCTTCCAGGCTGGCGGCCTCGCTCCGGCGCACATGGTCGAACTCGCGAACGCTGGCGCCGATCGCCCGGTCGGTGAACTTCGCCATCTGAACCAGACACGCCCTGCGGCCCTCGGGATCGATGTGCCGATTCTCGGTGAAATACTCATCCGTGAGCAATAGCAGGACGGTCCTCAGGTGACCCCAGTCATAGGTGAGTTCTTCCAGGCTGAAGCCCTGTTTCCAGCGACGATGACCATGAAGGCTGGTCTGCTTCTCAAAATAGCCGTGATCGACCTCGGGCGCGCCGAGATACTCGTCCAGCAATTCGAGAACCTGAGGGATATGATCGAGAAACTGCGACCGCGTCAGGTGGTGGGCGCGCTGCATCTCGGCATCTTCACCGGTCGAAGTGCGCCAGTCTTCTATGATCCGATCATGCTGCCGTTCGAAGAATCGCCGCAGGCCTTCCACGGCTTCCTGGTGTTCGATAGGTCATCGTTGGCTCGAGTGACGGATGGGCGTCCGCATCGGGCCTGAATCCACGCACGGACTGGAGCCGGACCCGAGGACGCAGAATCACGGTAGTGGCGGTCGCACGACCCTGCAACGCTCCGCGGATCTGGACGGGCGATCGACCGGTGGGACGGTGAGGGTGGAGCGCGACGAGCAATAGCCCGATGCACTCGGCGGCGGAATATCGTGCCTGCACCATGCGTGCACTACGTTTCGGAACCGGGTCCCCATGGCGGTTCGGCTCGCGGATTCGCGACGTGCACCCCCTCAGATCCCGTACCGATGCGACAGAGCCCCGACGAACGGAGCAGCAGGAATGCCTCGGGACGCGAATCTCTCGCCGAGATTCCCGTGGCCGAAGTCCGCCGAGTATTCGTCACGACGGCACTCTTCGTCGTTGTCGTGCTCCTGTTCGTCACGATGGTACGCGAGGTGTTCGTCGCAGGCATACTCGGAGCGGTGATCGGCGTATATCTGCGTCCGGTATTCAGCTTTCTGGAGCACCGCACCGGCAGGCCCGCGCTGGCGGCCGTGCTCACTCTGCTGCTCCTGATCGTTCCCGTTGTCGCCGTGATGATCTACGGGTACATGGAAGTCCGGAGCGCGGCGGAGTACCTCAGTGCGAATGTGGAGGGTGTCGCGTCCCAGATTCATGCCACGCTCGCGAACCTGCCGTTTCTGGGCGGCGTCGATGCGCGGGGTGCGCTCGCCGGTGGGCTGGGTTCGGCTGCGGACTTCGCCATCAACCTCCCGGCCACGCTCAAGGAGGCGGCGTCGGGGTTCACCGTCGACGCGTCCGTGTTCCTGTTTACGGCCTTCTACGTCTTCACCGGGGCCGACGAGATCACCACGTACCTCCGCAGCAAGGTGCCGGTGCGCTACGCCGAACTCGCCGAGCGGATGGAGGAGAACGTCGCGGGCGTGCTCTACGGCGCGATCTACGGCACCCTCATCACCCAGACACTGAAGTCGACGGTGATCCTGGTGCTCGCGCTCATCTTCGGTGTGCCGCTGGCACCGGTCCTGGCAGTGGTGTCCTTCGTCATCGGCTTCTTCCCGGTCGTCGGATCCTGGACGATCTACGTACCCGCAGGGATCTACCTCGCGGTATTTCAGGACGCGCCGTGGGAGGCGGGAGGAATGATCGCGGGCGGGTTCCTCATCAATACGGTGATGTTCTCGCTCGTGATCAGGCCGAAGCTGGCGGCCACGCACTCGAAGGTGCTCAACTTCTACTGGATGTTCATCGCGCTGATCGCCGGCGTATACGCGTTCGGCATGCCCGGTATCGTCCTCGGCCCCATCCTGGTCGGCCTTCTCAAGGCCGTCTTCGACACGATCACCAGCGACCTCTCCTGGACGGGGTCGGCGAATTCGACACCGGATGGCGACGACGGGCCGGAAGCGGAGGTGCTCGCCGAGGAAGAGCTTCGCGACGAGGATCGGGAGGAGCTGGCCGACGATGCCAACGACTCAGACGACCCGGAGGGCGCCGGGCGGCGATGATCGAGGATCGGGATCTCGCTTCAGGTCCGGGTGTCAGGACTCCTCATCGACGAACAGGACCCCGCGCACGATATCCCTGCTGTCCGCACGGCCGCCCAGTGACCCCGCCAGCACTCCGAGACCTCCGATGAACAGGCTGAGCTTGATGTGGTCGACAGGACGGACGGCCGGGTCCACGGTCGGCCACGTCTCCATGAGCCTGAGGGGGAAGATCGTCACGATGCCCCCGTACAGGGCGGCGACGAAGATCAGGTAGAGCAGCGCCACCGTCAGAAACAGGCTGAGGACCGTTGCAGCTTCGGTGACGACTGCGGATTCCGAGAGCATGCGATCGCGGCCGAGGACGGCTCCGAAGGCGAAGGTCCTGTACAGGGCGAAGGTGGCGCCGAATACGGCCAGCAGTGAGAAGATCACCAGCTGATAGAGTGCGACCGTGCTCGCCACGTCCCACATCTCGGGGCTGAAGAAGAGCACGATCACCACCGAGAGTGCTGCGGTCATCATCGTGGGCAGCCGCCCGAGGAGCCGGAAAGGATTGGCTCGCCGGACAGCTCTCCCGATTCCGCGTGCGTTGAGGAGCAGGGCTCGCAGCGCGAAGCCCCAGCGGCCGTGCGTCCCTCTGCTGACCCTCTCACGAGCTTCGATCGGCAGGTTTCGCACGATCTCCTCCCTCTGACCGGAGGTGACCCCGTCCATCCCGTCCAGCTCTTCCACCGAGCGGAAATCGTACATGACGTTGGTCGGCTCGGGATGGTGCGGAAGGTTGAGCAGATGCCCGAGCGTGTGGACCAGCAGACGGGCGAGGCGGTCTGCCGTCCGCGTCCGATCCCCGCCCTCGCCCCAGAACCCGGGGTCCAGGCGTTTGGTGGAGACGACACCAACGTTGGTCAGCTGACTCGGCAGCGCGACGGAGAAGGAAAGCGTCGACGCCGCCAGATCGACTTCCGTCACGATGAGCAGGAAGTGGACGTCGCGCTCGATCTTCTCGCCCAGCCCGATCCGAAGAAAATCGAGCGGTGCGTATGTTCCGGCGTTCGGAGTCAGATGCGGCCCGAGGAAGGAGAACACCTCGGCCCGCACGCCCAGGGAGGGTGCCAGCGTCCTCCTGAACCTTGCGAGGGCTGCGTCCACCACGGCGTTGAATTCTTCGTCGTCGGTGATTTCCACGCTCGTTCGCATCACCCCTACGACGTAGTCCATGTCGTTCGTTCCGGGTGTTGGTTTGCCGGGTGGTGGGGATGAGCGAGCGTGCATTGAATCGGGGTTCGGAAGGTGTGACGCGATCGAGTCCACGATGGTCCGGAGGATATCCTCATCGCCTCGCGGCTGCACCATCTCGGCTACGACTTCGGGGCCCGGCTCCGGTTCGAGACCACCGTCGTTTCCGACCGTCCCCGACGGCGGCGAGAGGCTGGCGTGAAGTTTGCGAGCAGTAAGGGTGTGTCAATCAACCACGAGCCCTCACTCGGAGCGATGATCCGATGGAACGACTTTCAGCAGCAATGGCGACTCACCCCTCCCCCGCCCGGACCGAACGGGACGACGTCATGGAGGCGGTCTACGCACTTCTCGAATGCGCCCAGATCTGCCAGGTCTGCGCCGACGCCTGTCTGTACGAGGACGCAGACATGGTCGACTGCATCCAGAGCGATCTCGACTGTGCGGAGATCTGCCGTGCGACCGCCAACATCCTGTCCCGGCCCGGGCGACGTGGATACGCGACTCTCGTGTCGCTCCTCGAGGCGTGCACGGTGGCCTGCCGTGAGTGCGCCGAAATCTGCGAGAGTCACGACCACGACCACTGCCGCCGCTGCGCAGAGGTCTGCCGGGACTGCGAAGCCGCGTGCCGGCGTCTCAAGCCGGCGCTCGCGGCCTGATGGATCCACGCCCGTCGACCGGACGGGAACCCGGCGTCCCCAGCTGAGGCAGAGGAATGGTACGTTGGCAGAAACACCGCCGTAGTTCGAATGTCGAAGATCGTCGCGGCCTGACCGCCAAGCGGGGAATCGTCGGCGGGGGAGTGGGGCTGGTCGCAGCGGCCGTCGTGCTCCTTCTCGGCGGTGACATGGGCACGGCACTCCGATTCATGGGCCTGGGGAACCAGCTCTCGGGTCCGCCTGCGGTGGTCGAAGGGCGAGAGGGGGTTCCGGAGGGCGACACGCAGGGGGAGTTCCTCGAGGCGGTCCTCGCGATGACGGAGGATGTCTGGACGGAGCTTTTCCAGGAGGCCGGGGCGACCTACACCACGCCCTCCCTTGTCATCTTCGACGATGCCGTGACCTCTGCCTGCGGCTACAACACCGCGGCCGTCGGGCCCTTCTACTGCCCCCCGGACGAGCAGGTATACCTGGACACCGGGTTCTTTCGGCAGCTCGCGCAGATGGGGGCGGGTGGCGATTTCGCCCAGGCCTACGTCGTCGGGCACGAGATCGGGCACCATGTTCAGAACATCACCGGGACGATGGATACGGTTCGCGGACTCCAGGAGCGTGCGCGTTCCGAGGCAGATCGAAATCGGCTGCAGGTGCTCGTGGAACTCCAGGCCGACTGCTACGCCGGAGTCTGGGCGCACCATGCGGACCGCCGCTTCCAGGTGCTGGAGTCGGGTGATCTCCGGGAGGGAATGAGGGCCGCCGCCTCTATCGGGGATGATGCCATCATGGAGCGCGCGGGGGGCCCTGTCCGACCCGACGCATTCACGCATGGGACGTCCGCACAGAGACAGGAGTGGCTGCAGCGTGGCGTGCGTACGGGCGACCCTGAAGCGTGTGACACGTACGCGGCGGCCGGAGTGGCCGGCTGATCGGCGGCTCCGCCCCCACCCGCGGCATGGAGTCATCGGTCGGGAACTCGTCGGGCAGTCGGAGCGGTTCGTTCCGGACGACGGTTCGCCTCCCCCTGTGGAACCGCACGAGCATCGCCCGGGCGCTCGTCGCCGGGAAGTTGCCGTCCGCCGTACCGAACGAGTTCCTTCCGCGATCGAATCCGAACGTTTCGACAGGTCGGTCGGTCTGATGCCGGATTGGAGAGGCACGCTCGGCTCGATCCTCTGGGACACCGGCGAGCGATTCATCGAACAGGGCGCGATGCGCCATTCTGCCGCCCTCGCCTTCTACAGCATTCTGGCACTCGCGCCACTGGTCATGCTCGTGGTCTCGCTGACTTCGCTTCTCTTCGCGGACCTCGGCACCGAAAGGATGATCGTCGGGCAACTCGACCAGATCATGGGGGATCAGGGGATGCAGATCGTCGAGAACGTTCTCGACAACGTTCCCGAAGTCTCGGAAGGCATCGTCGGGGTGATCGGCAGTCTGGTGCTCCTACTCTTCGGCGGCTCGGTTCTGTTCGTGAACGTGCAAGCCACGCTCAACCTGATCTGGAACGTGAAGGCTCCGGAACGGGGCATCGTGAAGGGGTTCCTCAAGGCGCGACTCACCGCCGTCGTGATGATCTTCGCCACAGGCGCCGTGCTCCTCCTGTCGACGGTACTGGGGGCCGCCGCCCATTGGCTCACGCCGCTCGTCGAGCGCGCGCTCCCGATCGGGGACACGCTCGTGGTGCTTCTCGAGTTGGCGCTGTCGGGAGCCATCCTGACACTACTCTGCGCCGCTGCATGGCGAATCCTCCCCGATGTGGATATCGAGTGGCGTGATCTCTGGCTCGGCGCCGCGATCACGTCGGGACTGTTCCTGGTCGGCCGCACGATCATCGGCTGGTATCTTTCGAACGCAGCCATAAAATCGAGCTTCGGAGCCGCCGGCTCGCTCGTCGTCTTCCTGATGTGGATCTACTACTCCGCCATCGTCTTCTTTCTCGGGGCGGAGTTCATTCAGGTGTGGACCGAGCGCCGCGGACGGGCTCTCGAGCCTGCCACCGGCGCCGTGCGGGTTAAAATGACCGAGATCGAAGCCGTAGAGGGAGAGAGCGAGCAGGGGGCGGAGGATACATAGCCGCCCTCCCGGCAACCCTATCCTTCGTCCCGTGGAGACTGGGGCGTTTCGCGGACGAGGCCACTCTCACGCTCGGGATGATAGAAGTCGATCAGGTCGACCACCGCCAGATACAGCTTCAGGGCGATCCCGATGATCAAGCCTCCGATGCTCGCTGCGAAGGCGATGATGGTGTAGTACGCGATGTCGTAGAATCGCGAGAGTTCTTCCGACTCCGTGACGGGAATCGTCAGGAGCGTGAGGAGGAACACCGCTCCGATCATGGCAGCCACATTGAGCTTCGAGATCGTGCGGATCCGGTCGTAGTGGGAGTCCGCGAACCCGTCGTCGGAAGATTGCGACATCCCGAGAAGAGTCAGCATCAATGCGAGAATGGTCGCGGACGCTGCGATGACCCCCGACGCCAGGAATCGCACAGCGGGCATAGTCGCGGGGATCAGGTTTTCGGCCTGACCATCATGGACCTGCCCCACGGCGACGTACCCCAGCCCAAGAAAGATCGCGGCGAGAATCGCGCCGATGATCACGAGCATCCGCTCCTTCCCGAGTACCGAGGAATCGTCCCGGCTCACGAGGACGATCCGGAGCGGGAGGTCGGAGTCGGGGAGACCGGCTGCCACACGGCCCTCCGGGGTCTCTCGAACCCGTATGAGTTCGCCTCGCGCTCAGTGTCGATCTTGATAGGGTGACCTCACGGGACCGCGCCACAAGGCGCATTGCGATTCTCTCGGGAGACGGCAGGCACCGTCGCTGACGTCAGCCGTCAAGGTGCAAGGTTCCTGCCAATCGGTCGCCCTCCCGGAGGCCCCCATCGTCGTCCGGGGGGGACCCCGAGGTCAGGGACCCTCGAAAGGCTTCGAGGCCAGGTACCCCGACCTCGCTGAATGGAATGGGACTTGCGACCTCCCGGGGGCACTCCGAACGACTTGGAGGTCGGTGACCGGGAGGCTTTCCCGGTGCCACATCATTCATCCATACGCAGAGGGACATGAACATGGGAGTATTCGATTTCATTCGAGACGCCGGACGAAAGATCGGCCTCGGAGACGACGAATCCGAAGCCACGCGCGACCACGATCCGGAGGAGCTTTCGGAGCTCCGAGAGGCGAACAGGCTGCTTCGTTTCATTCGGGACACGGGCCTCGGAATCGAGAACCCGAAGGTCACCTACGACGACGGGGTAGTGACCGTATCCGGGACCGCTCCCAGTCAGGCGGTTCGCGAGAACACGATTCTGGCGCTCGGCAACCATGCAGGCGTCGAGCAGGTCGTGGATGACATCGACGTGGACGATCCGGAGCCCGAATCGACCTTCTACACCGTGAAGAGCGGCGACACGCTGAGCGGAATCGCGGCGAAGCAGATGGGCTCGGCCAGCCGATACCCGCAGATCTTCGAGGCCAATCGACCGCTGCTGGAGGATCCCGACGAGATCTATCCGGGTCAGGTGCTGCGGATTCCCCCGGTCTGAGGGGAGCGACTTCTCGCATCGATCTCGGCGCTCCCGGGATCGAACCCCAGGGACATGACCGCTGCCGGCCTCCCGGCGGGGTCGGGCGATCTTGCCTCGTCATCTCCCGTCGGCCACGCCCTTCGGCTCGGCGTTCGTGCGTTTCCACGCGAAGTGAACGAATCGGGACCGCAATCCGACTCGGGACCGCTGCATCTTCCCCGACGTGACGCGGCCCGACGGCGGACGTTCCCGTCCGGGCCGTCGGGCCGCGTTGCGCTGGGGGCGTGCGTCGACTCAGCGCAGTAGCCTGAGGCCGACCAGAAGGCGACCCTCGTCGAAGAAGTCGACCCCCTGGAATCCGGTGAAGAGATTCAGGCTTTCGTCATCGTCTTCTCCCATGCCCATGAGCTCGATCCCGGTCCCCACAAAGGTCGTGAGCCGGACGTCGAGGCCGTCCTGATTCAGGAGCGATGGACCGGCGGAGAGCATCGGAGTGAAGCGCAGCTGATCCCCTGCCGAGAACTCGTTGAACCGATATTCCAGCGAGGCGTTCACCAACACACTCGGGCTGCCCTCTCCGACTCCGAGTGCGATCTGAGGCACGAGACGGAGTGCCGATCCGGCCCACATCGGTCCGATGTCGCTCGCGACGCCCAACAGGATCTGGGTGTCTCCGGACACCGCCACACCGGAGTACGGCCGAAGCTCACGCGACTCTCGCGACACGGACTCCTCGTCCTCGTCGGTCATGACCACCGCGGGCTGCCCCGCATCTCCAGCGATCCGGTCCAGGCGGGCCTGGAGCCGCTCCTCGAGCTCCTCGATATCTTCCGTCACGGCCTGTGCGTCCATGCCCGAGCCCTCGTCCCTGAGAGTCTGGACCTCTTCGCGGATGAGTTGCCGGAGTGCTTCGCGGGAGATCGGCGCCGCCCCACTGTCGGGGCTTGCGGCCATTGCGCCGGAGAGGGGCGTCGCGCCCGCTGGGCCGAAGCGGATGTACACTTCGCCCTCTTCCAGCACCGGGAGGACGATGGTGCGGGTATCACGACCACCCGGCATCGCCATCTCGATCGTGTCGGACCGCATTCCCGCACGACGCGTCGAATCCGCCGACTGGGCGTCGCGGGTCTGCTGCTCTTGCTGCTCCTGCTGTTCCCGCTGCTGCTGTTCCTGCTCACGCCGTTCCTGTTCCCGTTCCTGCTCGGTGGCGACCGTCCGCGTGATCCTGCCGGAGGAACCTTCACCCAGCACGAAGCTCAGCCCGGCGCTGAACTGCCAGTTGTGAATCAGATCGTCGGGGTCGGACACTTCCTCGATGAGGTCGCCCCCTACGTCGGAAGCCGCGAGGATATTGTTTCGTGCGGCGACAGAAAGACGGAAGCGGTCACTCACGTCCAGATCCAGTCCGCCACCGAGGGTGACGGCATTCTTGTCGTGGATCCGCTCCGCACCCGGTGTGTCGGCGTCCCAGTCGAAGTGGGTCACGCCAGCCAGCAGATAGGGATTGACTCCCGGTCCAGCGCCCAGATTGAACTGAGCCTCCCCGCCCCAGGCCGAGAAGTCGCTGAACTCGGACAGCTCGTCCTCCTCCGTGCCGCGCCAGTAGAATCCGCGCAGTCCGAAGAACGATCCGAAGTCGAATCCGGCACGTCCACCCCAGGCATCCTGGTCGGCAATGCCCAGATCGTCATCGAAGGTGAAGCGGGAGAAACCAGGCTCGAGGGCCAGGGCGAAGTTGTCGAACGGAGACTCGTACGTCCGCGAGAGAGCGTCGTCGGTCTCGAGCGCCCGATCGAAGGTGCGGCTGCCGAGCTGGATGCCCAGACCGGCCCGGAGGGACAGGTTCTGCCGAATCGGATCCTCCGACGGCAGGGCCTCCCCTGTGAATCGCTCCCGTGCGAGACGGTATTCGGAAGACTCCACCATCAGCTCGCCGGTGATGACCTCGCTCAACACCGCCCGCAAGCCGGCCCCGTAGTCGAAGGAGAGTTTGGTGAAGTCGTCCATTCCATCATCCTCGGGGCGGAACCGGATGATGCTGGCTCCCCCCTTCACGACCGGTACCAGTGACCCGGTCCCGAACGCGAGCGTTACCTCACCCCCGGTCTGGACGAGTTCGGTTCGGAAGTCCGAGTCCGGGAGCGGACTCGCGTCGTCGTCCTGATGATAGAAGGCGGTGAGACCGACATACCTGCCGAACCCGATGTTGACGGCTCCCCCGAGCAGACGGCTTCGGTCGAAGTCCAGTTCGTCGTCCCAGTCGATCCAGCGGGCCGACGGCACGATACTGTAGGTGAGCCCCTGCGCCCGGGCCTTGTCGGGGAGGAGTGCAAGAAGGAGCAGGAGCGTGGCAAGCACGCCCCCAGCCACGGCGGTCGTGCGACTGGATATGGACTTCGTCATCGATATGGTCTCGGTTTGGTAGCCAGAAGTGCCCCTTAAGCTTGCAAGAGCGATGCCGGGTTCCGAACACCGTCTCGGTGGCTCGAAAACGGGCACCGTTTCCCCCCCGCCGAGTGCAAGAAGTCTCTTCGGCGCTTCCGAGATCGAGAGGGTGGTCGACCCGGATGTCCGAACGGGCTCCTCGTGCTCCGCATCCACTCACCCGGACCGGTCACCGCCCTCGATCCGGTGGCGTGACTCTTGCTCCGGCAGAACACCATGAAACGTTCTGCCTTCAGGCTCATCTATCGCAGCATCCTTCGCGGGCTTCCCGGAATCGGAACGCCGTACGAGGTCGCGGATCGCGCCCTCGCCCGGTCATCCGACCTCGAAGGTGCCGCAACCGACGTCGTGCGGCTGCACACGACTCTGGGCGCATCCCAGGGCTTCGTTTTCGGCCTGCCCGGCTGGCTCCTCCTTCCCGTGACGCTACCGGCGAATCTGGCGTCCGCCGCCGCGGTCCAGCTCCATATGACCGCATCGCTGGCGGCGCTCGCGGGAAACCGCCTCGAGTCTCCCGACGTCCGAGAGAGGTGCGTCTCCTGTCTGCTTCGAGCCGGACCGGCCGAGGACTCGGACACCGAGGAGGAGGAGATCGCCCGACGCGCCGGTGGAAAGCTCATGGAACGCGGTGCGCGTTGGGCCATCGACCGCACGGTCAAACGCGTCGCGAAGACGGCCCTTCGTCGTATCGGGGTCCGCTCGATGCCCTTAGTGGGGGGGCTGATCGGTGGCGGGGCAGACGGGTGGCGGACGCAGACGGTCGCCGACTGCGCCCGTGTGGAGTTCCTGCCACCGGCCGGACGGGCACCTGTCGATCCGGCCGGGTCGGCAGAACATCATCCGCGATGATCGGGATCCTGCGATCGGCGGGCATGGCCGAGGCTCTTTCTGGCGCTGCCGCGTCGGAGTGCGAGACTCCTCCGCGGTAGTCGAGCCGAACGGCCGGCCGCGATGGTACGTCATTCACGATGCCCGAGACTGATTCTCCCCTCGACCCGAAGGACGTAGCCGAAGAGGCGGGGCTGCGGTATGTGGAGGACGGTACTCCGGGGATCTCCCGGCGCCCGTGTGGCCGGGGGTTCACCTACCTCCAGCCCGACGGGCAGACGCTGCGAGATCCCGGGGAGCGCGACCGCATCGAGAATCTCGCGATTCCTCCGGCGTGGACGGACGTCTGGATCTGTCGTCACCCCGACGGCCATATTCTCGCGACCGGGCGTGACGATCGTGAGCGCAAGCAGTACCGATATCATCCGCGATGGCAGGACATGAGGCGCCGAGTGAGGTTCGAGCGAGTTCTGGCCTTCGGGAGGGCCCTCCCCGGGCTCCGGAGCCGGGTGGGGCGACAGCTTCGAGCGGAGGAGGTGGACCTCGCCAAGGTCCGTGCAACGGCGGTACGACTGCTGGACCGGACCGGAATCCGTGTGGGACACGCAGAGTACGCGGAACGCAATGGGACGGTGGGTCTGACGTCGCTGTGCGGCCGACACGTCCACCTCAGTGGTTCACGCATCGGACTGAACTATACCGGGAAGGGGGGCGTCGAGATTTCGACGATCGTCAGGGACGAGGCCCTCGCCCGAGCGCTCGAACATCTCATGAAACGTTCCGAGGACTCGGTCTTCGGTTGGAACGACGGAGAGGACGGCGAACAGACGTTGCGGGCCGACGACCTGAATGCGTGGCTCCGAGACACCCTTCATCCGACCTGTTCCGCCAAGGATTTCCGAACCTGGCGGGCGACCGTCGAGGTGATCGACGATCTCGTGCGGACGGAGCGCCCCGCCGCCGATGAGCGGCTCGGGAGGTATCTCGGAGTCGTCGATCGCGCGGCCGAGCTCCTGTCGAATACCCGATCGGTGGTACGGTCGAGCTACCTCCCACCCGGTCTCGAAGCCCTCTACACCGAGGGCCCCTTCTCGCGTGTCGCCGAACAGGCGCGGGCCCGGGGGGAGACGGACGTCACCCCGGGCCGCACTCGCGAAGAGCGTGTGGCGATTCCAGTGCTTGCCTACCTGGTGGTCGGGCGTGGAGAGAACTCCGACTGACCGACCCGGTCGCTCCTCGTTCCAGACCTCGCCCATTTGCCCGGCGTCGCCTGGCTGATCTCCACACTTCCCGTGACCACCCCTGGCAACCGCGGGTCGGACGCCGCCTGCTCCTCACCTTCCGCGGGAAGGCGATCGTGGAGCTAGCGCTCCGGACGGAACGCGTCTTGCTCCTTCATGTGGGCAGATCTCACTCGAAAGGAGCACATGGACATGAACACTCGACGCGAAGACGCACGTGATCAGAACCCCGGCGCCGGCGAACAGGCGGGCGAGGGCGTCGGAGGAATCGGAGGGACCGTCGCAGGGGCCACGCTCGGCTCCGTCGCAGGGCCGGTAGGGACTCTCGTGGGAGGGATCGCGGGCGCCGTCGGCGGCTGGTGGGTCGGCGAGAAGGCAGGACGCGCCCTCGAGGACTGGGGAGATCACGAGCCCCACTATCGTGAGCACTACGACAGTTCCGAGAGGGGCGACATCGACTGGGACGACGCCCGCGTGGGCTACTCCGTCGGTCACCTGGCGGGGCGGAACCCGGACTATGCAGGACGGGACTTCACCGACATCGAGGCCGACCTGAGGGACAATTGGGATCACGATCGGGACTACATCGTTCTCCGACCGTATGTAGTGACCGGCTACAACCGCGCGGTTTCCTACTACTGATGGCACCGTACTCGAATCGGGGGGTCGTCGCGGTCCAGGCACATCGGTGGCCGCCCCGGAGGGTGACCCCTGAGACGGCCTTCGTCGAGAGGGTTGCCCCGGAGCCGGCTTCTCCCGTCGCGACTACTCCATGAAGGCGTGGTTCCTGACCGAACCCACGACTCTGATATGGGTGACGGTTTCGGCGGTCGCGTTCTCGGCGGCCGTACTCGTGGCAGTCCGGCTGCTCGGACTGCGAAGCTTCTCGAAGATGTCGAGCTACGACTTCGTGATGACGGTCGCGGTCGGGTCGCTGATGGCCTCGACGCTGGCAGCTGAAACCCCGAGCCTCGGGCAGGGCCTGGTCGGACTCGCAGCCCTTTTCCTTCTGCAGTTTCTCGTTGCCCGTGTCCGCGTTGCGAGCGGCACCATGAAGTCATGGCTCGACAACGAGCCACTGCTGCTCATGCAGGACGGGGGCATGCTCTCGGAAAACATGCGTGCCGCGAAGGTCACGGAAGAGGACCTCATCGCGAAGCTTCGCGAGGCGAACGTCCTGGATCCCGAGGAGGTACGTGCGGTCGTGCTCGAGACTACGGGAGACGTTTCAGTCCTGCACGGGCCTCCGGGAGGTTCGGATCTCCATCCACTCCTCCTGCGAGGCGTTCGGGTCTCGGCCCGCTCCGGCGCGGAGTGAGTGTCGCAGGTTCAGTTCACCCGAGAAGGTTCATGTGCCGCGATCGGTCATCGATGGCACCGATCGAACACGACGACGCGGCATCCGAACCGCCACTCACAGCTTCCCGACACCGCGCGAGCGAGCTGCCGTCGTGACGGTGCGCGTTCGGTTCGCCGGCGAGGCGGGATGAGCCCTCGGGGAGGTGCGGGCATGACCACGATCCTTCCGCGCCTCGTCGAGGAGGTCCATGAGGTGCTGGTCGGACGCCTGCTCGAGCCCTCGGTCCAGCGAGTACCGGGTCCAGATGGGTGTCGTCCCCTGCAGATGGAAGGAGACGGTCTTCGTCCGCTGTCCTTCACGTGACTTCGGACCGCGATGCGACCGCGGACCGCGAGACCAGCCGAAGGGGGTTACCGTGACCAGCCATGTCTCACCGTCTCGAGGATCTATCCAGTGTCTCTGCACGGTGCTGAACTCCGCCGAAGGGGTGCGGGCCGTACGAATGGCCCGTCCATACATGTCGAAAGAGCAAGAGTCGTTCCCGCATCAGGACGCAGCGCGGATCGCCGGCTTCCTGCTCACGAGTGGCCGGCGACCTTGCGCAGGTGCATGAGGCCGCGCGTATTGATTGAAGGGAACCGGAGCGCCGCCGCAGCGATGCCGGTACGTGGCGTTCGGGCACGCATACATACATTCAGGTGAGCGAAGGGGGGGCGGGAATGGCGGTTCGGGTCTACCTCGTCGAGGATCACCTTCTGTACAGGGACTCCCTCGCCATCTATCTCGAGGTGACGTGCAACTTCGAGGTATGCGGGATGGCGGGTACCGCCGAGGTCGCGCTGGAGGAGATCCCCGAAGTGGACCCCTCGATCGTTCTCGTGGACCTCTCGCTTCCGGGCCCGGACGGGTTGTCGGTGCTCGAAGGGATCCGGTCACGGACCCCCGTCCCCTGCATCGTTCTTTCCGGACATGGAGAACGGAGCCACGTCGAGCGTGCCCTAGCCTCCGGGGCGAACGGATATGTCCTCAAGGGGCGTCCCGAAGAAGTCCGGGTTGCGATGGAACGGGTCCTCGCCGGGGGTCGTTACATATCGGAACCGCTACGCGAAGGACTCGCGCTGGACCCGACTGCGGAGGAATAGCGGGGGACCGAGGCGACGACTCGTGTCCCGTCACCGGGTGCCGAGTCGATCTCGAGGCTCCCTCCCCGCAGGCCCAGTCGCTCTCTGGCGCTGAACAGGCCGAATCCCCGATGTTCCGATGCGTGCTTCTCGGCTTCCGCCAGGTCGAACCCGCAGCCGTGGTCGGATACGCATACGGTGACCGTCTCCTGGTCCGCGTGGAGATCGACCGAGGCCTCGCCGGTTTCGGCGTGCTTGGCGACGTTGAACAGCAGTTCCCGCACGGTCTGGAAGATCAGGATCCGCACGTCCGGGGCCTCGATGTCGATATCGGTGTCGCCGGTGACGGTCACGGCGAGACCGTGCATCTCGCGCATCTGCGTCTGGACCCACTGGATCGCCTCCGCCAGGCTCTCCCCGTCGAGCACCGGCGGGCTGAGGTCCACAGTGAGATGACGAGTCGTTGCGACGGCGGCCTCCAGCATCTCGATGCTGCGCGCCGCATGCTCGAGAAGAAGCTCCGTGTCTCCTCTCTGCCCCTCCTCGTATGCCACCCCCAGCCTCATCTGGACCGCGTAGAGGACTTGCTGGAGATCGTCGTGGAGCAGGGTGGCGAGCCGCCGTCGTTCCTCCTGTTCCGCGAAGGTGAGGCGGGCCGCCATATCCCGAATCCGCTCTTCGGCCCGTTTCAGGTCGTCGATGTCCAGGTTCATCCCGAACCAGCCCCGAGTATCGCCGTGCTCGTCCGGGAGGCAGACGGCACGGATGGCCATCCACCGGTATTCCTCCGACGGCTCGTGAAGGATGCGATACTCGCCCTGCAGTGAGGTTTCCCCCTCGATCGCGCGCTCCCAGTCCTCGATCGCGCCATTCCGGTCGTCCGGATGGACGGCCGCCGTGATGCCGCCCGTGAAGTACTCTTCCTTCGACTGACCGGTGAACGCCCTCCAGGTGGGGGAATCCGCCTCCGGATTCCCCTCCGGATCGGTCGTCCACGTCACGTCGGCCGCCGACTCCACCAGCCGACGGAATCGCTCTTCCTGCTCACGTACCTGGGAGGTCCGGAGCTTCAGTCCTTCCTCGAGGCTCAGGTTGAGTTCTCTGAGCTCTTCCTCGGTCTCGCGGCGGGCCTCCTGCGCCTCCTTGAGCTCGGTGGCGTCGATGGTCGCGCCGCGCAGTCGCAGGTCGTCCAGCTCCTCGGCTGTGACCCCCCCCATGAGACCGCCCATGGAATGAAGCCATCGAATCTCTCCGTCCTCGAGGACGAGTCGGAAGTCCACCTCCAGCGTGTCGTTCGATTTCCGGGCCGCCACGAACGCCCGCTTCAGGCCTCTCAGATCATCCGGGTGCACCGCCGAGAGCCACTCCGACAGGGAGATCGTTCGGCGCTCGGGCGAATACCCCATGAGGCGTGCCATCTGAGCCGAGACAACTCCGTCACCCGTGCTCAGATCCAGATCCCAGGTTCCTACTCTGGCCGCCTCGACGGCCCGCCTGTGGAACTCCTCACTGCGCCGAAGTTCAGCCTCGGCGCGCTTCCGTCTACTGATGTCGACAAAGGTGATCACAACGCCCTCGATCTCGTCCCTGCCGCTCTTGTACGGGCGGATACGCGTCAGATACCACCGTCCACCCGCGTCCCGGACCTCACGCTCGATCGGGGCGAGATCGCTCAGCACCCGCTTCGCGTCCGAGGGGAGCGCAGCGTAGCCCAGGCGGTGCGTGAGGTCGGAGAGAGGGCGTCCCCGGTCCGTGCGCCTCACGTTGTACAGGTCGGCGACCCTCGGAGTGAAGCGCATGATCCGGAGGTCTCGGTCAAGGAAGAGCGTCGGGATATCCGTCGCCGCCAGGAAGTTCTGGAGATCGTCCGAGAGTTGCGCGAGCTCCGCCACCTTGTGCCGATTCTCCTGATTCACCGTCTGTAGCTCCTCATTCATGCTCTGGAGCTCCTCCTTCGAGGTCTCGAGCTCCTCCATCGTCGAACGGAGTTCCTCATTCGCCGAGAGAAGCTCCTCATTCGCGACCTGCATCTTCTCTTCGCCGGTTTCGTACTCGTCGATGACATCCCGCAGGCGCTGTCGGCTCTCCTCCAGCTCACCCTCCAGATGGACGGTGTGAAGGTCGTCGATCATCTCCTGATCGTCGGGGTCCGGCACTGCCACGGGTGCGCCCGAGCGGGTCCCGCCGATCTCGTCGAACAGAACGAGGACGAATCCACCCGGCCCCGCACCCGAAGGAGACGTCCGGCCACTGAGGGTGACCCGCGAAGATTCACCGTTGAAGCGGACCGTGATCGGGCGGCTTCGCTGCGGCTCGCCGGAGGCGCGAACCGCGCGTATCAAGGCACCGAGCTCGCCCCTCAACTCCGGTCGGACGAGCTTCAGTGCGCTGTCCGTGAGCTCGCCACCCGGCTGAAGCAGATAGCGCCCGCAACTCCGTGATATGTGGACCACCGCATCGTCCGGGCTCAGCAGCAGGCTCGGGGGCCCGTACCACTCGAGCATGCGCTGGTGGAGGGCGCCGTAGTTCCTCGCTGCGGAGCGGGGTGCCCGGGGTGCCTCGCCCGCGTCGTCGGACGCGCGGCGGAGGTGCGTGATCGGAACGAGGGGGAGCGGGGTGTCGGACAGCTCGAAGTCGTCGCGCTTGCGATAAAGGCACTTCGCCTTGTCCTCGACCGTGAAGAGGTCCCCATCCTCCACCGCCTCGGATGTGCCCAGAAGGAGATACCCCCCGGGTCGAAGCGCGTAGTGGAACAGTTTGGCCGCGTCCCGCTGGGCGCCTCGCCGGAGATAGATAAGCAGATTCCGACAGGAGACGAGGTCCACGTGCGAGAAGGGTGGGTCGGCGAGGAGGTTGTGGGGGGCGAATACGACCGATTGCCGGACCTCCGCTCGAATCCGGTAGCCACCCTCCACCTCGTCGAAGTAACGGCTCAGACGCTTCGGCTCGACGTCGGAGCGGATGTCCCCCGGGTAGATACCGGCCCGAGCTCTCTCCACCGACGATTCGTGAAGGTCCGTCGCGAAGACCTGCACGTGCGGCGGCGCCTCTCGACGTGCCGCCTCCTCCAGCAGGAGTATCGCGATGGAGTAGGCTTCCTCACCCGTCGCACAGCCCACCGTCCACGCCCGCACGTCGTCGTCCGGGCCCCTCCCGTCGAAGATTCTCGGGATCACGTCTTCCTCCAACGCCCGAAAGACGTCGGGATCCCGGAAGAACTCGGTGACCACGACCAGAAGATCGTCCGCCAGCCGCCAGGCCTCCTCGGCGTCTTCCGCCAGTACGGCCAGATACTCGGACAGCTCGTCGATCTGTCGGAGCTGCATCCGCCGCGCGATGCGCCGGAGGATGGTCGCGGACTTGTATCGGCTGAAATTGCGCCCGGTGAGGGTCCTGAGCCGGGTGAACACCCCCTCAAGGAGGCGCCGCCGACCACGATCGGTGTCCTCGGCTCCGAGGCTCTCTGCGATATCGGGGCGACTCTGCACCAGCCGGATCAGGGCTTCGGGTATCTCTGCGAGTCCGATCACCAGATCGACGATACCGGTCGCGACGGCGGCCGACGGCATGCCGGGATACTGTGCCTCGTCGGGATCCTGGACGAGGGTCAGGCCGCCCCTCTCCTTGATCGCCTTCAACCCGAGGGCCCCATCGGATCCGGTGCCCGTCAGGACGATGCCGATGGCGTCGCCATCGTGGGTCCGGGAGAGCGTCCGAAAGAAGTGGTCGATCGGAGCCCGTTCACGCCGGTCCTCTTCGAGGGGCTCCACTCTGAGGTGCGTGTCGATCGCGCCGAGGTTGGCGTTCGGGGGAATCACGTACCCGTGGTCGGCCTCGAGTACCACGGTCTGGTCCACCTGCCGGATCGGGATCCGCGAATGGGGCTGCAGAAGTGCCGCCAGGTGGCTCTCGTGTTCGGGCGACAGGTGCACCACGACCACGAACGCCATGCCGCTGTCCGTGGGGATGCCGTCGAAGAACCGGCGCAGGGCCTCGAGTCCGCCCGCAGAAGCGCCGATGCCGACGACGGCGGGGGATGGGGTCCCGGGCGAAGGGGCCTCCAGCGGATCCTGATCGGAGTTCATGAATGTTACCCCTGCAGTAGAGGTGAAGCTCGTTGATGCGGCCCCAGCTTGCGTCTACCTCCCCATACTAACGGGGCCTCCTGCCGAAGGGGGAGCATGGCGGCACCGACGGGATCACGACGATCCATGACGGGCTGGTGCGATTCTTGAAGTCCCTCTCCCTTCAGGAGCCTCTCGATCCCCCGATTGAAGGGTGCCGATATGGGTCACGAAGATGTGGTGTCGGGCGCGCCGGCACGGCCAACGTCCTTCCGTTTTCGACCAGAGTGGACACGATGAACGTGAGCGAAGACGTGTGGGTGGTGAGAACCGGCGGGGACGTGTCGGCGGACGCCGAGGCGGTGCTGGAAGGTCTCCAGGGGGATCGCCACCTCGTGCTGGAGTCCGCCGAGGAGTGGGACGAATTCGCCGAAATGATCCGAGCCTCCCATCCCCGTACGATCGTCGCGGCGGGTGGCGACGGAACCGTCAACGGCGTGGTCAGGGCGCTCGGCCCGGGATCGGACACGTGCCTCGGGATCGTACCGCTGGGGACGGGGAACGACTTCGCGCGGGGACTCGGGCTGCCCACGGATCCGGAGGACGCGGCCTCCGTCATTCGTGCGGGACATGTTGCGCACGTGGATCTCCTCTCACTCGCGGTCGACGATGACGCGGACAGTATGGAGGTGAGTGACGCGGAAGCCGGCGAGATCGTCGTGAACGCGGTGACCGTCGGCCTTTCCGGTGCGATTCACGCCGAACTGGACGATGAGCTCAAGGCCAGGTGGGGGCGGTTCGCGTATATCCGGGCCGCGCTGACGGCGGCGGCCGAAATGGAGCCCTTCGAAGCGGTCATCGAGGTCGTGCGGGAGGAGAGCTCCGAAATGGAACGCCTCTGGAGCGGCGGGCTTCTCCACGTCTCCTTCGCGAACGGCCCTACCGCGGGTGGCGGGGTGCCACTCGCGCCGGAGGCCGATCCGGCCGACGGGCTTCTGGAGCTGTGTGGCGTGGCGGAGGGGACCGTGTGGGAGGTCGGGTCGGCCGTCCCGGGGGTTCTGAGCGAAGGTCCTTCCCCGGAGCCGTGGCTGGTCGAATCCGTGCGGGCGGCTCGGCTCACCCTGCCCGAGCCGATGCAGCTGAGTGTGGACGGGGACACCCGCCGGGCCAGGGTCATCGCCCTCCGCGTGCTGCCCCGAGCCCTCAAGGTCCATATCGCGTCGCCGTTTGGCTAGATCACCGACCACCCTCGGTCTCGGTGAGCAGGGGGTCGAGGCTGCGCGCTTCACCGCTGGAACGCAGAAGCGTCAGTGGAGTGTTTCGAATCCGTGGAAACTGGTCGCCGCGACGACTTCACCCGCCCAGACCCGCAGATGGTCGTGCAGCGTCCGAGAAAGAGTATCGAGGCCCAGAACGCACCCCTCGGTCGCTCGTCCCACGACCGCGAGCCTCTGAAGGGGAGCGCCGTGCCGATCGATGGGGCGACTCGCTCGATCCACTTCCAGGCCGTGGGTGCCCGGCAGCACTCGTACGATTCCGGCGGTAAGGAGCGGACCCAGGAGTTCTGAGGTCTCATCGATTCCCGGTGCGGCGCTCACGGCATCCACAAGCATGTCCGCACTGGTTCGGCGTCCGTCCGCTTCGAGAATCAGGCGCCCCCGCTCGGATGACAATGCGGGGTCCGTCAGAAAGCCCAGGTTCAGGACCCCCGCATCCTCCAGCGCGATGAGGCGCGCCGCGGTACCGATCGGGGGACCGAAGGCGACACGCTCCATGCACCGACCCAGATGAGCGAACCGCTCACGCGCCTCCGGAGAATGACCACTCTGGCCGATCCATTCCACCAGCGCCGGATACAGTTGTCGCCACCCTTCACCGAGGGCCCAGTCGCTGTCCACTGCAGCGACGCCGACCCCGACGGCGATCGACGCGCGCAGCATCGCCCGCGCCCCGGCTCGGTCGACGGGGCGGGACTCGGAAACACGCTCCAGTCGAGCACGGACCGAGCGCACGGCCGATGGAGATTCGTGGGGCGGTAGATCTCGGCTCCGCGCGAGCGCGCGAGCGGACGCGCTCACGATCGCCTTCCGGACCCCGTCGAGATCATCCGCGATCGCGACCTCGCGGCGGCCCGCCGTCCACACGTCCTCGAGTATTCGAGCCGAACGGACCCGGCGCGGATCCGGCTTGGCCAACATGGGGAGCCCGGTTCGGCTGAAGGGGATCAGTTCGACCGGGGCCTGTTCAGAGGGGGTGTACGACATCTGTCCGAGCCCGCGGGACTCGAACCGTCCGCCACGGCCCTCCGTCAGAAGCAGCATGGCGTCGAAGCTCGTCAGCGCGAAGCCACGCAGCGCGACGGTCGCCGACCCCGAGTCCGCCGAAGCGCCGTCGAACACGGCCCCGATTCGGAGCCCGTCGTCGGCGTAGACGTCGGGCACCACGTGGGTGAGCCGCCCCCACCATCGGTCCGCGATGTTTCGTCGCCGGCTCGAATCGTGTCCGGTCGTGAGCAGGACGTGGTCGTACTCGAAGGCGTGCCTCTCGAAGCGGACGCACCAGCGGCCGGGTCCGGAACCCCGTTCGATCGCGGTCACCCGCCCCTGGAAATGCCGCACCCGGCATCCGTGTGCGCGGAGGCTCGCGATGGTGCGTCTGGCACACGCCTGGAGGTAGGCACCCACGAGCGCCCGGGGGGGAAATCCGTACTCGTCCGCCCATGCCGGATGGTGCTGCGCGAGCCACGCCACGAATGACGGTTGTTCCCTGCCGCCACCGTCCGCTCGCGGCGTCCCTGCCTCGACGTGCCGCGCGGCCAGGTTGATACGCAGCGGCTCGGGCAGCGCCGTGTCGTAGTTGGGACCCGACCCGATCGATTCGCGGGGTTCGAACACGTCGATTCCCAGAGAACACGCGGCCCGACTACGGGCAAGCTGGGCATTCAGCAGATCGAGCGCCTGCAATCCTCTCGGACCGCCGCCCACGATCGCGACACCGGGTCGCTCGTCGCGGGAAGGGGGGCTCGGATCGTCGACCTGGTGGTGGACGTCCTTCATCCCGTGCGCAACTCCGGGAGATGCTCGTCGGAATGGCCCATACGGCCGGGAATCCAGTCATCGCTGTACACCGTGTCGAGATACCGCTCGCCGCGGTCGGGAAGAATCCCCACGCATACGGAGTTCGTGGACAGACCGGGAGCGTGAAGCTCCATGGCGTGGATGACGGCCCCGGAGGAGCCCCCTCCGAGAATTCCTTCCTGACGGGCCAGCCTCCGACAGGCGGACACACAGTCGCCGACGTCCACGTGAACGACCTCGACCATGGAGGGATCCGGAGCGAGGGGCGATCGAATTCCCGAACCCAGTCCGGGGATTCGTCGAGGCGCCGGCGGCGAATCGAAGAGTCGACTCCCGAGCGCGTCGACGGCCCATACCCGTGTCTCCGCGCACTCGGCCCGCAGAACGTCGAGGCACCCGCGGAGGGTGCCGCAGGTCGAGGTCGCCACGAACAGCTCGTCGGGCGGGCGGGAGAGATCCTCCAGGATCTCGCGAATCGTCCCCTCGGCGTGACTTCGTGGGTTGGCCGAATTCGCATGCTGGTCCGGCCAGAACACGGACGGCTCTTCCGCACCGATCTCGCGAATGCGCGCCAGCTTCACCGGAAGGTACTCGCCGTCGGCGCTCCGCTCGTCGATCATCTCGATCTCCGCCCCGTACGCCCGAAGAATCGAGACGTTGGCAGGCGTCGTCCCGGGATCCACGATACAGCGAAATCGGAGCCCGAAGAAGGCGCAGGCCTTGGCCAGCGCGATCCCGGTGTTTCCCGAACTCGCCTCCACGACGAGGGTCCGGGGTCCGATACGGCCCTCATCGAGGGCTCGCCGAACCATCGCGACGGCGGGCCGATCCTTCGAACTGCCTCCGGGGTTCAGGCCCTCCAGCTTGACCCACGCGTCGATCGTGGAACCTGAGAACATTCGATGGAGGCGCACCATCGGAGTATCACCGATACAGTCCAGGACACTGTCGAATAGCATGTTCGGGACTGTCGCCTGTCGGGAGGGAGTTCTTCTGCGCCGGCAAGGGGCAATTCCGGTGCCACTCGGCTGCGTGCGCCACGCAGCCGAGTGGGTGGATTCCGCTCCCCAGCACATGGGCCCGTGTTGTTTCACGTACGGCGGTGCTGAACGAAACGACAGGGCCAATCAGGCGGTCACGGATCCCGGAGTCGATTCGACAGCGGGACAGGCATTCTCCATCTCGGCCGGCGATACCCGATCAATCGCGAAATCCCCGGGCGGGTGCTCTGCCGGAACAGGGTGCTCGACCGTCCTTCGCCCGCTGTGTGCCGTCAGACCTCCGCGTTCGCCCCGGACTCACCGCGAAGCATGACGGCGACCGGAATGGCCAGGAGCGCGGCGACGCCCAGTGCCTTGCGTCCAGCCCTGTCGGGCAGAGCCTTCCCGAGCAGCTTCAGCCCCGCCAGGGCGGAGGCGACCCGTACCGGGTGGCGAGCGATGAGGGTGGCCTTCGGAGCCTTGGCGTATGCGATCGTCTTGACAATGGAGCCTAGCATGCTGCGTACCTCCGAGATGCTTTATAGAGCGTTCGGATGTATACGAACATGCGAAAACCATGCCGACCGGAGGCTCGCTCGCGTACGGCGAGCGCGGCGCCGGGGAGACGCCGCGGCTTCAGTCGTTCGCTCGCTCGCGCGCGATCGCCTCACGGACACGGTCGGGGATGTCCGGAGCGACGATGCCCAGTCCGGCGGCGTGGTGCGCGATCGCCTCGGAGTCTCGCGCCAGCACCATTGGCGTGCCATGCCGTTCCGCCTCTGTCACGAGACCCGTCAGACGCCCGTCCCCGATCTCGTCCCGAATGTAGATGGCGAGAACACGACCCGGATGGCGGAGGGAAGCGTCGAGATAGATCTTCGCATCGTGCTGCCCGCTGTCACCGATCAGAACAAAGGGAAGATCGGGGTATGTTCCCAGAATCCGATCGATCTTCTCGGCCTTGTGCTCATCGTGAGCATCCTTGAGCCAGCGGTCTCGGGTCAGGCCCACATCTCGGAGCAGGACGGGCCCGCGCGGCAACTGCCGGATTTCCAGGAACTGGACGAGCGGGACGTACAGGTTGTGTGGAGAGCTCGAGACATAGAAGAAGGGGTTGTCCGGGCCCGATCCGCCCCCCGATTCCAGACCTCGGAACAGGGCACCTACTCCTCCGAAGGGGACCCTTTGCCACGCATTCTCGAACAGGGACCTCCGTACCATCGAAACGACCCGGGTAGCCCCGGTCACCAGAACTGTGTCGTCGAGATCCGATATGATGCCGACACGAGCGTCCCGTGAGGGGACGAGCACCGGACAGGCGGCTTCGAGGTGGAGTGCAGCGGTCGACGAATCCGGACCCCGGACGTCGGCCCTGATCTCGACGTCGTGCCACGCGGTCGCACCATCGTCGGACACGCCGTCGATCGGAAGGGTCGCCCCGTAGTACCCCTCCTCGTCCGTCTCGAGGCGCCGTGAGACGCCCCCGAAAGAAACCTGGACCTCCACCCCGGGCATCTCGTCGGATTCGAAACGCCGGAATGCCGCGAGGAGGTTCTCCAGAGGCTGGTGTTTCTCCTCGGAGAGCCGTTCCGGGTCGCCACGGAGCAGGCGGCCCTGCAGGTGGAATTCCTTCGAGTTGCCGAACCCGCGGTAGGGACGGATGTGAGCGGGCGCGTCGTGTGCCCGGCCCAGCGCGCCCAGACGCTCCTTGAGCTGGTCGAACTCACCCTCCAGGTGAACCGCACCCGACCGGAGTCGGTTCGAAACCTCATTGATCAATCGGTCGAACGTGCTCACCGAATGAATCGCCTCCGTGATTGGTTTCCGTGCGTCAACGCAGGCCTGTGAGGCGCGAACCTCAGCCTGCCGGCGAACCCGATACGACTCCGTATGTGTGCTGAGCTTCGATCGTCCCGTCGGCTCGGTGGACGACGAGCACGCTGGGCGCCTTTTCGTTCATGATTTCGCGCGCTGTCTCGAGCGCCTCCTTCTTGATCTCGAACAACCGCAGCGCCAGCTCGGCTCCGGCGCGGCGCAGGGCCCAACCTTCATCATCGGGTACGAGGTGGTAGTGCACCGCATCCGCAAGCTCGGCGGCATCGCTCGTTTCGTCCGTCGTGGCTTCGCCCTCCGAACCGGTCACGTGATCGATCGCGGCCTTTACGCCAAACGCGGCGCCCGCGGCGGCTGCCGCGCCTGCGGCGACCTTCAGCGTCGTCTTCTTGTCCATCGTTTCTCCATGATTCGAGTCTCATTCTTCGGCCCGTCCGTTACGACGTGACCGAATTCGCCACAAGCATGTTGCAACGACCATACCACCCGGAGCCGAGGCGGGCCGGATGCGGCGATGCGCGTCAGCCGGGGAATCTGCGCCGCCCGTCTCCCACGAACAGCCTCGCCCCGACACGGTCGGAGACCGGGCCGGGGCGGGTACGCTGATGTCGGCGACGGCTCAGGTATCCATCGCCATGAAGTTGATCCGCTGTTCAGCGAGTTCGGTCAACCGCCGGTCGGCCCGACCCTCCTCCTCCAGTGTTTCCTGGAGCAGGTCGGCTGCCGCGGATTCGCCGAGCTTTCGGGCGAATGCCCTGGCGACGCCGTACCCGGCCATCTCGTAGTGTTCGACCCTCTGCAGAGCGGAGATGATCATGGCATCGCGGACGTCCTTCTCGAGCTCGGAATCGAGCGCACCGTCGAGCTCCTTCAGAAGGCCTTCCATTCCGGCGCAGTGGTGACCGCGCGGGGAGAAGTCCATCTCCTCGAACACGGTTTCCAGTCGGCCGACCTGGCCCCGAGTCTCTTCGTGATGACTCCGCAGCGCGCTCCGGAGGTCGTCGTCGTCCGCGGCGTCGATCGCCGCGGGCAGGGCTTTCAGGATCTGGTTCTCGGCGCTCCAGAGATCCTTGAGTTCATGCACGTAGAGTTTTCGAAGTGAATCGAGCTTCATGTCGCTTCTCCTGATGGCGGGGTCGTCGTCAACGGGTGCGTGTCACGTGGAGTCATACCCTGTCAGCGGTTGTCTTCCATCGAGTCGAAGAACTCGTCTACCTCCTTCGAGGCCTCTTCCTCGGCCTTCCCGTATCTCTCCTGGACCTTCCCGACGAGGATCTCGCGACGGCCGCGAATTTCGTCGAGATCGTCGTCCGTGAGCTCACCCCATTTCTCCTGAACGTGCCCCTTGAACTGCTTCCAGTTTCCTTCCATTTCGTTGCGGTTCATGTGTCCTCCACTCATTGGGAACGATCGTTGCATCTCCTGTCGGGCGATCCGACATGCGCCTTCACGGGTTGCAAGGTGCCTGCCAGCCGAGAGCGAGTCTCGGACGAGTCCCAATACCGGATGGTCATCGTCAATTCCACATCGATGTGCCCCAGCGAGGCGGTCCCTGGCCGACGTCCCGTCGTGACGCTGTCCACCGCGGTGCGGCGGTCTGTCCTGATTGGGGCGTTCGCGGCCGCGACCGGGTGCGGAGGTCCTTCTGCACTCGAGGTCGAACCGCCCGAAGCGCAGGGTCCCCCGCCAGAAGCGGACTCCCTCCCCGTCTCGCGGATATCCGTTCCGGTGACCATCTCCGTGGAGACGCTCCAGCGCGTCGTGGAACGTGAGCTGCCCCAGCGCCTGGGGGACCTGAACGACCGGAGACCCGTGGGCGAGAATGATCGGCTGGACGCGGCCTTCGAGGTCGAGCGCGGCGGGATCGATGCCACATTCGACGGAGGAGTGGCGCAGGTGTCCGCCACCCTGGGCTACCGTGTTCGCGCATGGTACGACCCTCCTGTCCTCCCTGCCGTCTCGGCCTCGTGCGGTACGGAGGAGGGCGAGCCGCTTCCTCGGCTCGACGCGTCGGTCGCGTCACCCCTTACCCTCGATCGCGCATGGCGCATTCAGTCCTCGGTACGGCTTCAGACGCTTGCTCCCGCCTCGGATCTGGAGCGGGACAGATGCACGATGACCGTGTTCGATTTCGACGTGACGAGACATGTCGTCGACGGAACTCGTGAAGCGCTGGCAGAGGTAGGAGCGAAGGCGGACTCGGCGATCGCGTCGCTGGACGTCCGCTCCGACTTCGAGGAATGGTGGGACGTCATCGCCCGCCCCATCGAACTCGAAGAGGATATCTGGCTGTTCCTCGATCCGAGAAGCGCAGGCCACGGTTCATTCGAGGGGGATGGCAGCGACGTACGCACCGTACTTTCCGTGCAGGTGGCTCCCCGCATCCATCTGGGACCGAAACCGGACGTCGCGGCAATTTCGCTCCCTCCGCTCGACTCCGCGGGCGTGAACCCCATGGTGGACGTACGGGCAGCCGCGCTCGCCCCCTGGGGGGAGGTCACCCGTCGCGTTTCGTCCGAGTTCGTTGGAGAGAGCTTCAGTGCCGGTGGGCGCCGGCTCCGGGTGGACGACATCGGGATCGGCGGCGTCGGAGACGGCAGGATCTTTCTCGAACTTCGGCTCAGTGGGGATGTGGAGGGGACGGTCTTCCTGGTGGGCACTCCGACATACGAATCCGGGGCGGACGAGATCCACGTGCCCGACCTGGACTTCGACGTGCGTACGGAAGAAGCGCTCGTCGAGAGCGCGGCCTGGATCGCGGAAGTCGGCCTGCTGCCTGCCGTCCGAGACCGAGCACGCTGGTCGATGACAGAGGTTCGGGAGTGGGCGCGAAGACAGGCGGAGCGGGGCTTCAACTCCGAGATCTCCTCCATGGTGGCCCTTTCAGGCGCCGTCGACGAGGTGACGATCGAGGACGTCCTCGCGACTGCGGAGGCACTTCGAATCGTCGCCCGGGTGCGAGGTCGGGCCGAACTCCTCGTCGATGCACGGTAGTTCCGGAGGCGGTAGCCCGGGCGGCGACGTCGCGGGTGGCCGGGTCGCGTGCGGAGCTCATCCCGCAGCGCCATCGCACACGCTGGGGCCCCGGAGACCGCGCTCCTTCATCGGCACCCGAACCACGGATCTCCATGTGTCTGCGTAGTCGTAACCGCAGTGGCCGATCCGGGCTTCTGCGCCTCGTCCTCCCGGCTCTCGTCGCAGGTGCGCTGATGCTGGGCGTGCCTGGCCCGTCCGCAGGCCAGGCCGGACCGGTGACCGCCGGCACGGCAGCGGGTTTCGTCGTCGGGACGTACACGATGACGGCCATCTATGTCGCCAAGGCCCGCTTCGGGAGCTACCTCTACGCTCTCGACGATGCATTGACGCTCCGGCCGGAGATTCTTCCCATCTTCGTGCTCCCGATCGCCGGCGGGTGGCTCGGGGCGGAATCGACAAGGGCCCTGAAACGTTCCGGTCTCTGGGGGGGCGTAGGTTTCGCAGGTGGCGCGGCCCTCGGGGCGCTGGTGGGCGAACTCGTCTGGAAGGACGACGAGGGCGTGTGGGCCGGCGCCATCGTCGGGAGCGCGGCCGGTCTGCTCACGGGGATCGTGCTCGGTGCGCGGGACGGACTCGGGGACCCGTCGAGTTCCCCGGTTCCCATCCTCTCCCTGAGTATTCCGCTGGGGGGCTCGTGAGTTGGCTCGGGTTGGTGTCCGCCCGACGCGCTGCACGGCTCGGGGCCTGCCTCGTCGCGTTCGTGACCATCGCCTTCGCGGGGTGTTCACCGGCGCTTGCGCCCGCATTCGACCGATCGCTCACCATAGATCCGCCGCCGCCCGATTCGGTCGAGGCGGTCGTGCTGCTCGTGGGTGATGCGGGGGCAGCGACCTGGGAGGAGTCACCCGTCCTGAGGGGACTCGCGGCCGAGGTGGAGTTCTGGTCCGAGCGGATCGAAAGGGACTCGTCCGTCACCGTGGCCTTTCTGGGAGACAATGTCTACCCCGTAGGTGTCCGCGACCGATCGCATTCCGCATTCGCGACGGACTCGGCCCGGCTGATGAGCCAGGTGAACGTACTCGCCGGTCCCTTCGCGCGTGACCGGGCCGCCACGGGGTTTTTCCTCGCCGGGAATCACGATTGGGGCAATACCAGTGGCCCCGAAGGTGTCGAGCGGCTTCGGAACCAGGCGGCGCTCCTCGACGCGGCGAACGCTGCCGGGATATCGGTCGGTCTGCACCCCGCTCCGGGGGACGCGGGACCGGTGGTGGCGGATGTGCGCGAGGATGTACGTGTCATGATGATCGACACGCACTGGTTCCTTCAGTCGGGGCGCGTGGAGGACCGGAGTCGATTCTTCGTCCGTGTCGAGGAGGCGCTGGAGTCCGCGGGGGATCGCCATGTGATCATGCTGGCGCACCACCCCTATTCATCCGCCGGACCACATGGGCTCCTGACCCCCGGGGATCGTGGACTCGGAATCATGTTTCTCCTGCAGCGCTCGGGTGCCCTGGTGCAGGATCTCAATTCGGCGGTGTACTCCGAGTTTCGCGAACGGCTGGATCTGGCGTTCGAGCGTTCGGGGCGCCCCCCACTGGCGTTCGTGGGCGGCCACGACCACTCGCTTCAGGTCCTCGATGGAACGGGGGACTTCTCTCCCCGGACGTCTCTCGTTTCGGGGGCCGGCAGCAAGCTCTCGGCCGTCGCGGCCACGGAGGACCTTCGGTTCGCGGCCCCACTGCCCGGGTACATGTCCCTGATCTTCCGACGCAACGGTGCGGTCGACCTCTTCGTGACGACGGTGGCGTCGTCCGACGGTTCGCCGGCGACGCCGCAGGTCGTGTACTCCGAGCGGCTGGTTTCCCCGCCGGACTCACCCGCGTCGACGGTCAGGGGCACCGGAGGCTGACCACGGACGAACGCCCTCTGATGCGCTCGGACGTGAGGACCAGTCGATCATCGTCGAGGAAGTCGAGCCCTTCACCCTGCGGCTGGATCGAACCGATCTCGCAGAGCGTGGGAGCTTCCCCCAGGCCGTCCATCGGGAAGAGATACACGGAGTGGTTGTTTCTGACGGCCAGCGTGAGCCCATCGGGAGATACGGCGGCGCCCGTGATCCCATTCCGGCCCCCGTCCACCACGAGCGAGAGTGCGGCGACGAAGCCGGCGGTCACCGTGCGTTCGCTCGGCGACGCCGTCCGCAGTATATCCGCGTCGAGACGGTAGACACGGCTCGAGCCGTCCTGGCCCTTGGTGATGAGGAGCGCATCACCATCGGGAGACATGGCGAGAGCCTCGGTGTCCGCCGCACCATCGGGATAGCGGAAGTGGATACGGCGGGCGACAGTGACGCGCGCGACCGACGACGGGTCGGGTTCAGGGACGATGTCGATCGCCAACCGATCGCGCTGCAGTTCGTTGTTCCCGGTGTCGGCGATGTAGAGGCAGTCGCGCCGATCGGCGAACCGCGGCGGGCACGGCGCGAGATCGATGTCTTCCCAGTCGTGGATGTCGACCCCCTGGACCCCGATGGTTCCGACGGGAGCACCGTCGGGCCGGAGCGCGAACAGAACGCCTTCACCCCCGTCGTTGTGGGACCACATGAGTTTCTCGTGCGTGCGGCTCACGGCGACGCCGGAGCTCTCGTCCAGTTCGTCCGGAAGCTCGCCGAGCTGCACGATCCGCGTCGTGTCCGTGGCTCCTCCCGAGGTGAGACTCGCGAAGGCATCGACCCCACCGTCGCCGAGTGTGGGATTCACTGGCTCGGGTAGCCGCTCGATCCCCAGAAACCAGGTGAGCACGGAGACCAGCGCGATCATGGCGACGGTCGCGAAGCCGATCACCATGATTCCCGGGGTTCCGTCGGGGGAAGGATGTGGGTCGGGCATCTCAGAAGAGCATTCCGAAATCGAGATAGACGCGGCTCCCCACGTCACCGCGGACCAGCGTGAAGCTCACCGTACGCCCGATCGCCGGAATATTGATCCAGGCTCCCCCGCCGAATCCGCTGTGCAGGCGCCGGGAGTCTTCGTCCTCGTACCAGACCCGCCCGGTCGTGGCCAAGCCGTGGACGCCGACCTCCAGTTCCGTGAACACTTCAGGCTCGAGAAGTTCGAGCCTGAGCAGCCCTGTGAGAGATGCCGAAGTGGTCCCTACGAATCTTCGGGGAGTGAACCCCGGGAGCGAACCGGCACCCCCGAGAAAGGGGAGTTCGAAGAACGGAGTCGGCCCCCAGGTCCGTTCACCGCGAAGACGGACCTGCAGCGCCGGCTCGAGCGGGACCTGCATGGAGAGGTACTCCGTCCATGCACCCGCCACGCCGCCGAAGCGGGTCTCCACGTCGAGCAGGGCGGGTACCACGGACGCCTCGAACTCGATCTTTCGTCCCGACGTTGGAAATTCGGGGTCGCCCCTCGTGTCGACATCCAGGCGCCCCACGAGACCGACCTGATCGAACTCGCCGGCGCCGTACACGCTGGCCGTGTCGAAGACGACGCCCCCCGGTTTCACCCGACCGCTCACCATCAGCCGCGGTCCGGCCGAAATCTTCCAGCTGTCGCTGACCTGATACCGTGCGAAGGCGTGGGCATGGAAACGGGACCGATAGGCGCGGAAGGTATCGTCGGACATCGGGGGCGATACCTCGTTCCCGAAGCCGTACAGCCAGACGGGCTCGTCCGTCGACGTGCCCAGCGCCAGGCTCGTGTGCCAGCCGCGCCCTCCGAATGCCTGCTCCCACTCGGCCGACGCTCTCCACCTGTCCTGGTCGAAGCCGTTCATCAGTGACACCGAGAACCGGCTGTGGTAGGGAGAGGATCCGAACCCGAACCCGAGGCGTGTGGCCCGCGCGCCAGCGAAGGCACCCAGATCGGAGTTGAACAACGCGTCCGGACGGATGAGCCACACCGACCCCCAGTCGCGCGAATCCCAGCGGAAGTAAGCGGACTCGATGCCGTCCTGAGCGAGCCTCGAACCACTCTCGACCAGGTCTCCCGGCCCCGGGACGATCTCGTCGGTTTCCGGGTGCCCGTACACGACCACATTGTCGGTCCGTCCCCCCCCGACGACCGTATCCCGACCCGCCGCGCTCACGATCCTGACCTTTATCGCGGGCTCTCCCTCGACCACCACGAAGTCGTCTCCACTTCGCAGGTGGAGCCGAATGTCCCGCGTCTCATCGGCCAGGAAGGTACGAGCGAAGCGCACGAAGTCGCCCTCATGGGGCGCCCGCATCTCCACATGGACGGATGGGCCATCCGCCCGGATGTGCACCGAGTCGCGCTCTTCCGTGCCCTGCAGATCCACCCAGCCTGCCAGCAGTTCGTAGAACTCTTCCGCGACCCGGGGCAACGCATCCCGCCGAACCTTCAGCGCATTCCGAAGCTCAGCTCCCACCTCCGTCAGGTACGAGTCGGGAAGCGTCCCCACCGCGTTGTCGATCACCGAGTCGCTCAGACTCTTCACGAGCTCCCGAGCGACCTCTTCATAGGTCTCTCGTGCAACGCCCGCGAGGAGTTTCCGATCGATCTCCTGAGCACTCCAGTGCATGCGGAGCACATCCGGGGGTTCCGCCGCGAACCCCGTGTACGAAGGCCGGACCACACCGGCGATCCAGGGGAGGACTCCGTCGATGCGAGAGAACGCCCAGTCCCGATCTCGGGGGATCGGTAGCCATCGGGTCAGGTTCTCCTCGTCGTAGCTGGCCCAGCGCCACTGGTCCTGGTGACGATCCCAGTCCCCGACGACCATGTCGATCAATCGGGCTCGAAGAAACTGCGGGGCATCGACGAAGCTCTCCGGATCGTCGATCAACTCCTCGTACAGCGCGTCCGTTCCCGTGATCTTGGGTGAGCCCGCGAACCCCGGAAACTCCTCGCCGTCCTCCGCCTCTCGCTCGTTCGGTCGTATCTCGATCCAGCCCATTCGGCCGGCGAACGCCTCCCGGTACTCGCCTAGCCGGGGATGGTCGGGCATCACCACTGGCCGCGGCTTCGCGACGAGAATCCCGGCGGCTTCCAGCAGTTCGGCCACCACCATGGCCGAGAGGGGAAACTGCGCGGCCATCTGGTCCTGGAGGATCCCGCCCACCGGCGTCTCCTCCAGAGAGGAGGGAAGCGCCCGCGACGCGCGCTTGACGATGCTCCTGAACTGGTACGTCACCCCGTCGCGTCCGAGGAATCGGAGCCCGAGCGTCTGCTTGCCTCCGCTGAGTTCGTCGAGGGTGAGTCCGCCGCCGACCGAGTCGAGGTCCAGCACGGGCACGGGGAAACGCAAGGTCCACAACTCACGGTTGAGATCGCCGAGCAACAACCGCTTCAGGGAACCCGCCGGGTAGGTCTCGCCCGGCCTCGCCATCACGGTGTCCCATCCCAGGCGGACGGAATTCGGATCGATCGCGGCGGGCGGGGCGTCCAGCGTGTCCGAGGCGGAGACATCATCGACCTGCGCGGCCACTCCGCGTGGCGCCACCGCGACGAGTGCCGGGATCAGGGTGAGCAGCGTCGCAGATCGAAGCGTCGACGACATGGTCATGTCAGTCGCTTCCTGAGTCCCTTGACCGGCTTGAGCTCCGCCGCCTCCAGCGGCCGGCCCGACCCGCATCCCAACCGGTCGATCATCTTGCCGACCTGAACCTTCTTGTTCAGCCGGAGGAGGTAGACGAGGACGCAAACCTTTGGTGGGGCGGGTTCGCCGGGTCCCTCGGCCTCGGGCTCCCACTCGATCCGGTCCACGAGGACCCACCGTTCCGCATGCTCGTCGAGGACACGCTCCACCAGCTCCATCGCGGCTTCCGTATCCCTCGCGTACCCGAGGAGGAGCGTGTTGTACTTGCGCTTCTTGCGAAGGGCGTCGGCCCGCACGTAATCCGCGAGGCGCTCGATGTGCTCGGAGAGGCCGTCGAGGTCGTCGGTGTGCACGGGTTCGACGACCCTGTCGTTTCCGATCACGACCGCCTTGTGGTCGACCCCGGGCACGAGGGCCTCCGCCAGAGGGATTCCCCCGTGCCGGAGGGTCAGACTCGGCCCCACATCACCGACGTTCAGCCTCCAGAGCGCATAGCCGAGCAGGCTGAAGACGGCCGAGAGCGCTCCGGCGAGGGTGAAACTCCCGGTCCCGGCAGCGAGCCCCACACCGATCACGGAGAAGGCGAAGACCGCGTCGAGGAGATCCTTCACCGTCGTCCGGAATCGAACCGCCGCCACGATCCCGGCGAGCGCGAACGCGAGAGCGAGATCCCCGCGGACGACCTGCACGACCCCCGCGACCACGACCGGAAGCGCGGCCATGAGTCGGACGAAGGACCGATCGTAGCCCTCCTGTCGCATGATCACCGTGTAGATCCACACGATGGGCACCGCGAACGCGAGGGCGGCGAGCAGGGACACGACCGCAAGGACTGCGGTCTGGCCGACGGTGGTGACGAGCTGCGTCAGCGTCGGAGCGCGGACACCGGGGAACGGCTCTGTTCCCGGTGCGGACGGAACCAGCAGGTCCGCGAACCAGGGTACGGTCACGGCCACGAGCATCAGGACGACGGCCAGCATGAGGAAGTACCCGATAAGACGGGTGGCGGGGGAGCGCACGAACGCGGAAACCCTCATGATGCCAACGTGTCGGAGGCGCGCACGGCTCCGTCCGCCCATCCTCCGGCAACCCGAACGGGTGCAGCTCGAGCGGGCTCGTCGTCGCCGTCTGATTGGAACATCGTCGTTACTCCAGGGAGCGGGAGCGCTGGCCGCCGAAGAGCGAGAGCCCTGGCCGCCGACCGGTCTCGCGGCACCGAAATTTGCAAGCGCCATGCCACTGGGCCCGACGAAGCAGTCCACGCCGGACACCCGGCCCATATCTTGCGATCTGCTGGATGTACGCCCCGCCGACCATCCGCTCGGAACGCAGGTGGCCGGCCGAATCAGCACATTGGAAGGAGATCGGAATGGGTACGTGCGCACGGTGTGGAAACAGGTACGACAAGTGCTTCGACATCGTCATGAACGGGACAACTACGACATTCGACAGCTTCGAGTGCGCGATCGCGGAGCTGGCTCCCAGATGCGCCGAGTGCGACGTGGTGATCATCGGCCACGGGCTGGAGGCGGACGGGACGTTCTTCTGCTGTGACCACTGCGCGGAAAAGGCGGGAGTGATGCGGCTCCGGGATCGGATCTGACGCAGCTGGCGCGTCTGCCTCCGAAGAGAGCACGTCGTCCGGCGACTCCATCGCGGTACGCGTGTGATCTCCTCACCCCGTGAACGTGGACGTGTCCTCGAGACGCATCGAGCGCTGACCCGAGGTCTCATCCCGGTCGTACCATGACTCCCGTGTTTCAGGCCGACGGGAAATGAATGGAGCCGAGGCGGACACTTCATCGCCTCGCCGAGGGCCCCCGCGTCGTATCCGGATCCGCTCCCAGAAACTGGATGAGGGGCAGGTCGATGTCCTGTGCCCGGTCGCTCACGGGTGTGCTCCGGACCCCCGGGGCGGCGCATCGGTCGACGGCGCTTCGCTGCGCCGAGGCCGGAGTCGCGTTCGCGGACTCGTTCACCCTCTCCGGGCGCTGCGCAGCGGTGCCGGCTCGCCGGCGGGAAAGTGACGTGCGCACCCAGGCGTCCGCGAATCGGGTCGTGGCGTCTTCGGCACATTCCAGCGGCACCTCCACGCCGGTCCGCCGGTCGATCGCCACACGCCGAACGGTGCGGGGCGGGTCTGTCGAAGGGGGGACACCGCCGAGATCGAGAGACCCCACGAACCTACCCCAGAGCGGAGCGGCCAGCGTGCCTCCACCTCCCCCCTCCGTCACGGGACTCGGATGGTCGTGGCCGATCCAGATTCCGACGGAGAGACCCGAGGTGCTCCCGACGAACCAGGCATCGTACCCCTCATCCGAGGTACCCGTCTTGCCGGTGATATCCTTCCTCCCGGACCGGGCCGCAGCCTGCCATCCCGTCCCCGACGTGGCGGCCTCGCGTAGCGCCTGGTGCACGATGTACGCGGCGCTCTCGGTGACCTGGCGGCTCGGTTCGATTCTGGAGCGCTCGTCGAGGTAGAGTACCACGCCGGTGTGGTCCTCCACGCGTCGAATCAGGTGTGGGTGGATGCGGGCGCCCCCATTCTCGAAGGTGGCATACGCGGTGGTCATCTCGAGAACGCTCGCCTCGAAGGAACCGAGGAAGATCGATGGCCACCGGGGAATCGGACCCTCCATTCCCCATCTGAGGAGATCCTCCGCGAAGGTATCGACCCCCACGCGCAGGCCGATGCGAACGGCTCCGCGGTTCGACGAGCGGGAGATCACCTCCCACGGCATCAGCGAGTGGCTGCCGACGTGGTCCCGGGGTCGCCAGTCACCTTCCCGGGAATCGACCTCCACCGAGGCCGTGGATACCAGGCTCGACGCTCGACCACCCCGGTCCAGGAAGGAGGCCAAAAGAAGTGGCTTGGCGAGCGACCCGACCTGGCGCCGTGTCTGCAGCGCGCGATCGAGTTCCGTCTCGTCGAAATCATGGCCGCCCACGATCGCGCGGATGGCGCCTCGCCGGGCGTCGAGGGCGACGAGCGCGCCCTGGGGCTGCGCATCGGGAGTCATGACCTTACCCAGCTCACCGCCGGTGAGGCTCTGGAGATGGTCGGATACGCTCTTTTCGGCCTTTGCCTGCATCTGCCGATCGACTGTCGTGAACACCCTCAGCCCGGAACGACCCGCGATCTCCGGGGCGACCCGCCGGAGTTCTCTTCGAACGGCCGCACTCACCCAGGTCCGTCCCGAGTGGAGCTGTGATCGCTCCGACACGCCCAGAGGAGCCGACCGGGCCCGTTCGAACGTCTTCGGGTCGATCAGGCCTTCGCTCTGCAGTTGGCGCAGAACCGTGTTCCGCCTCTCGCGTGCGCGTTCCGGGTGCTCTCGTGGCTCGTATCGCCCGGGAGTCCGCGTGATGGCGACGAGCAGGGCCACCTGCTGAGGGGTGAGTTCCGAAAGCGTACGTCCGAAATAGTGCCGTGAAGCGGCGGAGACGCCGTATACGCCGTCACCCAGATAAATCCCGTTGAGGTACAATTCGAGAACCCTTTCGCGTCCGAGCTCCTCGACGAGTCGAGGCGCCGTGCGAGCCTCCAGCAGTTTCCTCCGCCACCGATTCATCTCCCACACGTGATCCTCCCAGAGCACGCGCACGAGTTGCATCGCAATCGTGCTGGCGCCCGACTCGACCCCGCCGGCGGTCAGATTGGTGGCCGTGGCGCGGAGAATTCCGAGACCGTCGACGCCGTCGTGCTCCCTGAACCTCCGATCCTCGACCGCTATCCACGCATCCCGTACCAGCGGTGGCATCTCACGAAGGGATACGAACCTTCGCGACCGCCCACCGACCAGGGCGAGAGAGCTGTCTCGCATATCGTACAGCTCCACGGCGTCATCGTAGGGGTTTCCCGCTCTCAGATCGGCGAGCTGGAGGCACGGATCCGCCGCGGCGTCACAGAGCCGCTCGACCCCGCTCGTCGCGTACGAGAAGAGGATGGCCGACGAGACGAGACCGACCAGTACGGCTGGTACCGCGATCCATGCGGCGGAGCGGCTCGAGACCCAAACGCGAGCCCGGGAAAGACGCGCCCGGGAGAATGGATTCACGCGCTCGGAAGACGATACTCGAGTGTGTCGTCGGGCAGAGTATCCATGTCGATCGTGTCATCCGGCATGTCGATGTCGACGTCCGGACGCTCGATCACCACGGTATCCGTTTCCATGTCCACATCGACATCCGCCGTTTCCACATCGTACTCCGGCATCTCTCCGGACTCCACATCGACATCCACGTCCGGCATCTCGCCGTCTTCCACCTGATCCACATCGCATGCGCCCAGAGAAAAAGCGACGAATGCGAGGGCTGCTGCTCTACTGTATCTCATGTGATCCATTGTCCTCGGTTGTCTGACAAAGTCCTGCCTGCATGCTCAGAAGAGGTGCAATGGCCATGCCACGCACCGCTCGAGGATCTGATCATTCCCCCGTCGATGTGGTGCTCGCCTCGGCTTCGGAACGGGAGCGCCCCCCGTCGCCGGACTCGCTGCCCACTCGTCTTGGCACGGACTCGTGACCTCGGCCGATCAGCGCCGCGAGCGTGGCTGCCCGGCCGTAGTTCTCCGAGATCACCTTGATGCAGACGAGAAGAGGGACGGACAGAATGACGCCCGGAATCCCCCATACGAACCCGAATACCAGGAGTCCGACGAGCGTCGCCACCGGGTCGAGGCGCAGGCGGTCGCTCAGGAGCCCGGGGGAGACCAGGGTGCCCTCGATGGTGGTCAGGACGAGGTAGCCCGAAACGGCGAGCAGGGGTCGCGCGTTTCCATCGAACATCAGCAGACCGACGACTCCCACGATGATGATCCCCGTCGCCGACCCGAGATACGGCACGAAGTTCAGGATCGCGACCATCGTGCCCCAGAGAACGGGATTGGGGTATTCCAGAAGCCACAGCACCGTCCCGACGGCCGTACCCAGCCCGAGGTTGATGACGGTCATCGTGGCGACGAACGTGCTGAGTCGCCCCCGGATGTCGGAGGCCGTGGTCACGACTCTGTCCCAGGCGTCGGGGTCGGGTGACAGCATCACCGCCTTGGCCAGGATCCGGTTTCGGCCCAGGAGCATGAAGAAGACCAGTACCGTGACCAGCACGAAGAATGTGGTGGACTGCCACGTCACCTTCACGACGCGGTCCGAGAGGGATTCCTCGGAGTTCGGCTCCACCTCGACAGTCTGATCCCTGCTGGATCGATCTCCCTGCGCCATCACCTCCACCTCGTCGGCGGCCTCGGCCATCGACTCCAGCGGTGCCCGCAGCGAACGGATCTCCTGCTGGAGTTCCACGAGGTCGCTGGGTGCCCGGTCGACCCACTTCGACGCCGGACCCTGCAACTGGAACCCGACCACGACGAGCGTCCCGACGAATCCCAGGAGCACCGCAGCGGACGCGATGAACTGCGGGAGACCGAGTCGCTCGAGGAACTGAACGAATGGAAGCACCAGAAGGGTGAGGAGACCCGCGCTCACGATGGGCAGGAAGACGGAGCTCCCGAGGTACAGGACCGCCATGACGAAGCCGAGGAGCACGAAGCGTTCCGCAAGGGTGCGGAGGGAAGGAGGTTCGCCGCGCGTCGATGTCATCGGGGCTCCGTCGGAGGGGGATTCATCCGGCGCCCCTCCGTGCAAGGTTCACACCACCCGTCGTTTCGGGAGCCCGGCACAAGGCTTGCGACTCTCTATCGATGAAAGGTCACGAGCCGCTGCAGTGCCGGTCTGGCGATACGGGCCGAGCCGCGACCGCTCGCCGCTATACGAAGACATCGAGGAGACGGGATGAAGAGAAGTGTCACGATTGGAGTCGTGGGGTCGGCAGGCCTCGTTCTGGCCGCGGCGACAGCTGTCGGAGCTGGTTCCGATGTGCGTGCGGACACGAAGGGCGTATGGGCGCCGGACGATGTGCGAGCCATCGCTCGCGAACTCGCCCAGCGGGATGAAGCGCTTTCCCCCGCGGTGCGAAACTGGTACGCGTCTCCCGATCGCCCTCTTGTCTGGGAGACTCCCGATTCCGACGCCTCGACGGCGCTCCGCGATATCCTGACGCGGGCCAGTCAGGAAGGGCTGGGGGAGGCCGATATCGGAAGCGAGGCCATTCTCTTGGATCTTTCGCGGCTGGACGGTCGGCAGGCCGATTCGACCCGCGCGAAGGCCGAATTGGCTCTGTCCACCTCATTCATCGCCCTGACGACGACGTATCTGCGGGGGAGTGACACGCGAGAGGAGCTCGACGTCGCCTGGAGCATCCGCCGGGACTCGGCGCCCGGGATTGATGTTCTGTCGATCGCTTCGAGCCGGGGCCCGGAGGCCGCCCTGGATTCGGTCCGTCCGCTCCTGCCGCTCTACGACAGGACAGCACAGGCTCTGGCGTCCCTCCGACAGCGGCGGGATGAGGGGGGTGGCTGGCCCAGGATCGAGTCGGGCGACGTCGCGTCAGCCGGAGATTCCATGGCCGTCGTCGAGCAGGTCCGTGCGCGCCTCGGCGGAAGTCTCGTGGAACGCGAACGCGAACTCGCCGAGCGTGGCAAGGACACCCCCAACCTGCTCGATGACGACCTCGCGGTCGCGATCGCGCACTTCCAGCGACGGCACGGAATCGCCGTGGATTCCGTGATCGGGCCTGAAACGGTTGCGGCGATGAATGTGTCTCTGGACCAGCGGGTGGAACAGCTCGAGTTGAATCTCGACCGTATCCGGTGGCTGCCGAGGGACATGGGCGAGCGGGCGGTACTCGTGAATGTGGCGGGGTTCGAACTGCGCGTCCTCGAGAACAATTCACCCGTGATGAAGATGGGTGTGGTGGTGGGCCGACCTTCATGGCGGACCGCCGTGTTCAGCGACACGATCGAACACCTCATCGTGAATCCCTACTGGCATGTCCCCGAATCGATCGAGGCGGAGGAGATGCTTCCCAGGGTCCGCGAAGATCCAGCCTACCTCTCCGAGAACCGGATCAGCGTGGTCCCCGCCGACGACAACTACGGCGACCCCGTGAACGCGGGCTCGATCGACTGGGGGTCGGTCTCCTCGGAGACCATGCCGTACGATTTCCGCCAGGAGCCGGGGCCTGAGAATTCGCTGGGACAGATCAAGTTCATGTTCCCGAACCAGCACAATATCTACCTGCACGATACACCGGCGGACGAACTGTTCCAGGAGAACTTCCGGGCCTTCAGTCACGGGTGCATCCGGGTGGAGCGGCCCTGGGACCTCGCGCGATACATTCTTCGCACGGCGTCCGATCGGTCGGCCGACGAGCTGGCGACCTTGCGCTCCTCCCGGGAGCGGACACGGCTCGAGCTCTCCGATCCCATGCCCGTCTACGTCGCGTACCTGACCAGCTGGGTGGATGAAGATGGGACCATCTCCTTCCACCAGGATCTCTACGACCGAGACGAGGCGGCGCTTCCGGGGGGGACGCCGTGAAGGGGACACAGACCCTGGTGACCGGCCTGGTCCTGGTCCTCCTGCTCGCCACGGGTGGGTATATCGGGACGAGGAGCGCGGACGCCGACACACCCATCGTGGCGATCGGCCCTGTGCAGGCACCCCCGCCGGGGGAGAGCCTTCCTGTCCTCGGGGCCTCCTCGACCACGCCCGCCCGGGCCCTGCCGCAGACCCCGCGGATTCGGTCGGGAGAGACGTCGAGCGCGCTCGAGATACGGGTCGACGGTGATCGAGAGATCTTCCTCCCCCTGGAGTCGGTATTCGTCCTCCCGGCAGATTCGGTTCGCATCGAGGTCGTCGGACGCGGGCCGGGCGAGGTGGCCATCGACGCGGGGGGTGGCACGCTCGACGAGGTTGACGCGGGCCGCTGGACCTGGAAGCCCTCCTTCGAAAGCGGGTACGCGGATCTGACCATGAGGGACGTGCGCGACGACCGGACCTTCCTTCTACGTGCATGGCGACTGGTCCCGCGTTCGGAGATCCGCGACGGTCGCATCGGGAGCTATCGGGTGGGTCGCTACCCGGGTACACCCCTCCGCGGAAATCCGATCTACCTTCCTCCCCCCGGCCTGGTGGAGGTGACCGACGCGAACCGGGATGTTCGTGTGTCGCCGCGGTTTCGGATCGGCCAGTTCATCTCCAAGCAGTCCACCAGTCTACCCAGCTATCTCATCCTCCGAACGCAGTTGCTCCTGAAGCTCGAGGTGGTACTCGACGCCCTCATCGACCGCGGGTATCAGGCATCCGCCTTTCATGTCATGAGCGGCTACAGGACGCCGTACTACAACGTGAGCGTTCTCGGCAACGTGCAATACAGCCGCCATCAGTGGGGGGGCGCGGCCGACGTCTTCGTCGACGAGGCCCCCAGGAACGGCTACATGGACGATCTGAATGGCGACGGAAAGATCGGACTGAGGGACATTCGCATCATCACCAGCGTGGTGGACAGCCTCGAGCGGGAGCTGGAGTCGCTGCCGATCGGGGGCGCCGGGGTCTATCGCGCGAATACGGTGCGGGGGCCGTTCGTTCACCTCGACGTGCGAGGCCAGCCCGCCCGGTGGTGATCGGTCCCGGCGGGTCGCCCCGCTCCGACCCCCGCCCCCCTCAGGCCCCGATGAGCCGATAGCGCGCCTTCGTCCACTGGTACAGGGCGTAGCAGATCAGCCCGGCTCCGACGAGGCCGAGGAGCCATGCGCGATCGGTGAGCATCTGCAGCGCGCCCTCCGTACCCCTGGCCTCGCTGGGGTCGGACTGAACCGCGGCGATGATGATCGTGACCCCGATGATCCCGAACACGATGCCGCGGGCCGTCAGTCCCACTCTGCTCGCCCGAATGACCCAGGTTCGCACCGTCTGGTCCAACTCGAACGTCTCGATCTTCTCGCGGAAACTGTCGGTGTAGGCTTTCCGAAGCTGAAGAAGCCCGCGTGACACGATGCCCGCGCCCACGGCGCCGAGCAGCCAGACCCCGAGCGGAAGCTGAATGATCGTGGCCGCGAATCCGCTCGACCCGCCGTTCGACCCACCCGAGGCGCGGGCCCCACCGGATCCACCGCCGCTCGCCTCCCCCATCAGGAGAGAAACGGCGTACCACGCGAGGATGGCGTAGATCACCGCACTCACGAGGTAGAACAGTCGGAGAGCCCATCGTTTCCCGTCGCCGTCGTCCTCCTGATCCCGACCGGGCAACGTCGTGGCCTGAACGAGCCGCCACACGACGTATCCCACCAGACCCAGCGACACGAGCGCGAGACCGGCCGTACCGAGGGGCCCGGAGAAGATCTCCCGCAGAGCCTCTCGTGAACCGGCGATGTCGCCCGCATTTCCGATCGCCTGCTGGAGAGCCACGAATCCGATCACGGCGTACACGGCTCCCTTGGCGGTGTAGCCCGCTCGAGCCGCGCCTTCGACCCAGCCGGATACGTCGGACCCCGGGGCGGTGGAATGCGAACCCGAGGATTCGGGATGACTACTGGCTGATTCGACGGTCATTCGGACTGTCCGGTGTTCGAGGTCCTGGGAGGGTGCGCCCCCAGCAGAGATGCAACGGAGATGCCACGGCTTCGGCGTGGTGTCGCTACAGGGTCCTTCCGATCGCGCGAGGTCGCGCGGCGGACTCTGGCAGACCAGTCACGATTGCCTCATCTTCCGCTTCGCAACCGCCGATGGCGGCGGCGCGCCCCCTCCCTAGTCGCCGAATGAGGATGGTACAGAAATGCGCATGATGATTGTCGACGACGATCCGCTGGTCCGGGAGTCGACCGAGATCGTGTTCGAGGACACGGAGTATGAAGTGCTCGCCTGTGCGGGTGCGGAGCATGCTCGGGTGGCGGCGCAACGGAAGATGTTCGACATCGCCTTCGTCGACCTGAACCTCGGGGATGAGTCGGGCCTCGACCTGATTCCGGACCTTCTGGAGGCATCCCCCTGGATCAAGATCGTGGTCGTAACGGGCGATGGGACGATCGAAACGGCGGTGAAGGCGGTTCGGCTGGGGGCCCGCGAGTACCTTCGCAAGCCTCTGGACGCCGAGGAACTGCGACTCAGCGCCGAGCGGATGGCCGAACTACGGTCGCTCGAACGGCGTGTGGAGGAGCTGGAGGAGGGCTCGGAGGACCCGACGTCCCAGGTGTTGCTCGAGAGTCGATCTTCCGCGATGCAACGTGCGATCGAGATGGCTTTCACCGTGGCCGATTCGGATGCGGCCGTCCTGATCACGGGTGAGAGCGGCACCGGCAAGGGCGTGCTCGCCCGCGCGATTCATCGCGAGAGCGATCGCTCGGAGGGACCCTTCGGAGTGGTCAACTGCCCCGCGCTCCGTGAGGAACTGCTGCAGAGCGAGCTGTTCGGCCACGTGCGAGGGTCCTTCACCGGCGCGGTGAACGACAAGGTCGGAAAGATCGCGGCGACCGATGGCGGAACGCTCTTCCTCGACGAAATCGGCGATATCCCGACATCGATCCAGCCCAAGGTGCTGCGCTTTCTGCAGGATCAGGAGTACGAGCGTGTCGGTGACCCCACGTCACGCACCGCCGACGTGCGGATCGTGGCGGCCACGAACCACGAGCTGGAGCGAGCCGTGAAGGAGGGCACATTTCGCTCGGACCTCTTCTATCGACTGAATGTCATCCCGATTCATCTGCCCCCGCTGCGTGAGCGCCGGGAAGACATTCCGCAGCTGGCCGCCATGTTTCTCGAGAAGTTCGCCTTCAAGTTCGGCCGCAAGGTCGTCGAATTCACGGACGCCGCCCTGCGCAAGCTCGAGGGGCTCGACTGGCCGGGAAATGTGCGCGAACTCGAGAATGCCGTGGCGCGAGCCGTAATTCTGGCGCCGACCCGGCGCATCGGCGCGAACCTGATTCCAGGGGGGAGTGGAGACCTGCTCGCCGGCGTGGGTGTGGAGCACGACGAGGATCTCGTGTCGCTCGAGGAAATGGAGAGCCGATACATCGAGCACGTGCTCGAGAGCACCGAGTCCATCGAGCGCGCGGCGGAGGTTCTCGACATCGCGCCCTCGACCCTGTGGCGACGTCGGAGAAAATACGGGATCTGAGCGGCGCACCCGAACCCCTGCCGCGTCTCGAATTCGCTCCTACGGCTCGGGCGCCGTCCCGGTGACGCGGCGTTCCAGTTCTCCCGTCGCACCACGCGCCAGAAGGCGCGCCGCCGCGACCACGGCCGCGGTGGTCGCACCCCAGAGCAGGGCTTCGCGCCAGTCCACCCCCGACCGTGCGACGTTTCGCGGAGGGGGCCGGTCCCTGACCACGGTCCACGACCGGTCGAGCATCTTTCTCGCTGCCACTCCGGCCGCGGTGGCAGCCATGCTGCCGGCGACTTTCCAGATCATGGGATGCGTCATCTCGGGTTGCTCTCCTGTATTCGGGGTGATTGCATCCCGAGATGGTGCAAGGGAGCTGCCACCCCGAACGTGTCCGGTCTGGTTCGTCGATTCCGAACGAGAATGAACGATTCGGCCTCGGCGGAGGGTGCCGTACGGCTAGAACTGACTCCAGAATCTCCGAGATATCCACTCGCCGATCCGCTGCGCGACGGACCGGTTCGACCAGTCCTCCGCCTCGTGGACTCGATCGCATCTCTCGAGGTCCTCGTCGAGGTGTCGGTCCATGGTGGCGGTGAACTCGCGGTCCAGCACGTTCAGGCACACCTCGTCGTCCTTGATGCTGGAGCGATGGTTGAGGTTCGCGGATCCGATGACCGAGAGAACGCCGTCGACGGTGATCAGCTTCTTGTGATACATCGTCGGCTGGTACCGGTATATCCGGACCCCCGCCTCCAGGAGGGGGGCATACGTGCTCTCCCCACCCAGTTGAGCGATTCGATGGTCGGTGTGCGGGCCGGGATGCAGGACCTCCACCTCGATGCCGCTCGAGGCTGCGTCGCAGAGCAGCGTGACGATCTCGGGCTCCGGGACGAAGTACCCGGTCGCGATACGGATCCTCTTCTTCGCCGACGCCAGGAGCACGCGGAGGAGCGTCTGGATATCGGTCCAGCGGTTCCCGCCCGTGCTCCGGACGAGCTGGATCTCCACATCACTGTAGTCCAGACCGGGTCCAGCACCCCCGGGATCGTCGTTACCCAGTGCCAGCGACGCCCGTATGGCGGGACCTCCTTCGGGTCCGGCCGTTTCGAGCCAGTGGCCCAGAAAGATCCCTCGGAGCATCTCGACCGCAGGCCCGCGAATCTGGAAGTGTGTGTCGCGCCACTCTTCGGGATTGCGGGCGTTCCCGGTCCATTCCTCCGCGATCCCCACCCCCCCGGTGAACGCCTCGTCGTCGCACACCAGAATCTTGCGGTGGGTACGATGGTCCATCTCCCAGAACCTGAAACTCGAGGGGGGATGGAAGTCTCGGACCTCGGCGGGAGACTGCGTCATGATATCTCGAATCTCCCCAGGCATGGGCACCGCCCCGACCGCGTCGACGAGCACGCGGACCCGTACCCCGCGGTCCGCTGCGTCGGCAAGGGCGCGAGCGAACCGACGCGCGATTTCTCCGTGCCAGTAGACGAAGGTCTCGAAGTCGATACTCCGCTCGGCACGTGCGATCGCGTCCAGCATCGGTGGAAAGATCTCGACTCCGTTTCGGAGCGGCTGCACCGAGTTCCCGCCCACGAACCCTCCGGGAAGCGCGGACGTGAGCACACGCTTCAGGTGTCGCTCCCTTTCGCTCTCACCGTCGCCGGCCGATCCGGAGTCCCGCGGCTCCGCGCCCTCCACCTGTCTCACGCGTCCGAATTGGCTCATTTTTCCTGTCTCTCTGCTGCAGGGCGCGCGCTCGCACCGCTCGAATCGGCTACCTCAGAATATTGGAGCAAGGCCCATTCCGAACAGGCGTACCGGATAGCGGCGGTACAGCTGGAGCATCCCGGTACGGCCGTTGCATCACTGAACGAGCCAGCGAGAGACCGAGCTCATTCGGCGAACAACCCAGCTTCGAGGACAACGCGCGATGACCGACGACCCAGCACGGCCGCACGCGGAGGGTCCGCAGGGCCGCGGAAGGATGGCGGATCGAGTGTGGAACGATCCACGCCTGCGCGCCGTCTTCGCAGTGGCAGGACTCGCACTTGCGGTGACGCTCGCGTGGATGCTCAGAACAGAGGTGATGCTTCTCTTCGCATCCCTGCTGTTCGGGGTCTCCCTCTTCGCATCCAGCCTCTGGCTTGCGAAGCGGACCCCCCTCTCGGTCCGAGCCGCAGTCGTCGTCTGGTACCTGACGGGCCTGATCGTGACTGGCAGTCTGGGTTGGGTCATCGCCGTTCGGGTGGGCAACCAATACGGGTCGCTGACCGAACGTATCCCCGCAGCGCTCGAGCGAGTCGAGGAGCGAGCGAGCGATCTGCCGGTGATCGGATCGGTCTCTTCGGATCTGGCGGCGTTCCGTGAGAGCATGTTCGGTGAAGAGGAGCAGGGGCAGGGCGAGGCTTCGGAGTCGGAGGAGGAACAGACTCAGAGCCGGATGATACGCCTGACGCTCAGTGGGCTTTCCGGTGTGCTTCTATGGGCGGTACTCGTCTTCTACTTCGCTTTGGACGGGCGACGCTACGTCCGAGTATTCTGCCGTCTGATCCCCCCCGAACACCGGGAGGTCGGCGACGATCTGGTCAAGGCCCTCGGAATCGCCCTCCCCTACTGGCTGATCGGGCGACTGGCGTCGATGGCCGTGGTGGGAATCCTGATCGGCATAGGGCTGGCGATCATCGGCATTCCCGTGGCCTTCACCCTGGCGGTGATCGCGGGACTGTTCTCGTTCGTACCCTTTCTGGGCCCGATCGCTGCCGTGATCCCCGCAATGCTGGTGACGCTCGAGTCCTCGCCCGACAAGCTCCTGTGGGTCCTGGCGGTATACATGGGCGCCCAGTTCCTGGAGAGCTACTTCATTACTCCACGCATCCAGGAGAAGGCGGTGTCGGTGCTCCCGGCGGCACTGATCGCGGCCCAGCTCATCGCGAACACCCTGCTCGGCCTTATCGGGGTCATGTTCGCCACGCCGCTCCTCCTGACGCTGATGATCGTGGTGCAGGTCGTGTACATGAAGCATGGACTCGGGGAGGAGATCCACACCCCGCACGCCGGCTGACGCCCCCATGCATCGGCCCCCATCCCTCGGTGGGGCCGGTCCGGTGATCGCCGCTGTGGGGCCGGACGCCAGACCGGGACTGTCATCCCCGGATGGGGGGAGGCCCATCCGCGCTCAAGCGGATCGTTTGGCCCCTCCGGTCCCGGTGGACCCTCCGGTACCGGCTTCATCTGGCTGCTCGCCCGGGTCGAGCGAATTCTCGAGTCTCCCGACGATCGTCTCGGCGGCGTCGAGAGCGGATTGCGCGATCACCAGCGGGCGACGAACCGATCCGACTTTCGCACCACCCGGAGCCTCGCACGCGACCGACAGGGCCACTCTCGCGGCTGAAATGGAATTCCGGAGATCGTGAAGCAGTCGTTGCTCCAGAATCAGTTCGATGCGGTCCACGAGCGTCCTCGATGAGCTGTCGTGTGAAGCCCTGCTAATCTCCCAATTGGGGCACATCCTCCCCACCTGGCAAGCGGGTGTCGCGCGCTTCGGGGGCGTCTCGGCAGTGGAAAGGAATGGGACCCCCACCTCATGGGTGTCGATCAGCGGCCACGCCCCGGATGTTTCAGAAAGTGAGAAAACGAGACACGGTACGACGACGCCCTCGCCTCCGGAACTGCCAGATCCGCTCAGCGGTGCCGGTTCGTGAAGCCTCGCTCGGCCCACACCGCGATGCCGACCCAGATCGCACCGAAGACCCACGCGGCCCAGACGTCGGACGCCCAGTGTGCATTGAGCCGGATGCGTGTGAGTCCGGCCACGACGATGATCGCGACGCTGCCGATCGCGGCCAGCGACCGTTCCAGGGGAGAGCGGGCTGCCGCGAACCACCATGCCCCGAGAAGACCCCAGACCACCACCGCCTGCAGCGAATGTCCGGATGGGAATGTGGGGAGCGGGGGAACCAGGATGCTGTCCGCGATCCCGTCCGGCCGGGCGCGCTCCCAGAAGGTCCAGCCGACCTTGGTGAACGCCTTCCCGACCACGAAGGTGACCACGATCGAGAGCGCCCGCTCGGGTCGGTCGTGTCGCGCCGCCAGCAGAGCCGTGACCACCACCACCGGCACGAGCATGACCGATCCGCCCATCGCAGTGACCGAGTCGGCCCGCCGGATCGAAAGGATGGATTCCACGACGGAAAAGGCTGCCAGGTCGCCCGGCATGGGCCCATCTCCGAACGTGACGTGGAGCGCCCACGCCGTCCCCGCGATCAGTGCCAGCAGCGCGAGCGTCCCTCCGAACAGTCGGCCGATCAGTGCCCGCTGCGAGTGTGCGGGGGCCTCCCGGAGACCATGTACGAAGTCGGTCCATGCCCCCCCGAGGTAGTCGCGGGCCGGGCTCGCGGACGGTGCTGACACTGTGGGCGCGCTCCATCTGTTGGTCGGGAACGGGGTCGGGAATCACGTATCGAGGGGGTTGCAACGCCTGTGCCATGGGTCTCAGCGACCTTTCTTCTATTCCGTCGCGCGGTGCGGATCTCGGACGGGTCGGTTGGCGCACGCCGCACGATGCCCGGTGGGTCCCGACCGGGAGTTGTGGGTCGGCACTGGCACTCGACTTGCGACAGCAGCGGATGTACGAACCCACTTCTTGAAGGGAGAGAGATGATGCCCCACCGAACTTTGTCTGCGATCGTCGCACCTCTGGCATTCCTGTTGGCCGCGTGTGGCTCCGATGCCGCACAGGACCGAGCGGAGATCGATCAGGAACTTGAATCGGCGGAGGCGGCTCTCTCAGCGGAACTGCAGGAAGCCCGAGCGGACTGGAACACCTTCGCGAACGAGACGGATCGCGAGCTCGACGAACTCCGCGCCGACATCGAACAGGAGATGGATGAACTCGATGCGGCGGCGACAAGCCGCTGGGAGGAAGTCGAACGGGAAGCCAGGGCGGCGCGTGAGGAGTTCAGCCGGGATCTCGCGCGACTCGATCAGGTTGGCGAAACGGAGGCCGAGGAGCTCCAGCGGGAGATCGAGCAGGAGCGCATCGAGCTCGAGAGGTGGCTCACCGAGGCGCGGTACTCGGCCCTGGTTTCGAAGGAGGAGTTCGAGCGAGAGATCGCCTCGAATCTCGAAGATCTCGGCGCGGAGATGGACGAACTGGAGCGAGCGGTGGAGAGCGACTCGCGGGAGATCGCGGTAGCGGCGCGTGACGACCTCGCCGAGCTCAGGACCGCGTGGGCCGCGCTGGAACGTGACGTGGCCGTCCTGGAGGAGGGTGCCGAGGCGGAGTTTCGGGACATGAGGGTCGACCTCGCCCGGGAGGCGGCCGAGATGGAGCACGACATGCGGATGCTGCGGTGGCGGATCGACGTGGACACGGAGGCCTGAACGGCCACGAAACGCTGCAGGGGATGTCGATCCCTCGTCGCCTCATGCTCGGGGCCCTCCCCCTCCGGTCATCGACATCCGGCATGAACTTCGGCGGGACGCTCATGGCAGGAAGGCCCGAATCGAATGAATCGATCCGGGCCTTTCCGTAGTTCTGTGTTCGACCCTGATTCAGTCGGCGGCCCGGTCGAACCAGTCGTCGACCTCCTTCGATGCGGCGGCCTCGGACTTCCCGTACCGCTCCTGCACCTTGCCGATGAGGATCTCCCGCTCACCCTCGATCTCGTCGAGATCGTCATCGGTGAGCTCACCCCACTGCTTCTGGATGCGACCCTTGAGCTGTTTCCAGTTTCCCTTCATTTCGTTGCGATTCATTTTCGTTCTCCGTTCTGAGTGAACGAGCCGGCCGCTCCGGCTCCTGCGTACCCTTCTCTACCCGGGTAGAAAGCAGGCCGCGTGTCGAGTGCGAACTGCACGATTCGAATCCGATGGGTCCGGATCCGATCCATCGGAACCAGGTGTATCAGAAGAGAAATGCGAGCACCGCGAGCACCAGGAAGACCATGAACGCGATCTTCGCGAGACCGGCGGACGCACCGGCGATACCGCCGAATCCAAGCAACGCGGCGATCAGTGCGATGACGAGAAGTGTGATGGCAAGTCCAAGCATATTGTACCTCGAAATTTCGGATAAGTAGAAGCTGCTCCACCCATACCGGTTGCAACGGCCGTGCCGCGCGGCGTGAATCGGTGTCGACGCGCCTCGTCCGGTCAGGTGATACGCACAGAGCGATCCTTCGAAAATCTTTCAGTTGTCATGCAGGCGAAACACGAACCTGTACTCGTATCCGGCTCGGCCCCCCGACCCCGCGGCTGCGTACCGCCGGAGTTGGCCGAATCGGGCGTCTGGCATCCGCGTTGCGACCTGGTGAGGCGTGCGCAAGCGTCAGAACCATCTCAGCAGCCGGATATTTCGATGACAGAAGGGTTTCCGCGTAGTCACGTCCGACGTCCCTCAGGGCGAGAGCAGGAAGGAGCTCCGGGACGCGACGAAGCCGCGACGGAGTGGTGGATTGCCGTGACGCGCAGCCGAATGACGACGTCGTGACGAATCGCGTGTCTACCGGGCAGTTGCTTCGGGGTACGGTCCGCGTGCTGACCGGGCTGTTCGTGGGGCTCCTCGCGGGGTTCGCGACGACCCTCGCGATCGTGATGGTGAGGGTGATTCTCGAAGAGGTCTATCTTCATGGAATCGGAGAGGTGGTCGGGTGGCTCGGTCTGCCGATTCTCGTCGGGTCGCTCGCCGGTGTCTGGATCGCGATTCGCAGTCCCTCTCGGGAGTTCTGGCGGATGATCGGGCGCGTGGTGGCCGGCATGATCGGGGGGGTGATCGTCGGCGCACTGGTCGGTGGCCTCGTTTCCGGCGAGCCCTCGGCTCCATGGTCCGGTGGGATAATCGGGGCCGCCGCGGGCGCGATCTTCGTCATGGTCCTGTCTGCCCCGACACGAACCCCTGTGACCGCACTGCTCGTGCCTGTCGTTCTCGGATCGTGCTCGGATCCGGAGGCGCCGAGTGCGTCCAGATCGGCCGAAGCTCCCGATCCGGCCGAGGTCGAGTCGGTGGTATTCCTTCTGGGCGACCCGGGCGTGGCCAGGATCGACGACTTCCCGGTCCTCGCACGAATGCGGGAGGATGTGGAGAAATGGTCTGAACGCGTGGATGGGGAGGGGAACGTGGTCATGCTGACCCTCGGAGACATCATCTATCCCGATGGGCTCCACCCCGTCGGCGACCCCACCCGCGAGAGCGATTCACTTCGAATCGCGGATCAGATCGCCGTCGTGTCCGGGGAGCAGGCGACCGCAGCGGGGGCCCGGGGCCTCTTTCTGCCCGGGAACCACGACTGGGGTCAGGAAGAGGACTGGGAGGGCGCCGTCCGCCTCGTCCGCCTTGCCGACTTCCTGGAGGCCTGGGGAGGGCCGGCTGCCGGTCGTGTCGAACTCACCCCGGAGGCGGGAAGCGGAGGGCCGGGCGTCTTCGACGTGGGGGAGCGACTCCGCATCATCACGCTGGACACCGGATGGTGGTTGCTCGGGGCTTCTCGGGCCGAGAAGGACGCCCTCCTCAGAGGGGTCGCGCGTGCGTTGGAGGGCGCAGGTCCTCGTCGCACCGTGATGGCCGCGCACCATCCCCTGGAGAGCGGGGGTCCGCACGGAACCGCCGTGGAATTCGGTCGGACTCTGGGGCTCCGCATGGTGCTCAGAAAGGCGGGCATCCTGCTCCAGGATCTCGAGTCGAGGCCGTATCGCGATCTTCTGCGCGGCCTCGAGGAGATTTTCCTCGAGACCGGCGGGCCGGATCTGTTCGTGGGCGGACACGAACACTCGCTGCAGGTATTCGACCCGGAGCAGGGGAACAACCCGCGGTCGCTCGTGGTGGGTTCTGCCAGCAAGCTCACGTCGGTGCGGGCCGTACCCGGCATGGCGTTCGGTGTCGGAAAGCCCGGGTATGCCAAGATTTTCTTCCTGAGCGATGGCCGGATCCATGTCCGGATTGATGCCGTCCCCCCCTCATACCTCCGCTGCGATCAGGGCTCGGATCCGTCGGAAGTGTGCATGAGCGAGGCGATGGAGAGCTTCGAGACGGTCTGGTCGGAAACCATCGGACGAAGCTCGGTCAACGCCGGCCAGCCGTAGGTGCGGAACCGGGATTCGACCGCCGATCGTGTTTCATATCCGTCCCCAGCGGGCGCGACGTCGGCGATCTCCGTGTCAACGGGTCGAGGTCTTTGAGAGTTCTCGCGGGCGCATCGGGCACGAACGCGCCCGCGAGACGGCCGCGCGCCCAGACGACCGCGGGAGGGCTCTTCCGCAAGGGCCGTTTCGCGCCACCGGGCTCTCCGCGCGTCTCGGATCTGCCGCTCGGCCTCGCTTGATACCGGTGGGGGTGCCGGTCCCGACTCCCCCGGGCACGGCACCGGACTTGCCTCTTTCTCTGCCAGGATCCCGCGTTTCAGGTCCCGCGTACGCGACCGAGGAGGCCGCCGACGCTGGAGGGATTCATTCCTCATTTCCCGCTGCAGGGTACAGGTTCCGACAATGCCGATGAAGAAGGTGTGCGCCGAGATCGGAGACCCAGCGAGCGGGGTCGCATGACGACGGACAACGCCGACCTCCGGCGGTGGTGCAGAGGGTTCACGCCCCTCGATGCACGGTTGTGCACCTGGCAGACGAACGTTCTTCGGGAGCCGGAGCGACTCCGGAAGCTCATCGACTCTTACGGGTCACCGATCCACCTCCTGTCGACGGAGCCCTTCCGCGCGAACGGACTGGAACTACTCGATGTGGCCGCCCTCCACGGTGTGGACCTGAGCCTCTACTTCGCTCGCAAGGCGAACAAGTGCCTCTCGTTCGTGGACGCGGCCCGGCTGTTGGGGTGGGGTGTGGACGTATCGGGGCTCGAGGAGGTCGATCAGGCTCTTTTCGCCGGGATCGAGGTGGACCGACTGTTCATCACCGCCGCCGTCAAGCCCCGACGATTGCTCGAGAAGATCGTGGAGCATCGGATTCCCACGGCGCTCGACAACCGACATGAGGTGCTCGATCTCGCCTGGGCGGCGGCGGCGGCGGATATCGAGGAACCGATTCCGGTCGCCGTACGACTCTCCGGATTCATTCACGACGGGCGGAAGCTCTATTCGAGATTCGGGTTCGATATCGACGACGCACGCGAGAAGATAGCCGAGCTCTGGAGCCACCCGCTGGTGGCGCAACACCTGAAGTTGTCCGGACTGCACTTCCATCTCGACGGATACGATCCCACCCAGCGTGTTTCCGCGCTGCACCAGTCGATCGCGGTGGCCGACCGGGTCCGGGATGATGTCGGCTCGATCGACTTCGTGGACATGGGGGGTGGGCTCCCGGTACGGTACCTCGAGAGTGACGACCAGTGGCGTAGATTCTGGAGCGAGCTTCGGCGGGCGCTGGTCGGAGACCGGGCTCCGATCACGTATCGCAACGATGGCCTCGGCCTTCATGTCGCCAATGGGGACGTCGTCGGTGTACCGAACACGTACCCGTTCGCGCAGTCACTCGACGCGCCGGCGTGGCTCGACGTCGTTCTGGCGTCACCCCTTCCAGGCCGTGAGGAGGGCACGGTGGCCGAGGCTCTCAGCGCCCGCGGGCTGGAGTTGAGGTGCGAGCCGGGGCGCAGCCTGCTGGATGGCTGTGGCATGACCGTGGCCCGGGTCGTGTGGACCAAGGACCACCCGGCCGGCCACCGGATCGCAGCTCTCGAAATGAACCGTACGCAGTGCCGAACGAGTTCGGCGGACTTTCTCGTCGACCCACTCGTGGTACCGGCGGGCCAGCGACCGAGGGACCCGGACCCGGTACCCACCTACCTCACCGGAGCCTACTGCACCGAGACCTCGGCTCTCTGCATGCGGGCCCTGCGCATGTCCCGTGGGCTGGCCCCGGGGGACCTCGTCGTCTGGCCCAACACGGCAGGGTACTTCATGCACTTTCTCGAGAGTCGTTCCCATCAGTTTCCGCTCGCCAGGAATCTGGTGCTGGATGTCGCGAAGGACGCGTTCGCGCTCGACCCGATCGACTGGATCCACGGCTCGCTGTCCCCGAGCACCCGAGCCGACCGACCCGCGGATCGACCCTCGGATCGCCCCGCTCCCCGACCGTGAGAAACGCGGCGACCCCGACTCGGACCCGTGCCGCCCGCAGGCATCCCTCCAGATGACGCTGGAGATGGTTCTGCGGCTCCTGGGTGGTGTCGTGCTCATCGCAGCGAACGCCTTTTTCGTTGCCGTCGAGTTCGCCCTCACCCGGCTCCGGGGCCTGGAACTCACCGAGTCCGAGATCGACGAGCAGGGACTCCGCGTCGCGTGGGATCTGACCGACCGACTCGAGATCCACCTCACCGCCTGCCAACTCGGAATCTCGTCGTCCAGTGTCCTCCTCGGCGTGGTTGCGGAGCCTGCTCTCACAAAGGCGATCGAACCGCTTGTCGGTCTTGTCGGCGTCGAGGGTGGATCCGTCCGCGGGATTTCCCTCGTCGTCGCGCTGGTGATCCTGAATCTCGTGCACAAGATCTGGGGGGAGCAGGCGCCAACGTACCTGGGCGTGGAGCGCCCGCGGGACGTGGCTCGTGTCCTCGCTCCCGGGCTCGCCTTGTGGTCGAAGTTCATGTCTCCGGTGGTCAACCTCGGTGACGGCCTCGCGAAGGGTTCACTTCGCATGTTCGGAGTCGAGATCACGAGGAGCTGGACCGATGCCGAGGCCGGGGCGCAGGATGCCGACTCGGCGGAGGCTCGACTGTCTCTGGTCGAGAGGGTCTCGGGGATGGTCGAGGAGGAGGGGCTGGCCCGCGACCGTCGTGAAGAGATTCTCCAGGCCATACGGATCGACGAGATTCCCGTGCAGGACGTGATGGTCTCGTGCGACGAGGTGGTCTGGCTACACCTCGACGACGACCCGGAGGACGTCTTCGCGGCCGTCGCGTCGGCGGGATTCACTCGGTACCCGGTCGCCGTCTCCGGGGATGCGGATTGTTCGGATCGGAAGTCGGTCGCGGGCGTCTGCTATGCGATGTCGCTGTTCAGATTGAGTGCGTGGAGGGAGGAAGGCGAAGTCGATCTCGCTCCCTTGCTCGCCCCCGCGTGCTTCCTCCCGTCGGATATCTCGATCGCGGACATGGTGGACAGACTGCAGTCGCGGGAGCAGGAGGTGGCCCTCCTGACGGACCCGGCGGACGAGGACAGACTGGTCGGGCTGATCACGGTGTCGGATGCCTTCGAGGTGATCGCCGGGGAGTTACACGACCCACTGGATTCCCGGGTGTGAAGCGAGGATGCCCGTTCAGCCGAGGATGTCGCCCAGACGCTCGAGATCCACCGGCTTCTGCAGGAAGCCATCGAAGCCCAGCTCCCGCCACGGGACGTCCGACTCTTCACGCCCGGTCATGCAGAGAAGGTCGATGTCATCCATCCCCACCTCCTTCGAGAGCTCGCCCAGCAGTTCTTCCGGCTTCATGTCCGGTAGCCCGAGATCCATGAGGATCACCTGCGGGTGCGAGTCGCGGATCGCGCTCACGGCCGCAGCGCCGGATGCCGCCCACACCACCGAGTGGCCACGCTGCTCCAACCACATCTTCGTGACCTCCGCCGCATCGGCGTGATCTTCGATGTAGAGAATCGACCGGCCACCGGGCCGGACGCTGTCGCCCTCGGAGGACCCGAGGTGTTTCACGAGAACCTCCACGAACTCGGCCGGCTCGATCGGTTTGGCGATGAAGTCGTCACAACCGGCGTCGAGCGCGCTCCGCCGATCGTCCTCGAGAACGCGGGCGGTCAGGGCGATGATCGGCCCCTCGAAGCCCCCATCCCGGATCCGCGTGGCGGCGGTGAGACCGTCCATGAGCGGCATCTGAATGTCCATCAGGATGGCATCGATTCCCTTCGCGTTCATCATGATCTCGACAGCCTCCGCTCCATCCGAGGCCGTCACGACCTCGCATCCGATCCGCTCGAGAAACCGCCGCACGAGAAGCTGGAGGTCGGTGCGATCCTCCACCACGAGGACTGTGTGGCTGAGCTGAGGGGCGTCCTTGAAGCCGGAGAACTCGGGGGGCAGGTTTTCCCCCTGTGTCGTGAGCGGAATCATCTCCACGTCGCCGAGCGGGCCGGTGGGTAGCGTGAGCGTGAAGGTGGAGCCGACGTCGACCTCGCTCTCGACTGAAAGGCTTCCACCGAGAGCTTCGGCGAGCCGCTTCGATATCGCCAGGCCCAACCCTGTGCCGCCCGCTTCCCGGGTCGAGGAATTGTCGGCCTGCTCGAAGGGTTCGAAGATGCGCTCGAGCTTGGCCGGCTGGATGCCGGGTCCGGAGTCCGCGACCGCAACTGTCATCTCCTCCCGCGCGGCATCTACCGAAACCCGCACCTGAACCCCGCCGTTGGTCGTGAACTTGATGGCATTGCCGATCAGGTTCAGCAGGATCTGGCGGAGCATCCTCGGGTCGGTATGGATCGTTGCGGGAACCGGGGCTGACGCGTCCACCGAGAGGGAGATGCCCTCTGCGGCGGCCCGGGCATCCAGGAAGGATCGAAGTCGCGCCAACAGGTCTCCCGGACTCACCTCGGTCGGCGAGGGCTCCACCTTCCCCGCCTCGACCTTGGCCAGATCGAGGATGTCGTCGAGAATCTGGCGCAGGTGCGTCCCGTTGGTCTTGATGGCCCGGACCATCGAGACGATCTGCCCGTTCTCGGCCTGGTCGTGCAGGCACTCCGCGAACCCCAGGATCGCCGTGAGCGGCGATCGAATCTCGTGGCTCATGTTGGCGAGGAACTGCGTCTTGGCGTCGTTCGCCGCTTCTGCGGCTTCACGGGCCTCGTCGATCGCGAGCATCATCTCACGCCGCTCCGTGATATCGAGGACGGCGGTGTTGAGGCCCTTCGCCACCCCGTCCACGAAGACCGGAGCGTAGCTGGCGATCCAGGCGTGGACGCCCTCTCCGTCCGGGCTCGGCCCCTCGACCTCCAGGCCGAGGGCGGGCTCTCCCGTCTCCAGAATCTCCCGAAGGACGGGCTCCAGCGTATCGGCGAGCTGGGGGACGACCTCGCGGATGGACCGTCCGAGGTGGGCCTCCACGCTTGCCCCATTCATGGTCGCAAGCTCGTCGTTCAATCGCCTGAACCGCAGGTCCTCGTCCAGGAAGCAGAGTCCGATCGGTGCCGCATCGTAGATGCCGCCGATCTCGGCGAGTTGCCTGCGCACGGTCGTCTCCTGCTCTGCCCGCCGGATGCACTCCCACAGCACATTCGCCACGGCCAGTAGAAAGTTGCCGTCGTCGGCTGTGAACTCCCTCTCTCTGCTCGTATGGGCCCCGAGCACTCCCCATTGGCGGTCCCCAGGTCCGATCACGACGCTGACGCCCGAGGACACGGAGTGATTCGTCAGAAGGGACGGTCCGGAGAACCGCCTCTCCGTCGCAAGGTCTTTCGTGCGAACCGGGTCGAGCGACTGAAGGGTGTATCCGGCTTGCGACTCGCTCGTCGCGGGGACGGAGGCGGTGCCGACGAGACCCTCGTCCCATCCGACGCCCGAGACGAGCTGGAAGCGCTCGTCGTCCGGATCGAGTCGAAGCACCTTGGTCATTTCGACGTCGAGCGTGTCCGCGACTTCCCGGACCGCCTGATCCAGTACGGTCTGGACCGGTGCCCCCGAGAGTGCGAGGCGGCCGAGCTGAGCCGTAGCCGCCTGCTGTCGCTCGCGACGCTCTACCCGCTCTGTGGCCCCCCGCAGGGAGGTCACGTCCGAGTAGGTGACCACAACGCCGGCGATCCTGTCCTGGCCGGTGCGGAAGGGTGTGATCCGGCGTATGAAGTGCGGCCCTTCCGGCCCGCATGTCACCTCACGCTCGACCGGAACCAGTTGGGTGAGGACACGCTCTGCGTCGTCCTCCAGGTCCGGGTCGTCGACCCGAAACGCGAGGTCGCCGATCGGTCGTCCGACGTCGGCGTCGGCGACTCGAAGCAGGCGCGTGGTCGTCGGATTGAATCGGCGAATGTGCAGATCGGAGTCGAGAAAGAGGGTGGCGATGTCGGTGCTCGCAAGGAAGTTGGACAGATCGTCCGTGGTTTCCTCGAGCGCCGAGATCTTCTCATGGAGCTGGTTGTTGACGGTGCTCAATTCCTCGTTCAGCGATTGCAGTTCCTCCCGGGACGTCTGCAGCTCCTCGTTGGAGGACTGAAGCTCCTCGTTCATCGACCGCACCTCCTCGTTGGAGGCCTTCAACTCCTCGTTCGCGCTCTCCAGCTCCTCGATCGTGCTCTGCAGATCCTCGCGGGTCGCCTGAAGCTCCAGTTCGAGTTCGCGGTCCGTCCGCCCGCTCGGTCGGCTGCTCTCGTGGCTTGGAAGCTCCAGCATCGCCATCTCGTCCTGATCCGCCTCCTCGTCCCCCTCGTCGAAGAAGCTGATCATGAACAGATCGGGGGAGCCGTGTCCGCGCAGGGGGCGTCCCTCGAGTCGAACCGGGACGTGCCGACTGCCACGGCGAACCCTCGGCGCCACTACCGACGCCGACTCTCCGGATTTCTCGATTTCTCGCAGGAGCCTGCGAGTTCGGGTCTTGAGCCCGGTCAGTACCATGTTGGTGAGGTCGAGGTCGGGCGCACCCGAAGGGAAATCCAGATACCCACGCATGGATCCCTGGATGTACTCGATCACCCCCTCCCCATCCACGACGACGGAAGGGGGGACGTACTGGTCGAGAAGAGTGCGCTTGGCGAGTTCGACGGTGCTCGAGACCGCCGTGTCGCCCGGGACCGGAGGACTCGGGGGGGTGAGTCTCCGGCGTCGTGACCCCCCGCCCTCGACAGGGATGCGCCCGCCACCCGGCCTCGTCGATCCTTGCTTGACGTATGCTCGAGCGGAGGAGCTGTGCGCCGAGAAGAGGGACTTCCTGCTGCCCGGAGATTCCGAGGAGCCCAGAAAGAGAATCCCATTCTCCGCGAGAGCGAAGTGGAACATCTCGAATACCCGGGCCTGGACATCGTGATCGAGGTAGATCAGGAGGTTTCGGCAACTGATCAGGTCCAACGATGAAAGGGGCGGGTCGGAAAGGAGGTTCTGCACCGCGAACACACACGTCTGGCGGATCTCCCGCGTGACACGGACCACATCCCCGTCCGACTGGAAGAAGGAGTCCACCCGCGCCTGGTCCATCCCCTCGATGGACCCCTCCGGATACCGACCCCTGCGGGCCACGTCGATCGCCCGAACGTCGATATCGGTCGCGAAGATCTGGACGTCGACGCTCCGGTCGAGCTCCTCCTGAATCTCGGCCAGCAGGATCGCTAGGGAGTAGGCCTCCTCGCCGGTCGAGCATCCCGGAACCCAGACGCGGAACGGCGCCCCTTCATCGGTCTCGCGGATTCGGGCCCGGATCACCTCGGCCAGTCGCACCCAGGCGTTCGGAGTGCGGAAGAATTCCGTGACTCCGATCAGCAGGTCCCGGAAGAGAGCCTGAACCTCGTCCGGTTCCGACTTCAGGATCTCGAGATAACTTTCGGGCGTTTTCACATACCGGATTCCCATGCGGCGCTCGATTCGCCGACCCATCGTACCCGGCTTGTACCGTGAGAAGTCCTGCCCCATCTGTGCCGAGAGAACGCCCAGAATCGAGCGATACTCGTTCGGCGCCCGAGCTGCGAGATCCCGATCCGACATCCGCGAGCGGGTGTACGGGTGCTGAGCGTAGCGGCTGATCACCTCGGGCATCGCATCCACGGGGAGCACGTGGTCCACACACCCTGTCGCGACGGCGGATCGAGGCATCCCGTCGTATTCGGCGTCCTCCGGAGACTCAACGACCGTCATCCCGCCCGCCGCCTTGACGGCGCGTACGCCCTCCGCTCCGTCGCTTCCCGTACCGGAGAGCACCACGGTGATGGCCCGTGCCCCGCATTCCTCCGCAATGGACCGACAGAGGTGGTCGATGGGGAGGCGCAGGCCCCTGGTCTTGATGGTGTCCTCCAGGCGCAGCCGTGATCCCTCGACGCGCACGAACCGATCCGGCGGGATCATGTACACGTGATTCGGCTCCAGACGCACGCCGTCCTCGATCTGGCTCACGGGCATGGAGGTGTGCCGCGCCAGGATCTCGGCCATCAGGCTGACGTGCGTCGGGTCGAGGTGCTGGACCACCACGTACGCCACGCCGGTATCGACGGGGAGGTGCTGCAACAGGCGACGAAGGACGTCGAGCCCACCGGCCGAGGCGCCGACCGCAGCGACCACGCAGGGCCCCGCCCCGTCGGGGTCGTGAACCGCATCGTTCAGGCGTGCGTCGCTGCCGGAAGTCGCGTCCTCGCCATCCGACCGAGTTTCCTTCGGCTGATCTGCCGCCGGCTGAGTGTCGGCAGGCCGAGGGTCAGCCGGCTGTTCGTCGGGCTGCTCCCGGTCGTCTGACCGGTCGTCGCGGGAATCCGCCATCGTGGGTGCTGTAGGTCGAAGAGCGAGAGGACGCCTGAAGTTGAAGAGTCCGAAAGAGGATGCGGCACGACAAGGGGTGCAGGCGAGTCCAGCGGTTCGCCGATCGCGGGCCGCACGCGCTCCCTGCCGGTCGGGCGCATACCGGCGGGGGCCTCGCCGTCCATGTCTCGGACGTGCCGCGTGCGACTCGGGCTTCTGGGATCCCGCGAGCGAGCCAGGGCGCGGACCCGTTGTGTGAACAGGCCCTAGCGCTGGACGAGCGTGACCGCCCGTTCGATCGCTCCCAGGACCTGGTCCGGCGTGAACGGTTTCGGCAGGAAGGCGACCCCCTCCTGAAGCGCCTCGCCTGCAGCCAGTGAGCCCCGCGCGTAGCCGGACATGGCCACGACCGGAAGATCCGGACGCATGGCTCTGAGGCGACGGATCAGCTCGGGGCCACTCATTCCCGGCAGGCCCATGTCGGTCATGACGAGGTCGGGCGGGTTCCCGTCCCACGCGAGTGCGTCCTCGGCCGATTCGAAGAGCGCCACCTCGTGGCCGGCCCGCTCGAGTACCCGGCGGGTGACACGACCGACGGTTTCGTCGTCCTCCACCACGGTCAGTCGGTATGTCGGCATGGCGACCTTCGCCTTCGATTTCGTCGCCGAAGGCTCGCGTGGGTCGCCCGCTTCGGCCTCCGAGGGTTGGAAGCGAAGGGTAAACCGCGTGCCCGTTCCCGGTGTGCTCCGGACGTCGATCGTCCCCCCGCTCTGCTTCACCACTCCGTAGACCGTCGCGAGACCCAGCCCGGTCCCCTCGCCGGGCGCCTTGGTGGTGAAGAATGGGTCGAAGATGCGTTCGAGGGTGGGGGGCTTCATCCCGACACCGGTGTCGCTCACTTCCAACGTCACGTAGCGACCCGGGGCCACGTCTGGGAGATCGCGAACATCCTCGTCGGACAGCGTCTCGAGGCGAGTCGCCAGCGTCACCGTCCCGCCCTCCGGCATGGCGTCCCGGGCGTTCACCGCGAGGTTCATGATCACCTGCTCGAGCTGTCCGGGATCGATCTCTATCGCTGGAAGGCCGTCCGAGATGTCGTACCGGATCTGGATGGATTCCCCCAGCAGTCGATCGAGAAATCGGCCCATGTCCCGAAGGGTATGTGCGAGTCCGACGGGCCTGGGCTGCAGCATCTGATCACGCCCGAAGGCGAGAAGCTTCCGGGTGAGTTCGGTCGCACGCCCCGCGGAACTCCGCACCAGCTCGAGGTCGCTCCGCAGCGAATCGTCCTGGGGCAGGTCGTCGAGCACCATGTCCACCTGAGAGCGGATCACCGTGAGCAGGTTGTTGAAGTCGTGTGCCACACCGCCGGCGAGCTGGCCGACGGCCTCCAGCTTCTGCGACTGCGCCATCCTTCGTTCCAGCGCGACTCGCTCGGTCACATCCTCGGCCACCCCCACGATCCGGGAGATCGCGCCGTCCTCATCGGGAACGGGGAAGGCCCGATCCCAGATCCAGCGGACCTCCTCGTCCGGCCGCACGATCCGATACTCGATCTCGTAGCCTCGGGGCTCGGACTGCCGGCCCATCGCCTGCTCGACGTTCGCGCGATCTTCAGGGTGTACCTGGTCGAACCAGCTGCGGGGATTTTCGAGCAGCTCCTGAGTCGTTCGTCCCCAGATCGACTCGTATGCGGGGCTGACGTAGTCGATTCGATTCTTGTCGGGTGAGCTGATCCAGAAGACATCCTCGATCCGCTCGGCGATCTGTCGGAAACGAGCTTCACTCTCGCGCAGAGCCATTTCTTGGCGTCGGGTGGCGGATTCGTCCCGCAGCACGAGTACACCCCCTTCGAGGTGACCCTCGGGGGTGACGATTGGAGCCGCGGAGTCGGACACGGGGGTGTGATCACCATCCATCGCCTCCAGAACGGCCCCGCCCTCCAGCTCCACGACTTTCCCCTCCGAGAGCGCTTGGAGGATCGGATGCGGAATCGCGTCGTTGGACTGTCCGGTACGAAAGCGGACCACCTCGTCTACCCGGCGTCCGATCACATCTGCCCCCGAGACCTCGAGGAGGCGCTCAGCGCTGGGATTCAGGGACCGGATTCGCGCAGTCCGATCGGTAGTGATGACCGCCTCGCCTATGGACCGGAGCGTCGCCTGCATTCGCTCTTCGCTCTCCGAGAGCCGAGCCTCGACCCGGCGCCGCTCGAGCGCAACCTGGATCGCCGAGTGGAGCTCACGCCCGTCGTATGGCTTCATCACATACCCGTACGGGCGCATCGACATCGCCCGAGAGAGGGTCGGATCGTCCCCGTAGGCGGTTAGATACACGACGGGTATATCGAGTTCGGTCATCAGGATACGTCCTGCGTCCACCCCATCTCGAGACCCCGGCATGCGAATGTCCAGCAGGGCCAGGTCGGGCGGGTCCTCGCGCGACATCGTGATGGCCTCGTCGGCCGAGCGCGCGACGTCCGACACCTGGTAGCCGAACTCCGTGAGAGTCTCCCGGATGTCCCGTGCCACAAGCAGGTCGTCGTCGGCGATGAGGACCCTGCAGGTGCTCAGGAGGCTCGGCTGGGTCGCTTCGATCGAGTTCATGCGTCCTCCATGGGAAGGTGGATATGGACCGAGGAGCCCTCACCCGTTTCGATCTCCATGCGGCCCTCGAGCTGCCGGGTCAGCACGGAGACGAGGTCCAGTCCGAGTCCGCCGCGGCGCTCGTTCGGAATTCCCACGCCGGTGTCGGTGATGCGGAGGTGAAGGTCCGGTGGGTGCTGGGTCAACTCGATATCAATTCGGCCGGCCATCCCGTCGGGGAAGCCGTGAATGAGCGCATTCGCGAGCAGTTCATGCACGAGCAGCCCGAGGGAGATCGCCCGCTCGGCGGGAAGCGTGATCGCGGGAGCCGACACGTCGACGAGGATGGGTGCGTCTTCGCCAACGTGCGCGTGGACGGTCATCGACGCGAGACTGCGGAGGTATCCTCGGATAGCGAGGTGGTCGGGATCTCTCCCTGCGTAGAGCCGCTCGTGGACCAGGGCCATCGTCGCGACCCGTCCCTGGGCCTCACGAAGTGCCCGTTGACCGCCTTCGTCGTCGAGTGTGCGCATCTGAAGGCTGAGAAGACTCGAGATCGTCTGGAGATTCCCCTTCACTCGATGGTGAAGCTCCCGCACCGCGACCTGCTTCTCCTGAACCGTACGCTGGAGACGGCGATGGCTCTGCACGACCTCTCGTGCCAGCTCCTGCAGCGGCTCTGCGGCATCCTCGGGTCCGGATGCGAGCACACTTCGGGTTCGTCGGAGTGCGAGCACGTTCCGGACGCGAGCTCGCAACTCCGCCGCCTGAACCGGTTTGACGAGGTAGTCCACGGCGCCCGCCTCCAGAAGTCGCGCCGGCAGGTCCGCCTCGGTTCGAGCCGTGAGCACGATGACGGCGGTGTCCGCGATCGAGTCGTGACGCGTCACCTCTCGCAGTAGCTCCTCACCGCCCATCCGCGGCATCATCAGATCGGTCACGATGAGATCCGGACCTACTCGGAGGGCGATTTCGATCGCCTCGACACCGTTTCGTGCCAGATAGACCCGGTAGTGCTCTCCGAGAGTCCGGACGAGGTAGTTGCCGAGTTCGGGGTCGTCTTCCGCCACCAGCACTGTGCCCTCCGCGTTCCCCGGGGAGATGGCGGGGGATGTGGATCCCCCGCCTTCCGGGTCCATCCCCTCCCCGACCGCCACGGGAGTCTCCGTCTCCTGGTGGACCGTGGCCCCGGGAGTGGGCAGTCCGGGAGCATCGGACAACGGCACGCGTACGATGAACCGTGCGCCTCCGAGATCGGAGTCGTCCACCTCTACGGTTCCGCCGAGCGACGTGACCAGGTCTTCGACGATCGAAAGACCGAGGCCGGACCCGGTCTGGTGCGGAACGGCGGTCGAGCCCCGCTGGTATCTCTCGAAGATGGATGATCGGTCTTCGGCAGGGATGCCGAGTCCGGAATCCTCGACGACGATGCGCGCGTCGGATTCGACCGTCTCGAGGGTGCAACGCACGACCCCCATGTCGGGCACATGCTTGTATGCGTTGGAGAGAAGGTTGGTCAGGATACGCTCGACCCGTGCGCGGTCGATGTCCACGACGAGCTGCTGGGGGGTCTCCACCTCAGAGTGGATCTCCTTGCTTCGTGCGAGCCCCTCGAACGTGCGCGCGGTGGATCGCACGAGTTCGGCGACATCGATCCGGCCTCGGTACACCGGCCGCCCCATCTCCTCCGTTCGTGCCAGCTCGAGCAGCTCGTTCACCCGGTCCTGGAGACCACGGGCACTGCGGCGCACCGAGTGCAGCAGACTTCGATGACCCGGGGCAATGGACTCGTCCTCCAGGAGTTCGTCTACAGGACCGAGCACGAGCGTGAGTGGAGTCCGCAACTCGTGACTCACATCAGCGAAGAATCGCGTGCGTGCGCGCTCGGCGTCACGGAGTCGCGCATTCAGGCCGACCAGCTCGTGGTTCCGCTCCGCAAGCAGAGTGCCGCGCCGAGTCGAGAGGCGGGCTTCACGAACAACGTGAAGAATACGAGGGACCATCGGGGGTAGAGCCACCGCCGTCGTGACGGACGCGAGGGCGGTCACGACCTTGACGCCACCAGAGGCCCAGTAGTTGGGGTTCCAGACCGTCCAGACCGCCATGAGATGCGTGGCGCCACATGCCACGATGAAGATTCCGAAGGCCCAGAAGATCCATTCGTGCGGGAGTCCTCCCGACTCGTCGCCCATCCGCGCGGCCTGCCGGCGCGCTCGGATCGCCAGATAGATCAGCGCGGGCGGTATGGCCCAGTATGACAGCCAGGTGAGGGTGTCGGCGGCTACGTGCAGGATGAGCAGCTCCGGTTCCCAGAGATAGCACATCCCGTGCGGCATGAAGGAACTGGACCCACCATCCTGCAGCATTGACGTGAGCATGCCGACCGGCCTCCGGGTATGCCTCGAGGGGGCGCGTGGCTCGGACAGCACGGGTAGCACGGCCCCGAGTGCCCACCCACACCCGAAAAACTACCTCGCCACCTCAGCCGAACGAAAGCATCACGTCCACGAGAAGAACGCCTCGTCGCCGTCGGCGGTCGGTGGCGGACGCCGGGCGCTGAGGCGATTCTGGCGCGATCATTTCCCGGGCAGACAGCGATCCTCGAGCCCCCTGATCGCGGGCCACCGCCGAGACTGATATGCTCCTCGCATGAAGTTTCTATCGGTACATCTCGGCTACGCCCTGAAGGACGAGCAGCTCAGACGCAATCTGGGGGGGCTCGTCCGGTACGTCGTGTTCCTGTGCGTCGTCATCACGGTGTACTCCCTGCTCTTCCACGTCGTGATGCTTCGGGAGGGGCAGGATCACTCCTGGGTCACCGGCTTCTACTGGACGCTGACGGTGATGAGCACCCTGGGGTTCGGCGACATCACCTTCACGAGTGATCTCGGCCGGCTCTTCAGCGTCATCGTGCTCCTGTCCGGGATCATCCTGCTGCTGATCGTTCTGCCATTCGCCTTCATCCGGTACTTCTACGCTCCGTGGCTCGAGGCGCGGCTGCGGATGCGGGCTCCCCGGGAGGCGCCGGCGAATATCCGGGACCATGTGATCTTCACCGCCTGGGACGAGACCGTCGAAGCTCTCGGTCCCCGGCTGGACAAGGACGGCGTGCGCTGGTTCGTGATCGAGGAGGACCCCACGATGGCGACGCAGCTTTGGGGCGACGGAGTGCCGGTCGTCCGAGGGGCCGTCGACGACGTCGATACGTACCGTGCGCTGGGCGCCGACCGCGCCCGGGGCGTGGTTCTCAACCGCGACGATCTCACCAACACGAACATCGCGCTCACGGTCCGGGAGATCTCCCCCGACATGACGATCACGGCGATCGCCGAATACGATCATTCCGTGGATATTCTCGAGCTCAGCGGGTGCAGTCACGTGCTGCATCTGAAGCGTCGTCTGGGCGAGCAGCTCGCGAACCGGGTGAGCGCGGGCCATGCGGAGGTCCACGTCATCGCCTCGTACCGCGACCTCCTCATCGGCGAATTTCCGGTCCACGCGACGCCGCTGGAGGGGAAAACGCTGGGGGAGAGCCGGCTGAGAGAGATCGCCCGGGTGAATGTGGCGGGAGTGTGGGACCGCGCGGAGATCCTTCGTCCCCGCTCGGACACGCTGCTCACCGAGTTGGCCCAGCCGGTCGTGGTCGGGTCGGAGGAGGCCATCGAGCAGCTCAACGAATTTCTCTACATCTACGACACCAACGTGAATCCTGTCGTCGTGATCGGAGGGGGCGAGGTGGGTACGTCCGTGGCTCGCTCGCTCGCGGCTCGGGACGTCCCGGTGCACATGGTGGAACGGGATCCCGCCGCCGCGGCGGAACTCGAACCTCTGGTCGACCGACTGGTGATCGGAGATGCCGCCGACCGCCGCATCATGAGCGATGTCGGGATCGAGGGGGCGCCCTCCATCGTGCTCACGACCCACGACGATGCGACGAACATCTACCTCGCCTCCTACTCACGACAGCTCAATCCGGAGGCGCGCATCCTCAGCCGCATCACCCACGACCGCAATCTGGCGGCGATCCAGCGTGCCGGAGCCGATCTGACGCTCAGCTACACGACGCTCGCGGTCGAGACCATCTCCGCCCTCTTCCACGACCGACCGGCCATCGTCCTGGGGGCCGGCGTCGCCTTCCACTATCTGGCCGCCCCAAGGTCGCTGGTGGGTCGGACGCTCCGCGAGAGTGGGATCGGCGAACGTACGGGCCTGACGGTCGTCGCCGTCGAGCGGGGTGCGGAGCTGATCTCGGACATCGGGCCCGAGACACGCCTCAGCGAGGAGTGCACCCTGCTGACGATCGGGAGCGACGACCAGGTCGAGCAGTTCCTGGACGTGTTCGGCTGACCCGGTGCCTGTCCTCCGGCGCGAGCCTACTCTTTCCTGAACGTTCCCCACATCGGAGTCGGCACCTTGGCGAACCGCACTACCTCCGCTCCCGTCGCGCTCGTCACCGGCGGCGCGGTCCGCGTCGGTCGAGCCATCACCCTCGCACTGGTGGAGGCAGGCCACGACGTCGTGGTGAACTACCGATCCTCCGAAGGCCCGGCGAGGGAGGTGGTCGATCTCGTCGGCGACATGGGCCGCCGTGCCTGGGCGGTGCAGGGGGACCTCGGTGGAACGGCGACGGCCGAGCGCCTCGCGACCGCGGTTCGGGAGGGCCCCGGCCGGCTCGACCTCCTGGTGAATTCGGCGGCCAACTTCTTCTCGACCTCGCTTCTGGAGGTCGATGCCGAGGAGTGGGACGCGGTCCACGACGTGAATCTGCGGGGCCCGCACCTCCTGGTCCGCGCCTGCGCCGACCTGCTGCGCGCATCGGGGGGCGCCGTCGTCAACATCGCCGATCACATGGGGATTCGGCCGTGGGTCCGGTACGGCCATCACTCCGTGGCGAAGGCCGCCCTCGTGCACCTGACGAAGGTGCAGGCGCTCGCGCTGGCCCCCGAGGTCCGTGTCAACTCGATCGCCCCGGGGCTGGTCCTGCCGCCGGACGAGATGGACGGCGATGCGCTGGAGCGGGAGGTCCGGGGCATCCCGCTGGGCCGTCCGGGCACTCCGGAGGACGTCGCGGACGCCGTGCTCTTTCTCGCCCGTGCGCCCTTCGTGACGGGACACCTTCTGGTGGTGGATGGAGGACAGACGCTGCGGGGCTAGTGTGGTGTCGCGGGAGTCTCGCTGCTGTTCGAGGCCCGATGCATCGGGCCCCGCGGCGTTGCTCCTCCTCGAAACAGCGGTGCTGTTCCCGGTCGCATCGCCGCTCAGCCCTTGCACCAATCCGTTGCAGACCGGAATCTACGCCGCGCCCGGGACCGTGCGTCCCGGCTTCTACATGTCATCATCTCGGAGTTCATCGTGATTCGCCGCACCCTTCGGCCTTCGCTGGCCATCGCCGTACTGATCGGAGCGCTCGCCGCCCCGCTCACGGCCCAGATGCCTCAGACCTCGTTCGAGACGAACGGCGGCACCGAGTACACGCCCCACCTCGAGATGTGGGACTACCTCCAGGACGTCGCATCGCAGACGACGGTCATGTACCTGGACAGCTACGGAGAGACCTTCCAGGGTCGCCAGCTTCCCTACATGGTCTTCAGCGAGCCCCGTGTCAGCACGCCCCAGGAGGCGTGGTCGCTCGATCGGCCGATTCTCTTCTTCAACGCCAACGTCCACGGCGGCGAGCGTACGCTTCGGGAGAGCCTTCTGGTCCTCGCCCGTGAATTGGCGACGGAGGGAACGGAGCCGAACCAGCTTCTGGAGGAGGTCGTCATCGTGATGGCCCCCCAGATCAACCCGGACGGGTTCGAGGCGGAGCCGCGCTCGACGCGAGGAAACTCCTGGGGAATCGACATGAACCGCGACTGGGTGAAGCGCGAACAGGCGTCGCTCAGGAACTACGGGCTGCTGATCAACGACTGGGCCCCGCACCTTCTGGTCGACGGCCACAACGGCGGGTCGTTCCCGTACCACATCACGTACCAGTGCACGACGCATCCCGGCGCCGAGGCGGCCCTCACCGAGTGGTGTGATTTCGGCATCTTCCCGGGCATCGACGAGCGCGTCGAAGCGGCGGGCTACAAGTCGTGGTACTACTCCGGCGGAAATGAGAACGAGTGGCGGGGAGGCGGGTCGCAGGTCCGGATCGGCCGGAACTACAACGGCCTCGTCAACACGGTCGGCATCCTCTTCGAGTCGCCGGGCTGGCAGGACGACCAGGCGGCCGCGGCCGATGCGGGAAAACTCGCCTACATCGACGTGATGGAGCACTCCGCCGACAACGCGGAGGAGCTCAAGGACCTCATTCGCACCGTTCGGGTCGAGACGATCGAGGCGGGCATGCGCGCCGAGGGCGAAGTGCCGGTGCTCGTGGCGAACAGCGACTACGAGCCGCAACCGAATCGGACCGTCACCTACGAGATCCTCGACCCCGAGTACGAGGGTGAACGTGGTGACGCCGATCCGTTCGAGGACGTGATCACCGTGACCAACGACCGGTTCCTGACGAAGGCGGTCGTACGCGGTTATCGGGACCTGCCGTACGCGTACGTCCTCCCGCGCCAGGCCATCGACGCGGTCGCCATGCTCCGGCGCAACGGGATCACGGTCGAGCGCCTGACGCGGCCCGCGACGCTGAGCGTGGAGGCCTACGAGATCACCGGCGTCGATTTCGAGCAGCAGTACGATCACGCGGCGACCACCAACCTCACGCTGGGTGAGGAGCCGGTCGCCATGGAGGAGGACTACCCGGCCGGGACCTACATCGTCCGCACCGGCCAGATGCGCGGTCGCCTCGTGGCGCACATGCTCGAGCCCGAGACGGAGGACAACGTGATCACCTGGAACACGATGGATGCATGGATCCCCTTCGGTGAGGTGCTGGGGGACGAGGAGGGGCCGCAGGGTGGCTTCTCCGGAAACCAGGGTCCGCCCCTGGCTCCGATCCACAAGCTCATGACCCCGACGCCACTGCCGCTCCGCATCGTGCGGTAAGTCCCGGGTGCGGGTCGGGAACTCCCGGCCCGCATCCGCCGGCGCCGCGCGCGCCTCCCCTCCGACGTCCTGCCGGAGCCATCGACGTCCCGCTGGAGCCATCGACGTCCCGCTGGAGCCGTCGAGGTCCCGCCGGAGCCATCGACGATCGTCGAGCCTGGACGAGAACTCGCGCCGAATCGGTCGACCCTCGACGACTGTCTGGCCAGGATCCACCTTCCACCTTGCCGGTCGACGCATCTCGATATATAGTGACGCTATGTATAGAACTCCACTGCATCGAGTCGCCCGTGAATTCCCGTAGTGAGCCGCAGCCGCCCCTGACTCACGTGGTCTATCACATCCTGCTCTCGCTGACGAGTGCCCCGAAGCACGGCTACGGGATCATCAAGGATGTGGAGAAACGGACGCACGGCCGGCTGGAGATCGAGGCCGGCACTCTCTACGGGGCGATCAAGCGCCTGCGGGAGGATGCCTGGATCGAAGAGGCAGCGGCGCCGGACGATGCCGACCGACGGCGGCGGTACTACGCGCTGACGGAGCAGGGGCGGGGGGTGCTCCGGAGGGAGTCCGAGCGCCTGGCGGAGCTGGTCGAGATGGCGCGGGACGCCCGTATTCTTCCCGGTTCGGCGGGAGGCTGAGCCCCATGGGTACGGGCTTCTATCGCCTGCTCCTCCGGCTCTGGCCGCGTGCCGCGAGACGGGAGTACGGCGCGGAGATGATCCGTGTCGTGGAGGAGCACTGGGAGGAGGTGCGCCCGACCCTCGGTCCGGCGGGTCGGGTGCGCTTCTGGATGCGGCAGTATGTCGCGCTCGTCCGGGGACGAGGCGCACGGACGACGATCGGGGGAGGAGACGGGGGGATGCGCATGCTTCTGGACGGACTGGCTCACGATCTGCGACAGGCCGGCCGCACGCTACTCCGGCGCCCGGGCTTCTCGCTCGTCGCGGCGCTCACGCTCGGCGTCGGAATCGGCGCCTCGACCTCCATCTTCAGCGCGATCCATGCGGTGTTGCTGCAGCCGCTCCCCTTCGGCGACCCCGAACGGATCGTGGTGATCGTAGAGGAGGACCGCGAGACGGGCGAGCTCCGCAATGGCACCTCGGCGGCCAACATGCTCGACCTGTCCCGTGGATCCCGACTGCTCGAACATGCGGCGGCCGCGGATCCGTACAGCTACGACCTGATCGTGGACGACCGTGCCGAAAGTCTCAGGGCATGGTGGGTGGCCGAGGGGTACCTCGAGACACTCGCTCCCGACCTCGTGCTCGGCCGTCCGTTCACGCCGGAGGAGTACGCCTCCGGAGAGCCGGTGACGCTCCTCTCCCACCACTCCTGGGTCAACCGATTCGGCGCGGATCCCGATCTCGTGGGCTCGGAGCTCGAGCTGGACGGCCGGGAGTGGACCGTGATCGGCGTCCTGCCGCCGGAATTCGACTTCCCGGAGCGCGCCGAGATGTGGACCCCCCGACCCGAGCAGCCGTACGACATGCCGGGTCGAGCGTCGGCGTACATGTCGGGGGTGGCCCGCCTGGCCCCCGGCGTCACACTCGAGCAGGCCAGGGCCGAGGCCGACCGCGTGGCGCGATCCATCGAGGAGGGCAGCCCGGGTACGGCCGCCGACCTCGGGTTCCGGCTGACGCCGATCCGGGAGCACGTCTTCGGGGACGTCGGCACACCTCTCTGGATCCTGGCCGGCGCGGTCGCGCTCGTCCTGCTGATCGCCTGCGCGAACGTCGCCGGCCTGCTCGTGGCGCGCGGGCTGGAGCGCACGCGCGAGTTCGCGATTCGGGACGCTCTCGGGGCCAGCCGAGGCCGAATTCTGCGGCTCATGGGTGCCGAGGCGGGCCTCCTGGCAGCGGTGGGCGGGGTGCTCGGGATGGCGCTCACCTTCGTGGGTGTCGGCGCGATCCGGCGGCTCGCGCCCGAACTGCCACGCATCGAGACCATCGGCGTCAATACGAGCGTGCTGGGGTTCGCCCTGGCCGCGACGACGCTGGCGGCGGCACTGTCGGGCCTTCTCCCGGCGCTCCGGCTCCGGGGGACGAATGCGTCGACCGCGCTGCGAGAGGGAGGCCGCGGCGGGTCGGCGAGTCGCGGCGGCATTCGGCTCCGGAACCGGCTGGTGGTACTCGAGGTCGCCGGTGCGGTGGTGCTCCTCGTCGGAGCGGGGCTTCTGGTGAAGAGCTTCGCCGTTCTCATGGAGGAGGATCTCGGATTCGAGCCGGAGAACCGCCTCGCGCTGCAGACCTTCGCCTACGGCTACGAGGGAGACGGCCTCGGCCGGTTCGTGACGGGGACCATCGAGAACATGATGGCGATTCCGGGTGTGGACAGTGTGGCCCTGACCACGAGCGTCCCCACGGCCGACGACGGCGTGCTCGCCGCCATCGACATCGATACGCCGTTCAGCATCCGTGGACGTGCGGAGGCCCCGGAGGGACGGGCTCCCAGGGCGTGGACCACCTGGGTGTCGCAGGGTCTCTTCGAGGTCCTCGGTCAGCCGATCGTGGAGGGGCGTGGGTTTCAGCCCACCGACGACGTGAACGCGCCGATGGTGACCGTCGTGAACGAGACGTTCGTGCGACGACACTTCGGAGGGGCCTCTCCGGTCGGCGAAGTCATGGAGACCCCATACGGCGATGCGACCATCGCCCGCGAGATCGTGGGGGTGGTGGCCGACACCCGGCCCCTCGGACACGCCAGCGCCCCCCGGCCGGAGTTCTTCCTCCCGCTGACGCAGAGCGGCAACGGCTCCCTCACCTTCCTCATCCGCACCGAGGTGCCACCCGAGACGGTCGTGGAGGCGGCGCGCCAGGCCGTATGGGACGCGAATCCGCGCCAGGCCATCTGGGGCGCGGCGACCCTCGACGACCTCGTGGCGAACCGCCTCGTCGAGCGTCGGTTCAGCCTCACCCTGCTCGGCAGCTTCGCGCTGATCGCGCTCTTTCTGGCCGCCATCGGGATCTACGCGCTGGTGAGCTACTCGGTGCAGATGCGGCGGACCGAGTTGGGCATCCGGCGCGCGCTGGGCAGCCCACCGTCGGAGATCGTTTCCATGATTCTACGCGAGGGCGGGCTCCTCGGCGCCACCGGGGTCGCACTCGGCGTGGGAGGTGCGCTCGTCGCCACGCGTTTCATGCGCGGGATGCTGTTCGGGGTCGAACCCAACGACCCGATGGCGCTCCTGGTGCTGTCGGCGGTCGTGCTGGGCGTCAGCGTGGTGGCTGCGCTCGTGCCCGCACTACGTGCCCAGTCGATCGACCCGGCAGAGGCGCTTCGCTCGGAGTGAAGGAAGAAGCTCTCCGACCCGCGGCGGCCGACATCGCGGGACGCCGACGCCGCGTTACTCCGGCTCGGACTCCCCGCCCCCGAACACGAGCTTGTACACGATCCATACCGCCAGCGCGGTCACGGCGATCAACGGGATCAACCCGATGAACCGCCAGGCGAGGAAGCCGACGGCCGTGACCGCGGCGCCCTGAAGCCACCCTACCATCTTGCCGCGGCTCCGGGCCCTGCGGAGCTCCTTCGCGCGCTGTTCCTCCGTTGTCAGCTCGGTGCTCGCCATCCTTCGCCTCCTCGCATTTGGGCTGGACGCTCCACCACAAGCGAACGCCCCGGGGCGGCCGAAGCCACCCCGGGGCGTCCGTTACCGGCTGCGCGGTGTTCCCTCGCGCGCCGCTCCCTGCGTCAGCGCCCCACTCCCTGCGTCAGTTCAACGCGCAGAGATCCGCGGGCGCATTCGGATTCCGATCGCACTCGGTGACCGGGATGTTCATCCACTGGTACTTGATCGGCTCGCCGAAGCGCTCGAGGTCCCGCCAGGCGGTCCCGAGCGTGAACAGCTCGTACCGACGCTGCGTGAGGATCTCCTCGAGCATTGCCGCCTGGTCCGGAACGTCCCCGGCGGTCAGGGCCGGCAGACATGCCACCGGCTCATCGAGGGAGGAGTCGCACGGTGTGCGCACATCGTTCACCAGCGCGAGTGCGTCGTCGAGCTGGTTGTTTCGGGCGGCGACCTCGGCCTGGATCAGACGCATCTCGTCCGGGAAGAACGCCGGAATCGAAGAGGCCTGAATGCTGTAGCGCGCGTGCTCGTCGAGCGGCACGACGGCCCCCGAGATGTCCGCCTCGTTCGTCCAGAAGTCGACCCTCTGGTCGCCGGTCTCCGCCTCCAGACGGAAGCGGTCTTCCGGGCGCATCTGCGTTCCGTTGCCGCCATTGTACCAGAGGTTCCAGATGGGATTGGAGTCCTCGGAGTTGAAGCGGAACTCGGGATAGCTGCCGAGGTCGACCCGACCGGCGGCGGCGGCCGCTTCGGGGTACCGTTCGAAGGCGATCGCGTAGCGAGCCTCCATCCCGTTGATCAGCTGCTCGAGATCGAGGCCCGGGGCGAGCACCTCGCTCTCGAAGACGGACGAAGGCGTCGTCGTCTGGATCTGCTGACGGGCCTGCTCGAGCAGAGACAGGACCTCGTCGATGCCCTCCGAACGGGTCGCGAACGTCGGCGCCGTGGCGTTGCCCCCGACATCGAGCGGGATCCGCTCGTAGGTCATGAGCAGGTTTCCGAAGGCCATCGCCTTGTAGGTCTGCGCCAGCGCTACCACACCGCTCAGGGTCGCCTCACCCAACCCTACTTCGGGTGCCGACTCGAGAAGCGTGTTGGCGACCAGGACCACGTCGTACATCCCGGCCCACGGTGCCTCGGACGGTCCGGTCCCCGGTTCGATCGGGTCCCCGGCGTCCGCCTGCTGAATGTTCTGGAAGGTCGCCCCTCCGGCACCGACCTCGTCGGCTACCAGCGCGGCCACATAGACCGGGTCGACCTGTTCGTTTCCGTACTCCGCCTGCAGTCCGACCGCCACCTGAAGCACGCCCGAAATGTCTCCGAGCACGTCGTCCTCGCTCGGGCTGTTCGGATCGGTCAGGTCCAGATCACACGCAGTCAGTGCCAGCGCTCCCACCATGAGGATGGGGAGTGTGCGGGCGATTCGATTCGTCGCGTTCATCATCTCCCTCCTCCTAGTACTGAAGTCGGATGCCGAGGCTGAACGTCCGAGCATTCGGGAAGACCCCGAAGTCGGCGCCACGCGCCACGGTATTGAGGCCGAACATGTTCACCTCCGGATCGTATCCGGTGTAGTCGGTGAAGGTCAGCAGGTTGTGCCCCTGAAGCTCGAGCTGCAGGCTCGACGCGCCGACCTGACCCGCCAGGAAGTCCCCGGCGTCGTAGCGGACCGTCACGGAGCGCAGCTTCACGAAGGAGGCATCCTCGAGGTAGTTCTCCCAGATGCCCTGTACGCGGCTCCGGAATTCCGGCGTGATCTCGCCCCGAAGGAGCTGGTCGTACAGCGGGCCGGCCTGGAAGATGTCCATGATCCGCTGAGTCTGGTTCCAGAGCTCGTGGCCGAACTGGCCGTCGAGCAGGATCGATGCGGTCAGGTTGCTGCCGATGCGGAAGTCGTTGGCGAGCGACAGGTTGTAGTCGGGCCACGGATCGCCGACGATCTGGCGACCATCGGCGCGGACCGGCCCGATCTCGTCCTCGACGATGTTCCCGTTCGCGTCCCGCTCGAAGGCCGGCATGCGGTGCACACCGATCGGCTGACCCTCCTGAACCCAGTTGGTGTAGCCGGCGCCGAAGGGATCGACGTCCAGCTGGTCCACCGTGTTGTTGTTCCGCGAGTAGATGACGTTGGAGGACCACCCGAAGCCGTCGCTGTCCACGACGACCCCGCGGACCTCGAGCTCCTGCCCCCAGTTGGACATCGCGCCGACGTTCTGCAGCACCGACGAGAAGCCCGCGCTCGGGGAGAAGGGCCGCGACAGAAGCAGGTCTTCGATGCTCTGGTCGTAGTAGGTGAAGCCTACTCCGAGACGCTCACCCCAGAGCGAGACGTCGAGCCCCGCCTCCCACTCACGCTGCCGTTCGGGCCTGAGGTCGGGGTTGCCGGAGACGGCGGAGGGAACGAGACCCAGCCGCCCTGCGTTGAGGGTCTGCCCGTACGTGTCGAACCGCGCGTACGCGTTCGCGAGCGAGGGCTGGTTTCCGGCGAAGCCGAGCGCGGACCGGAATCGCAGTTCGTTGATGGCGTCGGCGAAGGGGAGTGCCTCGAAGAAGGACTCCTCGGAGATCACCCACGAGCCCGAGAGTTTGGGGTAGAGCTGCCAGCGCTCATCCTCGCCGAAGGTCGACGATGCATCCCAGCGCAGGCCACCCGATACGAACAGTCGGTCGTTGAATCCCAGCTGCTGCTGTGCGAAGAAGCCGAGCGTCGTCGCCTCGACCTCGCCCTCGGTGGCCGAGTCGATGGCACCGCGGACGTTCTCCGTGATCGGCACCAGGTCGCTGGCGCCGAGGTTCAGGTTCTGAACCTGCTCGTTGGTGTGGTTCATCCCGGCAGAGGTGGTCATCACGAACGCATCGCCGAGGCCCCACTCGTAGTTGGCGACGATGTCGTTGTTCAGCAGCGAGCTGCGACGATTCACCGACTGCGCCGATCCCAGAGGAGCACCGAGGGCTCCCCGCGGGATGAAGAGCTCGGTCTCCATGTCGACGTTGTCGTATCCGAGCCGGTACTCCGCGGTGAGGCCCGGGAGAGGGCTCGTGCGGGCCTGGAAGGATCCGACGAAGCGCGTCACGCCCTGTGCGGTGTTCCAGTCCTCGACGACGGAGAGCGGATTCGCGAACACGAACGCGTCGTTCACGAAGGCACCCGTTTCCGGGTTGCGTTCGGCCAGATCCACCGTCGTGGGAGTGAAGACGACCGAGGTGAGTACACCACCGGTCCCCTGCTCACCATTGATGACGATGTCGGTCGACGTGTTGATGAAGTTGGCGCCGGCGCTGAGCTCGACCTTGTCGCCGAGCGACTGGTCGAGGTTCATGCGAAGGTTCAGCTTCTCGTGCCCCGAGCCGATCATGATGCCCTCCTGATCGACCCAGTTTCCGGAGATGAAGTAGCGCGTGTCGTCCGCACCGCCCGAGACCGAGACGTTGTAGTCCTGGCTGTAGCCCGTCCGGAAGATCAGGTCCTCGTGATTGAAGCGCTGGACCGAGTTGCCGTCCAGGTCGACCGGCGTGAGCGCGAACGGGAGCGAGTTCTCGAGATCACTCGCCTGAAAGCGGCTGCTCGCGGTGACGGTGGGCGCGCCGAGCTGGCCACGCTTCGTGAAGATCTGGACCACACCGTTGTTCGCGCGCGATCCGTAGAGCGCCGCTGCCGCCGCACCCTTGAGGATCTCGATGCGGGCGATGTCGTCCGGATCGAGGTCGGCGAGGCGGTTGGACGGGTTCGAGCGGTAGCCGAAGTTGATCTGCTGATCGCCGCTGTTGTCGATGATGACGCCGTCGACGATGTAGAGCGGCTCCGCCCCACCCGTGATGGAGCTGGTGCCTCGGAGTCGGACCGAGACCCCGCCACCCGGCGTGCCGGTGTTGCTGACGATGGTCGCGCCCGCGACCCGGCCCTGGAGCGCCTGGTCGATCGTGGTTGCCGGAGTCTCGCTCACCGTCTGCGCACTGACGGTCGAGACGTTCGTCCCGAGGGCGCGCCGGGAGGTGGGTGAGGCGGATCCGGTCACGACGATCTCGCCGAGTTCGAGGGCGGTTTCGCGGAGGCGGAACTCGCCGAGCGAAACGGCCTGATCGGTCCCGAGAGTGACCTCTCGGCTGACGGATTCACGTCCGATGAAGGAGACGGTGACCGTGTAGGTGCCCGAGGGTATCGAGGCCACGATGGTGAAGCGGCCGTTCTCTCCACTCACCGCTCCGACTTCACGTCCCTCGAGGGACGCCTGTGCTCCCGGAACCGGGGCGCCCGTCACTGCATCGCGCACGATGCCCGTCAACCTGTAGCTTTCCTGTGCCTGCGCGGACTGGGGGGCAAGTGCGAGCACCACCCCCAGCCAGCAGGTCGTCCCGAACAAGGCGAACCTTCGCATTCGCGTTTCCTCCTGTGGAATACACTGGGCACGGGGACGCCGTGGCGGCCCCCCGCCTCTCGGGAGCATTTGCCCCCAATATCACGACCATACCACCCACGGGCCCGCGCATCAAATGCGCGTCCGCCGCCGCCGCGAACAGATCGGGCGGCAGCCCGGATCATCGGCCCAGTCTCACACTTCCGCGCCACCAGTCGGCGTCGGCCTCTCCGGAGGGTCCCATGGTACCGCGGACGGTGTCGAGCAGGGCGGCGGGGTCGTACACGTCACCCCCCTTCACCACGTGCAGGACGTTCCGGGTCGCGGTGATGTCGGAGAGTGGGTAGCCCCGAACGATCACGAGATCGGCGAGCTTGCCCTCCTGTATGCTCCCGAGCCGGTCGTCCACATCCAGGGCGCGGGCTCCATTGATGGTGGCCGCGGCGAGGACGGCATCGTGCGGAACGCCGGCGCGCGTCATCGCGTGCATCTCGCGATGGATCGAGAAGCCGCTGAAGAACTGCCCCCAGCTGGGGTGGTCGGTACCGGTCGTGAGCCAGCGTTCACCGCCGTTGTCCACGAAGAGCTTCAGCGTCTCGTGTTTCACGTCGTAGATCTTCGCGAACTGCACGGTCGGCTCGCGGGGGAGCCGCTCACCGGTGACCTCGAAGGTGTAGGGCGTGAGGAAGGAACGCTCGTCGGCGAAGTCGTCGAACACCTCCGGGTCCTGATTTCCGAAGTACTCGTAGGCGGTGAGGGTGGCGTCGAAGAAGGCGCGGTTGGTGCGGAACCGGTCCACCTGCTCGAGCAGGTGAGCGCGGGTGGCGGGATCCTCGACGTCGAGATCCTCGAGCGTGGCGTAGGCCGACGCGGAGGGGGGTAGGGCATCGCCGCCGAGAAAGTGCTCGATCCGCTTCGCACCCATCTCGAGCGCGTCCCGGGGGTTCACCGTGCTGCCCCGGCCCGAGTCGAGGTGGCCGGTCACCGTCAGTCCGTGCGTGGCCGCCTGATCGACCAGAGCCTCGAACTGCTCGAAGCGGATGCCCTTCGCCTTGAACCCGGCGACGCCGCGCCCGGCCCAGTAGTCGACCTCCGCCCGGATCGAATCGGGCGTCATGGCGTCGTGTCTCCAACCCGGCCGTGCGGTCCCGAAGTAGGCGCCGGATCGATGAATGCGCGGTCCGGGAAGCTCTCCCGACTCGATGGCGGCGATAGCGGTGTCCCATACCGGTGGATCGACCTCGCCGGCGGGGAAGGTGGAGGTCACCCCGTTGGCCAGGAAGAGGACGGGGTTCACCCGGGTTTCGTCCACCCGCCCGGCCCCGAAGAAGTCAACGGCGTAGTGGGCATGCATGTCGAAGAGACCGGGCAGAACGGTCGCATCGTCCGGCAGCTCGAGATGTTCGAAGTCGCCGCCCCCGCGCGGCGCCCGGATTCCGATGGCCAGAATCTCGCCGTCGCGGACCAGGATCCCGGGGTTCTCGCCCGGGGCGAGGCCGGAGGCGGGCCACCAGCGGCCGCCCGTGACGAGCAGATCGCCCCCCTCCGGACGTACCTCGGTGGAGGTGAACCCGATGCGGGCGAGGCGGCCGCCGGGGCCGCCGACGAAGCCTGTGGTGGCGGAGGTGAAGTGGACGGACCACCACGTCTCCTCCGACACGGTCCGCCAGCTGCCCGCGAGGTCCGGAGAGATCGCGAGCCCACCGGGGCCGACGGCGGCGACCCGGGAGCCGCCGGGCACGAAGTCGGATCCGTAGACGGGACCATCGAAGGAGAGGTTGTCCTCGGTCGACCAGGACGACCCGCCATCCAGCGAGCGAGCAACGCGTTCACCCTGCGCGCCCGCTCCGATCGTGCCCCCCATCGCGAACATGGTGCCGTCAGGGCGCGCCGTGAGCGTCGCAGCGCCTCGGGAGGCTCCGGCATCCAGCGGCAGGTCCGTCGCCCGCCACGTCGCCCCGGCGTCGTCGGACGTGAGCAGGCGCGCCGTTTCGGCGTTGCCGGTTACGACGTGGATCGTCTCTCCTTCACCCGATGCCGCGCACGTCCCGCTGGCCGCGAAGCCGCCCTCGTCGTCCAGAGGTGCGGGAAGGCCCTCGCCCGAAATCCGCTCCCAGCTTCTTCCGCCGTCGGTCGTCCGCAGGATGTGGAGTGATTCGTCGAAGGTGTCGCCGAAGACGATGCCACGCTCCCGATCGACGAAGGCCGCACAGGAGAGAAACCCCTCCGGTTCGTCGAGCGCGAAGGTCTCCGCCCACGAAGCGCCGCCGTCCTCCGTCCGGAAGATCCGCGAGGCATCCCCGGTGCCGGCGCTGACCAGCACGGCGGTACTGGCGTCGAAGGCGGCGAGATTGCGGAACTGCAGATCCTCGTGCCCGGCCACCACACCCACATCCCACGTCGCACCGCCGTCGGTCGAACGAAGCCAGGTCCCGTCGTGCGCGCCGGCCCAGAGGGCACCGTCGTCCGCCTCCGAGAACGCCTGGATGAGCGCGTCGGTGTCCGTTTCGATCGGTGTGAGGCTCGCGCGCACGACGGTGGCGGAGGCGAAGGGATCGGCGTCCACCTCGACGCTGATGCAGCCGCCGAGTGCGAGGACGGTCAGCGCCGAAGCTGCGAGCAGGACCGCACGACGGGGGATCGCTGCGGGGGTGAAGAGCAGGCGGAGGATCGAATTCATGGAGCCCTCGGAGGTGCGTGGTCGGAAGCACAGGATTCGCGATCGGAGGCGCTCACGTCAAAGGATCGCCCTCGTGTGAACCCCGAGGCGGGAGGGGTTTATCCCTTCAGAATGAATGCACCCTCACCGTCCCGTCCGCGGCACCTCGGCCCCCTCGCGATCTCGATCCTCGGGGCGTTGATACTCGGGTGCTCGCCTCCGTCGTCGCCCGCGGATCCCCTCGAGTTTTCCGGCGTGGGGCTGACGGGAGACGTCCGGATGCCCGACCTCGAGATGGAGATGGACCCGGGAGTGCGTGCGTCTCTCGCGGACGTGCTCGATGGCTCCGTCAACTTCGTGTTCGTCGGCTACACCTACTGCCCGGACATCTGTCCGGTCCACCTCGCGAACCTCGGTGCGGTACTCAGGGCTCTCCCGCTCGAGGTGGCTCGTGATGTCGAGGTCGCATTCGTCACGGCCGACCCGGCTCGCGACACGCACGAACGGATCGACGAGTGGCTCGCCGCCCTCGACCCCGGCTTCCACGGCTTTCGTCCGACGCGGGACGAGGTGAACCGCCTCGAGGATGCGCTCGGCGTGCCGCGCTCGGTGGTGGATCCGGAGGGCACGGGCGGCTCGTATCTCGTTGCGCACGCGGGACAGATCATCGCCTTCGACGCGCAGGGTGTCGCCCGCGCGGCGTATCCGTGGGGCATCCGTCAGAGAGACTGGCAGCGGGACATCCCGCGCCTGGTACGGGGCGAGTGGCCGGCCGTGGATTCGGTCTTCACGCCCGAGGTACGCTGACGTGCTCCAGTGGTGGTGTGCCGCGCAGGGAGTCCCCTGGTCGTGGCGATGGCAGCCCTACCCCGGGGTCTGGGCCTTCTGCCTCGGTCTCGTCGCCATCTGGGGTCGGATGCGGTCGAAGTGGCCCGGACCGGAGGAGACGGGTGGTCGCGCTGCGAGCTTCGTCGGCGGCGTCGTGGTCCTCTGGATCGCGCTCGACTGGCCGGTGGGCGCGCTGGGGGCGGGCTACCTCGCGAGCGTTCACATGGTGCAGTACCTGCTCATCGCGCTGGTGGCACCTCCGCTGCTGTTGATCGGGACGCCTCGAGGCGCCTTCGACGCCCTGCTCGCGAGCAGGGCCGGCGGTCTGGTGCGGGTGATGAGCCATCCGCTGGTGTCGATGACGACCTTCGTCGCGATCATGGGCGTCACTCACTGGCCGTGGCTGGTGGACACCTGGATGGCGACGCAGCTCGGATCGTTCGGTCTGGACATCCTCTGGCTCTTTTCGGGCCTGGTCTTCTGGTGGCCGGTGTCGGCCCCAGCGCCCGCTCGCGGCTGGCTCACGGATGGCGCGCGAATCGGGTACCTGATCCTCGCCACGCTCGTGAACACCGGTGTCTTCGCCTACCTCGCCTTCACGGAGCTGCCGCTGTACGCCACATACGAACTCGCTCCCCCGGTGGGATCGATCAGCTCGCGAGACGACCAGCTGCTCGCCGGACTCCTCATGAAGGTAGGGGGCGCGCCGATCATCTGGACGGCCATCACGATCCTCTTCTTTCGCGCCTACGCGTCGTCGGACTCGCTGGGGCGAGGTGAACGGCTCTCGATCCCGAATGCTCCCGGTCCCGGACGCGCCGGAGTGGTCCTGCTGCTGCTCGGACTTCCGTTCGTCGCTGCGTGCGGTGTTTCCGAGAGCGAAGCAGGGGCCGAGGAGTGGACCGTGGCGGGACCTCTCGAGATCCGGGACGCGCGCATCGGAGATCCACCGCTCACGGATCGCGCAGGACTGTATCTCGACATGCGAAGCATCGACGGCCGGGCGCGGATCGTCGGCGTCCGGTCCGAGGTGTCGGACACGGCGAGCCTTCATCGCTCGGAGATGAGCAGCGGCATGATGCGGATGACACCCATCGACGGCATCGACGTACCCCGCGACTCGGTCGTGTCACTCCGTCCGGGTGGACTTCACGTGATGCTCGAGCGGCTCCGGTCGGACCCGAGTCCGGGCGATTCGATCTCCGTGGTCTTCGTCCTGGAGGATGGACGGGAATCGGTGGTGCGGGCGCGGGTGGTCGCCCTCGAGGATCTGGACGGGGGCGGCTGAGTCCCCGGCGCATCATACGGTGACCTCCGCCCACCGCCCCCGACGAAAGAGCACGCCCGACACGACCGCGAGCGCCGAGTAGGAGAGGGCGACCGCGACGAACACCCCGTTCGGACCCCATCCGACACCATACGACAGCCACGCGGCCAGAGGGATTTCGAAGCACCAGAAGCACGCGATGTTGATCCAGGTCGGGGTCCAGGCGTCCCCCGCACCGTTGAAGGCCTGGGTGAGCGTCATCCCGTAGGCGTAGAAGAAGAACCCGGCCGAGATGATGCGAAGCCCGGCCACGGCGTGCCCGGCAGCCGAGCCCTCGAGCCCGAAGACCCCCACGATCGCGGGTGCGAACACGAGCATCAGGACGCCGGTCGTTCCGAGGAACACGAAGTTCAACCTGCAGGCGATCCACACCGACCTCCGCGCGCGCTCGACGAGGCCGGCTCCGAGGTTCTGCCCCATCATGGTGGCGGCCGCGTTCGACAGGCCCCACGCCGGGAGCAGGGCGAACAGCACGACCCGGATGGCGATCGTGTACCCGGCGACGGCTTCCGTGCCGAAGGACGCCATGACTCGCACCAGAAGAATCCACGACGCCATCCCGATGAAGATCTGGAAGGTGCCGGTCGCGGACAGTCGCACGAGGCGCCCGATCAGGTCGAGTCGCGGCACGAGGTCGCGCAGTCCGACCCGGAGCCGATCCGAAAGGGCGAACAGCGTCCAGAGCTGCACCGCCACCGCCGTGCCACGCCCGATCGTCGTCGCCACCGCCGCGCCCGTCACCCCGAGCTCGGGGAAGGGGCCGATGCCGAAGATCAGCAGCGGATCGAGGATGATGTTGAGGCCGTTCGCGAGCCAGAGCACGCGCATCGCGATGGCCGCGTCACCCGCTCCGCGGAACGCCGCATTGAGCACGAACAGCAGGAGGATCACGACGTTGCCACCCAGAAGAATGCGGGCGTAGGTGGCGCACTGTTCGATCACGTCGGGTTCGGCACCCATGAGGCGCAGAAGGGTCGGGGCATGCCAGGCCGCGACTACGCCGATCGTGGCGGCGAGGATGGTGGTGAGTGCGATCGCCTGCCCGGTGGCCAGGCCCGCGTCGTCGGGTCGCCCCTCGCCGATGCGACGGCTCACGACCGCGGTCACACCGATCGAGAGGCCCATCGCGAGCGTATACACGATGGTCAGCAGCGACTCGGTGAGGCCGACGCCCGTCACGGCGGCGGCTCCGAGACGGGACACGAAGAAGATGTCGACGACGGCGAACACCGACTCCATGACCATCTCGAGGACCATCGGGATGGCGAGCAGGAGGATCGCCGAAACCAGCGGTCCCTCGGTGGGTGCGGCGCCGCGACCACGCAACGCGTCCACGATCAGGGGTCTCCAGTGGACGCGGTCGTGCGAATCGTTGCGCGAGGGGGTCGATGACATGTGATGGAATCCGTCGGAATCGAAAAAGGCGGCCACCGGCGCGAGCCGGCGGACCGCCCAGGGTCATCCGCGGATAGAAGGAGGACCTAGAGAGCGAAGGCCTGGTGCGCGCGTCCGGTCGGGACGAGCAGGACGCTGAGCAGCGCAGGTAGCGCCGAAGCGTCGAGTCGCTCGTTGGTCATCGTGGTCCTCCATCCGATGGGGGATCGTCACGCCCACACCTTCGGGCGCACGATCGAGGAGCCCGCATTTTACACCGCTGGACCGCGCGAATCAACGCGAGCGTCGAATCCGGATCGGCCCTCGAATGGTGCCCGGATCGACGACTCGGCCCCTCTGCGTGATCTCGACCCGCCCCGCGTGTACGAGGCGTCGAGCGGCGCGACGGGCGTCCTCCATCAGATCTCTCCACGCCTCGGGGTCGACGACCTTGGCGGCCTCCGACGGACAGATGCTCGCCCCTCCGGAGCGCTTCGCCAGCAGATCGAGGATCACCCGTTCGAGCGCGTCGCCCCGGGCGCCGGGCCCCCCGCGGCACGCCTTCGAGCAGTACCGGACATTCTCCCAGTCGCGCGCCCACTTCTTCCGCCAGGAGAAGGGACGACCACAGGTGTCGCAGATTCGGTCGGGGGGTGTGGGGGCCATCGGGATGTCGTCGGGTGGTGTGGATACACGGGCCCACGACGACATGGTCGGATCATCGCGGCCATCTTATCGTAAAAGACTGAGGGGTTCGCCGGATCGGGGGCCCTGTACGAATTCGCTGGATCGACTTCGGCCCGCTCGAATGCACGATGCGGGTCAGTTCAATCATCAGGAGGGAAGATGAGGACGTTCGGACGTCTGATGCTTCTGGGCGCCACAGTCGCGCTCGTCGGAGCACCCGTGTCCGCCCAGACCACGTACGGCGGTGACTTCGCCGAGGCGGAACTCGCCCGGTTCGGAAGCACGCTCGCCGTGGGCGGCGGACAGGTATTCGTCGGGGAGAGCGACACGCGCATTCGCCCCGGCGCGGTCTATGTATATGAGAAGCAGGGCGCCAACTGGGTGGAGATGCAGGAACTCAACGCACCCGACGCCGAGTGGGGCGACGGGTTCGGTGCAGCCATCTCCGTCGAGGGCGTCAACATGTTCGTCGCCGGAGCCGGTGGCGTGCACGCCTTCTCGAAGAGTGGCGGCACCTGGTCGTACAGCTCGACGCTCGACGTCGAGGCCCCGACCGCCATGGCGCTCGAGGGTGGCTACGCCGTCATCGCGGAGGCGGGCGCCAACGATGGTGCGGGGACGGCCCACCTCTTCCGGGAGGACGCGGGCACCTGGATGAACATCGGGATGGTCGCGGCCGAAGGGCTCGGCCCGAACGACGGCTTCGGCGCCGCGGTCGACTTCGCCGGTGACATGGCGGTCATCGGTGCGCCGGGCACCAACAACCGTGCGGGTACCGTCTACGCGTTCCGGATGTCGATGGACGGCATCGAGATGATCGGACAGCTCGACGCGGGCCAGGAGCGCAACGACCAGTTCGGTTCTTCCGTGCTCATCGATGACGAGTACGTCGCGGTCGGCGCCCCGCTCAGCGGCGGCACCGGCGCGGTCTACGCCTTCCTCGAGAATGAGGATGGTGAGTGGGAGAGCGACCTCCGCCTGGCCCCGTTCGACGGGGAGATGGCACGAGGACGCAATCCGGGAACGCGCTTCGGAACGACGCTCGCAGCGAACGGCGACCTCAAGCTCGCCGGCTCTCGGACGGGGTTGTACGCCTTCGACATGTCCGGCGCTCCCGACATCTCGGTGACCAAGTGGTCCGGTGGTGATCTCGCCGACGGCGGCTTCGGCTCGTCCGTCGCGGCGACGTCGGACTTCGTGGCCGTCGCCGCTCCGACCACGGATGGTGGCATCGGCACCGTCACGATCTACGAGAACGGCGAGGTGACCGGCACACTGGAGGGCACCGCCGAAGAGTTCGATCCGGTCACCGGGGAAGAGGTCCGCTGCAACGACAACGCCGCCTCGAACTTCGAGTGCGACAATGTGGACCTCGTATCCTTCATCCCCGTTTCGCAGCTCACGGGTGACGGGTCGACCGGCATCAACACCAACGACAACTGGGGCTGGGAAGATCCCGAGACGGACCGCAAGTACGCGATCATCGGGATGCAGGACCGGACGTCGTTCGTCGACATCACGGATGCGCTCAATCCGCGGGTCGTGGGAATTCTCATGATGACCGAGGGCGCGAACCGCAGCTCCTGGCGTGACATGAAGACCTTCCAGGATCACGTGTTCATCGTTTCGGACGGTGCGGGCCAGCATGGGATGCAGGTGTTCGACCTGACCCGTCTTCGCGATCACATGAGCGGTGAGCCGGTCATGTTCGACGAGGACGCCATCTACACGGATGTCGCCAGCGTCCACAACATCGTGATCAACACCGACATCGGGCACGCGTACGCGGTGGGTGCCCGGGGTGGTGGCGAGACCTGCGGTGGTGGTCTGCACATCATCGACATCAACGATCCGCAGAACCCGGTGTTCGCGGGCTGCTTCAGCGATCCGCAGACGGGTCGAGCCGGCACGGGCTACACGCACGACGCACAGTGCACGACGTACAACGGCCCCGATGCCGACTGGCAGGGCCGCGCGCTCTGCTTCGCCGCCAACGAGACGGCGATCTCGATCTCCGACGTGTCCGATCCGTCGGCCACGATCGCGATCTCGAACGCGACCTACCCCAGCCCGGGCTACACCCACCAGGGGTGGCTTTCGGACGACCAGCAGTGGTTCTTCGTGAACGACGAGCTGGACGAGACGAGTGGGCTCGTGGAGAACACCCGTACGCTGATCTGGGACGTCTCGGATCTGGATGATCCGCAGCTCGTCACGGAGCACTTCGGGACGCAGGAATCGTCGGATCACAACCTGTATGTGCAGGGAAATCTGATGTTCCAGTCCAACTACGTGTCGGGTCTTCGGATCCTCGACATCTCCGATCCGGCCAATCCGGTCGAGGTGGCGTACTTCGACACGGTACCGTATGGCGACAACAGCCCGGGCTTCAGCGGCTCGTGGTCGAACTACCCGTACTACGGTGACGGTACGGTCCTCGTGACCTCCGGCGCCGAGGGAATGTTCATCGTCCGGCCGACGGTCCGCAGCACGGTCTTCTAGGAGATCGATCGGGGCGGACCATAGCGTCCGTTCCTGCGGTATATTTCGGGGGAGGGAGAGCCTTGCTCTTCCTCCCCCGCGTCGTTGTGGTCCTGCCGAGGGGTCGGACCGCGCGGTGCGGTCGAGTCGACAACGACGTTCGAATTCCCCACGCCCCCGTGTGAATCGATATGCGGACTCTCCTCAGCATGCGCGCCTTCGCCGGCGCAGCCCTTCTCGCTCTCGGCCTCGGGGCCGCGGTGCCCGCCCAGATACAGGCGCAGGCTTCCGTGCAGGCATCGGACCCCGGACACGAGTACGTCTACGTCGCCATTCAGGGGGACGCCCAGATCTCGGTACTCGACGCGACAACGCTGGAAGAGGTACAGCGTATCGACCTCACCGCACTCGGCTTCAGCGACAACGCGAAGCCCCATCACATCGCCGTGGATCCGGACGGCAGCCACTGGTACGTCTCGCTCATCGGAGACAACCGGGTCCTGAAGTTCGACCGCGAGAACCAGATCGTCGGTCAGGCGCAGTTTCAGGTGCCGGGGCTGATGATCCGCGCCGCGGACTCGAATCGCCTGTATGTCGGGCGATCGATGGCCGCGGTGAATCCGCCCACGTCCATCGGCGAAATCGACACCGAGACGATGCTGGTGGAGGAGGCGGACGTCTTCTTTCCCCGGCCGCACGCGCTCGAGTACTCGCCGGAACTGGGTCGGATCTTCTCGGCGAGCCTGGCTCAGAACCAGATGGGTTCGATCGACGCGGAGAGCTTCGACATGGAGCTTCTCAACCTGGACGGTCCGGTCCACACGCTCGTGCAGTTCGCGATCTCGCCCGACGCGTCGACGCTCGTCGCGACGGGTGAGATGACGGGTACGCTGCTGATCTTCGACCTCGCGGACGCGGATCAGCCGGCGCTGCGGGCCAGCGTCCCGGTGGGATCGCGGCCCTGGCACCCGATCTTCAGTGACGCCAACACCGTATGGTTCGCCGTGAAGGGCGACAACGCGGTGGTCGCGGTCGACGTCGAATCGGCGGAGGTCGTGCACCGGATCGAGGCACCGTCGCTGTTCGCGCCGCATGGATCGACGATCGCGGATGGGAAGCTGTTCGTGACCTCGAACGGACCGGGTGGCATGCAGATGGGCGACATGTCCGCCGAGCCGATGGACCCCGCCGACATGGACCATTCGGACATGGACCACGCGGCCATGGGGCACGAGGCGGGTGACATGCCGACGACGGGTACGGTCACGGTGATCGATCTCGAGACGCTCGACGTGGTCGGCGTCATCGAGATGGGTGCGAACACGACCGGCATCGGGTCGCGGTGAGGCGCTCGAGGCTCTGCGCCGCCGCTCTCGTCGCGGCGGTGGGATCGGCGGCGTGTGGTGGTGCATCCGTCGCCGGCGACGCCGACACCGGGACGGCGCCCCGAACCGGCCCGGCGAGCTTCTCGCTCAACGACCCCCTGGAGCGGGAGGTCGCGCCCTTCGAGGTGGTTGGGCCGGAGGGCGATGCCTACCCGTGGCCGTTCCTGGGTGGCTTCGAGGTTCCCCGTCCGCAGTTCGGGGACATCGACGGCGATGGAGACCTCGATTTCTTCGTCCAGAAGTACTCCAACTCGCTGATGTTCTTCGAGAACACCGGGACGCCCGAGGAGGCCGACTACGTCTGGCGGACCTCACGCTGGCAGGATCTCGAGGTGGGAGAGTGGGCGAGGCTCTACGACGCGGATGGCGACGGGGATCTCGACATCTTCCACGAGTTGCGGTCCAGCTACATGCGGTACGTCGAGAATGTCGGCACCCCCGAGGAGGCCCGATACGACACGGTCCGTGACTCGGTGCGTGTCGTGGGCGGGGGTGCGCTCTTCGCCGACGCCCAGAACATCCCCTTCTTCATCGACATCGACTGCGACGGAGCCTTCGACGTCTTTCTCGGTCGGATCGACGGAACGGTCTCTCGGTACGAGTTCGACGGGTTCGACGGCCGCACCCCCACCGTCGATCTCGTCGCGGAGCGGTTCGAGAACATCGAGATCGTGGCCGAGATGGGCGTCGCCGGTCAGAACCGCGGCGGCCCCGGTCCGACGGCGAAACACGGCGCCAACTCGATGGCGTTCGCCGACTACGACGACGACGGCGATCCCGACCTCTTCTGGGGCGACTTCTTCGAGCCGGGGCTCCTGCTGATCGAGAATATCGGCACCTGTGAGCGGCCGGATCTCGACGTCGAACCGGAGCTGATCCCCGCCGATCGCGAGGTGTCGACCAGCGGGTACAACGCCCCCGCGCTCGTGGACATCGACGCGGACGGAAACACCGATCTGGTGATGGGCGTGCTGGGTGGAGCCTTCAACGCCAACCGTACGGCCGCGAACAACCTGTACTTCTACCGCGGGACGGGTGCGGACACCTTCGAGTTCGTGACCTCCCGCTACCTCGGCCAGATCGACATCGGCTCGGACGCGGTCCCGGCCTTCGGGGATCTGGACGGTGACGGCGACCTGGATCTGCTTCTGGGCTCCCGGCTCGACCCGGAGAGTGCGGACGCACCGCCGCTTCACCACTACGAGAACACCGGCACGGTACGGTCGCCGCGCTACGTGTTCGCCGGCACGCTGGACGACGTCGCCTACACCAACTCCGCCCCCGAGCTGGGGGATCTGGACGGTGACGGCGACCTGGATCTCCTGCTGGGCACCTTCAACCGGGACGTGCGGTGGTTCCGGAACGACGGCACGGCCTCGGCTCCGCTTTTCGTGTCCGCGTCCGAGGAGCCGATCGCCGATCTGCCCCGCGGCAGCTACTCGACGCCGGCGCTCGGCGACCTGGACGGCGACGGCGATCTGGATCTGGTCGTGGGTGAGTCGTCGGGGGAACTGAACCTCTTCGAGAACGTCGGTACCGCGACGGCTCCCGACTTCGAACTCGTCACGGAGAACCTCGCGGAGATCGATGCGGGGTCGAGGAGCAGCCCCACACTCGTGGACGTGGATGGCGATGGCGACCTCGACCTGGTGATCGGCGACGAGTCGGTCGGACTCATGGTGCACCGGAACACGGGCACACCACAGTCGGCGGAGTTCGAGACGACCGGTACAGCTCTCGGCGACTTCACGACGCGGCTCGCGCAGCCGCGATTCGTCGACCTCGATGCGGACGGCGATCTGGATCTCGTGATCGGGGACCAGGGCGGCGGCCTTCATCTCTACCACAACGGGGCTCGCTGAGCCGGTGGGGCGCCGCTCGGACCCCGCGTGGCGAGATCGGGCCGCGCTGGATCTCCTGACCCGGCGCGTTCTCCCGACATTGCCGTCCCTTCACGCCGGACCGTTGCTGATCGCCGGCGAGCCGTCTCCCGGCTTCGACGTCGACGGGGGGCGCCGCGTGGTCCGCTGGGATCGGATGGCGAGCCGTCGGGGAGCGGGAACGACCCTCCCGTCCGCCTCCGACATCGCTGTGGCGGCGGTCCGCATGGCTCGCTCTCGGGCGGCCCTGGACTTCATGGTCCGTGCGGTGGCCTCGACCGTGCGAAAGGGCGGACTCCTGCTGGTCTACGGGGCCAACGACGAGGGCGCTGGCGCCGTCACGCGCGAACTCGGCGAACTCGGTATCGAGGCCAGGACCTGGGCGTCCGGCGGACGTTGTCGGGTGGTCGGCGGCGTACTCGACCGACCTCCGGAGACTCTCGCCCTGTCGGATGTTCAGCTTGTCGCCCCGATCGACCTCCCGGGCGTCGGGGAGCGCGATTGGCTGGGGTATCCGGGGGTGTTCGCGGCCGGCCGGCTCGACGCCGGTACCCGCCTGCTGCTGCGCACGCTCTCGCGAATTCCACCCGAAACCGCCGTGCTCGACTACGGCGCTGGAACCGGGTTGATCGCGGCGGCGGCGGCGGGGCTCGGCGCGGAGGACATGACGCTGCTGGAGCCGGATGCCCTCGCCGCCGAGGCGGCTCGCCGAAACGTTCCCGGCGGACGGGTGGTGGAGGGCGCGGGATGGCCCCCGCTCGAGGGCACCCGCTTCGACCTCATCCTCTCGAACCCTCCCTATCACCAGGGCAAGGCGGAGACGGTGCAGCCTGTTCTCGACTTCATCCGGGGCGCTGCCGCGCATCTCGAGAGGCGCGGCAGGATCCGTTTCGTAGTGCAGCGGCGACTTCCGGTCGAGCACGATCTCACGCAGCGGTTCGACCATGTGGAGGTGGTCGCGGACGACGGCCCCTATCGCGTCTGGGAGGCCTGGCGCACGCTGTCTCCCGGGGAAGGCGGTTCCGAGGCCGCCGATGCGGACGGCTCCCACATGGACTTGAATCGAGGGAACTGATGTTCGCGCAGGTGATCACCGTGTTCGGCGCCCTGACCATCTTCGCCGTCGCGACGTCCATCCTGATCTGGGCGGCGCTGGCGGTGCCGTCGGGACGACGGCTTCTCGGCCGATGGTTCGGGCGTGGCGGACGCGAACTCCTGATCGGCGCCTGGCTCGTGGCCGCCGCAGCGACGGCAGGCAGTCTGTACTTCTCGGGCAGCGGGCTCGAGCCATGCCGCTTCTGCTGGTATCAGCGGATCGCGATGTACCCGCTGGTCGCCGTCCTCGGCGTCGCCGTCCTGCGGCGGGACCTCGGAGTGTGGCGGTACGCCGTGCCGCTCTCGGCCGGCGGACTGCTTCTGGCGATCTACCACGCGGCGCTGCAGCTCCAGCCGGCCCTCGAGGTCACCGAATGTGCGGTGACCGCCCCCTGCACGCTCCGCTACTTCGCGGTCTGGGGCTGGATCTCGATTCCGTGGATGGCGGGAGCGGCGTTCCTCTGGATCACGACACTCGTATCGGCCGCTGCGATTCTGTCGCCTCGTCCGGCCGACGTGACGGCGCCTCCTCCGGCGCACCCCTGACCTTCGCCGACACGTTGTAGCGATACCCGATCCAGATCAGCGACAGCCCGATCAGCTCCATGACGTACAGCACCTCCGTGTGCCCCATCCGGGTGGCGGTCCCTCCGATCCCCGGAAGGATCGCGCCGATCGCGATGTAGATGTTTCCGATCACGCGGTTCCGGGCTTCGACCACGCCCCGGAACTTCCAGGCCGACCACGCCGCTCCACCCGCCAGAAAGATGAAGGCGTAGATGTTCACGAGGGGGCTGAAGAGCCGCACCTCCTGCCACGCCATCACCGAGCCGGTCAGCCGGTGGCTTTCAACGAGGTCCATGTTGATCGGTGTGAGCAGCACGCCGACCGACGCGATCAGGACCACCGTCACGAGCGCCCAGCTCAGTCGATCGGCGGTCTTCCGCGAAAACAGCAGGTAGACCGTTCCCTGCGCCAGCGGCGCACCCCCGAGAAGAGCCCCGGAGATGTACCAGCTCCGGAAGATCGTCTCGTTCCAGCCGAACAGCGTCGTCCACGATTCGGTGAACGTTCCCACGCCGTACAGCGCGATCCCGGCGGCCCACCACAGGAGGTGGGGAGCCTCCTTCCCCTGCTCACGTCGGTCCTTCCACCGCCGATACACGCGCGGGGCGAAGAGGACTGCGACGATCGTCGTGAGGATCGGGATGTAGTGGACCAGTCCGGGTCCGTTCATCAGAAGTCGACGGAGTACGTGAGAAGGAGAGCGCGCTTCGGCTCGGGGCGGAAGAAGGTTGCGTTGGTCGACTCCGCGTACAGCTCGTCGGTCAGATTCATGACCGCGAGCGTGAGGAGGTGCCGAGTCCCGGCGACCTCGGCGACTTCACCCCCGAACCTGAGGTTCTGGACGGTGAAGCTCGGCAGCACCTCGCCGATCGGGTTCTCGAAGATGTCGATGTCCCTTCGCTCACCGCTGTGGCGCAGGCGCCAGTCGGCGAACCAGCGACCGTCGTTCGAGGTCCATCCCAGCGTGCTCGTGAACACCGACGAATAGGAGTCGCCGACCGGTGTCTCCGGATCGTTGGCATCCTCGGAATCGAGCTCGGAGAAGGTGCTCTCGACGCGGAATCCGGCGGGGAGTCGAACCTCGGCCGCCACCTCGTAGCCGGTGAAGACGAGTTCGTCGACGTTCACGTTCCGGAAGGCGGGAAGCCCCTGGATCTCGACCGGCTGGTCGAGTTCGTCCTGAAGTGGTGCGACGGCGATGCCGTCGTCGATGCGGTTCCTGAACCAGAAGCCCTCGACGGAAAAGCGGTCGTTGGTGAAGCGTGCGCCCAGGTCCACGTTGAGGCTCTTCTCGGCCTGAAGGTCGAGGTTCCGGGCCTGATAGCCGGCGCCCTCGGGCGTCGGTCCGTCGAAGAAGCGCTCGACGAGGTTGGGCGTCCGGAAGGCACTTCCGACGGCTCCGATCAGGGAGAAGGACTCGCTCAGGTCGTAGATCGCATTCACGGCCGCGACCGCTACGTTGTCGGAGTCGTCCACGGGCTCCTGATCCGGCAGCCCCTCCGTCTCGAACGTCTCCGCATTCGTGTTCTGGTATCGCACGCCGCCGACCAGATTGAACCGGTCGCTCACGTCGATGTCCGCCTGCACGAACGCTCCCGAACTGAAGAACTCGGCCGTCGGGATCTGTGGGCGATCGGATACCGTGGTCTGCGGCGGACCGAAGCCGACGACCGTCGTGACCGCCCGGTCGGTGCCCTCGGCGCGATCACGGAAGCCGTCGACGCCGTAGGTCAGGAGAACGCGCTCACCGAGAAGCTTCTGTGCCTCCGCCCGGAAGCCCCAGGTCGAGACTTCGGTGTCGCCGCGCGTGTCGAACTGCAGCCCGGCCTGCGGTGCATTCGGAATCCCGAAGCTCGTGAAGAGCGAGAGCTCGAGAGTGCGGTCGTTGTCCTGTGTGTAGCCGAGTACTTCCACACGGTCGGCGAGGGTGTTGTCGAGCTGCTCGAAGCGAACGCCTCCGGTGAACTTCCGGAAGTTCTGCTCGGGATAGTCGATGGCGACCTCGGCCTCGCCGGGCGCGTAGTCCGCCGGGGAGACCCGACCGAAGCCGGCGTCGTCGGCGTCGTACGATTCGAACTGTCCGAACACGCTGGCGTTGTCGGCGAGATCGTATCCGAGCCGGAGATCGAAGCTCTGATCTTCCACGCCGGTGTCCAGGACGGTCGCGTCGTCGGCCAGCGTGATGTTTCCGAAGCTCCCCGAAGGCGCCTGGTAGGCCGACGTTTCACGTGTGCTGGCACCCAACTGCCAGTTGAAGTCGCCGGCGCGACCGGCGAATCGACCCGAGAAGCGGTTCTGGTCGCCCGCCTCTCCGTACCGGTAGGAGGCGCGGCCACGAATTCCGTCGGCGGGAGGCGTCGCGGTGATGATGTTGATCACGCCACCGATCGCGTCCGATCCGTAGAGGACCGAGGCGGGGCCGCGCACGACCTCGACACGTTCCACCGCATCGATGTCGACGAGCGCCGGGATCTCGCCGAAGTCCTGCTGACGACGGGTGTTGTTCATGCGGAGGCCGTCCTGCAGGAGCAGAAGCCGCTGCCCACGCTGACCTCGGATGGATGGGCGGGTCTGGTTGGCGCCCACACCCGTGACCTCGAGACCCGGGAGCGTGCGGAAGAGGTCCGCCACGTTGTTCGGCTGGAGCCGCTGGATCTGGACGTCGCCGACCACCGACACCGGCCGCGGGATGGTGCGGACCGCCTGGGCATCCCGTGTCGCCGTGACCGCGATCCGGTCGAGAACGAAGGAGATCGTGTCGGGCGGGCTCTCGGCGTTGGTATCCTGCGCGGCGAGAGGGGCGTCGATCGACGCGGAGAGGAGTCCGACCAGTGCGACGGTCGTGAGATGGCGATACATGAAGACATCCCGGCGGATGTGTTGAACGTTGAACTCGAGCCTGAACCTACCCGAGCGCCGGAACGTCCATAAGTCGGGATTCTACCGAATTCGCATACGTAGGAATACGCACCCCGGTGGGGGCGATCCGTGCTGCGGGCCGCGAAGGTCGGATCAGGAGTCCTCGAGGTCGATACCGAGCTCGATGACGAAACGGGTGAGTTCGGCCACCGACCCGAGCTTGAGCTTGTTCATCATGCGGAGGCGATGAGTCTCGACCGTACGGGTGGAGATCCCGAGAATGTCGCCGGTCTCCCGGTTGGTCCGGCCGCGTGCGGTCTCGGTCATCACCTCGCGCTCGCGCGGGGTGAGCGTGTCGAGACGTGCGCGTTGCCGGTCGAGCTCCAGCTCCTCCCGCAGGGCCACGGACAGCTGATGGGTCACGCGGTCCGGGAGGTGCTCGCGTCCCGCGAGCACGTCGGTGAGGGCTTCCCGGACATCCGCGGGGGCGGCGTCCTTGAGGACGTATCCGTCGGCCCCCGCGCGGATCGCCTCGAGGACGTACTCCGGGTCGTCGTGCATGGAGAGGATGAGCACGGCACCGTCCCACCCCTCGTCCCTGAGGGCCTTCACGACCTCCAGCCCCGTCTTCTCGGGCATGTTCACATCCAGAACCGCACAGTCGGGTCGGTGCTCGCGGATCAGTTCGATCGCTTCGGCACCGTCGGAAGCCTCGGCGACCACGGTGACGTCCTCGACACCTTCCAGGACGCTACGGATGCCGGCACGAACCACGTGGTGGTCGTCGGCGATTACGAGATCAGGCATTGCGTGCACCTGCAGGGGAATCGATCGGGATGCGTACGCATACACGCACGCCCCGACCGGTCTCTGAAAAGAGGTCCAGCTCACCACCGACGCCTCGGACCCGCTCGCGGATACCCGCCAGCCCGGTTCCTCGGCGCGCATCGCGGGCCGTGACGCCGTCGGGAAGACCCGGACCGTCGTCCTCCACGGACAGCTCGACGCATGTATCGTCGCCTCGGATGTCCACCTGGACGGTCGCGTCCGGCGCGTGGCGTGCCGCGTTCGCGAGCGTTTCCTGTACCGCACGGTAGAGAACGAGTTCGATGTCGTCGGACAGTTCGGGGAGCGAGCCCGATTCGTTCAGCCGAACGTCGAGACCGTGCCGGGAGACGTAGTCGCGGACGGCTGCCCGCACCGCCGCGGCAAGGCCGAGGTGGTCCAGCGCGGTCGGTCTGAGGTTCCCGGTGACCCGACGGATGCTCCGGATGCCCTCTGATACCAGTTCACGGGCTTCGTCCAGCGCCTCCTTCTGCTCCGGCGAGGACCGCTCGCCCACCATCCCCAGCCGGAGATTGACCGCCGCCAGGACCTGAGCCGTCTCGTCGTGCAGTTCGCGCGAGAGGCGGTCGCGCTCCTCCTCGTGTCGCCGGACGAGCTGCTCCTGGAGGTCCTCCAGCTCGCGGCCTCGCTCCTCGCTCTGTGCGGTGAGGTCCGCGTTGTGGAGGGCCGCCCCCATCTGCTGGCCGAGGGCGCGCAGGAAGGTGTCGTCGAGGGCATTGAAGGGGTCGCGGACCCGTCCGACCAGAAGAAGGGCGCCCAGGATCCCCTCGCCGCCGAGGATGGGGATGGCCGCCACGAAGGGAGCCACGTCACCATCCGTCGGCGTCGCCACGCGGGGCTCACCGGTCCGCATGAGCTCGTCGAGCAGCTCGACGGTCGCGGCCGAGGGCTCGCCGGTGCGCCATTCCGTAGCATCCCCGGAGGCAGCGAGAAAGCCCTTCCCGGGTGCCCACAACGCGCTTCCGGTCACCCCCCGCAGCGATGTGGCACGTGCGAGGAGGGCGTACCGAATCGCCCCGGGCGTGCGAGCCGACTGAAGCTCGCTCGAGAGCGCGGAGAGCGCCCGGATTCCCTCCCGAAGGTCCTCCTGCACGAGCAGGAGGATGCCCGTCCCGACCCAGAGCTGGAACCCGAGATCGAGATAGTAGCCCCAGGGGTTCCAGGCGCCCCGGGCGCGAAGGAAGGGGTAGTCGAGGTGGTGAAGCGCCCACAGCGCCAGCGCCAGGGCGAGCCATTTCGCCGCCGCCGACCCGGCGGCACGTGCATATCCCAGGACCGCCGCGGCCGTCACGCCCGTGGCCACGCTGAGGAAGATCACGGCGGGGAGCGCAGCCGCGAGGAAGTTGTCCATCTCGTAGATCGCGAGATGCGACCAGACGATCGGGAAGAGCGCCACCCCGAGGTACTTCCAGCGCCACTCCGTCCCCCGCGTGAAGACGAGGGTGGCCCAGAGCAGGGCGAGCGCCGTCAGCCCCGTGAGTACCTGATGCCAGTACAACCACACGAAGCCCTCCGTGTGGAGGAAAACCACGATGGCCGCGAGTCGGCAGGTGTAGACCCCCCACGCGACGGCCCACCCCCGGAACCACGGTTTGCGGTACCGCCGCTCCAGCAGGACGAAGAGGATGAACAGCCCGAGGGTGACCGCCCCCTGAAAGTAGGCGGCGGCGAGTTCGCTGGTGGCGGCGGCGGGAACGGACAGGTCCATGACGATCAAGGTGGGGAGTCGGGAGCGGCTTGGGCAGGGTCCCGTGATGTGGCCCCTTCCCGACTCGCACGGTGGCCGGGCCCCGCCGGGGTGGATCGCGAACGCACATCGCGGGATATATCGACACGCTCGTGCAGCGCGCGCCTTACACACACGGAGCTGACAGATGCGGTTCGCCCCACTGCGACACACCCTCGTTCTCGGCGCCGTCCTCGTCGTCGCGGCTTCATGCAGCAGCGGGTCCGAGCCGGTGGTGCCGTCCAATCTCACCATCGTGGACGGAGACATCGTCCTGACCGAGATCGGCGATACCGCGACGATCATCGCCACCGTACGGGATCAGAATGGAGAGCGGATCACCGACGCCCGGTTCACCTATACGTCCGCGAGAGAGAATGTCGTGACGGTGTCGTCCACGGGCGTTGTGACGGCGACGGGCGAGGGGAGCGCGATCGTCACCGTTCGCTCGGGCGACCTGACGGGCTCCGTCGCCGCCTTCGTCGAGATTCCGCCGCAGTTCACGATTCGCAAGTCGGTGCAGTCGTGGTTCGGTGGTACGGCCGACAGCCCGTCGAACCCACCGCTGTCCGGCTTCGAATTCCGGATTCGTGACGCCGCCGGGTCGAGCCGGACCGTGACCACCGACGCGTCCGGCGCGGCACGGACGACCCTCGACCCCGGGTCGTACACCGTCACCGAATCGAACGACCTCGGTCTCACCGACTTCACCGGGTCGGTGAACATAGAGATCTCGAGCGGTGTGCCCTTCGACCTGACGTGGGTCAACCGCCAGCTCGCCGCGACGAACGCTCCGAGAGCCATCGTCAATGCGAGTCCGCTCTCCCTGCCGGTGGGTGACAACAACCTGACGGAGGTGCGGCTCTGGGCGGGGAACTCGGCGGACCCCGACGGGGACGCGCTGACGTACTCCTGGGAGGCGCCGGGCGGGACCTTCATCGGATCCGCGGACGCACCCGCCGCACGGCTCACCTTCCCGGGTGGCGCCAGCCAGACGATCACCCTGACCGTCGACGACGGGAATGGGAACCAGGATGTCGAGGCGGTGCAGGTCTCCGGTGCCCCGGCCCTGCCCGCCGCGGGCAACTTCGACATCGAGCTCGTCCCGATCGAGCCGATCGAGGATGCCGACGCGCAGGCCGCCTTCGATCTCGCCGAGGCGACCTGGGAGTCCATCATCCGGAACGATCTCCCGGATATCGAGGTCAACCTTTCCGCAGATCAGGCATCGAACTGCTACGACGACGCCGTGGCCATCAACGAGGTCATCGACGACGTACGGATCTACATCGAGTTTTCGAACATCGACGGTCCGGGGAACACGCTGGCGTCCGCGGGCCCCTGTTTCATCCGGGTGCCGCCGGGTGGGAATGCGACGCCGATCTTCGGTGTCATGCGCTTCGATTCGTCCGACTTCGGCAATCAGCCCGCGTCCACGCTGAACCAGATCATTCTCCACGAGATGGCTCACGTGCTCGGGCTGGGTACCCTCTGGAGGCGGAACGACCTGCTCGTCAATCCCTCCTGCCCCGACACGAATGGGGACGGACCCGGCGACTGTCTCGCCACCGACCCCCCCGGTCCGGACACCCGGTTCGTCGGGCCCGAAGGATCTGGTGCATACCAGGCGCTCGGTGGACTGCTCGGAGCCGACGTGCCCGTCGAGAACGGGGAGGGGATCGAGGCGGGTCCCGGGTCCCGGGACGGACACTGGCGGGAGGTGGTCTTCGGCACCGAGCTCATGACTCCCCGGATCCAGGGCGGGGTCGCCAATCCACTCTCGCTGATGACCATCGCGTCGCTGGCGGACATGGGGTATGTCGTGGACTTCGCCCAGGCCGAGAACTACAGCGTTCCCGGTCAGACGCCCTTCCCGAGCGGAGCCGCCATCCTCTCGGGTCCGGAGGCGATCGACCTGACCAATGACATCCGGACGGGTCCGATCTTCGCGATCGGTCAGGATGGTCGGGTCCGGACGGTCGTGGGCGGCAACTGAGAAGAGGGCGAATCGGCGCGGCCCGCGCTGAATCGGTGTCCGCCGTCCATGGCCGCGGACCCGTGGTGTGAACCCGCCCTAGATGCGGCCGCCGCCGGCCAGCGTCTCCAGGATCTCGGCAGCCCTCGCGCGGGCGGGCTCGAGCGTCCCCTTGTCGCGCCGTCGTTCGACGTTCCGGTACTGGAAGTTCATCCTCCGGTTGTCCGAAAGGCGTTCCTCGTGCCGGGCGAGGAAATCCCAGTAGAGTGCCGTGAAGGGGCAGGCGTCCTCGCCCGACGCGGTCTTCGGATCGTACCGGCAGTCCTTGCAGTGATTCCCCTGCCGACCGATGTACGCCCCCGACGCGCAGTAGGGCTTGGTGCCGACCAGCCCGCCGTCGCCGAACTGACTCATGCCGAGCGTGTTCGGGAGACTCACCCAGTCGATCGCGTCCAGGTAGAGCGCCATGTGCCACTCGTGGAAGCGGTACGGATGGACGCCGGCCAGCTGGGCGAACAGTCCGAGCACCATCAGTCGCTGGATGTGATGCGCGTAGCCGTGGGCGAGGACATTCCGCATCGCGTCGCGAACGCACACCATGTCGGTGTCGCCGTCCCAGAAGAAGGCCGGGACGTCCATCCCCTCCTCGCATTCGAGCGCATTTCGTTCGGCGTACTCCGGCATGAACGTCCAGTAGATGCCACGGACGTACTCGCGCCATCCGAGAATCTGGCGGATGAAGCCTTCGACGGCGTTGATCGGCGCATGCCCGCTGTGGTGGGCGTCCTCGGCGGCCTCGATGGCGTCGCGGGGATCCAGGAGCTTGAGGTTCAGGACGACGCTGAGCCGCGAGTGATACAGGAAGTCCGTTCCGGTCCAGAGCGCGTCCTGGTACGTACCGAAGCTCGGCAGGCGGTGCTCGATGAAGTCGTCGAGCGCGGCGCGGGCGTGTTCGGGGGTGACCGCCTCGCCGAATCCCTCCAGCGATCCCGGGTGGTCGGGCCAGCGTGACTCGACGAGGTCGAGCACGTCGCGCGTGACGTCGTCCGGATCGAAGGTCGGAATCTCCGGAAGGTCTCCCGGTCCGTCCTTCCCGAAGCTCTCCCGGTTGTCGCTGTCGAAGTTCCACTCCCCCCCGACGGGGTCGCCCCCCTCCATCAGCACGCCGTCACGCTTCCGCATGTGCCGATAGAAGTCCTCGAGAAGAAAGCGCTTCCTGCCGTCGGCCCACTCGCGGAAGTCGACGATCCGGCAGAGAAAGTGTTCGTCTTCGAGCAGCTCGATGGCGCTATCGTCCGACGCTTCCCGCTCTGCCGACAGATCCTTCAGCATCGTCCGGACCCGCCAGTCACCGGGCAGTACGGCCACCACGCGCTCCGGCGCCAGGTGCTCCAGACCCTCGGCCAGCAGCTCGCGGAAGGATGGGGCGCGATCCTCCGCGGGATCCGTCTGGAGCTGGTGGTAGTGGACCGTCCATCCTTCGTCGCGACGGCGATCCCGGTAGTGACGCATGGCGGCGAGGAAGACGGCGATGCGGCGTTTGTGGGAGGGTACGTACTCGATCTCGTCGGCCACCTCGGCCATCCAGATGGCGTCATGCTCCGGATCGAGGTCGAGCCGACCGGGCACGCCGTCGTCGAGCTGGTCGCCGAAGACGAGGAGAAGTGTCCGAACGCTCATCGGTCGACGGCGGGAACCCGTCTCGCCACCATCACCACCCCCATGATCCCGGACCACCCTTGAAGGGGCCCTTCACCCACGAGGTCACCCATCCGCCGTAGAACCCGCCAGGCTGGGGCTGCACCTGCTCCCCACCGACGGTGACGTCGTCGAAGGGCGCGGCGTAGAAGGCCACATGATCGCGGATTTCCTCGAAACGGGGCGTCGGGTCCGGATAACTCCATCCGACGCGCTCGATCCGCGCGCCCTCGACCGAGACGGTCCAGTACTTCGCTGCACCCTTCCACTCGCACATCGAGCCCCCGCCGGCCGCCTCGAGATGTTCGGCGGCGAGGTCGTCGGGCGGGAGATAGTAGGATGGCGGGTGGCTCGTCTCGAGCACACGGAACGCCTCGGTCGTGTCGGCGAGAACCACGCCGCGGTGCACGATGCGGATTCGTCGGCTCTCCCGTTCGAGAGCCGGGGGGCGCGGGTAGCGCCAGACGGATTCCTCGTCCGGGCCTGTCGGTTCGGCGCGGACGCCGAAGGGGAGTCGGGGGGTCATGGTCGGAGCTACTCCGACGTCCGGTGGTGGGTCCGGTGGCGGGGCCGGGCGCGGATCCGGGCGGGACCCGGGCGACCATCGCGTCCGCGCGGCCTCCGCGCCGTACGCCCACCCCGAACACTCTCGCGAGCCGGCGTGTCGATTGACCGAGGACGTTTCGCGCCACACACTGGACGTCCATCACCGATCACCAACGGAGTACCCGGATGAACCTCCCGTCCCGCACCGCCTTCGGCATCTTCGCGCTCGCGAGTGTCGTCACCCTCCACGCACCGACCACACTCGACGCGCAGCAGCGTGCGCCGCTCGATCCCGGCCCGAACGCCGCGGCCTTCGAGGGAGTCGGCTACCGTCTGGTCGGTCCGACCCGTGGTGGCCGCGCCACGGCCGTCGCCGGTCACCGCGCCCATCCGGAGACGTTCTACATGGGGGCGACGGGGGGCGGAGTCTGGAAGACGGACGACTGGGGCACCACCTGGCGCCCGATCTCCGACGGGTACTTCGCCACCGGGTCGATCGGCGCGATCAGCGTCGCTCCCTCGGAGTCGGACGTCGTCTGGGTGGGCACCGGCTCCGACGGACTGCGATCGAACGTGATCGTCGGGAAGGGCGTGTACCGCTCGATCGACGCCGGTGAGACGTGGACGCACGTGGGCCTCGACGAGGCCGGTCAGGTCGGCGCCGTCGTGGTCCATCCGGACGACCCGGACGTCGCCTGGGTGGCGGCGCAGGGCGACCCCTTCGGAAAGAACGACATGCGCGGCGTCTTCCACACGACGGATGGCGGCGCGACCTGGGATCACCAGCTCTTCGTGTCCGACTCCGTCGGCGTGATCGACATCGAGATGCATCCCACCGATCCGGACGTCCTCTACGCCGGCGCCTGGCGCGGCGAGCGCAAGCCGTGGACGATCATCTCCGGGATGGAGGAGGACGCCCGGGAGGACGGCATCTGGCGGTCGCTCGATGGTGGTGAGACCTGGGAGTACAGCTACATCGGGCTCGAGAGCAACCTGATCGGGAAGATCGACTTCGCCGTATCGCCGGCCGACCCGGATCGGGTCTACGCGCTGGTCGAGACGAAGGAGCCCGAGGAGGGCCTCTACCGCTCCGACGACCGCGGCGCGACGTGGCGGCTGGTGAGCGGTGGGTTCCAGCGGATCATGGACCGCCCCTTCTACTACACGAATGTGGACGCCGACCCGACCGACGCCGACAAGGTATGGGCCAGCGCCACGCAATTCTGGTACTCGGCGGACGGAGGCGAGACCTTCGAGCGCCGCAGCACGCCGCACGGGGACAACCACGACCTGTGGATCAACCCCGACGATCCGATGATCATGGTCCAGTCGAACGACGGTGGGACCAACGTCACGCGGGACGGCGGCCGCACCTGGTCGACCCAGAGCAATCAGCCGACCGCCGAGCTCTACTCGGCCGATATCGACGATCGCTACCCGTACTGGATCTACTCCGGCCAGCAGGACAACAGCACACTGCGCGTTCCGTCCGGTCCGGCGCCGGGTGTCGACGCGGGCTACCTCGAGTCGGTGGGCGGCTGCGAAACCGGTCCCGTGGTGCCGAAGCCCGGCAGCGACGGGATGATCGTGTACGCCAACTGCAAGGGCCGCTTCGGCACGTGGTCGGGACGGACGGGCCAGGAGCGCCAGTACTACGTGGGCGCCGCCAACATGTACGGGACGAATCCGGCGGAGCTGAACTATCGCTTCCAGCGCGTGGTGCCGATCGAGATCTCTCCGCACAACCCGGACGTGGTCTACCACGGCTCGCAGTACGTCCATCGGACCACCGACGACGGGGTCACCTGGGAGACGATCTCGCCCGACCTGACGGCCTTCCGCGAAGAGCGCCAGATGGTCTCGGGCGGACCGATCACGCGGGACGCGACGGGTGAGGAGCACTATTCGACGCTGTACGCGGTGGAGGAGTCGCCGTTACAGGAGGGCGTCATCTGGGCCGGCGCCAACGACGGCCCGATCCACGTGACGCGCGACGGCGGGGAGAGCTGGGAGAACGTCACGCCCTCCGACCTGCCGCCGGAGGGACGGGTGCAGACCATCGACCCGTCGCCGCACCGTGCGGGCAAGGCGTACGTGGCGGTCTACCGCTACCAGCTCGGCGACTACGCGCCATACATCTACCGCACCGACGATTACGGCCAGAGCTGGACGCGTCTGACCGACGGTGCGAACGGGATCCCGGGCGACTGGCCCACACGGGTGATCCGGGAAGATCCCGAACAGGAGGGGCTGCTGTACGCCGGCACCGAGTTCGGCCTGTTCGTCTCGATGGACGACGGCGAAAGCTGGGAGCCGCTGCAGCGGAATCTTCCGACCACGCCCATCACCGACATGAAGGTCGTGGACGGGGATCTCGTGATCTCGACGATGGGACGCTCCTTCTGGGTGATGGACGACCTCTCGCCGGTGCGTGCGGCAGCGCGTGGCTTCGATCGGACCACGGCCCAGCTCATGCCCACCCGGGACGCGATCCGGCGGCGCGGGGGCGACGACTTCGACTTCGGCACGCAGCTCGAGCCGAGCTTCGCACCCGCGGGCGCCTACATCGACTACTGGATTCCCGAGACGGGCCTGACACGGCCGTCGGTCGAGATCGTGATGCCCGATGGGCGCGTCGCCCAGACCTGGCAGGGGGCCGACACCCGTACCGAGGTGGAAGACCAGGAGATGCGGGCGCCCTTCATGCGGCGGGACGGACGTCAGGGTGTGTCCGATCAGCCGGGGGCCCACCGCCTGGTGTGGGAGTTCGACGTGGCGTCGGAGGCGGGGCGTGGTCTCTCCGCCTATCCCGGCACCTACACGGCTCGCCTCAAGTCGGGCGAACGTGTCGTGGACGAGACGTCCTTCGAGGTCGTTCTCGACCCCCGCGTAGCCGCGGACGGAGTCTCTGCAGCCGACCTGGTCGCGCAGTTCGAACTGCAGGAGGAAGTCGCGGTCACCATGCGCGAGGCGCAGGAGGTGAACGAGCGGGTGGAGCAGGGCCGGGCACGCGCGACGGGCGCCACGAAGGAGGCGTTCGATTCGCTGTACTACCGCCTGAACGAGGTCGAGATCGGGAGCTACCCGACGCCCGAACTGCTGGGCCAGCTCGGGTATCTGGCCGGGATGATCCGTCGCGCCGACCAGCGCCCGGGACGGGACGCATACGAGCGGCACGAGGAACTGCAGGCGGAGTTGGAGTCGATCAGGACGGAGCTGGCACGTCTCGAGCGCCTGATCGCCGACGACCCGGACGCCGGAATCCGCTGACGGCGCCTCGACGGTCGGACCGCCGACGAGGGCGCGGACCCGTTGTCTGAACACGCCCCAGGCTGCTCATGACCCCGGAGGACACCGAGGTCGTCTGGGAGGAGGCTACTGCGCGTCTCGCGACCGACCCCACCTTCGGACAGGTAGTCCGCGAGGTCGGGTCGGTTCGCGTTCCCGCGGGTCGCTCCACGCGGTTCGCGGCGCTGGCGCGCTCGATCGTCTACCAGCAGCTGGCGGGTGCGGCGGCGCGCACGATCCACGGCAGAGTCGTCGAGGCGGTCGGCGGTACGGTCACCCCCGAATCGATCCGCGACACCTCGGAGGAGGCCCTGCGAGGCGCCGGTCTGTCGGCCGCGAAGCATGCGGCGCTCGTGGACCTCTCGACCCGCGTCGGCGAGGGGGACGTCGTGCTCGACGACCTCGACGATCTGGACGACGCGGCCGTGAAGGCGCGACTCGTCCGGGTGCGCGGCGTGGGCCCCTGGACGGCCGACATGTTCCTGATGTTCGCGCTCCGGCGCCCGGATGTGTGGCCGGTCGGCGATCTCGGTGTCCGTCAGGGAATGGCTCGACTGCTCGGGTGGGACGAGGCGCCGACCCCGAAGGAGCTGGATCTGGTCGGCGTCGGATACCGACCCTGGCGCAGCGCCACGGCGTGGTACTGCTGGAGGGCCCTCGAGTCCGGGTCGTGACCCGTTTCCTCTCCGGGGGGCACCCCTCGACGGTCGGTCTGTGGTACGCCGGTCGCCAGGCGGAGAATCCGGCCGATCGGGCCGGAGTCAGGAGCGCAGGCGGGCGCGTCCGGTGAGGATTCTCCACAGCGCCGCGATTCGTGCGTCCAGGTAGAGGTGGAACAGCAGGAGCGCTCGGGGCACCGATCGAGGTCGGAACGAGTGGATCCTGCGGAAGAGAACCGCGATCGCCGGGGCCAGGAGGGTCAGGGTGATCAGCAGCCCGAGCCCCGCCCATCCTCCGAAAACGATCATCGCCACGATCCCCGCCATCGTCGCGAACAGATGCACGAACATGAGGATCGTGGGCTTGTCGAGAAGCTGTCGGCGGGCCGTTCCGAACATGCCGAGGGCGTGCCATCGCTGCTTCCGGAAGAATCCGGTCAGCGTCTTGGGATTTCCCAGGTGCTTCGCCTCGATCCGCCACGACTGCCAGACGGTGAAGCCGGCCTGTCGGAGCCGCAGACACAGTTCGGCATCCTCGCCCGTCACGAGTGCCTCGTCGAATCCGCCCACCGCCTCGAAGGCACTCCGCATGCAGGCGAAGTTCCCGGCCGGCACCCACTCCACGGGACCGTTCTCCCGACCACCCCCGACCTCATTGAGTGCCTGCCAGTCCTCCTCGATCCACAGCGGGTCGTCCGGGAGTGCGTAGGTGCACCCCACGGATTCGGCCCCGGAGGAGTGCAGGACGTCGCGGATCCGGTCGAAGTAGTCGGGGGGGACGACGCAGTCGGCATCGATGAACGAGAGGACCGCGTTCGTGCCCTGCTCCGCGCCACGGTTCCGGAGCGCACCGATGGTGAGATCGGGTGCGTCGTGGACCTGAGCCTCCCCGGCATTCTCCCGAAGCCACTCGAGGGAGCCGTCCGTCGAGCCGTTGTCCATGACGACCAGGTGGGCCTCTGCTCCGCGAATCGCCTCGAGGAGGGGAGGGATCGTGAGAGGCAGGTACCGACGCGCATTGAACACGGGCATCACGACGGTGAAGCTCGGCTCGCGGTGGGGTTCACCGGTCGGGGTCATGCATCCGTGGGTCTGGGGCCGTCGGTGCGAGCCTGACGTCGATGTCGGGGGTCGCCAGCTCGCCATGAGAGCGTGTTTCGGGAATATACCCGCATCGTGCGGTCCCCGGCCACGTGGGGCTGCCGCTCGAAGCACGGGGTCCGACGAGCGGACCGCGTCTCCGCCTGGGGGGTTCAGCGATATGGTTCGTTTGTTCTCTCGTCCTCCATCCGGGCATACGTGAGATCGTGAAGGCACTCGTCACCGGCGCTACCGGCTACATCGGCGGTCGCCTCATCCCCCGACTGCTCCGTGCGGGGCACGACGTCCGCGTGTTCGTCAGAAATCCGTCGAAGCTTCAGGGCAGGGAGTGGGTGGACGATGTCGAGGTCTTCGAGGGTGACCTGCTGGAGCCGGAGACGATCCAGCCGGCCCTGGAGGGCGTCGATGCGGCGTACTACCTGGTTCATTCGATGTGCGCGGACGACGACTTCGAAGAGCGGGATCGGAATCTCGCACGCACCTTCGTCGAAGCGGCGAAAGACGTCGTTCCGCACACGATCTACCTGGGTGGGATCGTTCCGGGGACGGGCGCTTCGATGCACCTCTCGTCGCGTGCCGAGGTCGGCCAGATCCTCAGAGACGGTCTGCCCGCCACCGAGTTCCGCGCGGGGCCGATCATCGGGTCGGGGTCCGCATCCTTCGAGATGGTCCGGTACCTGACGCAGCGGCTACCGGTCATGCTCGCGCCGAGATGGATCGAGAACGAGGTGCAGCCCGTCGGTGTGCGTGACGTACTGCGCTATCTGGTCAACATTCTCGAACACGACCCGCTCGGTGTCGTGAACATCGGCGGTGACCGCCTGACATTCCGGCGAATGATGCTGGAGTACGCAGCGATCAGGGACATCCCCCGGCTCATCATCCCGGTACCGATCCTCGCCCCGTCGCTGGCATCACGCTGGGTCGGGCTCGTCACCCCGATTCCGAACTGCCTCGCCGGTCCTCTGGTCGAGGGGATCGTGGATCCCGTGGTCGCGGACACCTCGAAGGCGCGTGAGGTGTTCCCGGACATCGAGCCGATGAGCTACCACGACGCGGTGGAACTCGCCCTGGTTCGCGTACGGGATCGGGAAGTCCGTACGCGCTGGTCCGACTCGGCGGAGCAGAGCTTCACCCTCGAGGACCGGGAGGGAATGCTGCGGGAGATCCGTACGCGTCGGGTCGATCTGCCGACGGGCCCGATCTTCCGTGCCTTCACCTCGATCGGTGGAGAACGCGGCTGGCTGCGCTGGAATGTCCTCTGGAAGATCCGCGGATTTCTGGACCAGCTGATCGGTGGGCCGGGGCTGCGTCGCGGTCGGAGAAATCCGGATGAACTGATCCCCGGCGAGGCACTCGACTTCTGGCGGGTGGAGGAAGTCGAGGAGCCGGAGCTGCTTCGGCTTCGCGCCGAGATGAAACTCCCCGGCAAGGCGTGGCTCCAGTGGGAGGTCACCCGGCAGGGTGACGGACGCTCCCGCCTGGTCCAGTCGGCCCTCTTCGCACCCAAGGGGTTCCTCGGCTGGCTCTACTGGTGGAGCGTCTATCCTGCGCACGCCTTCGTGTTCGACGACATGATCGACGCCGTCGTCGAGCGGGCGCACGACATCCATGCGGGCGAGACCGGGCCCGAGGCCATCGCCCCCGGGCGCATCGAGGATCCCCTGGAGTCGTCGCCCGACAGGATGTAGGTCCAAGCCCGATGCACTGGGCCTCGATCAGCAGCGAGACTCATGCGACACATCACGGGCGGCGTGGGTGGGACAGCAGCCACTCGACGACCTGCTCGGCGTAGGTGGCCGAGAACATCGGGGAGTGAGAGCCGTCCGAGATCGTCCACAGCGTCGCCGATCCCCCGGGCCGGCAGTTGGACTCGAACACCATGACCCCCGTCTCGTGGCCCGGCAGACTCGCGTCGAGATCCCGCATCTCCCGCGCCTGGCCCGCGGTGTCGCACCCGTTGTAGCCGGCCCACTGCCTGACCGAGTACAGCGCCGAAGGGTAGGTGTCGTCCTCGGGCCCGAATCCTCCACCGCCGTATTCGATCACCTGGTCGTCCGTCCCGTGGATCTGAAGCACGTGCACGGGTGCCTCGGGCGCCGTGCGCTCCGCTCGTTCGGTCGCTCCCGCCAGGCTGGCGATGGCCGCGACCGTTCCGGGATGCTCGTACGCCATGCGGTAGGACATGAAGCCGCCATTCGAGTGGCCGACGAGGTAGATTCGGTCCGGATCCACGGTCCAGCGTGACGAGATCTCGTCGATCAGCGACTTCAGATATCCGACGTCGTCCACCGTCGACCCCTGGAAGTTGCAGCAGGCGCTGGACGCATTCCAGAACGGCGCCTGGCGTCCCTCCTCCTCTCGCGTTCCGTCCGGGGCGACGGTGATGAAGCCGTAGTCGTCGGCGAGGTCGCCGATGCGCATGTACCGAAGTTGACCCTCGCCGCTGCTGCCGTAGCCATGAAGCTGCACGATGAGCGGGGTCGGGACCGCGTCGTCGTAGCCGGCCGGAACGGTGACCTCGACAGGTCCACGGCCGAGGTCGACCGACTGGGCCAGGGCAGGGCGGCCGAGCGCCAGTGCGGCGAGCGTCGCACCGGCGACGAGGATGTGGGGGATCGCGTTTCGCATGAGTCCGTCCGGGTTCGATCGGGGGTCGCCGGAGATGACCTCGCCGACCGTGGTCCCTGCCGACTGCTCGAGCAGGGAGGGACAACCTCCGCCTCGCCGGCCCGCCGGACAAGTCGCACCCCCACTGTCGGCCTGGATCAGATCGTCCGTCCGCGGCCCAGGCCATCCGTCCGACACCCAGGTCGTCCGTCCGCGGTCCGGACCGTCAGTCCGCGGCCCAGACCCGCCGTGCGGCGGACCGCACGAACTCGCCCACCCGCTGCGGTTGGGTAAAGGGCAGCATGTGTCCGCCCTCCACGATTTCCACCGTCGCGCCGGGGACCCGGTCTCGCATCGGGACCCCGTGGACGTCGGGGTCCAGGATCCGGTAGTCCCGGCCGTGGAGCACGGCGACCGGTACACCGATCTCGCGGTATCCGGCTTCGACGTCGCCGAGGTGTTCGACGACCGCGACCAGATCCGTCGACGCGGTCACGTAGGCCTCCGGACGCCGAGCCAGCAGGGCACCTCCTTCGACGCCGAAGCTGTCCGGGACGACCTCCGGGGCGAAGATCTCCCGCAGCAGCGCGCGCTCTCGGAGAAGCGTCGCCGGCACGGCGACCGTCTCGGCGATGGCGCGGCGCAGGAGGGGTGAGCGGACGTCGAGGGGTCGGAATACCTCCGGTACCTCCTCATCCACCCGCGTGAGCGGAGCCACGAGGGCCAGGCCACCGACCAGGCCTGGATGATGCACCTCGGTGGCGAGGCCGACCGCCCCGCCGAGCGAATGGCCGACGATCAGCGGGCGCTCGAGCTCCCGGTCCCGAATGAAGGCGGCGAGGGTGTCGGCGTCCGCGCGGAGCCCGACGCGCCCGTCTGGCCGGCGCCCCGACCATCCCGAGCCCGGGCGGTCGATCGCGAACATGTGAAAGTCGCCGGCGAGATCGTCGAACAGGGGGAAGGTGAGCGAGCGCATCTGCGCACCGAGGCCGTGAACCAGAATCACGGGCCGTCCCTCCCCTCGCTCCGCCCAGTGCAGGCGGATTCCGTCCACGGTCGTGATCCTCCCCAGAGGCGGCACCGCCCGCTCCGCCTGCGCCGCGACGAACCGGCTGAGGAGGATGGGCGCGGCGATCGCTGCGGCGAGCCCGAAGAGCAGGAAAAACAGGAGCAGGACGACGTCGGTCGGCATCAGGTCGGTTCCATGTGGCTGGTCAGCCCTGCCCGGCCTGGAGCGCCGCGGCCTCCCGCTCGACCCCTTCCCACTCGGTGGTATTCTCGTTCACCCGTCGCTTCGCATTCTCGAGTTCGCTCTGCATGCGAGCGACCTCGGCGTCGTCGGTGCGGGTGTAGTATCCGGACTCGGCGAAGGTCGAAAGGATCTCCGCGATCCGGGCCTCGTCGCGCCCGATCCTGTCCAGCAGCTTTTCGCTCCGTCGCTGAAGGTCGGCCACCCGGCGTTCGACGTTGCGAGGGGACGCTCCCGCGGAGCCTCTGCCGCCCTTCCGTTTCTCGGGGCCGCCCTTCCGCCCGGCGTCGCTGCTCGCCCCCTTCCTCGCGGACCGCTTGTCCCGCTTCGCCTTGAGCACCACGGCGTCGGCATCGAGGTGATCGTCGCCCGCGGCGTGCACGAACTCCTCGTACGTACCGGGATAATCGACGATCTCACCCGGCTTGATCTCCACGATGCGCGTCGCGAGCTGTCGGACGAACCAGCGGTCGTGAGAGACCAGGATCAGCGTCCCTTCGAAGGTCTGGAGCCCGTCCACCAGGGCCTCGATCGATTCCATGTCGAGGTGATTGGTGGGCTCGTCCAGTACCAGCACGTTCGGTCGCTCGAGCATCAGCCGGGCGAACACCATGCGCGCCGCCTCCCCCCCGGAGAGCGCCGACATCCTCTTCTCGCCGTCGTCTCCGCTGAACAGCATCATCCCCATCTGACCGCGCACGTAGCCGCGATCCTTTCCGGGGCAGTAGTCCCAGAGCCATTGCTCCGTGGTGCGGTCGCTGTCGTCGAACTCGTCCGCGTGATCCTGCGCGAAGTAGCCGACGTGGGTCTCGTAGCCCCACTCGACCTCGCCCTGGTCGGCCTTCAGTCTGCTCATCGCGATCTTGAGCAGAGTGGACTTTCCGACCCCATTCGGTCCGATGATCGCCACGCGGTCGCCGCGCTCGACCTTCAGGTCCACGTCACGCAGGACCACGTTGTCGTCGAACGCCTTGGACACGGCATCCACAGCGAGGACCTCTCGGCCGCTGGGACGCCGGGGCTCGAAGCGGAACTTCGGGTAGCGACGCGAGCTGCCGGCGAGTTCCTCCAGGCCGTCGGCCATCTTCTCGATCATCCGAAGCTTGCTCTGCGCCTGCCGTGCCTTGCTCGCCTTCGCGCGAAAACGGTCCACGAAGTCCTGCTGCTGCTGGATCTCCTTCTCGCGCGACTCGATCTCCTTTTGTCGCCGCTCGCGGTCCAGCTTCTTGGATTCCTGGAAGGTCGTGTAGTTGCCCGTGTAGAGCGTCACGGTCCGGTAGTCCACGTCGAGGATGTGCGTCGCCACGGTGTCGAGGAAGCGGTGATCGTGGGAAATGACGACGACGGGCCCCGTGAAGTCGTGCAGGAATTTCTCGAGCCAGCGGATCGAGAGGATGTCCAGGTGATTGGTCGGCTCGTCCAGCATGAGCACATCCGGGTCCGACGCGAGCACGCGCGCCAGCAGCACCCGCAGCTTGAAGCCGCCCGAAAGGGTGGACATCGGCTCGTGGTGCACGTCGGCGGGAATGCCCAGCCCCTCGAGGATCGTCGCGGCCCGCGCTTCCGCCGCGTAGCCGTGGTATCGCTGGACGATCTCCTCGAGTTCGCCGAAACGCTCCATCTCGAAGGACTCCGGGTCGGCTTCCGCGCGGGCGAGAAGCGCCTCCTTCTCCTGCATCGCCTCCCACAGTTCGGGGATGCCCATCAGGGCGACCCCGACGACCGGAACGTCATCGTACTCGAACTGGTCCTGCCGGAGTACGCCGAGCCGGAGATCCTTCGGAATCGAGACCGTCCCCTCGTCCGCGTCGAGGTCCCCCGAGAGGATCGACAGCAGAGTGGACTTGCCCGAGCCGTTCGCTCCCACCAGGCCGTAGCGGCAGCCGGGGTTGAGCTGGAACGACGCCCCCTCGAAGAGGAGGTTGTCGCCGAAGGAGCGCGCGAGGTTGGAAACGGAGATCATGGGGGAGAAATGTAGGGCAAGGCGAGGCGGGGGGTGGAGGTGACGGGCGGTCGTGACGGGCGCTCGATTCCAGCCACGTGCGACCACCGACGGAGACCCGGGGCCGATCCGGGGGTAGTCCGAGGCATAGATGGTTCACAGCGAAGCTGCGCGTCGTTCCAGGCGTTCGGCGGGTAGTCATTCCGCCGGCGCGAGGTGTATCCCTTGTACCAACTTCACTCCAGGACCGCATGAGTATCCTTCCATTCCCCGAGTCTCCCACCCGCCCGGGCGCATCGGCGTCCGACGCGATCACCGGTGCGGGTGCCGGCGAGGTGGACCTGATGGCGGTGTGGATCGATCGGCTTCGTGGAGGCGACGAGGAGGCGTTCGAGGTGGTATTCCGGACGCTCCGGGACGGCCTGCTCGAGCACCTGGTCCGTGTGCTGGGCGGCGACAGGGCGCAGGCGCACGACCTCGTGCAGGAGACCTTCGTTCGGCTCTGGGAGGCGAGGGAGCGCCTCGATCCGGAGGGCTCGGTCGAGGGGTGGCTCCACACGACTGCACGAAACCTGGCGCTCAACCGGATCCGCGACGCGCGAAACCGGATGACGCTGCTCGAGGAGCGCGGTGACGCCGAGCTTCCGATGGGGCGCGCTCCGGCACGCCCGGATGAGGCGCTGGCGTCGACGGACCTCGAGCGAAGGCTCGCCGGGTGGGTCGAGGAGTTGCCCGAGCGGCAGCGGGAGGCGCTGTCGCTGACCCGCTTTCAGGGGCTCGACCACGCCGAGACGGCGGAGACCATGGGATGCTCACCGAGAACGGTCAACAATCATCTGGTGCGTGCGCTCCGGGCGCTGCGAGAACGGCTCGCGGAGTACGCACCCGAACTGTGGGACGCATGAGGTATCACGACGCGAACGATTCGGGACCCAGAGACACCGCGGGCGGGCGCGATCCGCTCCTCGACGAGGTGTGGGACGAACTCGAGGCACTGCCTGTCCGCGAGGTCGGCGAGGCCCCGGATGTGGACCAGGCGTGGGAGGAACTCTCCGATCGGCTCGGTCTCGCCGACGGGACCGCCGGCCGCCGGAGCGGCGATCGCCGAGCGGGGGCTGCGCGCGGCGGCAGGTGGTGGAGTCCCGTCGCCGGCCGGGCCGCTGCGGTCGTGTTGCTGGCGGCGGCTGCCGCGAGTGCGTGGGCCCTCGGGGACGTCCGCCATGCCACGGCCGCGGGGGAGCGCTCCGTCGTCTCGCTGCCGGGCGGATCCACCGTCGAGCTCAACGCCGGGTCTTCGCTCCGCCACGCGCGCGGGTTCGAGTGGCTGCCGGGTATCGCGCGCTCGGAGCGGAGGGTGGTGCTCGAGGGCGAGGCCTACTTCGACGTCGTACCCGACGGTCGACCCTTCCTCGTCGAAACGGCGAGCGCCCGCGTCCGGGTGCTCGGGACGGCATTCAGCGTCCGGGCGCGCTCGGAGGAGGCGGGAGAGGTCACGGTCGCCGTCACCGAGGGCGAGGTCGAGCTCGTCCCGACCGGGCGCACGAGTTCCCAGGCGGCGATGGACTCGTCGGGCGGGACGGGGTCCACCCTCGATGGTGCACGACCCGTACGACTCCGCGCGGGCGACGCCGCGAGGGTGGGCTCCGAGGGGCGCGCCACCAGGATCGGGGGCGACACCGACCACCTCGTCGCGTGGCGCGACGGCGCCTTCGTAGCGGTCGATCGGCCCCTCGAACGCGTTCTCGCGGACGCCTCGCGCGCATTCGGCGTCGAGATCGATCTGGAGGCACCCGCGGCCGCCGACCGGCCCGTGACGATCTACTACGGCGCCGACGTCGAGATCGAGCGCATCCTCGCGGATCTCGCCACCCTCCACGACCTGCGGTACCGGCACGTCGGGTCGGGTCGTTGGGCGCTCGGCGTCCGGTGACCGGGCCTGCGGTCACGCGAAGGGCGTTGATGCGGAGCACGCGGATGCGGACGGTGTGGCTGCGGAGGGCGTGGCTCGCTCTGCTGCTGCTCGCATCGAGCGCCGCCGCCGCGACGGCCCAGCAGCTCGGTCGATACTCGATCGCGCTCCGCGACGTGCCGGTGGCGGAGGCCCTTTCGCGACTGGTCGACATCACCGCGATCGACCTTCTGTACGACGCGGACGTGGTCCGAGACCGAACGACGGTCTGCCGCGTGGAGGAGGCGCCGTCCGAAGAGTTGCTGCGGTGTATCGTGACCGCGGCGGGGCTGGACTTCTACCGGACCTCGTCGGGCACCTACGTCGTGATCGAGGGGGTGGAGGACCTCCCCGCCACGACGGCGCTCACCGGCGTCGTGGTGGATGGTCGGAGCGGTCGGCCGGTGCCATTCGCCGAGGTCGAGAGTACGGCACGGGCGGTCCGGGGGTGGGCGGACGCCTCGGGTGTCTTCACTCTCGCGGGCCTGCCACCGGGTGATATCGATATCGTCGCCAGCAGCCTCGGCTACCGTCCGACCCGAACGCGGCTGACTCTGTCCAGCGGGACCCCGTCGCGCGCCCGCGTCGTCCTGGACCCGGAGGCGCTCGCGCTCGGTCCGATCGTCGTGTCGGGGCTGGATCCCCGCCTCTCGGAGGACGAGCTCGGCGAGGCGCGTTGGTCGCGCGCCGACCCGCGTACCGGGGTCGCCCCGTCGGACGGGGTCCTCGACGTCCCCCCGGCGAGCCTCGGGGTGACGCGCACTCCTCTGTCTCCCGATCTCGGGATTCAGGGTGGCGCGGCGGGCGAGCACATGGTGCGGTTGGACGGCGTTCCGGTGTTCGAGCCAGTATCGCTCGGCGGGATCCGCTCCGCCTTCAGCCCACTGGCCGTGGAGCGTGTGACCATCCACAAGGCGGGATTCGGCGTCGGAGAGGGCAGCCTCGTGGGGGCCGTCGTCGATGTGGAGCAGGGCGCGGGAGGCTCGAAGTTCGGGCCGAGCATCGGGTCCGGCGTCGAGGCGCAGGTGGGCCCGTACGACGCAGAAGCCCGTGTCGTGGTTCCGCTGCCCGGAATGGGCCGGCCCGGCAGCCTGCTGGTCGCGGGGCGGTCGAGCCTCTGGGACCTCTTCCGCGAACCGGTGCTCGATGGTGTCCTGCGTGACTGGAACAACCTCGATCCCGTGTTGATGCGTAGCGTCGGAGACCCGAACGCCATCGTCGACGATGGGCTGGCCTTCGACGCACACCGTCACGGTTCCGACCTCGCCTTCTCCGACCTCCACCTGCGGGCCGACCTGCCCCTCGGGGCGTTCCGGCGACTCGAGGTGTCCGCGTACCGTGGCGACAACTCCGTCGGCACCGAACTCTTCTCGGTCGGCGCGCGGCCGGGCTCGGAGGCTTCGCGGCGGGCGCTCGTCGCCGCGGACGCGTACGCGTGGACCAACACGGTCGGCCAGGTCGGACTCCACACGCTGATCGGCGACCGCACCTCGGTCCGACTTCGGGTCCGTGGGAGTCGGTATGAACTGGATCACACCTACGCCATGACGGAGCCGCGGGGCGTGGACCCGGATGTGACCTCCGGAGAACTCGAGGTGCTCGCGTCGACTCTGGGGGCCGAGCTCGCGGAACTCCCCCGCGCCAGCGATGGCAATCGGGTCACGGAGTGGGGCGCCTCGGCGACGGCCGACTACGCTGCGGGGGCGGGTCACTCTCTGGCCGGCGGTCTCGATCTCGCGACCGTCTCCTCGCGGGTGCACCTCGACGATCCGTACTACCGGCGCCTGGAGAGCTCGCTGGACCAGACGCGTGTCGCGGCATGGCTTCAGGATCGTGTGGTGCTCGGGGAGCGGTGGCGGGTGGAGGGGGGCGTTCGCGCCACCTGGCTCGGCGGACGGGATGGCGAGGCCTTCCTCGAGCCGCGACTCGCTGTCCGCTACGACGATCCCGAGGCGGGTCACGGCGGCTGGTCGCTCCGGATGGCGACCGGCATGTACCATCAGTTCCTGACCCGCTACGACGTCACGAGCGTCGGACCCAGCGCGCTCGTGCCCTCAGTCCAGTTCTGGATGCCACCGGACACGAGCGTCGCGCCGATGCGTGCGTATCACGTAGGGGCCGAAGCGGTGTGGCGGCCGATCCGTGGACTCGAGGTGCGCGCCGAAGCGTACCACAAGGTACTCGACCGGATACTCGCACTCGACTACCGGGCGCTGGTGCTGCACGACGGTGAGCCCCTCGCGCAGCTTCCCCAGTCCAGCTTCATCGGCGAGGCGGAGGGCGCGGCCTCCGGGGTCGGAGTCCGGGTGGAGCGTCGCTCCGGTCCGCTTCGCACCGTTCTCGCCTACGACTTCACCGCCTCCGAACGGACCTTCCCCTCGCGCTTCGACGGGGAGCGTCAGCCCGTACCGTGGCTCGAGCCGCACCGGGTGAGCGCCGGTGCGGACTGGGCTGTGGGTTCGGGGTTTCGGCTACGAGCCGACGGAACCGGGATCTGGGGGCGTGCCTGGGGACTGCGGCGCGCCTACTACGATTTCCTGACGCTGCACGACTTCGGGGGGCCCACGCTCGGGGCGCCCGAGGACGACGGCCTGCCCGCCCTCCTGCAGGTCGACGTCGGACTCGGGTGGGAGGGACGCGTCGGGGACGCGCGCATCGGGGTGAATCTCGAGCTTCGCAACGTGCTCGACCACGACAACGTGCTCGACCGGTCGTTGCGCCGTCGCTCCGCCCCCGGTCAGGACGCCTACGTCCCGGTCCCCCGGCTTCTGCCGGGATTCACCCCGCTGCTCATGGTGCGCCTGGGCCGCTGATTCGGGGGGAGTGGTCATCGGGTCGCACTCGCGAGTACTCGGAGTGGACGTACCCATTTCCACAGAACCCAGAGAAACTCATGAATTCTTTCCTGCATCGCGTGCGGCGCGCAGTCGCGCCCGTTCTCGTGCTGACGCTCGCGCTCGGCCTACAGGCCTGCGACGATGACGACGACGATCCGATCGTCCTGCCCGACGATCCGAACATCGCCGAGCTTGTTTCCGACCGGGACGATCTGACGACGCTCGTGGCCGCACTCCAGCAGGCGGGCCTGGTCGACGAACTCTCGGGCGGGGGTCCCTTCACGGTATTCGCCCCGACGAACGCGGGATTCGACGATCTCGGCGCGGGCACGGTCTCCGCGCTGCTCGAGAGCGGGAACATGGACCAGCTCACCAACCTGCTCACGTACCACGTGGTCCCCGGCGAATTCACGGCGGAGGACCTCTCGACGCCACAGACCCTACAGACTCTCGGGGGCAGCGAGATCGAGATCGGCTCGGTCGGTGGCCTCACCTTCGATGGCGAGTCGATCTTCGCCGCCGATCAGGTCGCGTCCAACGGTATCGTGCACGTGACGTTCGATGTCCTGACGCAGGGGCTCGACGCGGTGGAGCGTGCCTCGGTCACACCCGACCTCTCCACCCTTACCGCCGCGGTCGGAGCGGCAGGGCTCACGGAGACGCTCAAGAGCGACGGTCCGTTCACGATCTTCGCGCCGGTCAATTCGGCCTTCGAGGGGCTCGACCTCGAACGGCTTCTCGACCCGGCCAACCAGGGCGTTCTGGCCGAGATCCTGACGTATCACGTCGTTCCGGGTGAAATCCGCGCTGCAGACCTCACCGACGGTGCTCGCGTCACCACGGTCGAGGGCACGGAGGTCGAGATCGATCTCGACACCCGCCCGATGGTAAATGGGGCGAACATCATCGCCACGGACATCGAGGTCGGAAATGGTGTCGTGCACCTCATCGACGACGTGCTGCTCGAGTCGCTCGACGCCGTCGAGCGCACGGTCGCCACACCGGGGCTCGCGACGCTCGGCACCGCAGTCGAGGCCGCCGGCCTCACCGCCACGCTGCAGAGCGATGGCCCCTTCACGATCTTCGCGCCGGTCGACGCAGCCTTCGAGGGGCTCGATACCGACGCGCTTCTCGACCCCGCGAATCAGGACCTTCTCGCGGATCTGCTCACCTACCACGTGATCCCGGGTGAAGTCCGTGCCGCGGACCTCGTCGACGGCGCATCGGTCGCGACCGTCGAGGGTGGGGAGGTCACCATCGATCTCGATGGCGGCCCCAAGGTGAACGGCGCGAACATCATCGCCACCGACGTCGAGGTGACCAACGGCGTCGTGCACCTGATCGACGACGTGCTGCTCGAGTCGCTCGACGCTGTGCAGCGCACCACCGTCACGCCGGGCATCCAGACGTTGGGTGCCGCGGTCGAGGCCGCCGGTCTCACCGCCACCCTGAAGGGCGACGGCCCCTTCACGATCTTCGCGCCGATCGACGACGCCTTCGGGGAGCTGGAGCTGGACGCTCTGCTGGACCCGGCCAACCAGGCGCTGCTCGCGAAGGTGCTCACGAACCACGTGGTGCCCGGCAGGATCGCCGCGGCGGACCTGGTGGATGGTCAGACGGTCGCGTCGGTCGAGGGCTCGACGCTCGAGATCGACCTGGATGGCGGGCCCAAGGTCAACGGGATCGACATCATCGCCACCGACATTCCGGTCGAGAACGGCATCGTGCATCTCATCGACGCCACGATTCTCGATCATGTGAATGTGGTCGAGCGCGCGATCGCCACGCCGCAGACGCAGACGCTGGTGGACGCGGTGGTCGCGGGTGATCTCGCGGGCACGCTTTCGGGCGCGGGGCCGTTCACGGTCTTCGCCCCGACCAACGAGGCATTCGCCGCGGTGCCGGACGACGTGCTCGGCCGGCTTCTCGATCCGGCGAACATCGGCATCCTGCAGAAGCTTCTCACGTATCACGTCCTCCCGGGCGAAGTGAGGGAGGCCGACCTGGTGGACGGCGCCTCCGTGGCGACCGTCGAGGGGTCCGAGGTCGAGATCGGTCTGACCGGGGGCGCCACGGTCAACGGGGCGAACATCATCGCCACCGACATCGAGACCGAGAACGGAGTGATCCACCTCATCGACGAGGTGCTGATCCAGAACCTCGACATCGTCGACCAGGCCGTGCTCTACGGCTTCGACTCGCTCGTGGGTGCGGTCGAGACCGCTGGTCTCACCTCCACGCTGCGGACCGACAACGGCGGTGCCGGATTCACCGTGTTCGCGCCGACGAACGACGCCTTCGCGGCGATCGCGCCGGTGCCGACGGATCCTGCCGTCCTCTCGGACATCCTGCTCTACCACGTGCTTCCGCTCACTGCCGAGTCCGGCGGGCTGAGTGATGGTCAGGTGGTAGCGACGGTTCAGGGGCAGGACATCACGGTGCGGATCGACGGCAGCGCCATCAGCATCGAGGGCGCCACCAACACCGTGAACGTCATCATCACGGACGTGCCTGCGGCGAACGGTGTCATCCACGTCATCGACGCCGTCCTGCTGCCGTGAGCGTGAACCGCTGCTGACGCGCCGGCCGGGCTGATCCCGGCCACGCAGGATCTCGAGGGGCCCGTCCGGTGATCTGCCGGGCGGGCCCCTCTGTCCGTGGTCCCCTTCCCGGTGGTCCCTCGGGTGGTGGTCCCGGCGTCGAGGGCGCGGGGACGCAGGACGGGGAGGCCCAGCGGTCCGGTCGACCGGGCCGCACCCGTACGGAAATGCCGGGCTTCGAGGGTCGGGTCCCACCTCCTCGACTTGGAACCGGTCCCGCCGGCTACATCCCCCTCATGCGCTCCCGAATGTAGAGCGCGACCGCGTCGATGTCGCGGTACTTGAGGCCGTAGAAGCCCCAGTGGGGCATGCCTTCGGCCGTCCCGGTGAAGACCTGCCTCTTGAGGCCCTCCTCGTCGTCGGCGAAGCGCCAGTCTTCGGCGAGGAAGCTCGGCGGTCTGAGCGTGTCGCCGCGCTGGACGAAGCCGGCGTCTCCCGCCCCGGTGCGCCCGTGGCACTTCGAACAGCTGATCCCCCACACCAGGGACCCTCGTTCGAGGGCCACCGCCTGGGATTCCCATGTGATCGTGTCGAAGGCTGCCGGATCGAACATCGAGTCCGCCAGCATCACGGAGTCCGCCTGGGCTGCGGCGCGTACCGCCTCCTCGGCGGCTGCGACTTCTGCGTCGCTCTCGCCTCCACAGGCTCCAACGACCGGGACCGTCAGGAGGGTGAGCAGCATCAACGATGTGGTTCGGCACATGGGACAGCTCCCGGGTTCGAGTCTTCTTCATTCTCGGTGTCGGGGTCCCGGGGGGATATCGGGATCTGGCCGATGGTTCGTGTAGGGCAACCTCCTACAGAACGCGGGTCTACGCGGCGCGGCGCGGACGCGGCGGACCGCATGCGCAGGCTTGGCGGGATGGAGCGGTGTCGCCCACGATCTCCGGGTCCGTCCCCGGGTCGACCGAGCTCGCGGGCCTTCGGCCCGATCGGAGGTTCCGGAGGGTCACCGCGCCGTGGTGGGAGCTCCCCGCATGAAGACCGCGTGCGCGTCCTGTACGGCCGGGGGCGGCCCGACGAAGACGACGTGATCGCCATTCCGGATCTCCGTGTGCCCGCGAGGCACCACGAACTTGCCATCACGAATCACGGCCGCAACCACACACTCGTCGGGAATCTCGATGTCCTGGATCCGCAGGCCCACGACCTGACCGCCCTCGGGCACCCGCACGTCCATCAGGTTCGCGACGCCACCTTCGATCTGGATCAGCTCGGCCACACCCGGCCGGTCGAGGTGGTTCTCCACCATCGCGGCGGTGGCGAAGGGGGCGCTGATGCACACGACCCCACTGTCCTCGAGCAACGATACCTGGTCCGGGTCGCGGGCGATCGCGATCACGCGGGGCACGCCGAGACGCTTCGCCTGCAGAGCGATGATCGTGTTGCGTTCGTCGTTGTGCGTCGCCGCGATCGCGACATCGAGGTTGTGCGGCTCGGCCTGACTCAGGACTTCGGGCTTGGTGCCGTCTCCGTGAAAGACGGGCACGTTGAAGCGGCGCCCCAGCTGCTCGGATCGTTCCTCGTCCTCCTCGATGAAGGTGATCTGGTACTCGGACGACCGGAACACCATCCGGAATTCGTCCTGCTTGAGAAGTCGGTCGGCGATGTTGCTGCCCTGACTTCCGCCGCCGATGATCAGCACGCGCATGTGGGGCCTCCAGAGGGCTCGGATTCGAAGTCGAAGTCGCTTCAGAAGGATCGGAAGCCCACGAAGTTCTTCGCGGTTCGCGGGCTGGAAAAGGTAGACGACGGCTCCGATCGCCGTCAGCCCCGCGCCCAGAAGCAGGCTGCGCGCCTCGAGCGTCGGGACGAAGAACCAGCACGCGATCATCCCGAGGATCGGAGTGAGCGGGAAGAGCGCGACCTTGAAGGGGCGTCGCAGGTTCGGCATCCGCTGGTGCAGCGCGATCACCGAGTAGTTCACGATGCCGATCGCGATCAGGTAGCCGAAGCTGCTGACGGAGGCGAGAAACCGGACGACGCCCAGTGCGCTCAGCAGGACGACGAGGCCGGCGCAGACGAAGAGCGCGATGTGTGGGGTCTGGAACTTGTGGTGCAGCCGCGCGAAGGCCTCGGGGAAGTGTCCGTCGCGTCCCAGGGCGAACAGGACCCGTGAGCTTGCGCCCAGCGTCACGCTGAATGCGGAGAGGCTGGCCATGATCGTCGCGATGATTCCGGCCCAGCGTCCCCAGGCGCCGAAGAGGTGGTCCGCGACGAAGATGAAGGGCGTGTCCGACTGCGCGAGCTCTTCGTAGTTGACGACCCCCATCATGACCCAGAGCACGAGCACGTAGATCACGACCCCGACCCCGAGCGTGATCAGGATCGCCCGCGGGATGGTGCGGGCGGGATCGATGATCTCCTCGGCGGCGACCGTGATGAGGTCGAAGCCGACGTAGGAGATGTAGATGAGGCCCATCGTGGGGATGAGCGGCCCCAGGCCCATCGGAGCGAACGGCTCGAGGTTGGCGGGTTCGATATGGGCCGCGCCGAGGGCGCCGATCGCGATGAGCACGAGCAGCTCGACAATGTTCATCGCCGTGATGACACGGAGCGCCTCGACCGCCCCACGGAGGTTCGTGAAGGTGAAGAAGGCGGTCGTCACGACCGTGATCACGAGAACGCTGCCGCTCGGCCAGAAGTAGTGCTGGATGGTGAGTGCGAAGATCACCACGTACAGAGCGCAGGCCAGCGTGTTGCCGATCCAGAAGAACCACCCGGTCAGGAAGGCGACGGGGCGGGGGAGGGTGCGACTCACGAAGGAGTATCCGCCACCCGCCACCGGGATGGCCGCCCCCAGCTCGCCGTAGTTGAGTGCGGTGAACAGTGTGAGAAGGCCCATCGCGAGATACGCGAGGATGCCGAGCGGCCCGATCGAGCCGGCCACGACGCTCGGGAGCGCGAAGATCCCAGGCCCCATCATCGCGCCGATGCCGATCATCACGGCCATGAACAGGCCGATGTTGCGCTTGAAGCCCTCGCCTTCCGCCATCGGTGTCGTGCTCGGTTCGGGTTAGGGTCGGGTCGGTGGCAGCAGGACATCCGGTGGCGAAGGAGCCCGACCCGCCCGCGCATCGGGGCGTTCGTGGGGCTCCCGCACCTCGGCTGACCCCGGGAGGATAGCGAAGATCCCGGTCACCGTCGAACGGCGCGTACCCTCTCTCCCCGAGCGGCCGGAGCCCGCGTCCGCAGTGCCGACGGGATACGCCCCGGTCGTTGGTCCATCCGCCCCTGCCTCTCCCGAGCCGTCACACGGGAGCGCGGGGCGGGGAGGACGTCATTCCCAGACGATACGCAGCGTGGACGCGCTTCCGGGGCCCTTCCAGAGGATGGGGCGGGGAAGCGGCGAGCCGCGCGGGAGGAGAAGGGCCACCAGGCAGCCATCGTCGAGATGACCGAGGTGGAGATCACCGCCCAGATCCTCCGCGCCTGCGGAGGCATCGAACTCGGCGAACCCGACGCTCAGCCCGACGCCCATCGCCTTCGAGACGGCCTCCTTCTCGACCCACCGCCGGAAGAAGAAATCCCTGCGCTCGATGGACGAGAGCTTCTCGAAGTCCGTGATCTCCCGCTCTGTCAGGACGTGGGAGGCGAGGGAGTCGTGCTGGACATCCCGTCCGGGACATTCGAGGTCGAGTCCGATCGGACCCCGTCCGACAAGAGCGCCTACCCGACCGTGGACGTAGCTGATACTCGGCTCCAGGTCGAGATCCGGGGCCCGCAGCCGACCCGACGCTTCGGTCCGCAGGAGGATCGCCTCGGGCTCGGCCCCGACTCCTTCTCCCAGGATGTACCGCAACATGACCCGCCCGCAGAGGAATCGGCGCTCGAGCGCCGATGTGCGGAAGCGACCCGCCCGGTCCCACTCCTCGGAGGCGCATACCCGGTGCGCCAGCGAGCGCCACTCGGAAATGGCGTCGGGTCGGCACATCGCCAGAATCGGGGGAGCGGCGATCGGATCGAGCTCGCCGGCCGCGGGGGAGACATTCACCATGTCGGAAGTCTGACAGGAGCCGTTGCGGTCTCGCCAGCCCTCGAACGACGGCCCGTGTGCGGGTCGGGGCCCGCGGCCCGAGCGTTCACCCGCCTCGCCCCCGGTGTTCGGCGGCCGTGGCCCCCGTGTCCGCCGCAGGTCAGGCTGCCGGCGGCAGCGCGACGTCGTTGACGTGGTACGGCGGCGCGTACCACGGAGTCGCCCGCCTGGACGGTCGGTTGTCGTGCATCGGGGTAGGTACACCCATCCTCCTCCCGACACCGCAGGATCCTGAATGCGTATCATGCACATCGGCGGCCTGGTCGTCGCCCTCGCGCTGGTTTCGTCCCCCTCCTCGGCTCAGCACTCCACCATGGATATCATCCTCGATTTTCGGCACGACGCGGAGACCGAAGCCCTCATCGTGAACGACGGCGTCATGGGGGGGCGGTCGTCCAGTCGGATCGACCTGGACTCGGCGGACTTCGCGGTGTTCGAGGGCACGCTCTCCCTCGAGAACAACGGGGGGTTCGCCTCGGTGCGCCTTCCGATTCCGGCCGGTACGATGGACACCGCCTCCCATCTGGTGCTGCGGGTGCGAGGAGACGGGCGGCGCTACCAGGCTCGGCTGCGCCCTGGACGTCGCTACGACGGCGTCGCATGGGCCGCCGGGTTCGGGACCGATGCCGGCGAGTGGGTGACCCTGGAGCTGCCGCTGGAGGACTTCGAGCCGAGTTTCCGTGGCTATCGTCCGCGTGGCGTCGGTCCCCTCGACCCGGCCGATGTGGGTCAGGTCGGGATCATGCTCACGGACAAGCGGGAGGGGCCGTTCCGCCTCGAGATCGAGTGGGTGGGGGTACGGCGCGGAACGACCGATGTAGCGGGGGTGGGTGGGGCTGGATGAGCGACGTCCGGTTCCTCGCCAGCCTGCTGACCGGGTACGCGCTCGCGTTGCTCGCGCCCGTGGGAATCGTGCTCGGTGGCATGCTTCTGGGGGGCGGTGGCGGAGGTCGCCACGGTCGCCGCGATCTTTCTCACCATCCCACTTGTCGTCGTGTCGGCGAAGGTGTCCGCGGTCTTCTGGTCCGCCAGGTTCGGTACGACCGATTCGAGCCCGGATTCGTCCGGAGTCGCGTAGGTCGGTCAGCCGCCGATCACACCCCCGACGTACTCCAGCGGCGCACCCGGACCGAGCGGCAGTCCGAACACGACCCAGATCGTGAACATGGCGAGCCATCCGAACAGGAAGACGACCGAATACGGGACCATGGCCGAGATCAGCGTCCCGAGGCCGCTCTTCCTGTCCCACCGCTGCGCGAAGGCGATGATGACGGGAAAATAGGGCATCAGGGGGGTGATGATATTGGTGGTCGAGTCCCCGACCCGGTACGCGGCCTGCACCATCTCGGGTGAGTAGCCGGTAAGCATCAGCATGGGCACGAACACCGGCGCCATGACCGCCCACTTCGCCGAGGCGCTGCCGATGAAGAGGTTGATGAAGGCGGCCACCACCACGAACGAAAGGATCATCGGGAGCCCCGTGAAGCCGATGCCCTGCAGCAGGTCGGCCCCCTGGATCGCGAGGATCAGTCCGAGGTTCGACCATCCGAACCAGGCCACGAACTGCGCCGCGGCGAAGGCGAGCACGATATAGCTGCCCAGCACGGCCACCGCGTCGGCCGACATCCTGGCGACGTCTCTGTCGCTACGAATCGTGCCGGCCACCCATCCGTAGGCGATCCCGACCAGAAGAAACGCCAGCATGAGCAGCATGACGATCGCGTCGAGGAAGGGGCCGATCTGCACGTACCATGGAGCGCCCGCCGCCACCGCGGCCTGATCGCGGAGCGGGGCTCCCGGCGGGACGACCAGCAGCGCCATCCCCACGACGATCACGACGGAGGCGATTCCGGCGGCGCGCAGTCCCCTGCGCTCCCGAGCGGTCACCTCGTCGACCTGCATGGCATCCTCGACGTCCTCGCCCTGCGACGGGTCCCACTCTCCCAGACGCGGCTCGACGAAGCGGGAGGTGACCCATGCGCCCAGCGTGGTGAGGACGAAGGTCGACGCGAGCATGAACCAGTAGTTCGCCGTCGGCTGCACGACGTAGTTCGGGTCGACCAGCTGCGCGCCCTCCTGCGACAGGCCGGAGAGGAGCGGGTCCAGCGAGGTGATCAGGAGGTTCGCGCTGAATCCGGCGCTGACCCCCGCGAAGGCGGCGGCGAGTCCGGCGAGGGGGTGGCGTCCGGCGGCGGCGAAGAGGACGGCCCCGAGCGGCACCACGACCACGTAGCCGGCGTCGACCGCGATGTTGCTCATGATCCCGGCGAACACGAGGGTCGCCGTAAGCAGCGAATCGGGCACCGCCTGAAGCAGCGTGCGCAGCGCGGCCGAGATCAGCCCGCTGTGCTCGGTCACCCCGATCCCGATGATAACGACGATCACCAGCCCGAGTGGCGGGAAGGCGGTGAAGTTGTCGACCGCCTCGACCAGCATGCGCCGGATCCCCTCGGCCGAGAGGAGGTTGACCGGGGTGATCGTCTCGCCGGTCCCCGGGTGGACCGCGGAGACTCCGAGTGTCGTGGCCACCCAGGAGATGACCACGACCCCGAGGGCGAGCAGCACGAAGAGGGTGACCGGGTCGGGAAGCCGGTTTCCGACACGCTCGACTCGGTCCAGGAGACGATTGATTCCGCTGGACTTCGACGTGGATGTAGTCGCGCTCATGAGGCTGGCGGCAGAGTGAAGGGTGCGCGGGCCACGGTGCGCCGGGCTGAAGTGACGGGCAAGGCCTGCCCGGTCGGGGCCCCCTTCTGCACGCGACCGCTCCTTGCGAGGGAGGTCGATGCCGAGGATGATAGCTCGGTAGCCCCAGCCCAGACCGCACCCCGTAGCACCGCCTCGAGTCCGGCGGACCCGCGATCCCCATGACCGACCCTCTTTCGCCCGATTCCCGACCCGAGTCTCCGACGCGCCCCACCCGTCGGTCCCGCCGCCGTGGTTCCGGAGGGCCGGGACGCGGTCCGCTGGTCGCGTTGCTCGGGGTCGTCATCGTGGTTGCAGGCGTGTGGTGGGCCCTCTCCCGCACACCCGAGTCGACCCTGCAGCCGGTCGGCCCGGGGGCTCCGGTCGGAGCCGATGAGCGTGTGCTCGAGGGCGATCCGGCGGCGGACCCTCCGGGAGCGAGGGTCGCGACCGAACCCTTCCCCGAACTGCCTTCCCTGGAGGAGAGCGACCCGTGGGTGCGTGACCGCGCGGCCGATCTTTCCCGTGATCCGCAGTGGCTGGACTGGCTGGCTGCGGACGGACTCGTGCGCCGGATGGTCATCGCGGTGGTGAACGTGGCCGGTGGAGAAAGTCCCTCCGAGCAGCTCCCCTTCCTGGAGCCCTCGGACACCTTCAGGGTCGTCGTCTCGGACGGGCGGGCGTTCGCGGACCCGGCGAATGGAGGCCGTTACGACGGTCTCGTGCGGGCCCTCACGTCACTGGACGCCCGCGCCACGGCGCGCTTCTACCGCGGGATCGGCCCCCTTGTCGACGCGGCCTGGCGTCCGCTGGGGTTCGTCGATCGTGACTTCGACGATATCGCGGGCGAGGCGCTCGGGGTCGTGCTCGATGCGGAGGCACCGACGGGCCCCGTCGAGGTCGTGGAGGAGGGTGTCGTCTGGGTGTACGCGGACCCCGGTCTGGAGTCGCTGTCCCCGGCGACCAAGCACCTGATGAGGATCGGGCCCGACAACCTGCTTCGGCTGCAGGACTGGGTGCGGACGTTCTCCGAGGCCGCCGGCATCGGACGCTGACCCGCGGGCGGTGTTACCGATCGACCGATCCGCCGGGCTGGTGGAGGGGCCGGTTTCCGGGCTGGCCCCCTACTCGACGTTGCCCGTGACGAACCGGTTGCCGGTCGGGGATCGCAGCCGCTCGAAAAAGCCCGCCACGTAGGTGTCTCCGGGGTCCTGGCACAGACGGGCGATCGAGCCCTCTCGGACCACCTTCCCGTCGCGGAGGATGACGACACGGTCGGCGAGCGTCACCACATCCTCGATGTCGTGCACGACGATCAGCGTCGGGACCTCGCTTCGCCGGATCAGTGACGCCAGCTCGATCTGCAGGCCCACCTTGAGGGGCAGGTCCATGTTCGAGAAGGGCTCGTCGAGCAGGAAGAGACGCGGACGCGGGGCGAGCGCCCGCGCCAGCGCCACACGCTGCTGCTGCCCCCCGGAGAGCTGATGAGGATGTCGGTCTCCGTAGTCCTCGAGACCGTTGAGCCGGAGCATCTCCATGACGCGCTCGCTCCGCTGGGCGCGGGACATCCCACGCAGCCCGTAGGCGACGTTGTCGTGCACCGTCAGGTGGGGAAAGAGCGCGAACTCCTGGAAGACCATCCCGAGGGCACGCTTTTCGGGTTGGACCCACACATCCTCGCCCGCCACCTCCTCGCCGCCGATCCGGATCGAACCGCCGTCGGGTACCTCGAGGCCGGCCACCAGCCGAAGCAGCGTCGTCTTTCCGCATCCGCTCGCGCCGACGACCGCGGTCACCTGTCCCATGCCGACGTCGAGATCCACGTCGGCCAGAGCGTCCTGCTCGGCGCCCGGGTAGCGCTTTCGCAGCCCACGGATCGAGAGGGCGGAGGAGGAGGGGTCGGGGGCGGTCACGGCGTGGACGTCGGACGGTCGAGGGAACGGTGAAGCACCGCCACCACGATCGATGCACTCGCGATGATGAGCAATGCCGCCGGGGCGGATTGGGCGACCTGCTCGTCGGTCGCGAGCTGGAAGGAGCGGGTGGCCAGCGTGTCCAGATTGAACGGGCGGAGGATGAGCGTGAGGGGAAGCTCCTTGAGCACGTCGATCACGACGAGGGTCGCCGCCGCGACCAGCGAGCTCCGGAGGAGGGGGAGCTCGATCCTGATCAGGGTGCGGAGTGGCGAGGCCCCGAGCGTCCGCGAGGCCGAGGCGAGGGTGTCCCCGATCTTCTCCAGACCGGACTCGACGGGGAGAAACGCCACGGCGAGAAAGCGCACGACGTAGGCGAAGACGAGCACGGCTACCGTGCCCGCGAGCACGAGTGTTTCACCCCCGAACAGCAGGCGGTCGACGGTGAGCGCCGTGGTCAGGACGCCGACCGCGATGACGGCACCGGGAACGGAGTAGCCGAGGAGCGCGACGCGGGCGGTGGACCGGAGAATGGGCGTCCGATCCAGCCGGGTCGCGAAGGCGAGCGGGACCGCCACCGCCACCGCCAGCAGACCGGCCGCGCCCGCCAGACCCAGGCTGTTGAGCGTCAGCCGCACGAAACGTCCGTCCACCACCTCGGGGGCCGTTTCAAGGCCCCAGGCCGCGAGTTGCAGCACAGGGATCACGAAGCCCAGCAGCAGCGGCAGCGAACAGAAGGCGATCGCGGCGCCGGCGGCCCAGCCCCGTAGCTGATAGCGGGCGGCGCCCCCCCGGCCGCCGACGCCGTGATACTTCGCACTGCCACGCTGCCAGCGCTCGGCCGCCAGCAGCGCGAACACCACGAACATGAGGATGGCGGCGAGCCGCACGGCGGAGTCGAGGTCACCGAGCGTGAACCACGCCCTGAAGATGCCTGTCGTGAAGGTGGGGACGCCGTAGTACTTCACCGCGCCGTAGTCGTTGAGCACCTCCATCAGGACGAGGGCGACACCGCCCGCGAGCGCCGGCCGTGCGAGCGGCAGGGCCACGCGACGAAGGATTCTCAGCGGACCGTCGCCCAGCAGACGTGCCGCCTCGAGCGCGGGCCCGGCACGCTGCTCGAGGAGCGCCCGCGCCGGGAGGTACACGTAGGGGAAGAGGACGAGGCCGAACAGCACGGCCACGACCTCGATGCGCATGACGTTCCAGTAGAAGAAGCCGTCCCGTGCGCCGGGGACGACCGCGCGCACGATCCGCTGGACAGGACCGGTCACATCGGTCATCTCCGCATATACGTAGGCGGCCATCCAGGCCGGCACCGCCAATGGGAGAACGAGCGCCCAGCGGAAGAGCCGGCGTCCGGGGAACTCGCAGAGTGCCACGAGCCAGGCCGCCCCCGCTCCGATCGTCAGGGCGACGGCACCGGCGACGACCATGAGGAACAGGGTGTTGCCGATATAGCCCGGCAGAAGCGTGCTCGCGACGTGCCGCCACGCCGCGCCGGTCGGCCCCAGCGCGCGCAGCGGTACCGAAGCGATCGGTACCGCGATGAGCCCCGTGATCCCGAGCGCCAGCGCCGCCCAGCCCCAGGGGAGGGACCGGACGGCGCGGCGCCAGGCTCGGATCCGGCTCAGCGCCAGCCGGCCCGGTCGAAGGTCCGGACCGCCGTGTCGTTGAGTTCACCGAGGCGGGTCAGGTCGAGCGTGTCCGACTGGAAGTCCCCCCACTCCTGCAGGGTCGACGACCACTCGACGCCCTCGAGGACGGGGTACTCGCCGTTGGACGACGCGAACAGCGACTGCGCCTCCGGACCCGACAGGAACTCGAGCAGACGGATCGCGTTGGCGCGGTTCGGGGCATTCGTGGTCACTCCGCCGCCGCTCACGTTCACATGGGTGCCGCGGCCGTCCTGGTTCGGGAAGAACACGGCGACCTGCTCGTAGACCCGCTGGTCCTCGGGGTCGTCGGACTCCGCGAGACGAACCGCGTAGTAGGTGTTCGCGACCGCCAGATCACCGGCACCCGCGGCGACCGCCTTGATCTGGTCGGTGTCCCCGCCGCTGGGCGGGCGCGCCATGTTGCGGACGACGCCCTCGGCCCACTCCGTCGCCGCCTCTTCACCCTCGTGGGCGATGATCGAGGCCATCAGCGACTGGTTGTAGACGTTCTCGGACGAGCGGATGAGCACGCGGCCCTCCATGTCCGGATCCGCGAGGTCGCCGTACCCCGAGAGCGTCGACGGATCGACGCGGTCGGGGTGGTAGAAGATCACACGGGCCCGCTGGGTGAGGCCGTACCACTGACCGTCGCTGTCGCGCAGGGGCGCCGGCACGTTTGTGTCGAGCACGTCGCTCTCGATCGTCTGCAGCAGGCCCCGGGTCTTCGCACGGTGCAGCCGCCCGGCGTCCACGGTCATCAGGATGTCTGCGGGCGACGCCTCCCCCTCGCTCTCGAGCCGGGTGATCAGCTCGTCGGCGGAGGCGGTCACCACGTTCACGGTGATGCCCGTCTCCTCGGTGAATCGATCGAAGAGCTGCTGGTCGGCCTCGTAGTGGCGGTGCGAGTAGACGTTGACTTCGCCGGCGGTGGCGGCTGCGGTCTCGGCGTCGGCCGGAGCCGAGTCGGATCCGGCGTCGGCGCACGCGGCGGTCGCGAGCGCACCCAGCGTGGCGAGCACGGCGAATCGAGCGGGGCGGAAGCAGTTGGGTGTCATCGGTTTCTGGTTGTGGTGAGTCGAAGTGCGAAGGGTCGAAATCGTGGTGGTCGTCGCGCGCCTCACGACTGCGCCGCTCTACCTCGTAGTCGAGGCCGACTCCCAGGACGGCGAACTCGAAGCATGTCGAGACACTCGTCGAGGGCAATTCGGACGGTCGAATACGTGCCAAGATGGGAATGATAACCATTCTCAACCCCGTACCCCAATCAAGCGTGGGTTCAGCCGAGGGGCAAGAGGCGGGCGGCTTCCCCCCGGGGTCTCCCAGCCCGCGGCGCGGAGGTCGAACGCCGGGACTCGACCGCAAGAGGCTCGAGACCGCGGCCGCCCCTACCGCGTCAGCTTCTTGTACCTGATCCGGTGCGGTTCGACGGCGTCCTCGCCCAGACGCTTCTTCTTGTCCTCCTCGTACTCCTGGAAGTTGCCCGGGTACCACACCACCTGTGAGTCGCCCTCGAAGGCGAGCATGTGGGTGGCGACGCGGTCCAGGAACCAGCGGTCGTGCGAAATCACGAGCACGCAACCGGCGTACTGCAGAATCGCGTCTTCGAGCGCGCGGAGCGTGTCAACGTCGAGGTCGTTGGTGGGTTCGTCCAGAAGCATCACGTTGCCGCCGGACTTCAGCAGCTTGGCCATGTGGAGCCGGTTTCGCTCACCTCCGGACAGCACCCCGACCTTCTTCTGCTGGTCGGGGCCGCGGAAGTTGAACCAGGAGAGGTACGCTCGGCTTTCCGGCGCCGTTCGCCCCGATGATGCCGACGATGGCGCCCGGCGGGACGTCGAAGGAGAGGTCCTCGATCAGCAGCTTGTCGTCGTAGCCGTGAGGTGAAGATTGCCTTCACCCGCCTGGCGCGGAAGGGCCAGGGAGAACGTGCCATCACGCGCAGGGACGGCCCCCGGGCGCCCGGGGGCCGGCTGGAGGGTTGCGGGGTGAGCGGGCGGTGGGGTCAGCGCGCCCCGACGTCCGGCAGAGGAAGTCGGTAGATGGTTTCGACGCCCAGCGGGTCGGTGCCGACCGCCCAGATCCCTCGTTCGGTGGCGAGCACCCGGCTCGCGCTGGTCGGGAAGCGGAGCTCCGTGGCACTCGGTGACGAACCGAACCGGAACAGCAGCCAGTCATTGGGCGGCGAATACCCGCTCGCATCCACGTTGGGAAGCGTGAATCGGCGAACCAGGAGGCAGGCGCAGGCCGGGTCCGCAACCAGGTCCCCGACCACGGGGCGGTGCGGCGGTGGGCTGCCTCGGCGGGCGACCTCCTCCGAGTAGAGCGCGGCGGCGCGCTCCCACTCTTCCGCCGGCACCGGGCCGAGATCGTCGGCCCAGCGCAGCACTCGCGTCGATCGACCGTCGACGTCGAAGATCGACACCACCGCCGAGTCACCGCCCGCGTACGCAATGCCCTCGCTGGTGACTTCGTAGCGAAGACGGGGCGCGAACACGACCGCGCGTCCCTCCGCCGGGCGACGCGTCGGGAGCCTCAGCACGCTCTCCGAGTCCCTACCGTCCATGATCCATAACTCGTCGCGCTGCCGATGGGTGGTCGGGTCCGAGTCAGGCAGCGCCCGAAGGTGGTAGACCGGGCGACACTCCGAGTCGAGCCCGATGAGGCTCGTCCGCTGGCGGAAGAACTGCACGTCTTCACCGCCCCGGATCACCTCCGTCTCATCGAGATCGACTTCGACCACCGAGTCCGAGCCGAGCGTGACGTTCAGCCAGGTGACCCGATCTCGGCCGAACACGGCGAGCCGACTCGATGCGCGACAGAACGCCAGACTCGCGATCTGACGGAACTCGCCCGGCCCGTCCCCCGCCCGGCCGAACGTCGCGGCCAGGCGACCATCCTCGGTAAGGACCGCGATCTGGTTGGTGCCTCGATTGGCGAAGGCCATCGAGCCATCCGGCAGAGCCGTGAAGTAGCTCGCTCGATAGAGGACGAACTCGCCGTCGATCCCGCTCGGTTCGGGGCTGAATCGAACCGCGTGACGATCGAGATCCACATGGTGAGTGGGAATCGCACCCGCAAAGCGCGTGACTCGCACGCCGTTCTCGGTGCCCTCCTGGACGCTGAGCGGGGCATGGTCGGCATCCGGTGAACATGCGCTGACCAGAAGGACCAGCGCGACCACGGACGGGAGCGGGGGGACGACTCGAGTCATGATGCTACTCCTTCTCCGGCCGGCCGTCGCAGTTCGCTCACGCGAGTGTAGCTACTACCGGACGCAGCACGCGATGCGGAACTCGCTCGAGGCACCCGATCCGTTCCCCGCCACCAGGAACAGCAGGCTGTCGGGCCCGATGAACTCCGGAATCATGAGTCCGTGGGATTCGCTGTCGGGAAGTCGGAGGGTCCGGCCGTCCCTGCGGTCCAGCACGTGGACACTCGAGGTACCCGTCGTTCCGTCCGGCGTGCTGTAGGCGATCAGCCGCCCATCGTCGCTGAAGGATACCTTGCTGGTCGCGATCTCGAAGTCGAACTCCTCGTCGCAGGTGCCATCGTCGTGGTACGCGAAGAGCTTCGTGGTGCCACTCACCTCGTCCCGGGCGACGATCTCCGTGCCGTCCTTGCTCAGTATCGGGGTCGAGAGGTGCAGGCCCGGACAGGCGTCGATCCGGGGCGTGATCTGCGTGACCTGCGCCGCGCCCGCCTCTCCCCACTCGACCCGGTAGTCACGAACGGCCAGCCCCTCGAACCAGCTCACGAGCACCCGGTAGGTGGTCCGCACGCCGGGCTCGTCCTCGATGACGCCGACCGAGGGGTACTGGTCGTCGAGCTGGGGATCGCGGTACACCGGCTCCACATCTGCACCCCGCCCCGCCCGCGCTCCGCTGAAGACGCGACTCGCCACGTGGAATTCGAGCCCGTCCGCATGACTGGGCGTGACGAAGAGCGCGCCGTCGGGCGTCGGCACGAAGTCGATGAAGCCGGGGCCGCGAAGCTTCTCGCCGGTCTCCAGATGCTGGAGAATGACCCGGCTGCGCTGGTCGTAGCTGATGAATCGCGTACCGGGCGCGCGCCGGAAGAAGAATCCCGGAGTGGGGGCCATCGTCTGACGCCACACGATCTCGATTCCACCCAGCTCGGCCCGAGGAAGCTCGGTGCTCCCGTCGGCGAGGCCGGCGGGCCGCGGCGCCACCCCGGAGGCGAGCGACGCGAGTCGCGGCTCCAGAACCGCGCGGTAGCCCTGGGCTCGCTTGTATCCGACCACGGCGGTGCCTTAGGGGGATCCGCCCCGGAAGACCGTGACCGAGGGGTAGTGCACCGTGGCGCCCGCCTCGATCAGAGCGGAGCGGAGCGCCCGAACGTCGGGTGGGGACGTCTCGTCCGCATCGATCAGGGCATCGGCGGACACGATCGTGAGCGGTGCGCCCATCGCGGACGTCGCGAGCGTGATCTCGGGAATCGCGGCGTCCGAGAGGGGCATCCCGCTCGACCGGACGTACACGATGCGGGGGCAAGCCGCCGCGAATTCGTCTCTGCCGGCGTCCCCGGGGCAGCTCGCGAGCGCATCGTGCAGCCCCGCGAGGTCATGGACACGCGCCGCGTCGGAGAGGGAGTCGAGCCGAGCCCGTGCCCCCGCTGTCATCGCGGAGGGTGACGACGGCCGGTCCAGCCGCGGATCATTCGTCTCCGGGGACGAGCCATCCAACTGGCCGCACGCCGCCAGCGCGGTCCAGAGCAGCGCGGCCGTGCATACGGCGAGCGGGGTGGTGGCAGCGTTCATGATGCGGCAGTCACCGGGCTACCCCGTCCAGACCAGGATCACGGCGCAGACGCGCGGGCTGGAGTACTCGAGGGGAAGTGTAGCGATACGGGGGTACACCTCGACGGCCGCGATGTCCGGCATCTGAATGTCCAGTTCCATGTCCCACACGAGACCTTCGAATACCTTGAAGCCGTCTATGTAGGCAGCCATTGCAAGCGGGTCCACACATCTGAACGTGACGATTCCATCTGTCCCTGGCATCCCCGTCACATCACCGGTCTCCATGCCCGGAATCATCCGAAACAGATCCCTCGGGCGAGTCGGAGGCCGCTCTTCGATGTCCTCCGGCGTGATAAACCAGCCCGACGTCCGCGTCTGCCGGTCGTAGAACCCCTGGTTCCGAAGCATCCGGTCGAGGCGCTCCTCGTACATGGTCCGTGCCTCCACGTTGGCCTCGACCCCCTCCAGTTCGACCGGGGACGCGCGCATCCAGATCTCCACCTCGAGCCGGCCATCCCGCCCCAGGTCGAAGATCCCGTCGGTGACCGTCCGGTAGCCGATCCGCTCGGCCCGCAGGAAGTAGGAGCCGGCGTCGCGGGCGTCGATTCGGAAGCGGCCCGCGGAGTCCGCCTCGACGCGCTTCACGACACGTCCCTCCTCGGCCAGGAGCGAGACCACGCCGACGGGAACCGGCTGCCGGGTGGCGCCGTCCAGGACCTGGCCCTCGATGGTCTGGGCGCGCAGGGAGGCGGGGAGAACGGCGATCAGGACAAGAGCGGGGACCACCGCTCGCCAATGGAACCGAGCCGCGGGACGGCCGCGGGCGCGGGTGGAGGGTGTCGCTCGAGTAGAGATCATCACATGACTCCAGAACTGGTCTCCGTCCGAAGGGCATACCGGCGCACCGACGTCGTACGGGTCCGTGGCTCCGTCCAGACGCCGGTCACATGGCCCCGATCGGCGTCGGTCGGCTCGAATTCCCGAGGTAGGTCCACCCTCTTCAGCCACCGTCCATCACTGGCGAACACGAACCAGCTACGCATCATCGTACCCGACGGCCTCGCGTCGGGCACCCACAGGCGATCCATTCGGTCGATCAACCATTCGGGGCCATATGCGGGGAACTCCTCGGCAGACACCCGGGACTCGAGAATGCGACGAGCGTTGTCGTCGTGCTCGTACCCGGCCCGACGGATGGCTTCTTCGATGTGCCGCCCCCGAATCCTCGCCGAGCGATGCGATTTCCGGATGATACGGGAAACTTGCCCCGTCAGGTCCAACTCCAGGATCTTGAAGGTGTCGCCGAAACCCAGCAGAACTCGATCACGGCTGGACACCACGTGAGCGAGTTGCGCACCGAAGAGTGCCGGGACCCGTGCCCGCCGTGACACGCTGACGTACTGGAAGTGCGGGAACCTGCCCAGGTCGGCCACGATGCTTCCGTCTTCGGTCACGCGCATCAGATTCCGGTACGCGACCCCTTCAGGACGTCCGCCTCGGGGCGCGAGATACGCGCTGGGCACGGCCAGCAGCGAGCCGTCGCTGAACCTCCCGGCGCGACCGGACAGCGGGAGCCCGGATCCGTCAGCCGCCGACCGAACGGAGACCATTCGCGACGGCTCGCCCGCTACGTTCGAGACCGTGACTCGCATGAGCCCGGCGTCGAAGACGAAGAGCGAGTCGCCGGGCGAAACCTGAAACCAGGTCACGGTGCGGTACTCGCCGGGACCGTCGCCGCGCTGTCCGAACGCACCCACCGGGGAGCCCGACGAATCGAACACCCGGAAGTGCGGAGGGAACCGGGACAGAACGATCATCCCCCCCTCGGCCAGGCCGATGGCTTGATCCGCCTCGCCCGTGTGCTCAGGTGCGATGTCGAGGACGGGGTCTGCTGTGACGGTCCACGTCGAGGACGAGACGGGTGAATGATTCTCGACGATCTCGACGCCCGCGCTGTCTCGGACGTGGTGTGCGGGCGTCGCCGGCGCGGCCTGAAGGCAGCCGGCTGCGAACAGCGCTGCAACCGCGATCCAGGCGACCCTCCGCCAGACGACGGCGGGGGCCACGGACCGCGGCCCAACCGGCTGCCGTGCCCGTGACCCACCGTGTGCGCACGCTCGAATCAGTCGAGGAACCCGCACTCGATCCATATGTCGAACGAGGTGCCATTATAGCAATTCGGACTCTCCTCCCAGCACTCCGCCACATGTTGGACTCCGCAGAGCCTAAGGCACTCCGTCTCGAGTCCCTGCTGGCCCTCGCAAACGAAGCCGGGGCCCTCGCTTTCACAGAAGCCACAGGAGCCTCCCCCCGGCCCTCCCCCTGCCGTGGCTCCCATAGAGCTCGCGATCAGGGCGAACCCGACCGTGGCGAGGGAGAGCAGGGTTCGACGAACTCGGTTGTTCACTTGATACCTTCTTGAAGAGTGTGATCGGGCGATGACCACCATCGCCCCGCGGTCCGGGACACGATCGAGCGACGAGGCGCTCTCCCGTGCCCCACCTTCTAGCCACCGCGTGCGGACTCGAGCGCCTCCACCACCCGCTCGCGGATAGCGTCGGGACTGAGCCCGGACGCGGCGTACACGCCGTTGATGATCAGAGTCGGGGTCCCGCGGGTCTCGAGCGCCAGCACCTCGTCGACATTGCGATGGATGCGCGCATCCGGGGCGCCGGACGCGACACACGCCCGAAAGGCTGCGGTGTCCGGCACGCCGACGGACGCGGCCATCGTCACGAGTCCGGTGATCGAGTCGCCCTCCACCGACGTCGCCCAGCCCGACTCGCGATTCAGCGCCGCGTGGACGGGCTCGAACATCGACTGCTCGGCCGCGCACTCCGCACCTCGGGCCGCCTGAAAGCCGAAGGGGTGCCGAGTAAGGGGCCAGTGCCGGTACACGATCGCGACATCGTTCGGATACTCGGCACGAAGCTCATCGAGAACGGGGGCGATCGATCGGCACCCCGGACACTGGTAGTCGCCCCATTCCAGAATCACCACGGACGCGTCCTGCGGCCCCATACGGTGGCCCTCCAGGGCCGGGTCTGCCATCCGTCGATCTCGCGATCACGCTGGGCGGCGTTCTGCTGCCAGCGCTCCCACATCATGCGTCCCCCGATCGTCATCACGGCGATCAGCGCAAGCACGGTGACCGTGTCGAGTAGCCTGTTCAGCATGTCCTCTGCCCTCCTTGCGCGTGGGTCTTGATCACGACCGCTCCGTCGCGCCACGATGCGGACGAACCGATGTGACAAGGGACCAATCTTGCGCGGATGCTGCGCATTTCGACATCCGCGATCATTTCACGAATTCAGGATCCGTTCAGAGTGCCCTTCCCGCGTTCGTGAGCATCTCCTCGAGGGTGTCCAGCGTGCGCCAGAGGTCGGACAGGGTCACGTGCCTCAAGCCGTGGCCGAGTTCACGGACGAGGAGCGACGTGAGGCCGGAGGTTCCGGAATACCCGCACCTCCGCGCGATCTGGAGGCTCGTGCGGGGGGGGGGCGTCGGGAGGAAGCGCTCGCGGAGGGCGAGGACGACGACCCACAGGAAGATGAGTCGAGCCAGGTCGAGGTCGGTACGCCTCCGCGCTCGCCACAGGCCGGCCCGGTCCGTCCCGCAGCACGTCGCGAGCGCCTCGATGCTGTGGACGGGCGGAGTCCCGGACGCGAGGTCCTGCACGAACACCACTCGCACCGCCTGCTTCATGAGCCAGTGCAGGGGCGCGTCGTCCAGACGCCGCAGCAGCTCTGCCCGGCGGCCCTCGAACCACGTCATGCACAGGGCCTGAACCATCCGCGCCGGATCCGGCAGGGGCGACACGATGGTGACACGCGTGCTCGTCGGCCGCGCTGCGCCACCTGGCAGCCCTTCGGTCTCCAGACCCACGACCAGGTGCGCGTCGGGAACGTCGAGCAGGATCCGGTCCAGCTGCCGGCGCAGCCCGGGGTCCAGCTGCGCAGCCACGATGCACCCCGACGGCGTCCCGTTCGTCAGCGCGAACCGGAGCGCGTCGGACCCGTCGAGCATCGTACATCGGATCCGCGCGGCGGGCGGCAGGGTCAGCACGACGGCGGGGTCGACACCCCGGACGATCGTCGGCACGCCGATGGCAGGCATGGGAGTCCTCCTTGAATCCGGTGGGATGAGGCCGACACCGAACGAGGGCTCGATCCGGCTCGACCTCCACGCACTGGGCTGCTTTCCTATCCGGTATATGTCACGAGTTCCGGATCGGTTCACATGCGCCGCGATCGGGCCGCCCTGCTCCGCGGCGGGGCACTCCCACGTTCGGGACAAGGCGTGGGCGCTCGGCTCGCAGGTGGGGCTCCGGGATACGGCGCCGCTTCGCGCCCGCCGTGAACACGCCGTGATTTCGGTGCCTCACCGGTTGAAACGAAGTACACTTCGACGGGACTGAACCCGTCCCGAGGCCGTCCGCATCGGAACATCCCGCCCTGCTGGCGCGTCCAATGGCCCCGGTCGCTCCAGGGGTTCGACAACGAGACGAGGAAGACGCATGATCCGCCGCACACTCATCCGGGCCGCGGTGCTCGCCGGGCTCTGGTGCGTGCTGGCTGGACCGAAGCTCACGGGATGGTATGCCGGCCTCGCCGCGATCGGGCTCGCGCTGCTCATCCTCGCGAGTCTGGCGAGAAACCTGATCCCGCGTATCGATCCGAGGGGACTCTCCGCGTTCATTCCATTCTTTCTGGTGCGCGTGATCCAGGGGGGTGTGGATGTGAGCAAGCGGGCACTTTCGCCCACGCTCCCCCTGAGCCCCGACATAGTGCTCTACGAGTCGCGCCTCCCCGCGGGCGCGCCACGCACGCTGGTCGCCAACACGATCAGCCTGCTGCCGGGGACGTTCACCGCCGAGCTGCGGGAGGACGGGCTTCTGGTGCACCTCCTGGCGAGGACTCCGGACTCGGAGGCGGGGCTGGCCGAGCTCGAGCGTCGGGTGGGGGCGGTCTTCGGTCTCGCCAGACGGCGGGCCGGAGGCCGAATGAGCGCGCTCTACGCAGGGGCGGCGTTCATCCTGCTCCTGAACCTCGGCGGTGGGCTCGCACGGGTCGTTCTCGGTCCCACACCGGCCGACCGGATGGTGGTAGCACAGCTGTTAGGGAAGGGATAGGCGATTCAACCGGTTTCGCCCGGCGGCGACGCGACGCAGGATGAAGGTGAGGCCCGTGCGTTTGACCGGTCAAGCGCGGGGTTTGGGCGGGTTCCCGGGCCCGGCCGACCCGGGAGGTCCCGGGATGAGCGATCGGGTCACGACGATGCACCGCTGGGCAGCAGGCGAGCAGGCAGCGGCGGAGCCCCGGTCCTTCGGGGCGTCGGCTCAGGCGCTCCAGGTCCCGTCGTCTCCGGGGAGGCTCTGGTCGAAGGGATCGCGGCCTGTGGTGGCGTGGCCGCAGTGGTCCCAGGGCGAGGGCGGGTCCACCGCGAGCAGTTCGGTCTGCGGTGGACCTCGTGCGGGGCGGACCGGGGGCGGCTGCTCCGGGATGCGCAGGTGCCGCAGGATCGGGCGCACGACCTCGGGATCGGTCAGAGACGCGAGGATGCGCATCTGCCCGTGGCAGCTCGGACACCGCAGCGGGTCGATCTCGTAGACGCGGGCGAGCAGCTGTGCCCAGCGACGGCGCGGGCCGCGGTCGGGTCCGTGGTCGCATGCGGAACCAGGTGCGGCGGTCGTCCCCTCGGGCTGTGAACCGGGCGAGGCCTCTTCTGCGGCCTCGCGCCCGTAGCGTGTTGCCTACCTTCGCCACGTCGCGTTCGGGGCGAAGACGCCGTGATCGCGCTGGCGGTGCACCCGCGGCGGTGGAATCAGGCGCGCGAGGCGGTCGAGCAGCTCGAGGGGGCTCACCCGGATCGCGGTGCGTCCGTCATGCGCGGGTCGGGGAAGCGCGTAGATCAGCCGCGCGTCGGGCGAGTGGAGCGGCACCCGCGCCGACTCCGCGCGGAGGCGATGCAGCGCGAAGGGCGGTCGAGCACGACCAACGCTTCGCGTCGGTGCCCCCTGAGCAGCCGCTCGGGTCCGGCCCGGTCATGCGCCGCGATCCGCACCGAGCCGTCGAGGCTGAAGCCGCCCGTGCCCCGCCACCCGAGCATGTCCTCGGCGTCCGTCTCGGACAGGAGCCCACGGCGCACGTACAGTCGCAGGACCCGCCGCTGGACGATCGGCGTAAGCGCCCGGGCACGCTCGGCATCGAGACCGACCGCCGGGTGGAAGTGGAGCGCGCCGCCATCCTCGCCGTGCTCCCGCGCGAACAGCCCGTCGGTGACCGCCAGGTGGAAGTGAGGGTGCGGATTCAGCCCCGAGCCGAAGCGGTGCAGGAAGGACACGGCGCCGAGGCGGGCGTCGGAGGGCAGGGGGCCCCGCACGGAGTCACGAAGCTCGCCCCGAATGACCCGGAGCAGGATGCGCAGGACCGCACCTGCGAGATCCGCGTCCCGCGGATGCTCTACGGGGTCTCGCTGGCGCCCGAGGGATACCTCCGGGCGGTCCGGATCGACCTCGGGCTCGGTGGGTGAGGGGTTAATGGTCGCCTGCAAAGGCCGAGACCCTTCGGGCACGACCAGCCGTAGTGGAGCGGTAGCGCTACTCGAACTCCTCCACCGCCCGGCCGACCGCCCGGGCGACGAAGTTCGCGAACGGCCCGATGTCCTGATTCACGCTCGCCGCCTCGAGCGCCGACATGTACTCGTCGCGTTCCTCGGTACGAATCACCGTCCACGGGTATCCACCCGACGCGAGCATCACGTTCATCAGGAATCGCGCAATCCGGCCGTTTCCGTCGGGGAACGGATGGATGTACCCGAACAGCCAGTGGCCGAGGACGGCTCCGACTCCCGGGTGCTCCTCCTTCGCAAGTAGGTCGAAGAACGCGGGCATCGCCTCCCGCACACCTTCGGAACGGGGAGGGACATGCCGTGAGCCCCGGATGTACACGGGACTCGTGCGGTACCCTGCCAGCTGAGCCGGCTCGAGGATCCCCGCCGTGACCGCCGGCTGGAAGAGATCGCGATACCACGCCCGGTGTTGCCCACGTGCGACGTCCGGTGCCGACGAGGGATCCTCGACGACATCGCGGATCGCCTCCTTCACTCGCTGGAAGGCCAGCCAGTACCCGCGTGCCGCCATCGCGTCCCGGCTCTCGCGGTCCACGGGGTTCTCGCCGGGGTCCCAGGCCCCTGACCGCACCCGCTCGATGAGCTGGGGGGTGACACGATAGCCCTCGATCGAGAGGGAGTGGTAGGCGTCCCGGTCGTACATCGCCTCGACCCGCGCCAGGTATTCATCCCACCCCGCCGCGCGAGGTGGATCAGGGAATGCCGCCGCAACTGCGGGGCGCATGGTTTCCCACATTCCCTCCAGGCGCGCCACGATGGCCGGCGTGCGAGGCTGGATCTCCGGGAGAGGGTGGTCCGGGTCGAATGCGTCGCTCTCTCGGACCCGGTGGCCCGCGCGCGCCATGGCGTCCGCGATCTCGTCCGCCATGGCCGTACGACCGATCTGACGCAGGCCGCCGACCAGTCTCCCGGCAACGACCGTTCGATCCCCCTCGAGCAGCTGGGCCAACAGGGTGGACGGATCCTGAACGCCCGCGAGTGCCACGTGTGCCTCGACCGGACGCTGCTGGAAGAAGCTCGGCTGCACCCGCACCAGTGCCGCGGCCGGCGTGAGCCGTCTGAGTCCATCCGATTCGGTCACGAGAGTGGCCTCCGGCATGGAGTCGACCCGATAGTCGAACAGGCTCGTGCCGAAGGGGAGGTCGATCGTGTGGTTGGTACCTTCCGAGGCGTGGATCACGACCTGCCGCGGCACGTCGGTCGCTTCCGCGTGGATGAGGAGCGAGATCTCCGGAGACAGATGCCAGTCACCTCCGAAGCGCGCGTCGCTGTATCGGGCGCAGAACTCCCAGAACGACGAATACCAGGCGGTAGAGTCTCCCGAGCGAGCAGCCGGATTCGTCGCCATCCACCATCCCTTGATCACCGGCGCCAGGAAGCCCGCGTCCCTCAGTCGCTCTCGGTGTGTTCGCGAGAACGCGGATGTCCTGAAGATGCTCTGCCCCCCCTTCCGGAGCCCTCTCAGGATCTCCAGAGAGTCGGCGAGCTTCGCGTTCACGGGCGTCATGTGGACGTGGCTGCGTCAGGTGTCGGGGATCACACGCGAATTCTGCGGTAGTATCACACGCGAATCATGCGGCAGTATCACACGCGGTTTCTGGCGCAGAATCGCAAGCGTATTACGCTGCACGATCACAAGCATATTGTGCAGGGCACCTGGGGACAAGGAGAATGACGGCGGCCAGGTCTGAGCGGCCCCTCTGCCGCGCGCGCCCTACCGCGTCAGCTTCTTGTACCTGATCCGGTGCGGTTCGACGGCGTCCTCGCCCAGACGCTTCTTCTTGTCCTCCTCGTACTCCTGGAAATTGCCCGGATACCAGACCACCTGGGAGTCGCCCTCGAAGGCGAGCATGTGGGTGGCCACGCGGTCGAGGAACCAGCGGTCGTGCGAAATCACGAGCACGCAGCCGGCGTACTGCAGAATCGCGTCTTCGAGCGCGCGGAGAGTGTCAACGTCGAGGTCGTTGGTG